>Ga0315268_10000041_pt1 | contig 132661 bp, 112 predicted proteins | sample C1_top_MG_FD_204535 | JGI IMG/M metagenome (GOLD analysis project Ga0315268, IMG submission 204535) | Sediment microbial communities from Yellowstone Lake, YNP, Wyoming, USA - C1_top | ecosystem: Environmental > Aquatic > Freshwater > Lake > Sediment | place: USA: Wyoming | collected 2017-08-01
ACGCGCAAGGATGTGCCGTTGACCGATCCGCCGTTCTAGGAAATTACCTTGTGCCGGTCTTTGTTCCCGATGTTCTCGCTCAGACTCTCTCCGCCATATTTACGCGGATTTGCACCGCCACTAACAGGCCGCTCAAGACAGCGTTGCGGGAAACCCAACGGACCCGAACCCAGTTCGCCCGAAAGAAGCGGCGCAGCCGGTCCCCGGTAAGGAGGTCACGATGAAGTTGGTCAAAGCGCTGTACTTCACCTCGCCCTCGTGCTGGCCCGGGCTGGCGATCCTCGTGGGGCAAGATGAGCAGGGAGGGTTGTACGTCAAGTCGTGGATGGATCCGGAAGCGCCCCCGGAACGATTTTTCTCGGTGGAAGAACTCGAGGCCGCATTCGGGGAGAAGCTGACCCTGACCCGCGAAGAGGAGGTTCGCCGATGAGAAGGAAATCAAAGCCGAAACGGAAGTCCAAGGCGCCAACGTCTGCTGATCTGATGGCCAAGGATATCCGGGAGATCCGGCGGGAGATCAAGCGGCTCGACGACCCGGTGCGCTACGTGGTGTATGTTCGGCCCTTTCGCGGCGTGAACACGCGGTTCTTCCTCGATGTGAGTGAAGACACGTTCCGTCTGAGCGCCTGGACCCAAGCGACGCTATTTAAACAGCGAGGCATGGCACGCCTCGTCGCCCAGGCCTATTCCGTCCAGCAACAACGCCGGCTTCACGTGGCGCGGGTGACGATTAGTGCTTCCGGCAAGCGACGCCGCAGAACCGAGCGGTGATCGGTGCCGGCGGCGTGATCACGCTTGGCCGGTTTCACTGATCAGCCTTCACCGGTTTCAGTGGTCAACGTGTCCGGTTTCCGCACACGAAGGAAGAAGGGTTCAAAAAGGGATAAACCATGAACTGCCCCCTCTGTGGAAATGGGCGACTGAAACGCGAAACACGTCCGGTCACGTTCTCGTACCGCGGCACCGCCTTCACCATCGACCAGCCGGGCGACTGGTGCGAGGCCTGCGGCGAGGGCGTACTGTCGGTGGATGATCTGGCCGTCACCGCCAAGAGGCGCCAGGAGATGATAGCGCAGGTCGAGGGACTGGGAAGCCCATGACCCGCACCAGCGATACCCATCCCCTGCGCATCGATCCGGTTGAGGTTCTGGGCAGCCCTATCCATAGTATCCGTCAAGATTCAATCTTGACGGATACTCGCGGGTGGTCCGTCTTGCGCCAACACTGCCTGAGATTGATGGGCAACCGGTATCTCCGGCTATGCCCTCAGCCCTGTTGAGTTGCGCCCAAAATTGAACCACATTTGCAGCGAACAGTGGCCCGGTTTGCTTGTACGATTTCTAGCTGTTTGAGGACGTTGCGTGATTATTCCTGGGTCAGTCAAAATGAAAAAGCTGGATCAATTCCTGGTGCAACTCAATACCTCCAGGATCATTTTCACCTTAACTGGGTGTCAATGAAACCTGGGGCATTCCACGGCTCTTGCTAAGACCAGAACCATAACCTTGCTGCTGTGGCAGGGTTATGCTTCGTGTTTCACACGGCAAGAATATACTTCCGGTCGCCCGTTTAGGGCACAGGGTGCCTTCCAAGAGACCTGTACACCATAGAAACTCACTGTGCTGCGGTCGAAAGTGGGGTCATTTCATAAACGATTGCTAAAAACTCCGTCGTGATTCTACGCTTTTTGTTGGCCGTCCCCAAAACTGATATTCCTGAGCTTGAATAAATCGTCATTAATCACTATGATTAACTATGATTCATAATGATCGTAATTGAAAGAAGAGGCCAAAATGACGACCAAAGTACTGACCGCGCATGTCCCGTTGCCGCTGGCCGAAAAAGTCGATCAACTGGCTGCCCGCCTGGAACGCTCGCGTGGCTGGATCATCAAGCAGGCCTTGTCGGCTTGGATTGAGCAAGAGGAAGAACGGCGGCGGTTGACACTGGAGGCGCTGGCAGACGTCGATGCCGGACGCGTCATCGACCACCAGGCGGTACAAGCGTGGGCGGAGAGCCTCGACACCGATCACCCACAGCCCGCGCCGCAGGCATGAAATTGAAATGGACCAGTAAGGCCCTCACTGATCTTGTGCGGCTCCACGAATTCCTGGCGCCCATCAATCCCTCAGCCGCCGCGCGCACCGTGCAATCACTGACCGCCGCTCCGATCCGGTTGCTTGAGAATCCGCGCATTGGCGAAAAGCTCGATGAATTCGAGCCACGCGAGGTGCGCCGTATTCTCGTTGGTCACTACGAGATGCGCTATGAAATTCAGGAATCCACCATCTACGTGCTGCGCCTGTGGCATACGCGTGAAGATCGATGACGGTGTGGTTTAGCGTACTTTAAGTTTCGTTTCATCAAGCGACCCCGATCCGGCAACCATATGCTTCCGCTCGGCTTGGCCGGCTTTTTGCTTTCATCGCCAGCCCAAGTGCAACTACCTGATCGGCCGACGTTGGCTCCCTCGGAAGCGGTCGCTGACGATCCGAGCATGAAGCCGTATTCGACGCGCTTATGGTTCCGCAAACCGATAGGTGGCCAATTTATGTTTCCGTTCTCTTCTCTCCGCTCCCATTGGCGAGGCCCCGTGTCCCGGTCGAAACGGCAAGGATATCGTTCCGGGCGGTGGCGGGGTTATGGTTCTAGGTTCACTTGCCGCTATCAATGTTATGGTTCTAGATTCACCCAGCACCATCATCATTCGCCCAACATCTTGCGGATCGCCGCCACGAATCCGACCTTCTGGATGACGCGCTTGTTCTTCTCGATCATGACCCGCCCATTATCGTCCGCTATCCAGCCTTCTTCCTTGAACAGTTTATCGCTGATCGAATGGCGCAGGGCTTCTTTCTCCGAGTCGTTCAACACGTACGAAGCCGGAATGATCTGGATCACCTCCTTTGACGCGGGGACAGCGGGCAGAGGGCGACGATCGATCATGTAGTTGGATTTGTTTTTGAGGATATTGTTTTCGCTCCGCAGTTTCCTGTTCTCGGCCAGGACGGCTGCCATCACCGCGCGCACTGCGGGATCGCTGATTCTTTCAAGGATTGCAGAGATTGGACCTTCACTCACTTTGCGGGGTTTTCGGTTGAGTCCGCCCGTGCACTTCGCCCAAGCCGCAATCAGGCCTTTAAAGGCGTCGCCATCCTTGTTGTGGATGCTTTGTCGTGCCGGTCCGCCGCGTTCAGACGCAATCCGGGCAATGGTCGCCACCGAGAAGTCTTTGCTGCCGCGCTCGTACTGCTCGCGGCATACGGTGTGCACGATGTCGAGGTTCTTCGACCTGCGCGGTGTGGCGGTGGTTTTCAGTTGTTCCAGCAGTTCATCAGGATTTAATGTCATCATCTTTCTCCACACTACCTATCGTCATAAGTTTGCCAGTACGCGCGGCCGACATAAACTTGCGGAAGCTAACACCGGCCGTTAGCTCATCAATCAGCCCCGTTGTCTCTTGCAGTATGCCAAGATCCTGAAGCTTCCGACGACCTTCGGCAAACTCGACGGCCTCCTTGAGACTTCCGGTGCGCGCCTGGATTAGCTTCATGAGCTCGTTACCGACCTTCTGTTGCTGATCAGGACTAAGACGGCAAAAGATCGGTGGCCTACTGTTCAGCTCAAGCATGATGTCTAGGATCTGACTCCGGCGCAGGATGGCCTTGCTCGCGTCGATCTCAGGGTAGATCACGGCGTTCTCACAAATAACTTCCAGTTGATGCATCTCCGATGTGGTTTCGACCAGCGCGTACTGGAAGTCCGATATCCCGCCATTGGCGACAAGGCGCATCCCGTTCTTGTTCGTTGAGTTGGCGAGTGTGATCACGCGATCGATCAGGCGCGTGCACATCTGCATGTCAGTCAGCAACTTGTTGGCCTTCTCCGCTTCGGCCTCGTAACGCTGATGTATACGCTGAAGTTCCATGGCTTGGGTAAATGGCTGGTCTCGTTCACGGCACTCGTACTGCGCATCCTCCAACACCTTGACTTTTTGTTCGAGTTGGACGAAGCGATGGGAGCACTCCGTCGTCTCATAACTAATCTGATTGAAACGAGCCTGAAGGCCAGGCAGAAAGGCAGGGCCAGTCAAAAAGAAGCGGCAACAGATGCAATTGCGTTCCTGCGGGTAGCCGGGAACGGGGGCATACACTGATGCCTCTCCACGACTGCTAATTTCTTCCCCTCCCACATCACACAAGCCACCGCCAACCGGGCAGATGCCTTTGTCTTCGATGATGAAGCCAGCCGCAGATTTCTGCTGCTGGCAGGCTTTCAGTCCGTCCGGGCTGACAAAGACAAATTGCTGCTCGATGTCCTGATATGTTTTTTCCATCAAGAAGCGTTTGTAGTTCGCCCGCTCATTTTCCAGCATCTTTTTTTCGGCCTCTGCCAAGATTTCTGTGACGAAGGCTTTACCCATCTTGGTGTAGTGGAGGGTCATAATGATTCTGGAGTGGCCGACTATGAGTTTGGAAACCACCTCGAATGGCACACCGCCCTCCAGCACATAGGCGGTTATCAGCGAAACGCGCAGGGAGTGGAGAGAATAAAGCGTTGTCTTTTTGCTATCACGGGCGACAAATCGGATTGGCGCACCGTTTTCAAGAGTTTCATGGTTTTTATTACAGAGGCCTTCTAATCGAAAAAGAAGTTTGTACCATAACTTTTCCAGGTGCCCCGAACAGAGTGGCTTTCGACGATCCGTGTCTTCGGCTGCAGCGTCTCGAAAGAGGAAGCAGGCATCGCTGCGCGAATCGAGTACAGCGAAGTGATGCGGTGTATACCCGAAGTGCTTGTGATCAAGCTCGCGCCATGGCGTGGGCGATTCAATCGGGTTGTAACGCTCTTGCCAGTCGCGCAATTTCTCGAGCCAGAACAGCACAGGCTCGTAGCTCCAGGGGATGACGTAGCCCTTGTCGTTTTCATCCTTGTTGATGTCGGCCGTTTTATTGGTGTTGATGTAGATACCCGCTTTCGCGCCTTTGGAACTGTAATGAAACACGCCACGTTGTGATGGACGCTTCTCGCTGCCGGAAGCGAGTAGTGAATGGCTCAACCGGAACGAGCCGGCCTCATAACGCCAAGTATCGGCTTCACCTGAATCTAGCATCCGGACTTGGAAGGTTCGCAGAGGCAATTCAAGCTTAAGATAGAGCGCTACCGCCCGAACGGGCGACCAAAGTTCGATCACCTCCTCGGGCAAACCGTGATCCCTGCGTTCATTCCGGGTTGTTTTTCGGCTACGCCATACGCAGTCGGGATCATTCGGGTTAACTGAGGTCGGATCGACCATGAACCAATCACCACCAGTTCTACCGCTCATCGCTTGCTGCGCCCAAGTCCAGTCGCGGAAGGTGGGACCCTGAGCGAGCATCTTCCGAAGCTCTTTGATGTAGCGATACGGTAACGACATTTTCATGGTCTCGCTCAGGGCCTGACCGCCTTTGTTCGCGAGCTTAGACACGGGGTTATGGAATTCGGCAGGAATGACGCGCTCCCCATTGTCATCTTCTGCAGAAAGCTTTTCATGAAGAATCCAATCAAGAAAATCGCTTATGTGGTTGTTAGTTTTGATTTCTCCTCTACTTGGCTTGGAATTTTCGATGTGATCTTTTGCGTCGCATCGAGAAGCAAGAAGCACGTCGATGAACCGCGGCTTCAGGGCGTCCCGGCGCAAATAGTTATAGGGGTTGCGATCCAGCCCACGTTCAGCAATGTAGCCGCGCAGAAACTTATTAAGAGCTATTAGTTTAGAATTAGAGCCGCTGCGCTGTTCGTTAAACCATTCACTGCCAATACTCCGCCAGTCCTCCATGGAAGGGTCATACTCCGTCAGGTGCCGGAGCTCTATGTCCGAGGATTTGCCTAAAACTTTCGTCTGCCGCCGTGGGAACGGATTTCGCAGGTGCGAGGGGACAATCCGATGACCTTGTGCATTCGTTTCCGAGAATTTCTGATTCAGGACCCAATCGATGAAATCGACGATGGTATCGTGGCTTCCTTTTGCGCCTCCTTCATTTCTCAGCGTATCTAATTGCAACCCCTCCCAAAGGGAGGGCACAGAATGGTTTTTATTTAGTAATATTTCTGGATTTTTGCTGAGTTGTAGTTTGTGCAGATAGTCGAAAAAAAAGTCTCCAAGCGAAAGATACTGCTTTTTCGTCAATTTCTTGGCGGTGACCCACTCAGCAGCCAACACCCGCCAGGCCTCGAACTCTGGGTCGATATCCAATAAGTAGTGGAATTCACCGTCTGTGGTCTTGCCTAATGATTTTTTCCGCTGCCGTGGGAACGGATTTCGCAGGTGCGAGGGGACAATCCGATGACCTTGTGCATTCGTTTCCGAGAATTTCTGATTCAGGACCCAATCGATGAAATCGACGATGGTGTCATGTTTCTCTGCAGCGAATAGTTTCCCCAACGTGTCTAATTGCAACCCCTCCCAAAGAGAGGGCATGGAGTGGTCTTTATTTAGTAATGTTACTGGATTTTTGTTGAGTTGTAGTTTATGCAGATAGCCAACAAAAAAGTCTCCAAGCGAGCGGTAATGTATTCTCGTCAATTTCTTGGTCGTGGCCCACTCAGCAGCTAACACCCGCCAGGCCTCGAGCTCTGGATCAAAGTCCTGGAGGTAGCGGAACTTGGGATCCTTTGTCTTGCCTAAAACTTTCGTTTGCCGCCGTGGAAACGGATTTCGCAGGTGCGAGGGGACGATCCGATGACCTTGTGCATTCGTTTCCGAGAATTTCTGATTCAGGACCCAATCGATGAAATCGACGATGGTGTCATGTTTCTCTGTTGCGAATTGTTTCCCCATCGTATGTAATTGCAACCCCTCCCAAAGGGAGGGCGCGGAGTGGTTTTTATTTAGTAATGTTGCTGGATTTTTGTTGAGTTGTAGTTTATGCAGATAGCCAACAAAAAAGTCTCCAAGCGAAAGATATTGCTTTTTCGTCAATTTCTTGGTCGTGGCCCACTCAGTAACTAACACCCGCCAGGCCTCGAACTCTGGATCGATGTCCAGGAGGTAGCGGAATTCACTGTCTGTGGTCTTGCCTAAGAGTTTTGTCCGCTGCCGTGGGAACGGATTTCGCAGGTGCGAGGGGACAATCCGATGACCTTGTGCATTCGTTTCCGAGAATTTTGTTCTCAGAATCCAATCGATGAAGTCGACGATGGTGTCATGTTTGTCTTTTGCGCTTCCTTCATTTCTCAGTGTATGTAATTGCAACCCCTCCCAAAGGGAGGGCGCGGAGTGGTTTTTATTTAGTAATGTTGGTGGATTTTTGCTGAGTTGTAGTTTGTGTAGATAATCGATAAAAAACAATCCAAGCGCGGAGTACTGGTATCCGATTAATTTCTTGGTCGTGGCCCACTCAGCAACCAGCACCCGCCAGGCCTCGAACCCCGGATCGAAGTCCAGGAGGTAGCGGAACATAGGGTCCGAAATCTTGATGCACTTGCGTTTCAAGTTATTACCTCTTTATTTTTTTGGATTGTAGAACAATCCTAAGGAGTCAACGTCCTCAAAGCCAAAGCTTAAAAAATCGGGTGCTTGTGACTGGCCCGCCTCCAGACGCGCCATGGCGGCATCAAGCTCTCTCATAACTTTTGCGTTGCTCGCTTCGGTGTAGACTTCTTGTGACTCAATCGATGCGTGGTGCATTGCCTTCTTGATTGTTGGTTTAGTAACATCGAGTCTCTGCAGACGCTGTCCATATGCGTGACGATGGCCGTGCGGCGTCGTACCCAGATCCTTCGCGGGCGTCAGGCCAATACGCTCCACAGCACGTCGGTGGGCAAACATAAACGAATCTATTGCATAGGGCTTGCCTTCTGCCGTGACGAACGCGAAGGGATGATCACACGCCTTCTGGATGCGCTGTATCATGTAGAGTGTCCAGATCTTCAGGAACATTTCCCCACTCCACAAGGGGAACCAATGGACATCTATGTAATTCTTTTTGCTATCGAGAGCGTTGTTTTTCCAGCCGGCACACAGCTGATCGGAGAGGTAATACATATTCCGTGGTCGCAGCCCGTATTTGCTACGCAGATAGGCCTCGCGCTTGCACTCAATCGGTTTGCCCTTGGCGTCCAACCAGTCTGGAGGTGCATCCCCCTCGCTCGGGTGGAATATCCTGACGTAGGCTCTACTGCGGTCGGCGGGATCGGGCATTACATCATGCACATAAAGATGAAACGGCTCTGATATACGCAATCCACCGTAGTGCATTAACATCGTGATCAGGATGTCGCGCAGGTTCAGGCGTTCCTGGATACGTCGGCTTTTCTGTTTTCCGGGGACGATAAAGCCTCGTGACAATAAATCATTGAACCGGTCTTCAGGAAAGAATTTGACACCCTCACAATTAACGACCGGCGCTCGTTTCATCATGGCGCGCGCCCGCTTGACGACCGACGAAGCCCCTTCCCGGCTCCACGTATGTCCGAGGAAGGCACGGTTATGTTTCTGATGCCAGGCCGCCCAATTGAGCTTTTCTTCGTAGTTGGTCGCCTCGCGCCAAGGATTGACCGGTTTTGTACCGTAATTCTCAGCCATCCAGTTGAAGAATTCCGAGAGAGAATAGGTCAGTTGCCGCCCCGTTGACGCCCTCATCCCGAACCACCCCAGGCCGCTCGGATCGTAGCCGTCCTCGCCTATGGTGCCGGTCTCGAGCCGCAGCATGAACGTCTTGAACAATTTCTTCGGGTCGTCAAAACAGTCTTGGTTCGCCGACATATAATCCAAAAAGAGCCCAACTCCCTGGGTCACCTTAATCATCCAGGAGAAGCTGCGTGTACGCGAATGCTCCAACAGGTAGTCGACCAACGGCAGGAGAGGGCCGGACTCCAAGACGATCACGGGAATCTCGGTCGCGACCCCCGTGTTGTCACTGATAACCTTGAAGCGAGCGGTGACGTGATCCATCTATCAATCCTTAACAAGAGATAAGGCAGCCAGCCGCTCCCGCAGGAGCGAGCGCAATGCGACATGTCGTTCATCAGAACGGCGAGGCGCGAGAACCGCCCCGCGGGCAGCCCCCATGTCGCCCACAAGAATGACCTGTCGCTCTGCCCGCGTCACGGCGGTGTACAACAGCGTCCGATCCAGAAGCTTGCTTCTTGTGATCGGCACGATGACGCGCCGGAAGGCCGAGCCTTGCGATTTATGAATTGTGATCGCGTAAGCCAATTCAAGGTATGGCAGGAGATCAATGGTCAAGTTGCGCACTTGACCATCGTCACATTGGATCTGCCCGAGGCAGCGTTTCGGGTCATCTTTGGGCGTTTGCGATGCGACCGACAGAATCACACCGAGAGACCCGTTCTGCAGATCGATTTCCCAATCATTCTTGATGCAAATGACCGGATCGCCGACGCGAAAACCGGTGGTCTGACGCTGGTCATATTCGGCATTCCAGAGCATCAGTTCTTCGCCCTGCGCGTTGAGGGAGTGTTGGCACAGCGTGTTGATGGGCTTGGCACCCCCGGCCACTGAATTGCGGATGGCACAAAGAATCTGGCTGGCGCTGCGATCCTCATTATAGACATCGAGGACGGTGGCATTGATCTGCGCCGGCGCGCACGGCAGAAACACGATGTCCGTACCGGGATTGCCAGTCAGGTCGGGCCAGCGGCCAGCGCGTATCGCGGCAGCGGCCTTGGCAATCGACCCACCGTAGCGCCTCACTTCGGTCAGCTCGACCAGTGGGATAGTTTGTTCATGGACCAGTTCGTGTAACAGCAGTCCTGGTCCCACGGGAGGCAATTGGTGAGGGTCACCGACGAGCACAATGCGGTAACCGGACGGAAGTTGTCGCATCACACGATAAACGGACGGCAGATCAACCATCGAGGCCTCATCGATGACCACCACTGCCCGGTCAGGAGCATCTTCCAGCGGGAAGTGTTTGAGGAACCCCGCGATGGTTTGCGCCTTGTGTCCGGTGGCCTCGCCGATCCGTTTTGCGGCACGTCCCGAGAGCGCCATCGGATAAATGGCATGGCCTGCCGCCTCGCAAAGTCGAAAGAGCGCGCGCAGTACTGTGGTCTTACCTGTTCCGGCCCCACCGGTAATGACAGCGATGGAATTGGTGTTGCAGACCAACAGCGCCTCGCGTTGCTTGTCGTTGAGATGGAAGGTGGCGTCACTAAGCGTGGTGCGCGCTTCCGCTTCATAGGCCGCAATGAACGCCGTCAGTTCAGTACGGCAAATGAGCGGCTCGGAATTCTTTAGTCTTGGCACGATGGTCTCGACCACCGTGCTTTCCATGAGGTAGAGGCCAAGCGCATGGAATCGGTCATTCCTCATTATGAAGCTGCCGCGCCGTTCACCAGCGCGAATCGCCTCTTCGATGGCCTCTTCATTGAGTCCAGTCAGAAGCTCCCTCAAGCGGCGTTTGAGGTCATTGCGGTATAAACACATATCTCCCACATCAAAGGCCGCATAGAGCGCTTCATCGATGGCTCCGGCCAGTCGGCGCGGATCGTCGGGCGGGATTGCGAACGTGCCCTGCGCGAGGTCGTCCACGGTTTTCCAGTTAGCGGCAAAGCTGATCAGGCGGTAGGGGTCTTCTTCAATTTTGCTTGACGTGTTGCGTCCAAAGTAATCCAGCACCTTGCGTCCAAGCGACACCTCAAAGCCCTTCGCCTGAAGCCACTGCAACGTAAAAGTATCTCCCCAGCGACTCCACGCCTCGGCTAATTTCTCGGCCATGGGCAGGGACAGAACTTCGATTAAACGCTTTACATCACGGCGATCCAGAATCTCATAGAGATCCTGACCGAAGTGTTCCCAAAGTCGCTGTGCCTTGACGTAACCAATGCCGACAAAGGCATCGCCTTCGCTGAGCAGGGTAATGATGTGCTCGCCCGATGGGCGCAATAGCTCAAGTGCATCCGGGATAATAGTTGCCTCGGTCAGTCTGTAGCCGTTGACGAGAACGGTGTTGTCCGCGGGTTTTCCAGTGACGCGCCACAGTTGGCCGCGTTCAACCGTGGCTTGCAACAGGGTGCCGGATGCTTTGACTACGTAGTGTGTTATCGCATCAGTACGCCATCCCTGTGCATCGATTTCAATGCCGGTAAAGATTGCACCACCGCGTCCATGCGGGTTCTGGCTGCGGATCGCGCTGACGCGCAAGGTCAAAACTGGCGAAGGCTCGTTCAACGAGGAAGCCTTCCGGTTTCGGATAGTACTGATTCCATCACAGTGTATCGCGCCAGGTCGGCGCGTAGTTTTGTGAGCTCGGCACGCAAGGAGGCGTTTTCGGATTCGAGGCGTTTGAGCCGCGCCTGATCCACCACAACACAACTCGTGCTGGACTGAGGCGATAAGGGTGTATCCGTTTCGGCAGGTTCGACTAGTGCCGGGAGTACTCCTCGGCTACGCAACGCCTCTTCGAGTTTCCTGAGGGCATCCTTGACTCGCGGATTCTGTGCGAACACCGATCTCGCAAAACCGCACTCACGCGAGATCTCCTGCCGTGAGAGTTGCCCACGGATGGCCATTTCCTTGTAGTCGTTGTCGGTCTTGCTCGCCATCCACGATAAGAAGGTGGTGAGGTTTTCTTCGCTCCGCTGTTGGCCGCTAGCCATTTTGCCCCAATTTTCAACAGTACTGCCTCGTGTAAAAGTAGTATTATAAAACGTTACAAGTCTTATAAGTCCACCAATAAATACCGCCTTCGTGGCGGTATGTAGTACTTCTGAGTACCGTTCAGTAGCGTTCTACAACACGTGATAACAACGATGTTTACCTTCGCCTCTCTGCCGCCGCTGTCGCTCTACGTCCATATCCCATGGTGCGTGCGCAAATGTCCATACTGTGATTTTAACTCGCACGAGGCACGTGCAAGCGTTCCGGAAAATGAATATATCGATGCGCTGCTGCGTGATCTGGAACTGGATCTGCCCAGGGTCTGGGGGCGACCAATACATTCCGTTTTTATCGGTGGCGGCACGCCGAGCCTGTTTTCACCCGAGGCGATTGACCGCCTGTTGTCGGGACTGCGTGCGCGCCTGACGTTGAACCAGGAAATCGAAATCACGCTGGAGGCGAACCCAGGAACGGTTGAACTCGAACGCTTCAAGGGTTTCCGCGAGGCGGGCGTCAACCGCCTGTCCATGGGCATCCAGAGTTTCGAGCCGGAAAAACTGAAGGCGCTCGGCCGTATCCATGGACGCGAGGAAGCGTTGCGTGCCGCTGAGACCGCTGCGACCGCGGGCTTCGATAACTTCAATCTCGATCTCATGTTCGGTCTGCCACGACAGACGGTCGAACAAGCGTTGGCGGACCTGCACACGGCGATTGCTATGAGGCCTTCGCATCTGTCGGCGTATCAACTGACGATCGAGCCCAACACGCTGTTTCATGCGCGTCCGCCGCAACTTCCGGATGACGACACGGTCGCGGAAATGCAGGATCAACTACAAGGCTTGCTCACCGAACACGGTTACCGGCAATATGAAGTGTCAGCCTATGCCCGACCGGAAAAACAATGCCGGCATAATCTCAACTACTGGCGCTTCGGCGATTACCTTGGCATCGGCGCCGGGGCGCATGCCAAGATCACCGATACCCGTGGCATCACACGCCTCGCACGGGTTAAACCACCGAAGAGCTACCTGGAAAAGGCGGGCACGGCGGCGGCCCTCAGTACCGAGCAAAAACTTTCGCGCCCAGAGGTGGTCGCCGAATTCATGCTGAATGCCCTGCGTCTCACGGACGGATTTCCCACGACGCTTTTTCAAGAGCGCGCGGGATTGCCGTTCTCGGTATGCGAGAAGAACCTGGCACGCGCAGAGGGCAAAGGCCTGATCGAATGGGACACACAGATTATCCGCCCAACACCTGAAGGCCGGCGGTTTCTCAACAACCTGCTCGAACTGTTTGTCACATGAAAATAAAATCGGCACTGAAAAAACGCTCGACCATGCTGGCGATATGGACCATGGTGGTTGTTCTCGCCACCGTGGTCACGACATGGCTTCCACATGCCGGAACCGAAACCCCGCCAGACGTGGAGTTCATTCTGCTTGACGGCCGGAAAATTTTCCTGAGCGCGTTACGTGGACGGCCGTTGCTCGTGAGTTTCTGGGCCACGAGTTGTCCGCCCTGTGTCGAGGAGCTGCCGAACTTGATCCAGCTTTACCACGACCTGCATCCGCAAGGCTTCGAGCTCGTCGCGGTCGCTATGCCCTACGACCCGCCGACTCAGGTACAAAATTTTGCCACAGGCCATCATCTTCCCTATCCCGTTGCCCTTGATCTGGACGGCAGGGTGGCGCACGCCTTCGGCGGCGTGCCCTACATCCCGATAACCTTTGTCATCGACCGCGACGGCACCATTGCCTATTCGCAAACCGGAAGATTGGATATCGCCCGGGTGCGGCGTATCATCCTTAAATCGCTTCGCCAAGGACAACCCTGAGCTTGAAAGACTATTTCATCGAACAGGCCGACTACCAGCGGTGGGCCTGCGCGGAACTCTTCAAATCCCTCGACACCCTGAGCGACGAACAGCGCCAGGCCAGCATCGGCCTTTTTTTCAAAGACATTCACCGGACCGTGGATCACATCCTGATCGTGGTGCGCAACTGGCGCGCGCGCTTGTCCGGCGAGTTCGGCCAAGTCAAAAGTTACAACGAACTGCTCTATAGCGACTGGGAAGAGCTCAAGCGCGCGCTGCTGGAAGAATTCAGCCAGCTCAAGGACTGGCTCGCACAGAAAGATCCGGAATGGTTCACACAGGCCATCGAATATCCGGCAGTAGACGGCACGGTGCGGCGCGTGTCGGTGGGCGACGGCCTCATCCATGTCATGACCCATTCCGTGCATCACCGCGGCCAGATTAGCGCTGTGTGCACACGCCTGCACGCGCCAAGTCCGGAAATGGATTTTGTGTTCTACCGATGGAAACGCGACCAATAATGCTCTGGATCAAATCCCTGCACATCATTTTTGTCGTCACCTGGTTCGCGGGTCTGTTCTACCTGCCGCGGCTCTTCGTGTACCACAGCACCACGACAGACAAGGAAGGCCACGAACGCTTCAAGATCATGGAACGCAAACTTTTCTATGGCATCATGACGCCGGGCGGCATTCTGACTATCGTGTTCGGCCTGTGGCTGTGGCTCGGCTACGGCATCACCGGTAGCTGGTTGCACGTAAAACTCGCGCTCGTCATCGTACTTGTCCTCTACCACATCTACTGCGGCAAACTGATGCTTGACTTCAAACACGACCGCAACACCCACGGACACGTGTTTTACCGCTGGCTCAACGAATTCCCGACCCTGATTCTGGTGGCCGGGGTCTTTCTCGTAGTAGTCAAACCCTTCTGATTTTGACGGAGGTCATTGATTTTTGACCGCTGTGCCCGTATTGATGTGGCTAACCACCGTAACCATAAAGACTCATATCACCAGAGGGATGGGGAGAAGCAACAACAATCCTGGAGAGTCGCATGCCGTTCCGAATTATCCTGACCGCTGTCTTTTATCTTGGTCTCGGTCTGACCCCCTCTGCATGGGCTGAATCTTTCAATCTGGATCAGGCGATTCACTATGCCCTGGAACACAGCCCGGATCTGCTGGCCGTGCGCGAGCAGGTCGCAGCCGCGGGCGGGCGCACCAAAACGGCGGAAGGCGCGCGCCTGCCAAACCTCGGCCTTTCCTACAGCGCCCGCGCCAGCAACAACCCGCTCGATGCCTTTGCCGACAAGCTCAACCAGCAGCGCGTCACCACTACGGATTTTGACCCGGCACGCCTTAACCACCCCGGCACCAGTGACTTGCATATGACACAGCTCGCGCTGCGCTTCCCGGTGTACAGCGGCGGACGACTCTCGGCGACAGCTGCCAGCGCCGAGGAAATGGAAAAAAATGCCGAACTGCAATACGAGCGCGCACGCGAGATCACGGCCTTTCAGGCCCGGCGTGCCTATCTCTACGTGCTGGCTGCACAAGACGGGCTTGCGATTGCCGAAGACGCCGTTAGCGCGGCACAGGAGCATGCGCGCACCACCGGGCAACTGGCGCGCGAAGGACGCATCGTTGTTTCCGACAAGCTCACGGCCGAGGTCAACCTTGCTGCGGTGCAATCGCAACGCGAACAGGCTATGACCCGGCTCGAATCAGCACGCAACCAACTGAAGCTCACGCTCGGACTGCCGCTGGACCACGATATCACCTTGGCCACGGCCGATTTAGGCGCGAATGCCGAGACCGCCAGCCTGGCCGAGATTGAAGCGCATGCACTCACCAACCGCAAGGATTTTTCCGCGGCGCGGGCCATGAGCCAAGCCACCAAGGCGCGGGTGCAGGCAGCGCGCGCGGCGCACAAACCCAATATCGACTTCATCGCCACCAGCAACTGGTACGACGACAAGCCCGGCTTCGACAATCATTCCTCGAGCATCATGGGTGTCGTGAGCCTCGACCTCTATGCCGGTGGAAAACATCAAGGCGAGATCGCCACGGCACTCGCCGAAGCAAAGGAAATGGAATGGCGCGTGCAATCGCAGGAGCAGGCGGTGCGCAACGACGTGCGCGAGGCCTACGAAAACCTGCGCCAGGCCAGGGCACGGCATGCCACCGCCGCGGACAACGTCGAGCGCGCGCGTGAGAACGTGCGCCTCGTAAAACAGCGTTACGGACAGGGGCGCACGATTCTTATCGACCTGCTACAGGCCGAACGCGCCTACACCGAAACGCGCAGTGAAGAACTGATCTCACGTCTGAATCTGGAAGTAGGTCAGTCGGCGCTGCAACTCGCTGAAGGCACACTGGCCCTACCCCAGGGAGCGGCACCATGAGCCCGGCGCGTCTGCTGGTGGTCGCGCTGATCGCGGCGGCCCTGCCGCTCGCCGGTTGCAAAAAGCAACCAGAAGTCCCGCCGTCATTCTTACCACGCGTGGAGCAGCCGGTGCTGGCCTTGCATGCAAAGCCAGGTAATTTGGCGAAATTACTGATCCCGCGTCAGGCGCTGGTGGAGCGTGGCGGCATTCCCGGTGTGTTCGTGCTGGACGAATCAGGGTCACAAACCCCGCAGGCGCGTTTTCGTCTGGTGCGCACCGGCAGAACCAGCGACGCCCAGGTGGAAATCCTGAGCGGGCTGCACGGCGACGAAACCCTCGTGCTGGGCACGCTCGCAGACGTGCACGACGGCAGCCCAGTCACCGTCATCTCGAAATAACCTCGGATCTTTCATGGCACAAACCAAACACGGTGACGCGGACGGTTCCGCCAACAAGCTGAATCTCGCCGGACGCGTGGCCCGCTATTTCATCGACAGCAAGCTGACGCTGCTGATCATGGCCTTTGCCTTCCTCGCGGGGGTGCTTGCCTTTGTGGTCACACCGCGCGAGGAAAATCCTAGGATCGTGGTGCCAGCAGCGAACGTGATCGTTTCCAAGCCCGGGGCCTCGCCCGTCGAGATCGAGCAGCTGATCGTCAAACCGCTTGAGGCCATCCTGCAAGGACTGGCGGGCGTCGACCACACGTACGGCATGGCGATGAGTTCCATGGGCGTGGTGAGCGTACAGTTCAAGGTCGGGCAGCCCAAGGAAGATTCGCTGGTAAAGCTCTACGACCGCATCATGAGCAACATCGACCGCATGCCCGCGGGCACGTTGCAGCCGCTGGTCAAGCCGGTGGACGTGGATGACGTGCCGATCCTCACTATTTCTCTATCGTGTACCGTTTCCGAGGATTGCCATCTGCGGCGCGTGGCCAACAACGTGCTCGAACAACTGCGGCGCGTGGAAGGCACTTCCATCGCCTATGTACACGGCGGGCAGCGGCGTGCAATCAATGTGCGTCTCGATCTGGAGCGCATGCATGCTTATAACGTGACGTTGTCGGATATTCGCCATGTGGTCGAGGAAACCAACGTGGATATTCCTTCCGGCGCCTTCGTCGGTAGCAACCGCGTGGCCACAGTACAGGCCGGCGGTATGATCAAAACAGCCGAGGATGTGGGCAATCTGGTGGTGGCACTGTCGGGGCACCGTCCGGTATATCTGAAGCAGGTGGCCGCCATCACTGACGGCCCTGAAGATATCGAACGCACTACCCGTATCGGCTACGGTCCGGCGTATGCGGGCCAGCGGCCAGCAGATTATGAGGTTCCGGCCGTGACGCTCGCCATCGCCAAACGCGCCGGCACCAATGCCGTCACGGTGGCCGACGACGTACTCAAGGAACTTGACCGTATCCGCGCCACAGCAATTCCGCCGGGCGTGGACGTCCATGTTACGCGCGATGACGGCGCTAAAGCCAACGATGCCGTCAACACGCTCATGGAACACCTTGCCATCGCCGTCGTCACGGTGGTGCTGTTGCTGGTGTTTTTCCTCGGCTGGCGCGCCTCCGGGATTGTCACCATCACCATCCCACTCATTCTCTTCATCACTCTCACGGTCGGGCTCATCGCCGGCCAGAGCATCAACCGCATTACGCTGTTTTCGCTGATCCTGTCGCTTGGCTTGTTGGTGGACGACTCAATCGTGGTGATCGAAAACATTTTTCGGCATTACGCCAAGAAAGGGGCGGATCGCCTGAATGGCGCGGTGGCTGCCGTGAATGAAATCGGCAGACCCACCAACCTCGCGACCTTCACCGTGATCCTCGCCTTCCTGCCGATGTTCTGGGTCACCGGCATGATGGGGCCGTACATGGCGCCGATCCCGTTCAACGTGCCAGTGGCCATGCTCACCTCGCTGGTCATTGCCTACACCGTGGCGCCATGGGCGGCGTACCGCTTCCTCAAGGTGCGCGGGCATGAAGGGCTTGCGCACCACGATGAACACAAGGGTTTTCTGGAACGGCATTACGCCCGGATCATGGGCCACTTGATCGCCAACAGTGGTGCGCGACGAAAGTTCTTTCTCGGCGTCGGCGTCCTTATGCTGCTCGTGCTCGCCATGCCGGCGTTCAATTTGGTGCTGTTCAAGATGCTGCCTAAGAACAACACCAACACCTTCAACATCACGATCGACATGCCTGGGGGCACGAGTCTGGAAGAAACCGACCGCGTCGCGCGCCTCGTGGGCGATATCGTGCGCCGCCATCCGCAGGTCGAGACCTATGAAACCACTGTGGGCGAGGCCGGCGTCATCGACTTCAACGGCATGCTGCGCGGCGCGGGCCTGAAACAAGGACCGCAATTGGCCGAGATGCGCGTCAACCTGCGTAACAAACATGAACGCACGTCATCTTCCATCGGTATCGTGCTTGATCTGCGTCAATCCCTCGCGGAACTGGCGGCCAAAACCGGGGCCAATATCAAACTCGTCGAGGACCCACCGGGACCGCCGGTGCGAGCCACGATCCTCGCGGAATTGTACGGCCCCGATTACGAGCAACTGCGCAAGCTGGCGCACGAGCTACGTAAGGAGGTGTTTGCCAAAACCGCAGACGTAGTCGATGTGGACGATTCCGTGACCGATGACCAAACCGAATACCGTCTCGTCGTTAACCGCGAAACAGCCATGCTCGCCGGCATCGCACCAGCACAGGTGGCCGAGACGCTGCACGCCTTCGTGGCCGGGGTTGATGCCAGCACCGTACATCTGGAATTCGAGAAGGAACCGGTGCCGATCCGTTTTCGTATCCCGGCCGCCGACCGCGCGGGTCCGGCGGACCTGTCCAAGATTTTCTTCACCAGTCCACAGGGTCGGCAAGTGCCGCTCACCGACATCGCCCACGTGGAAAAGCGCACCGCGCCAAAACCGATTTTCCACAAAGACCAGTACCCCGTGGTGTACGTCACTGGCGAGTTGGCCACCACCAGTCAGGTGTACGCAGTGCTCAAGATGTGGAATCACCTGCGCACACAACCCCTTCCCTCGGGCGTGAAGCTCACGCAATATTTCATGGCCGACCCAGAAACCGTCGGTTACTCAGTACGCTGGGACGGCGAGATGCGCCTGACCCTCGATGTGTTCCGCGATCTGGGCTCGGCGTTCGCCGTCGCGATTATCCTGATCTATCTGGTGCTGGTGGGCTACTATCGGTCGTTTGCGATTCCGCTGATCGTCATGGGTGCGATTCCGCTGACCGTCGTCGGCGTGCTGCCGGGGCACACGATCATGGGTCAGTACTTTACCGCCACCTCCATGATCGGCGTGATCGCGCTCGCCGGCATCGTCGTGCGCAACTCGCTGTTGCTCATCGATTTCATCCTCGAATACCGCCGCGCCGGCCACAGCCTTGACGAGGCCGTGCTTGAGGCTGGCATCACACGTCTGCGGCCGATCATGCTGACGGCGTTCGCCATCATCCTTGGTACTTTCATTATGGCCTTCGATCCGGTGTTTGGCGGGTTAGCAGTCTCGCTCATCTACGGCACCTTCGCCTCCACCGCACTCACGCTGCTCGTGATCCCGCTGGTGTATTTCATGTATGAAAACCGACGCAAGGACAAGCCGAAATCGGCACAGTGACTTGGTGCTAAACTAACCCCGTCCAGTTCTACCCAATCTTTAGTTATGGATACGTTAACCCACGCACTTTCCGGCGCGCTTGTAGCGCGCGCGACGGAACCGAAAGCGCCGCGGCCAGATCAACTGCCGCGGCGTACGCGCATGTGGATCGGGTTTGTCGCGGCGGCGTTTCCTGACAGTGATTTCGTCGTGCGCTTCATCGATCCTCTGACTTACCTCACGACACACCGTGGGGTCACACATTCGATCATTATGCTGCCGTTGTGGGCCATGCTATTGGCGCTGCTCTTCATGCTGCTCGTGCGCAACAAATATCCGTGGCGCTCCTTCGTAGGCGTGTGCGCATTCGGCATCGGCGCGCACATCGCCGGTGACGTGATTACGGCCTTCGGTACGATGATTTTTGCGCCGATTTCAAACTGGCGCGCGCAATTTCCCGTCACCTTTATCATCGATCCCTATTTCACTGCCATCATCGTTGCTGGATTGATCGCCTCGATGATATGGAAGACGGCGCGCAAACCCGCCGCGATTGGCCTCGCGGTGCTCGCCAGCTATGTCGGGTTTCAGGGATGGTTACACCATCGTGCGATCGTGGTGGGCGAAACCTATGCGGCCGAACATCGGCTCAATGCGACGCGGGTGGCGGCCATCCCGCAACCGCTGTCGCCATTCAACTGGATGATCGTGATCCCGCAAAAGGATGCCTATGAAATAGCCTATGTGAGCCTGTGGCGAAACACGGCGCCCGAAACCCCGCCAATAGACTCAAGCTGGCTGAGCCAAGTATCCGCCTCGTACTATCCGCCGGTGCTCGCGGCCTGGAAGCACATTCCCCGCTTCGGGGTTACCGAGACGACGATGGTGGAACAACTGTGGCAGTCTGACACCTTCGCTGCATTCCGCGCCTTTGCCCAGTTTCCCGCGGTCTACCGGGTAGATCACAAAAAAGAGGGTTTGTGTGTTTGGTTCAACGATCTGCGATTTGCGTTGACGGGAAGGAACATACCATTTCGCTATGGTGCCTGCCAGAACAGTACTGGCGCCGTATGGAGAATCTATCGATTACTCAGCGACGGCAACGGCCAGGAAATTATAGATACCCTCGCCCACTGATTGACAGCGAGCCGGAATCGCGTCAGTACAAATCAATGGGATCGACATCGACTGACCAGCGCACCCGCTTTCCGGCTTTAAGCTCTGTCAGATCCACCAGCCAAGGGGCGAGGAAACGATGCAGCGCTGCACGCTTGCTGGCCTGCACCAGCAACTGCGCGCGAAAGCGTCCCGCTCGCCGCTCCATCGGCGCGGCCACGGGCGTAAACACCTGCACGGTTGGATCATTCCGATACTTCAATGCTGCGGCATGGGCGGCGGCGAGAAATTGCTGCGCCGCCTGCGGCTGCGGCGATTCCGCGCGCAGCAAGGCTAGAAAGCTGAATGGAGGAAAGCCGGTATCGCGGCGCTCGGTCAGCGCATAGCCGGCGAAGCCCGTGAAGTCATGGCGCTGCAAGGCGGAAAAAATAGCGTGCTCGGGGTGCCAGGTCTGGATCAGCACCTCACCCGCCTTGTCGGCGCGGCCGGCGCGGCCACTTACCTGCAAGATCGTCTGAAACAATCGTTCCCCGGAACGGAAGTCGACCCCATACAGCCCCTGATCCGCATTCAGTATCCCAACGAGAGTAACATTGGGAAAATCATGGCCTTTGGAAAGCATTTGGGTGCCGATCAGAATATCGGCCTCCCCGTCGTGGACGCGTCGCAGCTTCTCTTCCAACATGCCTTTGCCCCGGGTGCTGTCGCGGTCAATACGCTCGATGCGGGCCTTCGGGAAAAATTTTTGCAACGCGCCTTCGACACGCTCCGTGCCTTCGCCAATGGGATGCAGGTTCACGCTGTGACAGGTGGGACAAGTTTTGACTATTTCCTGTTCCGACCCGCAGTGGTGGCAAATGAGTTTTTGCCGGCGCTGATGCAGCGTAAGTTGCGCATCGCACCGGCGGCAAGGCGCCAGCCAGCCACAGTCGTAACACATCCATACCGGGGCAAAACCGCGGCGATTCAAAAACAGCAAACTTTGTTCGCCTTTCTCAAGGCGTGCGGTAACCGCCTCGCGTAATGGCAGCGACAACCCCTCACTTGGTTTTAGTCGTCGCATGTCGAGCAACCGCACTTGCGGCATGCCGGCGCCACCCGTGCGATCCGGAAGATCGAGCAGGGTGTACACACCTTCGCGTGCATTCTTGAGACTTTCTAGCGAGGGCGTGGCGGAACCGAGAACGATGGGGATTTTGTCGCGCGAGGCACGCATCACGGCCACGTCACGCGCGGAGTAACGTAAACCATCTTGTTGCTTGTATGACCCATCATGCTCCTCATCCACAACGATGAGGCCCAGATTGCTGATTGGTGCCAACACCGCAGAGCGCGTCCCCAGCACAATCGGCGCCTTGCCGTCACGCGCCATGAGCCAGGCGCACAGGCGTTCCGCGTCGTTCAGGCCGGAATGCAGCACGGCGATGGGCACGCGAAAACGCCGCTGGAAACGGCTGATGACTTGTGGGGTCAGGCCGATTTCCGGCACCAGCACCAACGCCTGGCGTCCCTGCGCCAGCACTTTATCGATGGCGGCCAGATACACCTCGGTCTTGCCGCTTCCAGTCACACCATGCAACAGATAGGCACGAAAGCCGCCAAGGCCTGAAAGAATCGCCTCGACCGCGTATCGTTGCGCAGCATTCAATTCGGGTGGTTCTGACTGGGCCGCTTTTACCGCCTGCAGGCAATCCCGTGTGTGTGCACTCACCCAACCCTTGGTGTGCAAGGCCTTGAGCGTTGCGGACCACCGCGCCGAAATCTGCGCCAGCTGTTCCGCGTCCAAACCATCCGGTGTGGCAGACAGTGCCTCCAGCAAATGTTTTTGCGCCGGGGCACGTGAAAGGTCGTTGACCTCCACGGCACGGCCTGTGGGTGTTAGCGACCATACCGCTACGCTGGCTTCCGCTGCACGCCCTTGCCGCAGCAGCGTGGGCAGCGCAGCATGCAACACCTCACCAATCGGATGGTGGTAGTACTCGGCGACCCAGGCCAGAAGCTGCAATAGATTCGTGGGCAATACCGGTTCGTCATCAAGGACCTGCAATATTCGCTTGAGGCGGCTCGGAGCCAACGCACTTTTGTCTGCGTGGCCGAGGACGACACCCACCATTTCTCGTTTTCCGAATGGGACACGCACACGTACGCCGGGGGAAATCGGCTCTGAATCTGGTGCGATGGAATAATCAAAGGGGCCATACAGTGGCACCGGTACAGCCACGAGACAAATACGCGTCGACAAGGTCATGCCAGCGACTCTACCACAGGAAGGTTAATGCAGACGGTGAGACATGCCGCCGCCAACGCTACTGGCCATAACGGCCAAATTATTTTGGTTTATCTGGAGATGAAATAAGGCTGGCAGTGAGAAATCGTGGCCAGCCAGTAAAGAATCAGGCTCGGATGCGTTTACGACGCCATGCCGGAACCAAAAAGTGGAAGTGCAACTGGCACCGGCACAACCGTTGTGGACGTGGCTGTCACAACAATATCCATAGCAATGTCCATGTGTAGTGACTTGCTGACAGACCTGTAGAAGCACTAAAAGAAACCTGAGCCAGGGGTGATAATCCAGATCACTTCCTATGTGCGTGGAAAACTCCAACCGCCTCCCGGAGTTTTCACAAAGCCTCGACCTAGAGATACCTGTTATCGAGCAATTGGTGATGCTGTCGGTTGATACTGCATAAGAAGATGCGAATATACTTGCACTGGTCAGCAAACCAACCGTACTGATGATCCACACGTTGCCGCAGAGGGTTTTCGTTTCCCCGTAGTCACAAACCCCTCAATCCGATGAACTTCTGTGTCATTTTTGAAACCGTTGCCCCATAATCCAACTGCTATTTACATTAGCAAATAAAAATATTCATACTATTCAAGTAGTCACACGAATATTTTTGATATCAACTTTCTCGCGCCTATCGCGCAGAAAAAAGTTTTTCCAAGTCACCAAGCGTGAAACACTTTGCTCCACGTTCATGTGTTTGTAACAAACTAGTGCTAACCGCTTGTATCTAAAGCTACACACGTTATTCACAAAATCTGTGGATAACAATGTTGAAGAAATGGCATTACCGTTTTTTTATATGCCGTAAAATCGGATTTTTATTGGTTTGATTAAAAAATGAACTTATTAATTAAGTTAATATAATCAATGTGTTATTTTATTTTTTAAATATGACCCCTGGTTTTCTCAAAATACCGCATTACTTGTTTCTTGATCGCTATTGACTTGTGCATAATTTACATAGCCATTGCCTATATACATTGGATATTTATGTACATAAATTAAGCACACTTTAGCAAGACGCCACTTTACATAACAACTAGATTACAAGCTCATTCCGAGGCTAAAAGGAGAAATATCATGGATGCATGCAAGCGGGTACAACAGTATGGGCCGTTAATCGGCCGGCTGCTGCTGGCAAATATCTTCATCGTTGCTGGCTTCAAGAAAATCGCCGGTTTTGTCGGCACCGCCGGATACATGGCGAGCAACATGTCGGCTCTGGATCCGACCATAGTCAATGTACTTCTGGTTCTGACGATCCTCATCGAAGCCGGCGGCGGATTGATGATCCTGCTCGGTTGGCAAGCGCGCTGGGCGGCGTTTGTGATCTTCCTTTGGATGATCCCGGTGACAATCGTCTTCCATGCCTATTGGGGACTCCCGCCGGAAGCGATGCAGATGCAGTTTCTCCATTTCCAGAAAAACCTGGCGATCATGGGTGGCTTGCTTTACATCGTCGCTTTCGGAGCCGGAGCTTACAGCCTAGGTAGGGACCGCTGCTGACACCTAGAATCCGGTGGAAGCAGTCCGTCAATTCTGTATGCGGACAATCTTTGGATTGCGTTGCGCCTGGGCCCAGACTGATTGCTTGAGCCATACGCCGAGTTCTTCAGTCGAGAGCGGCCGGCTGATGAAATGTCCTTGAGCGATGTCGCAGCCGAGTTCGCTCAAACGTTTCAGGGTTTCTTCGTTCTCCACACCCTCGGCCACCACCTTGAAACCGAGGTTGTGTGCAAGATCGATGCTGGTGCGCACAATGGCAATATCGTTTGCGTCTTTGATCATGCCGATGACAAATGACTTGTCGATCTTGATGGTGTTCACCGGCAATCTTTTGAGATACGACAGTGACGAATAACCGGTGCCAAAGTCGTCAATTGCCAACCGCAAACCCATATTGGATAGGCGCGTCAACACTTCAATCGCCCGGTCTGGGTCTTCCATTACCGCGCTTTCGGTGATTTCAAGCTGCAGCCACTGCGGTTGGAATTGCGATGCTTCAATCTGTTCCGCGATGGTCTCTACCAGATAGGGGTCCTGGAGGTTGCGCACCGACAGGTTCATGGAGAGCGTGATCGGTAGTTCCTGCCCCCGTAATGACTCACCTGTACGCAACAGTTCGTTCAGTATCCAAGGGGTGATGTTACGGATAAGGCCGGTCTGCTCCAGCATCGGAATAAACTTGTCGGGCAATATCAGATCGAGGCTCGGATGGTTCCAACGCACCAGAGCCTCGACACCGGTTATCTGGCTACTCTTCAGGTCGACCATGGGTTGGTAAAACAGCACGAACTGCTCCTGCTCCACCGCCTGGCGCAGTTCGCCCATAAGCGCGAGGCGGGTCGGGGTATGTGGGTCCAGCTTGGCGTCATAGAGCGCGTGTCCATTGTTGGAGTGCTTGGCGGCGTACATCGCCACATCCGCGCGTTGCATCAGCACGTTGACGTCCACCCCATGATCAGGGTAAAGCACAATGCCAATGCTCACGCCGATGTCGAGACACTGGTCCTCAATCTCGAATGGATTGCGCAAAGACTGTCGCAACATGCGCGCTGCCATGATCGCCTGCTTGTCGCTGACCGCCGGTAACAGCACGGCAAATTCGTCGCCACCAAGGCGTGCCACCATGTCGCTCTCGCGCAACTTGCTGCGCAACCGGGCCGCAACCTGCTGCAACAGCTTGTCCCCTACGTGATGTCCCAGAGTGTCGTTGATGTCCTTGAAACCGTCGAGGTCCATGATAAAAAGTGCGAACGGCTTGTAATCGTGTTTGGCCTGGGCAATGGCTAGCTCCAGCCGGTCGTGAAACTGCACCCGGTTGGGTAGTTGCGTGAGTGAGTCGGTGTATGCCATGCTCTCCAGGCTTTCATAGAGCGCCTTGAGACGGGTGGTCATCGCGTTAAAACCAGCGGCAAGTTCCATCACCTCGGCGTTCCCTCCGACTTGCACCAGCTGGCCAAGGTGATCCTTGTCCTGCATGACCCGGCGCAACTGCTCGGTCAGTCCCCGCAATGGCTTGACCGCTGTTTTCTGCAACGCTAACAGGGCGATCAGCACCGTCAATGCCGTGACGAGTGCGGCCGCTATCATCACCACACGTTCGGTCTGCGCCAGGCTCTCGTTGAATGCCCGCATATCCCGAAGAACACCGATCGTAAGTTGGGATTTCGCCGGGAAGTAGGCGTTCATGGAACTCTCGACAACCAGCTTGTCGCCCATCGCCTCTGGCCTGGGCCAGCTGGCTGTTTTATACAACACCGCACCATTCATCACGCTGAGCTTGAGCGGCAAACCCATGAAGGCATTGGGCTCGGCAATGTTGTGCAGCATGTTAAATGTGATTTGGAGATAACCGGCCCGCGGGTCTTCCCCAGCCGGTTGAATAGACTCAAAGAGCACTTCTTTATCAGCGATGCAAATACCGGTGATGGGTTTGTGACGTTCCGCACCAGTGCGGCGGGTGGCTTGGGTACGCAAACCCTGACACGCGGCCAAATTCGAATTGATATTTTCCGATTCTGGCGGGGTAGAGGCGATCGGATTGAAATCCTGGTCTAACGCCTGGAGTTTTCTCAACTCCATCTCACCCATGTTGAAAAAAGGATGCTGGTGTAACTTCTTGAGCCGATTCCCTGTCGTGATTTTATTTTTGTTACGGATTGCCGCCATCAACTCAGGGTCGGATTTTCCGATCTGAACGATCTCGCGCGACTCTGTCTCAAAATCATTACGCAACTCATTCACCCACGCCTTGAGGTGTTCGCCGAGGGAAGCGCGTTGATTATCGGTTGCCAGATCGCGATAAACTCTGCCACTGACCAGCGCCAGCAATACACCCATCACGCCCATCACCACGATAATGGCGATAAGGCTCGCACACATGGGAAGTCTGTTTAACCGCATGATTGCTCTTGTCTTTCTCAATTATTCGCGGCGAGATCAGTTGGCGTCTTACGGCCATGACTTCTCCCCTTACGATTGGTTTTTCCCTCTCCCAACCGGCGACTGACTCCCGCACACCCTGGCAGGCAATGAATCATAATGTGCAATTCTGATGCCACTGGAAGACACGGTTATAATCAGAGAGATAGGAACATCGGGGTGCGGGAAATACCCTGTTTTGGGCCAAAATTTCCCGGCAAAAGCCGGAATTCGTCATAAACCGAGGAACAATATGAGTTTTTATCCGGCCTTCTCCAAAAACGAGACAGCCCCTACAGTACGGCGGTTCCAGGCATCTAAACAGGTAAACGCGAAATGAGTTCTCTATGGACCGGCATGGCGGAAGCAATCTCCAAGACCACCGGCAAACCCTACACTATCCAAACCCGGGAGTCGGTAGCCGGCGGCTGCATCAACACGTCCACCGTCATCAAAGACAGCAAGGGGCGGCCGTTTTTTGTCAAACTCAATGACGCTACGCGTCTTGCCATGTTCGAGGCGGAAGCGGAAGGGCTGAAAGAAATCGCATACACGCGTACCGTGCGCGTGCCACAACCTATCTGCTGGGGTGTGGGTGAAGGCTCCGCCTATCTGGTACTTGAGTATCTCGATCTGGGCAGCGCGGATGCGCGTAGCCAGGAAACGCTTGGCCGGCAACTGGCACACATGCATCGCGCGACGAACATGCAATTCGGCTGGCGTATCGACAACACTATCGGCTCGACACCACAAATCAATGTGCCATGCAACGACTGGGTGGAGTTTTGGCAACAACGCCGGCTCGGTTATCAACTGGAACTGACGGGTGGTCGCGCGGGCATGAATCTGCAACACAAGGGTGAACAACTCTTGGCCCATGTCGGGGCGTTTTTCCGCGACTACCATCCGGAACCGTCGCTGCTGCACGGCGACCTCTGGAGCGGTAACGCCGCGGCCGTGGACTCACAGCCGGTGATCTTCGACCCAGCAGTGTATTACGGCGACCGTGAGGCGGATATCGCCATGACCGAACTGTTTGGGGGATTTTCCAAACGCTTCTACGACGCCTATCACGAAACTTGGCTGCTCGACACCGGCTACAAAGTGCGCAAGACGCTGTACAACCTCTATCACGTGCTCAATCATCTAAATCTCTTCGGCGGGGGCTACGGCTCACAGGCCGAGCAGATGATCGACTCGCTGCTGAGCGAGATACGCTGAAACCCTCAGGGGGCGGAAAAACCGACCAGGGTCGCGCGCAGTTCCTTTTTCAGGACCGCTGCCGCCTGATCCAACGCGCGTTGCCGCGTGGTCTCCTGTTGCTGTGCCGAGACCTTGATGTCCCACCGTTTGCTTCCACGTACGCGGCTGGTTGCCACTTCCGTCAACGTGATCTCCAGCACGCCACGTTGCCAGTACCAGCCCTGTTGCAAACCGAGATCTTCCAGCGGCAGTTTGGCGTGGAGAATGTAATCGGGTTTCTCGCCAGATTCGATCAGAAACCCGGCGGCGGCCAGCGCACCGTTCACCACCGTGGAAAGCCCCGGCGGGGCGTCTGGCGTCATCCGCGCCGCCACGCGCACACGCTTTAGCAGGTCGGTGAGATCGGCATTGAGCTTCGCCGTGTTCCATTCTGATTCCGCGCCGCGACCAATCGGATCCACGACACGCAGTGATTTCTGGTACGCCGCGCGTTCGATCTGGGCTTCAAGGGCCTGATTCGCGGCCCCAATTTTGGCCAGAATATCGCTGCTCGCGCGCGCCTGTTCGAGGTATTTCCGCGTCGCCGCATCGAGGCGCTCGATCTCCTGGCGCAGGGCGGTTCCTGCCTGCAAACGCGGCAGTACGGCTAGCGCAAAATGTGCCTTCGTTGAGGGGTCCTGCCACAACTCGACGATCTGGATACCTTGAATAATCTGGTCGGTGCGCGTGACAATGCGACGCGAGGCCTGCGCCGAATAATCGCCAGCGGCTTTTTTGTCCACCGTCTTAGCATCTGATTTCTGGCTGTAGGTCTGAATGTCTTCGCTGTCCACGGCCACCGCCACCTCAAAAATCTTGGCCAAATCAGCGCGCGCGCGATCCTTGGCTTCTTCCGGTGTGGCCGCCTGACCGCGCCCGATTAGGTATTGTTCGCTTTGATATTGCTTCGAAGTGCCATTCACCCAATCCGGCATGGGAGGCTGCGAGGCACAACCATTTGCCGCCAGCAGCACACAACTGCACATCGCCGCAAAAAGAATTTTCATGGTGTTCTCCTGGTAGAGGAATCGTTCGGCGGAATCCAGTGGGGCGAAAGATAAGTCTTCGCGCCCTGGCGTAGCACAACATTTGGATATTCCTGGGTTGTCACGATCTGGCCGAGGTTGCCCAATAAATCGACTTTAATCGTGTAACTTCCGGGGGGCAAGGGCAGGCGTGCCAGGTGTATGCGCGCGGGCAAGGTTAACCAGCTGCGGGTGTCGGCGCGCTCCGTCACCACACCCATAACTTCCACGGCCAATCCCGCCAAGGCCGACGCCAAGGCCGCTCCATTCTGGTTTTGTTGCCGGGCATTTTCGCGCGCGGCACGGGCCATCTGCGCCTTGACCACCGCACGGGCGATGGCGCGCGCGGTGATTGCAGGCATTTCTGCCTCAAGGTTCTGGGTGGCGATCGCGTCGATGTTCTCCACCACCTCCCCCATCGCGTGGGCATTACCTGCCGTCACGCGCATGCCGGTCACCGGCGTAGCGCGCGTCTGATAATAAGGCACGGCGATACGCACGATGTGTCCCGTGGCAGGGTCCGGCACCGTGATGGCATGTTCCTGTTTCACGGGCGCGAGTCCGTTGTGCAGGATAAAAACCAGCTCGCCTTGCTCCGCCAGTTCTGCCGTGTTCATCCACTTTTCGATGCCGAACTCTTTTTTGTACTGCCGCATTTCCGACATGAGCCCCATCTTTTCCGACAAACGCAGCAGGTCGTGTTTGAGATAATCCGGAATACTCATGCCATAATTTTTATGATAGTGACCGTACGCCTCGTAAGCCTGGCGATAGGAAATCATGGCGTCACTGTATTCGCCGCGCTCTTCGTAGATCATGCCCGTGAGATAACGCGCGAGGGCATCTTCGGTGTACCGGTTTTCAGGGGTTTTCTGTGTGATTTCGCGCAACTGCTCGTCGACCTGCAGGGCCTCGACGCGGGCGTTGATAAGATCGCCCAGCTGCAGGTAGTTGAGCGCCATGTACAAATGCAGCAACACCTGCTCATACATTTCGCCACTGTAGCTGCGCGTGGCATCGTTGACCATAAAGGACAGGGCTTGCTCGCGGATACTGGTGCCATACAATTCCACCATGCGCGTCTTGGCGGACTCGAAGCTTACGTTGGAAGCGGCGTAATCGCCCTTCATGCGTTCGAGCATGGCCTTGTTCAGGAGATACACCACCTGGTTGCGGCCTGGCTGGTATTGTTGCTCTAGCGTCCGCAGGGCCGCGTCAAAACGCTGCGCGGCCATGTCGCTTTCGATCACCGCAAAGGATTCGCTGTAGCTGGCGCAGCCGGACAAGCCCAGAGCCAGCACTGCGCCGAGCGCGGCGGTTGAAACGTAGGTCATATGGGCGCGCATGGCGCGCATGACAGTTCGCGAGTTAGTCGCGCAGATTGCCGCGCTTGACGAACTTCTTGATCTTCTTCTGCCCCACCCAAGCCTTGACGTTGTCCTTGAGGCTGATGAGTGTCAGGTCCACCTGGTAATACCGCACCTGCGACGAACCGGAAGTGTCGATAATGGTGTTGATCGTGCCCTTCAGCATGTAGTCGGCGCCGTATTCTTGCCCAGCCGCTTTGCGCGTAGCCTCGGCGGCGTTCAGATCCTGATCTTTGCGCTCTTCGCGGACTTCGCCGCGCTCGGTCTTGGACGCGACAAACTGGACCTTGCCGGAGTTGATCAAGGCGCGTTCCATGTCGGCGGTGAAGGTGCTCACATTGAGATGCTCGTGGCTCAAATTAAGCACTTCGCCGACGATCACGGCAGGCTGTTTCTTGTTCGCACGCGTAAATTCGGGCAGCCAGTCGCGCGCCAGCACGTCCTGAATCATCTCCTCGGACACCAGACGTGAATCGGTGTCGTTCCAGGCACCGCTCAGATCCTTCACCTCATCCGATTCGATGCGCTCGACCGAGGTGCCGCAGCCGGCGAGCAACAATAGCAGTGAGGTGGCAAGCGCCGGGATCAATTTCGAATGACGGGCAGTAAACGGGGCCATCAGTTCTTCTCCTTGGAGACCTTGTCAAAAATATTGTCGGCGTTGCTCTCGACGTAGCGCCGCACGTTGTCGTTCATATCCTGGGCCGTGCCGACCGTGCCCTTGACCTGCTTCATGTCGAGTTCGGCGATGGAATACACGATCTGGGTCTTCTTGTCCTGCCAGCGCGCGATGATCTTGGACCCGGCGAGATTCACTTTGGTCAGGTTCTTGACCTGGCGCGAAACCGACTCGTCGTTCACCCGGCTGTCACCAGATTTGGCCGCCGCCTGATAATCGTTGGACACGACATCAAGATAGGAGGAAAAAATCCGCGCGACTTCGGCTCGCGCCCGGTCGTCCGCGGTCGAGCGTTGCAGCGATACATCGCCCATCGGCGAGGCCGAGCCCACGCCATGAAATAGCCGACCATCCTTGTCGTTGACGTAGGCGGTTCCCTTGTTCACCCACTCAGGCGCACCCTTGATCCCCAGGTCGCTTTCGAGCTTGGTCTGGCTCGCGCAGCCGGCAATGACCAGTGCCGCGAACATGAAAAATAAGGGTCTCGGTATTCTTGATCTGTTCATTAGGTATCTCCATAAACGCGAAGGGTTGGGCCGGTAACAATGCCAGAATTATAGACGGTATGGCCAAATGGTGGTTAGCTAGGGACAACACTGGAAAAACAAGGGCAGCGGCATGGACATCCAATTTCTGGGGGCGACGCGCGAAGTCACCGGTTCGTGCATGCTGGTGCGCGCCGGTGGGCACCGGCTTCTCCTTGACTGCGGTCTGATTCAAGGCGCGCCCGCCGACGAGGCGCGTAACCGCGACCCCTTCCCGTTCGATCCCGGCGCCATCGATGCCGTGGTCCTGAGCCACGCCCATCTCGATCACTCCGGACGTCTGCCCCTGCTGGTCAAAGGCGGTTACTGCGGCCCGATCTACACCCACCGTGCCACGCACGACCTGTGCCACATCATGCTCATGGATGCCGCGTCGCTGAACGAAAAAGACGCGGAGCACGAAAACCGCCGGCGCCAGCGTGAAGGCAAGCGTCCGGTCGAACCACTGTACACGCGCAAGGACGCGGAGCGATCCATGCGCCAGTTTCAGACACTCGACTACGACCGGGAACAGGAAATCCTGCCCGGCGTGCGCGTGCGTCTACAAGACGCGGGGCATATCCTCGGTTCGGCTATCGTCGAACTGTGGCTCACGGAAAGAGACCTAACGCGCAAGCTCGTGTTGAGCGGTGATCTCGGCCACACCGGCGCACCGATTCTGCGCAGCCCCGAAGCCGTGCACGAGGCCGATCTGGTCGTACTGGAAAGCACCTATGGCGACCGCGAGCACCGCTCGTGGGACGCCACGTTGGCCGAGCTGGGCGAGGTGTTTCATGCAGCGCGGCAAAACGAGGGCAATATTCTGATTCCCTCCTTTGCCATTGGCCGCGCACAAGAACTGCTCTACTTTCTCAAACACCACCGCAAGGAATGGGGTATCGATAACTGGACCATTTTTCTCGACAGCCCCATGGCAATCGAGGCCACGGAAGTCTATGCCAGGCACTGGAAACTATTCAGCGCGGAAATCACCAGCCGGCGCAAGAAGGACGGCGATCCTTTTGCCATGCCTAATCTTCACTTCAGCCGCACCGGCGTCCAGTCCATGGCCATCAACCGCATCCGCGCCGGCGCCATCATTATCGCCGGCAGCGGCATGTGCGACGGCGGACGCATCCGGCATCACTTCAAACACAACCTCTGGCGCGAGCAATGCCACATCATCTTCGCCGGGTTCCAGGCGCGCGGCACGCTCGGGCGCTCTATCGTCGATGGTGCAAAAACCGTGAAACTCTGGGGCGAAAACATCCGCGTGGCGGCGCAGATTCACACTGTCGGCGGGTTGTCGGCGCATGCCGACCAGTCCGGCCTCATGGCGTGGTATCAGAATTTCGACCGTCGCCCCCCCGTGGCTCTGGTGCATGGCGAACCCGAACCCATGGATACGCTGGCCAAATGCTTACGGGCCATCAAAGCGACCGTGCTGGTGCCGGAACCGGAGGAAAAACTTGATCTGCTGCGTTTGCCAACGCGTCGAACAAAGGCATAAATAATAAGCAACCGGCCAATGGGCACGAAAGAAACACCCTCCACACTTTCCGCCGGCGTTGTGGTCGTGCAGCAGACGGCCAGCACATGGCGCTTTCTGCTGCTGCGCGCCGGGCACTACTGGGATTTCCCGAAAGGCATGGTCGAGACGGGCGAAGATCCGCTCGCCGCCGCCATTCGCGAAACGGAGGAAGAGACCACGCTCACGGAGCTCGACTTCCGCTGGGGCCATATATTCATCGAAACCAAACCCTACGGCAAAAACAAGATCGCGCGCTACTACGTCGCGCAATCAAAGACTGATAATGTGGATTTGCCGATCAGCGCTGAACTCGGGCACCCGGAACATGATGAGTACCGCTGGCTGAGCTACGACGAGGCGCGGCGGCTGCTTGTGCCGAGGACACAGGCGGTGCTGGATTGGGTGGAAAAAATGATAAGAGGGACATAAATTAGTTAACGAGACTGAGGCAATGTCTTTTCCGAGGGCCCCAAAATACTGGAGGCGCTGCGCTGTACGACCATGCATCAACAACACGAGTTTTTCGAATCCATCTCGTCCTTAGCATATACAACCTCCACTGGGCTTGTTGCAAGATTCTTTCGATGAGCAAAGGGGCGCTCCGAAATTTTAAATGCCATTCGCGACGCCTGTTTTCGGATTTTTTCTACAGTCTCAACAGCTGAGCGCAGTGCGGCATGCATTCCCAATGCAAATTAGTTGGGCTAATTCAGAAGTTGGTTTTGAATGAACCAACGTGACGAGAGACAAAACAAACACGGCAACGGCTACTTAATGGCAGATCAGATTACCCGCTCGTTCCCGCCATCCACCGGCACCTGCGCGGCGGTGGTCTTGGCAAACAGCGGGCCGCACATCTCGGCCGCGAGTTCAGAGACATCACGGCTCGTAACTTCGGTTTTGAGCACGTTGTTCTTTTTGTACTGCTCGACCGTGAGACCGTAGTGTTTCGCGCGTGCGACGAGTACTTCGTCGGTCCAGATGCCGGTGTCGAACACAGCGTTCGGGTGCAGCGAATTGATGCGGATGTTGTCCGCGCCCCATTCGAGCGCGGCCACACGCGCGAGCTGATTCAACGCGGCCTTCGAAGCTGAGTAAGCCGCGGCGCCGGGGCCAGGCGCGGGCACGTTCTTCGAGCCGATCACGACCACTCGTCCGCCGCGCGGCGCGAGCTTGAGCAGCGCATGCGCTTCGCGCATCAGCACGAAATTGGAATCCAGATTGATGCGCAGCACCTTCTGCCACTCGGCGGTCGAGAGTGCCTCGATGCGACAGCCGGGCGGGAAAATACCGGCGTTCAGGACCAGCATGTCGAGCCCGCCGAAGGCGCGCGCGGTTTTTTCCAAGGCGTCGGTGAGCTGCTTTTCATCGGTCACGTCGCACACCAGCCCGAGATAATCCGGGCGGCGGTAAAGACCCGTGATCGCGATGTTGATATCAAGCCCGACGACCGCCGCCCCGCGCGTGAGCAGACTATCCACGCAGGCCTTGCCGATGCCGGAGGCCGCCCCTGTAACCAGCGCGATTTCACCGGAGAAAACCGGGGGTTTGCCGCCGCTTTTGAGCTTGGCCTGCTCCAGATCCCAATACTCCATGTCGAACAGGTTCTGCGCCGACAGGACGCGATAATCGCCCAGGCGCGTGGCCCGGTCGATGACCGCCATCGTGTGCGCGTAGATGTCGAAGGCGATTGCGGCGTCCTTCGCGCTGCGACCGGCTGTGGTCACGCCTAATTTCGGATCGAGGACCACGCGTGGCGCGGGGTCGAGCATGGTTTTTGATTCCCTCGCCTTGTGGGCATGCTCGTTGAAATATTTTTTATATGCCTCGGTATAGGCGCCAACATCGCACCCGAGCATGGGCAGGCGTTTGGTGCGGATCACATGATCCGGCGTCGCTGGCCCCTGCTGCGAAATACTCGCGACATCCTTGCGGCGCGCGAAGGCAAGGCTTGTGGCATCGTCATGCGTGGCGAGGATCATCGGCAACCTAGCAGCCGTGGACAGCTCGCGCCGCAGTGCCGCCAACTCCCAGCGCAGCGGCCCAGCGGCCGGTTTTTCCGCTGTGGCGGGGATCGTCCAGGCGTCGTGCTTCGCAAGATAATTTTCCGCGCGGGTGACGAGCTCGATCATGCGTTCGTACGATTCCTTCGCCGTGGCGCCGAAAGAGAAAATGCCGTGATTCATAAGCACCATGCCGACAGTCTTCGGACCTGCCTGCCGGGCAAACTCGTCAGCACACAAACGCGCGAGATCGAAGCCGGGCATGATGTACGGAATAACCACCACGCTGTCGCCATAAATCTCGCGGATGCGGTCGAGGCCGTTCGCGGTGTTCGTCACTGTCACCACGGCATCGGCATGGGTGTGATCTACGTATTTGTGGGGCAACACGGCGTGCAAAATCGCCTCGATCGAAGGCGTGGGTGCGGAAGCGCGAGTCATGTGCGTGCGCAGCTCGTTCACCATCTGCGGATCGGAAAGTTGCTTTAACTTGGCAAGCTTGAGCAGGTGATTGAGACGCACCGGCGAAAACCCGGCGACCTCGATATGCTCCAGATCCCAGCCGCTACCCTTCACGTACAGCAGGGATTCGTCTTCGCCGAGAAGGTTTTTTTCGGTGATTTTGACGGAGGTGTTACCGCCGCCGTGTAGTACCAGCGCGGTCTCGCGCCCGAGCAGGCGCGAAGTGTAAATGCGCAGTCCCAGTTCGCCCGGAAACTGTGCGGCCTCGTTGTCATCCCACAGGCTTTTCATGGATGCGCGGGCAGATGAAATCCAGTGTCGGGCCGCCTGCCGTCAGAGAATGCTCAGAAGAGAATTTTCACGCCGGCGTGGGTGCCTTTGTCGACAGTGACATTGGTATTGTTGTCAAAGTCGGCCTGGACCTTGCGGTAACCGAGGTAGAGACTCGCGGTCTTTTTGATGATTTCGACCTCGACGTTTACGCCTGCTTCCCAGAATTTCTTGCCATCGATCACCGTAACGATGCCCGGGGCATAATATACGTAGCCACCGATACCGACGATACCGTTATTGGGAAATACGCGTAACTGTCCGCCCAACCCCAACGCCAGCAAATCCTGATTGCCCACGGAAGCGTAATAGGTCTTGCCACCGAGCCCGGCCTCAATACGCGAGCCGCCGCTTTGTTTTTCGCCCTGGACAAGCAGGCCAGCGCTGGCAACCCAGTCATTGTGGTTGTTGTTGTACAATGCACCCGCATTGAACTCGGCGGTACGCCAGCTCGTGGCATAGATGGCCTGAGCGCTGTCGTTGCTGAGGTTGATGTCGATGGAATCCGCAAACGCCGTACCGCTAGTGGCCATGAGCGCCGCGATAAAAATCATCCGAAGTCGCATGTTGAAGTTATCCTCCGTAAAAGTGGCGGAGGAATACTAACCGATCATACGGTGACCGGCCAGACTAGCCGGCCGGCAGTGCGACCACGAGGCGGTTGAATCCGGTCAGTTTGGCCTGGTTCAACGTGTCGTCCGCACGCTTGAGCAATGCGGCGGGGGGTTCGCCCGGAGAATATTGCGTCAGGACACTGGAAAAACTGGGTAGCGGAAAATTTTGTCCATCCTGGTGGATGAAGGTTTGCGCGACCAGCTTGCGCGCCTTCTCCAAGGCATGCAGGGCTCCATCCTTTTGGGTATTGGGGAACAACACAGCGAACTCATCGCCGTTGTAGCGCGCGACGAGGTCGTAAGTGCGAAACTGCGCCAAAATTTCGCCGGAATAGCAGCGCAACACCGCGTCGCCGGCCTGACGGCCATAGCTCTGGTTCACCGCGTCCAGATTGTCGATATCCACCAAAGCCAAGGCCAGGGCAAACCCATAACGCCGCACGCGTCCGATCTCGGCCTCCAACTGACGCACGAAAACGTCGCGCTTGGGCAGACCGGTCAGTTCGTCCGTCAGGCCATGCTTACGCGCTTGGCCGAGCTCGACACTCAGGCGTTCGTGATCCGACTCCATGGCCTTTACGTAATCGCTCGCATTCGAGAGCTTCTGAATCAGGTCCTGGCGTTCCTCAATCAGTTCATTAAGTCCCTTGATCAGAATCTTTTTGAGGTCATTGAATTCCCCCAGTGGGCTTTCCATGTTCATTAACGACGCGCGCTCGCTTTCGAGCAGCTTGCCGAACTTTTCTTCGACGACGATTTGCTCGGGAACTCTGTCCGGGACAGCGGGCGTCTCTGTTTTGTCCTTACCACCTTCAACCGGTTTTGGTGCAGTCACGACGGGGGCCGGGGCCGGTTTCGCTTCGGGTGATGATGCATGACTGCCAGGGTCTGGTGTTTTGGTTTCAGACGGAGATACGGCGGTATCCGGCAGATAGATTACCAGGCGCTGCTGAATGAGCCGCGCCCGGACGCGCGTGATGGGATCGCAGGCCGGGTCCTTGGCGTATTTTCCCAACAAGGCATGCAGGAAGGTCACGAATACTAGGTCGATGCGCCCGCTTTTCAGGAGGAACTGCTTCAGACCGCGCTGGATCTGGCCGTAAAGAATGTTGCCGTGGGTGGTCCGCTTCAGGCCATCCAGGTGGGGTCTCAGGCTGGTCAGCAGCGACGAATCTACGGAACGCTCGGTGGTGGACGTCAAACGCGATCTCCATGGCGGGCGGTGGAAGTAGCCTGCCTACAAGGAAAATCTAGCTGTCTTGGAGACAGTTCACAACTAGGTAAGAAACAGGATTTTAGACGATGATAGCAGCAAGTTAGCCGCCGTTACTGCTCTTTATCTCTTCGGGGACAACTTTCGGCACCGGCAATTCCACTTCAATACGGTTTCTTCCCAGCCGTTTTGCCCGATAAAGCGCGCGATCCGCCCGATCGATCACGTTAACTGGGGTTTCACCGGGCATGTATAGTGTGACCCCAGTGGAGAATGTCGGCAGCGGAAGCGATTGGGTGCCGTACTCGCAACGCACCTCCTGCACCCGGTTTTTGACCTTAGTGATGGCGGCCACGGCGCCATCCTGAGTGGTGTTCGGCAGCAGCACTGCGAACTCTTCTCCGCCGTAACGCGCCACCATGTCGTGATGGCGCAACACCGTAAGCACCTCGGTGGCGTAACAGCGCAGGACCGCATCCCCCGCGGCGTGTCCATGGACATCATTAACGGCCTTGAATTCGTCGAGATCGATCATCGCAAGCGCGAGTGGCGCACCGTAGCGCTGTCCGCGGCTGATCTCGTCCTGGAGTTGGCGCATGAAGGCGCGCCGGTTCGGTAGTCCGGTAAATTCATCGGTGAGCGAGAGCAGCCGCACCTTGCTCAGCTCTTCGTGCAACCGTTGACTGTCGTCCTTGATGAGCTTCAGGTAACCGCCGGTACGATGGAGTTTCGTGTCGAGCGAGTTTTGCCCATGGATCAGCTCTTCGATTCCGCCGATCAGGATCTGCTGAAGGTTCTCGATCTCCTTCGATCCTTCCGCCTGCTGCAAGGCGCGCAGCTCGATCTGCAATAACGCCCCGAACTCGCGGTTCTGGGTGATCGCCTCCGACACACTTTTGGTCAGCGCCTCTTGCAGTTTCTCGATTTCCTCGCGCTTGCGATCGAGGTGCTGTCGGTAAGCACTATTGACCCGGCGCTCCGCCTCGGGAAGACTCTCGACGTCCTCGGGCACCATTTGTTTTTCCGCTTTTGTCTTTTCAGGAGAGGCCGGCGGGCCAGGAGACTCTTCCTCGTGCGGTTCGGGCACGGCTTTCGCCGCCCCGGCAGTGGCCTGGCGCAGTTGTTGTTCGATGGATTCGGGAGTAGTTCCGCTCACCATCGGGGATGCAGCCGCGGGAGGGCGATGTAGCTGGATAAGACGAGCATTGATACGCGTGATGTGCTCGGGGCTCGGTTCGCGGGCATAGGCCTCCAGCAGCAGATGCAACAGCGAGGTATAGCCATGACTTACCCGGGACTGAATTTCTTCCTGCTCTACAACAATGCGCTCGACCTGATCGTAGATAACCGTACCGACAGATGTCCGCTTCAAGCCTTCCAGCAAGGCCAGGATTTTTCTCGACGTTTGTGCACCGTCGCCGTTCTTTTCGCTGTACACCACTCCCCTCTCCTATGCGCCCCTGAAACTGCCGACGCTGTCCCGATTTCATCCGGGCACGCCGTGTGAATTCTGATTCTTTTACAGTTAAAACCAATCTACTCGTGCAGGTTTCAAATAACAACCTGCCAATAATGACAATTCGACCAACCCCCCACGCATCAAGGACTTACCGCGAAAATTGAATGACGTGACTTAAACACGATCAGGCCGGGCGAAACCACGTCGCCGGCCTTGATATCGGGTGATCGATTTCACAACTTCCTGATATGGCAGGGATTCCAATGAACCGTGGCAAGCCTGAGCCCGGTTGACGAGGGCGTAGATGTTTTCCACCTTGTTATTGTTGGGCGAGTCTTCAGGGAACAGCACGCGTTGCAGCCCGAGCAACCCACCGATCATGACCCTCATCTCCTTGCCAAAGGGAAGGACCCCCGACGTATCCGTCACCTTGAGCGCGAACCGGGCGCGGTCACGCATCAGCGTCAGCAGCGTTTGGCAATTGTTACGGGCAATATCCGAGGTGCATGCGACACTCATCTGTTCAGCTACCGAGAACTGTGTGGATTTCTCGCACCCACACTGAGGGCCCAGAATAGCCATCTCAAAAGGGCATTTAGGATAATCGGCCAGCATGGGAAGAACATGCGCCGCACCGGTGACAGAGTCAAGCCAGGTACGAACCGGGTCAGCGGGCGTCACTTTTATAGCATAAAGTTAAAGGAACGGATTACCCCGGAATTCATGGACAGTAACTATGGTTAACAAATCGAAAATCAGCGCACTGCGACACGATTACCTCGGCCTCGATGTGCCTTCCCTCAAGCACTCGCTCGCCAACCGGCTTGCGTATTCCATCGGCAAAGACAGCTACACCGCCACCGACCGCGACTGGTTTCATACGGTCGCGTATACCGTGCGCGATCGCCTGATCGAACGTTGGATGGAAACCCAGCGCAGCTATTACCGCGCCGACGCCAAGCGCATCTATTACTTCTCTCTTGAATTTCTGATCGGGCGGACCCTCATGAACAGCCTGCTCAACATGCAGTTCAACGAAGAGGTACGGCAGGCGATGATGGAAATTGGGCTTGACCTCGATGAGATCCGTGAGATCGAGTACGACGCGGCACTCGGCAATGGTGGCCTGGGAAGACTTGCCGCCTGCCTGCTTGACTCCATGGCCACCCTGCGGCTGCCGGGTTACGGTTACGGCATCCGCTATGAATACGGCATGTTCAATCAGCGCATCCACAATGGCCAGCAGGTGGAACAACCGGAGAACTGGCTGCGTTACGGCAATCCTTGGGAATTTCCACGACCAGAGGTGCTTTATCCAGTTCACTTCAACGGCCGTGTGGTGCAATTCCGGGACGAACAGGGTCGACTGCATCAGCATTGGGTCGACACCGATCAGGTCATGGCCATGGCCTACGACACACCCATTCCAGGGTATGGCACCAACTCCGTTAACAACATGCGCCTGTGGTCAGCAAAGGCCGCGCGTGATTTCGACCTCGCATTTTTTAACGAAGGCAATTACATCAAGTCGGTCGAGGACAAGAACGCCTCGGAAAATCTGTCGAAGGTACTCTACCCCGACGATTCCACGGCCACGGGGCGGGCGCTGCGTCTGAAACAACAGTATTTCTTCGTCAGCGCCTCGCTGCAAGACATCCTGTTCCGCTACCAGAAATTCCACCCCACCTTCGACGAACTGCCGGACAAAGTCGCGATCCAGTTGAACGATACCCATCCGTCGGTATCGATCCCCGAGCTCATGCGTCTGCTGGTGGACATACATAAACTGGAATGGGATCGCGCTTGGGGAATTACCGTGCGCACCTTTTCCTACACCAACCACACCCTGATGCCCGAGGCCCTGGAGACCTGGCCGGTGCGGCTGTTTGCAGCCATCCTGCCGCGGCACCTTGAGATCATCTATGAAATTAACCAGCGGTTCCTGGACGGCGTGCGCCACCACCATCCGGGTGATGCGGAACTCGTGCAACGCGTGTCGCTCATTGACGACCATGGTGATCACCGCGTACGCATGGCCCACCTCGCCATCGTCGGGAGTCATCACGTCAACGGCGTGTCGATGGTTCACACACAACTCATGAAGAGCACCATCTTCTCTGATTTCGAGCTCTACTATCCCGGCAAGATCATCAACATCACCAACGGTGTCACCCCGCGCCGCTGGCTGAACCAGGCCAACCCACGGCTTTCGAAACTCATCTGCTCGCGCATCGGCCACGGCTGGCTCACGGACCTGAACCAGCTCAGCCGCCTGGTGCCGCTCGCAGAGGAGGCGGCATTCCGGGCCGAATTTCGCGCCGTCAAACACGCCAATAAGGAAGAACTGGCTGGGTTGATCAAAAAACACCTGGGCCTGGAAATCAGCGCTGCCACACTATTCGACGTACAGGTGAAGCGCATCCACGAATACAAGCGCCAACTCCTGAACGTACTGCACGTCGTGGCGCGCTACAACCATATCCGCACGGAACGGTCGCTCGATATCGTCCCGCGCACCATCATTTTCTCCGGCAAGGCGGCGCCGGGCTACGCCATGGCCAAACTCATCATCCGGCTGATCAACAACGTGGCCGACGTGATTAACAACGACCCCGCCGTCGGCGACCGCCTGAAAGTGGTGTTCGTTCCCAACTACGACGTCACCACCGCGACCGATATCATCCCGGCCGCTGAACTCTCAGAGCAGATTTCCACCGCCGGCACCGAGGCTTCCGGTACGGGAAACATGAAGCTGGCACTGAACGGTGCGCTCACCATCGGCACTCTGGATGGGGCTAATGTCGAGATGCAGGAAGAAGTGGGTAAGGACAATATTTTTATCTTCGGCCTGACCGCCGCGGACGCGGCCAAGCGGCTTCAAGGTGGCTATGACCCGCAACGTATCGGTGACGAAAACCCGGAACTGAGGCAGGTACTCAACATGATCGGTTCGAGTTATTTTTCGCCTGACGAGCCGGAACTATTTCGTCCCATCGTGGACACGCTCACGCGAAACGGTGATCGCTTCCTGCTACTGGCCGATTACGCGGCCTATGTCTCTGCTCAGGAACGGGTGGACGCATTGTATCGTGACCCCGAAGCGTGGGCGCGCGCGGCGGTGCTGAACGTGGCGCACATGGGAAAATTCTCCAGCGACCGCACTGTGCGCGAATACGCAGAAAAAATCTGGAACGTTAAACCCATCGCCCACGACTGACAGGGCTCGGGCGAATCTATCGATGATAAGGACGGCTCTGTTCGTGCACGGTGTCAACGAACACCCGTACCCTGTCCGGATCGATGTGCTGATGGACACCGTGGCCGAGATTGAACACGAGTCCGTCTCCCTTGCCATAGCTCGCGAGGATGGTGCCTACCTCTTCACGGATGCGCTCCGGTGAGGCATAGAGGATCGAGGGATCCATGTTGCCTTGCAACGCGACCTTGTGCCCCACCCGTGCGCGGGCGTCCTTGAGATCCGTGGTCCAGTCAATCCCCAGTGCGTCGCAACCGGTCGCGGCCATCTCTTCCAGCCACTGGCCGCCGTTCTTAGTGAAGAGGATCACCGGCACGCGCCGGCCGTCGTGCTCACGCATAAGCCCCTGCACGATGCGCTCCATGTAACCAAGCGAAAACTCCCTGTAATCACGCGGCGTCAGCACGCCGCCCCAGGTGTCGAACACCATGACCGCCTGCGCCCCGGCGGCGATTTGGGCGTTGAGATACGTCGTGACCGAACGCGCGAGAACGTCGAGCACCTGATGCAGGAGCCTCGGCTGGTCGAACATCATGCACTTGATGCCAGCGAACTCCTTGCTGCCGCTGCCTTCGACCATGTAAGTCGCCAATGTCCACGGGCTGCCAGCAAACCCGATGAGTGGTACCTCGCCGTTCAATTCACGCCGGATTAAGCGCACCGCATCCATGACGTATTTGAGGTCGGTTTCGGGGTCGGGCACATGCAGTGCCGCGACATCTGATGCGCTACGCACCGTTTTCTGGAAACGCGGCCCTCCGCCTTCGGTAAAAGAAAGTCCGAGACCCATGGCATCGGGAATTGTCAGGATGTCGGAGAAAAGAATCGCAGCATCGAGCGGGAAGCGGCGCAGGGGTTGCAGCGTGACCTCGCAGGCGAGTTCCGGCGTGGTGCACAGCGTCATGAAGTCACCGGCCTTTTCGCGCACCGCGCGGTATTCGGGCAGATAGCGCCCCGCCTGACGCATGACCCACACCGGGGTCACGTCCACCGGCTGGCGTAGCAGCGCCCTGAGCAGTCTGTCGTTTTTGAGTGAAGTCATTTATAAATTTCCGCCGCCAAGATACTTAAGGAGCCCAAACAGCCTCTGGTTAACCTCGACTCCGCTTTCCTTTGCGTCTTTGCGCAAGCGATAGTAAACGATATTGCTACAAAGACGCAGGCAGATCAGATGCGCCCATGAGATGTTTATCGATGCCACGGGCAGCCGCGCGTGCTTCGGCGATGGCCCATACGATAAGCGACTGGCCGCGCTGCATATCGCCAGCCGTAAACACGCCGGTAATGGAGGTCATCCAGTTTTCGTCGCGCCAGACATTACCGCGCTCGGTAAGCTTCACGCCCAGCTGCGCAATCATGCCCGGTTTTTCGGGACCAGCAAACCCCATGGCGAGCAGCACCAGGTCCGCGGGCAGCTGGAATTCGCTGCCCGATATTTCCCTGAATGTCGTGCGGCCACCTTCCTGCACAAGCTCCACCCTTACAAGCTCCAGTGCCTTCACCTTGGCGCACTCGCCAATAAAACGCTTGGTCGAAACCGAATACAGGCGCTCGCCACCCTCCTCGTGTGCCGAAGCCACCCGGTAAACATTTGGGTATTGCGGCCACGGATTAGCGGCGCCACGCTTCTCGGGTGGGCGCGGCATGATTTCAAGTTGGGTGATTTTGGCCGCGCCTTGGCGGTGCGCGGTACCAAGACAGTCGGCGCCGGTGTCGCCGCCGCCGATGATGATCACCTGTCCGCCCTTGGCGCTGATCTCCTGGTCCGCCGCCATGTTGTCGCCCTCGCAGCGGCGATTCTGCTGCGTGAGGTATTCCATCGCAAAGTGCACGCCCTTCAACTCCCGCCCTGGCACCTTGAGGTCGCGCGGATCGCAGGCCCCGCCCGTAAGCAGGACGGCGTTGAAATTCTTGCGCAGTTCATCGGTCGGAACATTGACGCCGACATGGGCGTTGACCCGGAAGGCGACCCCTTCGGCCTTAAGCTGCTCCAGACGCCGGTCGAGCACCCTCTTCTCCATCTTGAATTCGGGGATACCGTAACGCAGCAAACCCCCCGGACGACCGTCACGTTCGAACACCGTGACCTCGTGGCCGGCGCGGCGCAACTGCTGCGCGGCGGCCAGGCCCGCAGGCCCGGAACCGACCACGGCGACCTTCTTGCCGGTAAGCACCTTCGGCGGCTCGGGCTTGATCCAGCCCTGTTGAAAGGCGTGGTCAATGATGGCGAGCTCGACTGCCTTGATCGTCACCGGATCGTCATTGATGTCCAGCACACAAGCGCCCTCGCACGGGGCGGGACAGAGGGTGCCGGTGAAATCGGGAAAGTTGTTGGTGGCGTGCAGACGTTCGATTGCCTCTTGCCACAGGCCGCGATAGACGAGGTCATTCCAGTCGGGAATGAGGTTACCGAGCGGGCAGCCCTGATGGCAGAACGGAATGCCGCAGTCCATGCAGCGTGCGCCCTGGCGCTTGAGCTCGTCCTCGGGGAAAGCCGTCATCACCTGCTTCCAGTCCCGCAGCCGTTCCTGCACCGGCCGGTAAGGCTGTTTGACGCGATGGAACTCGATAAAACCGGTGACCTTACCCATGCGAGGATTCCATCACCGCCCGGTCTTCCGACACCCCGCTCTGTCGTGCCTTGTGGATGGCGATAAGCACGCGCTTGTAGTCCTTGGGCATCACTTTGACGAATTTCGGTTGCGTCGCCTTCCAGTGGGCCAACAGTTTTTCCGCCACCGAGCTTTGGGTGTGACGCACATGGCGCTTGAGCAGTTCCTTGATGACATCCACTTCCTCGCCCTCGGTCAGTGGATCGAGGTCCACCATGGCAAGGTTGCAACGCTGCTTGAAATCACCTTTTTCGTCGAACACATAAGCCACACCACCGGACATGCCGGCCGCGAAATTACGCCCCGTGCGACCAATGACCACGACGCATCCACCAGTCATGTATTCGCACCCATGGTCTCCCACGCCCTCGACAACCGCGCGCGCGCCGCTGTTGCGTACGGCGAAGCGCTCACCCGCCAGACCACGGAAATAGGCCTCGCCGGACGTCGCCCCGTAAAGCGCCACGTTGCCGATAAGGATGTTTTCTTCTGGGACAAACGTTGACTGACGCGACGGATAAACGACGATCTTGCCGCCGGAAAGACCCTTGCCAATATAGTCATTGGCATCGCCTTCGAGCGTGAACGACAGGCCCTTGGGAATGAACGCGCCGAAACTTTGGCCGGCCGAGCCGGTAAAGTGGATGCGGATCGTATCTTCTGGCAAGCCCTCGGCGCCGTAACGCCGACTGACCTCGCTGCCCAAGATCGTGCCGACCGTACGATTTACGTTGCGAATCGGCAAGATGATATCTACGGGCTTTCTGGATTCGAGTGTCTCGCGGCACAGTGGCAAGATCGTGGCCATGTCGAGCGACTGCGCCAGACCATGGTCTTGGGTGGTCACCTGACGGATCGCCACACCGGCCTCGGCGTCGGGACGATACAGGACGCGCGAAAAATCGAGTCCACGTGCCTTCCAGTGCTCCACCGCCTTTTTCACGCTGATGAGATCGAGGCGGCCAATCATTTCTGCCATGGTGCGGAAACCCAGGCTGGCCATGAGTTCGCGCACCTCTTGGGCAATAAAGCGGAAATAATTTTCGACATGCTCCGGCTGGCCACTGAATTTTTTGCGCAACTCCGGATCCTGCGTGGCAATGCCGACGGGGCAGGTATTGAGGTGACACACACGCATCATGACGCAGCCCACCACCACGAGTGGCGCGGTCGAGAAGCCATATTCCTCCGCGCCCATGAGTGCGGCGATCACCACATCGCGACCGGTCTTCATCTGGCCGTCTACCTGCACCACAATACGGTCGCGCAATTTATTCTGCACCAACACCTGCTGCGTCTCGGCCAGCCCCAGTTCCCAAGGAAGGCCCGCGTGCTTGAGCGAGGTCAGTGGGCTCGCGCCCGTGCCACCGTCATAACCGGAGATGAGCACCACATCAGCATGGGCCTTGGCGACGCCCGCGGCGACGGTGCCGACGCCCACCTCGGCCACGAGCTTTACATGAATGCGTGCCCGGGAATTAGCGTTCTTCAAGTCGTAAATGAGTTGCGCCAGATCCTCAATCGAATAAATGTCATGATGCGGCGGCGGCGAAATCAGGCCCACACCGGGCGTGGAATAGCGTACGCGCGCGATCCATGGGTACACCTTGTGGCCAGGGAGCTGGCCACCCTCGCCGGGCTTCGCCCCCTGTGCCATCTTGATCTGGATGTCGTCGCAGTTGACGAGATAATGGCTGGTCACGCCGAAACGGCCCGACGCCACCTGCTTAATGCGCGAATTTTTGATGGTGCCGTAACGCTCCGGGTCTTCGCCGCCTTCACCCGAGTTCGAACGCCCGCCGATACGGTTCATGGCGATGGCGAGGGTTTCGTGCGCCTCCTGACTGATGGAGCCGTAGGACATGGCACCGGTGGCAAAGCGCTTCATGATGGATTCGATCGGCTCGACTTCCTCGATGGGTATCGACTTACCTACAGGCTTCAGATCAAACAAACTGCGCAATGTCGCCAGATGCTGGGCCTGGTCGTCAACGGCGCGCGAGTATTCCTTGAAAAGGCTGTACGAACCGGAACGTGTGGCTTGTTGCAACTTCGATACCGTTTCGGGATTGAACAAATGGTATTCGCCGTCGCGCCGCCACTGGTATTCGCCGCCCCATTCGAGTTCGGGGTGGACAACCGGGCGCTCGGGGTAAGCGCGGTGATGCCGGAGCGAAACTTCCCGGGCGACCATATCGATACCGATACCGCCGATGCGCGAAGCGGTCCAGGTAAAATACTTATCGATAAACTCCTGTGCCAGACCGATGGCCTCGAAAATCTGGGCGCCGCGATACGACTGAATCGTCGAGATGCCCACCTTCGAGAGCACCTTGAGCACACCTTTGTTCAACGCCTTGATGTAATGCTTGACCGCCTTCTCATGATCCATGCCGCTCAGGAACCCCTGACGGATCATGTCATCCAGCGTCTCGAAGGCCAGGTACGGGTTGACCGCACCGGCGCCGTATCCCAACAGCAGCGCCACGTGATGAATCTCGCGGGCCTCACCGGTTTCGATCACCAAGCCAGTTTTCACGCGCGTGCCCGCACGCACGAGGTGGTGATGCACGCCCGCGGTCGCCAGCAGTGCCGGGATCGGTGCGTGATTCTTGTCCACGCCTCGATCGGAGAGGATGATAAAAGTGTAGCCTTGGGCGATGGTCTCACTCGCCTTTTGGCAAAGTGCATCCAGCGCCCGCGCCAAGCCCGCGCCACCTTCCGCGATCGGAAACAGCATCGGCAACGTAACCGTCTTGAAACCGGCTCGATCGACATGGCTGATCTTCGCGAGCTCGTCATTATCGAGCACCGGAGATTTGAGCTTGATTTGATGACAACTCGCAGGGGTCGGGTTGAGCAAGTTCGCCTCCGGCCCGATGCTGGTCGCCATCTGGGTCACCAGCTCCTCGCGAATGGCATCGAGCGGCGGATTGGTCACCTGGGCAAAGAGCTGCTGGAAATAATCATACAGCAGCCGTGGTCGGTCGGAGAGGACGGCCAGCGCGGTGTCCGTGCCCATGGAACCCACCGGCTCCTCGCCCTTCTGGGCCATGGGCGCCATGAGGATACGCAAATCCTCATGGGTGTAGCCAAAGACAATCTGGCGTCTGAGCACCGTCGCGTGATCCAGCTCCGGGACATGCGGCGGCTTGGGCAGGGTTTCCAACGGCATGAGGTTCTGCTGGAGCCACTCCCTATAAGGATGTTCGGCGGCGTATTTCTGCTTGAGCTCGGCGTCGTCGATGATGCGGCCCTGCGCCGTATCCACCAGGAAAATACGGCCGGGATGGAGGCGCTCCTTGATCAACACATTTTCCGGCGGGATGTCGAGCACGCCGACCTCGGAGGCCATGATCACGAGACCGTCCTTGGTGACGTAATAGCGTGACGGGCGCAAGCCATTGCGATCAAGTACGGCACCGATCACCGTGCCATCCGTGAAGGCGATCGAAGCCGGGCCGTCCCACGGTTCCATGAGACAGCCGTGGTACTCGTAGAATGCCTTGCGCTCTGCGTCCATGGTCTCATGCCCGCTCCAAGCCTCGGGAATCATCATGAGTACGGCATGCGGCAGTTCGCGCCCGGCCATGTGCAAAAACTCAAGTACGTTGTCGAACGTGGCGGAGTCGCTACCGTTTTCCATCACAATCGGCAGGACCTTCTTCAAGTCCTCGCCAAAGAGCGGTGATTTGCACAAGGCCTCGCGCGCGCGCATCCAGTTGATATTGCCGCGTAGGGTGTTGATTTCACCGTTGTGCGCGACAAAGCGGAACGGGTGCGCCAGCGGCCACGACGGGAAGGTGTTGGTCGAAAAACGCGAGTGCACCAGTGCCAGTGCTGACTCCACCTGCGCATCGCCAAGGTCCAGGAACAGGCGCTCGACCTGATCCGGTGTGAGCATGCCCTTGTACACCATCGTACGCGACGACAGACTCGGGATGTAAAACAGGGAACGCTCGGCGTGGCTCGATTTGGCGATGGCATACTCGATGCGCTTGCGGATGACATAAAGCTTGCGTTCGAAGGCGGCTTCATCCTTCAACGTCGCGGCACGACCGATAAAGATCTGCCGGAAAACAGGCTCGGCGGCGCGCGCCGTGGGGCCGAGTGAGGAGTCATCCGTGGGCACGTCGCGCCAGCCAAGCGGCATCTGTCCTTCATCACGTACAATCGTCTCAAATACCTGCTGGCATTCCCTGGCTTGCGATTTGTCACGTGGCAGAAACACCAGGCCCGTGCCGTAATGACCGAATTCCGGCAACGAAATATTCAGCCTGCTGCATTCGCTTTTGAAAAAGCGGTGTGGGACCTGCACCAGAATACCGGCGCCGTCACCCGTATTGACCTCGCAGCCGCAGGCGCCGCGATGTTGTAGGTTCTTGAGGATGGTCAGGGCCTGGCGAACGATGGTGTGCGATTGACGTCCATGCATGTCGACCACAAAACCGACGCCGCAGGCATCGTGTTCGTAAGCCGGTTCATGGAGGCCTTGTCTTGTTGTCTGGCTGGACTGTTCCAAATCTAGTCACCGCTCACATATCTTGGGCGATAATTACGCCCACCACTTTGTCACTTGCTGCGGAGGTTGCTTCGGAAATCGACAAAAATCGATTATCTTTCAGTGGCCTACAAATAAATCGCGCAGAAAGGGGCGAAAAGTATACAGGCCGGGTGCAGGCTATTCAATGGAAAACCAGGCTTGATTCAGCCCTACACCCTGAGGGCCAATGGCCACGAGCAGGGAAAGCACAGCCATTTCAGGGGCTCGCCCCCTATCCCAACAGCCGGGCATGCTCCCGGACCGCGTAACGGTCGGTCATACCGGCGATGTAGTCAGCGACGACACGGGCCCGGCGCGCGGTATCACCGGCATTTTCCGGCTCATGCCATTTATCCTGATACTGGGGCGGCAGGAGTTGGGGATCCTGCATGAAGGCCGTGAACAGCTCGTGCACAACTTTCACGGACTCATTCATCATGCGGGTTACCTGTTCATGGGCATACAGATTTCGCCGCAGAAAGCGTTTCAACTCTGCCGACCTTTCGCGGGTCTCGGCAGCGAAGGCGATGAGCGATGTCGGGTGCTGGCGTACGTCCTCGATACCCTGGACACCGGATAGCCGAAGCAAGCGCTGGCTATTTTCAATCAGATCGGTCACCACGCGATTAATCATGCGTCGCACGGTCTCATAAATGGCACGACGGTCTGCCAGCACGGGATACCGCTGGCGTACCTCGTTGTATTGCTCCGCAAACAAGGCGACGGAGCACAGCTGCTCCACCGTAAGCAACCCTGAGCGCAAGCCATCGTCTACATCATGATTGTTGTAGGCGATCTCATCGGCGATGTTGACGAGTTGCGCCTCAAGACCTGGCTGCTTCTTCTCCAGAAATCGCTGGCCCAGTTCGCCGAGCACCAATGCATTCCTGGGGGAGCAATGCTTGAGGATGCCTTCACGCGTCTCAAAGGTAAGGTTGAGGCCTGGAAACTCGGCATAGCGCTCTTCCAGCACATCCACCACGCGCAGCGATTGCAGATTGTGCTCGAAACCGCCGTACGCTTTCATGCATTCATTCAGCGCATCCTGACCGGAATGGCCGAATGGCGTATGTCCAAGATCATGCGCTAGTGAGATGGCCTCGGTCAGGTCTTCGTTCAGACCCAAGGCACGTGCGATGGAGCGGCCAATCTGCGCTACTTCGATCGAATGGGTCAGACGCGTGCGGAACAGGTCACCTTCGTGGTTGACGAAAACCTGGGTTTTGTATTCGAGGCGACGAAAGGCGGCGCAATGAATGATGCGGTCGCGGTCACGCTGGTACTGGGAACGGTTGGCCGGGTCGGGCTCAGAATAACGGCGTCCGCGCGAAGCCTGGTCGGTAGCGGCATAGGGGGCGAACATGCTCAAAACCATTTCACGAATTATCAAGATGGGAACAGGGTGAACAAGACAACCTGTTCATGGTTGTCATTCAGGCCCCACGCACAGTATTGAGAGTCGCGCTGAGCGCCGCCGACGGAAAGTCATCCGTCACCACAGCCTCGCCGAGACGCTTGAGCAGCACCAAACGCAATTTACCACCCAGGACCTTTTTATCGACGGCCATGAGATCGAGAAACTGCTGGACAGACAACCGTGCCGGTGCCGCCACGGGCAAGCGGGCGCGCGCGAGCAGCTTCGTGATGCGCGTGACATCGCTTTCCTTGAGCCAGCCGAGCCGGTGAGACAGATCCGCAGCCATGGCCATGCCGGCCGCGATTGCCTCGCCATGCAGCCAGTTGCCGTAGCCCATGCCGGTCTCGATGGCATGCCCGAAGGTGTGGCCAAGGTTCAAGGTAGCGCGCACACCGGATTCGTGCTCATCCGCGGCGACCACCTCCGCCTTGTTCTGACAGGAACGATAAATAGCTTCGCTCAGGGCCTCGGGGTCGCGTTTGAGCAGCCTGTCCAGGTTAGCCTCGAGCCAATCAAAGAACCCCGGATCGCGGATCAGACCGTACTTAATGATCTCCGCGATTCCAGCGGACATCTCCCGGTCAGGCAAGGTATTGAGTGTATTGGTATCGATGATGACGGCACGCGGCTGGTAGAACGCGCCGATCATATTTTTGCCCAAGGGATGATTGACGCCGGTCTTGCCTCCCACCGAGGAGTCCACCATCGCCAGCAACGTCGTGGGCACTTGGATAAACGGCACACCACGCTGGTAACAGGCCGCGGCAAAACCGGCCATGTCACCGATCACCCCGCCTCCCAGGGCAAGGATGGTTGTCGTGCGATCGCAACGCGCCGCCAGCAGCGCATCGAAAATGCGGTTCAACACCTCGAGCGTTTTGTATTGCTCGCCGTCGGGCAGGATCACATCCAGGGGGTTGAACGCCTCAAGTCCCCGCCGCACTTTTTCCAGATACAGCGGAGCCACCGTTTCATTGCTCACCAATGCCACACGGCGCGCGGCAATGTGCCGGGTCAGGAGTTCCGGCTGGCGGAGCAGGTCCGCCCCGATATAGATCGGGTAACTCCGCTCGCCAAGGTCAAGATTGAGGGTTTTCATTCGCCTGAGTGGCTTCCAATTTTCGTACGATCTCGCGCGCCACGCTGAGCGGCGAGCGATGTGCTGTCTCGATCACGATGTCCGCGGTTTGGCGATAAATGGGCTCGCGCGATTTTAGTATTTCCTCGAAAGTGTTGCGACGGTCCGCCGTTTGCAGCAGGGGCCGGTTCCGGTCACGGCGTGTGCGTTTGAGCAGCGTATCGATCGGGGCGTGAAGATATACCACCATCCCGCGCCCCTGGAGTGCGCGTCGGTTGTCTTCCGACAGCACCACCCCGCCGCCGGTTGCTAGTACCAGATTCTGCTTCTGTGTAAGTTCGTCGATCACGGCGGCCTCGCGGCGACGGAATCCGGCCTCGCCCTCGATTTCGAAGATCAGCGGGATACCGGCCCCGGTGCGCTTTTCAATTTCCTGGTCGGAATCCTGAAAGTCCTTGTGCAGAAGTTCGGCGAGATGACGCCCGATGGTGGACTTCCCTGCGCCCATCGGTCCGATCAAAAAAACATTGCCCGGCGTTTTCATGCCGGGCAGGTATGCCAGTATCCTGAGAAGAAATCAAGCAAACCGGATGCGGACAGCCGTGATTGCCTGCGGCTCGATTTAGTGCAAGCTTAGATTTTCGGACATAATTCGCGGCGTCAGGAAAATCAGCAGCTCCGTCTTGTTGTTGTGTGTTTCCTGGCTTTTGAATAACCAACCCAAGAGCGGCAAGTCACCTAAAAAAGGCACTTTGGTAGTAGTGTCATTCTTGTCCTGCTCATAGATACCACCGATTACCACAGTCTCGCCATTATCCAGCAACACCTGGGTTTTGATCTCCTTCACATTCAACAGGCCGTTTTTAGCATCGGCAAAATTGTCCTTGGTAATATCGACATCGAGATTGATCCGGTCATCCGGTGTAATCTGCGGGGTCACATCGAGCTTGAGTGTGGCGCGTTTAGTGGTCACTGTAACGGAACCCGTGGTGACCGTGGTGAATATCTGTTCCTGTCCCTGCTCGATACTCGCCTGTTTCTGATTTGCCGTAATCACGCGCGGACTGGAAATGAGTTTGCCCTTGCCTTCCTGTTCCAGGGCCGACAGCTCAAGATTGAGCAGGCTGCCATTGGAGCCGAGCTTGGCGAGCGTGACACCGAGAGAGGCGGCAGATGAAGTACCAATACCGGCGGACGGGAGATTCACATTCAATCCATTGGCGCTGGACGTTAAAGTGCCTGCCGAAACAATCGAGGAACTGTCTGTTACCGTTCCGGAAACCGCGCCAGTGCGTCCACTCGCATTCGTGTTTTTAGTGGTCTTGACCCCAAACTTTGTACCAAGGGATTTGCTGAAGTTATCCGTTGCCTCAACCAAACGGCTTTCAATCATCACCTGCCGCACCGGCTGGTCAAGCTGGGAAATGAGTTTTCGGATCTCCCGGATCTTGCCGGCCGTCTCCTGTATAAGAATAGAGTTCGTGCGCGCATCGACGGTCACCTGCCCACGCGGGGAAAGCAGACTGTTGGTCGACGATGATGTTGGTGCCGCGGGCGGCGGCGCGGCACCGAGAATCTGGCTACCGCTCGCTTGCTCAGGCAAACCACCTCCGACCGGTTTAATCGATTTGAGAAGAGTGGCCACATCATCGGCCTTGGCATAGTTGATCTGTATAAGCTCTGAAACCAAGGGCTCAAGCTCAATAACGGATTTAGTCGCCTCGAGTGCGGCTTTTTCCTTGGCTGCTACTTCCGCCGCCGGCGCCACGGTCACGACATTGCCTTTACGGCGCACGGCCAGATTCTTGGCGTCGACGATAAGATCCAGCGCCTGATCCCATGGTACATCCTTGAGGCGCAGCGTCAGACTGCCTTTCACAGTATCGCTGACGACAAAATTAAGACCGGTGAAGTCCGCCAACACCTGCAGTGCGGCGCGTGCCTCGATGTTCTGGAAATTGAGTGACAACTTCTCGCCGGAATAACCGAACTCATCGACTTTCTTTTCGTCCGGCTTTTCGATAATCGGCTTGACGCTAAGGGTGAAGACACTGCCTGTCTGGTAGGCGATGTGTTCATACTTGCCCTTGGGGGTGATAACCATGCGCGTATTCTTGCCCTGAGCCACGGTGTCGATCGTCTGAACGGGCGTGGCAAAATCAACTACATCCAGCCGGCGCTGCATCTCGGACGAAATAGAGGTATCCAGAAAATCAACGATGATCTCTCCGGCCTGTTCCCGGATATCGATGCCTACCGTCGGGTCAGAAAGATTAATAACGATTTTGCCGTCACCCTGCGGCCCGCGACGGAAATCGATGTTCTTGAGACTGTATTTGCCGCCGCTCTTGCGGCTGCTGGCAAAATGCGTGGTCTTCGGCTGTTCCGTCCCGGCAATAGTGCCAACCGGGGCTTCGACGGTTATCACAAAATTCTTGTCATCGACGGTTGTTGAATAAGCTACGGATTTGATCAAACTCAATACCACGCGCGAACGGTCTTCGGCCCCAATGGCCGTAATGCTGTACACGGCGCCTTCTTTTACCGGGACAGTTTTCTTGGCCATCCCGACACGCGTGTTGGGGAAGTCGAGCGATATCCGCGCGGGGTTGGTGATGGTGAAAGCGCTGGGCTCCACTGGGGCTTTCGACATTTTCAGGGTGATCTGGACCCGGTCACCGGCCAGTTTTGAGTAAACGATATCCTCAATCACATTCTTCTCGTCGACAGGCGGCGCAACGACGTCTGCAACAGGTGCCTCAACCGGTTTGGCCACCGTTTCCACCGGAACGGTAGGAGCGGTAGCAGCGGCGGTCGTGCCAGCAGAAGGGGTGGTGGTTGTCACCACGCGATACCCATATTCTGCTTTTTGAATATCCAGCTGTCCGGACTCCGTCAGCAACAGATCCACCACCACGGCCGTGCCGTTCTCGGCGAGATAAGGGTAAACACCCTTCACCTTGTCCATTCCTGCCAGTTCTGCCAACGATGAAGCCATGGTGCTGTCCGGGAAACTAATGCGCAACCGCTGCCCGTCTTCCAAAACCTGTGTTGTGTAAGACGACTCGCCACCGACCCGAATCTGCAACACAGGCTGGTCGCTCCCCGGTTCCCAGGTCAGCGATTGAACTTCCCCCGCCAGAGCAGTGCCGCTGATCATGAAGAAGAGCACGGCCGACCGCATGATGTTTCCGCTCAACATCACGACTCCATGCAAGGTTTGTGTCAGTAATTTCATGTTATCCTGCCTTTGTTCGCACATATTTATTCGACAAGCGTCATATTGGCTTCGCGTTCCACCCAGTCACCCATGGCGCCCTGGATCAGCTCCACCAAGTCGACCTTGTCCTCGGTAATTTTGCTTACCATGCCAAAGTTCTGGCCCATGTGATCGCCCACCTGCACCCGGTGAACGTTACCATCCGGTGCCTGGATAATGGCCCAGGACTGTTTTCCACGAGTCAGGGTACCGACCATCTTCAGTGCGTCCAGAGGAAAATCCTCCAGTGGCTCTTTGCGTCGGTTGGTATCCGGCCGCGGACCACTCGCGTTCGTCTGTGACCGAGGTTTGAGATTAAAGGAAGCAAACGGATCGGAAAGATTCGTCGCATCATAGGCAAAGGCTTCCTGCATTTTGATTTCCGGTAACGGCTCGACTTTCGGCTTATGGTTCGCGCGCGTGGTTTTTACAAACTCGCGCAGATCCTCAAGGCCATCGCTGCTGCAACCAACGAGCAGCAGACACAGCAAACTGACAAATGTGGTATTGGTGACTTTCATCTCTATCACTTCCGTAATTGCCGCGGCGCGCTTTTATCTTTGGCGACGACACCACCTGTCTCCAGATAGCGATAGGTTTTGGCCGTGGCCGACATGCTAAGTTTGTTATCCGTTCCGGTGGATATGCTGATGTCGCCGAAAGTCACGATTCGTGGAAGCGCAGCCACGTCGCTCACAAACTGCGCCAACTCATGGTAACTGCCGCGCACCAGGATGCTGATCGGCAATTCAGCGTAGAAATCCTTGGGTTGCTCTTTCTCTGGTTTGAAAGTTGCAAACTCCAACCCACGACCCAGACCCGCCTGCGTAATATCCACCAGCAAGTCGGGAACCTCGGTCGTATTCGGGAGTTGGCGCAACATGCTGCCAAAGGTCTGTTGCATCTCTTCCATCTGATCCTTGTAGGTTTGCAGGTTGACCGCCATGCCAATCTTGTTGGTATAGGTCTCGCGCAAGCTTTGCTCGCTCTTCTGGGACGTCCCATACATGTCCAGTTCATCCTGAATCAGGAACCAGAATCCGGCAAACAGGATAACCACGCAGATGGCAAGTATTCCGCCGATCTTGACCGCTACCGGCCAGGAAGCGAGGTCATTGATATTGATATTTTTCAGGTCGTCCAGGGTCATGTGCCGTTATCCGTGAGCTTTTTCTGCTGTTTGGCCACCTGCTTGACGTGCATCGAGAACACGCTGACACGATCGCTGCCTTGCATACTGACATTGACCACTTCCAGTTCCGGCTCGGCAAACCAGTCCGAGGAGGCCAAATTGCGCATGAGTGCCGAGACACGGGCATTGGATTGGGCGGTTCCCTGAAGCGTTGTCGTCGCGCCGATGTGTTTCAAGGAAGTGAGGTAGACTCCGTCCGGTAGTCGGCGCGCAAACTCATCGAAGACATGAACCACCCGACTGCGATCGCCCTGTAACTGATAGATAACGTTCATGCGCGCGATCAGATCCGCGCGCTGTTTTTTGATCTCGGCAATTTCCTTGATCTCCTTGTCAACCTTGGCAATCTCCTGATCCAGAAATTCATTGCGTTTGTTCTGATTCTCGATCAAGCCACTGACGTGCATGTGCGCATAAAAAATAATTACACCCATCAAAATCCAGGCGCCCACGGCAATGGTGAGCAACTGTCGATCCTGCTCCTTGCGGTGCATCTCGCGCCATGGCAGAAGATTAATCCGTGTCGTCATTCTTCAAAACTCCGCAGGGCCAGTCCGCAACTGATCATCAGGGAAGGAGCGTCGTTGGAGAGATGTTGCGGCTTGACGCGCGAGGCCAGCGACATGCTGGCAAAAGGATTGGCCACCATGGAAGGCACACCGATACGCGCCGCGACGAGCTCATCGATCCCGGCGATTTGTGCACACCCACCCGCCAGCAGCAGTTGATCCACGCTATTGTAGGGAGTGGACGAATAGAAGAACTGCAGCGCACGCATGATCTCCTGACACATCGCCTCCATGAAAGGACGCAAGACATCCGTCTGGTAGTTATCCGGCAACCCGCCCTGTTTTTTCGCGAGCCCGGCTTCTTCATAAGAGAGGCCGTAACGACGCTGTATCTCTTCCGTCAACTGGCGCCCGCCAAAAGCGTGGTCACGGGTGTATACGGAGCGGTTGTTGTGAATCACATTAATGTTGGTCGCTGTCGCACCGATATCAAGGATCGCCGCTGTCTTTTCCATACCGCCGCCCGGCATATGGGCCGATATCAGCGAGAATGCATTCTCCATGGCGTAGGTTTCGACATCTACAACTGTCGGCGTCAGGCCCGGTCCTTGAATCACGGCAAGATAATCATCCACGATCTCCTTGCGACAGGCGGCCAACAGTACATCTACTTCTTCCGGGCTGTTTTCCGAAGGGCCAATAACCTGAAAATCGAGATTAATTTCATTCAAGGGGTAGGGAATGTAATGATCCGCCTCCATCTCCACCTGCGTCTGCCGATCCAGATCGGTCAGGTTGGCTGCCATTTTGATAATCTTGCTGATGACATGCGCCGCCGGAATGGCCACCACGGCATGCTTGCAACGGGTTCCCGATTTTTTGATGGCACGTTCCACCGCCTGTGCCACTTGTTCGACTTCAGTGATCGCGTGTTCGACCACGGCATTCTGCGGCAACGGTTCAACCGCATAACGTTCCACACGAAAATGCTCACCGGACTTGCTCAATTCCAACACCTTTACGGCGGAAGAACTGATATCAATCCCAATCAACGGCGGCTTCTTTTTGGTGAATAATGCGGAGAGTCCTTGCACTTAAATTTTCCTATTAAAATTCCATAAGTTATGGTTGATACATCAAAGAAGGATTAAATACTAAAATCAAATATAGTCCATGCCAGACCGAAATGACAAATAGAGGTTTTGCCCCTGGACTTTTGGTTTATACTGTCGGCCGCCCTGGACTCAAAACACCCAAAAAACCTATACACTTCGGATACCTATGAATGATTCTGGGAGTTTTTTCTCCAGATTTACCGGTTCTAACCTGCCAAACAAGCCCTGGCAGCTTGTTCTCATAGGCCTGTCCGGACTACTTGCCGCCGGGGTCATCATGATGGCGCTGGTGGCCATGCTGCTTACCCCGACCCTCCCTTCCGTGGATGATTTGTCCGAGACCCGTCTGAAAGTCCCTATGCGAGTGTACACCGCAGATGGACAGCTGATCGCCGAATTTGGCGAGGAAAAACGGATTCCGGTCAAAATCGACGATACCCCGGATCTGCTGATCAAAGCGGTGCTGGCGGCCGAAGATCATGCTTTTTACTATCACCACGGTGTCGATTTCCTTGGAATACTGCGCGCCGCCTGGTTCAACCTGCGCACCAAAAGTTCGGGGCAGGGCGCGAGCACCATCACCATGCAGGTAGCGCGCAATTACTTTCTGAGTCCGGAAAAAACCTATACCCGCAAACTCAAGGAAATCCTTCTTGCCTTCAAACTCGAACGCGAGCTGAGCAAAAAGGAAATCCTGGAGCTTTATTTCAATAAGATCTTTCTTGGCCATCGCGCTTACGGCTTCGCTGCTGCGGCTCAGGTCTACTATGGCAAAGAACTCAAGGAGCTAACCGTCCAGGAAATGGCCATGCTGGCCGGCCTGCCCAAGGCCCCTTCACGCGATAACCCGCTGACCAACCCTGACAACGCCATGGAACGGCGCAACTACGTTCTGAATCATATGTTCAAGCTGGGTTTCATCGATGAGCCTGCTTTGAATGAAGCACTGGCAGCACCACTGACCGCATCCCGTCATACGTTTAAATTCGACGTCGAAGCGCCGAATATTGCGGAAATGGTGCGCCAGTACATGATTTCGGCCTATGACGAAAAAACCTATGCGGGCGGATTTCACATATACACAACAATCAACGCCAAGTACCAACAAGCCGCGAACAAGGCGTTGCGCAAGGGGTTGCTCGAATACGAATATCGCCATGGCTATCGAGGGCCAGCCGGTCACGTGAGAATCCGGGGTGAACCCGACAAGGAACATCTGGACGACGCACTCAAGGATTACCGGGCGGTAGGCGATCTGCTGCCTGGTGTGGTACTCAAGATTGAGGAAAAATCCGCTCAGGTATACACCCAAGACGGTTCCATGGCCGAAATCAGTTTCGGCGGACTGTCTTGGGCACGCCCGTATATCGACGAGAACACGATCGGCAATGCGCCCAAGAAAACCAGTGATGTACTCAAGCTGGGTGACATCGTTTACCTCGAACCCATCGACGACCCTGAGACCAAACTGGAAATCGGCGATTGGCGGCTGGCGCAAATTCCGGAAGTATCCGGCGCCCTCGTTTCCCTGCGCCCCGCGGACGGTGCCGTGCTCGCACTGACGGGCGGGTTCGATTTTACCCAAAGCAACTTCAACCGCGTGTTGCAGGCCGAACGTCAGCCCGGTTCAAGCATCAAGCCCTTCATCTACACGGCGGCGCTCGACAAGGGTTTCACCGCCGCGAGCACCATCAGCGGCGCACCGATCGTGGTCGAGGATGCCACGCTGGAAGATGAGTGGCGGCCTGAAGATTACAGCCACAAATTCTACGGACCGACACGTTTAAGAAAGGCCCTGACAGAATCGTTGAATCTCGTCTCGGTGCGGCTGTTGCGTGCGATTGGCGTCTCTTACGCCGTCGACTACCTGGCGACGCATTTTGGATTTGAGTCGGACAAGCTGCCGCACAACCTGTCCCTCGTCCTCGGCACGACCTCAGCCACCCCGATGCAGATGGTGAGCGCCTTTGCGGTGTTCGCGAACGGCGGTTCCAGGATCCAGCCCTACTTCATCACTCGCATCGAAGACTCCGAACACAAGATTCTGGAGCAGGCCAACCCCCTGATTGCCTGCCATGATTGTGCAGTCGCCGACATAACAAAGACGGCGGATATCATTAAGCCCGCGACCTCGTCCGTCATCGTGACAACCCCAGGCAATGCCGGTGACAAAAAGGATCTCACCCCGCACGCGGCCCCCCGCACGCTCAGTCCGGAGCTTGCCTTCCTCATGACCAGCATCCTGCAAGACGTCATTCGCGAAGGCACGGGCAAAGGCGCGCTCGTGCTAGGGCGCAAAGATCTGGCGGGCAAAACCGGCACCACCAACGAATACCGCGATGCCTGGTTCTCCGGATACAACCAGGACGTGGTCACCACGGCCTGGATTGGTTTCGATCAGCCAGCCTCTTTGGGCCGGGGTGAAACCGGCGGGCGGGCGGCACTACCGATCTGGATCGATTACATGCGGGAGGCGTTGACCGGAACCCCGGAAAAACCCCTCCTGCCACCAGAAAATGTGATTCGTGCGACTATTAACAGCGAGACCGGCAAGCTGACGACGGCGGATGACCCGCAGGCAATGGAAGAATTTTTCGTCAAAGGCACTGAAAGCGGGACCAACGTAACGTCCGAGACACCAAGCGAAGACGGAGCCGTCCCCAAACAACCCGTACCCGGCAATATTCCGGATAATGTCCGTGAGAAACTTTTCTAATCGAACCAGATCCCGCCCTGGGAATCAGGAAAGCGGTCATCGGCCCAAGTCCCATCCGTCGGACACCGATCAGACACGACAGCACATCGCGGAAACCGCGGCACGCATCATGGCGGAAGAAGGCGTAAGTGACTTCCACGCAGCCAAACGCAAGGCAGCCGACCGGCTCGGCGTACCCGAGTCCAAACACCTGCCCGGCAATGACGAAGTGCACAGTGCGCTGCAACTGTACCTGCAGCTTTTCCACTCCGGGCAATTGTCACAAAACCTCCAGCGTCTGCGGCAGCTGGCGGCCGATGGCATGCGCTTTCTGGAAAAATTCGATCCACGACTTGTGGGTTCGGTGCTAAGCGGCACGGTGACGGCCACAACGGAAATTCATTTGCACATCACCGCCGACACGCCGGAAGAGGTGGGTTTGTGGCTTGACGAATATCATATTCCCCATGAACAGTCGGACCGGCGGCTGCGTTTTGGCGGTGACCGTCACGAGACCTTCCCCACTTACCACTTCACAGCGGATGGCATTCCAGTCGAGCTGTGTGTCTTTGACCGCCGTAACGGGCGGGAGACCCCACTAAGCTCAGTGGACGGAAAACCCATGAAACGGGCGAACTTAAAGGAAGTAGAGGGCTTGGTGATGCAAACATCTAATCCAGCCAAAACAAAGGGCAAAATTTGTTAGCAGGTTACCTGGGCAAAAGTTACAGTCCTTGGCCTCGGCACGAACAACGTCTCATCTGATTTCTTTTCAGCCCTTCTCCAGTTCTTTCACCATCTGGCTGGCGTCGGCCACCAATGGATGTTTGTCCTTATCCTTCAAGAAAGTCCCTGAGTGCCGCTGCCCTTCTTGGCTACCGCTCTCGCCGATGGTGTGGTCGCCGGCATTGGCCACCGCGAGTATCCGTGCATTAAGCCGGGCCACACCAGTGAGGCGCCGCGATGGAAAACCGATTCTCCGGCCAGCACCTGGGGAGCATTTGTGGCCGCATCGACACGAATGAGGGTACCGCTATCGGTATCGGTCAGGTAAACCGTCCCGTCCCGATCCAGCATCACACCGGCGATGTCGGCAAACCCCTTACCGTCCACCGGGGTAAGGACGCGGAACAGTTGCACATCATCGCTCTCGGCCGTGGCTGCCAGGACAACCGCCAAGGCCGGAAAACCCAGCCAATACCGGACCCCACCGCTGGCACGTGATTTTCGACAGGCCCAAGATTTGTAACTAGACTTCAGTGAAGAATAAATTTTCATGCCAACCCCTGATCCTTACAGGTGTGGTGCACGCTTAATGTCAAATCTAGCATCAAAATTCATACTGACAACGCTGTCGGCAAAAACTGCCAGTTTTATCGTCACGTTGGTGGTATTGGTCCTGTATTTTCTCGGCGTCCGTCTGCTGGATCTGCTTGAGCTCAAGACCTACGATATGCGCCTGCTGAGCGCGGGCACACATCTCACGACCAGCGATGTGGCGATCGCCGCCATCGATGAAAAAAGTCTCAACGAACTCGGCCGCTGGCCGTGGAGCCGCAACGTCATCGCCCACATCGTGGACCGGCTCGACAAGGCCGGGGCCAGTGTCATCGCATTCGATATTTTCTTTTCCGAGGCGGAAAACCGGCAGGTCCTCGAACGCATCGAGCGACTGGAGTCCGAGGGCGGCTATTCGGCTAAAACCAGCCCGTACACGTCCATCAAACAGGCGCTGGCCGCAGATTACAGCCTGAGCCAGGCCATCGCACGCCGCAACAAGATCATCCTCAGCATGGTGTTTCTCATGTCCGAGGATGAAACCAGGCAGCTGTCGGCCGCGGAAGTGAAGCGCGCCTTGGCCAGCGTAAAGAGCCAGGCCATCTCACTCATCAAAGACAGCGGAGGTGGTAAGCTCGACTTCCCCATGGCCGAACCCAAGGGGCTGATCGTCAACCTGCCGGAGTTGCAAAGCGCCTCGCATTACACCGGCCACATCAACAGCATGCCAGATATCGACGGCACACTGCGCTGGACGCCGCTCATCATGCGCTATCAGGGGCTCTTCTTCCCCGCCGCCGATGCCCAGGCAGTGCGTGTGTTCACGGGCGCACCGGGGTTCACGTTGCACACCAGCGAATACGGCATCGAGGCGCTGTCGCTCGGCGAGCGGACCATTGCTACCGACGAATACGGGCGCGCCCTCATCCACTATTACGGCCCGGAAAAAACCTTCCCCACCTACTCCATCACCGACATCCTGGCGGGCCGGGTCGATGCCAAGGAACTTAAAGGCAAGATTGTGCTTATTGGCGCTACCGCCAAGGGTATTGGCGATATCCGCGTCACTCCCTACGGCCCGGCATTTCCGGGAGTGGAAATCCGCGCCACTATCATGCAGAACCTGCTGCATGAAAATTTCATTCATCGCCCGAGCTGGATGTTCGTTCTCGACATGGTCATGCTTCTGGGTCTCGGGACGGCACTCAGCCTGGCGCTGCCCCGCCTCGGGGTAGGCAACGCCGCCATACTGATCACAGTACTGATCGCGGTTTATGCCGGCGCCGCCACACATTTCTTCCGCACCCAATTCATCTGGGTCAACGTGACCTATCCCACGCTGCTCATGCTGCTCCTGTTCATGGTCACTACCGTCATCAAATACTTCACCACCGAGAAAGAAAAGCTGCACATCAAATCCGCCTTCCAGCATTACGTGCCGGCCAAGGTGATCGATGAAATTACACGGGACATCAAAAAGCTGAGCCTCGGCGGCGAGAAACGCGAACTCACGGTGCTGTTCTCCGACATCCGCCGCTTCACCACCGTCGCGGAAACTCTCTCCCCCGAGGAATTGGTGAAACTGCTCAACGTGTACCTTACCCAGATGACGGACAAGGTGTTCCAACACGACGGCCTGCTTGACAAGTACATGGGTGACGCTGTTATGGCCGTGTACGGCGCGCCCATATACCGTCCAGACCATGCCAAGCTCGCCTGCCGCACGGCACTCGACATGATGGCGGCACTACGCGCGTTGCAGGCGCAGTGGCGCCGCACCGGCCATCCGGTTCTGGACATCGGCATCGGTATCAACACCGGGCCGATGATCGTCGGCAACATGGGTTCGCAGACACGCTTCGACTACACCGTGATCGGCGACGCCGTGAACCTGGGTTCACGCATCGAAGGCATGAACAAGGTCTACGGCACCCATGTCCTGCTGAGCGAATTCACCTACCACCAGGTAAAGGATGAATTTCCTACCATGCGCGAGGTCGATGTGACCCGCGTGCGCGGGCGCAACGAACCCGTGCGCATTTATGAACTGATTGCCAACGAGAACTACCCGCACCTGGACTGGCTCGACGATTTCGCCAAGGCCTACGGGTTGTTCCACGCTGGCCATCCTAAGAAAGCCCTACCCGTCTTCGAACAGCTCGAAAAGGCCGTCAATGACCCGGTTAGCCGCTACTACGCCCAGCTTTGCCACCTCCCGCGGCGACGCGGCGACGACAAGAAATAGCCGCTGTTCGTGCTGCTTCTCCGGACGCACCCGGCCCGGTAGAATCGGCGTCCTTTGAACACAGTCCTTAACCGCCCTTGAAACACGAACTCGAAAACCTACTGGTCTCCGCGCTCGCCGGGCTTCAGGCCATCGGCGCGATCCCTCACGACCACGGCGTGTCGATCACCGTCGAGCACACCAAGTCCAAGGAGCATGGCGATTTCGCCAGCAATCTCGCGCTGGTGCTAGCCAAGGTGGTACGTGCCAAACCGCGCGAGATTGCGGAAAAACTCGTGAAGGCCCTGCCGGCTTCGAGCAAGGTGGCCAAGATTGAAATCGCCGGCGCCGGCTTCATCAATTTCTTTTTAACGCCCAGCGCATTTCATGACGTCATCCGGGAAATCCTCGATGCCGGCAAGGCCTATGGCCGCAGCCGCGCGGGCCAGGGGCGGCCAGTACAGGTGGAGTTCGTCTCGGCCAATCCCACGGGCCCGTTGCACGTCGGCCATGGGCGCGGCGCGGCCTACGGCGCGACCCTCGCAAATCTGCTCGATGCCGTGGGCTTCAAGGTGCATCGCGAGTACTACATCAACGATGCCGGACGGCAGATGGATATCCTCGCGACCAGCGTGTGGCTGCGCTACCTCGAACTGTGCGGGGAAAAATTCACCTTTCCGAGCAATGGCTACAAGGGCGACTACGTCTACGACATCGGCGCCACGCTGCACCGCGAGAACGGGGCTGCCTACCAGCATGCCGCCGCCAGGATATTCGACGACGTGCCGGCCGACGAGCCGCAAGGCGGCGACAAGGAAAAACACATCGATGCCCTCATCGAGCGTGCCAAATCGCTGCTCGGCGCGACGGCCTACCGCACAGTGTTCGATCTCGGTCTCAAGATCATCCTCGATGACATCCGCCAGGATCTAGATGAATTCGGCGTTGCCTACGATCAGTGGTTCTCGGAACGTTCGCTCATCGAGAACGGCGCCGCCGAGCGCGCCATTGAGCGTCTGAAGAAAAGCGGTCATCTCTATGAAAAAGATGGCGCGCTCTGGTTCCGCTCCACCGACTACGGCGACGAAAAAGACCGCGTGGTGGTACGCGATAACGGCCAGAAAACCTATTTTGCGCACGACATTGCCTATCACATGGACAAACTCGAACGCGGTTTCGACCGCGTCATCGACATCTGGGGCGCGGACCACCACGGCTACGTGCCGCGCGTGAAGGCGGCGCTTGCCGCCATCGGCGATGATCCCGATAAGCTGCAAGTGCTGCTGGTGCAGTTCGCTATTCTCTATAAAAACGGCGAACGCATGCAGATGTCCACCCGCAGCGGTGAGTTTGTCACGCTCCGGGAATTGCGGCACGAAGCCGGCAACGACGCCGCGCGATTTTTCTACGTGCTGCGCAAGTGCGAGCAGCACATGGATTTCGATCTCGACCTCGCCAAATCGCAATCCAACGATAATCCGGTGTTCTATGTGCAATACGCGCATGCGCGTATCCACAGCGTCTATCGCCAAATGAAAGAAAAGGGATTCACCCATGACCGGGCAAACGGTAACCGCGGCCTGGCGCGGCTGACGGAACTGCACGAGCAAGCGCTGCTGAATCGGCTGGCGCGCTACCCCGAGGTGATCGAAACCGCAGCGCTCGCCTATGAACCGCACCAAGTGGCGCATTACCTGCGAGAAGTCTCGTACGACTTCCACACCTATTACGGGGCACACACCTTTCTCGTCGAAGACAGCGAGCTACGCGATGCGCGGCTCAACCTGATTGAGGCCACGCGCCAGGTGATCGCGAATGGCCTGGCGCTGCTGGGTGTGTCGGCCCCGGAAAGCATGTGAACCTTGTCACGGAGATCACGGAAAAAATCATGGCCAACATAGAAATGACTTCCTTCCCCTATCCCTCTGTGCCCTCTGTGGCTAATTAGCTTAATGGCACAGGCACGCAGAAGATCTTCCGGCGCGAAAGGCAAACGGCGTGGCTGGTTGCTACTACTCGTGGGGATCGGCATCGGTATCGCCACCGTCATGCTATGGCAACTGCTGAGCCATCGCGCCGACGGCCGCAGCGGCCTGGGAAATCTTTTCTCCAGCTCCGGCAAGACAGCGGAAAAGTCCGCTAAAAAGGCGCCGGAAACCCCGCCCCCGAGTCCACCGAAACCAAAATTCGATTTCTACACCATCCTGCCCGAGACCGAAACGGTGCTGCCGGACCGGCCCGCCGCCAAGAGCAAGCCGCCGAAAACCGCAAAAGCCGAGGAGGGTGTGAGCTACATCCTGCAAGCGGGTTCATTTGCCGGCTTCGAGGAGGCCGACCAACTCAAGGCCAAACTCGCGCTCTCGGGCCTCGTGGCGCAGATCCAGAAAATCTCCATCGAAGGCAGGGGCGAGTATCACCGCGTGCGCCTTGGTCCCTACGGGAAAATCGAACAGCTCGATGCCGCCGCACAGCAGTTGCAGAAGATGGGTATCAAGGCAATTCGGCTGAAGATCAAAAAGGGCGAGGCGGGATAACACTGGTACAGACCTTAAATCTTTCCAGGTTGGAATTACTTAACTTGAGCCTGACCCTGATCCTTCAACAGATAAGTTTTGCTTCATCGTAGTTTGTAAATCACTAATCCTCTAAATACGTATATCCCTTCAACCCTTCCGACAATTCAGCAAGATAGGACTCACGGTCTTTTGCGCTGAGTGAGGCCGCGTGTTCGATCTTCGCGCGGTAGGAGGCAAGCAGGTCCTCGGCGTTGAAGTGTACGTAGCGCAGCACCGAATCCACAGTATCCCCGCGCCGCGGCTGCAACAACCGGTGACCACCGCCGGGGGTGAGCTCCACGTCCACCGAGTCAGTATCACCGAACAGGTTGTGCATGTCGCCGAGAATTTCCTGATATGCGCCCACTAAAAATATCCCGAGCAAATAGGACTCGTTCTCGCGCAGGGCATGCAGCGGTAGCGTGGTATCGATACCGTCGCCATCGACGTACAAGTCGAGGCGCCCGTCGGAATCGCAGGTAATGTCCTGCACCGCCGCGCGGCGCGTCGGCGGCTCGTTCAGGCGGCTGAGCGGCACTACCGGGAAAATCTGCTCGATGGCCCAGGCGTCGGGCATGGACTGAAACAGCGAGAAATTGCAGAAATACTTGTCCGCCAGTTTCTCGTTCAATTCATCGATGATCTCGCGGTGCGATTTGGTCGAGGGCTGCAACAGCTCGCGCACCTTCCAGCAGATGGCAAAATAGATCTGCTCGGCGCGCGCGCGCTGCGCCAGCGACAGCACGCCATGACTGAACATGCCCTGCGCCTCGGACAACCAGTAGGCGGCGTCGTGATAGACCTCGATGACGGAACGATCGGACAGCGTGGCGAAGGCCTGCCACATGTCGCGGATGATCGCGGGTTCGTCGGCCGTCGCCTTGGGCACGGAATCGGAACCCGGGGTCGATTCGCTGTCGACCACGTTGGTGATGAGCACGGCGTGGTGCGCTGTCATGGCGCGGCCGGATTCGGTGATGATATCGGGGTGGGGCAGGTTTTTCTCGGCGCAGATTTCCCACAGCGCGTGCACAATATTGTTGGCGTATTCGTCGATGCTGTAGTTCATCGAACAGAAGCTGCGCGAGCGCGTGCCTTCATAATCCACGCCGAGGCCGCCGCCGACGTTGAGGCAGCGCACGTTGGCGCCGATGGCGCGCAGTTCGGCGTAGTAACGCGCCGCCTCGCGCATGCCGAGCTGGATGTGGTGGATGTTGGCAATCTGTGAGCCCATGTGGAAATGCAGCATGTGCAGGCAGTCGAGCATGCCAACCTCGCGCAGGCGTGCGACCAGTTGCAGCACCTGCGCCGCCGACAGCCCGAACTTGGATTTCTCGCCACCGGTGTTTTGCCACTTGCCGACGCCGATCGAGGCCAGCCGCATGCGCAACCCGATGAAGGGCGCGATACCCAGGGCGCGCGATTCCTGGATGACGAGTTCGAGCTCCGAGGGTTTCTCGACGACGATGTAGACGCGGTGCCCGAGCGCCTTGCCGATCAGCGCGAGGCGGATATATTCCCGATCCTTGTAGCCATTGCAGACGATTACCCCGCCGTCCTGGCGCGACTCGGCGATCACCGCCAGCAGTTCCGGCTTGCTGCCGGCCTCGAGGCCGACGCGGCCGGTGTTTGGCGCCAGAATCCGGTCAACCACGCTTTTCTGCTGGTTGACCTTGATCGGATAGACCGCGGTGTACTGGCCGCGATAACCGTCGGCGGCCATGGCGCGGTCGAAGGCGCCGCACAGCGTAGCCACACGATGACTCAGGATATCGGCGAAGCGCACCAGCACCGGCAGCGACAGGCCGGCGGCCTTGATCTCCCGAGACAGCTCGTACAGATCGATGCCGGAATGATCGGCGCGGCCGTCCGGGCGGCAGATGAGGTTGCCCTTGCCGTTGATGTCGAAGTAGCCGTTGCTCCAGTGGGCGATGTTGTAGGCGTCGCGCGCTTTTTGAATGGTCCAGTCGATCATGAATCCGTCACGTGTGGCTGGTAGCGAATAAGCGGGCGCTAGTATACTAGCCCCTCACCATCCGCCACTAGCTACTTCTGACACATGACACTCGACAAAACGTGGTACACCGAAGAATGGGCCGACCAGGGTTCGGCCATCTCGCTCAAGATCAAGGCCCGGGTGCACGAGGAGCAATCGTCCTACCAGCGCATCGAAATCTACGAGACCGAAACCTTCGGCACCCTCATGACCCTGGATGGCCTCGTGATGGTGACCGACCGCGACAACTTCGTGTATCACGAAATGATGTCGCATCCGGCGCTCTTCAGCCATCCCCACCCCAAGCGGGTTCTCGTCATCGGCGGCGGCGACTGCGGCACCCTGCGTGAGGTCCTGAGGCATAAAAGCGTGGAGCTGGCCGAGCAGGTGGAGCTGGACGAACGGGTCACACGGGTTTCGGAGAAATTCTTTCCCGAGCTGTGCGAATCCAATCACGACCCGCGCGCGCGGCTGCATTTTGCTGACGGCATCAAGTGGGTGGCGGACGCCAAACCGGGAAGCTACGACGTCATCATCGTGGACTCGACCGACCCCGTGGGTCCCGCCGCCGGGCTTTTCTCCGAAACCTTCTATAAAAACTGCTTCAAGGCGTTGGGCCCCCAAGGCATCGTCGTCGGTCAAAGCGAATCACCGTTATTCCATGCCGATCTTATTCAGGCCATGCACAAGGCCCTGCGTGGCGCCGGTTTTGGCGACGTGGCCACGCTGCATTTCCCGCAGTGCACCTATCCCTCCGGCTGGTGGAGCGCCACCATGGGCAGCAAGGCGGAAGCGCTGGCGGCGGTAGTTGGCCAAAGCAACACGCCTGTCCCGTTCCCGACGCGTTATTACAACCGCGCCATTCACGCCGCGGCGCTGGCCAGTCCGGAATTTCTGCGCCAACGTTTGTTAAAATAAATATTGTTCCGGTAAATCCCGTTTCAATCCGATTCACTCACATCACAGGGAAGCAAACTCATGACAGAACCCCACATTGCCAAAGCCGGTCCCTATGTCCTCGATCTTAAGCCCGGAACTTACTGGTGGTGCGCCTGCGGCAAATCAAAAACCCAACCCTTCTGCGACGGATCGCACAAGGGCACGGACATTGAGCCGGTCAAGTACGAACTCAGTCAGGCCGGGAAGGTGGCCTTCTGCGGCTGCAAGCACTCTGCCAAAAAACCCCTCTGCGACGGGACTCACAAAAAGTTCCAGCCTTGATCCAACGCGCGCGCCACATTCTTTTGGCGCCACTCTCGTTTTGATCGCATGAGCATGCAGAGTTTTAGCTGCAATCTAACCCGCTGTTTTTATTAACCTAAGCTGGGGCGTCCGTTGCGGGATCTGCAGCACAACGCACAACCACGCTGAACAGGCCTCGCAATTGGCCCACAAATAAATTTCATCTGCATCAGGTCTGTGATTCAAACCGACCGGCTGAAACCGGTCATACAAAACCCTAAACCTGGGCCAGTGCCGCCACATCGAGATCCCTCTCGCACGATGAGGTTCTGCTGCAAGCACTGTCGTGGGTTTCAAACGCCGGTGGCGGCATGATGGGGAAGTCGCCATTAGGGACAGTGTGACAGCGCGCTTGCCGTCGAACTGCACTGTGGATTGGTGAAAGTGGCGCACCACCAAAAAACACGGGCGCCTAAAGCGCCCGTGTCCGTTTACCGCTGCTAAAAATTACCCGTTACAGGTTGTAACCACGCTCGTTGTGCAGAGCGATGTCCAAACCTTCAGTCTCCTGTTCTTCAGTGACACGCAGACCTACGATGGCATCGACCACTTTCAGTATGATGAAACTTGCGACCGCACAGTAGACGATGGTCACGGAGACACCAATCAATTGGGTCCAGACTTGGCCACCGATCGTGATACCGTCCTTGAGGCCACCGAGGCTCTTGACTGCAAACACGCCAGTAAGAAGAGCGCCGATGATGCCGCCAATCGCGTGCACACCAAAAGCATCCAGCGAATCGTCATAACCAAACGCACGCTTGATCTTGGTGGAAGCTAGGAAACAGCCAACACCAGCCGCGGCACCGATGGCGATCGAACCCATGGGGCCGACAAAGCCCGAGGCCGGGGTGATGGCCACGAGGCCAGCCACCGCGCCAGAGGCGATGCCAAGCACAGAAGGCTTGCCATGCATGACCCACTCGGAGAACATCCATGCCAGCGCGGCAGTGGCGGTGGCGATCTGGGTCACGGCCATGGCCATGCCTGCCGCACCGTTTGCAGCGACAGCGCTACCAGCATTAAAGCCGAACCAACCGACCCACAGCATTGAAGCGCCCATCAAGGTGTAGCCCAGGTTATGCGGCATCATGGTTACCTTCGGGTAGCCTTTGCGCGGACCCAGCACCAGCGCCGCGACGAGACCCGCAATACCGGCGTTGATGTGCACCACGGTACCACCCGCGAAGTCGAGCACACCCAAGCCACCGAGGAACGAACCATCTCCGCCCCACACCATGTGCGCAATCGGAGCGTAGACCAGCGTTGACCACAGCCCCATGAACAGCAGCATCGCGGAGAACTTCATGCGCTCAGCGAAGGCGCCCACGATCAGCGCCGGGGTAATAATGGCAAAGGTCATCTGAAAAGCCATGAATACCGTCTCCGGGATGGCATTGGCAGAGGTGGCATCCGGCTGCCACAGCGCGTCCACATCCACACTCTTCAGGAAGACCTTACTCAAGTCTCCGACGAAAGAATTTAGATTGAGAACATCCTTGGTCATACCACCGGTCGAGAACGCAATGCTGTAGTCGAAAAGCGCCCACAACACTGTCACCAGCGCGGTAATGGCGAAACACTGCATCATCACCGACAGCACGTTCTTCGACCGCACCATGCCGGCGTAGAACAGCGCCAAGCCCGGTATGGTCATGAACAGCACGAGCGCCATGGAGGTCATCATCCAAGCGGTATCGCCGCTATTCAGTACCGGTTTTGGTGCTGCCGCCGGTGCTGCCGCTGCCGCGGCGGCAGGTGCTGCCGCTGCCGGTGCCGCGGTAGGGGCAGGCGTTTGGTCGCCAAAAGCAAGCCAAGGCGACATTAGCAAGAGCACGACGCCGGAAACGCCGAGCAACTTTTTCAGATGAGATAACGTAAACATGGAATTTTCTCCTGTATTAAAGCGCTTCTTTGCCGGTTTCACCGGTACGGATGCGCACAACCTGCTCGAGGTCGAAAACAAATATTTTGCCGTCACCGATTTTGTCGGTACGGGCCGCCTTGACGATGGTCTCGATCACGCGATCCAGTTGCTTCGCGTCAATCGCGACTTCAAGCTTCACCTTGGGCAGAAAATCGACGACATATTCCGCGCCGCGGTAAAGTTCCGTGTGGCCCTTTTGCCGGCCGAAGCCTTTGACTTCGGTGACGGTGACACCCTGCACACCGACTTCGGCGAGGGCATCGCGTACGTCGTCGAGCTTGAAGGGTTTAATAATGGCTGTAACGAGTTTCATATAGCCTCCTTTAAGGCAGGGCGGCGTTGCCGCCGCCCAATGGTTTTATGCATCAGAACTTGTAAATGGCCTCCAAAGCCGCCGAATGCTGGTTCTTCGTGGCCTTACCGTCGGACTGAAGAAAGCTCGACTGGTCGGAGCTATCCGCGCGCAGTTCGCCGCGCAATTCCACGTTTTTAGCCGGCGTATTGGCCAAGGTGATAGTGCTCTCCTTCCACTTCTGGCCACCGCTACCGAGATTGACGCCGGTGCGGAAACCATCCTTGTCATCGAACGACTCCATACGGAAGGCCACCCGCCAGGCATCGGTGAGAACGTAATTGGCGTAACCGGCCAGACCGCTCCATTTGGCTTTCTTGGCGCCGGCCAGCGCCTTGTCCTGCTCGGCATTGTCGTAGTTCAATGTGAAGCTCAGCTTATCGGTGGCGTTGAAGGTCGCCACGAGATCGAGCAGGCTGCGCTTGCCGGTCTCAAACGCGCCGGCAGACTCGTTGCCGCCGTAGTACACGGCCGCGAGCGATAGGTCCTTGGTTATATTGCCGTTGGCGCCGAGTTCGAGTGTTTTGCCCATCGCCTGCGAGCCGTCGGTTGCGGTCCCCTGTGCCGACTCGCTCTGCACGTCCCAGCCGTTGTTAACGCCCGCGATGTAGGTCCACTTGCCGTCCGGAGAAACCGCGCTGCCGCCCGGGGTGTAGTAGGCGCGCACGCCGGTGTGGGTGAAGGGGATCGCGTAACCAAAGAGTATCGAGCGCGAGAAGTTAAGGTTGCTCGGGCTCTTGATCACTTCCGCGCCGGAAAGCGTCACGTACTTGCCACCGATCACCATCAAACCGCCCGCGGCGTAATGCACATAGGCCTGGGTCACGTCGAAGTCGTGGGCCGGTGTGGTGCCGGCCGAGCCGATTACCTTGGCGTCCGAACCGGCCGTGAGGTTCACCATCCCGCCGAAGCCCTGCTGCGGCAACGCCGAGAGCGTGAGGTCGAGCGCATCCACGTTGAAGCTGCGCCGCTCGGTGTCGAAAACGCGGTTCGCCGTGCCGCCGGTGAACTTGCCGGTGCCAGACAGGTAGGTGTACGAAGCGTCAACATAGCCATTGACGCTGATACCGGTGGCCTCCATGACCTGGCCGAGGGTCGGGACCGCGGGTTTCTCCGGCATCTTGTCAGCCGCGTAAGCCGTGTTCAGGCAGGCGGCCGCCACACTCACCGCCAAAATCGTTCTGCGAAAATTCATGTTTTCTCTCCTTTTGAGTTTAAGTAAAAGTCTTTTACGATGATCAACACCACTGCGATTTGTTATTAAACGGAAACTACCTGCATATTTCTCCAATGTAATACTCATGCGCTGTCCATAAGAGCAGCATCCATGCCAATGTATTTTTTTATTTATATAACAGTGTGTTACATTAATTCTTGGCATCAATAGGTGGAATTTATGCACCAATATGGAGATTATTTCCTTCGTTACGCACTACTTGTGTGCATGAACTTCTTCGTTGATGTCAGACCCGTTACCAACAGATTGGTATACTTTCCGCACCCATGATTGACACCAAAATAATCGACCAGTTTGTCTCAGCGCTATCGCGGCTACTGCCCGAGGGACCGAAAGACCTGGAAAAGAACGTGCGCGCTGCGCTGCAAGGTGTGTTCGATCGCCTAAACTTGGTGACGCGAGAAGAACTCGATGTCCAGGAAGCGGTACTGGCGCGCACTCGTGCACGCTTGCAGGAGCTGGAAAAACGTATTGCTGAGCTGGAACAGAAGTCGCCAAAAAAATAATTTTGTGTTCATCGGGGAGTGTCCATGCCACTTGCCATCGTCCACAGCCGCGCCCAAATCAGCACCGATGCGCCACCGGTCACTGTCGAGATGCACCTCGTTAACGACGCCTCCAGAAAAGACCGAATTTGAAATCTTGATTTGTCGTCTTACCAATTTTTACCTGTCCAATCTGATAGGCCAATACCAAATTATTGACTCACCGAAAGTGGGTTCACGGCAGGACAAGGTGAGCCAAGATCGCACAGGTGTTTCCAACCCACTGCTCGACCGCAGCGACATGCATGTGAAAGTCCTGCCCGGATCGCGCGATCATGTTGATCGATAGGTCAACCGGTGTCGGCGAATCGTCCATGCAAGCACAAGAGCGGGTTGAAGCAACGCGCACACGACAACATCAACATGGAGGTTGTGCCAAGCCGTGCGCAATATCAAGCAAATTGAAGAAATCTGCCGGCTGGATGAAGGGGGACAACGATTACTCGAACAGGCAATCAATCGCTTGGAATTCAGCGCCCGCGCCTACTACTAGATTTTGAAACTGGCGCACACCATCACCGACATGGTGGGGGGAGGAAACGATTCGACCGACACAGTCGGTCGTTATCGAGACAAATAAAAAGCGGCCTTGCGGCCGCTTTTTATTTGTTACAACTCTGACGAGACGAATGTTACTTCGCTTTGCTCACCATGTAGTCCACAGCGGCCTTCACGTCTTCGTCCTTCAGGCCGGCGTTCCCGCCCTTGGCCGGCATCATGCCTGCCTTGCCTTGAAAACCCTTGAGGGCATGGGTGTGCAGCGTATCAGCGCCTTGGGCAATACGCGGGGCCCAAGCAGCCTTGTCACCCAACTTCGGCGCACCGGCTACACCGGTACCGTGACAAACGCTGCAGGTGCCGTCATAGACCTTCTTGCCCTTGTCATCCGCGTCCGCGGCATTGGCGGAGGGAATGATGGCATCCATCACCGGGTTCGGGGAGGCGGGGCTCACCGCACCGACGGTCACTTCGCCCACCGGCTTGATGCGCTCGGCCACGGCCTTGGCATCAGCCGTGCTCTCGGCCTTGTTGGTCTTGCCGCCGATGAACTGGGCAGCGATGAAGATAATGACCGTCAGCGCCACCAGAGCGGCGATCAGGCCGGAAAAAGATTTGAAAAACTCACGGTCGCTCATGCTTGATCCTTAAAAAATAAACAAAGGTTGAAAAGTGTATTTAACCCGTCCGCTGGACGGAATCCCTAAATTGAAGCTGCAGTAGTATAGCCTAATGTTACTTATAGGAAAATACCTTTTGAATCAAGGCTGATAGACGCTGTCGCTCAGGGCGGTTATGCTTGCCATCCCCGCGCCCTTAGCTCAGCTGGATAGAGCGTCAGCCTCCGACGCTGAAGGTCAGAGGTTCGAATCCTCTAGGGCGCGCCATATTATCAATGGGTTAGATATGGCCTGCATAGATTGAATACCGTCTGGCCCAAAGCGGGCCTGAGCACCCATGCAAGTTCTTCCGGGTACACCAAATATAGAAATTGCCGAATTGTTGAAGGGAAACCTGCGGCTGTTGCCGCTACGAAAGAATTCGGCGCAGTAACAATACCGCCGCCGCGAGCAGCCCCAACCCTAGCGCCATGTTGGCGAGAAAGCCGGCCTGTGTTTTTCCCTCCAGTAGAAACGGCAAGAAAAAGACCAGCGACACCGGCACCAGCACAAAAATATCGCGTGCAAACCGCGTGAGCTGCGCGTTGTCGCGCGTCTCCGCGTAGAGCCAACTCATGGCGAGTATCGACGTGAGTGGCAGGGCGATGATCAGCGCGCCCCAAAAGGGTTGACGCTTGGCCGCCTCCGTGGCGATGGCAATAACGACGGCGGACACGAGTATCTTGGTGAGAAAAAACAGGTTCACGATTTCTCGCGTCTCGGCTTCGCCAGGTGAATCGCACGGCCGCTGACAGCGAGCGCCGCTTCGTGCATGGCCTCGGAGAGCGTGGGATGCGCGAACATCGTCAGCGCGATGTCCTCGCTTGAAGCGCCGAAGGTCATGGACAACACCGCTGAGGCCACCAGTTCGGAACAGTTCGGGCCAATCAGGTGCACGCCGCGCACACGATCCGTATTGGCGTCGGCCAGAATCTTGATGAAGCCAGCGGTTTCGCCCATGGCCTTGGCGCGGCCACTGGCGGCAAAGGGGAAAACGCCGGCGCGATAGTTTTCACCCGCCTGCTTGAGCGCCTGTTCGGTTTTCCCCGCCCAGGCAATTTCGGGCTGGGTGTAGATCACGGACGGCACGAGATCGTAATCCACCGACGCGGCGTGGCCAGCGATGCGTTCAGCAACCATCACCCCTTCCTCCATGCCCTTGTGCGCCAGCATCGGCCCCCGCACCACGTCACCCACGGCGTACACGTTCGGCAGGTTCGTGCCGCCGTGCTCGTCCACATGCACATAGCCCCATTCGTCGAGCAACAGCCCGCTCTCCTGGGAAAACAGGCCTTCGGTATTGGGCCGTCTTCCGACCGCGACGATGAGACGATCCATGCTTTCGGCGCTTTCGCCATCCTTGTCCTGATAACGCACAGTGACAGCGTCCTTTTCAACCCGGGCTTCGAGTACGCGTGCGCCTAGGCGAATGTCGAGCCCCTGGGCGGTGTACTGTTTGAGCGCCTCGCGGGCGACCTGCTCATCGACCATGGGGAGAAATGTTTCCTGGGCTTCGAGCAACACCACCTCCGCGCCCAGCCGCCGCCATACACTCCCGAGTTCAAGCCCGATAACCCCGGCGCCGATCACGCCCAGCCGCTTGGGTACGGCCTTGAATCCCAGCGCGGTTTGCGAGTCCACGATGCGCTCGCCGTCGAACGGGGCGCTCTTCAGGCCCACCGGCGTGGAGCCGCTGGCCAGAATGACATGCTCCGCCTGCAACACCTGAGCCGCCTTGCCCGAAACCTCCACGCGGTTCTGCGTCAGCAGTTTTCCCCGGCCGGGAATCCAGGCGATGTTATTGGCCTTGAACAGCGTGGCGATGCCGCGCGTCAGATCGGAGACGACCTTGTCCTTGTGCGCCATCATGGTCGCCAGGTCGAGGGAGAGCCCGGAGAATTTAAGGCCACGGGCCGCACCGTGATCGCGCGCCATGAGATAAAACTCAGAGGATTCGAGCAGCACCTTTGATGGGATACAACCGGCATTAAGACAGGTACCCCCGAGCGCCGGTGCGTCGGCGGCGTCGCGCCAATCGTCCACGCAGGCGATCTTGAGTCCGAGCTGGGCCGCGCGGATCGCGGCAGTATACCCCGCGGGTCCGGCGCCGATGACCACCACATCATAACGTTCCGTCACTATCGGTCTCCTCCGCCTTGCCAGAATGGCATTACACTTCCAGCAGCAATCGTGATGGGTCTTCGAGCATCTCCTTGATCATCACCAGAAACTGGACCGCGCCGCGCCCGTCGATCAGGCGATGATCGTAAGAGAGGGCGAGATACATCATGGGCCGGATCACGACCTGCCCGTTCTCGGCCACCGGCCGCTCCTGGATTTTGTGCATGCCGAGAATGGCGCTCTGCGGTGGATTCAGAATCGGCGTGGACATGAGTGAACCAAAGACACCGCCGTTGGTGATGGTGAAGGTACCGCCCGTGATCTCCTCGAGCGCAAGTTTTCCAGCCTGGCCGCGTTCGCCGAAATCGCGGATGCGCGCTTCGATCTCGGCCATGGTGAGCCGGTCGGCGTCGCGCAGCACCGGCACCACCAGACCCCGTTCGGTGGCGACAGCAATCCCGACGTCAAAGAAACCGTGGTAGACCACGTCGTGGCCATCGATCGAGGCATTGATCTCGGGAAAGTGCTTGAGTGCGTCGACCGCGGCCTTGACGAAAAACGACATGAAACCCAAGCGCACGCCATGCTCCTTCTCGAAGCGCTCACGGTGGCGCGTGCGCAGCTCCATCACGGGCTGCATGTTGACCTCGTTGAAGGTCGTGAGAATCGCCGCCGTGTGCTGCGCCTCCACCAGGCGCTCGGCCACTTTGGCGCGCAGCCGCGTCATGGGCACGCGCCGTTCCGGCCGATCGCCCGCGGTGGTACTCGGTGCCATGGGCGCCGGGGTGGGGGGTGTGCTCGGCTTGAGCTTGGGTTTGACCGGGGCAGGTGCGGGCTCGTTACTGTCCAGATGTTTGAGCACGTCTTCTTTGAGAATGCGCCCGTCCTTACCCGTGCCCGGCACTTTACGTGCATCCAGCCCATGCTCCGCCATCGCCCGTTTCGCGGCCGGCATAGCCATCGTGGTTTTCGCGGCAGGAGGGGGTGGCGTTGCCGGGGGGGGTACCGCCGCGGCCTTGGCCGATTTATCGAGCCTGCCGATGGCCTGACCCGAAGTCACGGTCGCGCCAACCGGCACGGATATCTCGACGAGCACACCGTTGTCGGGCGCCGGGACTTCGAAAACAACCTTGTCGGTTTCGATTTCAGCCAGCACGTCGCCGCGCGCGACTTGCTCGCCCGGTTGCTTGCGCCACACCAAAACCTGTCCTTCGGTTACGGATTCCGGAAAAACCGGAACCGTGATTTCAGTTGCCATGACACTCCTTGTGCAAAATCATTTCATACGCTTCCCAAAGCCTGGTCAAGCAACTCATGCAGTTGCTTGACATGAAGTTGATAGTTGCCGACCGCCGGCACCGCGGACAGGGGACGACCCGCGTATTCGATCGCCGCATTTTTCGGGAGCACACGCCAGAGGTGGTGCTGAATTTGATACCAGGCGCCCATGTTCTGGCCCTCTTCCTGACACCAGACAAAACGTCCCGCGCTCGGGTAGCGTTGAAGTTCCCGCTTCAACTCTTCTTCCGGGAACGGATACAGTTGCTCGATGCGCAGAATCGCGACGTTGCTCCGTGCCAGTTTCTGGCGCCGTTCGATGAGGTCATAATAAATCTTGCCGCTACACAGAACGATCTCCGTGACCTTGGCAGCATCGAGCGTTTCGACTTCCGGCAACACGGCCTGGAAATGGCCCTGGGTCAGGTCTTCAAGGTTGTTCACCGCCAGCCGGTGACGCAACAAACTCTTCGGCGTCATCACCACGAGCGGTTTGCGGCACAGCCACAGCATCTGGCGCCGCAGCAAATGGAAAAACTGGGCCGGCGTGGTGGGCACGCACACGAACATGTTCTGCTGAGCGCAAAGCTGCAAATAACGTTCAATCCGCGCGGAGGAGTGTTCCGGCCCCTGGCCCTCGTAGCCGTGGGGCAGGAACAGCACCAGCCCGCACAGCCGGTTCCATTTCTGTTCGCCCGCACAAATGAACTGGTCGATGACCACTTGCGCATTGTTGGCGAAATCGCCGAACTGCGCCTCCCAGATGGTAAGCGTTCGCGGATTGGCCGTGGCATAACCGTATTCGAAGGCGAGCACGGCCTCTTCCGACAACAGTGAATTGATAACGAGAAAATGCGGTTGCTTGTCGAGCAGGTTGCGCAGCGGCACGTAGGCCGTGCCGTCCTTCTGGTTGTGGATCACGGCATGGCGATGAAAGAACGTGCCGCGCCCGGAATCCTGACCGGACAAACGCACGCCGTAACCGTCCTGCAACAGCGTGGCGTAAGCGAGGTTCTCGGCAAAACCCCAATCGATGGGCATGGCCCCCGCGGCCATTTTGCGGCGGGCCTCGTAGACCTTGCCTACCTGGGGGTGCAGCTCGAAACCCTCCGGAAGCTGTATCAGGCGTTCGGTAAGATTTCGGATCGTCTCAAGGCTGACGCGCGTGTCGGTGTCGGGATTGCAATCGCTGGCCACGTACGGGCTCCAGTCCGTTCCAAAGGAGTAACCGGCCTCTTCTTTGGGCACGATGCGCGGCGCCACGCACTCGCCGGAATCGAGCCGATGCTGATATTCCCGGGCCATGCCACTGACCTCTCCCTCCGTGACCACCCGCGCCTCCACCAACCGGCGCGCATAGAGCGCGCACGTCGTGGGTAATTCGCGGATACGCTGATACATCTGTGGCTGTGTCACGGTCGGCTCATCGGCTTCGGAATGGCCATGACGCCGGTAACAGGTGAGGTCGATCACAACGTCCTTGTGAAACGTCATGCGATAGTCGAGTGCGATCTGGGTCGCGAACAGCACGGCATCGGGATCATCGCCATTGACGTGAAAGATGGGTGCGCCGACCATCTTGGCAATGTCGGTGCAATAGAGCGTGGAACGTGCATCCTGCCACTGGCTCGTGGTAAACCCGATCTGGTTGTTGATCACGATATGCATGGCGCCCTTGGTCGAGTAGCCACGCGACTGCGACATGCTGAAGGTTTCCATCACCACCCCCTGACCCGCGAAGGCGGCATCGCCGTGGATGATGACCGGCAAAACGCGATTGCCTATTTTGTCGTGGCGTCGCTCCTGGCGGGCGCGCACCGAACCCTGAACCACGGGCCCGACAATTTCCAGATGCGAGGGATTGAAGGCGAGCGCCACGTGCATGGTGCCTCCCTCCGTGGCCACGTCTGAGGAAAATCCCATGTGGTATTTCACGTCGCCGGTGCCGCCGCTGCTCTGGGCCTTGCCCTCGAACTCGCGAAACAAATCGGCCGGGCTTTTGCCGAGAATATTTACCAACACGTTGAGACGACCGCGATGGGCCATGCCGATGATGGCCTCTTTCGTTCCCACCGATCCGGCGCGTTGAATCAATTCATCGAGCATGAGAATAAGACTCTCTCCACCCTCGAGCGAGAAACGTTTCTGTCCGACGTATTTGGCGTGCAGATAATGTTCAAGCCCCTCGGCCGCGGTCAGTCGTTCCAGCAGGCGACGCCGCACCTCCGGCGGATAGGTGGGTGCTCCGTGCACACTCTCAAGACTGCTCTGGATCCAGCGTTTTTCCTGGGTATCGGTGATATGCATGTATTCGACACCCATCGTCGCCGCATAGGTGGCGCGTAACACGGAAAGAATCTCCCGCAACGTGGCCTGCCTGGGGCCAGACAGAGAACCTGTTTCGAACACGGTGTCGAGATCGGCGTCGGTCAGCCCGTGGTAGCGCAGATCGAGCTCCGGCACGCCCGGCAATTCCCTGATCCCCAGTGGGTCCAGCCTCGCGTTCTGGTGCGCGCGGAAGCGAAAGGCGTTGATGAGCTGGAGCACCTTGACCTGTTTGCGTGCCGGCTCGATGGCATCGGTAAGTGCTTGCGCACTCGGCGCCGCGGTGGATCGTGTCTGGTGCGCGCGGCACCGAAATTCTTCGCGAATTTCGGTGTGGGAGACTTCCTGTGCATCGCCCACCCGCGGCAAATCTTCGAAATACCGACGCCAGGTCGCCTCCACGGAGGCGGGATCATGCAAGTACTCTTCGTAGAGTCCCTCAAGATACAATGCATCACCCGCCGCGAGCGGCGAGGAACGCCATCGGGCACTCAGACTGGGGTCTTTGGTGACGTCGTCCATTTCTTCTCTGTCCATGACGAAACGAGGCCATCCGCCGCGCCAGCGCAGCGAATGTCATTTTTATATTAGCAGGTAACATTGCCCCACGACTTGGCCGAGGCCCAGGGAAATCACGGGGGATTCCCGCAAACTTCGGGGGTATGGGAGGGAACCAGGTTGGCGCCGCTGGCGGCGGACGGGAAACCTGTTTTACTGCTTTTTCTTGCGTTCCTTGGCCGCCTTGGCGATCAGCTCATTGACCAACTGAAATACCTTGTCCTCACCGCCCGCCATTGCCGGACTGGTCAGGTACTTACCGTCGACAACGATGGTGGGCACCGAGTCGATACCGAAGTCCTGGTTGAGTTGCTTGGCCTTTTCAAGCTTCAAGTGCACACCGAAGGAATTGTAGGCCTCGCGGAATTTCTGTTTGTTGATCCCGTGACCAGCGGCGAATTCAGTGATGCTGTTCTCATCGTTCAGTCCGGCCTTCTGCTCCTGCACTGCCTTGAAAAAGACATCATGCACCTTTTTCGTCACACCCAGACTCTCAAAAGTGTAAAACGTCTGGGCATGGGTCATCCAGGACGGCGCGGTGCCGGGGGTGCGTATGAATTGCGCGTTCGACGGGATTTTCTTCAGCCACTCGTTCAGGGCCGATTCGAGAACATAGCAGTGCGGACACCCGTACCAGAAAAATTCACGCACCTCGATCCTGTTTCCGGTTTCCACCGGTTGGGAGAAAGGAACTTCCTGATAATGCTGACCCTCCACGAAGGCGGCCTGCCCCAACACCGGAACCAGCAACACCATCCACAGCAATCCGCTAACCAATCGCTTCATTAATTTAGTCTCCACTCAGTCAGAATCGAAAGCGTAAGTAATCCGCGCCGGCAACGCAACTGGTGCCGGGGCGCTGGCTTCCGTGCCTATAGACGTTCCAGCAATCGCGCATGGATATTTCCAAAACCGCCATTGCTCATGATCAACACATGGTCGTTGGGGCGCGCCTCCGCAACCAACGTCTCTAGAATCGCCTCCACCGACAGATAGGTCTGCCCGCGGCCTTTCAGCGTGGATATCACCCGGTCCAGATTCCAGTTAAGGCCCTCCGGGCGCAGCAGCAGTACTTGATCGGCCAGGCTCAATGAGCCCCCCAGTGAATCGCGGTGCACGCCCATGCGCATGGTACTCGAGCGCAGCTCGAGCACGGCAAAAATGCGGGCATCCCCCACGCGGGCCCGTAGCGCCGCGAGCGTGGTGGCGATGGCAGTAGGGTGGTGCGCAAAATCATCGTACACGGTGATCCCGCGTACCTTGCCCCGCACCTCGAGGCGACGCTTCACGTTATGAAATTTTTCCAGGGCCGAAAGCGCCGTCTCGACCTTCACACCAACGTGGCGCGCCGCCGCTACGGCGGCAAGGGCATTGTCCATGTTGTGACGACCGATAAGCTCCCAGGCCACTTCGCCCTGAACGACCCCCCTGAACAACACCTGGAAATGGCTGCCCTCGGCATTGAGCGGCACCGTCGACCAGAGGTTTTCCATGGAAGCCGCTGACATCTTACTCGGCTTCGCATTGAGACTTAACGGTGCTTCACTGAAATATTCCGCCGGCGTCCAGCAGCCCATGGCCAGCACCTCGGCGAGATTTTTGTCCTGGGCGTTGACTACGAGCAGACCCGAACTCGGTACCGTGCGAATCAGGTGGTGAAACTGACGCTTGATCGCGGCCAAGTCGGGAAAGATATCGGCGTGATCGAATTCAAGGTTATTTAATATCACGGTGCGTGGGCGGTAGTGCACGAATTTCGAGCGCTTGTCAAAAAAGGCAGTATCGTATTCATCGGCTTCGATCACAAAGAAGGGGGTCGCGCCCAAGCGCGCCGAAACACCGAAATTCTCTGGCACGCCGCCAATGAGAAAACCGGGGTTGAGTTCCGCCGCTTCCAGGATCCACGCGAGCATGCCGGAGGTCGTGGTCTTGCCATGTGTGCCGGCCACGGCGAGCACCCAGCGTCCCGGCAAGACATTCTCGGCAATCCACTGCGCGCCGGACGTATAAGGAATTCCGCGGTCGAGCACTGCTTCGACCAGCGCATTGCCCCGGGACAGGGCGTTACCGATAACCACAACATCGGGCTTGGCGGCATCGAGATGTTCGGCTTTATAACCCTCCATCAGCTGGATGCCTTGCGCCTCGAGTTGCGTGCTCATCGGCGGATAGATAGCGGCATCGGAGCCGGTCACGCTATGCCCAAGATCGCGGGCGAGCAGCGCGAGACCGCCCATAAATGTCCCACCGATGCCCAAAATATGCAGACGCATCAACCCTCCGAAGAAACAGGACCCACTAGAGCGCCGGTAACGCCGATAGACAGGGTCAGGTACAAGAAACCGATGGCCACGCCAGCGGCAAAAGAGATCGAGAGTGCATGCCGCAGCACGTGACCGAAAACCACCGCGTACCACACTAGGAACGGCAACCACACCCATTCTGGCGGGATCATCCCACGGGACAGGCTAGTCGCCATCCATACCAAAGCCGATAACACGGCCCCCGAACCCGCCAGGGCCGAGAGGGTCTGGGGTAGGCGGTTTTCCAACTGGCGCAGCCGAAGCGCCATGCTGGTCGCCGCCACCAGCAACAAGGTATCCGTGACCGCCGCCATCACAGCGCTGGCCCACGACAGGGTATCGAGCACCCCGATCACGTCCGTCAACCAATAGGCCCCCACGGCCAGTACGGTCAGAGGTGTCGACACCGGCAGATCCTGCGGGCTGGCACGCAGCAAACAGAGATCGAAAAATATTTTCCAAAGCATTTGGGAGACCTGCTTGACGTCAGTGGCCAGCGGTCACGTGGGTAATGCGCCAATCGCCTTGCCCGTTTCTTTCGACACTCACTTGAAGCAACAATTCCTTCTCCGCCGCCTTGTCCGCACCATCGGCGTAGCCGACTCGAATCGTTACGAGGCGATGGTCGTTATCCGATTTCTGCATGTCTTTCACCGAAAAATTCAAGGCCATGTCCTGCGTACGGCGGGCACGCAGAAAATCCAGTGTCACTCTAGCCGACAAACCCTCCAGGAGGTCCTCCGGCTGGCGCTCGGGCGAAAGACGTGCAATCTCCCGCAGTTTGTCTGACTCACCCGGTGCCGTCACCAACGTCTCGACAAACTCCCGGGCACGGTCCTGCGGTTCACTGAATCCGAACCGGCTGCAACCCACGACCACGCAGAAGGTGAGCAGCACGCCACCCATTCTGGCCCATCTGGCGAGGACGCCCGCTCGAATCAGTGACTCAACCATAACTTAATATAATAAACCAAATTTTCACCTTCGGTCGCCGTTTATTCTGCGGCTGGAAATACGCTATTGGGTGAACAGAAGGAAACGCCTACACTGACGGCATGCCAGAACACCTCGTTCAAGACAACGCCTCGCTGGTTGCATTGTGTGATCGTCTGCGAGGTGAGCCGTGGATCGCTCTGGATACGGAATTCATGCGCACCAAGACCTATCGTGCGGGTTTGTGTCTGATCCAGGCGGCGACCCCCGGCGTTATCGCCTGCATTGATCCACTCGCCATTTCCGAGATTGGGCCGTTGCTCGATCTGATCTACTCGCCCAGCGTCCTTAAGGTATTCCATTCCGCGCGCCAGGATCTGGAGGTGCTCGCCGATCTTCGCGGCGCGCCGCCGACACCGGTGTTCGATACACAGATCGCAGCGGCGCTGGCGGGTTACGACGACCAGATCGGCTACGGCGCGCTGGTTGAATCCATCACCGGACACAAACTGCCCAAGCTGCATACGCGCGCTGACTGGGAGGCGCGCCCGCTGGCGCCGGAATTACTGCACTACGCCGAAGACGATGTGCGTTATTTGCGCGACGTGTACCTGTTTCTCACGCAGAAACTGGAGGCGCTCGGACGCCGCGAATGGCTCACCGAAGAATGCGTCGCGCTCACCGACGCAGCGCTCTACCGCAACGATCCCCGCGAAGCCTGGCGTCGGCTGCGGCAAGGGCAGCGGTTGCCACCGAAGACCCAGGTCATATTGCGGGAGCTCGGGGCCTGGCGTGAAAGCGCGGCGCAGTCGAGCAACCTTCCACGCAGTTGGGTTGTCGCCGACACCGCGCTCGTGGAAATGGCGCTCGCGGCTCCCGCAAATCTGGAACAACTCGGGTGCATCGAAGGCATCGGCGGCGGTACGGCGCGCAAATGGGGCGGCGACATCCTCGAGACCATCCGCCGCGGCCAGGCCGCCGCGCCGGAACGCCTGTGGGAAGAACCGACACGGCCTGATCGTGCGGAACATGCGCGGTATCAACGGATACAGACGCGGGTACAGGCCGTGGCCGCGGAGCAGGGGATCAAGCCGACGATGCTTGCCACGCGCAAGGACATTCAAAGACTGCTCGAAGAGCCCCCGAGCGGCCCACTGACAAGCGGCTGGCGCCAGCGGCTGTTCGGCGATGAACTACTACAGATGCGTGCGGTTGTTTCCGATTAAAATAAAAGGGCGCTGCGTTAAACGGGAAATATGCATTTGAAGAAGGTCATCAGCATTTTGCTCGTCATCGGTGTCACGGCCGCAGTCATATTTGGACCGGCGCTTATCGGCCAGGTGAGCACCTGCGTCGTTGGCGACATGAGCGGGCGGGCGCAGGCCGTGGTGCCGAGCGCGCTGAAAGCGCTCTATCTCGATGCCCAACAAATGCAGTTCGGTCTGGGCTCCGGTGCCATCGGTGGCTGGGAGGGTCTGGGGGATACGCTGGTCGTGAATGGGCTGGCGTGGGTGCGCACCACCAACGTCCAGTCACCGCGATATCACGAAACCGTGAGCAACCGCTATTTTCAGTCCAACGCCTTTGTGTATGTGCCTCCGGGGAGATCCACCGATATATCCTGGAAAGCGACAAAAGAAACCACCATCAGCAAGGTGTGGGAGGATCTGGCGGCGAAATATCCGGACGGGATCATGCTGGCGGGTTATGTGCACTTCTCTCAACTGTATGTGATCGCCATCGCCAAACCGGCCATCGACGGCAAACCGGTGGCCAAAAATGCCACGTATTACTATACCCGTCCCATGGAGTCGATACGCGATACGTGGGCCTATGTCGTCGGTGTGGCGGGCAAACCCTCCGCCATTCGCCCGGATCATGCCGCGGTCACGCGTCTGCTGCCCCTGGCGTCCAACCGCGACGGCCAAGGCCGGAGCCTCGCGCATGTATTGCTTCTTAAATCCGCACCCGAGAATTTTCAGTTACCCCCGGCACGCGAGAATGTCGTTGCCGTGGGCCAGCTGGTGACGAGTTCCGTTGTGGTGCAAGGCGAGCTCAAGCTCTATCCGATCTCCCACGCCAGCGAGTGTGACAACGCGGTCCACACCAAAGCTAATTAACCGGGCGTAATGCCGGCAACAGCACATACATCCGACCACGCTGCTTCATTTGTCCCGCCAGACGTTCAGCCTCCTCGCCGTAACCAAAAAATAAATCCGCACGCGCCGCGCCCTTGATCGCCCCGCCGGTGTCTTGGGCAAACGTGAGACGACGATACGGTTTGGACTCGCTGCCGGGTAACGCGGTATCCAGCCACACCGGCGTGCCCAGGGGCACAAACATCGGGTCCACGGCCACGGCGCGCTCGGGCAACAACGGCACGTTGAGCGCCCCCAACGGACCGGGGAGTTGGGCGTCACGCACGGCGAAAAACACATAGCTCGGATTGCTGTTCAACACCATTTCCGCTTCATCCGGATGCGTAGCCAGCCAGGAGCGTATGTTCTGTAAGCTGACCTCGTCCGGCTTGAGCGCGCCGATCTCGATCAGTTTGTTACCGATGGCCACATACGGATGCCCGTTCTGGTCAGCATAACCAATGTGCAGTATTTGACCGTCTACCATCTGCACGCGGCCGGAACCCTGAACCTGAAGGAAAAAGAGCGCTACCGGGTTATCCACCCAGAGCAGCTCCTGACCGGTGAGAGGCTTGCCACCGTTGGTTATTTCGGCGCGCGAAAAATACGGCACCACGCGGTTGCCGGTAAGTCGCCCGCGCAGGTGCTTGCCGGCAAGCTCCGGATAAAGTTCACCGAGATCGATCACCAACAGGTCGTCCGGTCGGCGATACAAGGGATAGCGGAAACGCCCAGTCCGCACTGGGCTGCCATGCAACAGGGGTTCGTAGTAACCGGTAATCAATCCCTCGGTGGCGCCGCCGTTGCCAATCATCTCGTGCGCGGCAAACCGGGTTTCGAAAAAGGCGCGCGCCGTGGCGTCGTCCGGATCAGAAAGCAATGCCGCATCCGAGCAAATGCCCTTCCAGCGGGCATCGTGCGTCGACAGTTTTTTGCAGGTATTGAGAAACGCGGGCCAGGCCTGCGCCGAGCGTTCTTCCGTCCACCCCGGCAGCGCCGACCACGGCACGGATTTGCCGATCCCGGCAGGAGGGAGACTCATACACGCCGCCACCAGACCGCTCGACACAAACATTCCGACCAGGCGCAGAAAAAATTTTGCCGCGCGGGACAGGTCTAACGGCATTTTTATTGTCGCGGGGATCATGCAAAATACCCTTTGCTCAAACGCCATAACAAAAAACGGTTCATGGACTCTCTCGACCTCACATCCCTTGTCGCGTTACTCATCCTGATTACGGCGGCGGCCGTATTGTACTCATCCGTCGGTCATGGCGGCGCCTCGGGTTATCTCGCGGCCATGGCGCTGTTCGGTCTGTCGTCCAGCTTCATGAAGCCGGCGGCACTCATCATGAACATCGCAGTGGCAAGCCTGACGCTGTTCCGGCTCAGCCGCGCCGGTTATTTCCAGTGGAGACTTTTCATTCCCTTCGCCCTGGGATCGGTTCCGGCCGCCTATCTCGGTGGCGCCTTCGTCATCACGGATACCGGTTACAAGTATATCGTCGGTGTTGCCCTGATGATCGCCGCCGCGCGCCTGCTCTGGGAAGCCGAGGACCGCGCCGCCGTCAACACGCCGAAACTCTGGATCTCTCTGCCTATGGGGGCGGGGCTCGGATTTGTGTCGGGTCTGACGGGAGTGGGTGGCGGGATTTTCCTGAGCCCCTTGCTGCTGTTCCTGCGCTGGACCACCATGCGCACCAATGCCGCCATGGCCGCGGCCTTCATTCTCGTCAACTCCATCGCCGGCTTGCTGGGACATGCACACATCGCTACCAGCTGGCCTTCGGGTTTGCCGCTGTTCGTGGGCGCGGCGGTGCTCGGCGCGCTCGTCGGTTCGGAACTTGGGGTGCGGCGGCTGGCGCCGGTCAAATTGCGCAAGCTTCTGGGCGTCGTACTCGTAATCGCCGCACTGAAGATGCTCCTGACGGCCTAGCCGCTGCCGGCCGTCGCCGCCTCGGCGGTCGGAACCTCGCCTTCGTAGGGCTCGGCAAAACCGCATTCCTTCTGCGGACAGACTTTTTCGGTTCCACGGCGCTTGGTGGTTTTGATCGAAAGAATCGGCCAACCGCACTTGGGGCACGGCTCGTTCAGCGGCAGATTCCACACCGCGTATTTGCAGTCGGGGTAACGCGCGCAGGAATAGAAAATCTTGCCGTAACGCGATTTGCGCTTGAGCATCGTCGCCTGTTTGCACTCCGGACATTGCACGCCGGTGTCCGCCGGTTTTTCGAGCGGCTCCATGTGCTTGCAGTTGGGATAGCCGCTACAACCGATGAACTTTCCATAGCGCCCACGCTTGACCACAAGATTGGAACTGCATTTGGGGCAGACGCGGCCTTCGACAATCTGCGGTTCGTTGGAAGCACCAACGGCGTCGTCCACGTTGCGCGTGTAGTCGCACTCGGGATAGCCGGTGCAGCCGATGAAATAACCGTTGCGTCCCAGACGTTTTGCCAGTTTCTTGCCGCATTTGGGACAGGCCTCTTCCATCATCTCCACACCGGGACGATCGACCGACTCTTTTTCCTTTACCTGGTTCTTGAAGTCGGTCCAGAACTCCTTCAACACCGGCTGCCACTCTTTCTCCCCGCGCGCGATTGCGTCGAGGTCGTCTTCCATACGCGCTGTGAATTCGTAATCGACATAATGGCGGAAATGCTCGGACAAAAATTTATTCACCACACGCCCGACATCGGTGGGTGTGAAACGGCGCTTGTCGATAATTACATACTCGCGGCTCTCGAGCGTCGAGATGATGCTGGCATAGGTGGAGGGCCGACCGATGCCATAGGACTCGAGCGCCTTGACGAGACTCGCTTCCGTAAAGCGCGGCGGCGGCTCGGTGAAGTGCTGCTCCTTGCGTATCTGCCTGATGTCTACGGATTCGCCTTTTTCCAGCGGCGGCAGCAGCTTTTCGTCTTCCTCGGCCGTGCCTTCCGGCGCATCCGCCGCTTTGTCGTCGGTGCCTTCCTGATACACCGCCATGAAACCAGGCTTGACCACGGTCGAGCCGTTGGCGCGAAACGTATTTCCCTCGCCAGCGGCGAGATCTACCGTCACGGTATCCAGCACGGCGGGCACCATCTGGCAGGCGATAGTGCGCTTCCAGATGAGTTCATAGAGTTTCAGCTGTTCGGGCGTCAGGCGCTCCTTGAGCGTGTCCGGCGCGCGCTCGGCGGAGGTCGGACGGATGGCTTCATGCGCCTCCTGCGCGTTCTTGGATTTGGTCTTGTAGACCATCGGCTCCTCCGGCAGATTCTCGGCGCCGTAACGCTTGACGATGGTCTCACGGATTTCCGTGACCGCTTCGGTGGCTAGGTTTACCGAATCGGTACGCATGTAGCTGATGAGACCGACCGTCTCGCCCCCGATATCAACACCTTCATAAAGCTGCTGCGCCGTGCGCATGGTACGTTGCGCGGAAAACCCGAGCTTGCGCGAGGCCTCCTGTTGCAAGGTGGAGGTGGTAAACGGCGGCGAAGGATTGCGGCGGCGCTGCTTCTTCTCGACCGAAACTACCTCGAGCCGGCCCTGGGCCTTGGCCTGCAGAACCATGTCGACCTCGGCGGCGCGGGCGGCGTCACCGATGGCGAACTGATCCAGTTTTTCGCCATTGAAGTGGGTCAACCGCGCGGCAAACCCTTTTTCCTTCTTGGAAAGATCGGACTCAATGGTCCAGTACTCACGCGCCTTGAAACGCTCGATCTCATCCTCACGTTCGGCAATCAGACGCAATGCCGGGCTTTGTACGCGCCCGGCGGACAGCCCGCGCCGCACCTTTTTCCACAACAGCGGCGAGAGATTGAAGCCCACGAGATAATCGAGGGCGCGCCGCGCCTGCTGGGCATTGATGAGATTTTCCGACAGCGCGCGCGGCGATTCGATCGCATGCTTGATCGCGGTTTTGGTGATTTCGTGAAACTCCACACGATGCACGGGCTTGTCGTCGAGGACGTTTTCTGCCTTGAGAATCTCGTACAAGTGCCATGAAATCGCCTCGCCCTCGCGATCCGGATCGGTGGCGAGGTACAGGGCGCTGGCCTTCTTCATCGCCTTCACGATGGCATCGACGTGTTTCTTATTCTTCTCGAGCAGCACGTACTTCATGCCGAAACTATTTTCCGTATCCACGGCCCCCTGTTTCGGGAGCAGGTCGCGCACATGGCCGTAGGAGGCAAGACAGGTGAAGTCCTTGCCCAGGTACTTGGACATGGTTTTGGCCTTGGCCGGGGATTCCACCACAATCAGGTTTTTCGGCATCGATTTAGATTATCCGCACACAGTAATGGCTAAATTTCAGAGCCGACAGTTATTTAGCCGGTTCTCCCTTGGCACGCTTCTTCGTGCCTGGCGAGCGCGCGCCAGCATCGCCGGGCGGCATTGTCGACGATTACGACCGGGACTTGTCAAGTCCACACACGGAGACGGGGAACGGAAACGCGATAAGCCGGAAGGATAGGTGGCTGAAATTAATGCAGTAACCCCTGCATTTCATCAAACACCATGTCCTCAAGCACGTGATAGGCATGCTCCTGACCCGGCTGGTTAAACAGCACGAGGAGCATCACCCACTTGAGTTGTTCCAGGGAAATCACATCAACCTCAAGCGCCATGAGCCGATCGATCACGAGCTCACGTGCGACCGGATCGATCACGCCGCTTTGTTCCATAAACAGGAGATAGCCCCGACACTCCTCGTCAAGCTTCTCCTGCTCCACCGGTACGTAGTGGCGAATAGCGCCCTTTCCGCCCTGAAGCTCTATTCCCGAATTTTGTTCCCGCAACACCGAGAGTCCGTCGAGCCAGGAGAAGGCCTTGCGGATTTCTCCGCGGGGGAAGCCGGCCTGTGTCAGCTCGGCGGTCAACGTCTCCTGGTCGGGATTGAATTCAGTGCCTTCATCCATGTAGTTCTCGAACAAATACATCAGCACGTCGAAGACGTTTTCTTTCATTAGTTTAGGTCAGGCGCTCGTCATTCTCGTCTATCGGATAATCCGTTGAACCTTGCCACCCGGGCTCGGCATCACGAGCCCTTGCAGCTCCTTTTGCAAAAGCATGGAGGAAACAACATCCGCCGTCAATCCACTGCACTCAATTAATCTATCCGCCCTCACCGGATCATACCCGATGTGTTCAAGAAGTTTCGACATCGGCATGGAAATTTCCCTTGCCGTGGTTTCTTTTTCTTTAATTCCGAGCCTCGCTGATAAACCGCGAGAGCGGTCCCAATTCTTCAAGGATGTCCTGAGCCGTTTCCACCAGTTTTGCGCCTTGACGGATAAGCGCATGGCAGCCGCGTGCCTGCGGCGAGTGAATCGAACCGGGTATCGCAAACACCTCGCGTCCTTGCTCCGTGGCGAGCCGCGCGGTAATGAGCGAGCCGCTTTGCACCGCCGCTTCTACTACCAGCGTGCCTAACGAAAGACCGCTGATGATGCGGTTACGTACGGGGAAATTTTCTGATTTCGGCGGCGTTCCCAGGGGGAATTCCGACACCAGTGCGCCTTGTTGCACTACCGCGTACGCAAGGTCCCGATGGCGCGCCGGATACACGCGATCAAGGCCGGTGCCCACTACAGCGATGGTCTTGCCGCCTGCGTCCAACGCGCCGCGATGGGCGGCGCCGTCGATACCGAGCGCAAGTCCGCTGGTAATCGTGAGACCGGCTCCAGCCAGGGTCTTGGCGAAGGCCTGGGCGTTCTCCCGCCCCATGGGTGTCGGGTTACGCGAACCGACGATGGCAAACTGGGGATGCGACAACGATTGGCGGTCGCCAATGACATAAAGCACCACAGGTGGAGCGGGGATTTCCCGTAGCAGCGGCGGATAGTCCGTATCGGCCCATGTCACCAAGTGGTGGCCCGTTTCGCTCAACCAGGCCAGTTCGGCCTCGAACGCCGCCGTGTCCACGCCGTCGAGAATCACATTGATCGATGCATTTTTTCTGGCGAGTATTTTCTCCAGTTGCGAGCGTGTGGCAGAGAAAATGTTCTCGATCGACCCGAACTGTTCCAGCAGTTCGATCTTGGTCCGACAGCCGACCTCAGGCAAACGGCACAAGGCAAACCATAGGACCAGGGAGGTGGGAGCTGAAATTACCGAAGAATTTGCCGATTCCACGCCAGACATGGCGCAAATACTACCACCATCTCGGAACGGAGAGTCAGGGCGTCGTTACGGTATCCATAATATGTACGGGGCGCGTAGCGGTCATGACCAGTGCATAACTGATCTTTTCGTACGTACGAAACACGAGCAACAACCCCGATTCCTCGTCCGGCAACAGATACATCTCGCGCGTCAACGGATCTTTTTGCTTGTCCACGTGACGCATGATACGCAACACGTTGCCCTCTTCAATACCTTCGCGCTGACCGAGGCTGATACCAACCACTGAGTAGGGACCGACTTCGGCTACCGCATTTATGGCGGAAACGATTCTTCCCTGCACCACTGTCTTGGGCGCATGCGGGTAGTAGTAAGGCAAGCCCGCTTTTTTCGGCGCCACGAGCAGCCGGTCGCGCGGCAGAATTTCCTGCTTTACCTGTGTCACCACGAGTTTGGCCGGGTCACCGGATTCTAGCCGCTTGGCATCGCCGAGATACAGGGCCTCATACGCCAGTAACTCACCGGTATCCGGGTGATAGATAGCCTTACCGGGCCGGAAAATCTGGTAATACTCCTGATCATCCGCCTTGAGTCCACGGGCATAAAACTCGCTCCGGTCCCCCAAGGCAATGCGATCATCCAGACCGGTAGTGATATACCCAGCCTGCTCCAGTTCATTCTCACCCACCGCCAGCGGCCGGGTGAGGAATGGCACAATGGCGTTGGGCGGAATCGTGGGGATGGCCGCCTCCAGTGGCTCGCTACGAACCTCGGGCGAAAGCTTTACGGTGTTCCCGTCAGCCGGCATAGCCGTTTCGGTGGGCGTGCCAGGGGCGGGTGTGGCCGGAATTACCGGCAGCGTATCCTTGCGCAAGAGGGACAACACCGGCTGGCCATTGACCATGGTCAGGACGATCACGTCTCCTGGGTAGATCAAGTGGGGGTTTTTGATCTTATCGTTGATCTGCCAGATCTTTGGCCATTGCCAGGGACTTCTCAGAAAACGGGTGGCAATGCCCCACAGGGTATCGCCCTTGACCACCGTATAGCGTTCCGGGTGGTCAGGATTGAGACGAACCTCATCGGCCCAGATAGGACCTGGGACAACCAGAAAAACCGCAATAATAAGAATGCAGCAGGATCGCAAGAAGCGCTCAGGCGACATCAGTCCATTTTCCATGTATTCTGAGTGATTCTGAGTGTAGTCCATGCTGGCGCAAAACGCCAAGCGGTCAAAAGCTTAAATTTTCTTGTTTTTCAGCACTCTTCGAACTGATAATGAACCAGTTTAGCAAGAAATCAACCGCTGTCGCGGTACACGATTGCTATGGCCCTACGAACGATCTTGCACTACCCCGATGAGCGCCTGCGGCGCAAGGCGATCCTCGTCGCGGAGGTCAATGACAAAATCCGCCAACTGGTCGACGACATGGCCGACACCATGTATCAGGCGCCGGGCATCGGGCTTGCGGCGGTGCAGGTCGATGAGCCTTGGCGCATTGTCGTGATCGACATTTCCGAGAGTCGCGATCAGCTCCAGGTCTTTATCAATCCGGAAATCCTCTCGCAACATGGCGAGCAGGAGCGCGAAGAAGGGTGTCTTTCCGTTCCCGGTTACTATGAAACAGTGGCCCGCGCCAAACATATTCGTGTACGGGCGCTGAATCGTGACGGCCAGTCTTTCGAAATCGAGGCGGATGAAATGCTCGCCACCTGCATACAACACGAGATCGATCACCTGGAAGGCAAAGTCTTTGTCGATTACCTGTCGCGCCTGAAACAAGCGCGTATCCGCAAGAAACTCGAAAAAGCACAGCGTCTCGCCGGATAAGGGCTCACCCGTGAACCTTGTCTTCGCCGGGACTCCGGTTTTTGCCGTCCCCGCACTCGATGCCTTGCTGCGTGCGGGACACACTGTCCGTGTCGTGTACACCCAACCGGATCGGCCGGCCGGCCGTGGGCGCAAACTTACCGCGAGCCCGGTGAAAGAGTTTGCGCAAACTCATGGTCTCGAAATCCGCCAGCCATTGAACCTCAAAGAAGACATCGGGCCATTGCAGGCATTGGCACCGGAGGCAATGATCGTGATCGCCTATGGATTAATCCTGCCGCCGGCCGTACTGGCGATACCCAAATACGGATGCATCAATGTCCATGCCTCGCTGTTACCCCGCTGGCGCGGTGCGGCGCCGATCCCCCGCGCCATCGAAGCCGGCGATACGGTCACCGGCGTCTGCATCATGCAGATGGAAGCCGGTCTCGACACCGGGCCCGTGCTCACCAAGGCGGAAACAGTCATTACGGAAACAGACAACGCGCAAACCCTGCACGATCGCCTAGCATCGCTCGGCGCCCAGACACTGGTCCCGACACTCGAGCATCTCGTGCACGGTGGCATCCGTCCACAACCGCAAAACGAGGCGCAGGCCTGTTATGCCAAAAAACTGCGCAAAGACGAATCCCCGGTCGACTGGACCAAACCGGCGGTTGCGCTGCATCGCAAGATCCGCGCGCTCAACCCCTGGCCGGTGGCCAGCACCACCTGGAACGGGAAAGTGGTGCGACTGTGGGAAGTCGGGCCATTTGAGCCAACAGAAACGGCACGAGCGCCCGGCACCGTCGTGCGGGCCGACGCCTCCGGCATCCGAGTCATTACCGGTAACGGGATCCTGTGTGTCACACGTCTGCAAGCGGAAGGTGGGAAGATTCTGGCGGCTGGCGATTTTCTGAACGGCCACCGGATAACGGCGGGTGATCGTCTGGGTGACAACTCGGCGAGTTTGTCTGTCCGCTGAGAACCGATCACACCCCTCGTTGCATGCCCACCGCGAAAAAAAAATTAAATCCGCGCGCCGTGGCGGCGCAGGTCATCGAACAGGTTCTCGTCAAGTCACGTTACCTCGACACCGCGCTCACCGAAGCACAGGCGCGTCTGCCACAGGAACAGGCGCGCGACGCGGCGCTGATCCAGGAGATGGTCTATGGCACGCTACGCTGGTTTCATCAGCTTGAAGCTATCGCGCGCCAGTTTCTGGCCCGGCCATTAAAACCGAGAGATCAGGACATCCAGGCGCTGCTGCTGCTCGGCTTATATCAGCTGCGACACATGCGTACCGCAACCCATGCCGCCGTGACGGAAACGGTGGAAGCCGCTGAGGCGCTGAAAAAACCCTGGGCGAAAAACCTGCTCAACGCCTGCCTGCGCGCCTACCTGCGCGAACCGGAACGTGCGGACGCGGCCGTCGCCGGTGATGCCTCCGTAAAATACAGCCACCCCGTTTGGCTGGTGCAAGAAATCCGTCAGCGCTATCCCGAAAACTGGGAAGCCATTCTTGGCGCCAACAATGAACGTCCACCGATGGCGCTGCGGGTGAACCTTCAAAAAAATACGCGCGCCCAATATCTCATGCGCCTGAACGCCGCCGGCCTAACAGCCAAGCCCGCGGCGGTCGCCGCCAGCGCCATTGTTCTGGAAACCCCTGTGGCAGTCACGGATCTGCCCGGATTTGCGCAAGGCGAGGTGTCGGTGCAAGACGTAGCCGCGCAACTGGCGGCCATCCTGCTGGAGGCAAAAGCCGGCGAGCGCGTGCTCGATGCCTGTGCTGCCCCCGGCGGCAAAACCGGGCATATCCTGGAACGCACGCCCGGCCTCGCTGAACTCGTGGCGCTCGATCAGGACCCCGATCGCGTTACCCTGATTGCCCAGAACCTCGTACGCCTGGGGCTAACCGCCCATACCCAGACTGCCGATGCCGGTGCCCCCGAGGATTGGTGGGACGGCCGCGCATTCGACCGCATCCTGCTCGATGCCCCGTGTTCAGCCACCGGTGTGATCCGCCGCCATCCCGACATCAAGGTCCGGCGAAACCCTGACGATCTGCAAAAACTCGCTGCGACCCAAGCCCGGTTGCTGGATCGACTGTGGCCCTTACTCAAGCACGGAGGTAAGCTTCTGTATGTGACCTGCTCGATCCTCCCGACCGAAAACGAAAATCAGATGCAGGCATTTGTGGTACGCCACCCAGACACAACCGTGGCCACGCTGCCGCTGACGGCGGGCAACCCGCGTACCATCGGGCTGCAGATCCTTCCGGGAGAACAAGGCATGGACGGATTTTACTATGCGTGTATCCATAAAAACTGATTGGTGTCGTTCCCTGCTCGCGCTGCTCGCGCTGACGCTCGCCGGTGCGGCGGCGGCGGACTTCACGGTCACGGACGTAAAACCAAAATTTATCGGCCAGTCGCTCCTGCTTGCCGGCAATCTGGATCTCAGTTTAACCACAAAGGTGGAAGAAGCGCTCTCCAAGGGCATTCCGCTGGAGGTCATCGTCGACATACGCCTATATCAGCAACGCCGCTGGCTATGGGATAAAAACGTGGCCAGCTGGACGCTGCACCGGCGTATCCAATATCACGCCCTCTCGGGCCAATACCTCGTCAGCACCGGAGAACCCGGCGCCGATTCCAGCGAGAGCTTTATCACCCAGCAGGACGCGCTGAAGCAACTCGGCGTCTTCAGTGACTTCCGTCTGGCGCTTTCGGAAGCACCCGCCGAGGGCAACTATCTTATCGAGGTACGCGCCAACCTCGACATCGAGGCACTGCCGGCGCCGCTGCGGCCGGTGGCCTACACCTCGCTCGCCTGGCATCTCAACAGCGGATGGACCACATGGAAAGTAGTGCACTGAACCGCTACGTCACCCGCTACGTCACCGGGGTGACACCCCTCGCCGTGCTCTCGGTGGTACTGATCGCGGCCCTGCTCATGATGAACGCCGCGACCCAGAACTCGGCGCTCTTCGGACGCATGTACTCGGTGCTGCTGCTTGTCAACATCTTTGGCATCGTGCTACTGATCGCGCTCATCCTGCTCAATCTGTTCCACTTGATCGAGCAGTACCGCGCCCGCGTCATGGGCACACGTCTGACAGCACGGCTCCTGGCCATGTTTGTCCTGCTCGCGGTGTTGCCGGTGTCGGTGGTGTTCTTCTTTTCCATCCACACTCTCAACCGCGGTATCGACAACTGGTTCGACGTACGTATCGAGAAGGCACTCGACGATGCCCTGCTCCTCGGCCGCAGCGCGCTCGATGCGCTCAAACAAGACCTGGTCAAGAATACCCAAGAGATGGTCGCGGAGCTGGAAACGCTTTCGGCACGGCAGCGAGCCGGCGCTCGGCGTTCGGAACTGTCGGTGCTCAACGCCCTGCGCGAACAATACGGCATTACGGAACTGACGCTATTCACCCAGGACGGCAAGATCATCGCCTCAAGCAGCGAGGCCAACCTTGACGCCAGCACCCTGATTCCTGACCGTCCGAGCGACGCCATTCTGGCCCAGATACGCCAGCGGCTGACCTATGCCAACCTCGACGTGGTCGGCAAGGTCGGCATGCGCCTGCGTGTGGTGATGCCGGTCCAGGCACGCGAGATCGGTGCGCCGGTGCGCGTGCTGCAGGTATTGCAGGCGCTGCCGGCGCGGTACGCCAAACTCGGCGAGAGCGTGCAGTCGGCCTTCGCCGAGTACGAAAAGCTCGTGTACCTGCGCGGACCGTTGAAGTTCGGCTTCACGCTCACGCTTTCCCTCATCGCGCTGCTCACGCTGCTGATCGCCGTGTGGGCAGCGATCTTTTCCGCGCGCCGTCTGGCGGCTCCGATCCGCGAACTGGCCGAGGGCACGCGCGCCGTCGCGGCCGGCGACTACCGCACGCAGATACCCGTCACCAGCCACGACGAGATCGGCATTCTGGTCGAGTCCTTCAACGACATGACGCACCGCATCCACCGGGCGCAAGTCCAAAGCAAGCGCAGCCAGCAAGAAGCGGAGATCCAGCGAGCCTACCTCGAAACCGTATTAGGTCATCTGTCGTCCGGCGTGCTCACTTTCAATCAGCGCCTGCTGCTGCGCACCCACAATCCAGCCGCCGTGCAGATTCTCGGCGCCGATCTCAAGGACGCCGAGCGCAAATCGCTTGCCTGGATTGGGGAACACCATCCGGCACTGCATGCTTTCACTGAGGCCATCGACCACGCCGCGAGCGCGGGCCAAGCGGTATGGCGCGCGCAGATACAGATCTCCTCGAACAATCACTCACGCATCCTGATGCTGCGCGGCACCCAGTTACCCTCGTGGCGTGGCAATCGTGGCGGCTACGTCGTGGTGTTCGACGACATCACCGCCCTCATCCAGGCGCAGCGCGACGCCGCCTGGGGTGAGGTGGCGCGGCGCATGGCACACGAGATCAAGAACCCGCTGACACCGATCCAGCTCTCTGCGGAACGCATCCGCCACAAATTTATGCGCCAGGTCGACGAGGCGGAACGTCCCATACTCGATCGCGCCACGCGCACGATCATCGATCAGGTCGATTCGCTCAAGTCCATGGTCAACGCGTTTTCCGAGTACGCGCGTTCAGCACAGATGCAGACGCGCCCGGTGCAACTCAACGAACTGGTTCACGACGTGGTCGAACTTTATAAGAATGCGCGTGGCGCGGCCGCGGCCGGCGTCGTGCCACTGCACGGCGCCAAGAAAGGAAAACCAGCCAAGGGCAAGGCGTCCAAACCGGTGTCCACGAAACTCGATCTCGACGCCGAACTCCCCGTCATCTCGGCCGACTCGGGCCGTCTGCGGCAGGTGTTACATAATCTGCTGCTGAACGCGCGCGATGCGCTCGCGGGTCGCCCCAAACCGGAAATTCATATCACCACGCAAACGGTGAAGGAAAACGGCCTGGCGTTCGTCGAATTAAAAGTGCGTGACAACGGCCCGGGATTTCCCGAACCCCTGCTGGCGCACTTATACGAGCCCTACGTCACCAACAAGGAGAAGGGCACGGGGCTGGGACTGGCCATCGTCAAGCGCATTGTCGAGGAACACGGCGGCACCATACAGGCAGAAAATCTGGCCGGCGGCGGCGCGAGCATTATTATTCGCCTGCCCGTCGGCGATCTCTCCGTCCGCTCCGAGGCGGCGGATCAACCCAACGGCGTACCGCGGGCCGATAAGCCCACACACGTGAAGGAAGGCATATGACCCAATCCTCGACAAAAGATTCCGCCGTACCGCGGGCCTCCACCACTAAGGACCTGGCCCGATTCAAACCGGGCTATATCCTGGTGGTCGACGACGAGCCGGACATCTGCCGCCTGGTGCAAGAAATTCTTGAGGACGAACACTACAAGGTAGTCACGGCGGAAAACGCGGCGGCCGCGCGTGAACTGTACAAAAAACAGCGGCCCGACCTGGTACTGCTCGACATCTGGATGCCGGATACCGACGGCATTTCACTGCTGCGCGAGTGGTCACAGGCGGGCAATCTCGAAACACCGGTCGTCATGATGTCCGGACACGGCACGGTGGAAACCGCGGTCGAGGCCACGCGCCTCGGCGCCTATGACTTCATCGAGAAACCCGTGTCCATGGGCAAGCTCTTGGTCACGATCGAGCGCGCGCTCGAAGCCGACAAGCTGCGGCGCGAAAATCTGCGGCTGCGCCGCCAGACCACACCCGCGGCCATGCTCGTCGGCAAAAGCCCGGTCATGCAACAGCTGCGTGAACAGATCGAACGCATTGCCACCACGGAAGCGCCGGTGCTGATCACCGGCGAGCAGGGATGCGGCAAAGCCGTGGCCACGCGTTACCTGCACGCGCACAGCGCGCGCAAGGAGCGTCCGTTCGTCGAGGTGAGCCTCGCCGCCATCCCGCCACAGAATGTGGCGCAATACCTGTTCGGCTACGAGCGGCGCGGCGCCGTCACACCCGGCAGCTTCGAGCAGGCGGCCGGTGGCACCTTGCTGCTCAATGAAATTGGCGACCTCGACAGCGTCGCCCAGGCGCAGTTGCTGAGCGCCCTGGAACAGAAACGCTTCATCCGCGTTGACGGCCATGAACCGATCGAGATGGACGTGCGCGTCGTCGCCACAAGCAATCAGGATCTGCAAAAAGCGGTGGAGGAAAAACGCTTCCGTGAAGACCTGTATTACCGGCTCAATGTCCTGACCTTGCGCGTTATGCCATTGCGCGAGCACCGCGAGGACGTGCCGGAGCTGATCAACTTTTATCTCAACTGGCTGGTGGACAACGAGCACATGCCGTACCGGAAATTCACCACCGGCGCCATCAACGCGATGCGCAATCATTCCTGGCCGGGGAACGTGCGCGAACTCAAGAACGTGGTACAACGCCTGTTGATCCTGAATCGCAACGAGGAGATCACCGAGGACGAAGTGGAACACACGCTCGGCACGCTACCGGCCGTGGTGGTGTCGGCCGATGCCTATCCACACACGCTCTTGGAAATGCCGCTGCGCGAAGCACGCGACCAGTTCGAGAAGGCCTACCTCGAATACCATCTCAAGCGCACCAACGGCAACGTCGCCGAGGTCGCCCGGCTCTCCGGCATGGAGCGCACGCATCTGTACCGCAAACTCAAGCAGCTCGGTGTCAATCCCAAGCCGCCCAGGGAATAAGCCGTGGCGATTATCGATAACCTGGAAGCGATGCTCGTCCGTGGCCAGGACAACGCACTCCTGCGCTACAGCCTCGGTGGTGAATACCTGAAGCTCAACCAGTTCGATAAGGCCGCTGAACATCTGCGCAAAGCCGTCGAGCACGATCCCAAATATTCCGCCGCATGGAAACTGCTCGGCAGGACCCTCGCCGATGCCGCCCATAAGGATGAAGCCATCAAGGCTTACGAAAACGGTATTTGTGTCGCGGAAGAAAAAGGCGACAAACAAGCGGCGAGGGAGATGACGGTTTTTCTGAAGCGGTTGCAAAAATAAGAAAGCAGGCTCCCACGCCCGCTATTGCCTTTTCGTCATCGCTGAAAGACGATTCAATCTCTCTTGTAAAAATCTTCCTCGCCCTTTGGGCGCGTTTTAAATCTCTTATGTAACCAGAAATACTGCTCCGTCATTTCCGGCACCGCCTCCTCGATCTCCTTGTTCATCCGCGTCGTGTCGAACACCGCGTCTCCGGTTGGGAAATTTTTTAACGCCGGGCGAAATTCAATTTCATAACCCCTCCCCCAGGAAAGCTGGCGCGTGATACAGGGGATCACCACGGCGCCGGTCATCTCCGCCAGACGCGGGAGCACAGCAAAGGTCGCGGCGGGAATACCGAAGAAGGGCGCGAACACCGACTGGCGCGGACCAGCATCTTGATCCGGCAGATAATAGAGTGGCATGCCTTTTTTGGTCTGCTTCACCAAGGCCGTGAGTGGCTTGATGTGCTCCACCAGTTGCAGCTGGAAACGCGAGCGGGCGCGTTCCATGACCACGCTCAGCAACTCGTTCACGGGATGGCGGAACACCGTCACCATCGGCCGCTCGATCGAGAGACGGATACCACCGTATTCCAGCCCGAGAAAATGCGGCGCGAGCAGAATGATGTTTTTGTGTTCGCGCAGTGCCTGTTCGTAGTGTTCGCGCCCGCGAAAACGCGTCAGACGTTTGATCCGCGCCGCCGATCCCCACCAGGCAATGCCGATGTCGAGCAACGTCTGGCCGAAGGCACGGAAATGCCGGCGCACGATCCGCGCCTGCGCCGCGGCAGAAAGCCCCGGGAAACAGCGCCGGATATTCACCTGGACAACGTGGCGCCGCTTCGCGTGCAAGGCGTAGAGCAGCATGCCCAGACCGCCCCCCAGCAGCGCCAGCAGCGGCAGCGGCATCCAACTCAGCACGCGCATGATGGCAAGGCCGAACCAGGTGGGCCAGTAACGCGGGTGCAAGAAACGTGTCAGCGTGGCGTCAGACATAAGGCGACGGGGCGTGCTGCGGCCTGGTCTTGAAGAGTTTGAAGGTCCACAGGTATTGCTCGGGCATGGCGCGGATGCCTTCCTCCATGGCCGCGTTCATGCGCGCCGTGTCTTTGACCCGGTCACCGGTGGGGAAATTTTCCAGCGCCGGTCGCAAAATGACTTCGTACCCACGACCACCGGGTAACAGACGGGTGAAACACGGCACCACCACGGCGTCGGTCAGTTTCGCCAGACGCCCGAGTGTCGCGAGCGTAGCCGTGGGTACACCAAAGAAGGGCACAAAAACCGACTGTTTGAGCCCAAAATCCTCGTCCGGCAAATAGTAAAACGAAAGCCCCTGATTCAGTCCGCGCACCACCGGACGCAACCCCTGCTGGCGCGCCAGCAACTCGCAACCGAAGCGCATGCGACCGCGGTTCAGTACCCAATTGACCGTGGCGTTGCCTTGCAGTTTGACCATGGAAAACTGTGCATGCTCGCGCGCGATCACGGCCCCGCCGAAATTCATACCGACGCAGTGCGGCGCGAGCAGAATGACGTTTTTCTTTTTGCTGACCGGCTCGCGGTAATGCTCAAGATGGCGGAAGTGCACCTTGTGCAGAATCCGTTCCGTCGATGCCCATGCGAGATAGCCGAGATCGATATAGCCCTGACCGCTTACAATGAAATGCCGGCGCAGTAAAAGGCGGCGTTCGCGTGCACTTTTTTCCGGGAAGCACAGCGCGAGATTGATGCGCGCGATTTTCCGGCGCTTGGTATTCGAGACCATCATGAGCAGGCCGAGCGCGGCGCCGATGGCGCGCGACCAAGCCAGCGGCAACAATGCGCACCCGCGCAAAAACAGCCGCCACAATTCATTCGACCACTGACGCGGGGCGAGACCGTGGGTAACGGGTTTCGGTGTCAGAAATGGGAGCGGTTGTGCCGCACCTGTGGGTCTGGATTTTATCTGGCGCACTTTGATACCGGGCTCCGCTGCGTTAGTCTTGTCCTCGTATGATTGCAAAATTAACGCCGCACCGCATCCCGTTCGTGCTGGCGGCCATCATCTGGATACTCGCCCTCGCGGCGACGCGGGTAGACCTTACCACTCGCCTGGAAAATCTTTACTTCGACTGGAGCCTGAAAAGCCTCGCCGCACGGGCGCCCGCCGACACCGACATTGTGTTGCTCGACATCGACGAGCCCACACTTGAGGCCATGACCCCCGAGTACGGCCGCTATCCCTGGTCACGCGCTGTGTACGGCCAGCTGCTTGAGGGATTGGCGCGCCAGCAACCTCGGGCGGTCGTTTTTGATATCCTGTTCACGGACCCGCAAAAGGAGCATGTGGAGGATGATCTGTATTTCATCCGCACGGCCCGGCAACTACCCAACACCTATTTCCCCATGGTGCGACTGGACGCCGACCCCAACACCGAGCGTGAAAATGGCTATCCCCTAAGCGAACTGAAAAATGCCACGGCCGGTCCCAACGCCGATCCCAAAGCGCGCGCCGCCCTGTTGCTGCCGCTGCCGGGGTTGAGCGAGACCGGGCGCCTCGGCACCATTAACGTCGAGGGCGACAATGACGGGGTGGTGCGTCGTTACCCGTTGTATCTTGCAATGGCAGGCTGGCGGATACCGTCACTCCCGGCGCGGGTGGGGCGTGATCTAGGTTACCCTCTCCCGGACAACGCTAGCCTGCTGCTCACATGGCATGGACCAGTCAAATCCTATCGCACCGTTTCCTTCTTTGATGTCTTTGCCGACCTAGACCGCCGTGAGTCGCAGCGACCACGGGATGAATTCCGCAATAAGATCGTGATCATCGGCGCCACCGCTTCTGGCCTGCACGACCTCAAGCTCACCCCTATGGGCGACAATTATCCGGGTCCCGAGATTCTCGCCACGGTCATCGATAACCTGAAAAACGGGACGCACCTGCACGCGGTCGCTGCCTGGGTAGCGCCCGCCATCACGGCACTGTTACTGCTCGGGCTTGCCCTGGCCTTTGCGCGTGGGATCAGCCCGCTCCCCATTGGCGTAGGACTGCTCGCGGCATCCGTGCCGTTGGCGATCATCGGTTGGGCCATGACGGTCTACGCACGCATGGTTCTGCCCACGGTGGGGGCGATCGCTTTTGCCTGGCTCTATTTTATCCCCGCGGCGGTCCGCGCTTTTTGGCTGGAACGCCGCCAGCGGCAACGGGTCACACAGCTGTTTTCCCGATTTCTCGATCCGCGCGTGGTGGCGGGGCTGGTCAATCTCGGCGAAACCGATGCCTCCCTGAGCGGCCAGAAACGCGCCGTCACCGTGCTTTTTTCCGACATCCGCGGATTCACTACTTTGTCGGAACAAAAAACTCCGCAGGAAATCGTCGCCCTGCTCAACCGCTACTTCAGCCTGCAAGTGGAGGTCATCTTTCGCCATCAGGGTACGCTGGACAAATACATCGGCGATGCGATCATGGCCTTCTGGGGAGCACCGACGGATCAACCAGATCACGCGCAACGTGCGCTGCGGGCCGCGCGCGATATGGAGCTGACGCTGGTACGCTTTAAGCAGGAACTGGGCGAGGCCGGTAAAAATTTCGATGTCGGCATCGGGCTCAACAGTGGCGAGGCCGTGGTCGGTTTCATCGGCTCACCGGAACACCGCCAGGACTATACTGTCATCGGCGATACGGTGAACACCGCCAGCCGCATCGAGGGTGCCACCAAGGAACGGGCGCGCATACTCGTCTCGGAAGCTACGCGCGCTGCCTGTGGGCCTGGCTTCCGGTTTGCTGATCACGGTCTGGTCAGACTCAAGGGCAAGGGTGAAAAGGTTCACCTCTATGAACCGCTGTGGGAGGATCAACCATGAAATCTGCTTGCGCCATATTCGTCACCGCTTGCACGCTGTGGGGGCTGTCCGTACAGGCTAGTGAACCCGGCACCACGCGCTACGCCGTGGACCTGATGGCGGCGCCCTATCGTGACGCCAAGCTCGCTTCGAATTTGTCAGCGGACACGCGTGTCGATGTGCTGGAACGCCGTGGCGGCTGGATCAAAATTACCGCCAAGGGTCAGGCTGGTTGGGTCCGATTGCATCAGGTGCGTCTCGGCGTAGGCCCGGAAAAGCAGGGCAGTTCTGGGCTCTCCGCGCTGTGGAACGTCGGCCAGACCGGCCGCTCCGGGTCGCAGGGCATCGTCGCCACCACCGGGATCCGTGGTCTGAGCGCGGAGGAACTCAAAACTGCCAAACCCAACCCCAAGGCGGTCGCGGCCATGGACACACACAAAGTCAGCGAAGCCACGGCGCGCGACTACGCGCACAGCGCGGGTCTCAAAGAAAACAGCGTGCCCTATCTGAGCACTTCGAAATAATCGGAGGCAACAATGAAATCGCCCAAATTCGGATTACTCGTTGTTTTGGCCGTGGCGCTCTTGCCCACGCCTTCCACCTCCCTGGCTTTCGATTTCAAAAACATCGACCTCAACAAGTTGCGTGACGTCGGCGAAAAGCTAAAGCCGCTCAAAAAAACCTCGGAAAACGATGAAATTGAACTGGGCAAGGATGTCGCCGCCAACCTGCTCGGCGCCGCGCCGCTTGTAAACGATCCAGCGCTGCAAGACTACGTCAACAAAGTCGGCATGTGGGTAGCGCTGCATACGGAACGGCCGAATCTGCCTTGGCACTTTGGCGTGATGGACACGGACACCGTGAATGCCTTTGCCACCCCGGGTGGTTATGTTTTCATCACCCGCGGGATGCTGTTGCACCTGCGCGATGAGGCCGAACTCGCCGGCGTGCTGGCGCATGAGGTCAGCCATGTTATAGCGCGCCATGCGCTCAACACCATGCGCAAGGACGCACTCGCGGGCTTGGCGGGGGATGCCCTGGGAGAATACGCCAAGGACAAAGGCGGGGCCGGATACGCCAAACTCGTGAGTGCCAGCACCGAAGTCTATTCTCGCGGACTCGATAAGAACGATGAGTTCGCGGCCGACCGCATGGGTGTCGTCATTGCGGCGCGCTCTGGATATGACCCCTACGCGCTGGCCTCGGTGTTACAAACCCTGGCGTCGATCAATCCAAAAGATGATTCCATGGCGTTGATGTTTAAAACCCACCCGGACCCAACTAAACGGCTGGAATTGCTGATGGCCGCCATGGAAGGAAATGTTGACCAATATGCCGATCAACCCAAGGTTGAAGATCGCTTTTCACAAATCATGAAAGCCCATGTTTCGTACTATTCAGCCCATAAAAAATAAAACCTTTGCCAAAAAATCATGATTTATGAAATAAAAATAAATAAATTTCCCACATACTTGCATTTTAATATACATAAACGGATTTATCCCTATACGGCAAGTAATCGTGCCGCCGCCATAAAATGGGTCCATGGAGTCTGGCAGGGTGCTAGGGTGGGTGGTTTCTTGAGAAACCGAAATCAACAGCTAATGCTACATATTGCGTATATGTACTACTGGCAGCGTATATGCATTGTTAACAACAACTGATAACAACTGTTGACAGTGTGTGTGCGGGTGGCCTATGGTTCACAGTATGAGCCACGAATGTTCCACGTGGAACATAAGTGATTGATTACAAATATTTTTATCAGGTGCGATTTATCGATGTTTTTTTGCGCCTGAAAAAAATGGTGCGTGTGGTCGGACTCGAACCGACATGCCTGGCGGGCGGCAGATTAGAAATCTGCTGTGTCTACCGATTTCACCACACACGCTATGTTACAAAGAGACAGGAACCGGACTTGCACCGGCATGGGACACTTTGCGAGGGCGTCTGCCTATCTTCTTCGGCCATCCTGTCTTTAATCGCTCACCCGCCGCAAGGCGGGCTTGTTCTTTTTAGTCGTGGTTAATCACTACATGTAGCGATTAACCACTGACGGAGGCCCGAGGGATAGTAATTGGCACTCTCTCGTTCCGATTGCTAAATATGCTCTCATAAGCTTTGTCATGTCAAGGTTGTATTTTTTTTATGGCTATCTGGTGTTCAAAATTTGAACACTTAAAAGTGGTTAAGGACATTTAAGACTAAAATGGCAGCGAAAAAATCTACAGCGAAGCAGCAACAGAAGAAGAAGCTTGTGGCAATCCATGAGCACAATGCAGATTGCCATACGGTGATTCTAACGTCTCTGCGTGTCTTGATTGAACAGGAAGGAAGCCACTGGTTTGCACAAGGGCTTGAGATTGATTACGCCGCTTCTGGCGATAGCCTTGAGGATGTAAAAAGTAATTTTGAGAATGGATTGATTGGAACAATCCATGACCATATCCACGTGCATGGAACGCTCGACAAATTTATGAAAGCTGCACCACCAGAAACGTGGGAGCCTGTGCTGAAGGGACTTTTGCAGTTATCTCTATCAATGAAGGTTCTGTTCCCAATTGGTCAGGCGAAACAGACCGACCATGTCGGTTTTCCATTTAATCAAATTGCATATCTTGAGCCTTCCGCAGCAGCCGCTTAATTCATGGCTTGCGGAGAAGAAGGAACAATCTCATCTGCTGTAGTTTTTTCCGTGTTGCGCGCTCACGGCGTATCTGTTTATTCTTCTTCCAAGCAAGTTACCTTGTCCAAGGGCGATATATTGGAAACTCAATATCTTTCGGGCTCCGTTCCAAGGCGCATGTTAGGTTATTTGTCCAGGAAGTTTTCCGTTCCAATGGATCATTTTTATCATCCTGAACGTGCCACCAAGGCCAATTGAAATGGCTAAGGAAAGCCCACAAAAACGCGGAAAAAAATTAAAGAAACCACGCTCGCTTAGAAAAAATGTGCGAATTGAAAATGAACTTCATAAAGAAGCTTTCAACCTGCTTCTGTCTGACGCTGTGCGAGGTGTGAAAGCATCCGGTAAAACATAGTCCCCGGTTCCTTTCGGTTGTTGAAGCGAAAACCAAATTCTTCGATGTAGTTTTGCAGGTGCTTCCGCGACACATGAATGTGTGTCGAACGGATGCCGCCTTTCAGGTGCTTCCAGAAGTTTTCCATTCCATTCGTGTGATGGATACCGTTGACCCAATTATTACCGCTGTGGTTTACGGTTCCGTGCTGGTATCCGCGTGAGTTAAGCACGGCATAGCTGCGTAGCTCGTCTGTGCTGATCGTGGAACCTGGAAGGACGTTCTTCTCTACGATGGGTCTAAGCGAGCGACGTTTAGCGTCTGGCACGATCTCAGCCTTTACATGGCCGCCACGTTGCAGCATACCGAAAACAACGGTCTTGTCTCCGGCCCGTGGCCCACGCCCTACGCCTTTAGCGCGGCCACCAACATAGGTTTCGTCCATCTCAACATGACCAGAGAGAGGGCCGTTTAGCTTGTTTCTTTCGCCCATGAGTTTGCGAATCTCATGGCCCATGCGCCAGGCACACTTGTAAGTCACGCCTAGCTGCCGCTCAAGCTCCTTGGCTGACACACCGTTGCGAGTTGAGGTCATGAGATACATGGCATGAAACCACAACGTCAGTGGCGTTGAGGATTTCTCAAATGGGGTTCCGACGCACGGATAGACATGAAATCCACACCACTGACAGGCGAAGGCGCGACGGCCAGTAATGGGATGAAAATGTGTAGGTTTCCCACATTTTGCGCAAATCGGCTCGTTTCCGTACCGAAGTTCCATGATTCTGGCCAAACAAGCCGCATCAGTGGGGAAATCGCTTCTAAAATCTTTGAAGGTGTATTTCATGATTTTGCCCTTTTTCGTAACTGTCTGTTTTATAGCAAATCAGTTACTTGTTGTCAAGGGATAAATCCGTACATAAATAATGTATTAGTGAATAAATAATATAATATTTACCACTTATTACATAATTACAATTATTTTAAGTTTTAAATAATTTATATATGATTTGTGGTAATTATATTATTATTTTACGCCAACATTACCTAACATCAACGGTCTCATAGCTGTCAAAAGATTTGAAAATATCTGTTTGTGGGATTTTTCTTGTTCCGCTAGTAATAACTTCATGTGCATACGCTGGGCCGGCATGCGAAAACAGGCCGGGCAATTATCCATGGTCACAGGCATGCCGGCGCGACGGGCAAAATCGATGGTCTGGCGCTCGCGCACATAGACAAACGGGCGGATGATGCGCAGGTCACCAGCATCATTCACGTAATGGGCCTTCATGGTGCGCAAAGTGCCGCCGTGAAAGGCACTCATCAAGAATGATTCCGCCAGGTCATCCAAATGTTGCCCCAAGGCAAGCACGTTGTAGCCTTGCTCACGCGCCGTAGCGTACAGAATGCCCCGGCGCATGCGCGAGCAATAGGCGCAAAACGAATCTCCGCGCATGGTTTTCAGGGCCCGGCCGACAATGTCCTGCTGTCGGTAGTAGTGAGGCACACCGAGACTCGGTATATAGTCTTTAAGATAAGACGGGTCGAAACCTTCGATACAGGGATCCACCGTAGCGGTCCCGAGATCGAAGGGGATCGGTGCCTTGGTGCGCAAATGCAGCAGGACATGCAACAAACTCAGACTGTCCTTGCCACCCGATACGCCAAGCAATATGCGATCCCCGGGGCGGATCATGCCGTAATCGGCAATCGCCTCCCCGGCGGCACGCAACAAAGAGCGGGGCGGTTTGGGCAAAACAGAAACATTGGGTTGTGGGCTCATGAGACGCATAATGTGCAAGTATGCCTAAATCCCGTCGAAACTGCGCCATGTGTCTGAACTTGGCGGTAGGGGGTATTGATATATGAATGTGGTCAAAACGCTTAGTCCCAAAGAGGCCTGGGTATTTCTACAGAAACATCCCAACGCCATTCTGATCGACGTCCGCTCGCACATGGAATTTCTGTTTGTGGGTCACCCTGCCGGCGCAATCCACATTCCATGGATTGACGAACCAGATTGGAGTGTAAATCCCCACTTTGTCACTCAGGTACGTCAAACCATACTTGGTGGCGCCACGGGCGCGGCACCGGTGATTCTCATCTGCCGCAGCGGGGTGCGTTCCCTAGAAGCAGGGAAAGTCTTGGTTGAAGCCGGTGTTATGAACGTTTATAACGTGGCGGAGGGGTTTGAGGGGACGCTGGATGAGCACCATCATCGCAGTGCGGCTGGGGGTTGGCGTTTTCACGGACTCCCATGGGAGCAATGTTAAATTTAATCCCCTAATATGTTTTTTTGTCCGAGATTGGTAAACTGCGCCCCCTTTTGCAAGCCCTTTGAATGAGTGGAGCCACGATCATGGCAGATAGCTATCTTTTCACCTCCGAATCGGTTTCGGAAGGCCATCCCGACAAGGTCTGTGACCAGATTTCGGATGCCATCCTGGATGCCATCCTGACCCAGGATAAAATGGCGCGGGTCGCCTGTGAGACCCTCGTAAAGAACAATCTCGTGATGCTGGCCGGCGAAATCACCACCCGGGCCAACATTGATTTTGACAAAGTGGCGCGCGACGTGGTGCGGCACATCGGCTATACCGCCGCCATGGGTTTCGACAGCGAGACCTGCACCGTGCTGACCGCCATCGGCCGCCAGTCGCCAGACATCGCCCAAGGCGTGGATGAAGGCAAGGGTATCGACCTCGAACAGGGCGCCGGCGACCAGGGTCTCATGTTCGGCTATGCCGCCAACGAGACCGACGTGCTCATGCCAATGCCGATCACGCTGGCGCACCGCCTGGTGAAACGTCAAGCCGAGGTGCGCAAAAACGGCAAGCTCAAGTGGCTGCGTCCCGACGCCAAATCACAGGTCACCGTCAAGTACGTGGACAACAAACCGGTCGGCATCGATGCCGTGGTACTCTCGACACAGCATGACCCGGGCATCAAGCACGCCGACCTGAAAGAAGCGGTGATTGAGGAAGTCGTGAAGCCGGTGCTGCCCAAAGAGTGGATCAGCAAGGACATCAAGTATTTCATCAATCCGACCGGCAGCTTCGAAATCGGTGGCCCGGTGGGTGACGCCGGTCTCACCGGCCGCAAGATCATCGTCGATACCTACGGCGGCATGGCACGACATGGTGGTGGCGCGTTCTCCGGCAAGGATCCGTCCAAGGTAGACCGCTCGGCCGCGTATGCCGGACGCTACGTGGCCAAAAACATCGTGGCCGCGGGCCTCGCCGACCGCTGCGAAATCCAGATTGCCTACGCCATTGGCATTGCCAATCCCGTCTCCATCCACGTGGACACCTTCGGCACCGGCAAGCTGCCGGACACAAAGATCGCGGATCTGGTCAAAGCCCACTTCGATCTGCGTCCGAAAGGCATCGTCCAGATGCTTGACCTGCTGCGTCCGGTGTATCTCGCGACCGCGGCCTATGGTCACTTCGGTCGCACCGAGGCCAGCTTCACCTGGGAGCGTACCGACAAGGCCGAAGCGCTCCGTAATGCGGCCGGCATCAAGGCAAAGAACGCGGCCACCGCGTAAGTTTTCTTGTCGCCGCGTGTGCGGCGAGGCGTTGCTCTCCGAGGAGCGTTGCAACCCCGTCGAAAGACGCGGGGCCAGGCTCGGAGAGACGTCGGTTAAATCAACGGCGCTCGCTTCAATCAGGAGCAAGCATCATGAACGCTGTCATCAATCCGCAATTTAACGACTACAAGGTCGCGGACATCAAACTCGCCGTTTGGGGCCGCAAGGAAATCCTGATCGCCGAAACCGAGATGCCAGGGCTCATGGCTCTGCGCGAAGAGTTCGGTGCCACCAAGCCCCTCAAAGGGGCGCGCATCTCCGGCTCGCTGCACATGACCATCCAGACTGCCGTGCTGATCGAGACGCTCGTGAAGCTCGGCGCCGAAGTGCGCTGGGCGTCGTGCAACATCTTCTCGACCCAGGATCACGCCGCTTCGGCAATCGCCGCCGTCGGCGTGCCCGTGTTCGCGTGGAAGGGCGAGACCCTCGAAGAATACTGGTGGTGCACCGAACAGGCGCTAACCTGGCCGGGTGGTAAAGGCCCGAACATGATCCTCGACGACGGCGGCGACGCCACCATGCTGATACACAAAGGCACGGAGTTCGAGAAGGCCGGCAAGGCGCCGGACGCCGCGCCAAATGCCAACGAAGAATGGAAGGTATTCCTCGGGCTGCTCAAGAAGAGCCTCGCCAATAATCCGAAGAAGTGGACCGAGATGGGCAAGGGCATCCGCGGCGTGACCGAGGAAACCACCACCGGCGTGCACCGCTTGTATCAGATGCAGGAACGCGGTGAGCTGTTGTGGCCGGCGATGAACGTCAACGACTCGGTGACCAAGTCGAAGTTCGATAACCTGTACGGATGCCGCGAATCGCTGATCGATGGCATCAAGCGCGCCACCGACGTGATGATCGCCGGCAAGATTTGTGTAGTGCTTGGCTACGGCGACGTCGGCAAGGGCTGCGCGCAGGCATTCCGCGGCATGGGCGCTACTACCGTGGTTACCGAAATCGATCCGATCTGCGCCCTGCAAGCCGCGATGGAAGGCTACCGCGTCGTGACCATGGACGAGGCGGCGTCACTCGGTGACATCTTTGTCACCACCACCGGCAACGTGAGCGTCATCACCCACGACCACATGAAGGCGATGAAGAACGAGGCCATCGTGTGCAACATCGGCCACTTCGATTCCGAGATCGACATCGCCGCGCTCGAAAAATACCCGTGGGAAGAGATCAAACCGCAGGTCGATCACGTCATTTTCCCGGACGGCAAGAAAATCATCGTGCTGGCCAAGGGTCGCCTCGTGAATCTTGGCTGCGCCACCGGCCATCCGAGCTTCGTCATGTCAGCCTCGTTTTCCAACCAGACCATCGCGCAAATGGAGCTGTTTAACAACGCTGCCAAGTACGAAAAAAAGGTGTACGTGTTGCCGAAGCTGCTCGACGAAAAGGTTGCGCGGGCGCATCTCAAGAAGATCGGCGCGCACCTGACCAAGCTCACCAAGGAACAGGCCGACTACATTAATGTACCGATGGAAGGCCCGTATAAACCGAACCACTACCGTTACTAAACCAAGGTGGTGTTATAAGGACGTAACCGGAAAGCCGCAGCGGGACACCCTGCGGCTTTCTTTATCTCGGCACCAACACTAGACAAGCCATCCGTATGAATTCACAAAAAAATAAATCGCGTACGTACAGTTGCGAATTCTTTCCGCCAAAAACCGACCAAGGGAAAACCAACCTCGACACCACCATCAACGAACTCGGCCGTCTCAAGCCGGCCTATTTCTCCTGCACCTATGGCGCCGGCGGCACCACCCAGGAAGGTACCTACGACACGGTCAAGACCATCATTGCCAAGGGCTTCGTTGCCGCGCCCCACATTACCTGCATCGGCTCGACCCCGGAAAAGGTCAAGGCGCTGCTGGATGCCTATATCGCGCTCGGCATCAAACGCATCGTCGCCCTGCGCGGGGATCTGCCGCCGGGACAGGACAAGGCCGGACACTTTCGTTACGCCGATCAACTGGTGACCTACATCCGCCAGGAAACCGGGAAGCACTTTCATGTCGAGATCGCCGCCTACCCGGAAAAACATCCCGAGGCCGCCTCGATTCAACACGATCTGCTCAATTTCAAAAAGAAAGCGAGCGCCGGCGCCGACGCCGCCATCACCCAATACTTCTATAACCCGGATGCGTACTTCCGTTTTGTCGAGGACTGCGCCAGGCAGGGGATACACATTCCGATCCTGCCCGGCATCATGCCCATCACAAACTACAAGCAGCTGGCGCGCTTTTCCGAAAGTTGCGGCGCCGAAATTCCGCGCTGGATCGCCGCGCGCCTGGAAGGCTACGGCGATGACCTGGAATCCATCCGCGCGTTCGGCTTGGATGTCACGCGCCGGCTATGCGAAGCCCTCCTGCAAGGTGGCGCTCCGGGCCTGCATTTCTACACGCTGAACCGGACGGAGCCTACCCGCACGCTCTGGGAACAGCTCGGCCTGTAAAATAAAAACGGAAGTATCTGCACGGAATGCACCATGACACCCAAAACAAATGACCTCACCACTCGACTGCCCAAAGACAAGCCGATGGCGGTGCGTGCCTGTTTTCTTGGCGAGCGCCTGCACTTACGTGGTTTATATGAACCACCGCTGACACTGGGCCCGCTGGTGGTGCCAGCCGGCCAAGCCGGGGCAGCGGTGCTGCTGCGCTATGGCGTTGCTGTGTTTTTCAACCTGACTGAACCGGAACAGAAAATCTTCCTCAAGGAACTACGGCCACGGATTGAAAACCCGCTGCGGCGGGCGGAAACCGAGGATGCCCAGATGCACCTCGTCAGCAAACAACCCGAGGGCGTGACCACCGACGGCATCGGCGTGAATGACCTCTCGCTCGCGCACCTCCAGATCATTGCCATCGCGCTCGCACGTAGCGTGGCGCTGGCCTACTACGAAAACGCCATGGCGAGCGCCTTCGACCTGATCGAGCCCCTGGCGCGGGGGCTGGAAAAACCCGGCGGCGGCACGCGGCGGTTGCGGGAGCTGCTGCGCCACATCGGCGGCACGCTACTGGTGCAACACAAGATGACCGGGCGTGTCGAGATTCAGGATAAGCCCGACCTGCTTTGGGACCACCCCGAACTCGAGCGCCTCTATCTGCACCTGGAAAACGAGTACGAACTGCACGAACGCAACATCGTGCTCGATCGTAAACTCGCGCTGATCAACCGCACCGCCGAGGCGGCGGTCAACCTGCTGCAAAACCGGAGCATGTTGCGCGTGGAGTGGTACATCGTCATCCTCATCGTGTTTGAGGTACTGCTCTACGTTTACGATATCTGGCATAAACACTGACCATTTCTCCCTTCAGGAACAGAAGCCGCGCCGCTATAATGACGTACGCCCAACACAGGAAGGACCGCATGCGCTCCCGCTCCTTTTTCCTGGCCGCCCTTATTATTATCTGCACCGCCGTCTCCTGTACTGGCTCGAAAGCGCCGCCGATCCAGCACGACTATGGCGTTACCAAAATTACCGATCGCGTGTACGTGATCCACGGTCCCGACCAGAGCCCCAACAGGGAAAACCAGGGCTTTACAAATAATCCCGGCTTTGTGCTGGTCCGCGGAGGCGTGGTGGTCATCGATCCGGGCGGAAGCCTTCAGGTTGGAGAAATGGTGCTCGGCAAAATCGCCGCGATCACCAGGGATCCAGTGATTGCCGTGTTCAACACGCATATCCACGGTGACCACTGGCTTGGCAATCAAGCGATCAAAACAGCCTATCCCAGGATTGTGATTTATGCGCACCCGCGCATGATCGAAGCGGCCAAAAACGGCGAGGGAGACAGCTGGGTCAAGCTCATGAGTGACGCGACCCAAGGCGCGACTCGCGGCACCGTAGCCGTGACACCGAATCTCGGGCTCGATAACGGCGAGTCACTCAGGCTCCATGGCATAACCTTCCGCATCTACCACAACGACCGGGCACACACGGACAACGACCTTATGGTCGAGGTGGTCGAGGAAGGCGTAATCTTTTTCGGCGATATCGTGCGCAACAAAAGTATCGACGCCAATTTCCCGGAACAAGGGAATATCAAAGGCCAGATCGACGCCATCGATATGGCACTGCAGTCAAAGGCCACGCATTTCATTCCCGGCCATGGCCAGAGCGGCGGCCGCGAGATCGCCTTGGCCCAACGGGAATTTCTCGTCGCTCTGCGGGCGTCGGTGAAGAAATACTACGACCAAGGTATGAGCGATTTTGAAATGAAGGACAAGGTCATGAACGATCTTGCGGCCTATAAGGACTGGGTATTTTTCAATAATCTCGGTCGTGTCATCAACGCGGCCTATTTGCAGATTGAATCCGAGACCTTCTGAAAAATGCACAAGCTCTTTCCTGAAATAAAACCGTATGTCAGCCATCGCCTCAAAGTGGCCGCGCCGCACGAACTTCACATCGAAGAATGCGGAAACGAGAAAGGCCTGCCGGTGCTGTTTGTGCACGGCGGGCCTGGCGCCGGCTGTGAGGAATACCATCGGTGTTTTTTCGACCCCAACCTCTACCGCATCGTCCTGTTCGATCAGCGCGGGTCGGGCAGATCCACGCCGCACGCGGGCCTGGAAAAAAATACCACCCAGGATCTGGTGGCGGACATGGAAGCCATTCGGGCACACCTCGGTATTGAACGTTGGGTTTTGTTCGGTGGCTCCTGGGGATCAACGCTGTCGCTGGTCTACGCCGAAACCCATCCGGAGCGCGTCCTCGGGCTGATCCTGCGCGGGATTTTCCTGTGCCGTCCATGGGAAATTCACTGGTTCTATCAGGAAGGGGCGAACCGGGTGTTTCCCGACCACTGGCAGGAATTTATTGCACCAATACCGGAGATCGAGCGACATGACCTGCTGCAGGCCCATTACCGGCGATTGATGGGCAGCGATGAAGTCGCACGAATGGCCAGCGCCAAAGCCTGGTCACTGTGGGAGGGGCGCGCGGCCACGTTATTGCCCAATAGGCATGTCGTGGATTTTTTCGGTTCACCGCACACGGCGCTATCGCTCGCCTGCATCGAGGCGCATTACTTCGCGCACCATACCTTCCTCGAACCTGACCAGATCCTGCGCCATGCCCACCGCCTGCAAGACATTCCCGGAGTGATAGTGCACGGCCGCTACGACATGGTGTGCCCGATCCAGAACGCCTGGGACCTGCATCGCGCCTGGCCCACGGCCCAATTCGAGATCGTTCCCGCCGCCGGGCACTCCGCGACCGAACCGGGCACCGTCCACGCCCTGGTGTTGGCCACGAACGGCATGGCCGCGCGCCTTCGTGCCCCAACTCCCTCCTGATGGCCGTTTATGTCATTGGCGATGTTCAAGGCTGTTATCAGCCATTGCAAGATCTGCTTCAAAAAATCAGGTTCGATCCAGTCCAGGATCGGTTGTGGTTCACGGGTGATCTGGTCAACCGCGGTCCACAGTCGCTCGAGGTGTTGCGGTTCGTAAAAGGTCTCGCCGACCACGCCGTGTGCGTATTGGGCAATCACGATCTGCATCTTCTGGCCATTGCCCAAGGCAAAGCCAAACTCAAGCCACGCGACACCCTGGACAGGATTCTGTCTGCTCCCGACCGGGAGGAACTGCTTGAATGGTTACGCCACCGGCCCTTGCTGCATCACGATGCGAACCTGGGATACACATTAATCCACGCCGGTCTGCTCCCGCCATGGAGCCTCGCGGACGCCCGGCGTTTGGCACGTGAAGCCGAGACGGTGTTTCGCGGCGATGTTCTCGGAGAATTTTTCACTCACATGTACGGAGACTTACCCGATCACTGGCGTGAAAATCTTCAGGGTTTTGACCGGCTGCGCGTAATCATTAATGCCTTCACTCGTCTGCGGTACTGCGACCTCGAGGGCAACATGGATCTGCGCTTCAAGGGGCCGCTTGGATCGGCGCCACCGGATTTCATGCCCTGGTTTCAGGCGCCTGGCCGGCGCAGCCGGGATCTGCGCATCCTCTTCGGACACTGGTCCGCGCTCGGGCTGTGGCAGGGGGATGGTGTTATTTGTCTCGACAGCGGCTGCCTCTGGGGGCGCTCGCTTACCGCGGTACGGCTGGACGTCGGCGATGCTGTTTCGTTTTTCCACGTTGATTGCGGCCCGCATGGGATGCCGCTTGCAGACTGAGGCCCATTTCTATCTGTGGTGGGCTGACGCCGTTCTGGTGTTACATACCGTCATCGTGTGCTTTGTCGTCGGCGGGCAGATTTTTATTTTGCTTGGCTGGGTGCGTCACTGGGCGTGGCCGCGGCATTTTCTGTTTCGCACACTGCATCTCGCCATCATCAGCCTGATCACGCTTGAATCGTGGTTCCGTGTGGCCTGTCCGTTAACGACGCTGGAAAATATATTGCGGATACACGTACGCGGGCAGGGTTATGCAAACAGCTTTGTTGGTTATTGGCTGCAACAGATGCTTTTTTACTCAGCACCCGTGTGGGTATTCTCTTTGATTTATACGGCTTTTGCCGCCCTGGTTGTCATCTGTTTTGTCGCTTATCCCCCAAGGCGATACAATAGCCGGGCAAATTGATACGCCATCATTTATCCGACTCAGACTATTGCTATAGCGTCATGACTTCGCCCGAAAAGCATCCCATACAGATCGATGTCAAAACCGTTTATCTTCCTGGCCAGTCAGAGCCGGATCAGAACCGCTACGTCTTTGCCTACACCGTTACCATCACCAACACCGGCCCAACTCCGGCGCGGCTCGTGACCCGACATTGGGTTATCATCGATGCCAATGAACAAAAACGCGAAGTTCGCGGTGAAGGCGTTGTCGGGGAACAACCTTATCTGCTGCCGGGCACAAGCTTTCAGTACACCAGCGGTACGGTTCTCGAAACACCGGTCGGTACCATGAGCGGCAGCTATCAGATGGTGGCCGATGACGGGACCGAATTCGATGCCGAGATTCCCAGTTTTACCCTGAGCATCCCACGCACCCTGCACTAAGTTCCTTGATTAGTATGTGAATGCACACTAACTCTAAAATATATATCGTTGATACATTATTTTTTACTATCCTTGACTGGCTAAAGGAGACGACATGGGTATAACCCCTGGTGTGCTGAGCCGCTATTCGGCAGCGGCCAAGATGCCGCAGGCTGATCTGTGTTGCCCGATCGACTACGACCAGCGCCTGCTGAAACTGTTGCCACAGGAAATTATCGACAAGGATTACGGATGCGGCGATCCCTCGCGCTATGTACGCGAGGGCGATGTGGTGCTCGACCTCGGCAGCGGCGGCGGAAAGATCTGTTACATGGCTGCTCAAATTGTAGGCAACAAGGGCCAAGTCATCGGGATCGACATGAACGATGACATGCTGGGTCTGGCGCGCAGGTATCAGGCGGAAATGGCGCGCAAGCTCGGCGGTGATCGTGTGCGCTTCGTCAAAGGGTACATTCAGGATCTGGCCCTCGATCTCGATGCCGCCGACGCCAATCAACCGCAGCAGAAAACATCGCGGCCGCTGATTGCCGATGCCTCGGTCGACTTGGTTATTTCCAACTGTGTCCTCAATCTGGTTGGTGAAGCAGATCGGGCCCAGATGATTCGGGAAATCGCGCGCGTGCTCAGGCCGGGTGGTCGTGTCGCCATCTCGGATATCGTCAGTGACGAAGCGGTGCCGGAGGAACTCAAACTGGATGGTGATTTATGGAGCGGCTGTATCTCCGGTGCCTTTCAGGAACAGGATTTCCTCAAGGCCTTCGTCGATGCCGGGTTCCTGGCTGTCGGCTTCGACAAGTGGGATGCCAGTCCGTGGCGAGTGGTACACGGCATCGAGTTTCGTTCGGTTACGCTCATAGCGGTAAAGGGGTTGGGCTCGTCCTGTCTCGACTACGGACACGCGGTGATTTATCGCGGGCCATTTTCCTCGGTGGCCGATGATGAGGGTCATGTGTTCCCGCGCGGTGAGCGCATGGCGGTATGCGAGCGTACTTTCCGGTTTCTGATGCAAGGACCGCTCAAGAATGACTTTATCGGCATTACGCCGGCGATACCGCGCGACCCGCCAACACCGTGGTGTGTGCCGGCGGGTGCCAGACGGGTGCCAGCGGAAACCAAAGCGGGATCCTACAATACCGATTGTTGCAGCGGCGGGAGTTGTTGTAAGTAGCCGAAATTTGCGAAATGGAATCGCTGAATTCTCAATGGGTCAATCATTGTGTTACCGGATATTCTTGTAACAGACCGGGCTCAATTGTTGAAAATATCCTAACTTCTTGGACCTGTAACGCGAAAATTTCCTAGGTTGCGTGAGGGAGCAGTCGGTTCTCCTGTTGCTGGCGCCTAGGTGGTGGTATCGCCTCATACCAAGCGGCACCTTCGGCGCGAGGGCGGTAGCCTGCTTGCTCGTCTCCCGCCTGTTCAGCAGGCCCCAATAACCCGCCTATCCCGTAAGCAGCACGGGCTGCTCCATTCTGGCCTTGTGCGCGTCATGTTAGACTACTAGACTAATCAGTCTAATCAGACTAATTTCCACTTAGCCCGCTATGTCCACCGTCGTTGACATGCTCCAAGACACCCGGCAGCGTCTGCTGGAAGCCGCTTGCGAAGCCTTCCGCGAAGAAGGTTACCAGGTGAGCATCGACCGCATCGCCGCCCGTGCCCAAGTGGCGCGGCAGACGCTGTACAACCACTTTCCCAGCAAGGACGCGCTGTTTGCCGAAGTGGTGCGCCATGCCATCCAGTCGGTACTGGTGACACTGGATGGGGACGGCGATGTGCGGGCTACGCTGTTGGCTTTCAGCGACGCCTACCGGGCAAAGCTTCTGAGCTCCGAGGGCATTGCGATCTTCCGTACGTTGACGGCGGAGGCACCGCGTTTCCCGGCGCTGGCGAAACAGTTCTTCCGCCAAGGGCCTCTGACTACGCGCAAGCGCCTCGCCGAGTATCTCGTGCGGGCCATGGAAGAAGGGCGGCTGAAGCGGGATGACCCCGATTTCGCCGCCGAGATGCTTACGGCCATGCTGGTGGATTTCGATCGCCTGCGGGGCCTCATGAATTTGCAAACGGATTTGCTTAAGCCCACGAAATCGGCGCAGGTGGTGGATTGCTTCCTGCGCGCCTTTGCTCCCGAATAGGACATGCCATGAAACGCCGCGCCCTGTTTTTCTTTCTGCTTCTACTCGCCGCCTGCGGTCCGAATGGCAAAGGTGGCCCCGCGGGCCCCGGAGCCGCGGGCGCCATGCCGCCGCCGGAAGTAGAGGTCATGCAGGTAAGCCGCGCCGCCGCGACGCTCACCCAGGAGCTACCGGGAAGGGTGACTGCCGTGCGTACGGCGCAGGTGCGGGCACGCGTCGAAGGTATCGTGGAAAAACGTCTGTTCGAGGAAGGTAGCGACGTGCGTGCCGGCGAGCCGCTGTTCCAGTTGGATGACCGTATCTACCGTACCGCGGCGCAGGCGGCGGAAGCCGACGTAGAAGTAAAAAAGCTCAACCTCGCGCGCGTGGTGTCGCTACTGCCCATCAAGGCGGTGAGCCAGCAGGAAGTGGATTTGGCCCGCGCCACGCTCAAACAGGCCCAGGCCCTGCTCGCGCGCGCCCGGCTGGATCTGGAAAACACCACCGTGCCCGCGCCCATCTCCGGTCGCATCGGCCGCGCGCTCGTGACCGAAGGCGCCCTCGCGGGCCGGGGGGAAGCGACTCTGCTTGCTGTCATCGAGCAGCTGGAGCCGGCGCAGGTGCTTTTCACCCAGCCCAGTGCCGAGGTGTTGCGCCTCAAGAGTGCGCTCGCCGCGGGATCGTTGAAGGTGGCGGAAAACCAGATCGTGGAACTTATTATGGATAATGGGCAGCCCTATCCTCAGAAAGGTCGGCTCATTTTCAGCGACATGAGCGTGGAGCCCACCACCGGCTCTGTTGTTCTGAAAGCGGAATTTCCCAATCCCGAACGTCTGTTGCTTCCCGGCATGTTTGTGCGCGTGCGGTTGCCCCAGGCGGTGGCAGAGGGCGTGATCGCCGTACCCCAGCGAGCGGTGCTTTCCGGGCCCGAGAGCCAATATGTCCTGCTGGTGGGACCGGCAAACAAAGTCATGTCGCGCCCAGTGAAAGTCGGGGCCATGGCGGGCACGGACTTCGTCATCGAAGAGGGCCTCAAGGGCGACGAGACCCTCATCGTGAGCGGCGTGCAGAAGGTCCGCCCGGGCGCGGAGGTGAAACCCGTACCACAGAAGCAGGGCAGCTGACATGGCCCGCTTCTTCATCCATCGGCCCATCTTCGCCTGGGTTATCGCCATCCTGATCCTGCTCGTTGGCGTCATTGCGCTCAAGAATCTGCCGGTGGCCCAGTATCCTCCGGTGGCCCCACCCCAGATTGCCTTCAACGTGACCTATCCCGGGGCCTCCGCCCAGGTGATCGAAGATACGGTCATCAAGCTGGTCGAGCAGGAAATGAACGGCATCGAGCACCTCCTGTACATGGAAGCGGCCTCCGAGATGGGCGCGGGCACGCTGACGCTTACCTTCGAGCCGGGTGCCAACATCGACATCTCCTCCGTGGAGGCCCAGAACCGATACAAGCGTGTCGAGGCGCGACTCCCGGAAGAGGTGCGGCGACTCGGCGTACCGGTGACGAAGCCGCAGCGCAATTATCTTATGTTCCTCGCCATCTATTCCAAGGACCACAATCTCAATGCCACTGACCTCGGCAGCTTCGCGGCGGCCAACGTGCTCGATGCTGTTCGCCGCGTACCCGGCGTGGGCGAGGCCATCATGTTCGGCACCGAATACTCCATGCGCATCTGGCTCAAGCCGGAGCAGCTCACCGCATATGGCCTGACACCCGCCGACGTGAAACGGGCCTTGCAGGCCCAGAATGTGCAGCTCGCCACCGGTGAGCTCAACCAGGCACCGGGCGCACCGGGCGCTCAGGTGAACGCCGTCATCGTCACTCGTGGCCAGCTTTCCACGTCCGAAGAATTCGGCAACGTGGTAGTACGGGAACTTGCCAATGGGGCCATGGTGAAAGTGAAAGACGTGGCCCGCGTGGAACTCGGTGGTGAAAGTTACGACCGCTACGCCCGCATGAACGGCCAACCCATCGCCGCCATCGCCGTTCGCGTCGCCCCCGGCGCCAATGCGCTGGACGTGGCCAAGGCGGTGAAGGCACGCATGGCGGACCTTGCCCGTTTCTTCCCCCAGGGGGTCGACTGGGCCGTGCCCTACGACACCTCCCGCTTTGTGGAGATTTCCATCACGGAGGTGGTGAAGACCCTGGGCATGGCCATGGTGCTGGTGTTCATCGTGATGTACGTGTTCCTCGGGCATTGGCGCACCACCCTGATCCCCGCGGTGGTGGTGCCGGTGGCGCTGGCTGGCGCCACGGCAGGGCTTTATGCCTTCGGTTTTTCCATCAACGTGTTGACCCTGTTCGCCATGGTGCTCGCCATCGGCATTCTGGTGGACGATGCTATCGTGGTGGTGGAAAACGTGGAACGCATCATGCGTGAGGAACATCTGCCGCCACGGGCCGCCACACTCAAGGCCATGGACCAAATCATCGGTGCGATCTTGGGTATTTCTGTCGTACTCTCCGCCGTCTTCATGCCGATGCTGTTCTTCGGCGGCTCGGTGGGCGCCATCTACCGCCAGTTCGCCGCCACGCTGATTCTCACCATGGCATTTTCCGTGCTGATGGCGCTCTCCCTCACACCTGCCATGTGCGCGACTCTGCTCAAGCCGGGCGAAGCGGAGAAAGACGAAAAGCGCCAGTTCAATCTTTTTTTCGCCCGGGTCGTTTCCGGCTATCGCGGACTCACGGCGCGTATCCTCGCCCACACTGGCCGTTGGATTGTGATCTATCTCGCCATCGTGGTCGCCACCGCTTGGCTGTTCACCACGATTCCCGGCAGCTTCCTGCCGGACGAGGACCAGGGTTATTTCATTACTCTAGTACAACTGCCCTCAGGCGCGACCCAGGAGCGCACGGTGCAAGTGCTCTCCCAGGCAGAGCAGTTCTACGTATCGCAGCCAGAGGTGGAAAAGGTCATCGGCGTGGTGGGTTTTTCCTTCTTCGGCCGGGGACAGAATGCCGCGCTCGTCTTCACGCGGCTCAAGGACTGGGATGAGCGGAAAGAGTATGAACACTCGGCGCAGGGCGTAATCGGCCGCGCGATGGGAGCCTTCATGCACATCAAGGAGGCCATCATCTTCGCGGTGAACCCTCCACCTATCCCCGAGCTGGGTGCGGTCGGCGGCTTCGATTTCCGGCTGCAGGACCGCTCCGGCCAAGGCCGCGATGCGCTGATGAATGTGCGCAATCTCGTGCTTGGTCTGGCATCGCAGGACAAGCGGCTCGCCGGCGTACGGCCGGAAGGCCAGGAGCCCGGGCCCCAGGTGTTCCTGGAAATTGACCGGGAGAAAGCGCAGGCACTACAAATCGACATGACCGATCTCAACGATACCCTCACGTCTGCCATCGGCGTGGCCTACGTGAATGATTTTGTGCTCGCCGGGCGCATCCTCCGGGTGCAAATGCAGGCGGAGGCGGACCTGCGCAAGACTCCCGAGGATCTGATGAAACTCCCGGTGCGAAATCGCTTGGGTGAGGTGGTGCTGCTGGGAGAAATCGCGAAACCGAAATGGATCGTGGGGCTGCCCAAGCTCGACCGTTACAACGGCAATCCCTCCATGAAGATCGCCGGCGGTCCCGCGCCCGGTCATTCCACGGGCGAGGCGATGCAGGCCATGGAAGAAATCGCTCAGAAGTTGCCGCCTGGCTTCGCCTTTGAATGGTCCGGCACTTCTTTCGAAGAACGCCTCGCCGGCTCCCAAGCACCCATCCTGTTCGCGCTGTCGCTCTTTGTGGTGTTCCTGGCACTCGCGGCGCTGTATGAGAGCTGGGCGATTCCGTTCGCCGTGATCCTCGTCGTGCCGCTCGGCATCCTTGGGGCGGTGCTGGCGGTGCATCTGCGGGGACTGCCCAACGACGTGTTCTTCAAAGTCGGGCTCATTGCCATTATCGGGCTCTCTGCCAAGAACGCGATCCTCATCATCGAATTCGCCCGCAAGCTCCACGAGGATGGCATGGAACTCGTGGCCGCTACGCTGGAGGCGTGCCGGTTGCGGTTAAGACCCATTCTTATGACCAGCTTCGCCTTCGTCCTGGGTGTGTTGCCGCTCGCTATCTCCACCGGCGCGGGCGCGGCCAGCCGCCACGCCGTGGGCACGGGCGTGATCGGCGGCATGATCGCGGCAACGGTGCTCGCCATTTTCCTGGTACCGGTGTTTTTCGTGGTGGTGCGCAAATTCTTCCCCGTCCGCCCTCGGGAGGAAACAAAACATGACTGAACGAAAATTTTCTTCTGTCTTCGCGCCGGGAAAAACGACGCGGGCCGCGCTCGGAGCCGTCGCCTTGGCGTTGCTGGCCGGCTGTTCACTCATACCCGCCTACGAGCGCCCGGCTGCCCCAGTGCCGGAACATTTCGACAACGTGACAGAGGCAGACGCTAGCCCTTTGTCTTCCTGGCGCGAATATTTTTCGGACCCGTCGCTTCACACCCTGATTGAGGCGGCGCTCAATCACAACCGGGATCTCAAGATCGCCCTGGCACGGGTCGAGGAAGCCCGCGCCCTGGCGGGCCTCGCCCGCGCTGATCGCTTCCCCACGGTAGCAGCGCAAGGCTCGGCCAGCCGTTCACGCACGCCTGCAGACCTCACGGGCACAGGCCAACCGGTCGTCGCCAGCCGCTATGACGTGGGTTTGGGGGTGACTGACTTCGAACTGGATTTCTGGGGTCGGGTAGCGGCGCTAAGCGAGTCCGCCCGGGCCATGTATCTGGCGAGTGACGAGGCGACGAAAAGTTTTCGCATCGGCCTCATCAGTGATGTCGCCAACACCTGGCTACTGCTCACGGAACTTGCCGAGCGTGAGCAGCTCGCTGTCGAGATTTTGAAGACGCGGGAGGAGAGCCTCACCATCATCCGCAAGCGGCAGGATGCGGGGCTAGCAACTGACCTCGACGTGCTCGCCGCTGAGGGGCTCGCGGAATCCTTGCGTGCCCAATGGGTCGACCTGAAACGCCAACGGGTCCAGACGGAAAATGCCCTGCGCCTGCTCACGGGCATGGCAGTGATGTTGCCCACGCCAACGAACCTTGCCAACCAACCTTCGATGGCTGATCTTGCGCCGGGGCTGCCGTCGGATGTGCTCCTCCGGCGCCCCGATGTGCGTGCCGCTGAGCAGCGGCTTGTCGCCGCCAACGCCAACGTGGGTGCGGCGCGCGCGGCATTTTTTCCGCGCATTGCGCTTACCACCGGCATGGGTACGGCAAGCCAAGAACTGTCCGGCCTGTTCGATGCCGGCAGCAAAACCTGGCTGTTCAATCCGGTGTTGAAGCTGCCTCTGTTCGACGCGGGCCGCACCCGTGCCAACGTAGATGTGGCCGAGGCACGTAAAGTCCAGGCCGTGGCTGACTACGAAAAAACCATTCAACAGGCTTTCCGCGAAGTAGCCGACGCCCTTGCCGCCGGCAGCACCTTTAGCGAACAAGTGGTCGCCGAGGAGGCCAACCAGCGCGCCCAACAGGCGCGCTTTGAACGAGTAAAAGCCCGTGAGCAGGCAGGCATCGCCAATTACCTGGAAGTGCTGGACGCAAGTCGGGATGCCTTCAACGCGGAACAGACCTTGGTCAGTTCCCGCCGGCAGCTCCTGAGCGCCCACGTGGCCCTCTATAGGTCGTTGGGCGGCGGCGAGGAGTAGGTCCCGTGCGTGTTGCTCTTTAAGATTGTTGTCGGGAAATGCTTTTAGTGAAAACAGAATCGCTGAATTCTTAATGTATTAATTATCGCGTCATCTGCAATTCTTGTAACAGATTGCACCCAATTGTTGAAAATATCCTGCTTCTTGGGCCCATAACGCGATAATTTCCTACTTATGTCGATGGGGGATTGACATATACCGACCGGTCCACTATATTTGTTTCCATGACGCCGCAAACTGGTTCTCGCCAGCGTATCCTGGACACCGCCTCGGAGCTGTTCCATACCCGCAGCTACGACGCCGTGGGTATTGCCTTGGTCTGCGATCAGGCCAAAGTTTCCAAGGGGAGTTTTTTTCACTTCTTTGGGAGCAAACGCGATCTGGCACTCGCCGTAATGGATCAATTCCAAGAGCGGATTGACGAGACCCTGGTTGCCAAAGCCTTTTCCTCGAAACTGCCGCCCATGGAACGCCTCGACCGTTTTGTGAAGGAACTGTATGCGTTCCAGAAAGGCCAAACCGATAAATTCGGCCACATGCCCGGCTGCCCTTTCGGCAATCTGGCCATGGAACAAGCAACCCAAGACGAGGTACTGCGTAAGAAGGTCGATGGATGTTTGCGCTCGCTCGCCCACCATATCCGGGTCGCAATCTCGGAAGCGGTGCGAAGTGAGACATTTCCGCCGGTAGACGAAGCCGCCACGGCCGAAGCCATGCTGGGTTACCTTGAGGGCATTCAGCTCCTGGCCAAAGCACGTAACGATCCTGGGCTGATTCGCCGACTGGGTCCGGCTGTGAACTCCATCCGTGTGCCTCGGAAGGCGTGATATTTTTTTGGCCGGAGTCAATACCGACCGGTCTACTACAACCACCGTAAATTTAAGGAGACATGTCGATGACCACCACTGATCAAACCCTCGATGCCCGCGGACTAAGCTGCCCATTACCCATTCTCAAAACCCGCAAGGCCTTGAACGCCATGACTGCCGGAGAAATCCTACATGTCATCGCCACGGACCCGGGCTCGGTGAAAGACATCAGCGCCTTCTGTCAGCAGACCGGCAACGAACTAGTGTCGTTGCGAGAACAAGGCAATGAACACATCTTCGTCATACGTAAATCGTGAACTTCACAAACCGCCCATTGGAGTAGACGGTCATTGCCCTAACACCGGGCTTGGCGCCATGCCGCTGAGCAAGCTCAATCAACTCATTCGAAGGAAATAATTATGCCTCTTACCCTAACCCTCTCAGAAGATGTTTTACCAGCCGGAACCGAAAAGCAGGCGTTCGCACGCCTCTGCAACGCCATGTTGAAATGGCACGGTCTCTCGGGCAACAAGGTTATGACGCCCAATGTAGTTGGCTCTATCCATGTAATTCCGAAGAAATTTACGTTCTCAGGTTCGAAAGAAGCTTCCATCGCCTTTATTGAATGGAAAGTGCCGTCGTTTGCGTTTAATACTGCTGAGATTCAACAGGGGTATTTCGCAGAAGCGACCGACATTATTCACGACATGTCGGGCAAGCAGCTCCCCAAATCCAATATCTGGATCAACGTCGTCCACGCCGTCGATGGCGCCTGGGGTATTGGCGGTCAAGCGCTGACCAACACCCAGTTGGGCGAAGCGATTTCACAGGGCTGAAGTCACATTGGTGCTCGTTCCGAACCATCAAGGATGATGGTTCGTGCCCCTTAGGCGTTAGAGATTTGACACTGCCCGACAGGGATGCGTGAAATCTATCCGACAATAGCGTCAATCATTGAAATCAAGAATCACGCAGGACAAGGGAGTGATTTTAACTATCGAGGAGCGCTTAGTGGGCAGGGATGTTCTATCGAAACACCCCGAGGGACGATGAGGTCGTCTACCCAACTTCTCTCAATTACATTGACTCTATGCACCATGACTTGACGGAAATACGACATGGTTAACCGCGATGTCAAACGACCTACTGTCGGAAACACGACGGACATGCGAAGAATATTGCACACGATGTTGCGTGTGGGTGATATGGCAAGATCGGTAAGTTTTTATACTGATGTGATGGGTATGAGAATATTGCGCACCTTTGAGCAACCTGAACAAAACTACTCGCTCACGTTCCTTGGGTTCGGGGACGAAGCCAACACGTGTGTCCTCGAGCTGACATACAACCACGGTGTTTCTCAATACGACCTGGGTACTGGCTATGGCCACATTGCGATCGGTGTCCAAGATTGCTATCAGACCTGCGCCGATATCAAGGCACTCGGTGGTAGAATTATTAGGGAGCCCGGCCTACTCAAGGGTTCGACCGAGGTGATTGCCTTTGTCTCAGACCCTGATGGCTACCGAATCGAGCTGGTTCAGTGGTCGATGCTTTGAACAAATACCAAATAAATAATGCGCGTGCATGGCGACTTTTAGTAGTTAGGCATTTCCACTGCTGTCCGGACGTTGAATACCTGAAGATCAGGCAACTCATTAAAGCGTAACCGGTAACTGATATTTTCCTCTGGTCTCGATTTGAACTTACGAATGAAAATCGTCTCTTTACAGATCAATGCGTTGCGGGCGAAAAAACGTCGTTTTTCCAGTCATCCGGACAGCAGTGAGGCATTTCACTATTTCACTTTATGGGGTGTTCACTTTTCACTGATTGGGGGTCAATTTTCACCTTATGCCTACCCCTACAATTGTTGTAGGGAGACGTAATTAGTGAAAACGAGAAATCCAAGTTTTCAATAGGTTATCCATTAGGCTGGACGCAATTGCTGTAACAGGTTGCACCCAATTGTTGAAAATATCCTACTTCTTGGACCCATAACGCGATAATTTCCTACATAAGCAATATAAGCCTTGGAAACAGAGGTTTTCCTCTGCCTGCTGTGCATGAAGACCACGAATGATACTCCGCCAAAGACGACGGGAATGGCTGCGACCATCACAAGACACACTTTGGCCTTCCCCCATATCTCAACAACCGGAGACACGAAATTCAATCCTACGGGTGGTTTGGGGAGTTGGGGTAGATCACATGGGCCAAAAGCCTATCTAAAAATCCGTTGTTCCACTGTTGTTCAAAAATACTTGACATTGGCTGTTGCCCTCCATATCTTATTGTTCTGAACAACAACCGAACAACGAAGGTGATGATATGGAAAAGCCATTCTTGGCAACGCTAAGCAGATCTCAGGGACGAAATGCTTGGGCAGTAATCTTTCGACACCCAGTCCGGATTGATCCGAATACGGGGAAAAGGGGATTGCGGGTCCGGCAAGGGCTTGGGACTGCGGATGAGAATGAAGCAGATCAACTGAAGGATCAACTCAATCAGCTGCTTGGAGACGAGTCCTATTGGAACCTGTCAGCCAAGAGCGAGGCCGAAAAACGCTTTCCCCGCCGGGTCGTGGAGATTTTCTTTCATGGCATGGAGCCCGAGGAGAACGACTTTGGCGCCATTCGCGAAGCAATCATCGAGCTGCCAAGTTCGAAAAACTCGCCATATAGGCGAGCTCTCCTCCTCGGGACCACCGGGGCAGGCAAGACAACGTTGCTGCGGCAGCTGATAGGCTCAGACCCAAACTCCGAGCGATTCCCGTCTACTTCCACGGCAAAGACCACCGTGCATGAGACAGAAGTCGTCCTCGATACTGGGTCGTTCAGGGCCGCTGTCACCTTTTTCCCGATGGATGAGGTCAGGGAACACCTGAATGAGTGTGTTTCCGAGGCAATACTAGCAGCGTACCGTGGCGATAAGGACTCCGAAATCTTGCGGAAACTCCTGGTGCACGTGAACCAGCGATTCCGTTTCAATTACATTCTAGGCAATGGTCCGCAGGCGTCGACATCGGATGATGATTATGAAGATGATGACAATGCTCCTACGCTCGTCGACGGGGACCCGGCGGGCAAAGCTATTAACCTGGATGCCACCAATGTCCTGCTTTCCAGGTGTCCCTCCACGCTGCGGGTTATTGCCGCGCGACACGGCGATCAGCTGAAAACAGAACTGGGCGCCACCGACGAGAAAGATCAACGCGTCGTCGACGAACTATTCGAGGAAGAACTTGATCGCCGTTTGCGCGAAGACGAAGAGTTTCATCGTGTCAGCGACGAACTGATGGACGAAATCGAGTTACGTTTTTCCATGCTGGACGAGCAGGGGGCAGTCCGCCGCAATAAACAGGGATGGCCCCAGTCCTGGTCATGGCAGACCGATGACCGGGAAGCGTTCATCAAGGCCGTATCACGTTTTTCCGGCAACCAAGCCACACGCTTTGGACGGCTGCTGACGCCGCTAGTCAACGGGGTACGCGTGTCGGGTCCCTTCGTCCCTGAATGGAACGGCGGTCAGCAGCCGAAACTGGTTTTGCTGGATGGCGAAGGTCTGGGGCATACACCGAAATCGGTGGCATCGATATCGACTTCCCTGACCCGGCGTATCGAGTCCACGGATGCAGTCGTTCTTGTCGATAACGCGACGATCCCGATGCAAGCTGCACCGGTCGCCGCCATGAAGGAAATGATTTCATCCGGCAGCGCCAGCAAACTCCTGCTCGTATTTACACATTTTGATGGGGTCAAGGGCGATAACCTGCCAAATGCTGCCGCTAAGGAACAGCATGTCCTCGCCTCAGCCGAGAACGTCCTGGCCTCGATCGGTGAGGAGCTTGGGCCTTTTGCAGAAAGAGCGTTGCGCGGACGGTTGAAGGATGCCTGCTTCTTCGTGGGCGGAATAGAGGAACCCCTCGAAGCAACGAAGAAATCGCACAAGCGCACCATCGGCCAGTTGCAGGCGTTGCTGGCTGCTATCGACACAATCGTCGAAAAGCCGGCACCCGTTCAAGCGAAACCAATATACGACCGCATGAATCTGGTTCTTGCTGTGAAGAATGCAGCAGAAGGTTTCCACGATGCATGGTGGCCACGTCTGGGCCTTGCATATAAGCCAGGGGTCAGCAAGGAACACTGGAAACGTATTTGGGCGCTGAGTCGGCGACTCGGAACACCTGGATTCGGCGACGAATACGACAACCTCAAGCCCGTCGCGGAGCTTCGCCAGCAGCTTCAGGCTCGAGTGTATGTCCTATTGCAGAACCCTCTACGCTGGGACCCTATTGAACCGACCGACGATGCCCAAAAGCAACAAGTTTTTGATGGGCTCGCCGAAGCACTCTCAATCAAATTGCTAGATCTTGCCACCCGACGCGTACGCAGCGAGCGGATGCTGGAGTGGCAATCGGCCTTCAACCAGTCTGGCCGGGGTTCGAGCTATGCCCGTGCCTCCATCATTGGCGAACGGATCTATGACCGTGCCGCGCCGGTTCCTGATGTCACTCCTTCGCCAGATCGCAACTCCTTTCTGCACGAGGTAGCAACCTTGGTGGAGAGTATTTGCAAGGAAATGGGGGCAAGCCTCAATTGATTAACTGAAATCCACTAATGAGTGTTAGTGGCGGCGTAAATCCGCATAAATATGGCGGAAAGAGTCCGAGCGAAAACATCGGGTACAAATATCAGCACCAGGTAATTTCCTAGAACGGCGGATCGGTCAACGGCACATCCTTGCGTGT
>Ga0315268_10000042_pt1 | contig 132192 bp, 108 predicted proteins | sample C1_top_MG_FD_204535 | JGI IMG/M metagenome (GOLD analysis project Ga0315268, IMG submission 204535) | Sediment microbial communities from Yellowstone Lake, YNP, Wyoming, USA - C1_top | ecosystem: Environmental > Aquatic > Freshwater > Lake > Sediment | place: USA: Wyoming | collected 2017-08-01
CCACGACTATCGGAGCCCGCGAAGATGACATCCTGCATCGCGCGCCCGCGCAGATGCTTGGCGCTCATCTCGCCCATGCACCAACGGATGGCATCGACGACGTTGGACTTGCCGCAACCGTTCGGTCCGACGACGCCGGTGATGCCCTCGCCGAAGGCTATGACACCTCGATCGGCGAACGATTTGAACCCGTTGATTTCAAGCTTCTTGATGCGCATGGGTCTCGATTCACTTCACCATACGTTACACTGCCTTGCCTTACGCCTAGTGAGCATCAGGTACCATTCCACCGCTCGTCCGGCAATTGCGAATCGACGCGGCACTGCGCTATCGGTCGCGCACCGCGATCATATCCGATCGTCCACTGAACAGGTGACACGTGGATTACGCCAGGCCGGCGACGATTTGGACGAAACCTCGAGCGCGCGTCAAGGACCGAGCGCCGTCAAGGCCATCACTTCGGCTCGCCCGCTCGGGGCACCGAGCTCGGCTCGGTCGCCGGTGCGAGACTAGGCTCGCGCGTCGCCGCCTCGGGATCATGCAGCGACATCTCCATGCTGGCCCAGCGGGCGTTGAGCTCGCCGCGCTCGGCGAGCGCGCGCAAGCGCAGAAGGATGGCATCCTGCAAGCGCTTCTGCACGGCCTCGTCGAGGTCGCTCATCTCGGCTGCCTTCTCGAGGAAGGCCTCATAGACCAGACCGGGCTCGCGTGGCAGACGCTGGCGAAACGCGGCCCGAAAGGCCTGATCCTCGAGCAAGGACGCCTTGGCCAGGCGCCACAGCCCAGCCTTCTGAAAGAACTCCTCGGTGTCCTTGAAGTTGACGACGACGCGCGACAAGAACCGCTGCGCACTCTTGAGCTCCGGCACATCGACGCGCGACGCCGCGCGCACGGCGAGGATGAGCTCCTCGGCGGCCTCGCGCGGCAGGCGGCGGCACAATTCCGCGAGCGCCATCTTGCCGACTGAGACGAACGCTTGCCCGAGCTCGACGAGCCCGAGGGCGCGCATGAGCTTGTAGAGCTCGGCCTTCTCGAGCTGGATGACGTCGCGAAAGGCAAAGCCCTTGCCGGAAGGCGCCGGCATGGCGTGAAAGCGCGACTCGAAGATCTGGCGCACCGAGCGCACGAGCTCCAAGGGCACGCGCTTCATTTCGTCCTTGGCGGGCAAGCGCTGGCGGATCGCCGGCGGCAGCTTTTCGAGGAGCGAGCGCACCGTCGGCGCGGGCAAGCTCACGAGCACCGCCGCGACGACACGGGCACTCTCGCCGCGCAGGCCTTGCAGCAGCCAGGTCGGGTCGACCTTCTCGACGCCGCGCAGGCCCTTGAACGAGAGAGCCTGTTTGATCTCGTGCACCATGAAGGGCACACGTTTTTCGGTCGGAATAGCGAGCAGGGCCTGCGCCTTGCCCTTGACGCGCTCGCGCGAGTCGGGCGGCAGCCGCTCGAAGATCGCGAGCTCGCTGCCACCGGCCACCGTCAGGGTGGTCAGCAGCATCATGGTCTCGCGCTCGCAGAGCGGCTCGAAGAAAGGGTGCATCGTCACCCCACGCTAGGTTGGACGCTCAGGAGGATGTGCCCTGTCCGGCTGCGCCAGCGTGCGCAGGGGCGCCAAGCGCGTCGGGCTTCTTACGCGCCTTGGCGATCTCGTTTTGCAGGCGCACGAGCTTGCTGCGCACCGTGTTGAGCCGCACCATCGTGGCGAGCACGACGGTGAGCAAGAGCACGATGACGACGAGCAGCGCGACGAAGATGATGACGAGTACCTTGTGGCCGAGAGCTGGCAGGCCCTTGGCGGGCGCGGCTGCGGCCGCGGCGGCGTTCGATGCAACACTCGCAGGCGGCGGCCCCGAAGGCCGCATGAGTACGACGACGTTCTCGGGTTGAAGCTTCTCGACCCCGGCCGCGACCAAGGCCTGCACCTCGGGCTCGGAGAGTGGGCGCGCGCCATTGCTGCCGGGCATGTAGCGGATGGTGACGCTGGCCGTCGTCGCGGGCTCCGCCTCTTGCGTGGTGCGCAGCGCGCTCTCTTCGGGCAACACGATCTGGACCTGCACGTCGAGCACGCCTTCGACGAGCTTGAGCTGGCGCTCAATCTCACCTTCGAGCGCAGCCAACTTCTTGGCCTTCTCCTCTGCGGCGGTGGGGATGAGTCCGGTCGACGAGAAGATTTCGTCGTAGCCCTTGTCACGCCGACGCGGCAGCTCGTTCTTGTTGAGCTCCTTGATGGCCTTGATGCGCTGCGAAGCGGGCACGGAGATATCGTAGACCACCTCGCGGCCGGCTTGATTCATGAGCTTGGTCGCGGTCACGTCTTGCTCATCGAGCATCTCGACGATGGTGTTGGCTTCCTTTTCGTTGAGCCCGTGCACGACAGTCTCGGCGGCGCAGCTCGTCACGACGAGACCTACGGCGACGAGCAATCCACGCTCGCACCAGGCGAACAGCGTCGACCGCGAGGTCGCCCTCTGTTGTATCGATCGTGCTGCAAAGGACACTTTCAGTCGCACAGCGGTCGCTCCTGGGCGGAAAGCCGCCCCTCTCGGGCTGTCTCGTGTCACACGAGATGCAGCCGACGCTAGCGCAGGGCAGCGCAGGAGGCAACATTCGGGGGATCAATCGACTCGCGTCGCCACCGCCGCCGTAAACGTTGTGCGAGCAGCGACAGGCATCTCGATCCCGAGTCCGTGGGTATGGTATGGGGCCGCCCATGATTACCATCACCGAGTTCACTGGCGTGCAGCTCCTCGCTGCCAAACAACACCTCACGAAGCTGCGACACAGCGGCAGTCGCCCGGCCGCGGTCGAGCAGAACCAGAGCGAAGCGCAGGCCCCCGCGTCGGATGAGGCCGCGGACGACGGCAACGCTACTGCCACTGCGAGCGCAGACGGCGCGAGCGAGCCAACGAGCGCTGCCGAGCCAGCGGCCGACGCCGCGAGCGCAGGAGACGCTGGAGACGGGAGCGCAGGCGATGCCGCAGACGCGAGCGAGAGCGACGCCGCGCCGGCCGAGCCCACGACCGAGGACGGTGCGCCGCCAGCCGAGGAGCAAGCGGCCAAGCCCGCCGCGCCCGCCGAGCCAGCAGTGGACATCGCGGCCTTTGCTGCCGTCATGAAGCTCGACGAGAAGCGCGCCACGCGACTCGTCGATGCCATCGGCGTCGTCGGCAGCCGACTCGATCGCGTCAAGCGCGTCACCGTCGTACAGCTCGAAGGCGCGCCCGCCCGGGCAACCAAGGTCGGTGAGTCGGCCTACCTCGTCGATTACGTCGAGGCGAATAGCGGTGGCCGCGGACGCCGTGACGGACACGGCGGCGGACGCGGCGGACGACCGGGCGGGCGGCCCGGTGGACGTCCGGGCGGCGGCATGCGCGGCGGACGCGGCGGCGGGCGCCCCGAGGGCGGAGTCAAGGCCGGCGAGAACGAGGCCACCGGCCGCTTCTCGATGGACGCGGCGGCCGCGGATCGACGCGCCCAAGAAGCCGCCGAGCGCGGTGAGGCACGACGAGGGCGACCAGGCGGCGGCAGGCCAGGTGGACGTGGCCGCGGGCCGGGCGGCGGACGCCCAGGCGGCGGGCGCGGACCAGGCGGTGGCGGTCCAGGCGGCGGACGGGGGGGTCGACCAGGCGGCGGACGTGGCCCTGGGGGCGGACCAGGTGGCAGGCCGAGCGGCGGACACGGCGCCGGGAGCGGCCCTGGCGGCAGGCCGAGCGGCGGACACGGCGCCGGGAGCGGCCCTGGCGGCAGGCCGAACGGCGGACACGGCGCCGGGAGCGGCCCTGGCGGCAGGCCGAGCGGCGGCACGGCCGGTGCTCCGGGTGGCGCACCGAGCGGCGAGTCCGGCGCGCAGTAGCTACGCGGCGGTCGTCCCAGCGCGGTCAATGCCGCGGATGCGGTATTCAGAGTCGTTGATGAACGCGGCGAAGACGACGATGAAGGTCAGCACCATGCGCGTGAGCTGCGGCCGGTCTAGGAACAGCTCGGCGAGCATCTTGCGCCGCTCGCCGGCCTTCTGCGCCTTGAAGGTCTTGAGCAACATGCCGTCGAGATCACCGCCCTTGTCGTGCGTCGTCACCGATTCGATGCCGCCCGCAGTGCAATAAGTCATCACCTCGAGCAGCATGGCGCGCTGCGCGTGTACGTCCGTGATGGTGGTGTTGAAGGACTCGAGCGCGAGCCACTGCGCCTCGCGGATACCGGCGACGGCGAGGCCGTTGAAGAGCTTAGCCGTGTCGGCATCGACCTTGTCGAGCCCTTCGTTGCGCAGCAAGCTCAAGAAGGTGAGGTCCTTGAACAGTTGGCTGAGGAGCATGACGCCTTGGTCGACATCGGGCATGAAGTGAAACCGTCCCATATCGACGCCCCCGAAGCGCGGCACGAACAGGATGTCGAAGACGGCCCGATAGAAGTTGAAGCGCGTGATGCCCGGATGCTGCAAGTGCACGTCGAACGTGTTGTCGAGCCGGTCGCATAGCTTGACGTGCAGCACCTCAGGCATGGTGCGCGCGCTGTCGAGCACCCGGCCAAGGTAAGCCTCGTAGCCGTGCGGGTCATCGTTGGATAGCACGTCAATGCGCGCTTTGAGCGCCGCCGCCCGCTCTGGCCCGAGCTCGCGCAGCAGGTCGCCGTACGCCGACTGCATCTCACCAAAGCGCTCGACGCCGAGCTCGCCGAGCGTCAGATCCTCATCTTTGTCGTGCAAGAGCGAGCAGAGCAGATGCATGAGGGTCGGTCGCACCGAGCGGCAGAGCAGCGCCGCGGCGCGCAGCGGGTGCAAGATGCCCGGGGTGCCGAGCCGCCGCTTCTCGAGGTGATAGCCCGCCTGCAACACATCGAAGGTGCGGAGCAAGAGCTTGCGATCGTCTTCGCCCAAGTCGGCAGGGCCGAGCACGAGCGCGAGCAGCGCTTCTTGATGCACGCGTGGCGAGCTCAGCTGGTAGTTGAGCTTGGCCGAAAGGGTGACGAACTCTTCGATGGTGATGAGCTCACGAACGGTCACAAACGACTCCCTGAAATCGAACCGTAGCGCGACAACGCCGCCGCGCCCGCCGTAACGACGGCGGCCGAGAACAACACGAGGCTGCCGAGCACCGGGATGACGTCGATGAGCACGACGAGCCCGAGCCCGAGCAGCATGGCGCCGAGCTGGGTCTTGCGTCCAGTCCAAAGAGGCAAAGTGTCACCGAGCCACGTGAGCAGCCCTGTCATCCCGAGCGCCGGCAACGCGAGCAAGCCAATGAGCGCGACGGGCACGAGCGGAATCCCAACCACCGACGCGATGAGCAACAGCAGCAACGGGAAGAAGCCGACCATCACAGCCAAGCCAGCCGCGACGCAGGCCCCCGGTCGAGCGAGCAACAGTTCGCGCGTTCGCCGCACGCGCTCAGGCACGAACGTGAGCAAGAGCAGCGCGATGACGAAGAGCGCGACACCGCGCAACACTACGCCGAGCAGACCCCACAGGAGCAGCGCCCGCGGGCTCACGTCGCCGTGCGCGAGGCGCAGGACCGACGCCACGAGGCCCCCTACCGGACCGCCGAACGTAAGCGTGTTGCCACGCACCCGCGCGCCCTCTTCGATATCGATGGGGCCGCCGATGGCCACCGCCTCGCCGTCGACCGTGGCACCCGCGGCGATTCGCAAGGGTCCGCCGATTGCGACCGCGTCATTCAAGACATGACCGCGCACGAGCAGCGGCGCGCCCACGGTCACGGCGCTCTCGACCACCTCGTCGGCCTCGATGGTGAGGGGGTTGCCAATTCGAATCACCTCGGCACCGCTCTCGTCGCCCTTGCGCCGATGGCCCTCGCCACGCGCCTCGCGCCGACTGCCGCGGTGACTGCCGACGACGCGGTCGATCTCCTCGCGTACCTTGTCGGCGGCGAGAGCACGCGCGGCATCGGCCTTGGCGGCGGCACTCCCGGGATCGTCAATCGAAGCATTCGCTTCGTTCGCTTCGTCCGCTTCATCTGGCTCATCCGGCTCGGCCTGCTCATCGTCCTGCCGCTCACGCGCGATGCGCTCCGCAATCGCCTCACGCAGCGCGCGCGGGCCCGGCTTGACGGTGAGCACCGTACCGGCAAACTCGCCCCGCAGATTGGCGGCCCGCAGTACAACCTCGAGCGCCTCAACGGCCGGGCGCGAGCGCAGGCGTAAAGTGAGCGCACGCTCCGAGACGGCCACGGGTAGCGACAGCACGACGTCCCAGCCCGCGTCGTCGGCGAGCGAGCGCAGAATATCGGCCACCGACTCGTCCTCGACATCGAGCGTCACGGCGCGCGCCTTTCCGGACGGCACGCCACGCAGTACGGGCTCGGCCGCAGCCGCCACCGTCTTGTCCGCCGCAGGCGTCGCACCGAGCGCCAGGCGCGGCGCGCCGAGCGCGAAGGCCGCCGCAACGAGAGCCGCCACCGCGGCGCCACCGAAGGCGCGATTCGAAAGATGAGGCATGGCGTTGCACTTCATGATCTGTCTCCCAAGGGTCCGGGCACTCCCTCGTAAGGTACGAGCCGCGCGTTGCACTTATTTCACCAAGCCCGGTGCGCCCACGCCGCGCGCCGCGTGCGCGAGCATGAGCGCGGCGCCACACAAGCCGACCGCGGTCGACGCTGTGGCCACGAGCGGCGCGAACGGCACGCTGCCGAGCACGACCGCAAGGACATGCAACGCGAGCAGCGTGTTCATCACCATAAGGCCCGCGTGAGCCACCACCGGCTCGAGATAACTCGCGCCCGCGATGACACCAAAGGCCATGAGCGCCGTCGCCGCGAGTGCACCCACGAGCCACGAGACCGCTCGCGCCCGCGTGCGCCGGGCCGCCACCTGCTCCTCAAAGGCACAGCACAAACGCGCGGCGAGCGACGCGGACGGCTCTCTCGCGGCCAGGGCATCGACGATACAACAGCTCAGCCGGCGCTCGTCGTCGAGCGCCGCGGTGCACTCGGAGCAGCCCTCGAGATGGGCGCTCTCATCGGACGCGGGCGCGGCCCGGCCGCGCGATAACTCGAGCAATCGTTCTGAGACTAAATGTTTCATGGGGAGACTCCACTTTCGATGCGCGGCTTGCCGGGGGCGGCCGACTCGGCCGCAAGCAACGTGCGCAGGTGCGCACGGGTGCGATGCAGCCAGGTCATGACCGTCCCAATCGGCACACCGAGCACTTCGGCAATATCACGGTAGGCGAGACCTTCGACATGAAAGAGTACGAGCGCCTCGCGTGGCCCTTCGGCAAGCTGCGCGAGGGCGGCGTTCAAGTGCCGCAGTTCCTGGCGGGCGGCGACCTCGTCTTCGGCCGACGGTGGCACGGCCACGACGATATCGTCGCTCGCATATTCGGGCCGCACGCCCTTGTAGCGCAGCTTGTCGACACACAGGCGACGGGCGATGGTGAGCAACCAGGGCGAAAGGGGCCGCGTCAGGTCAAAGCGACTGCCGTGCAAGAAAGCGCGCATGAACACATCCTGGACCGCCTCTTCGGCGTCCGCCGGCGGCAAATAGCGCCGGCAGAGCCTATAGACAGGTCCCTCGAAGAGGCGGACGAGCTCGGCGAAGGCTTTGCCATCACCGTGAAAGGCGCGCAGCGCGAGGTCCGCCTCGACCGCCTTGCCTGTGTCGTTCGCCATGCGCCCTCGAAATAGTGCTACGTACGGCGCCCCTGCCCTATTTCAACCGCCTCATGCTGCGTTGTGCTCCGAAGCGCGGGCAGGTAAAGGAGAGGACGGGGACTATGAGCATGGCAAAGAGAGCACGCACGGTCAACACGACCACCAAGTCAAAGAAGCGCGCCAGCGCGACGACGACGACGGACCCCACCCGACGCGCGCCGAAGCGCGCCCTCGGTCGATCGCAGCGCGGCCGCGGCGAGGGCGCGCGCGAACGTCAGCTCGAGGAACAACTCAGCGCCGTCTCGGCCATCGGGCAGGCACACGCGCGCTGCGTTGGACTCGACGCGCTGTTCGAGCAGATCGTGCCCAACGTCTCGATCCTCATGCACGCCGAGCGCACGACGCTCTTCTTGTACGACGCGGCGACACGCGAGATTTGGTCCAAGGTGGCCGAAGGCGCTGAAGTACGCGAGATCCGCCTCGGCCTCGGGCAGGGTATCGCCGGCTGGGTGGCTGAGCATCGCCGTCGCGTCAACATCGGCAACGCCTACAGCGACGCTCGCTTCAACCCCGAGGTCGACGCCCGCACGGGTTTTCGCACCCAATCCGTCGCCGCCGTGCCGATCCTACACCACCAAGGCCAGATGCTCGGCGTCTTGCAGGTGCTCAACCACGCCGGCGGGCCGTTCGAAGAGGAGCACTTTGCGCTGCTCGAGGCCATCGCCATCCAGACCGCCTACGCCGTCGAGAACGCACAACTCGCGCAGCACATCCTCGACCAAAATCGCGAGCTCGAGCTCGCCCGCGCCCGCGCCGAGCAGCGCTCAGCCGAGCTCGACTTGCTCTACCAACTCGAGCGCGAAACCTCGGCCTCGACCAATGTCGACGAGCTGTTGAACTCCATCGTCGTGCGCGCCTGCGCGTACCTGCACTCGGAGGCCGGCTCGGTGCTGCTGCACGACGACAGCAGCAACAAGCTGTTCTTTCGCGCCGTAAGCGGCCCGCGCAAGGACCAACTGCTGCGCGTCACGCTCAACGCTGGCGAGGGCGTCGTCGGGTGGGTGGCTGAGCACGGCGAGCCGCTCATCGTCAACGAGCCGGCCGGCGATCCGCGCCACGAGATCGCGCTCGCGAGCAAGATCGACTACCACCCCTCGGCGATCCTCGCCGTGCCGCTCTCATGGGACCATCGCGTCATCGGCGCCCTCGAGGTGCTCAACCCGCTGCCGCAACGAGACGGCACGCGCGGCTACGACCTCGGCGACTTGAAGCTGCTCACGCTCATCGCGGGCCAAGTGGCAAGCGCCCTAACGGTCGCCAAACAGCGCAGCGCGCGCCTCGATACCGAACGCTTAGCGGCGGTCGGGGGCATGCTCGCCGGCGTGGCGCATGACCTGCGCAACCCAATGACCGTCATCTCGGGCTACGCGCAGCTGATGGCTGAAGAAGGCGACGCGACCGCCCGGCGCAACGCCTCGGAGCGCATCGTCTATCAGGTCGACGAGATGACCGGCATGATCGCCGACCTGCTCGCGTTCTCGCGCGGTGACTCGCGTCTGCATCCGAGCGTCGTGAGCCTACCCGAGCTCGTCGGCGACATTGGCGAGAACCTCAAGATGCAGTGTACGCCGCGTGGCATCAACCTGCACATCGACGCCTCACCTGGCAGCGTGGTCATCGACGCCGGCCGCACCAAGCGCATCATCTACAACCTCGCCAAGAACGGCATCGAAGCGCTCAAGCGTGGCGGTCACTTGACGCTCAAGCTCGGCCAGAAGGGCCACGATCTCGATCTCGAGGTCAACGACGACGGGCCGGGCATCGCCCCCGAGGTGCGCGCGCGCATCTTTGAGCCATTCGTCAGCGCCGGCAAGCCGCACGGCACGGGGCTCGGGCTATCGATCGTCAAACGCTTCGTCGAGGACCACCGCGGTCAAGTCACGGTCGACAGCCAGCCCGGCCGTGGTACTACTTTTTCTGTGCGCCTGTGCGGGATCGACCCCGCGACGGCGCAGGTGCGAGGGACAGCGTGAGTCAGCAGGGCGCGCTCATCGAGCAGTTCGGCAAGTATCAACTGTTGCGCAAGATCGGCCACGGCGGCATGGCCGAGGTGTTCTTGGCCAAAGAAGACGGCGCGCCGGCCGACACTCCACCCTTCGTCATCAAGCGCATGCACCACGAGCTCGAGGCCGATCGCGACGCCGTCGATCTGTTTCTCACCGAGGCCGACGTGACGCTCATGCTCACGCATCCGAACATCATCCGCGTCTACGACTCGGGCGAGGTGAGCGGTCGCTACTTCATCGCCATGGAGTACGTGCACGGCAAGACGCTCGAGCAGATCATCGACCGCTGCGCGCAAAAGCAGCGCCTGCTCGAGACCGACGTCACGGTGCAGATCATGGTCGAGGTCTTGCGCGCCCTCGAATACATTCACAACGCCAAGACCGCCTCAGGCCGACCGCTCGGCATCGTGCACCGCGATGTCACGCCGTCGAACATCTTCATCGGCTCCGACGGCGGGGTGAAGGTCGGCGACTTCGGCGTCGCCAAGCTCGTCGGCGTCGAAGGCTGGACCATGGCGGGCTCGATCAAAGGCAAGCTCGGCTATTTGTCGCCTGAGCAAATCGCCGGTGAGCCCCCGGGCCCGAACATCGACCTGTGGGCGGCGGCGGTGATTCTCTTCGAGCTCCTCGCGGGCGAGCGTGCCTTCGTCGGCGAGAACGAGCTCGAGGTGATGCTGCGCATCAAGGCGGCCAAGGTGCCGAGCCTGCGCAAGATCAACAAGGCCGCACCAAAGCCCCTTGAGAAGATCCTCGAGCGGGCCTTGCACAAGAAAGACCGCAAGCGCTTCCTCGGCGCGGGCGAGTTCGCCGCCGCGCTGTGCGAATACCAGGCGAAGCACGGACGCGCCTACACACAAGCCGAGCTCGTCGCCGCCCTCACGCAGAGTCTGTCGTAGACCAAAGCAGAGACCGAACCGCGAGCCTTGCCCCCATCTTCTCCCAGAGTCGCCGGCCAGCTCGCGCTGCCGATTCGGCGCGAGCGCCGGCCCGATCGCAACCACGACAAGGGTGGCCGCAGCTTCTACTTTTTCGACCTCGACGACAACGTGCTGCGCCTGTGCACGTCGATCTTCCTCTTCGACAAGAAGGGCGGCGCCGAGCGCGCCGTCTCGACGCGCCACTTCGCCGAGATCGCTCCTCTCATCGGCCGGCGCGGCGAGTGGGCGCGCTTCGAGGTACGCGACGACGACCGCGTCGGGAGCTTCCGTCGTTTTCGCGACCACGAGGCGGTCGAGCTCGGTGGCCGGCCGCAGCCCTTCTTCGAGGACGTGCAGGCGAGCCTCGCCGGGCCACAGGCCCAATGGCAAGGCCCGTCGTGGTCGCTCTTCGAGCACGCCGTCTACAACGAGCGGGCGCTCGCCATCATCACGGCGCGCGGCCACCACCCCGAGACGATGAAGGCGGGGCTCGCGCTGCTGCACGCGAGCGGTCACCTGCACGCACTGCCGAGCTACCTCGGCGTCTATCCGGTCACGCACCACGAGGTGCGCGCGCGCCTAGGAGATCCTGAGGCGAAGCTAGGTGTCCCGCGCCTCAAACACGCGGCCATCTTCGCGGCGGTCGACGACGCCATGCGCCTCTATGGCGAGAACCCCTACCACCGCTTCGGCGTCTCCGACGACGACCCGCGCAATCTCGAGCACATCATGGCGGCGCTCACCGAGCTGAAGGCTCGCTACCCAGACAACGCATTCTTCGTCATCGACTCGAGTCGCGACCCGCTCATCAAGACCGAGGTGCTCGCGCACTCGATTGAGTCGGCGCCGTGGAGCGCGAGCGAACAGCTCGAGCTCGGCCTCTAAACGAGCGGTCACTCTAAACAGTGTCGCATGGATCGCGATCCACAAGCTCGATGACGCGCCGCGGCGCGAGCGCCAGCAAGCGCTGGCGCACGCGGCGCGTCATTCGTCGATGCACCAGAGTCCATGCGATTCTGTTTAGCAGGCGAAGCGTTCGCTACCCGAGAACGGCCCGCGGTGCCCAACGACGCGGACGCTGTCGCCCTCGCTCGTGATGCGGTCAATGGTGTTGGCGTTGACCTTCCAACCGGAGTGAACACGCAGCTCATTCGCGCTGACCTTGGCCTTCAAGGTCGGGCCGAGCCGAGCCACGTTGTCGCGGTCGAGCACGAACTGCAGCTCCTGACGCAGCCGCAGCTCGACCGAGCCGTCGGCCGCCATCCGCCCACCCAAGAAGAGCTCGATGAACTGCCGCCGCGCGCTTTCGACGAGGCCGAGAGCGTCCGCCGCCTGCTCGGCGCTGAGCGGCACTTCGCCGGCGACTGGGCGCAGCGCACCGACCGCCACAACGATGCCGGCGAGCCTTCGCCCCGTACTGCCCGTCGCGGCGGCGGCACTACCCTCGTCGACGTGTTGCGTCATTGCAGCCGGCTCGAAGACTAGAGCGGGAAGCGCTCGCTGCCCGAGAAGATGCCGCGGTGGCCATAGACGGTCACGCCGCCACCACCAATGGCGATCCGATCGATAGTGTTGGAGTTGACCTTCCAGCCGGACTTGATGCTCAATTCGTCAGCGCTGACCTTGGCGATGAGGTTCGGACCGAGATGAACGGTGCTCTTTTCATCGAGCGCGAAGACGAGCGTCTGACTCAGACACACCTCGATCGAGCCGTCGGCGCTGACGCTGCCGCTCTTGAAGAACTGCATGAACTGCCCACGCGCTTGCTCGGCAAGGCCGAGCGCCTGCGCGGCCTGCTCGGCGCTGAGCGCAACCTGACCGCTCGCCGGGCGCGCCGCGAAGATCGTGCCGACGATACCCGAGAGCTTAACCCCTGTGCCCTGCGCCGGGCCTGTCACGCTCGTCACGGTGGCGGCCACCACGGGCTGAGCCGACGGCGCCGGCCTGGGTTGCACACCCTGAGTCATCGTCGATTGACCGGACGAAGACGCCGCCGTCTGAACGGACAAGGACTTCGTCTTCGGAGGCGGCAGGGCCGTCGCGCCAGCGAACGCCGCTGGTCCAGGTGAGCGTACGAGCGCGCTCGGAATCAGCGCGAGGCCGGGAGCGCTCGCCACGTCAGGCGGCGTGCGCAGCGGTTCGACCGGCGAGTCAAAAGTGCCACGTAGCTCTGTGGCGGCGGGCTCTGCCGTGACGCGAGTCGGTATGACTTTGGATTCATTGACGCTGAGTGCCATAATTATCCCTCGTGGTATGAGGAGTATTAGTCTCGAGGGTAGCTCGACGGGCGGCGTTCAGCAAGTCCCGGGGGTCGTCGGCCGGATCAAACACGCGAATCCCGCCCACACCAGCGGGACCGCAACCGACGATCAAGAAGCTAGCGAGCAGGCGTCAATCGGGCTAGGGTAAGGCACACAACGCGAGAGGAGTCCCTTGGTGATGCGCACACTCGTCGTCATGTTCTTCGCGGCAGTTGGCCTAGGCGGCTGCGGCACCACCTCGTACGGCGCGAACACGGACGGCGTCTTTCCGCCACGTCCGGGTGGAGCCGACTACCCGAATTGGGAGCACATGTGCGTCGTGGCCACCAAGAGCAATGCCACCGAGACGCTCAACAACGCGGGCAACGAGGGCTGGTCCCTCGTTGCGGTCGGCCAGCAGGGGGGCAAAGACCTGATGTGCTTCAAGCGCCCGCTTTCGAGCAAGGGTCGCGCGTAGCGCGTCGGCCATACGCATGCTACCGACCTCACTTCGACACGGCGCCCTTGCGGCACTGACGCTCGGACTGCTCGTCGGCTTCGAGCCGCGAAGCGGCCATGCCGCGCTCGCCGCCGAGAGCGCAGCTGTGGGTGTCGCCGGCGCGCATCGCCTAGCGCAGGTGGGACCACGCACCAAGAAGGCCAAGGCACTCGGCAAGGGCAAGCGCGCCCGGCGCGTCGAGCGCGACGACAGCGAGTTCGATCCTACGGCTGCGGTGCACGCCGCGAGCCCGATCCCGGCGGCCGCTGCAGTCACGCTCCCCGCCGCGGCCACTTCGCCACCACCTCTCGCCCCGGCCCCCGGCACCCCCGCAGGCACGCCCGAAGCGCAACCTCCCGTCCAACCTGCGGGGAGTGGGGCCACGCCGGCTCCCCCCGCCGCGCCAGCCCCCCCCCCGCCTCCTCCGCCGCCCCCCGTGGTCGGCGACGCGCCGCTCGCGCCTGCCTCGAGCGCAAATGGCGCGCCACCACCGCCACCGCCGCCCGGGGGCACGCTCGCCCCGCCGCCTGGTGCTGGCGCGCCACCCCCACCGCCCGCGGCCCCCTTCGACTCGGGGGGCGCTGGCGCGACGAGCGGAGCAGGCACCCTGTCGCCTCGGCCGGCGTCGCCTCCGCTGCCACCGACGGGCGCGCCCAGCGCTAGCCCCCAAGTCGTCATCATCCCGAGCGACGGCGGCGCGACCATGATGAATGCTGGCACACCGGGGCCGATCATCATCACTGCGCCAAGCGATAGCGGCCCGAAGATCATCACCCTCGATGGGTCGGGCGGCGGCGCAGAGACGCAGACTCTGCGCCCAGGGCAACACTGGGAGTACTCGGCCTGGGACTTCATGTGCGTCGCAAGCAGCGCCTCGACGGCGACAAAGACGCTCAACGACGCGGGCGCACGCGGCTGGGAGCTCGACAGTCTCGGCAAGCTCAAGCTCACCGACCTCATGTGCTTCAAGCGCCCGCGGGGCACCGCGACGCGCGTCGCGGCATACTAGCGGCATTCGGTATCACGCCAGCGCCCGTCGACGACCGTTGGCTCGCGCTGTTTGACGCGAAACAAACCTCCGACCGACGAGTCGTCAGCGCGGCGCCGCACGAAGTTGTCGCAAGGCCTCATAGGTGGCAATGCCCGCGCACGTTGCCAGATTGAGCGAGCGCATGAGGGTATTGTAGCGCGGCACGGTGATGCGGCGCGCCTCCCCGGCGAAGTCGTGCAGCCACGGCGGGCAACCACTCGTTTCGCGACCGAAGATGAGGCCGTCGCCATCTTGAAACGAAACGTCCCAAAACGAGCGCGTCGCCTGGGTCGTAAAGAGCCACAGCCGCGCCGGACCGAGCGGGCTCTGCGTGAACGCATCCCAATCGGCGTGGTGCTGCACGTCGAGGGCGCGCCAATAGTCCATGCCGCTGCGTTTCAAGTGCCGGTCGGTAATTTGGAAGCCGAGCGGATGAATCAGGTGCAGTCGGCAGCCGGTGACGGCGCAGAGCCGCCCGACGTTACCGGTGTTCTGCGGGATGTCAGGTTGAAAGAGGACGAGATGCAACACGAGCGCTGTTGTGCGCCAAGGCGGCAGAGGGGGGCAAGGGGTCGTGCCCTTGACGCGTGCGCGTCGCGGCGGCTTCGAGACGCCAGCGTACGCGCCGCGTCAAGGGCGGCCTGGCAATCCGGGCGGTCCGAATTTGGCATAGGGTCGACTAGTAGGCACACGACAAGGCGTCGCAAGGCGCCGGACAACCCTCGCTCGTTTCGATGCGAAACTCGTACGGGTTGGCAAGATCCCAGTCGTTGCTGTTGATGTCGTTGACCCAGACGTCGAGCGAGCCCGCCAGATCATACAGGTATAGACACGTAGCGCTCGGCGCGCTGAAGCCCGCAACAGCCGCGTAGGCGCCCTGCCTACACTGGCCGCGCGGATCGCAGACGCCGACCGAACAGCTACCGCTTTGGCATTGATCGGCACGGGCGCTGCCATCCACCGTGAGGTAGCCCCCGGGCAGGCCGCGCGTCACCGCCATGCGAATGTCGACCGGACTCGCCGCCATGCGCAGCGACACCGAGAGCACGCCCTTCGGGAAGTTGGCGAGCACGCCGTCGAGCGGCAGCGTAAAGAAGTCTTGGTCACCGTCGTAGGAGATGTAGCCCGCGATCCAGCCGGTCGAGAGGGTCATTGGAGTCGCGGCGCTGCCGACATAAGTAGCGCTCGCGAGCACGCCGGTGTCGTCGTCGACACGCAAGGTGACGAGCCCCACGCCCTGCGCGCGGAGCTGCACGTCGTAGGCGCGACCGCTTACGATCTGGACTTGGCAGGCCGAGCGAGCGGCAGCGCCCGCGAGCACCGGCACGCAAGGCACGCTCACCCCGGAGGGCGGCCCGACCAGATTCTGACAAACGCCCAACGAGCTGTTGACGCAGGCGACGGTGGCGTTGGTGGCCACGAGCGACAGCCGGCGCGGGGCCGCCACGTCGGCGGGTAAGGTGATGCGCACCGTGGGCGAGGTCGTGCCCTGCACGAGAGCGCGCGGCACGAGGCCGTTGGTGTTCGACGTGAACGCAAGCGCGCCGTCCGCTTGCCCAAGCGTGCTTAGCGCGAGCGCATAGCCTACGCCCCCCACGCTTGCGCCGAGACTGCCGCTTTGCAGCGGCGTCGCCGGCCCCTGGTAGGCGAACGTGGCGGTCGTGGCGGCGAGCGCGACCGTGAGCGGCGCCCCCAGGCCCTGCAACGTGGCGCAGTCAGCACCGACTTGGCCGGCGGACGGGGTAAGATCGACCGTAGTGCCGGCCACCGGCGCGCCGGACGCATCGAAGCCACGCAGCGTGAGTAGCGAGCACGTGCCAACACCGGCCAGCGCGTACGTGCCCGCCCCGAGGTCGACAAATGCATGGCCGCCCGTGCCGTCGGTCTTGACGTAGTCGCCCGCGCCGATGACACGCGGCTGCTTCTTGAAGCTCGCGACGGTGAGCTTCGGATCGAGCGGCCGTACGAAGAAGATATTGTCCGGCGTCAGGCCGCGATCGACGAGATCGGGCTCGAGGCGATGTTCGAGGTGCAGGGTGTAGGGCGCGCTCAGGCTGTAGCCGGGCAGATCGAGCAGCGTGGCGGAAAGGCCGTGCACCATCACATAGAGCGCTCCCTGGCCTTGCGCGAAGAGCGGCAACTGCGTCTCGAGATGATTCGGCGCGAGACCGCCGAGCTGCGGGTCGCCGGGGCCGTCGGGCGAAGGCCGCTGCACCCACGGGGCGACGCACAAGGTCGTCACGCAGCGGCCCGAGCTGCCGCAATCCGTATCGGCAACGCAAGCCTGCCCGGTCGGCCGATAGGTGACGAGCTCGAGCAGATAGGCGTCGGTCGGCGCGTCCGTCGTGGCGCGCAGATAGAGCAACGTGTTGTCCACCGCGGCCGGCGTGTCGATGCGCACCCAGTCCTGATCGTCGGCCGCGCCGATGGTGCCGTGGTAGTCGAAGGCGGGTGGATTGCTGGCACTCGCGGCGCCGAGGGACGCGACGATGGCGGCGCTCGGGCTGTCGTTGCGGCCCCCGGCTTCGGAGGGCTCGCTCGCCAGTGTCACGCTGAGCGTGTACGCGTGCGTAGCGTCGGCCGAGGGCTCAGTATTGCTGACGCGCACCAAGATGGGCACGTCGCCATGCGCGACGAACGAACCGCGGCGCTCGTAGGTAGCGGTCGTACCGGAGCCAACGGTACGCGCCTTCTGGCTCGCCATCGACCAGTCGCCCTGCTGCACGCTGTAGGTCGGCGCGATGCTCGCCGTGGCTGGCCAGACGAGATCGATGAGGATGATGGGCTGGCTGCCGGCGCTCGGGGTGATGACGTACCAATCGACGTCGCTCGCCGGCCCCGTGGCCGCACTGTCGCCCTCGCCGCGATCGGCGAGGTAGGCCGAGACGACACCGCCCGAGGTGATCACGCTAGCCATGTTGACCGCGTCGTTGGGCTCGTGCGTATCGGGGTTGCTCTGCGCCTCGAGGCGCAGGTGATAGGGCACGTCGGGATCGGCCACTAGATCGAGCTTGTCGCCGACCACGAGAAGGAAATCACCCTCAAGCACGGCCGGAAACAATGCATGCAGGCGGTGTGTCGCGGCGGCACCGCCGCTCTCGGCGGCGTACGAGAGCCTCGTGGCGGCGATGGCGCAGCGCTCGCCAACAGGGCAGTGCGCATCAAGGGTGCACAGCTCGCCGACGCGCGCCTTGCGACACCCACCGCGCGCGGGATCACACAACTCGCCGCTCGCGCAATCGGCAGCGCTCGTGCAGCTCGTCGGGCTGCCAGGCACACAAGCTCCCTGCGGGCCGAACCATTCGGCGGACAATTGCAGCGCGGCGAGCTTGTCGTACGTCATGTCGAGCGCGACGATCTGGCCGCCCGCGAGGGCAAAGCGCCAGTAGTCACGATCGCGACGCGGGCACAGCGTGTCCGTAAGATCGGTCTGCAAAGCTCCCACCAAGGCCGATTCAGGGCCTTGCGAGGAGTCGGGGACGCACGGCAGACCGCTCTCGTCGGGCGCCGGCGGCGGGTCACTGCGCTTGCTCGTGCAGGCGGGAGTCACGAGCGCGAGCAGACCGAGCAGACCGAGCAGCGCCGCCGCCCGGATGCCTAGCGCGCGCGCCAACAATCCAGCTCGGCGCGAAACTCCTCGGGCCCAACAAAGGTCGCTTGATCGCACGCCCCGCTCGGCAAGCAGGTGCCCCGCGGGCAGTCGTCGTTGCTTCGACATCGCTCATCCTCCACAACCGGCAAGCACCAATTGGACTCGAGATCGCAGGCCCCGGCGGCACAGCCTGCCGACTCGTCACACTGCTCGGTTGCAAACACGCGCCGCAGGCAAAAGCCACGACGCGCCGAGCAGACCTCGTCGGCACGACAGTCACGCTCGTCACGACAAGCAAAGTGCGGATCGACCGAGCAGACGCCAAGCCCGGTGAGGCAATGCGCCCCTTCGCCTTGGTCCTTGCAGTCGCTGTCGGCAGCACAAGGCGCCGCGGCGTAGCGGGGCGTCAAACACCAACCGCGCGTCGGGTCGCACACGCCGTCACCGGCGCCCGGCTTCGTGTCGCAGTCGGCAGGCCGCAAGCAAGGGGAGCACACGCCCGCGACACACGCCGCGCCGCGACAGTCCCGCATGCTCGTGCACGCGCCGCCGCCGCGGGCTGGACCCCGCAGGGGCTTGCAGTAACCGGCCGCGAGATCGCACTGCCCGGGGCGATTGTCGCTCGAGCGTTCGCAGAAGAAGCACACATCAGGACCGTCCTCGCTGACATCGAACGGATCCGAGCAGCCGCGATCGGCCATGTCGATGAGGCCGTCGCCGTCATTGTCGATGCCGTCGCTGCACGCAAAGGCGGGCGAGAGAATACTCTGCGACTCGTCGTCGTCAGCCGCGAAGTCGCAGCCCACGTCGGCCGGAAAATCAATTGCGCCGTCGTTGTCGTTGTCGATACCGTCCGCGCAGGCCGGCCGCACGACGGGGTCGTCCTCGCTCGTGTCGTAAGCGCTCGTGCACCCCGGATCATAGGGCCAGTCGACCTTGCCATCGCCGTCGTCATCGATGCCGTTCGAGCACGCCGCGCTCGGCCCCTCGTCGCTATCGAGCCCGTCAAAGCAGTCGGGATCATCGGGATAGTCGGTCTTGCCATCGCCGTCGTCGTCGCGCCCGTTCGAGCAAGCCGGACACGGCCCCGCGTAGGTGCCGTCCGACGGATCGCCGATGGCGGTCGGCGGCCAGTAGCAGTTGCAGGCGCCCGTCTCTTCGATTCGACACCACAGGCTCCCGAGGCCGCAGTCCTGATTGACGCTCGCCTGGCACGGGCTGTCGTTCGGGCGCAGCACGCCGGTCGGACGCCAGGTGGCGCTCGGGCGACGGGCCGGCAGGTCGAGGACGCCGCCGGCGGGCATCTTCAGGTCGCGCTCCTCCACGAAGCGCGCCTCGACGCAGCCAAAGCGGTACAGGGCCTCGCCGAGCGGGTCGTCGAAGGGCCGCTCGGCAAAGTAGAGCATGATGCGATTCCAGCCGGCCTGCTTAGCGAGGGGCGCGACCGACTCGAAGGGCAGGGCCGCCAAGCTCGAGCCGAGCGAGATGTTGCCGACCTCGACGTCGTAGCAGGCCTGCCCGTCGACGCGCGGCTCGGGCCGCTGCGTATAATCGTAGGCGATGAGCGAGCGGCCGGCCACGTCATCGACGAGCGGATCGGTGTGCCAGCGCGCCTCATCGGCATCGCCCGCCCCGTCGGCGTCCGTGTCGATGAACGAGTCCTGCGCGGCGCTCACGCTGCGGGCGTCCGTACCGGCGCGCACCTCGACCGGGTCAGGGATGCCGTCGTTATCCGAGTCGACGCTCGTGCGCGAGGTGCCAAGCAGGATCTCCTCACAGTCGCGCAACCCGTCGCCGTCCGTATCGCCGCGCTCGGCCTCGGGGCAGCGACCGTCGCTCGGATCGAGCGGATCGAAGCCACTCGCCCGCAAGCGCCACTCGACGAGATCGCTAAAGCCATCGCCGTCCGTATCGGCGAGCGTCGGGCGGGTGCCGAGCCGGAGCTCGTCAACGTCGCTCTTGCCGTCGCCATCGCTATCGGCCGCGGCGTGGTCACCATGGGGCAGCGCGTTCTCGTTGGCGGCGAGAAAGCTCGCGAGGTCGTAGCTGCGCCGTGCGTCGGCGACTTCGAAATCTGCGAAGCTGATGCTGTCGCCGTTGCGAAACTGACGAAAGCTGCCGCCGCCCGCGTCCGCCATCTTCTTGAGCAAGCCGGCCGTCTCTTGCCCGAGGCTGTCGTTGTACTGCGCCTCGATGGGGTCGGAGTCGGTACACGCGTCGACGTCGTTGCCGGTGATGAACATGCGCGGATCGGAGGCGAAGGCCGTGTGCACGATGACCGGCACCGAGTAGAGATCCGACAGGCCGTGAATGCGCTCGACCGCGCGCAGCGCCGCCGTCGGCGAGTTCGACTCGCCGCGACAGTTATCGGGAAACGGCATGCCATCCGAGACGAAGACCACATCGTAGCGACTGCGGGCCCGCGCCCGCTCGTTTTGTTGCGCGAGGTCGCGATCGAGCAGCACGAAGGCTTGCGCGAGGGCCTTGTCGTAGCTCGTATTGGAGCTCGTGCGCGCGACCTGCATGAGGCTCGCGAGCAGGTGCGCGCCATCGCGCGTAAAGCCGGGCAAGCCGCGCGCGTTGCGGGTATGCACGACGACGTCGCCATAGAAGCTGATGAGCCCGATCTCGATCCCGGGCCGCAATCGATAGGTCACCGGATCCTGCACGAAGCGCATGATGAAGTCGCGCACCGCCGAGACACGCCGGTTGTTCGGATCGGTGACGTTCATCGAGTTCGAACGATCGACGACGAACAAGAGCTTCTGCGCGCCCTCGAGCGTGCTCGACGGCTCGGCGCAGAAGCTCGTGCGCACGCGGATCTTGTTGTCGACGACAGGCACGCGCTGCTCGAGCGGCACGAAGAGGTCCGACGTGCTGCACCCCGCGCCGCAAAGCGCGAGCGCCGCGAGCCAAGCGCCGAGGACGCCCTGCCGAACCGGCCGCGATGGACGCATCATTGCAACTCCACACAGTCGAGCGTCTCGTCGAAGATGGAGTTGGCGACCACCGAGTCGTTGAAGATGCCATCGTTGCTCGGCAGGTAACGAAAGTCGCTGTCGGCGAGCTGCACGCTGCCGCTCGCCGGAACCTTCAGCGACGGCGGCACATAGCGGGCGCGCAGGCAGGCGGTGCGAATGAGCGGCGCACCGGCCGCGTCGTCGGCGAGACCCTCCTCGACGTAGACGCGCACTTCGTTGATGCCAAACGTCGTGCCGAGATCGTCGTTGGCGAGCGTCGGCACGAGCTTGATGCGGCGCACGTTGAAGCTGTAGCAGGTGCGGCCCTCGGTGGTGACGCGCGTCGCCGGTAGGTCATAGCGGTAACGCGTGCGCGCAGCCGCCTCGCTCTGCTGCACCATCGGGTTCAAGTGCCACGCGACCTCTTGCCCGTTCGGGATCCCATCGCGGTCATCGTCGTTCTCGAAGCTCCACGCTGCCGGGTCGAGCCCGAAGATGACCTCGATGCGGTCAGGCAAACCGTCGTGGTCCGTGTCTGGACTGTCGACACGCGTGCCGAGGGCGCGCTCCTCGCAGTCGTGCAGGCCGTCGCGATCCGTGTCGATGTACTGGCGCCGCATGTCGCCCGTCACCGGATCGGCGACCCACTCGAAGTCGCAGTTCATCGGCGCCGCGGGATCACAGGGCGCCGTCAAATCGGCCCCCGGCACATCGACGAGCGCCGGCACGCACGGGTCGAGCGGGTCGAAGCCGAAGGCCGCGCGTCGGACCTCGAGGGCATCGGAATATCCGTCACCGTCGGTGTCGGCGCTGCGCGGTGAGGTGCCGAGCGCCGCCTCCTCGTCGTCCGGCAAGCCGTCGAAGTCGCTGTCCGATGTCGTGCCTGCGGCGCCCACCAAGGCAGCGCGGTTGTCGGCGAAGAAGAGGCGCAAGCTGCGCGGTTGCTTGATGGCCGCGTAGTCGATACCCGACAGGTCGATGGCATCGCCGCCATAGAACTCCATGTAGGTGCCGCCGCCCGCGCGCGCCATCTCCTGCATGAGCGGCACGGCGCGCGCCGGATCACCGAAGATGGCGATGATGGCCGGGTCGGCGAGCGGGTCGAGCACGAGACCGGTGTGCACGCGCAAGTCACCGACGCCGAAGCGCATGGCGAGGTCGATGAGGTCGTGCACCTTGGCGAGGATCTGGTAGGGCTGATTGTAGTCGGCGCCGGCCACGAGCTCGGTCGTGCCGAGGCCCCCAAATAGACTCGCTGCGTCCGGCGACTCGAAGCAGCGGGTGCCGTTGTAGGTGCAAACGCCCGCGTCGCACACCGTGCGCGCGTTAGCCGGCGCCGCCGGATCGGTGCGGCCGGCCTGCAACAGGCAGTTGAGGAAGTCCTGGTCTTCGCACAGGCGATTGATCTGCAAACCGCCGCAGCCCGGGTCGGCGGGGAAGTTCGGGTCGATGTCGTTGCACAAGCCGATCTGACAGAGCGGATCGGGAAAGCCGTCGGAGATGAAGACGAGCACATACTTGCTGCGCCCGAGCTCGGCCGGCCCGTGCCGCCCGTCGGCCGACACGTCCTGCATGTCGCGCTGCAACTCCGCGTACGCGACCGCTAACGCGCCCTGATAGTCGGTGAGTGTGTCGGCCTCCCCGAGCGTGTCGAGCGCCGGGACGAGCTGATTGAGGTCGTTGGTAAACACGGGTGGAGGCGGATCGCCGGTGGTCGGCGGCGTCGCCGTGATGCTGGCGTTGAAGACGATGACCTTGAAGTAGACGTTCGGCGTGCCAATGAGCGCGTTGATCGTCTGCTCGACCGCCACGGCGCGCTGCCGGTTCTGGTCGCTGAACTGCTGCGAGCCCGAGCCGTCGACGATGAACATGATCTTGACCGGATAGGGCACGTCGGCCGGGCGGGAGCTGCAGAACTCGCCCGTCAGCGCGAGCTCGTCATCGACCACGTCTTGTGGCACCTCGACCTCGGGGTATTCGAGGCGCGTGTTCGAGCACGCGTAAGGCAGCGCGACGGCCAGGCTGAGCCAGCCGAGCCCAAGACCGCCGCCTGCTCGCATCGCGTTACGCGCGCGCGCCGCGCTTACGCATGCGCGGCACGAGCAGCGCGCCGAGCGCAAGCAGTGCCGCCGCCACGAGGGCCGGAGCGCCAGCCGCCGCGCAGCCACTCTTACCGTCGTCGATCGCGGTAATCGTGAGCGCGGTCGTGGCGCTCGCCTGCCCGAGCCCGAGGGGGTCGCCGCTCGGCAGCTCGGCGTTGACGCGCACGAGGTACTTGCCGGGAGCATCGACCTTGAAGCGGATGTTGTTTACCTCGGCGCAGGTGCCGTCGGCGTTCTGATTGAGGCACTCGGCGAGCTGCGCGCTGCCCGGCATCGCCTGCGGCGCCGCGCCTTGCGCGTTGACGAGCACGGCATTGCTACTCGAAGGCAGATCGTCAAAGCGGGCTGTCCACGAGTGCGGCGCCGCGCGGCGGTTGGTCATCAAGACCAGGGTTACGGTCTCACCAACCTTGAAGCTGCCACTGTACGAGAGCGCCATCGGAAACGCGCCGACGGTAAAACCGCCGTTGGCGTTCAGGCACGCCTTGGCGCCAGGTATGGCGTAGCACTCGCTTGGGTCACAAGACTCCGAACCACCGGACCAGTTGCCGTTGTCGCCGAGACCATCGCGATCGACGTCGATCTGCTTCGCGTTCGGCACGCTCGGACAGTTGTCCTTGTAGTTCGGGACGCCATCACCGTCGATATCGGGATCGCAAGCGTCGCCGAGACCGTCACAGTCGATGTCGGGCTGCATGGTCTTGCCGGTCTTGCAGGCGAGCGTGAGGCTGCCGACCGGGTTGGCGATGGCCGGGCAGTTGTCGACGACATCGGGGATGCCGTCGCCGTCTTGGTCGCCGTCGGTGGCGGCAGGCGGGGCGTCCGTGTCGCAGGCGTCGCCGACGCCGTCATGGTCGCTGTCGAGCTGAGAGGGGTTCGGGACCATGGGGCAATTGTCAGGCGTGTTGGCGACCTTGTCGCCATCCATGTCGTCGTCGCACTCATCGCCGAGGCCGTCGCCGTCGAGGTCGGTCTGTGTGCTCGTCGCGAGGTGCGGACAAAGATCGCAGGCGTCACCAACGCCGTCGCCGTCTTCGTCGAGTTGGTCAGGATTGGCCGCAAAGGGGCAATTGTCGAACTCGTCTTCGTAACCGTCGCCGTCGAAGTCGTCGGCGAACTGGTAGCTGACACCGCGGTCGGTCATGTTGACGAGGATCGAGCCGCACCCGCAACCGCAGCCGCCACCCGACTGGTCGGGCGTGCCGCAGAGGCCACTCGTGCACTCACCGGCGGCGGCGTGGCTCGCGACGAACGAGAGTGACAGGCTGAGAAGGAAGACGAGGCTAGTTCCTGCGCGCATGGACCCCTCCAGTCGAAGAGCATCGGTAGTCTACTATGGCGCACGCACAGCAGCCAGCGTCAATGAACGAATTCTTGCCCGATGTAGGTCCGTGGTGGCCAAGGTGAGAGCCGTCGCGCCGGCGCGTTCGGCTTCGCTGTCGCGGCCGAGCTGGCGCAAGGCACGCGCCACGCCGGCGAAGGCATCGGCAAACGAGGGCGCGACTTGGCTCGCGGCTTCAAAATGCGCAAGCGCCAAGGCCGGCTCCCGCGCCGCGAGGAGCAGCTCCGCGTACACGAGCTGCGCCAAGAGGCATGACGCATCGAGCTCGACCGCGCGCGCGGCAGCCGCGAGGCCGATCGTCTGCTCACCCTGCAGGCCAAGCACACGACCGAGCTCAGCGAGACAGACGCCCGAATCGGGCACCTGCGCGAGGGCGAACTCGAGCTCGGCGCGCGCCTCTTGGAGAGCCGCGGCGTCAGCGCCGCACTCGAGCGCCTGGGCCATGCCGAGGTGCGCGAGATCGAGCTTCGGATCGGCATTGACGGCCGCCTTGGCGCTCGAGAGGGCGGCGGCGCGCGGCTTATCGGGCGGCTCACCAAAGAACAAGTGGCGCAGCGCGTGGGCGCACGCCTGAAGCGCGAGCGCCGGAGCGCGGATCTCGACGGCCGCGCTCGCTCCGAGCGTGCCGAACAAAGTGATACACAGCTCGTTCGAGTCAGCCTCGAAGCGCAAGAAGGTGCGCCGCGCCTCGGCCAAGGCCTCGCGCTCGCTGTCACCGGGCCCTTGCGTGTGCACACCGCCCGCGGCGCGCGTGCGCTTGTGCTCGATATCGAGCGCGAGCCAGCTATTCATGCCGCCGTGCTTGGCGCTCTTGCGCATGATGGCGCCTTGCTGGCGCTCGTCGCGCACGCGGCCACGCAGCAGACCGTCAGGCACCTCGACGACGCGGCTCGCCACGAGTGGCGCGTCCGCGTCCGTTAGGCCGGCGTAGGGCAGAAGCGCCTCGACGCTCACGCCGAGTCGGCGGGCGATCTCTTTGAGAGTCTGGCCCGCAGGCAAGCTGAGACGCGACATGCGAGCCGTGTATCAACCCCTTGCTGCAAGAGCCAGCGAATGGCAGGCTCGCCGCCATGCCTCGCCACGTCACCGGCTTCGACCGGGCCGCTCTCGAGCCGCCGGTGCGCTCGGACACACGGCGGGACTTTCTTGCGGCCTCCTGCAAGCTCGCGCTTGGCGGCGTAGCGGCCGGCTTCGGCCTCGCGGCGCTGCGCATGGCCGTGCCCGCCGCGCGGCGCCGCGGGCCGCCGGTGGCGCTCGGGGCGGCGGGTGATTTTCGCGTCGGGACGAGCACGCTCGTGCCGAGCCGCGAGGTCTACGTGCTGCACAGCCCCGCCGGTTTCGCGGCCATTTCGACGCGCTGCCCGCATCTCGGCTGTGCCGTGCGCGCGACGCGCGACGGCTTCGCGTGCCCGTGTCACGGTGCGCGCTTCGATGCACAGGGCGCGGTGCAGCACGGCCCGGCCCGACGGGCGCTCGTTTGGTACGCGCTGTACGTCGACGAGCGGGCGCGGCTCTGGCTCGATCGGGGGCGCGAGGTGCCGCCTGGCACGTTCGTCACCTTCGCGCTCACCCCCGAACCGGCATGAACGGCCGTAGCGACCATGGCGCGGCGAGCGCCGGTGCGTCTCACGACGCGCTCACGCAAGCGGCCCTCACCGCGAGCGACCAAGGCTTCGTCGTTCACCTGCACCCAACGCGAGTCACCGAGCGCGCTCTACGCCCAACGACGACCCTCGGGCTCGGCCTCATCTGCCTCGCGTTGCTCGCGCTGCTCACGCTGAGCGGCGGCTTGCTCATGCTTGACTTTGTGCCTGCGCTCGAGCGCGCCTACGCGAGCGTGCTCGATATCGAGTACGTCGTCCCGTTTGGCCATCTCGTGCGCAGCGTACACCGCATCGCAGCCCACGCGCTCATCGCGACTATGATGCTGCACCTGTGGCGCGTCGCGCTCACGACGGCCTACGTCGGCCGCACCCGCAACTGGCTCATTGGCCTCGCGCTCGCGACGCAGGTGCTCGCGCTCGCCTGGACCGGCACGCTGCTGCCGTGGGATTCGAGCGCGTACTGGGCGACGCGCATCGCCGCGCAAGCACTCGCGGTCGTGCCGGCATGCGGACCCCTCGCAGTGACCTTGCTGCTCGGTGATGGCGACGTCGGCCCGGCCGCGCTGTCACGCGCCTATGCGCTGCACGTGACGCTCTTGCCCGTTGTGCTCCTCGTCTTCGTCACGTGGCACCTATGGCGCCTGCGCCGCGCTGGCGGCCTCGCGCGGCCGAGCGTCATCGACGAGCCGACGGTGCCCGCGTGGCCACACCTCGTCGGCCGTGAAGCGCTCGTGCTGCTCATCACCCTGACGCTGGTCCTTGCCTTGGCGCTCGCTTTTGGCGCCCCCCTTGGCCCGCCGGCCGATCCCTCTTCGCCGCAGAATCCCGAGAAGGCCGCCTGGTACTTTCTCGGCCTGCAGGAGCTCGTCGGCTACTCCCGGGCGACAGGTGCGCTATGGCTCGTGCTCTACGCGAGCCTCCTCGCCGCCCTTCCGTTCGGCGACCGTGACACCGCCGGCGCGGGCTGCTGGCTCACTCCCGTGGCGGCGCGCCGCGACCTCGGTGCGGCGTTGTTCCTCACGCTGCTCGTACTCTTCGGCCTTTCGGCGGGGCTCGTGCGCGCGGCCGCTGACGCCGGCGCTTGGCAGGAGGTCGTCAATCCGGGTACCGCGTCGCTGGCCCTCGCCACGCTCGGCGGCGGCACACTCGCCGTGCGCCGCGGCGCGCGCACGGGCTTGCGTCTAGCGCTGCTCGTGCTGACCACGGCGCTCGTCCTCTTCACTGTGCTCGGCGCCTGGCGGGGCGTCGATTGGCAACTCGGGCTCCCATGGCAGGAGGCACGCGGTGGCCTTTGATACAAAGCACGACGCGCGCCGGCTCACGTGGGCGCTCTTGGTGGCGAGCCTCGCATGCCTCACCGTCCTCGGCGTGGCGGCCTATGAAGGCCTCTGTGCCCCTTGGCAGCGCGCGCCGCGGCCCGGCAAGACACGGCCAAACACCCTCGTCGAGATCGTCACCTGCGATGGCACCGTGGATCGCTGTTTCACCTGCCACGAAGACGTCCATGCCGCCTCGTCCGGCCGTACTGAACCCGACCTCGACCGCGACTCGAGAGGCGCCCGGCGAAGAAGCTGGAGCGCCGGCCACGCCGGGCTCGCCCTCGGCTGCTCCACCTGCCACGGCGGCGTCGGGCGCGCGCTCGCCGTCGACGCGGCGCACACCCTGCTCGGAACGGCACGGCGCGATCCGCTACTCGCGCGCCCCTACGCCGCCGCGAGCTGCACGCGCTGCCACGTCGCCGGCGCTGTGAGCGGCGGCGCGGCGGCCGCGCGGGGTGCCGAGCTTTTTCTGAGCCTCGGATGCGCGGTGTGCCACAGCCCGGCCGCAGAAGGACGCGGCGGTTTCGACGTCGGCCCCGACCTGCACCGCGCTGCCCGACGCGACCTCGCCGAGCTACGCCTCATCTTGCGCGAGCCGAGCCGGCGCGGCGCCGACAGCCGCATGCCCGCGTTCGCCGCGAGCTTTGCGGGCGATGACGACCCCGCCCTTGCCGACTTGCTCACCTACGTCATCGGTCTCAGTCTACCGCCGAGCTGCCCGCTTCCGACGAGCGTTGCGCGACTCGTCGCCGCCCCTTGCACGACGTGCCACGCCGATGTGCAGGGACGCGCCTCTGGACGCTTCGTGCACCGCTGCGTGTACCTCAACGACCGCCGTGCCGCGCTCGCCTGCGCCGGGTGCCACGCTGGGGCGCTGCCGGCCCCTCTGCAAGGTGAATGCCCGGTCATTCGCACGCAGCGAAGCGCCTGCGCGGCCTGCCATCGAGACGACGCATGAGCACTACGGTGTCACGCCGAGACGACGACGCCCCCAGGACCGTACGCGCGGTTCGGGCCGAGACGGAGGCCGAGACAATGGCCGCGACAACGCTGGCGCGCCGTCTGACGCGGCGCCAGGCGCTCGCCACGCTCGCCGGTTTATCGAGCGTAGCGCTAGGCGCCCTCTTCGGAGCCTGCCGCCCACTGCGTCAGGCGCCCGACCGCCTCGTGGGTTGGCTCGCGACACTGCCCGAAGCGCGGCGGCAAACGCTGCGCGTGGCCATCGAACGCATCATGCCCGGGGCGGCAGAGGCCGGCGCGCTCGCCTTTATCGCCTATTGGCTCGAGCAACCGGGCTTTGCCGGATTCGTCCACGAGCTCGACTTGCTGACGCTGCTGCTCGAGCGCCAGGCGCGGCAGCGCTTCTCGACACCGTTCGTCTCCTGCACCGCGGCGGCGCAGGACGAGGTGTTGCGCGATTTTCAGCTCGGCCGCCTGCGCGGCAAGCACTTCGACGGTGAGCAGGCGTTTCGCCACCTCGTGGCGCTCACCCTCGAGAGCTACCTCGGCGAGCCCAAGTACGGCGGCAACCAGGACGCGGTCGGCTGGCAACTCATCGGCCACCATGCCTGCTACTTCGCGCCGAAGCACGCCCAAGGTGGCCCACCGCTCGGAGGCTTGCCCTACTGAGGGCGACACGTCCGACGATGAGCAAGCGCGACGAAGTCGATGTGGTGGTGGTGGGCAGCGGGGCCGGCGGGGCGCCAGTGGCGCTCACCTTGGCCGAGGCCGGAGCACGCGTCGTAGTACTCGAGAAGGGGCCGTACTACTCGGTGCGCGACTTTACGCACGACGAAATCGCCATCTGTCGGCGTGATTTCTTCGTGCCTATGGCGAGCGTCGATCCGCACACGCTGCGGCAAAACGGCGACGCGCACGCCGAGCCCACCCGCGAAGGCTGGACGTCGCAGTGCGTCGGCGGAGGCACGGTGCACATGAGCGGCTTTTGGCACCGCGCCCACGAGCACGACGTGCGCCTCGCCTCGCTCACCGGGGGGATCAAGGGCGCGCGCCTCGCCGATTGGCCGCTTTCGCTCGAAGCGCTTGCGCCCTACTACGACCTCGCGGAGGCGGAGCTCGGCGTCTCGGGCGTCGCCGGCAAGAATCCGTTCGAAGCGCCGCGCCGGCCTTTCGCGCTGCCCCCTCTCGCCGCTCATCCCGTCGCCGGACTCATCGACGCCGCGAGCCAACGCCTCGGACGGCACAGCTTCCCGACCGCGCGCGCCATCACTTCGCGCTCCTGTGGCACACGGCCGCCGTGCAACTACTGCGGCTTTTGTGGCGAATACGGTTGCGAGAACGGCGCCAAGTCGAGCGTGCTCGCCACGTTGCTGCCGCGCGCTGAGGCGACGGGCCGCTGCGAGATCCGCGCGGGCGCGATGGCTGTACGCATTCTCATTGACGAGCGCGACCACGCGACCGGTGTCGAGTACCTCGATAGCCGCGGCATGCGGCAGGCCGTGTACGCCCGCGCCGTCGTCCTCGCCGCGAGCGCCGTCGAGAGCGCACGCCTGCTGCTCTTGTCGGCCGGCCCGCGCCACCCGCGCGGCCTCGCCAACAGCAGCGGGCTCGTCGGCCAGAACCTCACCTTCTCGACCTTCGGCAAGGCCACAGCCATCTTCGCGCGCGCCGAGCTCGCGGCGACACTTGGCCACGCCGGGCTCCACCTGCCGTTCGTGCAGCGCAGCCTCCAGGACGACTACTGGATCCCGCACGCCGGCCTCGCGTCGCCAAAGGGCGGCACGCACAACTTCCTCTTGCACCACCCGAACCCCATCAACGCTGCCTTGCGCTTGGTCGGCGACTCCGATTGGGGTCTGTGGGGAGAGCCACTCAAGGAGCGCTTGCGCGCGTACTTTCACGACGAGCTCTGGCTCGAGGTCGAGATCTTTGGCGAGTTCTTGCCGACCGCCGGAACTTACGTCGACCTCGATCCCGATATCAAAGACCGCTTCGGTCTGCCCGTCGCGCGCCTCACGGTGCAGCACCACCCGGCCGACACGGCCATGAGCGCCCATCTCGTCGCGCGCGGCCTCGCAGTTCTCGACGCCATTCGACCCGCGGCCACACAGACGAACGCCTGGGCCTCGGGCGGCACGACCTATCACCTGCAGCACGGCACGTGTCGCTTCGGCCGCGACGCCGCGACCTCGGTGCTCGACCCATCGTGCGCGACCCACGAGGTCAAGAACCTGTGGGTCACCGATGGCAGCTTCATGCCGACCTCGCTCGGCGTACCGGCCACACCGACGATTCTCGCCAACAGCTTTCGCGTCGCCGATCTGCTGCGGGCGCGATTCTTGCGCCACGAGGTCGACTAGATGACGCGCCCGCCCGACGCCGGCGTGACTATCGCGAGCACGGCCGAACCTTCGACCCGTGCGCTACTCGCCCTCGCGCTCGTCGCAGCGGCCACGCTGCTGCTCGAGGTGACGCTCGTGCGCCTCATCTCGGTCGCGCTCTGGTATCCCGTTGCTTACGCCGCGCTCGCCTGTGCGATGCTCGGCCTTGGCGCTGCCGCCGTGGCCGCGAGCGTGTGGCAGCGCCTGGCACGGGTCCGAACGGCGCGCCTGTTGCCTGGCGCGGCATTACTGCTCGCGGCGAGCACGGCGCTCGGCTATCCCTTGTGGAACGCCATCCCGGCTGATCCCCTATGTCTAGGCAACGAGCCGTGGCAGCTCGTCTTCGTGCCCGCGTGGTTGCTGCTGCTGACGCTGCCGTTCGCCTGTGCGGGGCTCTTCGTCGCGCGCATGTTTGCCACCTGGCCCGCCTGCGCGGCGCGCCTCTACGCGGCGGACCTCGTAGGAGCATCACTCGGCGTCATCTCCTACGTCGGCCTCGTGACGCGACTCGGCGCTCCATCGTGCCTTCTCGCGAGTGCGGCCTGCGCCGCTCTAGGCGGCGTCCTCGCGGCCCCAAGCGAGCGACGCCTGGGCCGCGTCGCCGTGCTCGTCTCACTCGGGTGCCTGCTCGCCGTGCCCGCCATCGACACGCTCGTGCAGCTTCGCATCTCACGACACAAGGCCGGCGGCACTGGCCTTGCCACGCTACGGCCGCGACTGTGGACGGTTGGCTCGGCCATCGACGTGGTGCGCGAGCCGCACGAGACGGACGCCACGTTGCTCATCGACGGCGGCACGGCACAGAGCCAAGTGGCGAACCCGGCTTGGCCGAGGTTGAGGGGCCTGCGTCGCCTGCCCTATCGTCTGACGTCCGGCACGAAGACCCTCGTCATCGGCTCAGGCGGCGGCGCCGAGGTGCAGGCCGCTCTCGAGGCCGGCAGCCGACGCATTCTCGCGCTCGAAATCGACAGCGGCATCAACGAGATCATGCGCGGCGAGCTCGCGGTTGGCTCAGGCAATGTCTTCTTGCGCCCCGAGGTCGAACTTGTGACGGCCGAAGCGCGCGCCTACTTGGCAGCGCACGATGAACAGTTCGACGCGGTGGTCTCGCTGCATACCATCTCAAATGCCGCGTCGACGACAGGCGCCCTGGCGCTCGCCGAGAACTACCTGCTCACGGTCGAGGCCCTGCGCCTCTTGCTCCTGCACGTCGCGCCCGAAGGCGTGCTCCTCATCAGCCGCCCCGAGTCGCAGCTCGGACGGCTTACGGCGATGCTGGCTTTGGCGTGGCCGTTCTCATCGCCGCTCGCGCAACATCTGGCCGTGGTCACCGCGGGCACCATGCGGCCCGCCTTTCTCGCGGCGCTCGTCGTCAGTCGTGTGCCACTCGACGCCGTCAAGCTCGCCGCCCTACACGACGAAAACCGCGGTCGACTCGCGTACGAGCCGGACGGCGGGGGAGACAGCCAAGAGTTCTTCGCGGCGGCGCTGCGCGGGCAGAGCGACACGCACCTGCTCGGCTATCGCGCGATGACCCTCGAGCCGGCCACCGACGAGCGCCCCTTCTTCAACCTGACGAAGCGCTGGAGCGAGCTCGACCGCGGCGACTTCGCGACGACGCTCACGAGCGGGTCCGAAGGCCGCAACCGCCTCGAGGACCTGCCCATGGGGCAAGTCGCCGTCGTGTCGCTGCTCGCCGCGCTCCTCGCACTCGCGTCGCTCTTGGTCATTCTGCCCGCCGCGCTTTTCGCGCGCCGACGCGAGTCGTGGCGCCACGTGCTCGGACTAGGGGGCGCATTCGGCGCGCTCGGCGCCGGCTACATGATGGTCGAGGTCGTGCTCGTGCAGCGCCTCGTGCGCGTGCTCGGCGAGCCGCAGACAGCCATGATCGCGGTACTCGGCGTGCTACTCGCCGCGAGCGGGTTCGGCTCGTGGTGGCTCGCCGGCCGCCGACGCATGGGGCCCGCGCTCGGCTGCCTCGGGGCGGCGCTCGCTGCTGTGCTCACCGGCTATGCGGTGCCTCTCGGTATGGACGCCATCGCGGCGCGCCCCTACGCTTGGCGCCTCATCGGCGTCGTCGCCATGGTGGCTCCCATAGGCATCTTGCTCGGGGTACCGTTCGCCGCCGCGCTCGCGCGACTCGAACGACCGAACCTCGTCGCCTGGGCCTGGGCACAAAATAGCCTCTTCGCGGTGGCCGGCACGCAGGCGGCGCTCGTCATCAGCTCCGGCGTCGGTCTGCGCGACACGGCCCTCGCCGCCGCTGCATGCTATGCAGGTGTCGGCCTGACGGCTCTCGGACTCACGCCGCGCAAACCTCCTGGCGTTGCGCACCGCACTTGACGAGGACGCACAGCGTCCAACGCGACGGCCGGGCCCGTCATCCCCCGCGCAGGTGCTCGAGCGCGATCTTGACGCCGATGCCGATGAGAATCACCCCCCCCAAGCCCTCGACGCGCCGGCCCCACGCGGCGCCGATGCGCCTACCGAGCACCATCCCCACGGCGGTGAAGACAGCAGCCACGAGCCCGATGACGAGGGCTGGAACAACGATCGTGGCGCCGATCATAGCGAGCGACAAGCCAACGGCCAAGGCATCGATGCTCGTCGCGACCGACAGGACCACGAGCGACCACCCCGACGTCGGGTCGCCCACGGCCGACGGCCCGCTCTCCTCCTCGTCGTGCCAAGCGCCAAGGAGCATCCTACCGCCGACGAGGGCGAGTAGCCCAAAAGCGACCCAATGGTCGAAGGCGGCGATAGACGCGTACACGGCATGGCCCGAGAGCCAGCCGAGGACCGGCATGAGCGCCTGAAAGAGGCCGAAGTGAAACGCCAAGCGAAACACGTGGCGACGTGTCATAGGCCGCAGCGCGAGGCCGGTGACGAGGGCCACCGCGAACGCGTCCATTGCCAAAGCGCAGGCGAGAGCGAGAAGGCTCATCCAAGCCATGAGGGGGCACCTCCTTGCGTTCGCGGCTTCGAGCGGCGGTTGACCGCAGAATCGCCAGGCCGCGCGAGGCATCCTAAGCGCCGAACGGCAATGCGTCCACAGGAGATGAGCTCATGCGAACCGAAACCCATAGCCACATCAGGGCGAAGACCAAGACCACATCGCGATCGAAGACCGAGGACGGCAGAAACCATTCCGCGGCACGCGCGGTGCCACGGCGTCAGATCGCGCTCGAGCGCATCTATGACGCGTCGCTCGCCGACCTCTGGCGACTGTGGACCACCAAGGACGGCATCGAAGCGTGGTGGGGACCTGCCGGCTTCTGCGTGAGGGTACACAAGCTCGAGCTGCGACCAGGAGGTGAGCTCCTGCACGCCATGACTGCTGTAGGCGCGGAGCAGATCCAATTCATGCTCCGAGCCGGCCTGCCACTGACAACCGAGGCGCGCGTGACGTACACCGAGGTGGTACCGCGACGCCGGCTCGTCTATGAGCAGCTCGCCGACTTCGTTCCGGGAGTAGCGCCGTACGTCGTGAGGACGAGCGTCGAGCTGCAACCGAGCCCACCGGGCGTCAAGATGATCCTCGTCTTCGATGCCATGCATGACGAGGAGTGGACGAACATGTCAGTGCAAGGGCGAGAGAGTGAACTCGACCGGCTCGCGGAGGCGCTCGCCAAAGGAGTGTAGGCTAGCCGCCGACGCAAACATCGTAGAGTCCACCGGCGAAGTCCGTCTTGCCAGTGCATGAGTAGTTCGAGCCAGCGAGCGAGCAGTCGATCGTGGTGTTGCACGGATAAACGCACACGCCGTCCTTGACGCTCACGCAGACCGTGCCCTGCGGGCACTGGCCTTGCGTGACGCAGTGCAGGCTACAAAATCCGCCGGGAAAGATAGCCCCGGTCATGCAGCGACTCGCGCAGTCGGTGTCGCGCTGACAGCGCGCGCCAACGACGTTGCTCGGCATGGGACGCTCGGCGCTCGGCGACGGATGCTCGCCGCAGGCGAGCAAGCCAAGGACCACAGGCAGCAAGATCAACAGGCGCATGGGGGAGTTCCTCAGAAGTAGTAGCGGGCGCCGAGCGCACCGAAGAAACGCAGCGACGACTTCGCCTCGCCGGTCTTTAGCCGACTATCCGCCGCGAGCAGGTAGCGCAGCCCAACCGCCACCTCGGCGAACAACTCGAGCGGCACCGACTGCAACATCAGGCCCGCACCGATTGGCACGCGCACCGTCAGCGCCGGCCGCGCGGGATCAGCATAGGTGTGACAATACGACCAAGGTGTGTTGTGACAGTGATAGCCACTCGGGCCGCCCGCGTCGATGAACTGCACGCCGCCGCCGCCATAGAGATCGAGCTGCGCCGTGCCGAGGTTCGCCACGCGCGCCAAGATGTAGACGACATCGGCCCCAAGCGCGACGCCGCCTTGGGGCAACGAGTAGCCGAGGTAGCCGTCGAGAGCGAGCTCACCGGCGATGGGCACGCGTGCCACGACGGCCGAGACCTCACCGAGCTCGGCGCCGACGCCAATGCCGCGCCCCTTCACGTCGCCCGCGTGGCCCCGCGCCGGGCTCGCTGCCGCGCCGGCGCCAGCGGGCGCCGCGATGATGGGCTTCTCGGTCGCGCCGCCTGCCGCCGGCTTCTTCGCCTGCGCGGTGACAGCGAGCGTGCCGACGAGGGCAAAGCCGAGCGCTCTCATGGACACGTGGTGGCTCCGTTCACGCAGATGACGCTGGTCGAGCCGGGGTACGTGCAACAGCGATCGGTAGAGCAATCCACGCACGGGCAGCTCGTACACTCGCGGCCGATGGTGAAGTTTCGGCAGCGCCCGGCCGTGCAGACCTGGTCGCGATCGCAGCGGCGATCACACTGACCGCAGTTGAGTGGATCGTTGCTGAAGCTCTGCCGCGTCACGCAGCTTTGGCCGTTCGGATCGCAGGCATCGGCCGAGGGCGTCTGCGAGGCGCAGTTGCCGGTCACGCAGACCCCTTGCGAGCAGAAGTCGCCGCCCGTGGCGGCGCCGGTGCAGGCATGGCCGCAGGTGCCGCAGTTGTTGTCGTTGCTCACAAGCTCGACGCACTGCCCGGCGCAGTCCTCGAGCCCCGCGCGACAGACGCACGCGCCCGCACTGCACTGCTGATCGTTGCGGCATGAGCTGCCGATGCCGCCGCAGTTCGACGGATCGCGCGTCAGGTCGCGACAACGCCCACCGCTCCACACGAGCGAACCCGGACAGGTGCACACGCCGCTCGTACACGCGCCGAGGTCGGGGTCGCAGCTCGCGCCACACCGGCCGCAGTTCTTCATATCGGTCGCGAGCACGACGCAGTAGGAGCAGCCGCCGCTCGTGCAGGTCACCTGGGGGTCGGCGCAGACTTCGGTCTTGCACTGGCAAACGCCGGAGACGCAGGTCTGGTGCGTGTTGCAGTCACGGCCGCAGGCGCCGCAGTTCGTCATGTCGGCCGAGAGATCGACACAGGCCCGGCAAGCCCCCACGTCGCAGATCACGAGGCCCGCCTCGCACACCGGCGGCTGCGGCGGCGTGCACTCACATTGACCCGAGATGCAGGTGCCCGCGGGGCCGCAACGCCGTCCGCACGAGCCGCAGTGATCCTCGTCGTTGGACACGTCGGTGCAGACATCGCCGCAGCGAACCATGCTCGCTGCGCACTGACAGACGCCCGCGACGCAGCTCGCGCCGCGCGGACAGAGCTGCCCGCCGCAGGCGCAGTTGCCTTGCATACACGCCTCACCGCCACACGAGACGCCGATGCCGCCGCAGTTGGCGGCGTCAGTGAGCAGGTCGGAGCAGCCCGTGCCGTTGCCCACCTGCGGCGCAGCGCAGGTCTGCTGCACGCCGGCGCTAGGGTTACGACCGCTGCATGCGAGAGCACCTATGGCCACAGCCACGAGCAGGCATGAACGACTCAGAAGCTTCGTACTCATTACAGACGCCCTCCTACGGCAAGAGGTCATTGTTGCCGCAGGTTTGCGCGCGCGCAAGAAAACTTTAGCGATCGAGCTCGAACGTTCGCACGGTCACGCGCTTCTTGCGCAGCTTCTCGAAGAAGCTTCCGTCCTTGTGCTCGATGACACTGACGTGCAGGCGCGTCACGCCATCCGCGTCGTCGGTGAAGGCGAGCCCCTCGACCTCGACGTTATCACCGCCGAGCGCGGCGACGGGCACGACCGCGCCGGTCGCGAGATCGACACGCAATACGGAGCGCGGCGCCTGGTCACCCGAGAGGTACAACGCGCCGTTGTGGACCTTGCCGCCCTGGACGCGATCGACGGGCGTTGCGAGCTCGACGAAGCCGAGGGGCTTAGCCGTCTCGAGATCGAAGACGTTGAGACGATTCGCCCCGTGCCACTCGGCCGTATAGAGCTTGCTACGCGGGCCGTCGACCGCCACCCAGGGGATGCCGTCCTTGTGCAGCTCGCGCGGCATGGCGTGCACGGTGAGCGGCTCGAGCGTCGCGGCGTCGTAGACCACGACGAAGGGATGTTCGTACGTGCCGCTGTCCTCGGTCGGCGCGTAGATCTTGCCCTGGTAGTACGCGATATCACCGATGTGGTCGCCGCCCAGGCGACGCACCTCGGCAGGGATGACTGAGCCGTTGAACGGATGGGCGGCGATGCTCATACCGCGATCGGTTCCACTGAGCATGGAGTTGCTCGAGAAGTAGAAGCGCCCGTGATCGGGGTCCCAGTCGAGCCCTTGTCCGCGCGCGAGCGAGGTCAAGAGGCCAAACTCCTGGCGCCCAACCTCGTGCCAGCGCTCGGGCTTCGTCGACCCAACGCCCAGCGCCGCAACAGCCACGGTGGCCGCCGCCTTGCCGTCGCCGGCTTTGGAACGCGAGCTAAGGGCGGCTCCGAGACCGGCAAAGATCCCGACCGTCCAGCTCAAGACGTAAACGAAGGGCAAACCGATTGCCCACACAACCTTGAGCGCGCCGCGGCGCAGGCTCGAGCCCGTGGTGAGCGAAGCGGGGATGGCATCGTACGGATCGGTGATCACGCCCGCGGTCGATCGCGCACCATGGGCCCACGTCGCGGCGAAGCCCGGCCTGCTGGCGGCTGCTGGCGGACGCGGCGCGGCAGGAGTAGCGACAGCGGGGAGCGCAGGAGCAGGGGCAGCGACCGCAAGAGACGCAACGGCAGGGGCAGCGACCGCAAGCGACGCAACGGCAGGGGCACCGACCGCAGGGGACGCAACAGCGAGGGCTGCGGTCCTGACCCGCGGCGCCTGCGGGCCGAGCGTCACACCCGCGTTGACGCCAAACGCCCCGTTGAACTTCGCGCTCTTCGCGAGGGCGTCGCCCGCACCCGCTACGCTGTCGGAGCTCGGCGTCGCGACGCCACGACGAGCGGGCTCGCGGTCCGACTGCGGCGCGGCCGGCGTCTGTTTCGCGAGCTCTTGGCCGAGGGCCGGAGTCGATGGCGCTGAGGAACTCGGGAGCTTGGTCTGGATCATGATGTCCTCATTCTATTTATCTGCGCCCTCGCGGACGAAGTTGCTATAAACACCGGGGTTGACTGTAACGCGTCGCCCCACGTTACGGAAGAGTCGCACCACGCGCTAAGCCCCACCTTGCGCCGGCCGCCCGAGCGAACGCCCCTTGACGTTCTTATGGCCCCACGGCATCGTGCGCCTGCCTGTGCCGCCTGACGATCGCGCCGGGGAGCGAGGTCGGCAGGCCACATCTTTCTGACGTGTGGCATACACGAGGAGCGCTTCATGCACGATTTTCTCAACGAGCTCGGCATCACAGCGGAGAACAGCGGCGTCGCCGCCGGCGGTTTCTTGCCCGCGACCGGCGAATGGCACGAGAGCATCTCGCCCGTCGACGGCAAGCTCATCGCCCGCGTCCGCTCGGCCTCGGCCGAAGACTATGAAAAGGTCATGCAAAAGGCCCTTGCCGCCTTCGCGAGCTGGCGCGTCGTGCCAGCGCCGCGACGCGGTGAGATCGTGCGGAGAATCGGCGAGAAGCTGCGCCAGAAGAAGTCGGCGCTCGGCAAGCTCGTGGCGCTCGAGATGGGCAAGATCGCCGCCGAGGGCGAAGGCGAAGTGCAAGAGATGATCGACATGGCCGACTTCGCGGTCGGTATGTCGCGCCAGCTCTACGGCCTCAACATGCCCTCGGAGCGCCCGTACCACCGCATCGCCGAGGTCTGGCACCCGCTCGGCGCCATCGGCGTCATCACCGCCTTCAACTTCCCGGTCGCGGTGTGGTCGTGGAACACCTTCATCTCCGCCATCTGCGGCGACGTAGTCATCTGGAAGCCCTCGCACAACACGCCCCTGTGTGGCGTCGCCGTGCAGCGCATCGCCGAGGAAGTGCTGGCCGAGGCCGGGCACCCTGGCGTGATGGCTCTGACCATCGGTTCGGGCAAGATCATCGGTGAGCGCATGCTCAACGACCACCGCATTCCGCAAGTGTCGTTCACCGGCGGCAACCGCATGGGCAAGCACGTGGCCGAAGCCGTCGCGGGGCGCTTCGCTCGCACGATCCTCGAGCTCGGCGGCAACAACGCCCTGACCGTGATGGCTGACGCCAACCGCGACCTCGCCTTGCGGGCCGTGCTCTTCGGCGCCATCGGCACGGCCGGCCAGCGCTGCACCTCGACGCGGCGCCTGCTCGTGCAAAAGCCCATCGCCGATGAGTTCATCGGCAAGCTCGTCGCGGCCTACAAGCAAATCCGCATCGGCAGCCCGCTCGACTCTGCGAACAACATGGGCCCGCTCGTCGACGCCAACGCGGTCGACACGATGCAAAAGGCCTTGGCCACCATTCGTGAGCAGGGCGGCGAGATCCTCTACGGCGGCAAGAAGCTCGAGGGCGCGAAGTATCCGGGCGGCTGCTACGTCGAGCCGTGCATCGTGCGCGCCAAGCCCGGCATGCCGATCGTCAAAGAAGAGACCTTCGCCCCCATCCTCTACGTGATGACCTTCGAGACGGTCGAGGAGGCCATTCGCATCCAGAACGAGGTGCCGCAGGGCCTATCGAGCTCGATGTTCACCGAGTCGTTCCGGTCCGCCGAGCGCTTCTTGTCGCCGCTTGGCTCCGACTGCGGCATCGCCAACGTCAACGTCGGCACGAGCGGCGCCGAAATCGGCGGCGCCTTTGGCGGCGAGAAGGACACCGGCGGCGGCCGTGAATCAGGCTCCGACGCCTGGAAGCAATACATGCGCCGCCAGACGCAAACCATCAACTGGTCAGAGGACCTCCCCCTCGCGCAGGGCATTTCCTTCGGGTGACCATTATGAAATCGATCCGCGATCTGAAGCTCGAAGGCCGAGCGCTGTTCTTGCGCCTGGACCTAAACGTTCCCATGAAAGACGGCCTCGTGACGAGCGATGCGCGCATCACGGCGGCGCTGCCGACCATCAAGTACGCGCTCGAGCAAGGCGCGCGGGTGGCGCTGGCCTCGCACTTCGGCCGCCCGAAGGGCAAGCGCGACCCCAAAGACAGCCTCGAGCTCGTCGGCGGCCGCCTCTCGGAGCTGCTCGGCCGTGAGGTCATCTTCTCGGAGGACTGTGTTGGCGACGGCGTCAAGGGCCTGATGCGCGACCTGCGCGGCGGCGGGCTCGTGCTGCTCGAGAACCTGCGCTTTCACGCCGGCGAAGAAAAGAACGACGCCGACTTCGCCAAGGCGCTCGCCGCGCCCTTCGAGGTCTACGCCAACGACGCCTTCGGCGCGTGCCACCGCGCGCACGCCTCGATCGTCGGCATGGTCAGGCACTGCAAGGACAGAGGCGCGGGCTTTCTGCTCGACAAAGAGGTCGGCGCCCTCGGCCGCCTCGTCGATGCGCCGAAGAAGCCCTTCGTGGCCATCGTCGGCGGCGCCAAGGTGGCCGACAAGCTCGCCGTGCTCGGCTCGTTGCTCGGCAAGGCCACGACGCTGTGCATCGGCGGCGCCATGGCCTATACGTTCTTGAAGGCCAAGGGCATCGAGATCGGCACGTCGCGCGTCGAGGAAGACAAGCTGCGCGACGCCCTCGATCTCTTGACGCGCGCCAAGGACCGCGGCGTCGAGATCTTGCTGCCGACCGATCATGTGACGGCCGACACTTTCGCGGAGAAAGCGACGGCCAAGATCGTGGGCACACAGGCCATCCCGGCCGGCCAGATGGGCCTCGACATCGGCCCCGAGACCCGCAAGCTCTACGGCGCCACCATCGCCCGGGCCGAGACGGTGTTCTGGAACGGGCCGATGGGTGTCTTCGAGTGGGACGCCTTCGCCACCGGCACGAGCGCGGTCGCCGCTGCGGTCGCGGCCTGCCGCGGCTTTACGGTCGTGGGCGGCGGCGACTCGGTGGCCGCCATCGAGAAGGCCGGCGTCGCCGACAAGATCGGGCATGTCTCGACGGGCGGCGGTGCTTCGCTCGAGTTCGTCGAGCTCGGGAGCCTGCCGGGCATCGATGCCTTGAAGTAGCAGAGTCGAGACCGTGAGCGCCCTCGAGCGGGGTGCATGAGGTGTGTAGAGATGGCACGACGCAAATTCATCGCCGGCAATTGGAAGATGCACAAGACCGTGGCCGAGTCGCTCGAGTTCGTGGGCGAGCTACGGCGGCTCGTTTCGCAAGTGCGCGACTGCGACATCGCCGTCCTGCCGCCCTACGTGGCCCTGTATCCGGTCGCGCAGAAGCTCGCCGACTCGAATATCTCGCTTGGGGCACAAGAGCTGTTCTTCGAGGACAAAGGCGCTTTTACGGGCGCGGTCGCGGGCCCCATGCTCAAGCAGGCCGGTTGCACGTATGTTCTCGTCGGTCACTCCGAGCGCCGGCAGATCTTTGGCGAGACGCTCGCAAGCTCACACAAGCGCATGCGAGCGGCTTGGCGCGCGGGCCTGACGCCCATCCTCTGCGTTGGCGAGACACTCGCCGAGCGCGAAGCGAATAAGACGAACGAGGTAGTCGCGGCGCAGCTCGACGCGGCGCTCGAGAGCGCGAGCGCCAAAGAGCTTGCGACGCTCGTCGTCGCGTACGAGCCGGTGTGGGCCATCGGCACGGGCAAGGTCGCGACCCCGGCGCAAGCGCAAGAAGCCCATCACACCATTCGCGAGCGGCTGCGCACCCGCGACGCGGCGGTCGCGAGCACGATACGCATCCTCTACGGCGGCAGCGTCAAGGCCGACAACGCGCTCGAGCTCATGCGCCAGAGCGACATCGACGGGGCACTCGTGGGCGGCGCTTCGCTCGAGGCCGAGTCGTTCGCCGCTATCGTTAGGGCTGCGCGACCGACTTGAGCGTCGCCCGCCCGCTCGGGGCAAGCTCGAACGCTCCGACGTACTTCGGCAAGAGCGCGATCGAGTCGATCTCGACGAACGCGTCGAGCAAATAGCCGTTGTTGAACTTCTCGAGGCTCGCGGCGACGTAGGTGAGCGGCGCCGGTGCGGCGATCGTGGCCACGACCTTACCGCTCTTGTGCGCCTCGTAGAGCATGACCTCGGTCTCACTCGTCTGCACGAAGAAGGTATCGGAGCCAAAGGTCTCCGAATCGAGCATGCCGACTGCGACGATTCTCGGTTTCATGGCGCCCTCGCGTTGCCTCAACTGGCGTCGGGAGTCACGGCGCTGCCGTCTTGCCAGGCGAGCTCGAGCCCGTTTGCAGCGGCGAAGCGGCGCAGCTTGTCTTCGTACGGCGTCCCGCGGAACTTCGCGTCGGCGACCACGCCAAACACGTCGGTTGCGAACTCGAGCGGGCCGTGGATCTGCATCTCCACGTAGCTCCAAGACCGCTCGGTCGAGCGCGTACCGTGCACGGCGGCATCCATGAGCGCCTTGAGTCGCTCCTCTGGCATGCCCGCGAGCACGTGCTCGCAGCTCGCGAGCGTACCCACATCGCTCGCCTCGCAGGTACACGAGTTCTTCGGCGTAATCGTGACGCGCGCGCGCACCTCGGGCTTCAAGACGAAATAGCAGCTGCCATACTGCGAAGCCGGGCCGGCCATCTTGAGCTCGACATTGATGGCGCCGTAGCGCGGCCGCTCGCCCGGCACGAGCGCGTGCTCGTGATAGTCGCCACGAAAGATGGTCTTCTCCCACTCGTCGCGACTGCCGCCAGGAAAAGCGGTGGAGGCGCCGCTCGTCACGCCGGTTTCGAATTGGTTGCGATAGAGCGAGTCGGCCAAGAACGCGTCGATGACGGTGCGTGTGCGATCAACCGTGACGCTGTAATGCGGCGTCTTCAGGTCGGCGCGGTTGACCGCGAGGCTCAGGGCCTTGTCGGGGTGGAAGTTGACGGTCGCTGGCGCCTCATCCCGCATGTACGCGAGGCAACGAGCGAGATCGGCCTCGCCAAAGCCGAGCGCCGCCAGGCGAGCGACGAGGGGAGCGTGCGCGGCGCGGGACAAAGTCTTGGCAGAGCGGGTGGCATGGGCCAGAGCATGAGCCTGCGTCTCGTTGAGACGGGCGAGCGCCGCGGTCCCGGCGACCTCGAGCGGCCGGCCGCACAGCACGCTCGCCGCGCTGACGCTCTTGCCCTCGGCCTTGGCCCTCGAGGCGGCCTGACGTTTGACCGACTTGGCGACGCCGCCCGTGGCGCGGGTCGAAGCGGCCTCATGCGCCACGTCCTCGAGCTCGTCCCGCTTCGGACGCGCCTTGCCGGCGACGCCGAGAGTAGTCCGCTCGGCGACGGTGGCGCGCGTCACTGCCTCGCTGCCTCGGCGCGCGTCGCTGCGCGGGACGGTGAGGGCGCAATCCGGGGTCGCCCGGCGCAGCTTGTCGATGGAATGGGTCATGGGCGAATTCGTCCTCTCGCATTCGTCAGACGAGGTTATCGGCGCAAGCGCTGAGGGTGTTGCGCCGAGATCACGCGTTTCGCACGGTCAAGCTAGCCCGCGTCACGCACGAAGTGCGGCAGCACCGCCGGGATCTCGACCGACAACTCGACGAGCCCAGCGAAGATGCCCCCCTCGTACCACGGCGCTTGATAGATGAGCTTCTTCTTGCCCCCCTTCTCAATGGTGTAGGCGTTGCCGCGCTGCTCGCGCAGCAGCGCCGCGACCCGTGAGCGCGCTGGCTCCGGGTGGCAGTCGAGCAGGCTCGTGCCGATGAGGGCGGCACCACCATCCTTGGCGAACGTCTTGCAGGCCGTCGCGTTCATGGCCACGATGACGCCGCGCGTGTCGCAGACCGTCACCGAGCCCGGAAATTCATCGACCCAAGCATGGCTAGCCACAACGCAACTCCAGGCACCAAAAGAAATGTATCCTACGCCGCCTCGACTTTGGGCAGCACCGCGTCAGCGCGGTTATTCTTGGCCGCTTCGTCGCGCTGCTCACTCTCGATCTCGCGATCGAGCTCATCCATGTCGGAAAGATACGACGACCAACTCTCGAGGTAGAAGGCGAGCGCGCGCGAGAACTTTCGCCCGACCAGGTTGTCGAGGAACATCTGCGTGATAGCGCGCTCGCGCTCGAGGATGCGCTGTGCGCCGATGATGATGCAACGCTCCTCATTCGTCACGCGGCCGAGGATCTCGCGAAACGCCGAGCGAGCGCGCGGTTGATAGCGCCAAAAGTACATGAGATCGAGCGCGTTGACGGTCAGACGCCGCTGCAAGCCCTCGGCCTCGCTGCCCATGCTGCGCAACAGCTCCTTCGGCGACGAGAGCAGCTCGAGCACGTTGGCCTCAGGCAGCAGCGTCTCGAGCCGACCGTGGATGTCGAGGACCTGTTTGAGCTTGGTATCGTAGTCGGCGTGGCGGGTGCGCATGTTGAGGTTGCGGTCGGCCGAGCCCTCGATCACGCTCGCGACCGCGTCAGACGCGGCTTTGCCGATGATGGCCGCCCATTTCTGCAACATGGCCAAAGCCAGCAACTCACTCCAGCCGAGCGTGAGCAGGAGCTGCAGCGCCAAGGCATTGAGCCCGAGGGCGATCGGGATGGAGAGCACCGAGCGAAAGAGGTTGCCGACCGCGGCCCCACGCGGCAGGCCGCGCAGCGTGTTGTGCGTGAAGAGATAGATGCCGTTGGCGAGCGCGATGCTCGAATAGAGCAACACTGGCTGCGCGGTGGTGATGCCGAGCAGCTTGTCGAGAAGCTCCGCTTTGACGAGCCAGTCGAGCAAGGGCACCGAGAAGCCGGTGAACAAGAGCGACTCGGTCACGCGCTGCCAGCTGACGAGGTTGCGCCAGCGAATGAGCGTCGAGCGCAAGAGACCCCCACCCGCGACCACCGACTGCACGATGTTGCGCGCGCCGGTGATACCAAACCAAATGACGGCGCCGAACCAAGCGAGCACCCACCAGTCTTTGGTCAGGTAAAAGGTCAGGAAGGCGGGTAGAAAGCCAATGACCACCCGCAGCGTGTTCTTGGTTGACGAGTTGAGATAGCGCCAGCCGAGGTGCACGCCATTGGTGGCGGGCTTTAGCGCGAAGCCGTTGCATGGGTGCGGGTCGATCCCGCCGAGCGTCACGACGTTGCCCTTCGGTGTCACGCGCGTCGCCCGCTCATCGACCACGTGGTTCTCTTTGAGATCGTAGGCGAGCAGACGCAACCCCCGCACGGCACGCAGGCCCGCAAAGAGCCAATTGAGCGGGCGCAGGCGACTGTGACGCGGCGTCCACTCGGTGACGTACTTGGTCTCCATGCGCAGGGGCACGACCTCACGGCCGCCCTCGAGTTTTCGGAGTTCACGCTGCACCCGCTGCGGCAGCGTGTCGCGCACAACGAGGCCCATGCCAAAGTGCGAGCGCGCCCGGCCGATAGAGTCGCTGCCGATGCGGGCCCGCAGATGCGTATCGGCGTAGAAGCCAATGAAGCGTGGGATGTTGCGCAGCACGACCCGCAGCTTTGCGAGACGCGCGGCCTTAGCGGGGTCCGTGCTCGCCTCGACCTCGGCCATCGTGTCTTGGATGGCGTGCTTGACCGCGATCGGGCTGCCGCTATTGAGCGTGCGGCGCAGGCGCGCGAGGCGTGGGTTCGAGCCGTCCCCGCCCGAGCGATGATCCTTCAAGTTGAAGACCTCCATGTGCGTAATCGCGCCTTCGCAATCGTAGAGCAGCTCGAGCACGTCGGCCGAGGAAAGACCGGTCGGATTGAGCGTCAGGCGGTATCCAGTGCGCAGAGTGCCAAGACGCGCCACGAGCTCGCGGGGCGTGAGCTTCAAGAGCGCCGGCACCTCGTCACCGTCAGCGACCGCCTTGAGACCGAGCACACCCGGATTCACGTCGGCGCGCAGATACTGCTGCGTGATGGTCTCGGGCACGAGATCGTTGAGCGCCTGCGCCTCGACCTCGATGCGCGCACGGTTCGCGGTGTCGGCCTTGGCGTAGGTCATCTGCAAGGCGCCCTGGCGCTCCTGCAACATCGGCAACGCGAGCGAATGAATGTACTCGGCGAGGTGCGCGACCGAGGCCTGACCCACGCCAACGAAGCGCACGAAGTCTTCGGGCTGCAGCTCCTCGAGATCTAGGCCGTACTTCTCGTTGCATGCCAAGCGATGACGGGCGTTGAAGCTGTCGAGCAGCTTGAGCACGCGCAACTTTCGATACTCGGCGATCTGTTCACCCTCGGCGAAGAAGGCCTTGACCGGCGGCTCGTCGAGAAACTCGATGAAGTCGTCGCGGCCGGAGAAGCCACGCGGCGTCCAGATGAGCGGCACATACTTATCGTAAAAGCGTGCCGGTACTTCGATGCCGATGCGCAAATTGACGCCCATGATCTCGGCCGCCTCGGAGAGCTCGGTGGCGGCCTCGGCACGAATGAAGTTGTAGTAGATGACGTTGAGCTCGCGAATGCCCTTGAGCCACGCGTCGGTGATGAGGTGAGTCGGCGACTTGCGCCCCTTGGTGTGCGCGTCGTGCACATGATGGTCGAAGGCGATCTGACTCCAAGACTCGGGCATCTCGAGCAGATGGTATTTGGCGAGCTCACGACGAATGACGCCGGCCTTGCCGGATGAGGCGGCAAAGAAATCATGCGCAAGCCGCACTTGCCGGGCTTCGTTACCGTGCTCGCGAATGAGCTCCTTCATGATGGCGAGCAGCACGCGCGCCGTGTTGACGCGCAACGAGCTGCTCGTGTTGTTGAGCACCTCGTCACGCAAGGAGCGCAGGGCGACGATGCGATCGCTCGCCCGCCCGGTCTGCAGGCTATCGAGCAGCTGGATGACAGCGTAGGCGATGCGTTGCTCGCTCGCCGCGGCGAGCTCCTTGATGCCGCGCGGATGCAGGTACGGATCGAAGAGCTGCGAGAGTTGCTCGGAGCGAGTGCCCTTGTCGACGAGGTCGTTGACCAAACGGACGAGCTCGAGGTCGACCGGGTCGAAGTAGTGCGCAGGCGCCTTGCCGCTCACGAAGTGCTCCACCCTCCCAAAACAGACGGAGCAGCGGTGCCAAAAATCGGACGCTGCCCTGCACGCGCAGTGTAACGCGAACTCAGCCGCGCGCGCGAATTTCGAGCTTGGCGCAGGGGTGCTACTTGCCGGGGGCCACAGGCGCCGGGGCCGAGGTGGCTGGACCAGCGGGTGCCGTCGCAGGCGCCGCTGCCGATGCAGGCGCCGCTGCCGAGGTCGCCGCATCGGCAGGCTTCGCGGCGCCGACCACAGGCGCAGGCGCAGAGACACCCGCGTCGGGCGTCGTGCTCGTGGCGGCCGGTTTGTCCTTGGGCGTCCCCCGCACGACCGACTGCTGCCGCGAGCTCATCATCGAGAGGGTGAGCGAGGTGATGAAGAAGATGACCGCCGAGCCCGAGGTCAAGCGGCTCAAGAAGTTGCCAGCGCCGCGACCGCCGAAGATCTGGCTCGAGGCACCACCGAACGCCGCCCCCATGCCACCGCTGCGACCCGACTGCAGCAGGATGACGAGACACAGAAAAATGGCGGCGATGACGTGAATGATCGTGATGAGTGTGTGCATGGGATACGCTTGCCGGCTCTTGCCCGTTGCCTGGCCTCGGCTGCCCTCGTGGACCGCCAAAGACAGAAGGAAAACGCGATGTTTGGTGCGGCAGGGGAGACTCGAACTCCCACGATATTTCTACCGCCAGCCCCTCAAGCTGGTGCGTCTACCAATTCCGCCACTGCCGCATGAGGTCGGGCAGATAGCAGCCTGGTGAGGTCGTGTCAACGAAGTGCTGGCCTGGAGCACGAAAGGCTGGGGCGGCCATATAATACGAGATCGCATTGACTACGATCGGCCCTTGACGCGTGCGCGTCGCGGCGGCTTCGACACGCCAGCGCACGCGCCGCGTCAAGGGCGGCGCAACAATCCGAATCATCCGGATTTGGTATGAGGAGCACCGCGGGCCCAATGATCCGCCTTGCCGTGCGCTGCCGAGCGGCCATATTGAAGGCGACGCCCCGCGCGAGAGGGGCCGAAAGGACGATCTCATGGCTACGACGATCACCGACGTATGCATCAACTGCGGCGCGTGCGAGGCCGAGTGTCCGAACGAGGCCATCAGCTCAGGCGACCAAATCTTCGTCATTGACGCTTTGCGCTGCACCGAGTGCGTCGGCCATTTTGCCGAGATGCAGTGCGCCGCGGTCTGTCCGGTCGACTGCTGCATCCCCGACCCGAACAACATCGAGAGTGAGGAGACGCTCATCGCGCGCGCCAAAGAGTTGCACCCTAGCCACGAATTTGCCGAGGATTTTCCGTCCCGCCTGCGCAAACCGTAGGCCACAGGCATCGAGGCCCGAGTGACTCGACGCGGTTCGAGGTCAGCTCTCGTCCACCCACTCGTAGTCGCGCGGCAGCGACTCCCCCTTGTGATCGCGGGTCGGGTGATGGACCGAGACGCCGGCAGCGAGCAGCGGCAAGCCCACGCGACGGCGCATGCGCGCAACAGAGCGATGGGCCACCGCGAAGCTGCAATCGGGCAGAAGCTCGGGAGCCACGAAGTACGGTCGATGCGGATACGCACGGCACAAGAAGGGCCGGCGCCAGTAGATGCCGCAGCGGCCGTCAGTGCCAAGATGACCGCAGCTAAAAACGAGTTCGTCATGCTCCGGTCCGCGCCCGACGACCTCGAAGTTGTGCATCACTCGGTGATAGGCGAGGAACAGCCACAGCAGGGCACCGCGCTTCATCACACGCGGTGGGTCGGCGACGATCTGACGACAACAACTACCGCATTTGACACACGAGCCGAGCACGCGGTAGCGCGGCGGAAACGCGAGGCGCACGAGCGCGATCATGGCCATCTCGAACGCAGCAAAGAAGCGCACGATCTCGAACCACACGCGCCGCGTGATGCCCCCGCGCAGCACGAGCTCGAGCACGGCAAAGCAGCCGAGCAGCGCCAGCGCGGCCTCGCTCATGCGCCAACGCCGAACGGCCGCACACCTTGGCGCCGCAACAACACGTAGAACGCCCCCGGCCCACCGTGCACGGCCTGCGCCGTGCAAAAGGCGAGTACATGCGCCCGCAAGGGTGAGCGCGACAGCCAGCGCGGCAACGCTTGCTTGAGCACCGAGAGCCCCTCGGGCGAGCCCTTGCCGCGCCCGGTGACGATGAGCACGCAGCGCTCGTCGTGACGGCGGGCCTCGGCGATGAACGTGTTGAGCGCCACGTGTGCCTCGTCACGATGCAGGCCGTGCAGGTCGAGGTGGCGGCGAAAGGCATAGTCACCGCGCTGCAAGCTGCGCACGAGCTCGTGCGTCACACCCGGCGCCGCGCCGGTCTGCAGCTCCTCGCTGTCGGTGAGGTCAAAGGGCGAGTCCCCGCGCGCGAAGCTCTCGAACTCCATCAGGGCGAGCGCCTCGTCGCTCGGGCCCTCGCGCACAAGGGTCTTGGCCGGCTCGACGCGCGCCACATGCCGGCGCGGCGGCGACGAGACGCCGCCGACAGCGCGCAAGAACAGCTCCGCGTCATCGAGGGCGGTGTCCGTGGGCAAAGCCGACGCGGCGCCTTTGACCTCTGCGCCGTGGCGAGCCCGCATGTCGCTCGCCGAAGGGGCGCCTTTGGCCGACGATGCCCGAGTCGCCTGCGCCGACGAGCGGCTCGAGTCGGAGCTCTGGGCAGGCGGCGAGGTGGGCCGCGGGGCCGCGGCGCGCGAGAGAGCACCAAACGGCGTATTGAACCCGGCCTTCTTCTTCTCGCGTGCCATGCGCGCCCTCCTCGCCCTTCTCGCCCTTCTCGCCGCCGAGCTTGCGCTCGACCCGTCCGCCCCCTTGTTCGACCCGCCCTCAGGTCAAAGCATCGTCAACGCCTCGGCCACCAAGGTCTCCTGCTCGACCAGATGGCGCTTGTGCGACCCCGTTGCGGCGCTCGCCGCGGCGGGCCGGCCCACGTAGCGCAGCGTCTGCCCGCTCGCGAGCAAGCGCGTCACGCGCTCCTGCAAGAAGGGCCAGGCACCCATGTTGCAGGGCTCCTCTTGCGCCCAGACGACCTCGGCGGCGCCGGCGTACGCACCACGCAAGAGTGCCGCGAGCCGCGTCGCGGGGAACGGATAGAACTGCTCGAGCCGCACGAGCGCCACGTCCCCGACGCCCCGCTTTCGCTGCTCAGCCGCGAGGTCGTAATAGAGCTTGCCGGCGCATAGGACGACGCGGCGCGTAGTCTTCGGCGCGGCGCGCGGCGAGTCGTCGAGCACAGTGACGAAGCTGCCGTCGGTGAGATCTTCGACGCGCGAGACGGCCTGCGGGTGACGCAGCATGCTCTTCGGGGTGAAGACCACGAGCGGCTTCTTCTCGGCGAGCAGGGCCTGACGGCGCAGCAGGTGAAAGTACGAGGCCGGCGTGCTCGGATAGCAGACGCGCAGATTGCGACCCGAGGCGAGCTGCAAGAAACGCTCGATGCGCGCGCTCGAGTGCTCGGGTCCTTGCCCCTCTTGCCCGTGCGGCAGCAGCAGGGTCAACCCCGCGCGCTGGCCCCACTTGGCTTCGGAAGCGGCGATGAACTGGTCGATGATGACCTGCGCGCCGTTTGCGAAGTCGCCGAACTGCGCCTCCCAGCAAACGAGCGCCTCGGGACGCTTGACGCTGTAGCCATACTCGAAGCCGAGCACAGCGAACTCCGACAGCAAGCTGTCACACACGGCGAAGGGCGCCTGCGAGTCGCGCAGGTGCGCAAGGGGCACGAAGAGCGCACCGTCGTGATGGTCGTAGAGCTTGGCGTGACGCTGGCTAAACGTGCCGCGTCCACTATCTTGGCCCGAGAGGCGTACCGGAACCCCACCGAGCACGAGGCTGCCAAAAGCCAAGCTCTCGGCAAAGCCCCACTCGATCTGACCGCCGGCAAAGTGTTCACGCCGACGTTCGAACTGCTTGTGCAGCTTCGGATGCAAGGCAAAGCCGTCCGGCAGCGTGTCGAGGCCGCGCAACACCTGCAGGAGCGCGTCGCGGCTCGCCGTGGCCACAGTTTCGTCCGGCCCGTCGTCGTCTTTGAGACCGGACGAGTCGGCGACCGGCCGCGATTCGTCCACGGGATCTTTCTGCGCAGTCGCCCGCCGCACGTCGTCATGGGCGGCCTGCAAGAGGCGTTGAAACTCGACGAGCGCTTGCTCGGCCGCCGCTACCGAAACATCGCCGCGCCGTAAGAGTTGCTCGGTGTAGACCTTGCGCACCGAGCGATGCTTCTCGATCGCCGCGTACATGACGGGGTTCGTGTACGAGGGCTCGTCGCCCTCGTTGTGCCCCCAGCGGCGATAGCAGACGAGATCGACCACGGCGTCGTGATGAAACTCACGGCGAAACTCGAGGGCGAGGGCGATGGCGCGCAGGGCATCTTCGGGCCGGTCGCCGTTGACGTGGAAGATGGGCGAGGCGACGGCCTTGGCCACGTCGGTCGGGTAGATAGACGAGCGCGCGTCCTTCGGATCGGTCGTAAAGCCGATGCGGTTGTTGACGATGATATGCACCGTGCCGCCTGTCGTGTAGCCCGAGAGCTCCGAGAGGTTGAGGGTCTCGGCGACCACACCCTGGCCGGCAAAGGCGGCGTCGCCATGCACCAAGATCGGCAGCACGCGCTCGCGCCCCGCGTCGCCAACGAGGTCTTGCAGCGCCCGCGCCATGCCTTCGACGACGGGATCGACGGCCTCCAAGTGACTCGGGTTCGAGGCGAGGACGACCTCGAGGCGCAAGCCGCCCGGCGCCATGTGCACACCGCTCGCGCCCAAGTGGTACTTCACGTCGCCTGAGCCATGCGCGCTCGACGGATCGGGGTCGCCCTCGAACTCGCGGAAGATCGACCCGTAGGACTTGCCGACGATGTTGGCGAGCACGTTGAGCCGACCGCGGTGCGCCATGCCGAGCACGGCGCTCGTAAAGCCCGACGCTGCCGCCAAGTTGAGCAAGGCGTCGAGCATGGGCACGAGCGTCTCGCCGCCTTCGAGCGAGAAGCGCTTGTGGCCGACATAGGTCGTGTGCAGGAAGCGCTCAAAGGCCTCGGCGGCGTTGAGCCGCTCGAGGATACGGTGCTGGACCTCGGGGCCGAGCGGCGCGCTGTTACGCGTGCTCTCCATACGCTGCTGCAACCAGTCGCGCCGGTCGCCCTCGGGGATGTGCATGAACTCGACGCCGATGTGGCCGCAGTAGGTCTGGCGCAGGATGTCGAGGATGTCGCGCAAGGGGCGCATGCCCTTGTCGCCGGCGAGGCCGCCCGTGATGAAGCGACGGTCGAGATCCCAAACCGACAGGCCGTAGCTCGACAGCTCGAGCTCAGGGGGGTGACGCTCCTCCTCGACGTGCAGAGGATCGAGGTCGGCACGCAGATGCCCGCGCACACGGTGCGCGCGGATGAGCTGCAGCACCATGGCCTGCTTCTCGATGGCTTCGCTGCTGCCGAGCGCCGCGAAGGCCGGCGGGTTCTGGTCCCCAGCCCAACGCACGGCCTCGGTCGGCACGCCGAGGGCGGCAAAGATGTCGGCATAGAAGTCTTCTTCGCCGAGCAAGAGCTTGTCGAGCGTGGCCAAGAAGCTCCCTGACTCGGCGCCCTGGATGACGCGATGATCGTAGGTGCTCGTGATGGTCATCACCTTCGAGAGGCCGAGCTCAGTCTTCACCTCGGGCGCCATGCCGGCATACTCGGCCGGATAGCCGATGTTGCCGACGCCGAGGATGGTGCCCTGCCCGTCCATCAGACGCGGCACCGACATCAGCGTGCCGATCATTCCGGGGTTGGTGAGTGTCACGGTCGTGTCTTGGTAGTCCGCGACGACGAGCTTGTTGCTGCGCGCCCGCGCGATGACGTCATCGTAGGCCGCGATGAAGGCGCGCAGATCGAGACGGGCGGCGTTCTTGATATTCGGCACGAGCAGCAGCCGCTCGCCTTTGCGTTCGACATCGATGGCGAGCCCAAGATTCACCTGCTCGCGCTCGAGGCGAAAGGACGCGCCGTCCTTCTCGATAAAGCCGTCGTTCATGTGCGGATGCTTGTCGAGGGCGCGCACGATCGCCCAGGCGATGAGATACGTGAACGAGACCTTGGCCTGACCGACCATGTCCTGATGCAGGTTGATGACGCGGCGGTTCTCCTCGAGGAGCTTCACGGCGACAGTGCGCGTCGACGTGGCCGTCGGCACATGCAGGCTCGCCTTCATGTTCTCGGCGATGCGCAAGCTGACACCGGTCAACGCCTGCTCGTGGACACCGGACGGCGTGGTCGCGAGGAGCGTGCCCGACCGATCTTCGAGCGCGGGAGCGCTCGCAAGTACCGCCGCCGTCGCAGGCGCAGCCACGGGCGCCGGCCCGGCCGCAGGAGCGCCGCGTAGCTCGGGTTGCGAAGGACGGTAGTCCAAGAAGAACTCGCGCCAGGCCTCGCTCACCTGCGTCGGGTCGGCGCGAAAACGTGCATACAGCTCATCGACGAAGCCAATGTTCGAGCCGAGTGTGCCCATTGCAGCTCCCGCGCGCGCGGCGCGCCCATCGTTACGATCATCCACGAAGTCGCTCGTGGGCGACCTTCCCGTCCGGTCTTCTGGCAGGTCTTCTAGCTTTGCGCCAGCGCCATGGCCAGAGCCTGCGCGAGGCGTCGCTCACTGTCGGCCACCTCGCGAGCCACCGCGCAACGCACATCGCGCACCGCGGCCGTGGCACGACGACGGGCATACTCGGCCTCGAGCGCCGGCCGTGTCCCGGCGAAGCGAGCGGTCATCTCCTCTTCGAGCCACGCGAGCTCGTGCTCGGCCGCGGCGAGCACGAGCGAAGCACCCTGGGCCTCGCCGATGAGTTGGCCGAGCACGGCCGCGCAGGCATAGGCCTCGGCGTAGCAATCGACGAGCGCCTCCTTGCGCTCGGCGAACGCCGCGTCGAGTTGCTCCTGCAAACGCGCGCGCTCGCGCTCGGTCACCGCGCGATGCAGTCCAAGCTCGGCGATCCGCGCTTTGCAGTCACGCACCTGCTCGCCCGCGAGCTCAGCTGCAGCGCGCAGGCCGATAAACGAAGCCCGAGCCAGATCCTGCCGCGCCTGCTCGGCCTGCGCCAGCAGGGGACGCGTCACGGCCTAGAGCGCGCCCGGGCTGCCGAGATCGCCGCAGCCGCCCACGATGGTCGCACGCGCCATTTGCCACCCATCAGGCTGACCGTCCGTGAACGTGCGCGCGAGCGAAGCGCCGGAGGGCGCGCTCACCTCGTTGGCACCGCCGTAGCGCAGCTCGTCGGCAACCACACCGCTCGGCTTGCTGAGCGTGACGGAGCCTGCGCCGTTGTCGAGCGACAGGCCGCTCCACTCGTAAGCGCAGGGCAAACCGCCGTTGCGCGACACATCGCTCGAAGCGCACACGACAGCCGTGCCACCCGCCGGCACGACGACGCCCGCGAGCGTCGCGGAGCCAGCCGCACCAGCCGAGAGCGCCCAACCCGACAGATCGATATCCTGCGCGCCGGGGTTGTACAGCTCCACGTACTCGCCAACCGCATCGGCGTTGCAGGCCGGGTTGATCATCACTTCGCTAAGGCGCACCTCGCCATCGGTGGCCGGGGTCGGGCTCGACGGGTCGGGCTCGACGAGCGCCGGCATGACCTCGGGGATTTCCTTGGTGATGCAGTGAATGGCGCCGCCGCTGGTGATCGAGTCGTCGGAAGGAATGAACACGACCTTGATGTCGGGGCGCAGGGCCAGGTAGGCCGCGCGCGCCGCGTCGTCTTGACCGCCTTCGAAGCCGGGCACGAGGGCGCGGTCGTTGACCATGAGCGAGTTGGTGTAGGTGTACCAGGTCCCCGAGCGGTACCAGCCCGGCACGCGCCGCACTTCGTAGAGCGTGCCGGGCGTGCACTCGAGCTCGCTAAAATACTTCGCCGCCTTGTCGAGCGGCGCGGCGAAGGGCGTGTCTTTGGTTTGCGCCACGATGACTTTGCACGGCCCGATGATCTTGGCGAACATGTCGATGTGGCCGGTGCCGTCGGCGGGCGAGCCGCCATTGGCGGCGTAGTCGAAGACGTGCAAAGTCTTGGCGCCGAAGTAGGTCTTCAGGATCGTGTCGACGCGCTCTTTGGTGAGGCCGCTGTTCCACTCGTAGAGGCGGCGAGTAAAGAAGAGGCTGCCACGACCATCGGACATGAGGTTGCCGCCATCGAGGATGAGCTCGGTGCTGTGGCAGCTCATGCCGAACGCCTTAGCGACGTTGCACGGGACGGCGTCGTCGGAGCGGCGGCTCGCGTAGTGGCGATAGGTCGTATCGACGATGGCGATGCGCGCCGCGTCTTGATCGACGCCGACCGGACCGTAATCACGCGACCACACCGAGTTGTAGCCAAAGCTGAGCTGACGATAGAGCGCCGCATCGACGCCGCTGATGCGGGCCGGGCCGCCGACGGCCCAGAGCTGCGCACCCGAGGCGGCGACGTTGGTGGCGACGTCTTGCAGCATGGTGATGTAGCTCGTCCACGTGACGAGCACGGCCTGCATGGGCTCGTACTCGGCCGGCAGGCGCACGGCGCCGGTCGGGGCAGGGGTCACAGGCCGCGTTGTGCCGCGCCAGGACGCGTCGGCCTCCAAGGACAGCTCGTCGGCAGTAGCCCAGTTCGGCAGCACGCCCGAAAGCTGCGTATCGGCAGGACCCTCAGCGCCGCAGCCAAGCAGCCCAGCGCTCCCGAGCACGACCGCGACGCAGTACACCGACATGCGACCACATACGCCCAGACGATCCGTCATCATCGCAGGTATCCTTTCAACATCGTACGGCTGCGGACTATGCGCCAATCAGGGTCGGCAGACAACACCAAAAAGTGGTGCAATAATCACCAGTTACCTACATTTGACTGCATTTGACTACATGGTACGACATCGAGGGCCGAGACGCTGGACTTTGCCCAACAGCACGGTACAAGGTACGAGGTATGAGGTGCGACGTGGGTGGAAGCCGCTTGCGACTGTGTTTGATAGGAGGACTCGCGCTCGGCGCGAGCTGCTCGGGCGACACGCAACCGAAGGACGTGACGCCCACTGACACCGCGCCCGCTGACGCGACACCGATACCCACCGGGCCCGATGCGCTCGACCCGCCCGGCCCCGCCACGAAGCTCGAGTTTGCGGTGTCCGACGTCGAGGTCGCCACGGCGGACAAAGCAGCCGGGTTGCAGGGCAAGCTCGTCGCCGACCCGGCGACCACGACGCTCTACTACGCCTATCTGAAGTACGACGGACCGCTCGCCATCCCGGGCAAGAGCTGCGACATCGCCGTGTTCGGCGGCGGTCCGGCCCCGAGCTCGAGCTACTCGCTGCGCGTCGCGCACAGCGTCGCGGGCGGCGCCTGGGCGGTGGAGCGCGTGCCCCTCGAGGCGGTGCCAGCAGCCAACAATGTGGCGGCCATCGGCGCGCGTTTCGGCCTCGATGCAACGCTCGATGCGCAGGGCAACCTCGTCATCGTCTTCGCGGGCGGCGGCCCGGGCCTCGCCACCTGCGCGTCGTCTGACCTCGTGCTCGCGCGACGCACCGCGGTCGCGGGGCAAAGCGACGGCGCCTGGAGTTTCACAGTGCCGGTGACCTCGAGCGCGGCGTGCTGCGACGCCGTCGACTGCGGCGGCGATCCTTTTTGCCGCAATGGCACGGATGTCGGCGCCTGGGCTGCCGTCGACAGGCGTAGCGACGGTACGCTCGGCATCGCCTACACCGACTATCACAACTTCTGGGACAACGACGGTCAGAGCAAACAAGGGCTCGAGCTCGTCGAAGGCACGAGCGTCACCGGCATCGATCCGTGGAGCGGCAGCGGCGCCTTCGCAACGCTGCGCTATGTCGGCGCGACGCCGATCGTCGCGTACACGCGCTATGGAGGCGGGGGGCTCATCGTGCGCCGGCGCACCGGCACGAGCGGCCACGTGACCGACTGGCAGGAGAAGGACCTCTACCCGGGTGCCGCCGTCGGTGAGCGCCCGAGCCTCGCCGTGGCGAAAGACGGCTCGCTCGGGCTCGCGGCCTACGTCATGCGCGGCACGCACGGCGAGGCGCTCGATGACCTGCTCTACTGCACGTCAGCGGATGGCGGCGTGACGTGGAAGGTGCCATGCGAGAAGGTCGACTCGCTCGGCACGGTCGGCCAAAATCCCTCGCTCGCCTTCGATTCGCGCAGCTGGCCCGTCATCGCCTACTACTACTGCGGCACGGCCGGCGACTGCACGGCGGCGAGTGACGGCCTGCGACTCGCCTGGCGCGACGGCGACAAGAAGGCGTGGAAGCGCTTCAACGTGCACTTCGACAACTCGACGAAGAGCGGTCTGTACGCCGGGCTCGTGCTCGACGCTTCCGACACGCCAACCCTCACCTTCCACGACGTGACGCGGGGCGCGGCGATGGTTGCGCGCGGCACGCTGTCCGGAGGCACGCCATGACGTCCGCGGTAGGCGGCACGCGGGTGCGATCGACGCTCGCCACCCTCGCCGCGCTCGCCCTACTCGGCGGCGCGGGGCGGGGCACGGTCGGCTGTGGCGGGGGCAGCAACGAGCTATCGGGTTCGATCGGCGAATCGTTCAACTTAGGCTTCGATCGCGTCAGCGTGCGCAAACAAGCCGAGGCGCTCATCGTCGAATACCAGAAAGACGTCAGCGGCGTCGTACACAAGGTCTGCAAGCTCGTCGTCGACACGCATGCCTTGGCCCTCGGCAGCGGCACCCGCCTGTCGGGCGACGTCTTCGCGAGCCACGTGCAGCTCTCGCGCATCACGGCGAGCGGCGGCGACTTTCCGGCAGTCAAGAGCGGCCAGATTCAGTTCGACGCGTACGACTTCAAGGCCAAGGGCCAGGTTGATGGCGGCTTCTCGGTGGTGTTCGACAACGGCCGCACGTTGCAGGGCAACTTCTCGGGTCAGATCGAGGAAGTGGCGACGAACTAGATCGTGCGGGCTCGACGACCGCTCACCCGCCGCGCACATGTGGCGAAGCCACTGCGGTCGGGCGCCGCGGTCGCGCGCCGCGCTCGCTGGCTCGCAGGAGCACCGAGTGGCGGTCGCTTGACATTCGTTAATGATAATGAGTATCAATATCATAGATGAACAACCCCGCGAATCGCAGCCGCGCCGCTGCACGCCAAGCACATGCTTCGCACGACGGCGCACCCGACCCGCGGCGGCAGGCCCATGCTGCCCATGCGGCACGCGCTGCCCACGCTGCCCACGCCGCCCACGCTGCCCACGCTGCCCACGCGGCACACGCCGCCCACGCGGCACACGCGGCACTCGACCTGCACGATGCGCATGAGGCGCTTGCTGAGGTCGCCCCACAGAGCGTTGCCACCCTGGCGCTCGGTGCTACCGGAACAATCGCCGCCGTCCACGGCGTCGGCGCCCTCGTCGAGCGCTTGCTCGAGCTGGGCCTCACGCCCGGCACCGCGGTGCAGCTGACCAGACGCGGACCCTTCGGCGACCCTCTGCAGATCGCGGTGCGCGGCTTTGCCTTGTGCGTGCGGCGTCGCGACGCGGACTGCATCATGGTCCGGGCTGCTCTGCCCTCCGCCGGCTAGGGCGAGCTGCACATGCTGCGCGTCGCGATCGCCGGTAACCCAAACTCGGGCAAGACAAGCCTGTTCAACGCGATGACCGGGCTGCGAGCGCGGGTCGGTAACTACCCCGGCGTCACGGTCGAGCGGCGCGAGGCAAGGGCGAGCCTACCGGGCGGCGGGACGGCGACGCTCGTCGACGTGCCCGGCTGCTACAGCCTAACCGCCCGCTCGGGCGAGGAGGAGGTGGCACACCAGGTGTTGCTGGGTCGACTCGGAGCCGGACGCCCTGACGTGGCGGTGTGCGTCGTTGACGCCACTTGCCTGTCGCGTGGCCTCTACCTCGCCGTACAGCTGCTCGAGCTCGGGCTGCCAGTCATCGTGGCGCTCAACATGATCGACGCCGCGCACACGCGCGGCCTGCACATCGACAGCGCCGAGCTCGCGACTCGCCTCGGCTGCCCGGTCGTCGCGACCTCGGCCCGCTTTGGCGCGGGTGTGCGCGAGTTGCTCGTCCTCATCGAAGGCGAGCTCGCGAAGGCCGCGACCACGGCCGCTCTACCCCCTCTGGCCGCCGGCGCCACCTTTGACCAGTATCGGCTCGCCCCGGCGGCGAGCCGCCTCTGCACCGCGCTCTGTGACGACCTCGCGGCCCTCGGGGCGCCGTCGAGCCTTGGCCGAGCGGTGTATTTGCTCGCCTCGAGCGCTCGCGAGGCCGAAGCCAGCGCGACCAAGGCCGAGTGGCAGGTGGTGCGAGCCGCCCGCGCCGCATTGGCGCAGGCGGCGCCCGGGTTCGGCCAACACGTGATCACCGCCCGCTTTGCCCGCATCAAGGCGCTGCTCGCGGGCGTGCTCGACGAATCGAAGGTGCGCGTCGATGCCCACACCGAACGCCTCGACGCCGTCCTGCTGCATCCGCGCTTCGGTCTCGTTGTATTGGGCGTCACGTTGCTCGTCGTCTTCCAGCTCGTCTTCGCCGGCGCCACACCCGTCGTCGACGCCATCGGACACCTCGTCGCCGCGACCGACGCGCTCGCCCTTGCGTGGGTGCCTCTCGGCCTGACGCGCTCCTTGCTCGTGCACGGAGTCATCGCCGGTATTGGCACGGTGCTCGTCTTCGTGCCGCAGATCGCCCTGCTCTTCTTCTTGCTCAGCATCCTCGAGGACTCAGGTTACCTCGCCCGCGCGGCGTTCTTGCTCGATCGCCTGATGCGCGGCGTCGGCCTCAACGGCAAGGCCTTCGTACCGCTCGTCAGCGGCTTTGCGTGCGCCGTGCCGGCTATCATGGCGGCACGCACGCTCGAATCACGACGCGACCGCATGGTCACCATGTTGGTGACGCCGTTCATGAGCTGCTCGGCGCGGCTGCCGGTATACGTGCTCGTCATCTCGACCGTCTTCGCGGGCACGCCTGCGCTCTTTGGCTTCGTCTCGATAGGGGGCTTGGCCATCTCGGCCATGTACGTGCTCGGCTTCTTGGCCGCGATCGGCACGGCGTTTCTCCTCAAGCGTACCCTCCTGCGCGCTCCGGCCCCTCCCTTCGTGCTCGAGCTGCCACCCTATCGACTGCCGGTGCTGCGCGACGTGGCCCGACGGGTGCTCGAGCGTTGTCGCGTCTTCGTGGTGAGCACGGGCAGCATCATCGTGGCCCTCTCGATCGTCATGTGGGCGCTCATGACGTTCCCTCGCGCCGCGACCGACGCGCCGGGCTCCACTGCGCAACTCGAGCAGTCCATCGCCGGCCGGATTGGACACGCCATCGAGCCCGTCATCGCGCCGCTCGGCTTCGACTGGCGAATCGGCATCGGCCTCGTGGCCTCGTTCGCGGCGCGCGAGGTTTTGGTGAGCACGCTCGGGCAGGTGTACGCCCTCGGCGACGAGCTGCCCGCCGACTCGCCGGCCTTGCACGAGGCGCTGCGCAGCGCGCGCGACGACATGGGTCGCCCGCACTTCTCGCCACTCGTGGGCACGAGCCTGATGGCCTTCTTCGTGCTCGCCCTGCAATGCCTGAGCACGATCGCGACCATGCGCCGTGAGACCAACAGCTGGCGCTGGCCCCTCGTGCAGCTTACGTACATGAACCTGCTCGCCTTTGTCGCGAGCCTCGTCATCTATCAAGGCGGACTGCGCCTCGGACTTGGACCATGAGCCCGACGCTCGACTCGGCCGTCGTCGTCTTGACGGTGCTCGCGGCGTGCGGCTTTCTCGTGGCACGCTGGCGCACGCTGCGTCGTGCCCGCAAAGCAAACGGCGGGTCTGCCGCCTGCGCGGCTTGTCCGAGCTGTGCCGCCTCACCCCGCCCGAATTTTGCCCGGCCGACCGACTTGCCCCTAGAGTAGCCGCATGGCGCGCGGCGGCTTTTGGCTCATTCTCTTCTGCGTCCTTTCGTCGGCCGTGGCGGTGACGCACACCATCTTCGCCTCCGAGGGGTCCTTTCGCCGCACGCGGGTGCGACACGACCTCGCCCTCGTCGAGGAGGACCTGCACCGCTTGGAGGGACGCGTCGCGGAGCTGCGCGCCCGCATCGACGCGCTCAAGTCACGACGCCTCGTGCAGGAGAGCGTCGTGCGACGAGAGCTGTCGTACGTGCGGCCAGGCGAAATCATCATCGACGTTGATCTCGCAAAACGTTCTCCCCTATGATGGCGCGCCTCCTCGTGACCGCTCATGCGCAGCATCTTCTACCGCTCGGCCTTGCTCTATGACCTGTTGATGGTGTTGCTCTATCGGCGCGCCTTTACGCGCCGCCTCGCCGCCGTCGCCGCGCTCGTGCCCGAGGGCAGTCGTGTCCTCGAGGTGTGTTGCGGTCCGGCGCGGCTCTATGACCACTTACGCACGCACGTCGCGAGCTACACCGGCCTCGATGCGAGCCCCGAGCTCGTCGCGGCGGCGCGACGGCGCGGCGCCCCGGCCGAAGTCGGCGACCTGCTTGTGACGACCTGGCCGGCCGACACCTTCGACGTGGTCGTCATCCAGGCCAGCCTCTACCAGTTTCACCCGCGCTGCGCCGAGGTCATCGACGCCCTACTGCGCACGACCAAGAGCCTGGTCATCGTCTGCGAGCCTATCGTCAACTTGGCGAGCGCCAAGAACCCGCTCATTGCGGCGCTCGCTCGGCGCCTGACGCACGCTGGAGCGCACGAGGGTGAGTTTCGCTTCGATGCGACGAGCCTCGCCGCCTTGATGCAACGCTATGCACCGAGGCTCGTGACGAAGGGCGTGATTCCGGGCGGCCGCGAAGCGTACTATGTGCTGCGCGCGCAAGAGGGTTGAGCGATGGCGCAAGAGCTCGAGGTCAGCGTCGTCATCCCGGTGTACCGCAGCGCCGCGATCCTACCCGCGCTCACGGCGCAGCTCGGGGACGAGCTCGCGCGCGCCTTTGCACGCTTCGAGGTCATCTTCGTCAACGATTGCAGCCCCGACGAGAGCTGGAGCGTCATCAAGGCGCTCGGCGAGAAACACCCGTTCGTGCGCGGCCTGTGCCTGCGCCGCAACGTCGGCCAGGACAACGCCATCATGGCCGGCCTCAACGCGGCGCGCGGCGCAGCCGTGGTCATCATGGACGACGACCTGCAACATCCGCCCTCCGGCATCGCCCCACTCGTCGCCAAGCTCGGCGAAGGCTTCGACGTGTGCTTCGCCAACTTCACGACCCGCGAGCACGCCCTGTGGAAGCGCCTCGGCAGCGCGTTCTCAGGGCGCGTGGCGAGCGCCATCGCCGGCAAACCCATCGACATCTATCTCTCGCCCTTCAAAGCCATGCGATCCGACCTCGTGCGCGAGCTCGTCGCCTATGACGGACCATACAGCTACGTCGACGGGATCATCCTGTCCCTCACCGCGCGCCTCACCCAGATCGCCATGCCGCACAGCCCGCGCTTTACGGGCGAGAGCAACTACAACCTCGCCAAGTCCTTCGCCGTGTGGCTACGACTCGTGACGGGCTTCTCGATCCTGCCGCTGCGCCTCATCTCCTATCTCGGCGTAACCATCTCGGGCTTGAGCTTCGTGCTGTCGCTGTGGTTTCTCATCGAGCACTTTTTGACCCCAAGCCGCGTCGAAGGCTGGATGTCGTTGATGCTCATGATCAACTTCTTCGGCGGCGTGCAGCTCATCGCCATCGGCGTCCTCGGTGAGTACACCGGCCGCACGTACATGCGCCTGAACAAGCGCCCGCAGTTCTCCGTGGCCGAGCGCTGTGGCGAGGATACGCAGGACGCCGGCCGCACGAGCGGCCGGGGATAGCTACGTCGAACACTGCCCCTCGTAGGCGCTCAACAATGAGAACGGCTCAGTCGCCAAGAGCGAGCGCAGGTCGTCACGCCCTACCGCCTCAGTGTGCGTGGGTGCGCTGATCTGTACCAAGCGCCAGTTGCCGATGACCGGGATCGGCCGGGTGCTTCTTTCTGGTGACGACCATGCCGACAGTGAACAAAAGCCCGCACCAAATCGCCAAGCCCACGAGGTATGTGTAATCACCCATCGCGCAGACTCCTCAACCCAAGTGTGCACCCGCCGGCAAAGGAGAGCAAGGCAATCGTCAACACCGCGGCCGTCCACGTGGCGGTCACTGGCTCGCCCCTCAGAAATTTGTCGAGCATGCCGAATACTGCAATCAGGACCCCAATTTCGCGCAGACCTTCGCCGATCATTTCAGCGAGCGCATCCCGTGCTCGTTGTCCTAGCATGAGTTTCGGCGTTGCGCTTAGGGAGGGCAAGCGGCGATGAAGCTGTTGACGATGGGGGCCGTCGCGAGGACGTTGATGCTCGAGGTGACAGCGAGGAGCTTGATGTCGCAAACGGTCAACGACTTGGTCATGGTCAGGTCGCTCACCTGGAGCTTGGAATCGGCGTTGATGGTCACCTGCGCCGAGTAGCCGCCGCCACCGCCACTGCTGATCTCGACGAACGAGAGACGGCTCAAGGTGGCCAGCGTGGCGTCAGTGCCGATCACGAGCGAGCCCCAGTTAGACTTGTCGTCGGGATAGGGCAGGATCTTGACGTGCTGCGAGGTGTTGCCCTCGAACACCACGACGCCAAAAGGCCGCACCTCGATGCTCTTGTCGGCCATGAGCATGACGCGCGCGCCGGGGCGCAGGGTCCAGATGATGGGGGCGAGCGCGGTGCCCGTGGAGCCAACGATGAAGGTGTCCTCGACGACATAGGGCGTGGCGAGATTGAGCCAGGTCGCCGTCTTCTCGATGGCGCCGCCGCGGATGAGGATGCGGTTGTACTTGCTGGCCGGAGTCTCATAGGGGCCGGAGAGGAGTTGATTCACCTGATTGGCCCACAGGTAGACATGCGCGCCGTTGCTCGAATCGGCGCTCGCATCGGAGCCGTTGTTGGAGAACGAGTTGTTGGAGAAGTCGCCGAGCTTGCCCGTACCGAGGCCGGTCGAGGCATCGAAGCCGCTCAGCTCGACGCCCCACTTGAGCGAGTTGCGGATGATGGAGTTGGTCACCCTGACCGAGGCGTTGTCCTCAAGCCACACCGCGCCGTGCTCGGTGCCGTTGTTGCCGCCGCCGTACTCGATCTGCGCCCCGGCGAGGACGTTGCCAATCTCGACGGAGGCGCCGGTGTACCAGATATGCCCCCAGTCGCCGGGCTTCGGCGTGCTCGCCGCCGAGGTGATGACGACCTTGGAGGTCGGGGTGCCGGCGGTCTTGAAGCCACCGCCGGTCGAGACGCGGATATTGACCTCGTCTTTGAGCAGGTTGAGCGGGCCGCCCATCAGGAGCTTGGCGCCGGCGCTGACCGTGAGCTTCGCCGTGCCCGTCGGCGCTTCGATGAGCAAGCCCCACGGCACGACGTAGGGCGTGCCCAACATGAGCCAGGTCGCGTCCTTGGTGATGGTCACGTTGCGCACAATGACACCCTCGACGCCGTTCGGCGCGTACTCGCCGATGTTGAGTTGGCTGACAGAATTGGCGCCGAGCGAGATCGGTCCCTTGGCGTTGTCGATGAGATGATTGTTCGTGAAGTTTGGCACCGCGCCGCTGTCATCGATGTAGACCCCGACGTCGGACGATTTGTGCACCGTGGTGTTCGAGATCGAGATGGAGGCGCCGTTGCCGATCCAAAGCTCACCGAGCGCCTCGCCCTGACCGCCGCCGTACTCGATGTTGACGTAGTCGAAGGCGTTGTCGGTGGTGCTCGCCGAGCCGTAGATCTCGACGTACTTCCAGTCACCCGGAGCCGGCGTGCCGCTCGACGAGGTGATGTTGATCGGGCAGTCCTGGCGGCCGAGCAGCTTGATCGCGCCACCGTCGCGCACGGTCAGCTTGCCGCCCGACGCCATCTTGATGGTGCTGCACGCCTCGACCGTGAGGATACCGTTGGCGACGATCACCGTGCCTTGCAGAGTGTGCGTGCCCTTCTTCCACAGGCCGCCGTTGATCGTGCCGGCGGTGTGCGACACCGTCTTTGTGCTGCTGTTATCGCTCCCGCAGCCCATCGCCGCGGCGATGACCACAAAACCAACCCAACGCTTGATCATGCCCGATCCTCCTGTGCGTCGCTGCCTGTATCATCAGTGCTCTCGCCCCGCAACTGATGCGCGCGGCGTGCTCTAGCCGCGCGCGCCATTGGCGCCTCGCCTCGCCATATGACGCATGGCGCCAGGCGAATATTCGGTTCGACGAAACCCTCGGATACGCGTCCCGCAGGCCGGCACGCTGCCAAGGAAGCGTCACCTACTTGGCGGACCCCCGATCGCAGGCCCGAATGTCTACGTGTGGGTGCGACTACTTGCCAATCTTGATGGGGATCGTGACCGGGCAGTTGGCGCCCTTGCTCGTCGGAAAGGCGATGGAGTTGAAGGCCTTGATCATGCAATTGTTCAAGGGGCCCGTACGGTAGTGACGGTCGCCGATGCTGAACTCGGCGACCTTGCCGCTCGTCTGCACGACGAAGTCGAGCTCGAGCGTGGGCGGCAAGAGGCCTTGCGTATCGCGGGTCTTTTCGTCCTCGACGCAGACGTTGATCTTGCCGAGGTTCTTCTTGAGCGTGCCGAAGATGTCGGCCTGACTGAGCTGGCACTGCATGACCATCTCCTCGGGCTCGGGCTTGCCGACGGCCTCCTCGCCGCCGTGCTTGGTCTTCGTCTTGGGCTTCGCGGTGGCACCACCCGGTTGCGCCGAGCGGATCTTCACGGAGTCTTCGGTGCCGAGCGAGACGAGCGCCACGAGCCCCATCTCGGGCACGGCGTCGTTGGCGGCGCGCCTCTTGGCGAGCGCCTCGGCTGCGGCCTTGTGCTGTGCCTCGCGCTCGGCCTGTGTCTTTCTGAGCTCACCATAGATGAAGTGACCGGCCACACCCACGACGCCGATGACGAGCAGGGCGATGATGGCGATGAGCTTGCCGCGCTTGGCGATGGCGCGCTTCTTGGCCTGCTTCTTGGCTTCGGTGATGTGCGTCGCGAACGCGGCGACGCGGGTGATGGAGTGAAACTCGCCGCCTTCTTTGGCGACCTCGGCCTTGAGATCGATCTCGCCGCTGATGAGCTTCTGCGCCACGACCTTGAGCGGCACGGGGCCGCGCATTTCGCCTTTGGACCTGTAGAGCCACTCGCCCTCGCTCGACTTCGAGCCCGAGATGTCTACGCCAATACCGCTCCAGATATCCGCCATGGTTGTCGCCTCGACCGGGTCATCCTACACGGATCTGCGCCCGGCAGTAAAACGGTCATTGCACGCGCGCCGGCCGGCGGGCAATGTGGCAGCGAGAGGGGGGGGATGGCATCCATGCGGCACGAGCGAGGCGCGGCGCTGAAACGATTCAGCGCGGTCTTCTTTGGCACGCGCACCGCTGCCGTCGTCAGCACGCTGTTCGTCGTCGCGGCCGCGGTACCAATCTACTCAGTATATCACGAAATCATGTACTCCGAGCGCGTGGTGCTGCCGCTCGGCGACAAGACGCCGCCTCGGGCGCGCCTAGCGCTCGACGTCCCGACCGAGATCCTCGTCATCGGCTCGTACCACGTGGGACACGAGTTCGGTGATGCGGAGATGCTTGGGATCCTCGAGACGCTCAAGGCGGCCTCGCCCCTGCTCCAGCCACGCATCGAGTACCTCGACACGAAGTACTATCCAGAGAAGGAGCACTATGACCGATTCGCCGCACTGATCGAGCGCAAGTATGGCAGCAAACGCCTGCCCGTGGTGATGGTCACCGATGACCCGGCGCTCGACTTTGCGCTCACCTACCGCGCCGCGCTCTTTCCCGCGGCGGCGATCGTCTTTTGCGGCATCAACGACTACACGCCGCAACACCTCGCGGGGCAGCAGAACGTCACCGGCATCGCTGAGGCCTTGGCCGTGGGCGAGACCCTCGCCATAGCGCTCGCGCTGCATCCGCTGACGAAGACCATCTATCTCCTCGATGATCACACGGCGACGGGTATCGCAACGCGACACAACTGCGAAGAACCCCTCACCCACCTCGCGCGCCAAGTAGACGTTCATGACGTGGACCCTCTGACCCGCCGCGAGCTCGTCGGCCTCGTACGTGCGCTCCCCGCTGACAGCCTGATCCTCGTGCTCTCGTACAGCGTATTCGGCGATGGCGAGGTCATCAGTCACCACGCCCTCGCGCGGTTGCTCTCCGACAGCTCGCGCGCTCCGGTCTATGGCCTGCACGAGGAGCTACTCGGCTACGGCATCGTCGGCGGCCGCCTGCTCGCCGGCCGATCGCACGGCGCGGCCGCGGCCGAGCTCGCCCTGCGCATCCTTGCCGGCGAGCCCGCCGCGAGCATCCCCGTCGTGAAGACGACCCCGACCCGCGTCATGTTCGACGACACCGAGCTCGAGCGCTTCGGCGTTCGGCTCGACGAGCTGCCGGCCGGCAGCATCGTCGTCAATCGCCCGGTGCCCTTCATCGAGCGCCACTTCTATCTCGTGGTGAGCACGGTGCTCGTGATCCTCATCCTCACGACCGCCATCGTGGCGCTCGGCCTCAACATGGGCTTGCGCCTGCGTGCCCAAAGGATCATCGAGCAGCAGATGGCCACGCTCGAGACCAAGAACGCCGAGCTCGAGCGCTTCACCTACACCGCGTCGCACGACTTGAAGAGCCCGCTCATCACCATCAAGGGCTTTCTCGGCATGCTGGTCGGTGACGCCAAGGCGGGCCGCTTTGCGCGCATGGAGTCGGACATCGCGCGCATCGAGGGCGCGGCCGACAAGATGCAGATCCTCCTCGACGACTTACTCGAGCTCTCGCGCATCGGTCGAGTCATCGGTCTGCCTGCCGACTTCTCGATGACCGCGGTCGCCGAGGAGGCGATCGAGTTGTTGCACGGCACGGTGCAAACCGAAGGGGGCGAGATCGTCGTCGCGGCCGACATGCCCACCGTCTACGCAGACCAGCGGCGCGTGCGCGAGGTCCTGCAGAACCTCATCGAGAACGCCCACAAGTTCACGCGCCCGACGGCCACGCCGCACATCGAAGTCGGCTGGCGCGCCGAGGCCGAGGGCCCCGTGTTCTTCGTCAAAGACAATGGCCTTGGCCTCGAGCCGCGGTTCTTCGACAAGATCTTTGGACTCTTTGACAAGCTCGACCCCGCCTCACCCGGCACCGGCATCGGCCTGGCCCTAGTCAAACGCATCGTAGAGTTGCACAATGGACGTATCTGGGTGGAATCGGAAGGCTTGGGCAAGGGCGCGACATTTTGCTTCACCTTGCCCGACACACGCCGCCCTATGGGGAGGAAGTCGTGACCGGAGAAGCGCTGCGGATCCTACTCGTCGAAGACAACGAAGACCACGCCGAGCTCGTCAAGAGAAACTTCGCCGAACATCACGTCGCCAACACCATCTACCACGTCAGAGACGGCGAGCAGGCGCTGCAGTACTTGTTTCGCCAGGGCAAGTTCGCCAGCGCGGCCGACAGTCCGAAGCCCAACCTGATCTTGCTCGACCTGCGCCTTCCGAAGGTCGACGGCATCGAGGTGCTCAAGCAGGTCAAGTCCTCGCCAGAGCTCAAGGCCATCCCTGTCGTCGTGCTCACGTCGTCGACCTCGGACAAGGACGCCATCAAGGCCTACTCGAGCTATGCCAACAGCTACCTCGTCAAGCCGGTGGACTTCGCGAAGTTCACGCTCCTGATGAAAGACCTCGGCTACTACTGGCTCGCCTGGAACAAGAACCCCACCGCCAGCAGGGTCTAGACGGGCGGACTGACGCATGGGGGAATACAAGAAGATCCTAGTGGCCGAAGACGAGGACGGCCATTTTGAGCTCATCCGCAGGGCCTTCGATCACCTCGGCGGCGCCTTCTCGCTCGAGCGCGCCGTGTGTGTGCGCGAGGCGCGCCTGCGACGTGACAGCACGCAGCCGGACTTGGTGATCACCGACTGGAGGCTACCCGACGGCAATGGCATCGAGCTCATCGAAAGGGACGCCACGGGCGCGGTGCTGCGACCCGTCGTCCTCATGACGAGCCACGGCAACGAAGCCTGGGCGGTCGAGGCGCTCAAGCTCGGCGCGCTCGACTACATCGTCAAGTCGCCGCAGTCGTTGGCCGACATCCCGCGCACCGCGCAGCGCACGCTCAAAGAGTGGAGCAACATCGTCGAGCGGCGACGCGCCGAGATGCAGTTGCGCGAGAGCGAGGAGAAGTACCGCTTCTTCCTCGAGAGCGCCAACGACGCAGTCCTGATCTACTCGCTCACGCCGGACGGGCTGCCGGGTTGCTTCGTCGAGGTCAACGAACACTCTTGCTCCCTGCTCGGTTACTCGCGCTCCGAGCTCGCGCGCCTGTCGCCGCTCGAGCTCACCGACGCCGAGCACCGCGGCCACGTGCCCGAGATCATGACGATGCTCAAGGAAGCCGGACGCGCGGTCTTCGCCACGATTCTGCGCTGCAAGGACGGCCGGCGGGTCCCCGTCGAAATCAGCGCGCGCATGCTCGCGGTGCGCAATGTGCCGTACGTCGTCGCCCTGGTGCGTGACATCACCGAGCGGCAGCGGCTCGAGGACCAGCTACGTCAGGCGCAGAAGATGGAGTCGCTCGGCCGCCTTGCGGGTGGCGTGGCCCACGACTTCAACAACATGCTCGGCGTCATCCTCGGCTACGCGGAGCTAACCCTCGCGGGCCTAGGCGCCTCGTCCCCGCACGCGGCGGGTCTGCGCGAGATCGAGAAGGCGGCGCATCGCTCCTCGGAGCTCACGCGCCAGCTCCTAGCCTTCGCGCGCCGCCAGACGATCGCGCCGCGTGTGCTCGCGCTCAACGACACCGTCGCCGGCATGCTCAAGATGCTCATGCGACTCATCGGCGAGGACGTCGAGCTCGTGTGGAAACCGCACGTGGGCTTGTGGCCGGTGAAGGTGGATCCGAGCCAGATCGACCAAATCCTCGCCAACCTGTGCGTCAATGCGCGCGACGCGATCACGGGCTTGGGCAAGATCATCATCGAGACCAACAACGTGCGGCTCGAGGAAGCGCGCGGTGCGGACCAGGGCGACTTCGTGCCGGGCGACTTCGTGCTCCTGTCCCTCGCTGACAACGGCTGCGGCATGGAGCAAGCGCTCGTCGACAAGATCTTCGAGCCGTTCTTCACGACCAAAGGCGCGGGCACGGGTCTCGGTCTCGCGACCGTGTACGGCATCGTCAAACAGAATGCGGGCGTCATCAGGGTCGAGAGCGAGGTCGGCCGCGGGACAACGTTTTGCGTCTACCTGCCACGTTGCCTCGACCCGCGAGCCATCGATGACACCGCGCCCTCGGGCGTGGTAGCGCTCGGCCACGGCGAGACCGTGCTGCTCGTCGAGGACGAGCTGGCGCTGCTCGAGGTCGGCAAGTCCATGCTCGAATCGCTCAACTATCGCGTCCTGAGCGCGCTGTCGCCCGTCGAGGCGTTGCGCCTCGTTACGAGCCAACCTAACGAAGTGCGCCTCATGATCACCGACATGGTCATGCCGGAGATGAGCGGCCGCGAGCTCGCCGAGCGCGTGCACGCCGTCGCGCCTAAGGTCCGTTGTTTGTTCGTGTCCGGCTACGCGACCGAGGTGGTCGGTGAGCGCGGCATATTGGATAGCGACGTGGCATTCTTGCACAAGCCGTTTTCACGGGCCGAGCTCGCGGCGAAGGCTCGGCAGGTCTTGACGGCCGAGTAAGATCGAACCGCTTCGTGGCAACTCCGCCCTTGACGCGGCGCGTGCGCTGGCGCGTCGAAGCCGCCGCGACGCGCACGCGTCAAGGGCCGATCTTGGAAAGGGAGGCCGGAACCCGGGATCGCGCGGCGCCGCAGACGGGGCACCCTTGCAGCACGAGAGGCGGCTCGAGATGCCAGTCGGCGAGGAGGCGCGCGTCGCCGAAGATCTCGCGAGTGGGACCGTCGGCGACCACCCGGCCGGCGCCGAGAACGATACAACGCGGGCAAACATCGAGGATGAGATCGAGATCGTGCGCGGCGATGAGACGGGTGTGGGTGAGCGTCTTGAGCAGCACGATGAGCGCGCGCCGCGACTTTGGGTCGAGGTAGGCCGCCGGCTCATCCAGCACCAAGATGTCGGGGTCCATAGCGAGCACGCCGGCGATGGCGACGGCGCTCTTCTGCCCCCCGGAGAGCTGATGGGGCGCCTTCGATTCGAGGTGCTCGGCACCGACGCGCGAGAGCGCTTGGCGAGCGCGCAGCACGGCCTCGCTTGCGGACAGACCGAGATTGGCGGGCCCGAAGGCCACGTCTTCGAGCACGGTGGGCATAAAGAGCTGGTCGTCGGGGTCCTGAAAGACGAAGCCGACGTGTCGGCGCGCTTGGGCCCGCGTGCGGGCATCGACCTCGATCCCGCGAACGACGACGCTGCCGCTCGTCGGCAGCAGCGTACCGTTGGTGTGCAGCAGAAACGTCGACTTGCCAGCGCCGTTGGCGCCGACGACACCGACGGCCTCACCGGGCAAGATGCGCACCGAGATATCCCGTAACGCTTGCGTACCGTCGGGGTAGGAGAAGCAGAGATCGCGACACTCGACGTCGACAGAGCTCACGGCAGCGCCCCGCGCGTCAACGTGCCGGCGAGCCAGGGCAGTGGAACAAAACGCGCCGCAAGACAAAACAGCAGGACCGCGGCAAATGCCAGGGCGTCGGCCACGCGCAGCGCCGAGCGGCCGTGGCTCGGTAACTCGCCCGTATAGCCCCGCGCCAGCATGGCGCAGTGGATGCGCTCGGCGCGATCGATCGAGCGCAAGAACAAAGCGCCCAGGAGTCGCGCCGTCTCGTGCAACGTCGGTCGCCCGGGGCCCGCGCCACGCGCCTGGCGAGCGCGCAACATTCGACTCGCTTGGCCGACGAGGACGAACAGGTAGCGATAGAGCAAGAGCAACTGAGTGACGAAGATGGCCGGCAGGCCGAAGCGGCGCAAGGCATCACAGATGGCCGGGAACGAGGTCGTCGCGATGAGCAGGGCAGCGACAGTCACGGTCAGGAGCGACTTGACCATGACCGCGGCAAACGACAGCCAACCGGCTGCGAGGGTGACGCCAGGCAGCACGGTCACAGGCGCGCGATCGACGAGCGGATTGAAAGCGCCGACGAGCAGCGCGAAAGGCACGGCGGCCGCGACGCGTTGCGCGACCACGCGCGTCGGCAGGCCGCCGAGGCCTATGCAAAGGGCGAGCGGCAGCGCTAGCGTGACGGGCGAGACCGCATCGTACTTCGAGAAGGACACGGTGGTCACGATGAGCACGAAGGCCGCAGCCGTCTTGGCGCGCGCATCGAGGCGGTGCACCGGCGAATCGAGCCCAGCGAGCTCATCGAGGGCTCGCAAGCGCACGGCGCTCGGATCGAACAGCCTACTCATCGGCCGGCCGGCTTGCGCTTGCCGACGCGCACGACGACGCCGAGCCCCATGGCGAGGGCAAGCACCAACGCCGCGCCGACGAGTCCCGCCAAGGAAGCCCACGGCTTGGCCATCGGCCACGCGCGCGTGGCGCTCGCGAGATCCCCACCAACCTTGGCGACCGACCACTCGAGGCCGTCCGGCCGCGTCGAGGCAAGATACGAGAGGCCGCCGCCGACCGCCAGCGTCGCGAGCGCCAACGCTGCGAGCCCCGAGCTCTTGACCCCGAGCCCCGGCGCGCCGCTCAACCCGCCGTACTGCGACCCCGGCCGAGCCTGCGCCACGTGCCGCAGCACCGCGGCCGTCACGAGGCCTTCGACGATGCCGATGGCGAGGTGCATGGGCTGCATCGCAAGCACGAAGGGCACAAACGGCAGGCCGGCCTGCCCGGACAACTCGGCCTGCACGACAACCGAGAAGGCGCCGAGCTGCAGGCCTACGACGCCCGCGGCGAGCGAAGCGACGAGGAGGCGGCGCGGCGAGCCCCGGCCGAGCAGCGGACGAAAGACAAGCGGCCAAGCGACGAAGCACGGATAGACGCCGAGATTCCAGATGTTGCAGCCGAGCGCCAAGAGCCCGCCGTCGGCAAAGAACAGCGCCTGCACGGTGAGCACCGAGGCCATGACGAGGACGGCCGCGTGCGGGCCGAGCAACGCGGCGAGCAGCAGGCCGCCGCCCAAATGCCCGGAGGCGCCCGTGCCAGGAATGGCGAAGTTGACCATCTGCGCCGCAAACACGAAGGCGCCGGTGACCCCCATCAGCGGCGTCAGGGTGTCGTCGGCGCGCGCCCGAATCTGACGCGAGGCGGCCGCGAGGGTGACCGCCGTGCCGAGCCCAAACGTCGCGGCGACGGCGGGCGAGACGAGCGCGTCTGCCATGTGCATCGGTCAGTGGTCCTCGGCCGCGCGCCCGCCAACACGCACCTGCCCGAGCAGCTCGAGAAAGCGCGCCGGGGGCACGAAGCCGGTGATGCGGGGCTCGGGCAACAGGCGGCCGTCAGGATCGAGAAAGACGATGGTCGGCAGGCCGAGCACGCCGTAGTGGTCGAACAATTTCTGCACTGTCTCATCGAGGTTGGTCGCGTCGATCTGTACCGTTACGAACCGACGCGCGGCGGCGCGCACGCCAAGGTTGACGTAGGTCTCGTGCTCGAGCTCTTGGCAGGCCTCGCACCAGTCGGCGGTGAAGTCGATCATCACGGGTCGGCCTTCGCGCTTAGCGCGAGCGAGCGCCGCGTCGTGGGCGCCGTCCCACACGATGCGCGCCGGTGTGACGGAGTCAGCGAGCTCGTCGAAGCTCGGCGCATCGGCGCCACCAAACGCGGCTAGCGCTACACCGAGCGTCAGCAGCGCGACGCCGACGCTGCGAAACCAAGTGGCGCGCGGCCGCTCGAGCAAGTGCAGATGCAGGGCTGAGAAGAAGACGCCGGTGACCGAGAGCACGAGGCCGAGAAAGGCGGCGTCCGGCACGCGCTCGAGCAGGTCACCAAAGGCCGGCCAGGCGAAGCGGGCGTAGTACGTAGCCACGACGAACATCGCCGTCGCGAGCGCGCTCTTGACGAGCTCCATCCACGGGCCGCTCTGCGGCAGGCGCGAAAGGCTGCCCGAAAAGAGCGCGAGCGCCATGAAGGGCAGACCGAGACCGAGACCGAAGGCGACCATGAGCGCGAAGCCAACGCTTACGGCGCCGGTCGTGGCGACCAAGGTCAAGATGACCGCCAGCACCGGACCCGTGCACGGCGCGGCGATGAGACCGCTGACGAGCCCCATGAGCAGCGCGCCGCCGACGCTCTGCCCACCGACCTGCGACAGCCGCGTGTTGAGTCCGGTCGGCAGTTGCAGCGAGAACAATCCAAGCATCGAGGCGCCCATGGCCACGCAGAACAACGCGAGCCCGGCCGTCAGAAACGGACTCGCGAGCAGCGAGCCAAAGACCGCCTTCGAGGCCGCGGTCACCGTACCGATCGTGGCGTAGAGCGCCACCATGCCAAGGACGTAGGCCGTGGCGCGAATCGTGGCGCGACGCCGACCCTGGCCGCTCGCCCCGCCAAAGTAGCGAATGGTGATGGGGATGAGCGGATAGACGCAGGGCGTAAAAGAGGTGAGCAGGCCGCCGAGAAAGGCGACCACCACTGCAAACCATAGCTGGCCGCTATTGAGCGAGCCCTGAAGCGACTGCGCGAGCTGCTCTGTAACCGACACCGGAAGCTACTTGCCTTTGCCTTTGCCCTTGCCTTTGGCTTTGCCCTTGCCCTTGCCCTTGCCCTTCGCCGGACCGTCGTCATCGGCGGCGGCAGCAGGCGCCGCGCCAGCGTCACCCGTGGCGGGCGTGAGCGTGCCGGATGCCGGAGCGCCGCCGGCAGGTGCGCCGCCGTCTTCGGTCGGCACGGAGACCGTCTCGGGAGCGCCCGAGCCAGCCTTGGCCATGTGCTTTTGCACGGCCTCGGGAATGGGCGAGCTCGTCGCCTCACCGACGGCCTTGCGCGTCTCCTCGACCAGCTTCTTCGACACGTCGTCGTTGTAGCCGACGTTGACGAGCAAGACTTTGCCATCGCCCCCGACCAAGTACAGGTTCGGCAATTTCGAGACGAAGTAGCGCTTGGCGACGATGTTGAAGCGATCGGCGAGCACCGGGAACTTGACGCCGTTCTCTTTGGCGAGAGACTTCGCCACCTCGATCTTGTCGGCGTCCTTGTCGATGCTGACCATCACGACTTGCAGGCCGGCGGCCTTGTAGGCGTCGAACAGCGCGGCGAGCATCGGCATCTCGCGCTTGCACGGCTCGCAGTAGGTAGCGAAGAACGAGAGGATGAGCGCCTTCTTCGCGTCCTTGGCGCCGGCGCCGAAGTAGCGATCGATGCTGATGTAGGTCTCGCCGAGATCCTCACCATTGACGGCCTTGAGGGTGAACGAGGGGATCTCCTCGCCGACCTCGTAGCGATCCTTCTCGGCGCGGGCTTCGCCCCCGACCGCCAACACCAGGCCCGCACACACACTGCTCATCAGCCAAAGCTTCATGGGTTCGCTCCTCCTCTATCGCTCTCGCGCGAGTTGCGCCAACGCTGCCACCAACTCCCCACCCTTTAGCGCAATCTGTACCTGCGAGTCATCACCCTTGGCGAGACTGCGCAGATTTTTCAGCATCGCCGCGCCCTTGGCCAACTCGTCTTCGCCCAAGACAATCGCCGCGAGTGCGCCCACCTTGTCGGCGCGGCGCATCTGATTCTTGACGCGGCCGCCGCTCACGTCGACCTCGACGCGCCACGGCCCGAGGCGCCGCACTTCGTCGGCCAAGGCCATGGCACGGGCCTCAGCGCCGGCCATCGGCGCGAGATACAAGTGCGGGCCGCTCCACCAAGCAAGGTCCTTGTGCTCGACCCTCTTCGCGACGAGCAGCGCCAAGCGCTCGATGCCGGCGGCAAAACCAACCGCAGGGGTAGGTGGACCGCCGAGCTCGGCGACGAGATCGTCGTAACGCCCCCCGCCGACGATCGCGTCTTGCGCGCCGAGTGCGGCGGTCGCGAGCTCGAAGATCGTGCCCGTATAGTAATCGAGGCCGCGCACGAGGTGAGGGTCACGCACGAACGAAACGCCGGCGGCGGTGGCGAGCTGCTGCACGAGGTCGAAGTGCACGCGCGAAGCTTCCGAGAGCGAGGCCAAGATATCAGGTGCCGCCGTAACGACCGCCCGGCACGTGGCCCGCTTGCAGTCGAGCACGCGCAGAGGATTCGTGGCGAAGCGTCGCTGACAAGTCTCGCAGAGCTCGCTCGCGCGACCCCGCAGGTACTCTTGCAGCACGGCGCGATAACGCTCGCGGCTCTCGGCGTCGCCAAGACAGTTGACGCGCACGCTCACGTCGGTCACCTCGAGGTGACGGCAGAGCGCGTTGAGCATGACCAGCATCTCGGCATCGGCCTGCGGCGCGGCCACGCCGAAGAGCTCGGCACCGACTTGGTAGAACTGGCGATAGCGGCCCTTCTGCGGCGCCTCGGCGCGGAACATCGGCCCGAGATACCACCAGCGCTGCACGGCGTCGGTCTTACCGAGGGCGTGCTCGACGTAGGCGCGCACGGCGCCAGCGGTGCCCTCGGGGCGCAAGGTGAGCGAACGGTCACCGCGGTCGGTGAGGCTGTACATCTCTTTGCTCACGATGTCGGTGTCTTCGCCGATGCCGCGCGCAAACAACGCGGTCTCTTCGAGCAGCGGCAGGCGGACCTGCCGATAGGCGTAGCCGTTCAAGACCTCGGCCGCGCGGCTCGTGACGTAGTCCCATACGGCGCTGTCGAGAAAGGCCTCGGCGGCGCCGGGCCGCACGTCGTTCATACCCTTGACGGCTTGGATCATGACCTCTTGCGCTCCTTGGCCCGCCGGGCGGGCTTGACGCGCGACGCGCCACTCTTGCCGAACGCCACAGCGAGCACGTCGTCATAGGTGCTCGCGTAGATGAACTCCATCTGGGCACGCACCTCGGGGGGGATCTCGGCCACGTCGGCGCGATTGCGCTCGGGCAGCAGGACGCGCCGCACGCCCGCTCGGCGCGCCGCCACGACCTTCTCGCGTACACCGCCGACCGGCAACACCTCGCCGCGCAGAGTCATCTCGCCGGTCATCGCGAGGCGCGGCACGACGGCGCGATTGGTGAGCAGCGAGATAATGGCCGTCGTGACCGTGATGCCGGCCGAGGGGCCGTCTTTCTTGACGGCGCCAGCCGGGAAGTGCACGTGCACGTCAGTGTCGGTGAACACCTTGGCGTCGATGTGCAGCTCTGCCGCGCGGCTGCGCACGTAGGAGACGGCGAGCGCGGCCGACTCGCTCATCACCTCACCGAGCTGGCCGGTCAACTTGAGCAGCCCCTTGCCGGGCATGAGCACCGACTCGATGAACAGCACTTCGCCACCGACCGGCGTCCAAGCGAGGCCGAGCGCGACGCCCGGCGCCGAGCGACGCACTAGGTGGTCGGGCTGGATCTTCGGCGGGCCGAGCACGAGCGCGAGCTCTTCGGGTCCGATGCGCTGCACGCCCTTGGCGCCGCGCACGACCTCGGCGGCTCTCTTGCGGCAGACGCGACCGATCTGCCGCTCGAGCTCGCGCACCCCGGCCTCGTGCGTGTACTCGCCGATGATGCCCGAGAGCGCGTTCGGCGTCAGGTTCAAGAGGCGCGTCGACAGCCCAGCCTCGCGGCGCTGGCGCGGCAGAAGGTAGCGCTTGGCGATCTGCAGCTTCTCCTCGGGGATGTAGCCCGGCAGATCGATGACCTCGAGCCGATCGCGCAAGGCGTCCGGGATCTCGGTCTTGATATTGACGGTGGCGATGAACATGACGCGCGAAAGGTCGAAGGGAAGATCGAGGTAGTGATCGATGAAGCCCGTGTTCTGCGCCGGGTCGAGCACCTCGAGCAGAGCGCTCGACGGATCGCCACGCCAATCGGAGCCAATCTTGTCGAGCTCGTCGAGCATGAACACCGGGTTGGCGGTGCCGCATTGCTTGAGGCCTTGCAGGATGCGGCCCGGCATAGCGCCGACGTAGGTGCGTCGGTGACCCTTGATCTCGGCCTCGTCGCGCATGCCGCCGACCGAGAAGCGATAGAACTGACGGCCAAGCGCGGCGGCGATGCTCTGACCGAGCGAGGTCTTGCCGACGCCGGGCGGGCCGGCGAAGCACATGAGGCTGCCGGCCTTCTTGGGGTTCAACTGCCGCACGGCCAGGAACTCGAGGATGCGCGCCTTGACGTCGGTAAGACCATAATGATCGGCGTCGAGCACCGCTTGGGCGTGCGCAAAATCGGTGCTGTCGAGCGACTGCTTCGACCAGGGCAGGGACGCGATCCAGTCGAGATACGAGCGGACGATCCCGTGCTCGGGCGACTCGGGCGGCAAGAGCTGCAGGCGCTTGAGCTCCTCGTCGGCGCGGGTGCGCGCGAGCGCGGGCAGACCGACCGCGTCGAGCTTGCGCGACAGCTCCGTGATAGCCAACGTGGCCGGATCCTTCTCTTCGCCGAGCTCGGTGCGGATCGCCTTCAACTGCTCGCGCAAGAGGTACTCGCGCTGATGCTTCTCTACCTTGTCGCGAATCTCTTGGCTGATGCGGTTGCCGATGGTGAGCAGATCGAGCTCGCGAATGGTGACCTCGAGGGCGCGGCGCAGGCGCTTGCCGACATCGAGCTCGACCATGAACGACAGCCGCTCCTCGTAGTCGCGCGCTAGGTGCTGGGCCACGAAGTCGGCGAGCAGGGCGGGCGACTCGATATTGAGCGCGGCGACCTTCATCTCGTCCCCAGCGTTCGGGTGGGCCTCGAAGAAGGCCTGCAGATTCGTGCGCACCTGCCGCACGATGGCCTGCGCTTGCTCCTCGTCGTGGATGACTTCGGGGGGAAAGAGGAGGCGCAGCTTCGGGAAGGGCTCCTGCTGAGTGATCGCCATGAGGCGCACGCGGCCGACGAGCTGCACGAGCGCCGAAAGCCGGTCGTCGGGCAGGCGGAACACCCGCACGAGCCGAGCCAGAATGCCGATGGGCGCGAGCTCCTTGAGTTGGGTCACGAGCGGAACGCTCACGGCCATGGGCTCGCCGAGGGCGTCGCGCAATAGGGCGTCGAGCGGCGCGCCCCCATCGACCTTCGCGCCTGTCGCGCCGCGCTCGCCAGGGTGGCCGCTGCGTCGCGCCGGCCCGCCGCGACCCTTCTTGCGGCTCGCCGGCCGCGTGCCGCTCTCGCGCGTTGGGGCGGGGGCGCTCGGGGGACGACCGGCGGCGCCCTCGGCCTCACCGACACGCTCGGCCACCTCGACCGCGGCGGCGGCTTGGGCACCGAGGCCGACGGTGCTCACCGGGCCTTGGCGGTTCGCGACCAAGCGATTGACGAGCACCAAGAAGCCGCTGCTGTTCTTGGCAAAGAGCACCGCGTCACGGCGCTCCTCGCGCTCGAGCAAGAGCGGCACCACCGGCCCGGGAAACGGCACGAGCTCGTCGAGCACGATGCACGGGGCCTCGCTCGGCGGCTGGTCGGCGACTCGTACGAGCGCGCCTGTGGGCTTGCTGTTCTCGTCGTTCATGGTTCTCTGCCACGCGGCCTGATGCGAAGGGCCTGGTGTTACGTCATCGACCTACCGAGCGCAAGTACGTCACTCGCGCCGCCTGACGGACAGCCACGATTTCGCTGGCCAACGCCGAACGAGATCGTAGAGATTGAGGGCATGGCCAGGCTCGCACTCGCACTCGCACTCGCACTCGCATTCGCCTTCGCCTTCGCTGCCGAGCAAACACGCGCCGCGGCCGACGGCCTAGGAGCCTGTCGGAAAAATGACTGCATACACGCTCCCGCTCCCGCTCCCGATTCCGCGCCCGAAAGAAAGCGCCGCGCTTGCGGGCAAGTCCGGGAGCGGGCTCGGGAGCGGGAGCGGGAGCGGGAGCGGGCCAATCAAAACGAATTTCCCGACAGGCTCCTAGCGGGGACACCGAGCGTAACGCCTGCGACACCGCGCGCCTGCGCCTCGGTGTCGGGTTTTGCTGCGGCACACCCGCTCAGCGGCGAGACCGGCGGAGACATCCCCACACCCACGCTAGATGGGACAGCTCGAGTCGCTCTAGCGCGTGCCTACCTCGCGCAGTGCGGCAGCGACGAAGCGGCGCGGCTCACGCAAGCGCTCATCCGCTTGCCGACCGTGAGCAGCGAGCGTGATGGGGCCGCGCGCACGGCGTTTGCCGACTTGTCCACGCTCCTCGCCGAGTTTGCGCGGGCGCACGGCCTCGGCTTTGCGACGTTCGGTGACGGCGAGGTCTTCGAGGTGACACTCGGCGGCGGCGAGCGCCAGCTCGGCTTCGTCGTACACGCGGACGTCGTGGCGGCCCACGAAGGCGCCGACGCGGCGGCACCCTGGGGGTTCCCGCCCTTCGCCGGCGTCATCGACGACGGCAAGCTCTACGGACGCGGCGCCCAAGACGACAAGGGCCCGCTCGCCGCGGCGCTCATCGTGCTCGCCGCGCTCGGCGAGGCTGGACTCTCCTCACCCGAGCGACAACTGCTCGTCATCATCGGCACCGGCGAGGAGCACGACTGGGACGCCATGTTGCGCTACGCCGGCACGCGCACGCCGCCGCGCTATGCGCTGTCGGCCGACGCCGAGTTTCCGGTGGTTACGAGCGAGGACGGCTTTGTGGCCTGGCACCTCGCCTTACCGATCGGTGCGCGCAAGAGCGCGAACAAGGCCGTCATCGTCAACGCGGGCGGCGGCACGTTGCTCACGCAGGTGCCGGCCGAGGCCTTCATGACGATCGCCAAGAGCCAAAACGAAAAGCTCGAAGCGCTCACCAAACGCGTGCAAACCGCTGTCGAAACCGAGCGCAGAGCGCGGGCCAACAAGGGGGCCCCGTTTCGCCTCGCCGTCGAGCCCGACCCGGCCAGCGGCACCGTGACGGTGCGGGCCTTCGGCGTCGCCGTGCACTCGTCGCAGGCCGAGCTCGGCTTCAACGCGCTGTGGCCGCTCGCCACGCTGGCGCAGCGCATGAACCTCGAGCGCAACGGCTTTTCGAGCATGCTCGCCATCCTCGCTCGACGCTTCGACGGCGACCACTTTGGCGACAAGCTCGGCCTCGCCTACAGCGATCCAGTGATGGGTCGGCTCCTCGTGACGCCGACCGTCCTCGGCCAAGATGACGAGCGGGTTACGCTCGGCGTCAACATGCGTCGCCCGAGCGGCCCATCGAGCGTCGAGTTCAGCGCGAAACTGGATCAGGCGCTCGGCCGCTTGCAGCGCGACTTCGACCGCGGGCTCAGTGAGCGACCCGAGCGCTTCGTCGGCGAGCCGGTGCGGGTCGCGCCGAGCGAACCCCTCGTGCAGACGCTGCTCGCGATCTATCGCGAGCTCGCCACCGCTCCCGAGGCGCAGGCCGCGAGCATTCGCGGCGGCACGTACGCCCGGCTGTTTCCGGGCGGCGTCTCTTTCGGACCGGCGCTGCCCGGGCAGGCCTATCGAGGTCACGCGCCAAACGAATACATCTCGCTCGCCGAGCTCGGCTTGCTGACGCGCGCGCTTGGGGAGGCGGCGCTGCGACTCATGCCGCAGGCACCCGCCCCAGCACCCTCGCCCGCGCCCTAGTTGTTGACGGCTTCGACCTTCTTCGACAACTCGTTGACCTTCTTGTTGAGCGCAGTCACCTGCTTGGCGAGGTCCTGCACGTCGCCCTTCGAGGCGAGCGAGAACGAGTCGACGAGGCGGTGCATGGTGTCTTCGACGCGCCGCTCCATCTCGTCGCGGTAGTCGGTGAAGGCGGCCATCGTGTCGCTCGTCTTGACGCGGTCCCAGATCTTGTTAGCCTTGATGTGACCAACGAGCTCCTCGAGCTTCTTGCGGGTCTCGGCCGGGCCCAGGCCCTTCTCCTCCATCACCTGGCGGACGGTCTTGATGAGACCCTCTTCGGCCTCGAGGTAGCTGCGCGCCTTCTTCTGCAGGTTGTGCAACAGCTCTTCTGCGCGGGTCTTGGCGGTTTCGATGGTAGTCATGTCATCTCCTGTTCGTTGGCTCCGACGTATCGTCGCACGCGATCTCGATACCCCATTGCCCCGAGACCGCGCGGCAGCCGGCTCATGCTTTGCCGCTCTGCGTCATAAACGCATATTGGCTATGCCGCACTGCGTTGTCAAGGGTCTCGTTCGGATTCCGTAGGATGGTCGGGACCTATTCGTAGCGCAACGCCTCGATGGGCTCGAGTCGGGAGGCCCGCCAGGCCGGATAGAGACCGAAGAACAGACCGACCGCGACCGAGGAGCCGATGGCGAGCACGAAGGCCGACGCAGGAATGTCGATGGGCCAGCCGAGCAGCCGCGCAAAGCCGTACGACGACACGACGCTCGTACCCATGCCGAGCACGCCACCAATGAGGCTCAGGGCTGCGGCCTCACCGAGAAACTGCACCCGCACGGCCACGGGCGAGGCGCCGATCGCCATGCGCAGCCCGATCTCACGCGTCTGCTGGAGCACCGAGGCGAGCATGACGTTCATGATGCCGATGCCGCCGACGAGCAGCGCGATGGAGGCGACGCTCACGAGAAAGATCGAGAGCGTCTTGGCGCTCTCGACCTGCGCCTTCAAGATTTCGTCGGGCCGACGGATGTTGAAGTCGCCTTCTTCGCCGTCGCGGATCTGGTGGCGCTGGCGCAAGAGCGCCACGACCTGCGCGATGGCTCTGTCGACCGCCTGCGGCGAGACTGCCGAACAGAAGATGTCGTCGAGCCAGGTGATGGAGCGGCTGATGAGGCGCTTCTGCGCGCTCGTGTAGGGCAGCACGATCCAGTCGTCCTGATCACGGCCGTCGGTCGACTGCCCTTTGGCGGCGAGCACGCCGTTGACGAGGAAGAGCTGCCCTTTGATGCGGACGATCTGACCGACCGGGTCGGCGGCGCCGAAGAGGCGGGCGCGCACGGTCTCGCCGAGCAGGACCTTGGCGGACGACTGCACCAAGTCCTCGTGGCTGAACGTGACGCCGCTCGCCACGTCCCAGCGCCGGATGGCGAGGTAGTCGGGCGAGACACCCCGAAAGCGCGTCGACCAATTGCGATTGCCGAACTGCACCTGCACCGTGCCATCGACCTGCGGCGAGACGCGCGAAATGAGCGGCACCTCGCGGGCGATGGCTTCGGCGTCGGCGAGCGTCAGGGTGTTCGTGCCGTGGCTGCCGGTGCGCGTGCCGGCGACGTTGCGCGAGCCGGCCTCGATCCAAACGAGGTTGTCGCCGAGCTTGGCGAGCTCGACCTCTGTGCGCTCGGCGCCGGCCTTGCCGATGGCGATGACCAAGACCACCGCGGCGATGCCGATGGTGATGCCGAGCGTGGTGAGGGAGCTGCGCAGCTTGTAGCGCCACAGGGCGCGCAGGGCCTCGCGGCAGAATACACTGAGAAGAATCGACCATGACGAAGGGACGGCGCGCGAATCGGATTGAGACTTGAACTTGGGCATGGGCATGGGAATGGGCGTAAGCGCGAGCCCGCCGTCAGGGACAAAACGGCTCGTATGCGTGGCTCGCGTGCGTGGTTCGCGTGCGCCAGGCTCGTTGTCGGCGCACCGGCGATTGTGCTAGCAACACGCCACCATGGTCAAGAACGCCTCCTTACTGCGTCAGGGTTTCCTCGACTACTTCCACCGCCACGGGCACACGATCGTCAAGTCGAGCTCCCTCTTGCCGCAGAACGACCCGTCGCTCATGTTCACCAACGCCGGCATGGTGCAATTCAAAGACGTCTTCGTCGGCGCCGAGCAGCGCAGCTACAAGCGCGCCACCTCCTGCCAAAAGTGCCTGCGCGTCTCCGGCAAACACAACGACCTCGAGGAGGTCGGCCGCACGGCGCGCCACCACACCTTCTTCGAGATGCTCGGCAACTTCTCCTTCGGCGACTACTTCAAGGAGGAAGCCATCACGCTCGCCTGGGACCTCATCACCACGCAGTGGGGCCTCGATACGAAGCGCCTGTGGATCACGGTCTTCGGCGGCGAGGGCAAGCTCGCGGCCGACCACGAGGCGCGCGCCATCTGGAAGAAGGTGACGGGCCTCAAAGACGAGCGGATCCTCGACATGGGCATGAAGGAGAACTTCTGGGCCATGGGCGAGACCGGCCCCTGCGGCCCGTGCACCGAGATCCACTTCGACACCGTCGGCAAGGGCACCCCGAGCGCGGCCGACTTCGACAACGGCCGCGTGGTCGAGATCTGGAACAACGTCTTCATGCAGTTCGAGCGCAAGCCCGGGGGCGAGCTCGTGCCACTGCCGAAGCCCTGCGTCGATACTGGCATGGGGCTCGAGCGCATCACCGCCATCGTCGCCGGCGAGCGCTCGAACTATCACACCGACCTCTTCCTGCCGCTGCTCGACGCCATCGCCAAGTCGGCCAAGAAGACCTACTCGCGCTCCGACAGCGAAGACGACGTCTCGATGCGCGTCATCGCCGACCACGCGCGCACGACCGCGGTGCTCGTGGCCGACGGCGTGCAGCCGTCCAACGAAGGGCGCGGCTACGTCATGCGCCGCATCATGCGCCGCGCCATTCGCCACGGCCGCCGGCTCGGCTTCGACGAGCTGTTCTTCTCGCAAATCGCCGACAAGGTGGTCGATATCATGGGCGCGGCCTACCCCGAGCTCGAAGAGTCGCGCCTGCTCATCGGCAAGGTGGCCGAGCTCGAAGAGAAGAACTTTCGCCGCACGCTCGACACGGGCCTGCGCCTGCTCGACGATGAGCTGCAAGAGACGCGCACCGCCGGCAAGAAGGAGCTTTCGGGCGCGGCAGTCTTCAAGCTCTATGACACCTACGGCTTTCCGAAAGATCTGACCGAGGTCATCGCCCGCGAGCGCGGCTTCGCCATCGACGAGCCAGGCTTCGAGCGCGAGATGACGGCGCAGCAAGAGCGCAGCCGCGGCGCCGACGTGGGTGAGGCGGCGGTGGCCGGCATCTACAAGAGCCTCGCGAACAAGCTCGGCGCCGTGAGCTTCATCGGCTATCCGCACGAGGACGAGCCGCTCGAGGGGCGCGAGGGCAAGTGGCGAAGGCGCGAGAAGGACGGCACGCACTACCTCGAGACCGAGACGCGGATCGTGGCGCTCATCAAAGATGGCGTCGAGGTGAGCGAGGCGAAGGGCGGCCAAGTCGAGGTCGTGCTCAACCCAACGCCCTTCTACGGCGAATCAGGCGGCCAGATGGGCGATACGGGCGTGCTCTCGGGCGATGGCCTCGAGGCCGAGGTGACGGCGAGCACCAAGCCCGTCGACCACTTCACGGTGGCCAAGGTGCAGCTCAAGGCGGGCACGCTCGAGGTCGGGCAGAGCGTCTGGGCGGGCTACGTGCCCGAGGTACGCCAGGCCACGCGCGCCCACCACTCGGCGACGCATCTGTTGCACGGCGCTTTGCGCAAGGTGCTCGGGACGCACGTCAAGCAGGCGGGCTCACTCGTCGATCCTTCGCATCTGCGCTTCGACTACGCGCACTTCGAGGCACCCTCGGACGCGCAGCTGCGGGCGGTCGAGGACGACGCCAACGCGCGCGTCGCCAAAGATGCGCTCGTCGACACGGCGGTGTTGCCGTTCCCCGAGGCGAAGCAGCGCGGCGCCCTCGCCTTCTTTGGCGACAAGTACGGCGACGTGGTGCGCATGGTGAGCATGGGCGAGTCGATCGAGCTATGCGGCGGCACGCACGCCAAGCGCACGAGCGACATCGGGCTCGTGCTCATCACGCGCGAAGAGGCCGTAGCGAGCGGCGTGCGGCGTATGGAGGCCGAGGTCGGCGAGGCCGCGCGCGCCTCGGCGCGGACTATGGCGAAGCGCCTTGGCGACGCCGCGGCCATCCTCGCGGGAGACAAAGCCGAGCCCGACGAGGCGCAGCCTGCCTTGCTCGCGGTCGCGAAGGCCGTGCGTACGAACACGGAGCTATGCGCCGCGCTCGGCGCGCTTGGCGCGACGGCCGAGGTCGTCAAGCGCGCGCGACCGACGACGATCACGATCGGCGAGAACGTCGCGCAGCAAGAGGCGCGCAGCGTGCGCGATCTATGGCAAGCGCTCGTGCAAGCGAGCAACGCGCGCGGCCCTGATCTCGACGCGCTCGTCGAGCGCTACGCCCGAAGCGATGCGGGCGGCCTGCTGTCGGCTTTCGCCGCGCTGCAACACGCCAATCGCGAGAACGAGCGCCGGCTAGAGCAGGCCCGGCGCGCAGCGCTCACCAAGGACGCGACGCGCCTCGCCGAGAGCGTGCGCGAGGTGCGTGGCGTCAAGCTGTTGACCGCGCGGCTCGACGGCGTCGACGCGAAGGCGCTGCGTGAGGTGGCCGATCAGCTCCGCGACAAGCTCGGCTCGGGCGTGCTGTGCCTCGGCGGCGCCCTCGACGGGCGGGCGAATCTGCTCATCACCGTGACCAAGGATCTATCGGCCAAGCACAACGCCGGCAAGCTCGTACAGCAGCTCGCGCCGCTCATCGGCGGCAAGGGCGGCGGCCGGCCGGACCTCGCGCAGGCTGGAGGCTCGGAGCCCGGGGCGCTCGAGCAGGTGTTTGCCAAAGTCGCCGAGATGATTGAAGCAGCGGGCCTGCAACGCCGCTAGGGGACCTCGGTGAGGTCGAGCTCGAAGTTCGGCCCGGGGATGGCGTTCGGGTTGATGTACAAACGCCCCTCGCCGCTCGGTGTCTTGAAGGCGCCGAGGCAACGGCCCGCAGCCATGACCTGGTCGAGCGAGGGATAGGTGCCATACACGGGGTCGACAGGAACATCACCGAGACCAACGCCTGCCATGCTGCCTCCACTTAGAGTCGAACGATGCCGGTAGGGTGTCGGCGCATCCTGTCGTTGGTTGCGCCTGTCTTGCCATCGTGTGGCGCTTCGGCTTCGCCGAGCGTGAGTTTGCCGGTACGCTTGCCTCGCGAAGCAACCGGCATCAATGTGTTCGAGCCGACCTTTCGGCAACGGGGTCCGAACAACCCGCTCGCGAGGTATCGCATGCCCAGCAGCCAACGCGTCTCTCGCTGCGCACGCCTGTTCTGCGCAACACTCGTGCTCACGGCCGCCGCGGCCGCCCACGCGGCCACCGACGCGAAGCGCATCCTCGACCGGGTCGACGACCTGTACCGGGGCGACTCGGCGCACGGCAAGATGACCATGAAGGTGACCACCGAGCACTGGAGCCGTGAGCTCGAGCTCGAGTTCTGGAGCAAGGGTACCGACAAATCGCTCGTGCGAATCCTTGCGCCGCTCAAAGAGAAGGGCACGACCACCCTGCGGGTGGCCGAGAACATCTGGAACTATCTGCCGAAGACCAACCGCACCATCAAGGTCCCGTCGTCGATGATGGGCGGCTCGTGGATGGGCTCGCACTTCACCAACGACGACCTGGTCAAAGAGTCGCGCATGACGAGCGACTACACGTTCGTCGTCTCGTTCGAAGGCGAGCGCGAGGATCGGCAGGTGATCGAGCTGTCGCTCACGCCCAAGCCCGAGGCGGTGGTCGTCTGGGGCAAGGTCGTCGTCGAGGTCGAGGACAAGACCGTCCTGCCGCTGCGCACGCGCTACTTCGACGAAGACCTGCGCGAGGTGCGCGTGATGACCTTCTCCGATACGCGCACCCTCGGTGGCCGCACGTTGCCAACCCGCTTGCGGATCGTGCCGACCGACAAGCCGAACGAGGCGACCGAGGTCATCTACGACGAGATCGCCTACAACGTGCCGCTCGACGACCACACCTTCAGCCAGCAGAACCTGCAACGCTAAGCGCGCCGCACGCCGCGTAGCCTACGAGGAGGGTGAGATGAACGCGTTGCGGATCGGCTGGCGCAACCTGATGCGCAACCGGCGACGCACCGGGATCACCGCCCTCGCCGTGGCGCTCACCACCGCCATCTGCATCGATACGATGGCGATCATGGGCGGCGTGCGCCAACAGATGGTCGACGCCGGAACGCGGCTCTTCGTGGGCGACGTCCAGGCGCACGCCCCGGGCTTCCGCGCCGATCGCTCGATCTACCGCGCCCTCGTCGACCCCGCTCGGCTGCTCGCCGCCGCGCAGGCGCTCGGCATCGACGCGGCGCCGCGCTCGTACGGCTTTGGACTCGTCTCGCACGGCATTAAGTCGGCCGGCGCGAGCTTCATTGGTGTTGAGCCCGCCGCCGAGAGGCGAGGCTTCGACCTGCCGAAGGAGGTCTTCCTCGGCACGTACCTCGCCGATGTGCCTGCGGGTTCAGTCGTCATCGGCCGCAAGCTCGCCAAGAGCCTCGCCGTCGAGGTCGGCGACGATCTCGTGGCGGTGGTGCAGGCCGCCGATGGCTCGCTCGGCAACGAGCTGTTCTCGGTGGTCGGAATCCTCAAGATCGTCGGCGAGGAGCTCGACCGCGGCGCCGTCTTGCTGCACCACGCCGACTTCGAGCGCTTGTTCGTGAGCGACGGCCGCATCCACGAGATCGCCTTGCGCGCCCATACACGCACGCCCGCCGGCGTCGTCGCGGCGCTCTTACCTGCCGCGGGCGCAGCGGTGCTCGAAACCTGGCGCGAGCTCAACCCCTCGCTCTCCGACATGGACCGACTCATCGACGCGAGCGTGTACGTCTTCGTCGTCATCTTCCTGCTCGCCGGCAGCATCGGCGTCACCAACACGATGCTCATGGCCACGCACGACCGGGTGCGCGAGTTCGGGGTGGTCAAGGCGCTCGGCGCGACGCCGTGGCGTATCCTGCGCGACGTCACGCTCGAGGGTTTCGTGCTCGGGCTCAGCGCGACCGCGCTCGGCACGATCGTCGGGCTCGCGGGCGGCGCTTACTTGCAGGAGGTCGGCATCGATCTGAGCGGCCTGATGGAAGGCACGATGACGTTCTCAGGCGTCGTTTGGAACCCGATCCTCATCGGCGTCGTCAGGCCCAGCGACGTGCTGGCCACGATCGCCTGCATGTGGGTGGCGTGCATCCTCGCTTCGCTCTACCCGGCCGTGAAGGTCGCGCGACTCAACCCTGTGACGGCCATGACCGACGTGTGAGGTCAACCATGCTGCTCGTGAAGATCGCCTGGCGAAGTATTTGGCGCAGCAAGCGGCGCACGTTCATTACGGTGAGCGCGCTCTCGTTCGCCCTGAGCTTGGTCGTCTTCTTTATCGCCTTCGCCGAGGGCGTCTATGCCGGCATGATCAACGAGGCGGTGCGCATGCAGGCGGGCCACGTGACCATCGAGCATCGCGACTATCACGACGCGCCGGCGACCGACCTGACGGTCGCCGACGCGCCGGCGCTGCGCATCAAGCTCGCGGCGCTCGATGGCGTCGCCAGCACGAAGTTGCTGGTGCTCGGTCAAGGGGTCGCGAAGTCGGGCAACGGCGCCGAGGGCGTGGCCATCATGGGCGTCGAGCCGAGCGTCGAGGCCAAGGCCTCGCCGCTCGAGAACAAGATCACGCGCGGCAGCTACCTCGATGAGGGCGACACGCGGGTGGTCGTCATTGGCCAAACCCTCGCCGAGCGCCTGAAGCTCGACCTCGGCAAGAAGCTCGTCCTCTCGACCAACAACACCAAGGGCGAGTTGGTCGAGGAGCTCGTGCGCGTCAAGGGCATCTTCGCGACCGGCGTGGTCGAGATCGACGGCTACGTCGTGCAGACGCCGCTCGGCTTTGCGCAAGAGCTCTTCCAACTCGGTCCACACGAGGTCACGCGCATCGGTCTCGTGCTTGCCGACGCAGACCGCGAAGAAGAGATTCTCCGGGCGGCGCGCCGGATCATCGCCGCCCCGGCGGTCGCCCGACCTTGGGAGGAGGTGCTGCCTGACCTCGCGGCCTACGTGCGGTTCGACGGGGGCAGCAACTACATCATCCAAGGCCTGCTCATCTTTCTGAGCCTGTTCACGATCTTCAACACGATCTTGATGTCGGTGCTCGAGCGCTCGCGCGAGTTTGCGATGATGCTCGCGCTCGGCACCGACAGCCTGCGCATCCGAGCGCAGGTGGTGCTGGAGTCAGCCATGATCGGCGTCCTCGGCTGCGGCATAGGCCTGCTCGTTGGCGGCATCGTGGCGTTGGCGCTGCAGATCCATGGCTTCGACTTGAAGTCCATCTATCCTGAAGGTATCGCGGTCTCGGGGGTCTCGGTCGGCACGCGGGTCTACGGCCAGGTCACGGTCAAGCTGCTCGCCACCTTGGGCGGGCTCGTCTTCGCGGCGACCCTCGTCACGAGCCTCATCGCCGTTCGTCACATCTCGCGGATCGAGCCCGCCGCCGTGTTGCGCTAGAAGGAGGGGTCCCCCTGATGACTGCTATCGTCAAGCTGGTCGGCGTGGTCAAAGAATACGGCGCGGCCGCGTCGCTCGTGCGCGCCCTGCGCGGCGTCGACCTCGAGATTGACAAGGGTGCCTTCGCGGCAATCGCCGGGCCGTCGGGCTCCGGCAAGACCACGCTCCTGAACATCATCTCGGGGCTCGATACGCCGGGCGCTGGCCATGTGTTTGTCGAGGGCCAAGAGGTGACGGGCATGTCGGGCCGAGCCCTCAGTCGCCTGCGCCTGCGCCGCATCGGCTTCGTCTTCCAGGCCTACAACCTCATGCCGGTCCTGACCGCCTTCGAGAACGCCGAGTACGTGTTGCTCATGCAGGGCGTCGCCAAAGCGGAGCGCCGGCGACGCGTCATGAACGTGCTTGGCCAAGTCGGCCTCAGCGGTATGGAGCAACGCTTCCCACGGGAGCTCTCGGGCGGCCAGCAACAACGCGTGGCCATCGCCCGGGCCATCGTCTCGGAGCCCGCGCTCATCCTCGCCGACGAGCCCACCGCGAACGTGGACTCGACCACGGCGGCGGGACTGCTCGATCTGATGACCGAGCTCAACGAAGACAAGGGGGTCACGTTCGTCTTCTCGAGCCACGACCCGAACGTGCTCAAGCGGGCCAAGCGCCTCATCGCCATGAAGGACGGCGCGCTCGAGGGCAGCGCGGACGCGAAGCGGCGCGAGGCATGAGCGCCGCAAGCCCTGGCCTCGGGCTCGCCGCGCTCGTGGCCCTATCACAGGCCGCGAGCGCCTGGGCCGCCATCGGCGACCGCAACGGCGACTTCGGCGTCGACGGCAGCGTGCGAACGATTCTTGCCGCTACCGACAACTACACGGCACCACTGCTCTTCGGCGCGAACAACGCGAGCGACGGCCTCGGCCAGGGCATCGCGCGCCTGGTGGTCGGCGGCCGACCCTTTGCGTGGCTCACTTACGAGTTGCACGAGGTGAACACGCTCATGCTCGAGACCTCGGCGGCGGGCGTCGCGGGCGGCCTCGGCGGCAACGTGTTCAACAGCGAGGGCGCAGGCGTCCCCTACCGACTCGACCCGCTGCGCTTCCCGCGGCCGAAGGGCGACGGCGATGTGACGGCGGCGGCCGAGCTCGACCGGGTGAACGTGAAGCTCAAGACACCCTACCTCGACGCCACGCTCGGCCGGCAGGCCATCACCTTCGGCAAGACGTACTTCTGGAACCCGCTCGATGTCTTTGCGGCCTTTGGCGCCCTGCAACTCGACCGCGATTACAAGTCTGGCGTCGACGCCCTGCGCATCGACGTGCCGTTCAGCGACTTTTCGGGCCTGACCTTGGTCGGCGCGCTCGGCGCCCTGCACGGTCGCGCGTCGTACGACCGAGCGGCCTTGCTTGCCCGGGCCTACGCGACGCTCGCCGAGTGGGACCTAAGCCTCGAGGGCGGCAAGCGCCAGGACGGCTACCTCGTCGGCGCCGCCTTCTCGGGCGAGGTCGCGACCCTCGAGTTGCGCGGCGAAGGGGCGCAGTTCTTCAACGCGGGGGCCGGCGAGCGCGAGCGCGCCTTCATCGGCGTGCTCGGCGCCGGGCGACACTTCAAGAACACGCTCTATGTACAACTCGAACAGCTCTACAACGGCGGCGCGGTGCGCCACGACCTCGTGACCTCGTTCGCGCTCGTGGCCGCCGGGAGGTTGCAGCAAGCGAGCCGCAACGTCACCGGCGCCGCGGTGTCGTACGAGCTCGTGCCGGTGCTCACGGGCTCGCTCGCCGGCCTGTTCTCCTGGGACGATCGCTCCTTCGCCCTGCAACCCGCACTCGCCTACTCGGCCGCCGACGAAGTCGACCTCGTCGGCGGCGCGCTCTTCGCGTTCGGCGGCCGGCCGCGCCTCGGCCCGGCCGACGGCCTCGAGTTCAGCAGCGAGTTCGGCACGTACCCCGACCTCTACTACGTCGAGGCCAAGATCTACTTCTAGACAGTGGTCCGCGCTCAGCGCGGGTCGCGGGGGAACCAACGCTCGATGAGCTCAGCGGCGCGGCTGCGGCCGCCGAGCCCGAAGGCGAGGGCGAGCGCCAACACGACACCGCCGAGCAAGATCAAGAAGGTCTGCTGAATCAGGCCACCGCCGATATTCAAGTGATCGACAGCCAGCAGCACGACGAAGATCATGATCCCGTAGTGAATGGCGCGGCCGAGGAGATCGGCGTCGCTGATGCCCACGCCGCGCGCATAGCCCTGCATCGCCTGGTCTCCGAATCGAGCAAAGTAGCTGCCGAAGACAAGGACCAACAAAGCCACGAGGAGCCGCGGCACGAAGAGCAGAATCTTGCCTACGATAGCGGTGATCTGCGGTAGGCCGAGGCTATTGAAAGCAGCGAGCAGGGCGACGAGGATCACCGCGAGATAGGCCAGCAAGCCAACGATTTGCGTGGTGTCGCGTTTGCTTCCACCCTGCTCGAGCAGGCCATCGACCCCGGCGCGAAGGGTGAGCACGTGAAAGTTGACCGCGCGCAACGCCCGCACGACGCCAAAGCGGACCGCCTTGGCGACGAGCCAACCGACGAGCAAGATCGCCACGGCGATGGCCAGGCGCGGCAAGAAGACGACGAGCTGCAACAGCAGCCCACGCGCCGCCTCAAAGACGATGTCGATGTTCTGCACGTGACCTCCTAGGCATCTTGCGCTACGCCCGCGAACGCGGCAATCCCCGCGAGCGGCACGCCCACCCACGCGGGGCGGTTGTTCATCTCGTAGCGCAGCTCGTACAACGCCTTCTCGAGCTCGAACAGCCCGAGCAACGTCTGCGCCTTCTCGAAAGCGGCATCGTCAACATAGAGCCCTGCGGCGACGACGGCCTGCCTGTAAGTCCCGACAAAGACCTCGCGCAAGCGCCGCTCCCACTCTCGCGCCATCGGTGCAGCCCGCTCGAGGGCAGCCGGACCCTCGGCGATGCGATTGAGGGCAGCATGGCGCGCATAGTCGAAAGAGCGCAGCATGCTGGCCACATCGCGCAGCGCCGAGTGCTTGGCGCGGCGCTCTTCGAACGGGCGTTGCGGCTCTCCCTCGAAGTCGATGAGCACGAAGTCGTCGCGACAGAGCAGCACCTGCCCAAGGTGCAGATCGCCATGCATGCGGGTCTTCTGGCCCAACGGCGTGGCGTGGGCCGCCTCAGCGATACGCGCCAACAAGCGCGGCGCCGCCTCGAGAACTTGCGCGGCCTGGCGCGCCTCGGGCTCGGTCCAGGTCCGGGCGCTCTGCGCCAAGAGCTCGAGCGTTCGTTGGCATTCGCCCCGAGCGACCTCCGCCCAGCGCGCCAGATCGGCGGCCACGATGGGCTCGGGCTCAAACTCCGCGATGCCCGAGTGCCGAGCGAGCACGACATGAAGCTCGGCGATGCGTCGCGCGAGCACCTTCATGCTCTCGTGCATCACGTCGAGGCCCGCGCCCTGCGCGCCTGTGCCCTTGCCTCGCGATTCGATCCGGCGCACGAGCTCATCGACCGTGAAGGTCCAGGCATCACCCTGGTTCGACACTTGCGCCTGCAACAGCGCCAGCGTCCATACGCCACCGTCGGCCGTCTGCAGCTCGATGCTGCCAGCGAGCGGCACGCACTGCGCGAAGCCGGCCACGTCGGTCAAGTAGCGCCCCATCTCCAACTCGGGATTCACGCCGGGATAGAGTCGCCGATACGCCTTGAGGAAGAGCCTCTCGCCGAGCAAGCTGACCGAGTTGCTGCTGCTCGCCAAGCGGCGCAGCGGCGTCGCCCCCTGCAAGGCGTCCCCCGCCACCTGCGCATAGGCCGCCCCAGGCCTAAAACGCAGCGTCCCGGCCTCGGTGCGCAGCTCGCGACCGGCGCCAATCGCCTCGACCAACGCCCGGCAAAACGGCTCATCGGCCATCGCGTCGGCAAGCAGACCCATCGTTGCCTGTTGCCGCACCTTGGCGACGGCCGACGCGCCCAACATGCGCGTACGCTCCTCGTCCTGATCCTCGAACGCGATCGTCAACGGCACGAAGTAGCGCGCCGGTGGCTGCGCGCCGTAGGTGTCGGCGAGCGCGAGCAACCACTTGCCGCTGCCCGACTCGAGCAGGCCACAGTCGACGAGACTGACGCGCTCGAGCGCCGCGCTCTTGCCGGCGTACCAGCGCTGACGCCGCATGAAACGAGGCAAGAGGTCGTTCTCGAGCTGCGCACGGGTCTTCTCCGCCATCGCCATGCGCCACGGCACAACGCGGGCGCGAAAGAAGCTGTTCCAGCCATCGAAGAGCACCAACACCGGCAGATCTTCGACCGGCTTGCGCTCGGTGTGCCAGTGCGGCGGCGCCACATCGGCGGCGAGGCGGAACCAAAAGAAGCCATGCGCCGCCAACGTGAGCAGGTAGGGCAGCTCGCCAATCGGCGGAAAGGCGTTGCGCCCGAGGAGCTCGACCGGAACGCGCCCCTTGTAGGCGCCGAGCTCGAGCTCCACCGGCTGCGCGATGCGACTGACGTTGGCGACGCACAGAATCACCTCGCCCTCGTACTCGCGCAGGTAGGCGAGGATCTTGCGGTTGCCGGGGTGCAACATGATGAGGCGGCCGCGGCCGAAGGCCCGCGTGCTGCTGCGCACGGCGAGCAGGCGGCGGGTCCAATTGAGCTGCGACGACGGCTCGCGCGCCTGTGCCTCGACGTTGAGCGCCTCGTAGCCGTAGATGGGGTCTTGAATGGGCGGCAGGTACAGGCGCTGCGGATCGGCGCGCGAGAAGCCACCGTTGCGATCGCTCGTCCACTGCATGGGCGTACGCACGCCGTCGCGGTCGCCGAGGAAGATGTTGTCGCCCATGCCTATCTCGTCGCCGTAGTACAAGACCGGCGTGCCCGGCATCGACATGAGGAGACTGTTCATCAGGTCGACGCGCGCGCGGTCGTTCTCGAGCAGGGGCGCTAGGCGGCGGCGGATGCCGAGATTGATGCGCGACCGCTTGTCGGCCGCATACATCCGATACATGTAGTCGCGTTCCTTGCTCGTCACCATCTCGAGGGTCAGCTCGTCGTGGTTGCGCAAGAACACCGCCCACTGGCAGCTCGCTGGGATCTCGGGCGTCTGCGCGAGGATCTCGACGACCGGGTGCCGGTCCTCCATCGCGATCGCCATGTACATGCGCGGCATCAGCGGGAAGTGGTACGCCATGTGGCACTCGTCGCCGTCGCCGAAGTACTCGCGCACGTCCTCGGGCCACATATTGGCCTCGGCGAGCAACAGCCGGCACGGGTACTTCGCATCGATGCGCGCCCGGAGTTCCTTGATGACGCCGTGAGTTTCGCGCAGATTCTCGTTACTCGTCCCCTCGCGCTCGATGAGGTAGGGAATCGCATCGAGGCGAAACCCATCGACGCCCAAGTCGAGCCAGAACTCCATGGCGTGCAGGATGGCCTCGCGCACCGCGGGGTTGTCGAAGTTCAAGTCGGGCTGATGGCAAAAGAAGCGGTGCCAGAAGTACTGCTGCGCGACTTCGTCCCAGGTCCAATTCGACTTCTCGGCGTCGGTGAAGATGATGCGCGTGCCGGCATACTTCTGCGGGTCGTCGCTCCAGACGTAGAAGTCACGCTCGGCGGAGCCCTTGGCGGCCCGCCGCGCCGCTTGAAACCAGGGATGTTGATCCGAGGTGTGATTGACCACGAGCTCGGTAATCACGCGCAGGCCGCGGCGATGGGCCTCGGCGACGAAGGCACGAAAGTCCTCGAGCGTACCGTACGACGGGTGCACGTTCTCGTAGTCGGTGACGTCATAGCCATCGTCGCGCAGCGGTGACGGGTAGAAGGGCAGCAACCAAATCGTGTTGACGCCGAGCGACTGCACGTGATCCAGGCGCTCGGTCAGACCACGGAAATCGCCGATGCCATCGCCGTTGCCATCGGCATACGCCTTGACGTGCAGCTCGTAGATGACCGCGTCCTTGTACCACAGCGGATCCTGAACTGGCGCGGCGATAGATTGGCGATCGACATCCTGATTCATCACGTGGACCCCAGACACCGTTGACGAGACGCCCCACGGTACCACGCCCGCCGGCACGAGGAGTAACTTCCAACCATTGGCGCCCACGCCTTTGTCCTTCCCTCGCCCACGGCTTTCGGACGATAAGAAGCCCGAGGTCGGCACATGAAGAAGTTCGAAACCGAGGTCCATCTGAGCCGCGAAATGACCTTGCTCGACGCGACCATGATCGGCGTCGGCGCGATGATCGGCGCGGGCATCTTCGTCTTGACCGGCATCGCCGCAGGGGTCGCCGGCCCCGGCCTCATCATCGCCTTTGGCCTCAACGGCCTCATCGCCCTACTGACGGCGATGTCGTATGCGGAGCTCGGCTCATGCTTTCATGACGCCGGAGGTGGCTACCTCTGGGTCAAGGAGGGCCTCCCGAAGTGGAATGGCTTCCTCGCCGGCTGGATGAGCTGGTTTGCACACGCGGTGGCGTGCAGCCTCTATGCCCTCGGCTTCGGGGCCTACTTCGGCCACATGCTCGTCGAGCTCGGGTTGGCGTTGCCCGAGGTCGGTGGCCTGCCGCCGCAGAAGGTCCTCGCGGTGGGCATCGCGATCGTGTTCGCCTACATCAATTTCCGCGGCGCCTCCGAGGCCGGCAAGGTGGGCAACGCCGTCACGTTGGCCAAGATCGTCATCCTCCTCATCTTCGTCGGCTTTGGCCTCGAGCTCATCGTGCACCGCACCGCCTGGCGTGAAGCCTTTTCGCCCTTCCTGCCCTATGGCTTCGGCGGTGTCATCAAGGCGATGGGCCTGACGTTCATCGCCTTTCAAGGCTTCGAGGTGATCGCGCAGTGCTCCGAGGAGATCAAGAGCCCGCGCAAGAACATCCCGCGGGCCGTCTTCCTCTCGCTCATCATCGTGGTCCCCCTCTACCTACTCATCGCCGTCACAGCGCTCGGCGCCGTAAGCACGGGCGAGCTGAGGCCGTGGGAATACCTCGCCCTGCACAAGGAGACGGCGCTCGTCGAGCTCGCCGAGCAGTTCTTCTCGGGCGGTGGCATCCTCCTGCTCTTCGGTGGACTCATCTCGACCATGTCGGCGCTCAACGCAACCATCTACTCGTCGTCGCGCGTGGCCTTCGCCATGGGGCGCGACCGCAACTTCCCGGCCTTGTTCAGCAAGGTGCACGCCAGGAAGTTCACCCCGCACATGGCCATCGTGTTCTCGCTGCTGATCGTCGTCGTCATGGCGGTCGCCCTGCGCATCGAGGACGTCGCTTCGGCGGCCGATATCATGTTCTTGTTGCTCTTTCTGCAGGTCAACGTGACGCTCATCCGCCTGCGCAAGAAGCGGCCCGACCTCAACCGCGGCTTCGTCGTACCGCTGCTGCCCTACCTGACGATCCTCGGCATCATTCTGCTGCTCTTTCTTGCCCTCTACATGTTCAACTATTCGCCCCTTGGCTGGGCCGTGACGGGCGCGTGGATTGCCTTGGGCCTCGTGGTCTACAAGCTCTATGCGTCGCGGCGCGAGATCGCCCATACGCGCAAAGTCAAGGCGCTCGAATCGCTCGAGCGCCGCGAGTACCGCATCCTCGTCCCCGTCTCCAATCCCTCGAGCATGACCGACCTGCTCACCGTGGCCGCGGCGATTGCCAAGAAGAACAACGGTGAAGTTCTACAGCTGCACGTCATCGAAGTGGGCGACGGCGTACCCCTGCAAGTCGGCCTGCTCGAGCAGCAGCGTGCCTCGACGATCTTGGAGCGCGGGGACGAGCTTCTCGGAAGCCTCGGCGTACGCCACGAGTCGATTCTCAAGGTGGCGCACCGAATCTCGCAGGGCATCGTCGAGACCGCACAGGAAGAGGGCTGCAACTTCGTGGTCCTCGGCCGCGAGCGCCGCCCCGGCTTCATCCACCGGTTCTTCTCCTCGATCATCGACAGCGTCATCCACGACTCGCCGTGCGAGGTGGCGGTGTTGCACGGCAGCCTGCCGGCGAATGGCGTCAAGCGCATCATCCTGCCGTTTGGCGACAACGCCCACACGCGCCTCGCCATGGAGATGGTCCCCGCGGTGGCTGAGCACTTCTCGAGCACCGTCTCCATCGCCGTGGTCGTCGAGCCCGGCGGAGGCGCGCGCGAGCGCGATGCGCAACTCGGCAAGGTGCGCGGCCTGCTCGAGAAGAACGAGTTCACGGCGCGCGTCGATGTCCTGTCCAACCAAGAGGTTCTGCCGGCGCTCACCCACCATGCGCGCCGGGCCGATCTCGTCGTCATGGGTGGACGTCGAGGTGACTTTCTCGAGCTGTTGTTCGGACAATCACTGACGCAGGAGATCACCGAGGCGGTCGACTGCCCGGTCCTGTGGGTCATCGAATACGAGGAAGAGCCGTCGTTCTGGGCGTCTGCGTTTGCAGCGCAGCCGAAACCCGTCGGAGTGAGTCATGGATAATACGATTCGCGATCTGGCTACGGGCATGGGCCACGAGTTCGCAGCCTACCTGCCAAGTCTGTTGGCGGCGCTGCTGCTCGTCATGGTCGGCCTCGTGGCCGGGTGGGTGGCCAAGCGTGCCGTTGTCCGCCTGTGCATCCTGCTGCAGCTCGATCGACTGCTGCGCAAGGTGCGCTGGGGCGCCGAATTCGCGAAAGCCGATGTTCGCCACACGCTGTATCGGTTCATCGGCAACGTGTTCTACGTCATCGTGTTCTTGTTCTTCTTCAACGCCGCGCTCAATACGCTGAAATTCAAGCTGCTCTCGACGCTCATCGAGAAGGGCGTGCTGTTTCTGCCGCGATTCCTAGTCGCCGGTTTGGTCCTCGGGCTCGGATGGGCCGCCGCGATCTGGATCTCGACGGCGATTCAGCGCGGCCTCATCAAAGAGGACGTGCCGCGCTCGTCGCTCATTGCGCGCTTCGTCAAAGCGAACATGGTGCTGTTCTTCTCGGCGGTCGCCCTGACGGAGCTCGACCTGGCGCGCGAGATCGTCATCATTGGCTTCGCGGTCGCTATCGTCACTCTCGGGGTCGTCACCATCGTCTTGGTGGCGCAGGCCGGACGCTCGTCGCCAGCCCGCCCCCCCGCGAGCCAAGGTGAAGAGTCCGGCCAGGCGCGCAGCGCCCCGCGGACCGATCCGTGAGCTTCGAGCTGCCCTCCCTCGACCTTTCGCAGGAAGTGGCGTACGTCGCGTTACTCTTCGGCTTGTTCGTCGTGCCGCGGCTGCTGCAACGCTTTCGCGTGCCGGCGGCCATCACCAGCATCGCGCTCGGCGCCATCGCCGGACCGGGTCTCGGGTTGTTTTCCGATGACGCAACCCTGACGCTGCTCGCCACCCTCGGCATCGTCTCGTTGTTCCTCTTTGCCGGCCTCGAGGTCGAAGTCGACAAGCTCAGGGCGCAGCGGCGCATTCTCTTCGAGCACCTCGGTTTGCGCCTCGTTGGTCTCTTGGTGTGCGCGGTGCTCGCTGCGGTGGCGCTCGATCTCGAGGCGCGTGCGGCGGCGCTGCTCGCCTTGGCGCTGCTCACCCCCTCGACCGGCTTCATTCTCGACTCGCTCGCCTCGATGGGCTTGGCGCCGAACGCGCTGTTTTGGGTACGCGCCAAGGCCATCGCCACCGAAATCATCGCGCTCGGCGTGATGTTTGTGGTGCTGCAGTCGACCACAATCGAGGGCCTGGCGCTCTCGAGCGCGGCACTGGCCACCATCATCGTCGTGCTACCCCTGTTGTTTCGCGGCTTTGGGCGCTTCGTCGTGCCCTACGCGCCAAAGACCGAGTTTGCCTTCTTGCTCATGATCGCGGTCGTGAGCGCCATGATCACACGCAAGCTCGGCGTCTACTACCTCGTCGGCGCCTTCGTGGTCGGCATCATCGCGCAACGTTTTCGCGAGCGCCTACCGGCCATCGCCTCGGAGCGAATGCTGCACGCGGTCGAGTCCTTTGCCTCGATCTTCGTGCCCTTCTACTTCTTTCACGCCGGACTGGTGCTGCAGAGGAGCGATTTTAGCCGCGCGGCGCTCATACTCGGCGCGCTGTTCTTCGCCCTCGCGGTGCCCGCGCGCCTTGGTCTCATCGCCCTGCATCGGCGGCTGCGCCTGCAAGAATCGCTACGCGAGAGCCTGCGCGTCGGCGTCCCCATGCTCCCGACGCTCGTCTTCACCCTGGTCATCGCGCAGGCGCTGCGCGAGACGTTTTCGGTATCCCCGCAGATCTATGGCGGGTTGATCATCTACGCCCTGGCGACCACGGTCGTGCCGTCCTTCGTGTTTCGGATGCCACCGCCCGATTTCGAAACTCCAGAGGCGCCGCCACTTCACGTCGAGGAACCGTGCAACGCCACCATCGACATCGAAGGTCGCGCCTAGCAGCAGACAGACCCGATCATGGCGCGACCTTATGCCGGGCGGGTGGTCTTTACGATGCGACGTCGACGCTGGCGGTGTGTCGGTCTGCGGACGATAGGCACACCAACCAGAATCGTCGGTCCGTTGCGTTCCTACAACCGCGAGGCGGAAAGCAGGCTCGCCACGCGCTCACGCTCGAGCTTCTCCCGACGACGAGCCGCGGCCTGTGCGCCGAGCCTGGCCTCGGCTGCGTCGTGCTCGTGCTCGAGCGCCGCGAGGGTCTCCTGCACGCGCAAGCGCAAGGCTTCGGGTTCCTCGGCCACGCCGAGCGGCGCGAGCATACGAAAGTGGACATCGATCGCCGCAAACGGCTTCGGGATCTGCAAGCGATCCCAGGTACCACTGAGGATCCAGCGCCGCGTCGGCACGGGCAGCGCGGCGACGACGGCGGCACCCGTCGCTTGGGCGAGCAACGCGATGCCGCGATTCACCTCGCCGCGCGGACCACGCGGGCCGTCGACGGCGAGGTACGCCGGCAAGCCACCGCGCACGTGCTCGATGAGCCGCTCGAGTGCCGCTCGGCCGCCCTTGTCCCGCCCGCGCAGTCGCGTCGAGCCACGTACCGGCATGACGTGGCGCACGCGCAACGACGGCACGAGCAGATCGCCGTCGGCCGAGCGCGAGACCATGGCCCCGGTACCGGGCTCGGCCGCAAAAACGGCCGCTACCTGATGGGCGTGCAAAACAGCGTAGGCATAGGGCACGCGGCGCATGCGCAGCGCCGGGCGCGGGTCGTCGTGCAGACGCACGCGGCAGGTGAGACGAAGAACGAGTACGCATAGCGCAATCGCCCAACCAGCAACGAAATGCACGACGCGCATGCGGCGGCACACCCCTTCATCGGCGAGGAATGGAAGCCGGCACGTAAGCATGATGGGGCGAGGTTGGCAATCGACGCGCACACGCGCATTGCGATAGGCTCGCGCGAGGCGTCTTGTTCGTCGCGACGGCGCCTCGCACTCCTGGAGGCAAGTCCCATCACCACCGCGCTCGTCACGATCTTCGTAGCCGTCACAACCACGATGCCGGCCGGCGTTGAGTCGAACCCGCCGAGTCCACCCGCGCCTACGGCAGCGAAGTCGGCGACGCCTGCCGCGAAGCCGGACGAGCTATCAGCGGCCGCCGCATCGCCGTCTGTGACGGCGCCGAGGGCCGGCGCCGCATCGAGTCCGAAGCGACGCGAGGTCGCGCTCGACGTGCGTTCCTTCGCCCGTCTCGAGGAGGGCCCTGGGCTCGGCTACTATCGCGTCCTTACAGACGCCTCGGGCGAGCCGTTCATCCGCTCGCTCTATGTCCCTGACCAGTCCACGGTGACACTCGCGGTCAAGGTGCCCGAGGCGCTGCGCTCGCTCGTCACGCACGTACGCTGGCGGTGGCGCGCACAGACCTTTCCGCGCGGTGGTGACGAGTGTCGCGCTGGGGCCACTGATTCGGCGGCCGACGTGTATCTGACGTTCAAGACACGCCTGCGCTGGTACACGCTCAAGTACGTATGGAGCTCGGTCGGCAAGAAGGGCGTGGTCTGCGACCAAAAGCGCTTCGTCGTCTCGTCGCAGGATACGATCGTCCTCGAGAGCGGCCCGCCGGCCAATGAGTGGCGCGACGAAGAGATCGACGTGCGTGGCGCCTTTCGCGCGCACTTCAAAGGCGGTGACGCGAACGCCGACGTACCGGACTTCGTCGGCCTCGGCATCCTGAGCGACGGCGACGCGACACATAGCGAGAGCTCGGCAGACTACGCCCGATTCGTCCTCGTCTACTAGGGCGAACCGACACATTGCCCCCTGCCTGCCGGGCAGCTAACATGACCGGCGTGCCAGCGGTAACGACAGGTGAAAGGCATCGACGCGTCGAGCTCGGCCTGAAGATCAACCTCAAGCTGCACGACAAGGAAGCGTTCGTCGAACGCTTCTCGCAGAATTTGTCGCGCTCAGGGATCTTCATTCGCGCGAGCGACCCAGCGCCGGCGGGCAGCCGCGTGCACTTCGAATACCGCCTCGCCGACGGCACCCGTGTCATGCGCGGCATGGGGATCGTGCGCTGGGTGCGCAGCGCCGTCGAGGCCGAGGAGCCGGAGAAGCCACCGGGGATGGGGATCGAGTTCGTCGATCTCGACGCCGACACCGAAGAGCTCATCGGTCGCGTGGTCGCCCGCTTCGGCGAGGGCAGTCGCGCCCCGCGCCGGCAGAAGGTCGAGAGCGCGGCGCCCCGCGCGAGCGCCAGGCCGGGCGGCGCTGGCACCGACCGGGGCGGACGCCCCATCGCTCCGGCCGACGAGAGCGAGTTCGATTCGCTGCTCGACCACCTCTCGCCTGGGGTCAAAGAGGTGGCGACCAAGGCGCTAGCAGCACCGAGTACCGTGCGCGACCTCGACGCGACAGCGCAGGCCACTGACGCGACTAGCGCCGCAAGCAGCGACGACGCTGATGGCGGCGCCGCGCTCGATGCCCTCGGCGCGCTCGACACACCGGGCTCCGCGGCCGCCCCGACCAGAGGGGCGGCACCGAGCGCCGCCGAGATCCCGAGCGAGGTGACGGCGACCTGGGAGGAGACGACGACGCTGACGACCACCGTGCGCGTCGATGCAGGCGGGGGCGCGCCGACTACAACAACGACCGCCGAGGACGCACCTGCGGCCACAACCAAGACCGCCGAGGACGCGCCTGCCGTCGATCACGAGAGCGCCGCGGCCGAAGTCGCGCGTCTCGCGCGCGAGGTGTTGTCGGCGTCGCCGAGCACCGCACCGACCGAGGCGCTGGCCGAGGCCCAAGCTGTACCACAGGCCGTGGTCGGCGCGAGTCATTCGCTGATCATCGACCTCTCGGCAGACACCTGGCGAGCGCACCGCGCCCAGACGAGCGCCGACACGCCGCCCTGCGAAGCAGCCTGGCGCATCGGCGAGCGGCTCGTGCCTTCACCGGCCACGTGGCTCGTTTCGCCTGGCCACAGCATCGAGGCTCAGGTGGTGGCGCGGCGCCTCGGTGCGAAGCTCACCTACACCGCTGACGCGCCGCCAGGCCTGGTCCTCGCCGAAGGCGAGGCGAGCGCGCTGACGTTGCTGCGAGATGCCCTCGCGACGTTGGTCGGACGAGAGCCGCCGAGCGTGGCCCGCCTACTCGTAGCATCCACGTTGCCCCCGTCAGCCCGTGCCGTGTTGACGCGCGAGCTCGAAGCGTTGCAGGTGGGCACGCTGCAATGGCGCACCTCCGCCGAGAGCGCGCTCGAAGCCCTCGGCTTGGACGGACAGGACAGCGACCACGCTCTTGTGCTCGAGCTCGAGTCGATCGAGACGAGGGTCACGCTGCTGACAGGCCCGCATACGATCGACGCCGCCCTCGGCATGCTCGACGCGGGTCTGCATGAAGCCGACAGGCTGCTCGCCCAAGATCTCGCCGTGGACCTGTTGCGCCAGCACAGCCTCGATGCGGCCGAGGACCCTGAGCTTTTGCCCGCCGTGCAGGACCAGGTCTGCCGCGCCCGGCACCACAATGCCGACGCCGCGATCGCGGTCTCGATCGCCGGGATGGATGTGCGCCTCGAGAAGGTACGGGCCGCACAGCTCCTCGTGCCGCTCGGCGAGCGGGTGGCGCTCGGCATCGCGCAAGTGCTGCGCCGCGCCGGGCTTGCACCGAGCGACCTCGCCGTGGTGCTCCTCGCCGGCCACGAGCGCCCCTGGCCCGGTCTCGTCGCCTGCCTCGAGCGCTTGCTCGGCACCAAGATTCGCGTCGCGACGACACCGCCGAGCCGGCCCGCACCGGACGTGGCGTCATGACGAGCGAGCGACAGCACGTCGTCGACGCGAGCGAACCGCTCGCCAACAGCGCGACGCCCGCGCCCGAAGCGCCCGGGGTCCACGCACCGCGCCGCTTGTGGCTCCATGTCCTGCTCTTCGTGCTGACCTTCATGAGCGCCACCTGGAGCCAATCGCTTTCCGGCGCCGCCGACGCGACGCTCGCGGAGGTGCTAGCGAGTCCGCTGCACGACGCGGCCCGTTTGCTGGGCGGCTTTACGTTTGCCCTAACGCTGATGGCCATCTTGCTGGCACACGAAATGGGGCACTACCTCACGGCGCGTCGCTACGGCGTCGATCAGAGCTTGCCGTACTTCATCCCCGCGCCGACCTTTTTCGGAACGCTCGGGGCGGTCATCGTCATGCGCTCGCGCCCACCTAACCGCAGCGTGTTGCTGCGCGTGGCGCTCGCGGGACCCGTCGCGGGGTTGACCCTCGCGGTGCCGGCAGCGATTTGGGGCCTCGGCCATTCGCCGGCGGTGGATCCCTCGATCCTGCGCGTCGGCGACGGCTGGCTCGGCTCGTCCTTGCTCTTCGCCGGCCTCGAACATCTCTTCGCCCCGGCGGGCGGCGTCTATACCTACCACCCCGTGGCGCTCGCGGCGTGGGTGGGCTGCCTCGTGACCGCGATCAATCTCATGCCAGCGGCCCAGCTCGACGGCGGCCACATTGCCTACGCGCTCTTCGGACAAGGTCAGCGTTGGCTGTCGCGGGGCGTCGTGGCGATACTATTTGTGCTCGGCCTGTACCTCGGACCGCGCGAAGATGGCCTCGTGTGGCTCATCTGGGCGGTGCTGCTCACGATGCTCGGTCTGTCGCACCCGAGCGTGCGCGACGAGCAAACGGCGCTCTCGACGGGCGAGCGCTTGTGGGCCTATGCGGGCCTTGTACTCTTCGTCGTCACGTTCATGCCCGTGCCGGCCACCCATCTGCGCGCCGACCAGCTCGAGACGTTGCGACGCGATATCCGAAGCGATAGCGGTGAGCCTGGGCTACGCCGACCCGTAGCCCCGAGCGACGACGCGCCTCGCCGAAGCCCACCGAGCGATGCGCCGCCGGCCGAAGAGTTTCGCCTCTAATGCCCGGTGCGCATGGTACGTCACGCGACCTCGGACCCGAGCTCGCGGCGTTGTTCGCCCCCGAGGGAGGGCTCGGGCTCGCCCTGCACGGCTATGAGCAGCGCGAGGAGCAACTTACGCTCGCGTACGCCATGGGCGAGGCATTGCGCCACGGTGGCCAGCTTCTCGCGGAGGCCGGCACGGGCACCGGCAAGACCTTGTCGTACCTGGCGCCTGCCGTGCTCTCGGGGCGCACCGTCGTCGTCTCTACCGCCACCAAAGCGCTGCAAGAACAGATCATCCGAGAGGACGTGCCGTTGCTCAGCCGCGCCCTCGGGCGCGCCGTGGACGTGCAGGTGATGAAGGGCCGTGGCAACTACGTGTGTCGCGCCCGGATGCAGCGCTACGTCGTGCAACCGACGCTGCCGTCGTTCGCGGACGGGACGCTGGTGCGCGCCGTCATCGCCTGGGCCGCCGAGACCGAGTCGGGCGACCGCGCCGAACTCGACGAGCTGCCCGATCAATCGCCGTTGTGGCGCGAGATGTCGGCCACGGCCGATCAATGCCCGGGACGTCTGTGCCGCGACTTCGAACGCTGTTTTGTCACGCGGATGCGCCGACGCGCAGAGGGCGCCGCCTTGGTGATTGTCAACCACCACCTCTACCTCGCCGACGTGGCGCTGCGCCATCGCGCCCTCGAAGCGACTATCGCCCTCGTGCCGCCGCACGACTTCGTCGTCTTCGACGAAGCGCACGAACTCGAAGAGGTGAGCACCCATCACTTTGGGGTCGAGGTCGCAGAGACGCGCTTGCACGAGCTGTGCCGCGACGCCTCGGCGGCGGCGGCCTCTGACCAAGTATTGCGGCGGCACTTAGCGACCCTTGGCGGCGCGGCTGAGCTCGAGTGGCGGCGCTTGTTCGCGACGTTGCCTGTTACGGAAGCACGCACCCTACTCGTTGCCCCACACGCCACGAGCGAAGTACTCGCGCAGTGGCACGCGGTGGCCGAGCGACTCCTGGCGCTCGAGAGCTCGCTTAGCCTCGCCTGCTGTGAAGAAGGACCGACGCTCGCGCGCCGCGCGGCGAGCCTCGCCGCTGACCTGCGCTTCGCGCTCGGCATCGGCATCGGCGACGACGACGACGCGTGCGCAGCGCGAGAGCGCGAACACGGGCGCACAATCGACCGCTCTGCCGACTTCTCACAGGTAGCTGAGAGCGAACCGCCTGGCGCGTCCGGGCGTAACCATGCGCCGCGCTATGTACGCTTTACGGAGCTCCACGGTCACGCCCGCGCCGTGGTCGCCCGCCCGATCGATGTGGCGCCGTTGCTCGGAGCAGAATTGGCGTCGATGCCCGCGGCGTTCGTCTCGGCCACGTTGAGCGTCGGCGGCGACTTTCGCCATCTCAAGCGTCGCCTCGGTCTGACGCAGGCGAGCGAGCTCGTGGTCGACTCGCCGTTCGACTATGCGACGCAGGCCGCCCTGTATGTCGCCAACGATCTACCGAGCCCGAGCAGCGACGACTTCGCGCCACAGGCGACGGCACGCGCGCTCGAGCTCGTCTCGGCATCGCAGGGCGGAGCCTTCGTCTTGTGCACGAGCCACCGCATGCTCGAGGTCATGCGCGACGCGCTCACAGCGAGCGGCCTGTCGGTGCTCGCACAAGGCGAGGCGCCCAAGCAGCACTTGCTCGCCGACTTTCGACGGCGCGGCGACGCTGTGCTCTGCGCCACGTTGAGCTTCTGGCAAGGCATCGACGTGCCGGGCCACGCCCTGCGCCTCGTCATCATCGACAAGCTGCCCTTTGCCTCGCCCGCCGATCCACTCACGGCGGCACGGCTCGCGCATCTCGGCGAGCAGGGCCTCGACGCCTTCACGATGTACCAGATCCCGCAGGCGGCGCTGCTCTTGCGCCAGGGTTTTGGCCGCCTCATCCGGCGCAAGACCGACCGCGGCCTCGTGGCCCTGCTCGACCACCGCATCCATACGCGCGCCTACGGCACGGCCCTGCTTGCAGCGCTGCCGCCCTGCCAACGACTCTACGAGCGCGACGAAGCCCTCGATTTCTTGCGGACCGAGGCGCGTCATTCATCGATGCGCCAAAGCCCACGCGATTCCATCTAGGAGCGTTTGAGAAAACCCAACAGCCCACCACCCGCGGCCTGCTTGTCGCTGCGCATGCCGATGAGACGCAGCTCGCGCTCGGCCTCCACGTTCTTCGGGTTCAACTGCACGGCCTTGCGCAACTGGCGCGTCGCCTCCTCGGGGTCGCCCTCGATACGGGCGATGCGCCCCAAGAACTCGTAGGCCACGTCGAGCTTGGCGCGCGCCTTGATCGCCTCCTGCAAGAGACGCCGTGCCTCGACGAGAGCGGGCTGACCGTTGACCGCGTGCAAGGCAAAGCCGAGGTAAGCCAAAAACTCGGGCTCGCCCTTGTTGAGCGCCACGGCCTGCTCGAGCAGCGGCAACGCCGCGGGCGCCTGCCCGCGCCGCACGAGGCCCTGCGCCTTCTTAAACAGCATCTCGGCCTCGAGCACCGAGTTGCCGTCGGTCGGCAACCCGAGCGCGGTGCGCTCGAGCAAGACGTCGTAGTCGCGGCGTTGGTTGGTGTTGGAGAGCACGACAAACGCCTCACCGACACGGCGGAAGATAGCCTCGACCTGGGCCTGGCGCGGCCCGAGGTCGACTCCGGCGAAGCTGTCGCTGTGCCAACGCTTGGCGAGCTGAAAGTAGCTGCGCCGTACTTCCTCGGCGTTCGCGGTCTTGGCGACGCCAAGCACTTGGTAGTGCGACTGATCCGCGAGACGCGCGAACGTGGTTTCGATATCGACCGCAAGATCCGTGGCCGCCACCGACGTTCTATGGACGGCAACGCCCGCCTGAACGGCCGGCGCGTGATCCTCGGTCGGCTGTGCGACCGCGGCGGGCGCTCTCTCGGCGTCCGGCGCAGCCCCTATAAGCCCTCCCAAGAACAACAGACCCGCCAAGAGACGCTGCGCTGCGAGGTCGAGCCCATGCGACAGCTGGTCGAGACGGGCCGGGGCGGCCGGCATAGGCAGCGCCGGGGCGCCGCGCTTCTGCGCCGCTCTGACGATGGCCGCAAAGCTCGTGGCGGGGGCAACAACCACAGCACCACGCGCTTGCCACATGACCTCGAGTTGCGCACCGCTCGCGCCCGCCAGCACCGCGGCTAGCGCCTCACCGAGCGTATCGATGCCGAGACTCGTTTGGGCATCGAGCGTCATAGGGTCAATCCGGTAGGCGCCGCTGCTCGCGCAGGCGAACTGACGCAGGTGAGCAACGATGGCGTCACGCCCAAGCGCCGCGCGGCTCACACCGACGTGGCCCCTCTCCGGGCGGCCGGCCTTGAACTCGAGAGTCGCCTGCGTGGTGCCAACCCCAAACGAGAGCGCTGCATCGGCGCGCCCGCGCGCCAAAGCGACGAGCACCTCTGCGCCAAAACGCGCGACCGACAGTTCCCCCGAGACCTGATTCACTCGCCAACCTCGAGCTCGTACGGCATCCGCGCCCACGCCCGCCGCTGCACCTGACGCAGGCCGCGCAGCGACTGTGCTGCAACGTTGGCCCACGAACTCTGTGTACTCGCCATTGTGCCGGCAAGCGCGGAAAGAGAAAAGGGTCGCTCCGGAACGATGATATTGACATCATCGCCGGGGCCAAGTTGAGCGCGCAAGGCCACCTCGCGCAGCGCGTCAGCGAGGCCACCGATGGCGTCGATGAGCTTGCGCTCGAGCGCCTGCTCGCCCGTGTAGACGCGACCCTGGGCAATCGACTCGACGTAAGGCATCTCGAGGCCGCGGCCCGCAGCGACGCGGGCGAGAAACGCCCGGTAGTGCGCGTCGAGACCGCGCTGCAGCTGCGCACGCGCCGGCGCCGAGAGGCCTTTGGTCAATGAGCTCCAATCCGCGAGCGGCCCGACCTTGAGGATCTCGGCGTTGATGCCGGCGAGCCCGAGCAGGCCGCTCAAGTCCGGCTTGAGCATGAAGATGCCGATGGAGCCGGTGAGGGTGCTTGGCTGCGCCAGGATGAGATGAGCAGGCGCGGCCACATAGTAGCCGCCCGACGCAGCCACGTCGCCCATCGAAACCACGACTGGCTTCGCCTCAGCGAGCAGACGCACGGCGCGCCAAATGAGCTCGGCCGCGTAGACGTCGCCCCCCGGACTATCGACGCGCAGCACGACGCCGCGCACGGCGCCGTCGGTGCGCGCCCGCTCGAGATCGGCCACAATCCGGCGGGCGTCCGCCGTGCCGCCCGGCAAGAGCGCGCCGCCCTCGCCGAGGACGATGTTGCCGATGACCGGTACGATCATGAGCGCCGGCCGCTCGCCCCACGTGCGTTGCGCCATCTCGTCGCCCACGACACTCTCGCCGCGCTCGCGCAGCACGGGAACTGCATGCGGATCGAGGGGCTGCGACAGCTCGTCGACGAGATGTAGCGCGAGCGCCTCCTCGGCCGTCACGAGGCCGCGCGAGATGATGCCGTCGATGGTGTTGGCATCGAGGCCGCGATCTCGATTGAGCGCTTGCGCGAGGCGCGCGAAGGAGGCGGCGAGCACGTCGCCCATCACCTCGCGCTCCTCGGGGCGGGCGCGGGCGCTCGTCAACGCGTCGGGCGCCGTCTTGTAGCGGCCAACGGCGACCGACTCGACGCGCACGCCGATCTTGCTGAGCGCCTCGGCGAAGTAGAGCATCGTCACCGAGAAGCCGTCGAGCTCGAGATCGGTGGCCGGATCGAGAGAGATGCGATTGGCCGCCGCCGCGATGAGGTACTCCTTTTCGCCGCCGCCGTGCAGCAAGGCGAGCACGCTCTTGCCGGCGGCGCGCAGGCGCGCGATCGCGGCACGCACGTCCTCGACCGTCGCGAGCCCAACCTCGAGGTCGCCGATGTTGAGGACCACCTCGCTCACCGTCGGATCGTCGGCGAGCTCCTCGAGGCGCAAGGCGATGCTCGAGATGGGCTCCGGCTCACCGCCCAGCCAACCCTCGGCCGCTGCACGCAGGTCGCCATTGAGCGTCATCTCGACCGATCGCCCGTGCCCGGCGACGAGCCCGCGCGCGGGCGCGGCGTGCAGCGTGAGCGCGGCCGCCGACTGTGCGAAGAGGTCCGTCGGGCCGGCAAAGCGCGCGCCGCTCGTCCCCATGGCCTCGGCGTGATCGAGCGCCAAGGCTACGCCGAGCCACGCCTGGCGGGGCGTGGCGTAGGCGGCGAGCAGCCGCAGGCCGGGCACGGGCTCGAGCTCGGCAAGCACCCGGGTCTCAACGAACTCGGGCGAGGCGGCCCGACGAATGAGGCGCGTATCGGCACCGAGCGTGAACCAGGGCGCACCGCCGACGGGCCGCAAGGCGACGCCAAACCGCCAGGCGCGACGCAGACGCCCGGTCTCGATCCCCGGCAGCGCGAACCTGGGCGCGTTGATCTGATCGAGACCGAGCGCCAAGCTCACGTAGCGACTCGGCTCCGCGAGGAGCCCCGCGTCAAAGACGTTGGCGTCATCGCCGGCCATGCTCCAGCGCCGATAGGCCACGCCGAGGGTGAGCGCCGGCAAGAGCGGCACGGCGAACCCGAGCGAAAGCCGACGCATGGGGGTCGTTTCATCGATCCACTCATAAGCTCCGTAGAGCGCGCCCTTGGCTACGGGCAGGCTGAGCGCGAGCCCATAGTCGCGCCGCTCGGTGTCGGAGTCGACTTGGCCGCGCCCGGCGATCTCTAAGCCCTGGCTCGCGGCGGGGGCGGCCGGGTCGGAGAATACCGCCTGCGCGCCGCGCGTCACCGAGCGTACGTCGGTCGGATTGGTGAGTGGGCGCGAGGTCGACGGCGCACTGAGCACGGCGAGGCAGGTGAGAAGGGCAACCATCAGAGCGCTACGCTACCTCGTCGCCTGCGCCCATGCCACTGCCTTCGAGAACTGGCCCTACTCGCCGACGAGATGCACGACGAGGCGCCGCGTATGCGGGCGCGCGCGGTGCTCCCACAGGTAGAGCGACTGCCAGGTACCGAGCAACAAGCGCCCCTCGGCGACGGGGATGGCCTCGCTCGTGCGCGTCACCGCGGCGCGCGCGTGGGCGGGCATGTCATCGGGGCCCTCGTCGTCGTGCTCCCACGCCCGCGTCGGCGGCGCGAGATCGTCAATGAAGTGCTCGAGGTCGCGTAGCACCGCGGCGTCAGCGTTCTCTTGGATGAGGAGACTCGCCGAGGTGTGGCGCACGAAGACCGTGCACAACGCTGTCGCCATGCCACTCTGTGCTACGACGTGCTGCACCGCCGGCGTGATGTCGGTGAAGCCCTTGCCGCGAGTGGCAATCTCAATTTCACGCTGGTAGAGCGCCATCGCAGCTAGGTGGGGTGTACGCGCCGCCGAGTCAAGGACAAAGGCTGTCGGCCGCGCGAGCAGGCAGCCTGCCTCACGAGACACGCGCTGTGACGTGCGAGTGGACACAGGGGCGGTAAATGGGATAACCAGGCGCCATGTCGATGAAGCGAACTCGGCAGCGCACCTTTAGTCCGGGGCGGCGCGGCGCCGATCAGTCAAGTGTCAGTGGTGGCAAAAACGCCAACGAGCCCGAAAAGAGCTGGGAAGAATTCACCGACGGGCAGCCCGACGATGCCTTCGTGCCCTATTCGATGAAGGCGACGTTCGACAAAGGCGCGCTCGTCGCCCATGCCAAGTTTGGCAAGGGCATCGTGCTCGCCGTTGAGGAGCAACGCATCGACGTGCTCTTCGCCGAGGGCAAGAAGAAGCTCGGGCACGGTCTCGCCTAGCGCAGACGCGGCACGCTCAGCCGGCACGAGCGGTGGCGAGGCAAAAGAGGAGTACGGTCACATGCGATCGACGACTCGTCAAGGCGCGCTCGGCCTCGTGGCGGCGTGCGCGCTCGTGTGCGCCTGCGGCAGCGACAAGACGCCCGCAGAGCGTCCGACGGCCGACAAGTGCCCTGCCATCACGGTCATCGCCGGCTCGACGTTTACCCGCACGCCGACGATCCATCCGGGCGGCGACCTCATCGCCGACGAGACCTGGACCGCGGCGGGCAGCCCGCACCGCTTGATGGACGACCTGTTCATCGCCGACGGGCACCTGCTCACGATCGAGCCGTGCGCTGTCGTCGAGCTTGCCGAGGGCGTCTTCATCCAGGTCGGCGCCTCCGGCAGCGGCGGCTCACTCGGCGATCTGAAGCTCGTCGGCGTGGCCGACCAGCCGATCGTCGTGACCGGCCTCGAGAAGAAGCCGGGCTTTTGGCACTCGCTGCGCCTGTCGCGCGTCGGGCTGCGCACGCAACTCGCCTATGTCACGATCGAGTATGGCGGCAAGGACGGCGGCTTTGGCGGCGCCGCGGGTGGCCTCGGCGGCTTTATGGGCGGCATGGTGTGGGCCTCGGGGCAAAACGGCGGCAGCTCGCCGACCGTGGTGCAAACGACCCTGCGCAAAGGCACGAGCCACGGCTTTTGCTACGAATACGACGCCGAGTTCGGACAGGGCTCCGGCGCGCTCAGCGTCACCGGCATGACGGGCTTCCCGATCGTCATCGGCACGCGCGGCGCGCGCTCGCTGCCTGATGGGGCGTACACGGGCAACGGCGACGATCGCGTGCGCCTCGTGGCCTACGGCGCGAGCGTCGAGGGCGACATCACCTGGCGACACCTGTCGGTGCCCTACGTGCTCGAGCTACACCAGCAACACGCCTTCACCAAGGGCCGACTCACGATCGCCGCTGGGGTGCATATCAACGTCTACGTCGATCCGGCGCTCGGCCACGAACGCGACGGCCTGTGGGTCTTCGACCGCAAGGGCGCCCTCTTCGCCGACGGCATCGCCGAGAGCGCTCGCATCATCATCCAGGGTGAAGGCGGACAAGCGTGGGCGGGCCTCGCCTTTTCCGCCTATCATGGCCAGGGCGACGCCGCGTCACTGCCAGGCGCGAGCACGATGGCCTTCGTCACGGTGCGCAACGCGGGCACGCAGCTACGCTGCCAGGCGGCGGGACGAGCCTGCACGCTCGATACCGACTGCGCGACCGCGGTCTATCTCGACGGCCCCTATCTGACCATGAACAACACGGTCATCGAAGGGGCGTTCGATGGCTACGGTGTCGTACGCGACTATTGCGTCAACTGGCCCCTCAACGAAGTTGGCGACGAGTTCACCAAGGCGGCGCGCAACAACCTGTTCATGGCGCCGATGAAGTGCGCGGTGAGCGAGCAGTGGCCGTGCGGTATCTTGCCGCAGTTCTGCGTCAGCGGCATGGACTGCTGCACACGCAACGCCACCTGCTACGGCGCCGCGCAGTAGCGTGGTCGCGTGCCCGGCCTGCGGACCCGATCCAATGACGCAACATTCTCGTGCATTCACCGATAACTCGATGCAATCATCGTCATCGTCTACCTTTTGGGGCACGACGCCTCAACGCTAACAAGGAACTGTCCATGAGCCACAAGATCATCGGTGCCAAGGTCGACCACATGATCCAAGTCGGTCAAGTGAGCCTGGCTGAGATGCGCGAGATTACGAGCCGCACTGATCCGCTGCTCAAATCCCCCCAAGGCGTCGGCGACTTCTACGACAAGAAAGAGTACGCCGACCACCTGCGCCTCTACAACGCCATCAAAGAAGGCAAGGTCAAGGCCGAGGGCGGCGTGCACTGGCTCGAAGACATCATCACGACCGGCCCCGGCAATCGCCTCATGTACGCCGCGGGAAAGGGCGTCGGGGCGGTCAAGTGGCTGTTCCAGCAGCTCGGCAGCCTCGCGACAGGCGGCGCCATCGGCATCGCGGGCGCCGGCGCAGTGAGCGCGGCCACGGGCGGGAGCGCGCTGAGTGTCGGCACGGTGATGGCGGCCGCTGGCCCGCTGCTGCCCATCATCTTCAACGACACGGTCATCCTCGCGACCGGCGCCTTCGTCGCCGGCGCCGCTTTCGGCCTGCTCGACGACTAAGCGACCGATCACACTTCCGCAACGCACGACAGGGTCCGCGCGCAGGACGCGCCGCGCGGCCCCCGGTCTAGCGCAGGCGCGCGACGTGGCGTGGCGCGTGCTGCCACCGACCGAAGCGTTGTCCGGCCTGCGTGCGCGACTGCTCGGCTTCTACCTTCGGCACGCCCGCGAGTTGCCCTGGCGCGCCACACGCGATCCCTATGCCATCTGGATCTCCGAGGTCATGCTCCAGCAGACGCAGGTGCAGACTGTGCTGCCGCGCTACCTTACCTTTCTCGAGCGCTATCCGAGCGTCCATGAGCTCGCCCGGGCGAGCGAGCTCGAGGTCTGCGAGGCCTGGGCGGGGCTCGGCTACTATCGTCGCGCCCGCCAACTGCATGCGGCGGCCCGAACGGTGGTGCGCGACCATGGCGGCGTGCTGCCAGCCTCGGCTGAGGGCCTCAGCGCGTTGCCAGGCATCGGCCGCTATACCGCCGGTGCCGTGGCCTCGATCGCCTTTGGTGAGCCCGTAGCGGCGGTGGACGGCAACGTGACACGCGTGCTCGCCCGCCTCTTCGCTCTCGGTGGCCGAGTCGGCGAGCCGGCGCTCGGCAAACGCGTCGCCGAGCTCGCAACGACTCTCGTGCAAGGCACGCGGCCCGGCGACGTCAACCAGGCGCTCATGGATCTCGGGGCGACTCTGTGCACGCCGCGAGTGCCGCGCTGCGCCGCGTGCCCACTCGCGGCCTCGTGCATGGCGCTCTACAGCGGCCAGCCGACGGACTATCCGCAGGCGCGCGTGCGCCGCCCGGTCGCGAGGCTCGCGATGGCGTTTGCGTGGCTCGAGCAAGAGGGCGGCCTTTGGCTCGAGCGGCGCTCGCTTACCGGCCTATGGCCCGGCCTGTGGGAATTACCGAGCGCGAGCGGCGAGAGGGCCAAGCGCGTGCTCGCGACGCGGCTCGGCGCGCGACTTGGTCCGCCGGCGCTCACCCTGCAACATCGCCTCACCCATCGCCTCATCGAGGCCACGGTCTATCGCGCTCACGTAGCGCCCACGGCTCGCCCACCGCTGCACACCGCACGCCTCGTGACGACGCCCCTCGCCGAGCCGCTCTCGGCCCTCGCGCGCAAAGCCATCGTGGCCCTGTGGCGGGCGCGCTAGTCAGGCAGAAGGACGCTGTCGTCCAAGGCCGCCGTGCGGTCGCTCATCTCGAGGCGCCGGGCGTCTACACCGTACGCGCCGGTCCACAGCGGCACGGCCACGTCGTTCCAAGTCTGATCCGACAGGTACCGTTGGTTGTCGGCGAGCGTCACCTCTTGCCAGATGTGATAGCCGCGGAAGGTGAGGTTCGGATCATTGGCCGCACCTGAGGCGAGGCGCGAATCGATACCGGCGACCTCACACAAGAGGTGCGCGAGGATGGCCATGTGACGACACTCGCCGCGCTCGAGCTCGAGCAGCGTGCCGAGCGGCACCGGGTTGTCCTCGTCGGCCTTGTCGGTGAGCGCGTGGTACTTGCGCGAGGCCGCGTCGGGCTTCTTCTTGAGCTCGTCCGGATACTTGATACGCGCCGCGGTGTAGGCCTGCAGCGCGGCCAAACACTCGCGCTGCCGCTCGGCGAGCTCGGCAGGAGCGAGCCCGACGAGCGAGCCATCGGTCGGCAGGTATTTGGCGATGATCGGTCGCGCGCCATCAACGAACGCACGCAGCGGCGCATCGTTCGCCACGTCTATCGACACGTCGCTAAAGACCGAGCCCGCGAGCGCGAAGTAGTGCGGGTTGTTGGCGGCGCGGATGGCGGCGAGGTCGAGCTCGACCGTACGGGGCGCGCCGCTCGGCAAGGTGTACGCGACCGTGTACACGCCCGCCGCGGTGAAGCTCGTGATCTTGGCCTCGAGGATCTTGTAACGGGTCGAGAAGGGGCGACCCTCGACCTCCTTCTCTTTGGCCGCCGGGTCGTTGTACGGCACGTCGATCGAGTCGCCGACGCCATACGTCTGCTGCATGGGCCAGCGCGCTAGCACGAGCGGCTGCGCGATTGTGACGGCGAGGCCACCCGCCTCGTCGATGTCGGCCGTGAAGAGAACGGGCGTCGTGACGCGCGTGTAGCGACCGAGCGTCCCATCGGAGCCTTGCGTGAAGTAGTCGACCACGCTCGCCCCGTCTTTGACGGCATAGATGAACTGCTCGTGATCGCCGTCGCGGCCAGTCACTTGCACTTCGATGCTCTTGCCGGGATAGCGGCTGCGCAAGAGCGCGAGCGGGCCTTCGCCGCGCGCCGCCTGCTCGGCCACGACGTCGAGGACCTCAACCGCGGCCTTGGCGCGCTGCCCCCAACGATCGGCCATCCACGGATAATCGAGGCGGGCGCGATCGACGCCCGTAGCTACCGCCGTGCCGACGGCTTGGTAGAGCTTCGCCATGCTCACCGACTCACCATTGATCGAAAAGGTCGGGTAAGGTCGGTTGGCGAGCTTGCACTTGGCCAGACGTTCGAGCTTGTTGAAGTCGAACAGCGTCAGGTCCGGATACAAAGCGCGGTAGTCGTTGAGCACCGCGACGAGCTTGCTCGCGGCCTCACCCTTGACCTCTCCGCCGTTCGCCAGCGCGACGAGCCGCACCGCGCGATCGAGGTTGCCGACGCTCATCGCCGAGCGCACGTTGGTCACGAGAACCGCGCGCAGCGCGGCCGCCGCCTCAGCCGAGACCTCGAGGGCACCCCAGCGAGGCGGTTCTTCGCCGAGAGGGCCGAGCTTGCCCGCAAGCGCCTGGCCGAGCGCACCCGCGTCTTGCCGCAACGCCGGCAACAGGTCGTCGAAGCCGAGCTTACCGTCGGGTGAGCTATCGGCTCCGCGGACGTAAACACGCAGAGCGCGCGCGAGGTAGTCGAACGCCGCTGCGGCGATAGGCTCGCGGGGCGCAGCGCTCGCGTTCTTCTCGGTCACGTCGCCACGAAACGCTGCGGCCACGAGGTTCATGGCGGTTTTGAGCGCGTCAACGGCGTTGGCATCGCGCGCCTTATCGAGGACCGGGCGCAGCATCGTGACCTGCGCCGGCGTCAGCGGGTAGCCGTAAAGGTGCGGCGGGGCGGCCGACAACCCGACCTCGAGCGCGGCCATGAGACGCTCGCTGCGCGCTTGGCCCACGTCCTTACCCGACTGCTCGGCGAAGGCGGCGAAGACAAAGACTCCCGTATCAGCGCCGTTGACATACGTCGCGAGGCTTTGACTGAGCTTCGCGAGCTCGTCGTCGTCGAGCGTGGCCGCTGCGCCGTTGAGCGCGCTCCACGCCGCTACGGCCTGGCCAAAGTTGTCGCGCCCAGAGGGGTTGCGGCTGCACGCCAATGCGGTCAGGCCAAGCTGCGCGAGTCGGCCCTTGGCGGGCAAGCCGCCGAGATCCTCGGCGCCGCTGCGCAGGGCGTCGAAGGCCGCGAGCAGGGCGGGCCCGTCTTCGACCGGCGACAACGCGGCGCGCCGCGTCTTTTGAGCGCGCGACAAGTCGGCCCGATCGAGGCCGGCAAGGAGCAAGGCGCGGGCGAGCGGTACGCTCGCACTAGCGGCAGCGGTGAGCGCCGCCTCGATGGTCTCGGAGCTCCAACTGGCGCCCATCTGCGCGAGTGCGCCGGCTGCGGCCGTGAGCGCTGCCTGTCGCTCGAGTCGGTTCACGGTCGTCGGCGCGTCAGCAGTAGCGTCGCGCGCAAGCGTAGCGAGGCGGGCCGACAGAGCGACGCGAGTCGGCTCGCCGAGGCGGGCGATCTGGCCGGGAATATCGAGCGCCCAGAGGGCCTCGAGCGCTGGCGCCGCGGGCGCGGTCGCATCGAGGGTGACAACGACCGCATCGAGCGAGAGCTCGCCGTTGCGCGCGACCGCGAGCTCGCGGCCGGCGAAGCTCGCGAGCGCTGCGTCAGGCGGGGCGTCCTTTTGCGAGCGCGTGAGTAAGGCGACGAAATCGACGGCACCGTTGGCGAGCTTGGGCGCGCCCGTCTTGTCGAGCGGCAACGGCCGCTTGGCGTCGAGCGCCGCGAGCAGCTTGTTGACGACGCTGCGCCGCTCGGTCGAGAGGATGTCGAGATGCCCAGCGCCCGTGCCCGGTTGCAGGGCCTCGGTTACGGTATCGACGACTGCCGCCGCCTCTTGCGCCGTGGCCCCGTGCGCCGTGAAGTCCGCAAGGACGCGCGCCGACTCGGCGGCCGATAGCACCCCGTCGGCAAAGGCGCGCTGCAACAGGTCGCGCACGGCTTTTGGGCCACTGACTGACATGGGCCATCCTCATCGGAAATCAGAGTGCGAGTCTAGTATCGGCGAGCGGACGCCGGGGTTGCGCGTGATCGGGTAGAACACCGACCTCATGATCCGGTAGCCCTGCGGCCGAGCCAGTGTTAGCGTCTCATCGACCGAAGCCGTAACCGCGCTCATGACGCCACACCATGCCATTCGAATGGAGCAGCCATGATCAAGTATGGGACCAACAGCCCGCAAGCGACCTTGCGCCTCGTCATCATGGCGTGCTTCGTCGAGCGCAAGCTCTCGGCCGCACGCCTTTCGTACCTGCACGAGCTCGCGACCAAGCTCGACCTCACGCCGGCGCACGTCTCACGCATTGTCGAGGAGCACGAGCGCGAGGTGCTGGCCGAGCAAGACAAGAACGACGGCTTCTTCTTCGGCAATGGCGCGTTGCCGAAAGTGGTCGTGCACGCGGCCCTCGATGAAGTCGGCCACCTCGATCTGCAACTCCACGTCGCCATGCAGATGATGCAGGTCATCATGCAGGAGCCCAAACACACTGCCCGCGAAGTCGCCTTCGTCGAGAGCGTCATCGGCTACTGGCGCATCAAGCCAGCGTGGCGCGAGGTGTTGAAGGCAATCGAACACCCCGCGCCGCGGCGCAGGCGCCCGCGTGGTACGGTGCGCTAAAGAAGGAAACGTGCTCGACGGTGCCTAGCCGCCGATCTTGCGGATGACCGCCATCGCCGTGTCGTGCAACATCTTGGAGATGTTCGACATCATCTGCAGCGTCTGCTGCTGCTTCTGCAAGATGTTCTGCAGATCGACGTTGGCCAACTGCGCGTCGTCACCGACGCTGTTGAGCTTGTCTTCAAACGTCTTGATGTAGTTGTTCAGGTCGCCCTTCGTCACGATGCTCGTGCCCATGCCGCTGCTCGTCGAAATGACGCCCTTGTCACCCGTCGCGCCGCCTGTCGGGTTGGTGCTCAACGACAGGATGCCGAGCGACGCGAGCGTCTTGAGCTCGCCGGGGCCGACCTTGCCGTCGCTGTTGAGATCCTGCCACACCTTGAGGTTCTTGAACCCATCGCCGTCGGCGCCGTCGACCACGCCATCGTGATTGACGTCGAGGCGAGCCAGATCCTCATAGCCGTCCTTGGTGCCACGGCCGGTCATGGCGTTGTCGCCAAACAACTCGCTGGCCTGCACGTCGCCATCGCCATTGGCGTCGTCGACGAGGATGCCCATGTTGGGCGCGAACCAGGTCGTGGCGCGCTTTTCCTCGTAGTACTCGACGCTGATGTGCGCTTTGCCAACATCATAGTTCGGCGGATTGGCATTGAATTGCGCCAACGCCGTATCGGCGAGCGTGATGCGCCCGGCCTTGACCTCATCGACCAAGAACTTGAGACAGTCTTCAGGGCTCTTCCAAACGACTCTGCTCGACGCCGTGCCGTCCTCGGTCATTCCTGCCGGGCGAGCGCCGCCGCCCCACCAGGGCGGTAGAAACTTCTCTTCGTCGGCGCTGATTTGCCCGTCGCCATTCTTGTCGGCTGCGGCCAAGCCGGCGTCCCACATCTGATTGGCAACTCCATGCAGGCCACGCGGCGGGTCGTCACCGACAGGCCAGCCTGGAGGCGTGCTGAACTCCGGGCTGAACTTCGGATCTTTGCTGATGAGGAAGCTGCCGCCGGGGGTGTCGATGACGGCCGGGCCGTCGCCGAGGCGGATGGCGAGCGGGTCGACGTTGCTGCCCTTGGTGGCGCGCTCACCGACGAACATGCCGGTCTCGAAGCCCGCGTCGACGGTTTCGTAGTTCCGAACGTCCTTCTCCATGAGCGATTCAGCCGAGCCCGTGTACTCGGTGCTGATCTTCTGACCGAAGAAGGTCGGATCGAGACTATCGGTGTCCTTGAGCTTGGCGTTCTGAGACAGCGTCTGCCGGGCGCGCGTCAACTCACCGCGGATCTGCTTCTTGATGTTGTTGTAGAAGCTCACCTTCTCGGCGTAGAAGCGCAGGTCCTCGGTGGTCTGCATGTAGGCCTCGCGCAAGACCGATTGCACGAGCGCGTTGACGTCCACGGCGCCCCCGGCCTGCGCCACCTGGCCGATGTACTCCGTCCAGCGCGACTGCAGCTCGCTGCCGGGGGCGCTGATGGGCGCAGTGATGGGCGTGGCCGTCTGCGCCAATGAGGCGCCAGCGAAATCGGCGTTCTTGGCGACAGCGCGGCCCAAGGTCGTAAGAGCGAGGCGCGCCGAGGGCGACAGGCTGGCGAGGTAGCGCTGCGCATCGGGGCTCAGATCAGCGCCGAGGCCCGTTTGCAGCTGCACGGCGTTCATGGCCTCGGCATGGCTGCCGCTGCCCGCGCCATCGTGCCCGTCGGTGGCGACGAGACGCGCGCTCGTGCTCCCGAGCCCGGCCGCAGGCACCGCCGTACCCGGCACGCTCGGCGTAACGCCAGCCGGCTCGAGGGGTTGTGGGGCGACGAAGCCGCGGTTGTTCAAGTTCAGAGACATGTCATCCTCCAAAATATGTCGAGGCCCTCAGCCTCACTCGCGAGAGCAAGGCGGGGCCGTGGTTACACGTGACTGACCATACAAGGACAGCGCCCTTCTTGGCTACGAATGACTAGCCACACACCAAGACGCGACAGCGGCAGGGCCCTCCATACTCCCAAGGGGGGAGAACCGCCTACAGGTAGTGCCCAAACGAGGTCATGATGTACTTCGGATGGCTCAAAGGCTTGATGCCACAATGCAGGTAGATCCAATTCGACGGGAAGCACAGCAACGCCCCCTTGGTCGGCTTGACCGAAAACCCGAGCGTCGGAAACGCCGCGTCGCCCCCGACCTCGACGTCACTCAGGTAGAAGAGCAAGGTGAGAAAGCGCCGCGCCGACACGTAGGTGTCGACATCGACGTGGTTACCAAAACCGTCTTTGCCGTTGTTCGCGGTGCGGTTGATGCGCACGCGCTCGAAGGCCATGCGTTCGGGAAACACCGCCGCGCCACCCACGCCCGCGTAGTCGAGATCCTTGGCGTAGCACGACAGACCCTCGCCGAGCGCCGTGACCACCTTCTCGTGACACGACTTCCACGGCTCTTTGCCCGAGTGCTCGGTCACGTCGGTCTGCATGAAGCGAAAATGATCGCCCTGCGCGCGTTCGACCTGCAGCTCGGGGTGCTCATCGAAAGCACGAGCCAGAGTGTCGCACGTGGCAGCGTCCAACATGTTGGGCCGAAAGGTGATGTAGTGCGCGAGGTACTCGCGCGAGGGTCGCCAAGCGGTGTACTCGTCGGGAGTCAAGCGGCGGAGCGTCTTATCCATGGTTCGATGTCGCCTCGATTTCGATGAGTAGGTCCGGTCTACAGATATCACAGACGAGGTATTCGGCGCTCTGCGCAAAGAGGCCGCGAATGACGGGGAGATACTCGGCGCGCTTGACGTACACGACGAAAGACAGCTCGGCGAAAGCGACCCCGAGAGGATCGACGAGCTGCCTGATGTTCGAGAGCGTCTCCTCGTACTGCGCCACGAGATCACCCACGTGGACGGTGGCCGAGCCGACGATGCTCGCCGTACCCGAGACGAACACGCGACCGCGATCGACGACCGCGCGCGCGAAGAGCGGCCGCGGTCCATACTGCTCGGGGTAGGCATAGGCGCTCACCTGGCGCGGGTTCTCGATCTCGCGTGGCGGCTCACTGCCGAGCAAGGCGCCAATCACGAGGCCGCGGGCATCGGGCGACCCGACCGCGCACGATGCGGGGTGCAGGACGTAGCGCGCCTCGGCGAAGGCCTGACGGCGAGCAGCGTTGAACGCCTGGTAGCGCTCGTCGCGCAAGAGGTCAGGAATGGAGTTGTGACACTTGACCAAGTAGGGGTGGGCGCTCGTGCGCGCGAGCTCGAAGATGCGCCGGTAGGCGGCGAGCGTCTCGTCGAACAGGTCGGCGCCGGCGGACGCGGCACTCGCCCGAAGATAATCCGCCTCGACTGTCGCCTCGAAGATCATCGTCATCGCGCTCTTCGGGCTAAACGTAGCCGCCGCCGCGCGCCGGCGTCAACTTCACGACGTGCGCATGAAGAAGCGCACTGCGATCAGCATGATGAGCAAGAGCGTGATGTGCCAACCACTTTCGACGCAACCCGCCCGGGGTGGCGCCGATAATGATCGACGCCACCACTCTATAAAGGGTGACGACGACACCGATGCAAGAGCACGCCCCACAAGCGGTGGTCACCGGGCCGGTGGCGCTGCGCACGCCGAGCCGCTCCGCGGTCGAGCAGCGCGTGTGCATCGAAGACTACTTCGCCATGCTCGGCTATGTCTCGCCGCAAGGGCCCGGCGCCTACTGCTTCACCGCGCAGCCACTCGAGCCCGGCCGCTGGCTCGTGCACTTCGGAGCGCGCACCACCAGGACCGCTTCTTACGCCTTCGTCGTCTTCGATGTCGTCGAGGGCAACATGGTCGTCGAGCTCGGCCGTAGCCCCGAGATTCCGCCGTGGGCGGCGGGCAACCGCTAGGCGCCCGCGCAAGCGTGCTCAGCCTTTCGGTCGGTGGTGCGACGTGCCGCCGCCGGAATCGAAGCGCGAGCCGTCTTTGCGCAAGCGATACTCGAAAGCGTAAGAGCCGTCGGAGCCGAGGGTGAGAAAGAAGACGCCCATGCCGTCGGCGCCGCCCGCCTGCTTGGCGACGCGCGCATCGACCGTCGTGCACACCGTGTGCGGCGAGACGCCGTACGAGCCGGCCACGATCTCGGCCAGACCGCCCGTTGCGTCGAGTGCCGCCTCGGGCGCCGATTTGTCGAGCGGCTGCCAGCGCTGATAGTAGTGATTGTGGCCGTTGAAGACGAAGTCGGCGCCCGCATCGACGAGGTCAGCCCAGAAGGCCTGCATGTCGGTATCGTCGGCGTGCCCGCCACCGCACGCATAGCGCGGCGCGTGCCACACTGCGACGATGGGCTGCTCCACGTGCGCCGCGAGATCGTCGCGCAGCCAAAGCTCCTGTGGGCTGCCGGCGGCGCACCCGCCTACGACAGCGCTACAGTTGCTGTTGAGGTTAACGAAGTGCCAGCCGTTGAGATCGAAGCTGTAGTATGCCTTGCCGGGAGTCGCGATCTCGCCGTGATACGTCGGCAGCGCGCGGATGGCGTCCATGCGGGCGGCGAAGTAGTCGAAGTAGCCCTTGGCGCCGGCCTCGTTGTACTCGTGGTTGCCGAGGCCGGGGAAGGCTATGGCGTCGAACTGACCGAAGTTGGCCTGCGTGGCCGGCTGGTAGTACGAGGTGTAGTCGGCAAGCAGGCTCGTAAACGGCAGGCCGGCGAAGCGTTCGTTGTCGCCGCCAAGTACGACCGCGGCCACGGCCGGGGTGTGATTCGCAATGAGCGACGCGTTGTCGCGCGCGTAGTTGGTGCGGCCTCTCTCGGCAATATCGGCGGCCATCACCACGGTCATGACGGTACCGGTCACGAGGCCACTCATATCCGGCGCCTCGGGCTCACCAGTCACGAGATCTTGCGCGCCACACCCGGTGGCCACCGCAAGCACGATCACGAAGGGTACGACACCACATGGACGCATGGCGAAATCTCCAAGGAGTGACCACTTCATAGCACAGGTCTAGGTGACAGGTCATCGGCGATTCAACGTCGGGCCGAGACGATACGCCACCGAGGACCTTGCGGATTCGACCGGCGAGGCGCATCTTGCCGCAAACAAAAGTCTATACCCGATGACCTCATTCGCCCGTCATGTCGTTCACCGCTACCTCGACTTCATCCACGCCCGCCCGTGGAGCGCGGCAGCCATCGCCTTCGCTGTCACCGCCGCGCTCGCCCCGCTCATCTCGCAGCTCGAGCTACGCAGCAGCCTCAAGGAGCTGCTGCCGAAAGACTCGCCGAGCGTCATCGCCCTCGACCACGTGATTGACCACGTGGGGGGCGTCGGCACGGTGCTCGTCGCCATCGAAGGCGCGGACGTGGAGGCCAACAAGCGCTTCGCCGACGCGCTCGCGGCAGGGCTCGCCACGCTGCCAACCGGGCTCATTCGCTTCACCGAGCACAAGATCGACCCCATCAAAGACTTCTTCGAGGTGCACGCCCTGTCGTACCTCACGCGCAGCGAGCTCGAGCAGCTACGCGGGCGGCTCGAGCTCGGCTACGAGGCGACGCGCCGACGCGCCGACCCGTTCTACGTCGATCTCGAGGATGACAAGACGACGGCCAGCGACGACCTCGACATCACGCAGCTCGAAAAGGTCGAGGCGCGCAAGATCGCGGAGCTCTCGCCCCTGCGGCTCGTCGGCACCTACTACGGCGTCGACGACGGCCGCCTGTTGGTGATGATGATCCGCCCGTTTGGCAGCAACGTCTCGGTCGAGCACGCCGACCGACTCATCACGAGCATCCGCGGGGTCGCTGATGCCCTGCAACCACAGACCTTTGGCAGCGGCGTGCGTTACGGCCTCACCGGCAGCTTCATGACCGCGATCGAAGAGTACGAGACGCTCAAGGCCGACATCGTCTCTACGGCCGTGCTCTGCTTCGTGCTCGTGTTTCTCGCCATCGTCCTGTATTTCCGTCGGCTGCGACCGGCACTGTTGCTCGGCGTCACGCTGCTTGTTGGCCTCGTCTGGACGCTCGCGCTGACGCGCGTCGCCATCGGCTACTTCAACTCGCAGACCGCGTTCTTGGGCTCCATCATCCTCGGCACCGGCATCAACTACGGCATCATCGTGCTCGGACGTTATTACGAAGAGCGGCGCGCCGGCGTGCTGCCAACGCCGGCGATGCGCCGCGCGCTCGAGATCACGGCCAAACCGACCCTCATCGCCGCCTTGACGACGGCCATCGCCTTTGGGGTGCTCCTCATCGCAGGGGTGCGCAGCCTCTCGCAGTTCGGCATCATCGGCTCGCTCGGCATCCTCTCGTGCTGGCTCGCCACGATGACCGTGCTACCCGAGCTCGTGCTCATCAGCGAGCGCCTGCGCAACCGCACGAGCATCGATTCGGGCACGGACGCACTCGACCGCAAGGTGGGGCGCGTGTTCAAGAACTCGACCGTGCCAACGGTGATGCATGTCGACACCCTGGCGCTCGCCGCTGAAGTCCGCGACGCCATCGCCGCGCGCGTCGCTTCCGAGGCGCCCGAGCTGCGCTTTGTCGACTCGACGACCAGCATCTTCGACGTGCTGCCGACGGACCAAGAGGCAAAGCTGCCCGTCCTGCGCCAGATCCGCGAGTTACTCGGCACGCGATGGCTTGGCAAGGTCGAGGCCACCCTCCATCGCCGTCTTGCGCGGGTGCGCGACGCACTCGATGGCCGCGTGCTCGGCCCAAGTGATCTACCCGACGAGCTCGCCCGCCCCTTCACCGACCTGCAGTCCCGGCGTGGCACGGTGGTCTACGTCAATCCGAGCCCCGAGAAGTTCTTCTCCGACGGCCATAACCTGATTGGCTTCGCGGCGACACTCCGTGAGCTCAAGTTGGCCGACGGCACGATCGTCAGCGCCGCGGGCGATCCGACGATCTTCGCCGATCTCATCGAGATCATCCGGCAGCAGGCGCCGTTCTTGACCCTGGCGTCGTTTGTCGCGGTGATCGCGGTCGTCATGTTAGCCCTGCGCAGCGCGCGCCGCACGATCATCATGGTGCTCACCATCGTCGGCGGCATCGTACTGATGATGGGGGTCTGCGCCGCGATGGAGCTGCGGATCAACTTCTTCAATTTCATCATCGTGCCTCTTACTATTGGGATTGGGGTGGACTACTCAATCAACATGATGACCCGCCTCGGATCAGACACCGAGCACACGCTCGCCCATGTGATCCGCCATACCGGTGGCGCGGTGCTGCTGTGCTCAGTGACCACCATGATTGGCTATTTCGTGCTCACGCGCGCCGACAATCAGGCGCTCGCGTCGTTTGGCTGGGCGGCGATGGTCGGCGAGATCGCGGCCGTCGTGAGCGCCATCCTCCTCGTGCCAACTCTCTTCGCGCTCGATCGACGCTTGGCCACGCACTTCGCCGTGGCCGGAGGCCGCAATGCTATCAACCCTGAGCTCGACCTTTCGTGAGCTAACATCCGTGCCGGCAGCCGACGCGGGGTTGGCTGTCGGGCTCTATGCCGCGAGCGTCGGCTTGGCCGGCCTGCGCTGGCAACGGGTACTCGCCGCGATGGGCGTCAAGCTCACCCTTGCGCATACCTGCCTCGGCACGATTGGCAGCATCTTCGTCAACAACGTCACCCCGGCGAGTCGGGTGAGCGGTGAGGCCTACCGCGCCGCCTACGCCTGCGCCAAGGCCCGTATTGACGCAAAGGCGGCGACGGCAAGCGTTGCGCTCGACCGCGCGATCGAGCTGCCTATCGTCGGCGGCGTCTTTCTACTCGCGCTGCCGAGCCTGTGGCCGCTACTCGCCAACACCCACGCTGTCATCGTCGGAATCGTCGCCGTGACGACAGCCATCGCCCTCGTGGCGCTCGCCTATCGCCTGCTGCCGCGAACGCGCGCCTTCGCCGCGACCGTACGCGCCCACTTTGTCTCGACCCCCATCGACAAGCGGCAGCTCGCAGTGGCCATGGTGCCTGGCAGCTTGCTGTGGCTGCAAGACCTCTTGCGCTTGCAGGTGGTGGCACATGCCTGCGGCGTGCACCTAAGCCTGCAGCAGACCGCCGTGCTCTCGGTGTTGGCCATCGCCGGCGGCCTCGTGCCCACGGTCGGTGGGCTCGGCGCCGTCGAGGGCAGCCTCACCGCCGGGCTCGTGCTGTTCGGGGTGCCTCTCTCTACGGCGATGGCGGTGGCCCTGCTCGAGCGCTCGATTTCCTTTGTTCTCGCTACCGCGGTTGGAGGTTTGGCCGTGGTCGGACTTGGAGGAGGATGGTTATGGCAACAAGTAAGATCGCCCTCGCATGTGATTGGTACTATCCCAAAGTAGGGGGTATCGAAGTGCAGATGCGGGGCCTCGCGCGCCAGCTCGTCGAGCGCGGCCATGAGGTCCACATCATCACCGGCTGGCCAGGGCCGGCGACGGTCGATGACGTCCCCGTGCATCGACTCACCATGCCGCTTTGGCGGCGCTTCGGCTATCTCGCGAGCGACCTCGTGCTCGGCGACCTGCGCCGGCTGTTCGAGACGGAGCAGTTCGACCTCGTGCACGGTCACAGCATCTACTCGCCGCTCGCCCTCGGCGCGATGCGCATGGCGCGGCAACTCGGCATCCCGAGCGTGCTGACCAACCACTCGTTGCTCGTCGGCTGGGAGGTGTCGCTCTTTGGGGCGCTCGACACTGCGTGGAGCTTCGGCCGTGACCCCGAGGTCATCATGGCCGTCAGCGGCGCCGTCAAGACTGCGACCGAGCTCGCCCTCGGTCGCGACGATGTGCGCGTCGTGCCGAACGGCATCGATCCGAGCACCTGGGCTGCGGCCGTTCGCACCGCACCGGCGCGACCGCGCGTCACGACGGTCATGCGACTAACCAAGCGCAAGCGTCCTATGGACCTCGTCAACGCGGTGCCGCGGATCTTGGCGGCGCTGCATGGCGTCGCGCGTCCGCTCTTCACGATCGTCGGCGACGGCCCCGAGCGTGAGCCCGTGGCCCGCGCGATCGCCCACCTCGGCCTGCACAACGACGTCGAGCTGCTCGGCTGCTTGGCCCCGTCCGAGGTGCGCGCCGTCCTGGCGAACTCTACGCTGTTCGTGCTGCCGACGGCCAAAGAAGCGTTCAGCATCGCGGCCCTCGAAGCGCGCTGCGCCGGCTTGCCGGTCGTCGCCATGAACCACGGGGGAGTCGGTGATGTCATCACGCACGGGGTGCACGGCTTGCTGGTCAACGATGAGCCCGAGCTCGTCCGCGGCATCGCGCGACTCCTTAGCGACGCGCCGTTGTACGAGAGCATGAGCCGCGCGGCCACCTTGGACCTCGAGCGCTACAGTTGGCCACGAGTCGTCGATTCCACACTCGAGGCCTATCGCGCGGCGGCCGAGAGGCAGCGCAGCCGGGCGACGGTCTCCTACGCGACGCCGTCGGTATGGGCGACGCATTGAGGGCGTGTCTGTCCGTCGACGTCGAGCAGGACTGCCCGCCGTACCTAACCACCTACCGCGGCATCGAGCAGGGGATGCCTGTCGTCTTGGACGTGCTCGCCGAGTGCGGCGTCGCGGCCACGTTCTTCGTCACCGGCGACGTGGCGCGGCGCTACCCGAACGTCGTGCGGCAGCTCGTCGCCGCCGGTCACGAGCTTGGCTGCCACGGAGACACCCACCGCTGCTTTGACGACATGACACCGACCGAGGCCAAAGCCGAGCTCACCCAAGCGACCAACACACTGCGCGAGTTTGCGACGGTGCGGTCGTTTCGCGCCCCGAACCTGCGCTTGCCGACGCCCTACCTCGAGCTCTTGCGGCAAGCAGCCTTTCGCGTCGACTCCTCGCAGGCGCGCTATAAGTGGCCGTTGTTCGCCGAGCCGGTTGAAATCGACGGCCTACTGCGCGTGCCGGCGTCGATGACTTCATCGGTGCTGCGCCTGCCGGTGACCCTACGCGACTTCATCTTCGCACGCCTACGACAGCCGGTCGTGCTCTTCGTGCATCCGTGGGAATTCGTCGATCTGCGCCACAGTAGTCTGCGCCTCGATTGTCGCTTTCGCACAGGTGATCCAGCACGGCGAGCGCTTGTCGAGACGATCGCCTACTTTCAGGCGCGCGGGCACGAATTCATGCACATACGAGATTTCGCCGCAACTTCAGATTGACAGATGTCCAACGACGCGCGTACGCTCAATGACTGACGCGCCAACGGCGCGCCGAGGCGTACGCGAGGGAGCGGTTCGGCGGCTCTTCTCATGAGAGCCGCGGTCCGGGCGGTGAGGCACCTAGGCTTCCTGCCCCCCGGACATTGAGAGAAGGGGAACTCATCATGGCTCGTGTGCTCATCATTGATGACAGCCTGACCGTCGTCGGTGCTACGCGCAAAATCCTCGAAGCCGTCGGGCTCGAAGTCTTGGTGCTCGAAAGCTTCGCCGAGCTGCCGCGGATGATGCGCCAAATGACGCCTGACGCCGTGCTGCTCGACCTCGAAATTCCCGGGCTGTCGGGAGAAACCTTCGGGCAGTATGTGCGCCGCTGCGAGACCCGCCACACGCCAATCATCATCTACTCGTCGCAACCGACCCACATCCTGCGCGCCGCGGCCCGCGAGCTCGACGCCGAGGGCGTGGTCGAAAAGGGCGTCCCCGAAGACGTTCTACGCACGATAGTGTGCGACGTGATTCGCAACAACGGGGTGCGCGAGAAGTTTCCGAAGGCCTTTCGCGCCGGCAGTGCCAGCGTCGCCTGATCTCGCAGCGCCGTGACCGCGATCGGCTCTTGACGCCAGCGCGGCTCTAGCGGCCCGGAGTGCCTAGATCGCCCGCGCCGCCATCCCATGCCTCTGTGGCCACGTCCCAGGCGTCGGGCGCCGAGTTATCGATCATGCGATCGCGCAAGACCATGGCCGCTCCGGGCGTGTTCGGCCAACGCGCGCCGCCATCGTAGGCCACGCGATCGACCTCGGTCACCTGGTCGGGAGCGACGAGTACCACTTGGTCGCCGCCACGCTCGAGGTTGAAGTCGGAATACCGATAGTCGACACGCACGCCCCCGTTGACCGCGAGGTCGGTGCTCGGGCCGAGCACGACGACACCGCCGGCGGGCACCCAAAGCGGCGTCGGCGTGGCGATGAGGTGAAAGTCACTGCCGTCGTCGCGCAGGACCCAGCCGTCGAGATCCACGGCCGCAACGCCCGAATTGTAAATCTCGAGCCATTGACCGAGCGCGTCGGCGGTGGCGCTTGGGGCGACCATGAGCTCGACAACGACCAAGCGACCGACGACGTGGGGGTTCTCCATTCCCGGCGCAAGCGCTGCAGTTCGCACCGTGAGCAGACGCGGCGCTGAGTAACGCTCGCCGTCGCTCGTCCAGACCTTGAAGGCGTAGTTGGTGTCGGGCGCGAGCCCCTCGACGACGAGCTCGGTCAGGTCGCCGCTCGCGAGTACATAGCTGTCGATGCCTACTGCGGCGCCGTCGCCGAGCGTGGCGCTCGCCACGTAGGCGACGGGGGCGATCTTGGGCATGGCATCGAGGCCGAGCCCAGCCCGACCGAGCACGAGAATGTCGCGCTCTGCCGGATCATAGTCGGACGCGACCTGCCAGCGCAGGTGCGCTGTCGCGGGCCCGGTCACGATGGCGTCGAAACGCTCGACAGGCGAGAGCACAACGTCTGCCGAAAAGAAGGCGCGCGAAACGAGCGTCGGGTCGAGCACGAAGGGATTCGGGCGCTCATCTTGCAGAGCCGCGATACGCCAGGTGCGCGCCACCTCTGCGGCGTCGGCCGGGTCGGCTTCGTGCCAGGCCCGCAGCGTTGGCGCCTGCGCGGGATAGAAGGCAGCATCGGCGGCGTCCGCCTGCTCGCCGTACATCGCATAGAAGTAGAACATCGAGCGCGCCGTGTCGCCCTTGTGCACGTCGCGCACCTCGAAGCGTCGGGGCGCCTTGTCACGCTTGCTGTACGAGCCGAGCTCGTCGATAGGCGCCACAACGAGGGCAGCGGCGCCGCGGTACCACGTATCGACGGCCTGATCCGGGATGACATCGAAGGGCGCGTTGCCGCGGGCCGAGTTGACCGCCAAGCGCGCTGGATAGAGGTGATGCATGTCGGCCTTCGCTTGAGCGGTCGCGCCTTTGCTCTGCGGCCAGCTATGCTCGAGGCTCATGCCTGCAATCTTCAACAGCTCGACGACGTCGCCCTTGGCCGGCAGCGGCACAGCGTAGCCCGTGTAGACGCAGGCGAGCGTGCCGTGGTCGTTGTCGACCTTGGCGTAGAGCGCCGCGATGGCCTTGTCGTACGGCAGGACGGTGCGCGGCCGATACTCGGCGCGCAGTCGGGCCAAGAGCGCGCTGCCGTGCAGCTCGGGGAAGATGCTTGCCGGGCCGCTTTGGCGAGCCTGCGCCACGCTCGCGCCGCTCGTCGCCTCGGCGCTCAACTCGCCGTCGGGTGCACACGCACTGCCGCACACCAGGAGCGCAGCGAGGGCGGCGACGGAGCGATGGCAAACGAGCATGGCGCAGGAGCTAGCCGACTATGACGCGCCCTGGCAACGTAGTCAGGTGTCGCAGCTTTGCCTACCTCGAGGGGGGGGCAACACGACGCGCGGGGAGGCCCACGACGCGCGGCGACGCGCTGGGGTAGCGCGCGCCTCGTTCGTTCAGGGCGTCGGCAGGTCCTGCCTACGCAGGCGCACGAGGTAGCCCAAACACGCATCGGCGACGAGCAGAGTCGAGCTGTCCTGCAAGACGCCGACGCCACTCTGGCAGCGCGTGACCGAAGACGGAAAGCTATCGCGAGGCGGCGCGCCATAGATCGTCAGGCGGGCGTCGCCCTTGCCCGGGATGCCGTCGGCGCCAGTCGCGACGACATCGACGGTAGTCGCCGAGGTGAAGATGAGGTTGCCGAAGGTATCGATGGCGAGGCCCGCCGGGGCCGTCAAGCCGCTCGCCAGTGTACTGACCGACGACGACGACGAGATGGCTCCAGCCCCGTCCGGCGCGAGGCGACGAACGCGGCCGTTCTGGGTATCGGCGACATAGAGGCTGCCGTCGCGCCCGAGGGCCAGGGCGCGCGGGGCGTTGAACAAGGCGCCCCCGGCCGCCACGTCCTCGCCATAGAAGCCGGCCAGGTTAGCCATGCCGGCGACGACGGTCAAGGCGCCCGAGTCCACGTCCCACGATTGCTCACTGACCTATCCCGCAAACTTTTTCGCAGTACCGACGGCCGGCCGGCTTGCGGTCCTCGCGCATGCGGCTTCGCCGCAGCGCTCCGGTCCCGCACGGCCGGCCTGCGCCGCGCGGA
>Ga0315268_10000043_pt1 | contig 129993 bp, 106 predicted proteins | sample C1_top_MG_FD_204535 | JGI IMG/M metagenome (GOLD analysis project Ga0315268, IMG submission 204535) | Sediment microbial communities from Yellowstone Lake, YNP, Wyoming, USA - C1_top | ecosystem: Environmental > Aquatic > Freshwater > Lake > Sediment | place: USA: Wyoming | collected 2017-08-01
GTGGGTCAGTCCGGATCCGCTGTTCCTTGAGGACCCCAAGCAAGTCGTAGGCAAACCGCTTGCCGCCAACCTCTACGGGTACGTCAACAACAACCCGGTAAACGCCACCGACCCGGATGGTCTCGAGCCGCTTGGGTGGGATCACCAGGCTGCGGGTGGTACTGTCGGCGACATTGGGCCCGCGGGAACGCCCGCCGATGCGGCGTTCCGAAAGGCCGTTGGCGGCAGCCTGCTGGGTCTCGTAGCGGCGCCCGCGGTGCTGGCCGCCGCAAGCTCTGCTCCCGTGGCTGCGGCCTGCGGCGCGGTTGCCGGTGCCGCGTCGTCGGCCTATGCCGCCGCTGGCAGTGCCGTCCTCACCGCCTCAGTTGCCGCGTTTCAACTCGGCGGAAGAATCGCCTCTGGCGTTGCGAACGTGGCAGGGGCAGTTGGAACGGGAATCGCGAACGCAGGCGAGAGGGCGTGGGTGGCAGGGGCTTCACATGCTCAACGGCTTGTTTCTGCGGCCGGGGACCTGGTGATGTCCGGAACCCAACTCGGCACGAGCCTATCCGCCAAGGTGGGAGTTGAGGGAGGAATCGCTGGCGTGGCCAGCTTCGCTGCAGGTGTCAAGGTGGGCTACGACACCGACTTCGGCTCAGTCCCGGCGAGCGGCGGAGGCGGTCCTCTAGGTGCGGCCTTTGATCTCGGAATGGACGTAGGCACGGTGGCAGCCCAGGCTAAGCAGAACGTGAGCGACGCTTGGGATGCGCTCAAGTGAGACGCGACAACGGCTGGGGCCTAGCCCTGGCCTAGCCCTTGCCGTCAATCCATTTCCAGTCCGAAAGGTTCTCGTAGCTGCGTCCGCAGTCACAGGTCGCCCCAGATGCCGCGTCGACCGCTTTGTCGCATGCGGGGCAGAACTGTGTCCGCGACTTGCTGGCGCGAGAACCTTTGCCACTGAATAGGCGCTGGATGCCGTATGCCACGACCCAGGCCGTTGCGCACCAGGCCACCGTCGTCCCGAGGTGGTCCACGACCCAGGACCAGCTTCGGGCAACGTCCTCGCCTCGGCCGCTGAATGTCTTGTCCGGTGTAGTGGTCAGCTGAATAGAAACCACAACGACCACGGTGATGCTGATGAGCACGGCGAGGTTGATGATATGCGTCCTGGGAGACCGCTCACGCGCCGACCACTGTTGGTTCTCGCTTGAGATCTCCTCTGGGCTCTTTTTGACCCACATCTACTGCCTCCCAGCCCCCCAAAGAAGCAAAGAACAATCTCGAACACTTAGCTCTGAGGCGCCCTCGGTGGACACCCCAAATCTGGGTATACATGGACGCCTCAGAACCGGCCATAACGAAGACGGGGTCAGGACCGACACATTTGCGGAGGAGCCCGACGGCCGGCGCACGCGCTGTCACGGCCGGTGCACCCAACCGCCGAGCAAGCCCGACCGCCCAGCCAGGCACCGGCCGCGCCATCGCTCCGACCCGTCGTCCAATGCCCGAGCCCCACGACCGGCCGTGGAAGCAAGCCTCGCAGGAGGACGCCCAACGCCGCCCGGCCGCAAGGCGCCGCGCTCGCGCGCGTCGTCGCCGCTGATGCAGCGGCGCCGGCCGGGCGTTCGTTGGGCGTCCTCGTCTTCGCTCGGGCGTGGGTTGGCGGTGATCTCGATCGCCGTGCCTCTGCGCCGGAACACGGCCGAGCCGCGCTGATCGCGAAGGCCGGCGCAGCTGGGGGGTGAGCTATGAACGAGGCGAAGAGAAGGGCGTCGGCGCCGAGCACGCGTCGACCGAGGTGGCGGCGTCGACGTCGAGGGCAGCGCCGACGCCATGCTCGTTGACGGCATAGCAGCGTCACCAGCGGCCTCACCCGATTTGAGGTGCCAAACTGGCACCTCAAGAGTGCCATTCGTGAGCCCTTGCGCTTGTATCCCGTTTGAGCCACATTAGGTGTGTGTCGACGAGGCGAGGTGCACCATGGCTAGGACGGCGATGATTCGCGCAAGAACCAGCGACAAGCTCAAGACCGAGGTCGATTCCATCTTCGAGCGGCTCGGCCTGACGAGCTCCGAGGCCATCAATCTCTTCTATCGCCAGGTGCAGCTGCGCAAGGGGCTCCCCTTCGCGGTCGAGCTGCCGAATGCGGTCACGCGCGAGACCTTCGGCAGGTCGGATCGAGATGAGGACGTCCACACGCACAAGTCCGCGACAGCGATGTTTCGTAAGCTGCGCATGTGATGCCTCTCGTCGCCAAGACTACCGGGCGCTTCGAGAAGGACGTGAGGCTCATGCGCCGACGAGGGTCCGACCTCGGCAAACTGCAGACCATCATGCAGAAGCTCATCGATCAACGGCCGCTCGAGCCTCGACATCGAGACCACCGGCTGCTCGGCTCATACGTCGGCGCCAGCGAGCTTCGAGCGAATCGCGGTGCGTTTCGGCGGCGCCGGTACCGAGCGCATGTCGGGCGTGGACGCCGACGTCAACGCCGGTGACGCGCTCACCGTGCTCGCCAACCGGGGCATTTGAGATCACAGAGTGGGATCTCAAGATGGCGCGTCCGTCCTGGCTCGGGGTGTGGCTGGGTCATGGCCTCGAGAGCCGTGCCCCTGCGCCCCCTTACGCAGGGGGCGAGGCCGGCCGCGTCACGAACTCGAGGTTCCAAATTGGCACCGCAAGAAGACGGCGCGTGGCGCGTCGATCGTTGCGCCCCAATCCCGCGCGGGCCACACTGTGTACACGCGAGGGTGCCGGCTACGTTCCAATCCGGCGTGGAGGATTGCGGTGGGCCTGGATCTGTCTGCGGTGACGAAGAAGGTGACGCGGATCTCGGATTTCGACATCTGGGTGGGCGGGCACAATCCCGCAAGCCACCTCGAGTACGGTGAGGCCTGGTGGCAGTACGTCGAGATCATCCGCAGGCTCACGCACAAATTTCACGCGACCGATATCCGGGTCGTCGGCACCTACATCGTGCAAACGCCTCCGCCCGAGGAGGAGCTGCCGATGCCAGCCGTGGCCTTCGTCGTCAACGGTGTCGCCTTCGCGGCGAAGTGGGACTTCGGCCGTTGCCCGCGCTGGCCGCACGAGTGGCTGGTCAGCGTCCAACGTCGGGATCCCTATCTCGGGCCGACGCTGCGCCTGTTCGATGAGCGCACGGACGTGCGCGACGTGGCCGATGGCTTTGGGCCAGACTTTACTTTCCCGCCCTTTGCCGAGGACCGGCGGCGATTCACGTGCGCCGTGGATGACGAACTCGACGTCGCGACGCTCATCAGGATGCTGTCGCTGAGCGCAGTATAGCCGGTCCAGGGGAGGGGGAGAGATCGAGTAGGAATGTGGACCGCACGGCCGAGTCAGCGCACGCGCTGGCACGGCCGGGCGTAGCCAACCGCCGAGTAAGCCCGGCCGGCGCCAACGAGCGGTGCGCTTCGACCGAGGCGCGGAGGCGGAGCATGGCGTCGGCGTCGAGCACGTGTTGAGCGCGGGTCGGTGGGGACGCGTACGATGTTGCGCTTCACGGTCTGGACGAGCGCCCCGGTCGGGACACCGCAGAGTTCGGCGAGGTCGGCGCAACCGGCGCTCAGTCGGCAGCGAAGCGCTCCTGCAGGCAATGCACGATGGCGCGCAGCGGGCTCTCCGCAGCGGCTCTGTCCCTGCTTCGATACGCGAGTGCGAGCGGACCCGCGCGCAGGAACCGCGGTGGCGTCGAGGCGGGGGGGATAGGGGAAAATCAACAGCTCGAGAACGCATCCGCCTGTCGTGTCGATGACCTTGAAACGCACTGAAGTTGGCGTGCTGCCGACCGCGGCCACTCCCCACGTTTGTCCGTCGCTAGGACCCGCGCCTGCGGCGAGGGCGAGCGCGATCCGCTGCGGCCACTCGGGCGTGGCCCAAGGCACGAGGTGGCTTTCCGGCACGTCGAACGAAGCGGGCGGGACCGGTTGTTGGCCCGCATACTCGGGGGGCTGCTGCAGGGTGGGAACCCCGGACACGCGTCGTCCCCGATCATTGAGCTCCCCGTGCAGCACGTCGTGCACGGCTTCCCACTGGAACCACACCCGCCGCTCGGGGCCGGGGTCGAGCACGACCGCCAGGATCCGGGCTTCGTCCCAAGTGCGAGCCGCGAGCCGCGCTCCCTCGATGGTGACGACGGTGGGGCAGACGCCGATCGCCAATCGTGTCGCGTTGATGATGGACGCCTCGCCCCACCACCGGTAGCCTCAGGCGGTGATCTCCCAAGCGCATACGCCCGGAATCGGTACCCCGGGGCGCCGCCCAGACAAAGCGTTGCGTCGAGTACGTCGGTGCCGCGATGAGCTCGAGCTCCAAGCCCGCGAAGCCGTACAGGCGGCGCTCGCGAATCTGCCTGCTCGAGGCCAGTCGCACAAGGCCAGTCGCATCGCTTTACCCGCCAGTCGCGCCGGAGTATGGAGGCGGCTCCCTGCGTACGGTGTGAGGCGGCGCGTGACGCGAGCGATGCAGTCGACATGCGCGACCGGCGCCGTCGCACCCTCGACACGCAGGGTGCTGCTTTGCCTGCTCGACGCCGCCCGACCCCACCAGTGGAGCAAGAATCTATTGGTGCTCGCGCCAGCCGTGCTCGGACATCGGCTGCTCGATGCGGGCGTGCTCTGGCGGGTCGGTCTCGCCTTTGTGGCCTTCTCGGCCGTGGCCTCGGCGGGGTACCTCGTCAACGACATGCTCGACGCCGCGGTCGACCGCCAGGATGAGCGAACGCGCGGGCGGCCTTTTGCGGCTGGGCGGCTGACGGTGCGCCAGGGGCTCCTGGCCACGGTCGTGTTGCTCTGCTTTGGCGCCGCGCTGGCGCTGCCGCTCGGCCACCCCTTCGCCGCGGTTGCGTTCGGCTACTTCGCCCTGAGCGCGGCCTACTCGTTGGTGCTCAAACGCGTTGCCCTCGTCGACCTGATGGCGCTCGTGGCTCTCTATACGGCGCGCGTTGTCGGTGGCTCGGTGGCGACCGATGTCGACATCTCGTTCTGGCTGTACTCGTTCTGCCTGTTTGCCTTCTTCAGCCTCGCCGTGATGAAGCGGTTCGTTACGCTGCGGCGCCTTGACGACGGCGCGAAAGGACCGCTGGCCGCTCGTGCCTATAGGCAGAGCGACGAGGAGGCCCTCGGTTGGCTCGGCGGCGGTGCCGGCATGGTGGCGGTGTTGGTCCTCGTGCTCTACGTGCACGGGGACGAGGTGCAGCGCCTCTACGCGCGACCGAGCTGGCTCGCCGCGGTGCCCGTGTTGTTCCTCTTTTGGATGGCGCGCCTGTGGTGGTTGCTCGGGCGCAAGGTGATTCACCAGGAGCCGTTGCTCTTCGTCATGCGTGACTCGGTCTCGTATGCAGTGCTGGCGTTGGCTCTCGCCGCCGCCGTACTCGCGGCCTGACGTCGAGGGCGAGTGCATGTCGATCGACCGGTGGCGCAGCTTTGGTGGCTATCCGCGCGTTGTTGACCAGCGCGTTGTGCCCGTGTGGTGGCGCGATGATCCGTTGCCGAAGGTCGCCGCGCCCGTCACGTTGCTGCCGCGCGGCCGCGGGCTGTCGTACGGTGACGTCTGTCTCAACGAGGGCGGCACGCTCTTGTGGACTGGACCGCTCGACCGTTTTATCGCTTTCGATCCCGAGGCGGGCGTGGTCAGATGCGAGGCGGGTGTGACGATTGCGCAACTCGCGACGGCGCTGCTGCCGCGCGGTTGGTTCTTGCCCGTGTCGCCGGGGACGGCCCTGGTCTCGCTCGGCGGCGCGGTGGCCAACGACGTGCACGGCAAGAACCAGCACCGACGGGGCTGTTTTGGTCGCTACGTGCGCGCCCTCGAGCTCGCGCGCAGCGACGGCAGTCGTAGCGAGTGTACGCCGACGCGCAACGCCGAATTGTTTCGCGCCACGATCGGCGGCATGGGCCTCACCGGGCTCATCACCGCGGTCGAGCTGCAGCTCCTCGCCGTCTGCGGCCCGACGCTCGAGCTCGAGAGCCAGCGCCTCACCGGTCTCGCCGACTTGTTCGCGCATGGTGCCGAAACGCAGCGGCACGAGTACGCGGTCGCGTGGATTGATGCGAGCGCGCCCCTCCGGCACCTCGGTCGCGGCGTCCTGTATCGCGCCGAGCACAGTCGCGAACCGGCTGCGCTGGCGCCACGCGCCGGAGAATTCGGCCGCGCTCGGGCTCGCGTGCCCTGCTTGCTTCCGAGTGGGCTCGCGCGCCGCAGCACTCTGTCGCTTCTAAACCGCGCGTACGGGTGGCGTGCCGGACGTTCGCGACCGCCGCGGTTAGTGTCGATGCGCTCGTTCCTCTTTCCTCTCGACTCGATCGGCGACTGGAATCGGGTCTACGGCCGGCGAGGTGTCTTGCAGTACCAGTGTGTCGTGCCGCTCGCCGACGCCCAACTCGCCTCGCGCGAGCTGCTCTTGCGCATTGGGCGCAGCGGCACCACGTCCTTTCTGACCGTGGCCAAGCTGTTCGGCACGCTCGACTCGCCCGGCCTGATGAGCTTTCCTCGCGCCGGCATGACCTGGAGCTTCGACTTTCCGCTCTGCGCCGAGGCGCTGCGTCTGTGCGATGAGCTCGACCGCACGGTGGCCGCCGCCGGTGGACGTCTCTACCCGGCCAAGGACGCCCGCATGTCGGGGGCGATGTTTCGGGCCGGGTTTCCAGAGTGGACGCAGTTTGCCGCCTACATTGACCCGCTCTTCTCTTCGAGCTTCTGGCGGCGTGTGACGCGTGGCGAAGAGAGTACTCGCTAATGGCGCGCATCGTCATCTACGGCGCCACATCGGCCATTGCAGAGGAGGCGGCTCGGAGCTGCGCGGCCCGCGGCGACACTCTGTGTCTCATCGGGCGCAATGCGGCCAGGCTCACTGCGGTGGCTGATGATCTCGCCGTGCGCGGTGCAGCCCACGTCCTTACCGCGGTACTCGACTTCGAGGATCTCGAGCTGCACGCAGCGTCGGTCGCCGACGCGCAACGCCAGCTCGGCGGCATCGACGCGGCGCTCATTGCGCACGGCGTGCTCGACCTCGAGGCCAATGGCGACCCCGCTGCGCTCGCACACCTGATGCACGTCAACTTCGTCTCGGCCGCCTCGCTCGCATTGCGCCTCGGCCAGGCGATGCGCGCGGCGGGTGGCGGCACGCTCGTCGTGCTCTCGTCGGTAGCCGCCGAGCGCGGCCGACGCAGCAACTTCGGCTACGGCGCCTCGAAGGCGGCACTCAACGTCTTCTTGCAGGGCTTGCGGGCCGAGCTCGCACCCGCCGGTGTGCGAGTCGTGACGGCCAAGCTCGGGCCGACCCGCACACCCATGCTGCGGCACAGGCCCGCCCCGCCGCTCGTCGCGAGCGCGCGCCGCGTCGGTCGTGGCGTGGCGCGGCTACTGCACCGGCCGCGCGACGAAGCCTATCTTCCAGCCCTCTGGGGCGCGGTCATGTGGGTGGTGCGGGCCTTGCCCGAATGGCTCGCCAAGCGCCTGCGCTGGTGACTGCCCGTTGGGCTCACTGTGGCGTAGGGTCGAGCGCGAAGCGAAACACGCCGCCTGGGCCAGCCACATAGACGTAGCCCGCCGCTGCCGCGAGACCGTACGACTTCGGCGGCATGGCGAGCGTGCGCAGCCGCGCGCCCGAATCGCGATCGATGACGAGCACCCGCCCGTCGAAGTACCCGGCCGCGATGAGCAGCGGCGAGTCGGGTAGCGCGAGCAGGCCGCGAATGCCACGCGGCGCGGCGTAGCGGGCGGTGAGCGACAGATCGTCGGCGGCGAACTCCTCGATCCACGGGGCGTCCATGTAGCCGACGTAGATCCGACGCCGCGCCGGGTCGATGCTGATGGCCCATGGCACGTCGGAGGCGGTCTTGGCGCGGGCAAGGACGTGCAGGTCCTCGCCGTCGTGAAGTATGAGCCCTGTGCTACAGCCGTAAAGGATGGTGGCCCAGCGTGCGCCGCCGTCGACGGCGCGTACCCCGTTGGCGCCGGTGCCCGGACCGCAGCCCCCGTCACGAATGTAGAAGAAGCGCGCTCGTCGCACGAGCCCGGCGTCGAGCAGCTCTAGGCTCGGGGGCACCTCGGTCGCGACCCCCACCGCGCCCGTAGCCGGCGCGACGTCGAGCGAGACGATGAGTCCGTCGAGCTGCGTGCGTGCCTGTGGCAGGAGCGTTTCGGCGTCGAGCGCCCATAGCTGCCCGGTGAGGTATTCGCCCGTCAAAACCCGGTGGCGCGCTGGATCGAGCGCGAACTCCTTGGCGACTGCGCCGCGCAGCAGGTGTTCTTTCCCGTCGGTGAGCGAGTGCCGCAGGAGTGCCGCGTGTTCGCGCGCCTGCGGATCGTTCGCGGTGCCGTGCGGATCGCCGAGAGAGAAGTAGACCGCGTCGGCTGCGAAGGCGAGCGTGCGCAGATGGACGGCGTCGCGTCGGTCGAGTCCGAGCGTGCCGGCGGCGGGCCTGGTCGCTGTCACAGATGCGGCTGATGAGGCTGGTGCGGCGGGTTCTTCGGCAGGCACGGAAGCCGTCGAGCCGCCACCGTCTTCGGGTTGTGCGGGGGCCGTCGAGCCGCGACCGTCTTCGGGTTGTACGGGGGCCGCCAGGAAGAGCTCGACCCCAGGCTGCGCGAGCACCACCTGCGCACGGATCGGCGGCTGCTGGTAGAACCTAAACGCCGGGACCTGCAACACCAATCCGAACACGAACAGTCCGATGAGGACGCGGTCCTCTATGAGTAGGGGCGCTCGCCATAGGCCGACGAGCACCAGCACAAACGTCCCCCAAGCGAGCGCCGCGACCCCGGGCGCCGCTGCGTGAAAGAGTAAGGTAAGGATGGGCAGGTGGGCCAGCATCGCCCAGCCGAACGAGATCTGCGCCATCGCCACGAGGGTGTGCACGGCCATCGCGAGGCAGGCGACAGACAATGCCGAGCGCAGCACCCGCAGGCCGAGCAGGGTGCCGAGTCCGAGGACGAGGGCGACCTCGAGAAGGCCAGGCACGTCCCAACTCGCGGGGTGCTCGAGGAAGGCGCGGTGCGGGTAGGCGCTGTTGTCGCGCATGACGCCGTAGAAGAACCACACGACGAACAAGCGGACCACGACCCAACCGATGCGCACGGCCCGTCGCGCCGTCGCGCGGTCGAAGCGAGGCCAAACCCACCGCGGCTTCACGCGCTCTCGCCGTGCCGGTGCGCAAGCCCGGGCAGGCGCGACAACACGGTGAGCGCATGCGCACCAAGTGATCGCTTGTTCGGGTGATGCGCGAGCGTTCGTGCGATGCGCCCGCGAGCGAAGTAGAAGCGCAGGTAGGCATCGCGCTTGGCCGCCAGCAATTGTGCGTTCGTCATGTCGCTACAGTTCACGGTCCCGGAGTGGAAATCAAACGACTCGCGCTCGTGCAGGCGCGGCGCGCGACCAACGGTCTGCTCGTAAATCTTGCTGCCTTTGAATGGCACGAGGAGGAAGAAGGAGGCCGAATGCAGGCGCGTCGAGCAGGCATAGTCGATGGTTGCTTGCGCCTCGGCGCGCACCTCGGTCGGAAAGCCGAGAATGAAGAAGCCGTTGGTGTACATACCCGCCCGCACCGTGCGTTCGATCGTCTGGCGCGCGGCCTCGAGATCGAGCTCGCGCCCGAGATATTTTTGCAGCCGTGCCGAGGCGGTCTCGATGGCGTAGCTGACAAAGTACGTACCGGCCCGGCGCAAGGCCGGGATCAAGTCGGCCGGCATGCGATCGGCTCGCAAGCCATTCGGGAAGGCGAGCCGCACCCGCCGCTCGGCGAGCCCGTCGCAAAGCGAGTGCGCCCGCGCGGCATCGAGGTTGAAGATGTCGTCGGTGATCTCGAACTCTCGCAGTCGATAGCGCCCGGCGAGCTCGTCCACCTCCGCGAGCACGTTGGCGCTCGAGCGCGGACGAAAGCGTTTGCCGAAGACGTTGTGGCAGTAAATGCACTGGTAGGGGCACCCGCGGGACGTGAGCACCGACATATAGCGGCGACGGCCGACCGGTGCGGCGCTGAAGTGTTGCGCGTAGCGCTCGAGATCGACGAGGTCCCAGGCCGGAAAGGGCAGCCCATCGAGGTCGCCGAGCGCCGGGCGAGGCGCGGTACGTGTGACCGTGCCGCCGCAACGCAGAGCGAGTCCGCGGACCGTGCTCGGATCGCGCTTCGCCTCAAGCTCGGCGAGCAGTTCGACGAGCGTCTCCTCGCCCTCACCAAGGACCGCGGCGTCGATGTTGCCGTCGGCGAGCGCGCCCTCCGGGTCGCTCGTTGCGTATGGCCCACCGACGATGAGCGCGGTCGCCGGAAAACTGTGGCGCAAAGAGCGAGCGGTGGCGTGCATGGCCGCCGCATCCGACGTGAACGCACTGAGTCCGATGACGTCGGGCCGCATGGCTTGCACGCGCTCGACGAGGGCGAGCGGGGAAAGCGACTCTACCTTGAGGTCGACGACCTGCACCTGCCACCCCGCGCGGCGCGCCACCGCCGCGAGGTAGAGCAGACCGAGGGGCGGGATGACCATGCCGCGGCGCGACGTCGGTGGCCCGCTGCGCACGAGTGCGAGGACACTCACTCGTCGCGTCCGTTTGGGCTGCGCGCCGAGGCGTGTGTGCGGGCGCCCATGATCTTCATCGCGAAGAGGTTGGTGAACGAGCGTACCGCGTGCCAGCGGCGCGGGTGGTCGCGCAGCACCCGCGCGATGCGGCGTGGCTGCGAGTAGAAGGTGACGAACGCGCGCTGGCGCAGGCGACGCAGCTCGTCGTCGGGCACAGCGCTGACGTTGATGGCACAGGCGTCGTAGGTATACGAGTCGCGCCCGAGCGCAAGCAAGCGCGTGCGTTGTTCGGCCGGCAGCGCGTCGAACATTGCCGTGCCGGGAAAGGGCACGACGCGGTGAAAAGACGCGGTGTGCAGGGGTGAACTCACGGCGAAGCGTATGGTCTCGAGCATCTCCTCGCGCGTCTCGGTCGGCAAGCCGAGCATGAAGAAGCCGTTCGCTAGGAGGTGGCGGTCGACCGCCCGCTGCATCGCCGCGCGCATCGCCTCGGCGTCAAAGCCCTTGTGGATGAGGCGTTGCATCCGCGTCGAGGCGGTCTCGGGTGCGAACGAGACGTACGTCGTACCCGCAGCGGCGAGTTCGTCGACGAAGCTTGGTGACAGTCGGGCGGCATGCAGCCCGTTCGGGAAGAGCAGGCGAGTCCCGGGGAGGCGCTGGCGAACCGCGCGCAGGATTTCTGACGCGCGCGTCAGGTCGAGGTTGAACGTGTCATCGATGAGCTCGAATTCGCGCACGCCAAAGGCGCGCTGCAGGTGCTCCATCTCCAACAGGACGCGCGTCGGGGAGTGCGGGCGGAATTGCTTGCCGAAGATGCGGTGGCAGAAGGTGCAGTCGTGCGAGCAGCCGCGCGAGGTCATCAGGCTGAAGTAGGGTCGCACTCCGTTTAGGCCGAAGCCTTCGCGTCGCCAATAGGGGCGCGGGTCGATGAGGTCCCAGGCCGGCAGGGGCAGGGCATCGAGGTCGGCGATGAGCTCGGGTGGATTCGCCACCACGCGCGTGGCGTCACGCCACACGAGACCCGCCACGGCGTTGGGGCTGCCCCCGTCTTCGAGGAGCGAGAGCAGGCTCGTGAACGCCTGCTCACCTTCGTCGCAGACGGCGTAGTCGACGGCGCTCGCGCGCAAGGCGTCGTGTGGTTGTGCGCTTGGATGTGGGCCGCCGGTGACGACGACTGTCGATGGCGCCGCCTTCTTGATGAGCTTCGCGATGCCGTCGCCGCGGTCGGCCGAGTGGGAGAAGACGCTCAGGCCGACGAGCTCGAAATTGCCGTCGACGGCAAGCCGCGCCAAGGCTTCATCCGAAAGTCCTGCGATGCTTTGATCGACGATGCGGATCTCGAGTTGTGGCCGGCGCGCCCGCACAGCTGCGGCGAGTTGCAGTAGGCCGAGCGGCATTGAACTGTTGCGTACGGGTACGCTCGGAGCAACGAGTGCCAAGAGCAGCCGTTGCAGGTGTGCACCTCGGCGCCGCTGCGGTAGGTTCGAGTCCACGCTACACCTAGATTCGCGATGCCATCGTCGCAACGCCCGTCAGTCTGGCTACAGCGCCCGGGAGCTGTCAAGGCGCGTGGACGGGCGCGTCGGCGGCGCGGCGGTTGCTTGACGGGCTACCCTCGCAAACCTATAAACCAAAGCCTCCGTGACGTCTTCTCGACCCTTCTCGCCCGGCGCGGCGTGGCTTTGGCGTCTTGCGCTACCGACCTCGTACGCCGCCGCAGTCCTCGGGATCTATGCCCTGCAGCGCCTGCGCTTCGGCGGCTCCGCGTCGAGTTGGATCGTCACGGCCGCCGGCGTCCTCGCGTTGGTCGCGGGCGAGCTCGCGGTGACCTTCTTCTTCGAGCTGCGTGGCGCGCGCCCCTTCGTTGCTGGGCCTCTCGGCGGTGGCCGCGGCACTGCTGCGCGCCGGTTCGTGCTCGCTGCATCCATCGCCCGAATCGCACTCTGGATTGTCGGCTGTCTCGTCGCCGTCGAGTATCCGGCGCTCGCGGCGCCCGACCTAAAGAGCGCAGTCGCCAAGATCTGGTATTTGCCCCTGCTTGGCATCCTGCCGAATCCCGGGCTGTTCACCGCCTGCGTCGTGGCCTGGGCTGCGCTTGTCGAGCTCATCGTGATTCGCCGTCGCGTCTGGCGCGGCACGCTCTTTCTCGCCCTCCCGGCTGCGGTGCTGTGGTTGTTGTTGCTCCTCAACTATCGGCAGATCATCCCGTCGGCCACGGCCGCACAGATCCGCGCTCAACCCGGTGTCTCGATCGTCTTCGATGCCGACCGACTCAAGGGCGAAGAGCGCAGGAGCTGGGCTACCGCGCGCAGCCTAATCGTCGATGAGCGCGCGCAGGTGGCGTGGGTCGCGCTCGGTAGCACGCTCGGCCCGTCGCCCGACCAGCTCGCGCTATGGCGCATCGATCTGCGCACCGGCGCGTATCTTCACCGCCGTCACAACCAGATCCGGGCGCTCGCGCGCTCGGTCGATGGCACCCGGATCATCATTGTGCCGTGGCACGAAAGACTGCTGTACGAGCTCGATGCCGACACCTTGGCGGAGGTGCGCCGGGTCGACCCTGGTCCGCTTGCGCCGCACGCGTCCTTCGAGATCGCAGCCTCAGTGGTGGTCGGCACAAAGCTCATCATCGCGTTGAGTGTCGACCCCCGCCTGCTCGTTTACGACCTGCTGACCTCGCGTTTTACCTCTGGCCTGTCGCTGAGCGCGGCCGGGCTCGCGAGCCCGGGCGATCGCTGCTGTCGCTTCGCCGTCGATGGCGCAGCGCCCGGCGGGCAGGTCCTCGTCGTCTTGGCCGGTTTGCACGCCACGCGGCTGCTCTCCTTTGATGCCGACACCGACGCCGTCGGGCTCGTCGCCACGCTCGATGCCACCATCGGCTCCGCGGCGGTAAGGCCGGGTTGGACTGAGATTGTCGCTTCCGCTGAGTTCGATGGCGCGCTGTGGCAGGTCGATCTTTCGACGCACGGCGGTCGTCGGCTCGGTGATGCGCCTTTCTACGCGCTCGTGCAATTCGACGACGTGGGTGACCGCATCGTGCTCGTCGACTATCTGCGCGGCCGTCTCGTGCTCGTCGACCGGCAGGGACGCTGGCTGCGCGAGCTCGCGGTCGGTGGCAAACCCTACAGCGTCGAGGCCTTGCCAAGCAGTCTGTGGACCGCGAGCTACGCTGGCCTCGTGCGCGTGGCGCGCGATGTGCCCTAGGCCGCGTGGCCTTACGGCGTAGGGGTGGCCACTTGCCACAGCACCCAGCCCGGGCCTCCGCCCTCGGTGAGGAAGCGCTCGTCGAGGACGAGGTGCAGGCCATCCTCTTGCGCTACCCGCGCGAGTGCGTCGGAAATTGCCTTCGGCTCCAACCCAGGCGTCTCGAAGATATTGGGTCCCTCGGTGAGCAGCAGGTAGCGCGGTCGCTGTGCGGCGAGTAATTGACGCCACACGAGGTCGCGCGACGTGCGCGCGTAGAGGAATATCGGCCAGGCGTGATTCGGTTGCACCCGTCCCTCTGACCAAGCCTCGACGACACCGGCGTGCTGATAGGAGGTCGTTAGAATCTCTGGCCCGTGCAGGCCGAGAGCAAGGAGTCGCGCGACGGCCGCGCGCTGTGCTTTTGCGCTGAGCATCGGGTTGAGGTTCGCGGCCTCGGGCGCGAGCGACCCAATCCAGACCTGCGCGCGAAAGGCCAACACCACCGCAGCCACGCTCCATCTCATGGAGCGGTGTGGCAGTGCCGCGACCTGCGCCGCCACCGCGAGGGCGAGCAGTGGCTCGAGCGCGAGCGCCAACTGGAATTGGTGAGGGTCGCCATAGAGCGCCGCGCCGAGGAGCGCCGAGGTGAGCGTGGCCACGGCAAAGATCCGCTCCGCCTCCGTCGCCCGGCCGCGCGCCGAGCGGTAGAGTGCGGCGCAGAGTGAGGCGAAGGCGCCCGTCGCCGCGAGTGTCAGGGCGCCGGTCGCAAACTGCAGCTGGCCGCCGTAGAGCGGCGTCGTCACCGACGTGGCGTCGGTTAGCCAGGCGAGCTGTAAGCGCAGTTGGTCGAACACGCCTGCCAGGCGATGCGGTAGGTCCGTTAGATCGAGCGACCCGAGGGCCCGAGTATCAGCGCGCAGCGGTGCGAGCAGCACGCTTGCCGCGAGCGCCGACAGCGGCACGGCCACCGCGGCCCCGCCGACGATGCCGAGCGTCGCAGGCGACGGCCGACGGTGGCGAGTGAGCAGCAACATCGCCAGAGCCGGTGCAAGGATCACGATCACCGGCGCCCGGCATAGAATCGCCACGCCGGCGACCGCCCCGATGGCTCCCGCCCGCCGTCGACTGACGACTTTGGGTGCGGCTGCGAGGACTAGGGTCGCCATCATCGCCGCGCGACTCGCGATCTCGAAGCCGTACCCGGTCCGGCCGATGAAGAGCAAGCCATAGGAGCTCGCGAGCACGAGACCGCCGAGCGCTGCGCCGTTGCTGCTGCCGCGCAGCCGCGTGCCGAGCAGCACCGTCAGCGCGACCAGCGCCGCGGTGAGCAAGACGTTGCTGCGCCGCACGCCGGCCACGCCGCCGCCGAGCAGCGGACCGAGGACGATGCCCACCCAACTGCCGAGCGCGCTTTGATATCCCTTGATGAGCACCGGCCAGCTTCGCGCGACGCCGTCGTAGCCGACCACCGGCCACTCGGAGGTCGCAACCCAGCGCGGCCCGGCAGGCGCGCCGGGCTCATAGGGTGGCATCGCTACGATGCCTGCGGGGGTTCGCTCCAACACATGCGGCCAGCGCGGCAGATAAGGCTGAATTTCCTCGGCAATGATGCCTCGGCTCTCGGCACCCGGCCACCCGAGCGCGACGCACAGCACGGGGCCCAACAGGAGCGTCGCGAGCGCCGGCGCCTTCATCGCGGCCCCCCGACGGCGGCTCTGGCCGGAGGCCCTGCGAGTCGGCGCATCGCGGCCGAGATGGCCCGCGCGTCGAGGCGGAATAGCAAATCCGTCTCCTGATACGGGCTGATGGCGCAGCCGGGCCCAAACTTGTCTCGCCGCAACGCGAAGAAGGCGTGGGCGAAACCGCTCTCGAGTCCGTTTGGCGCCGGCGTTTGGCGCGAGGCGAGATGGCAGGGGACCATTGTGCCGTCCGGCATCACGGTCGCGAAGTAGCGCCCTGCGTGGCACTCTTCGCAGCTGCCGAAGCGTGGTCCGCGGGCGAGGCGCTCGAGGTAGCCTCCCGAGGCGCCGACGGGCAGTCCTGCTGCGCGCGCGACACGCAGGCGCTCGGCGACCTGCGCGAGTACCCCCGGCGCAAAGGCCGGATCGAGCCCCGGCAGGTGATCGAAGCAATCGATGTAGGCCGGCTGAAAGTACGCCCAGGCACCGAGTCGGGCCGCCAGGCTCAGAATGTCCTCGACTTGGTCGAGGTTCCACGCTCCGAGCACTGAGATGGTGGCCGTCGCGAGTCCACGTGCTCGGGCCGCGGTGAGCACCTCGAGCACGCGCTCGAATGAGCCGGGCTGTCGGCGCACTTCATCATGCGCGCTGTTGGCCGCGTCGAGTGAGACTACGAGCATATCGAGGTAGGGCGCGAGGCGGTCGAGGTCGCGGCCGGTGAGCCAACCGTTGGAGTTGAGCGAGGTGAGTAGGCCTAGCGAGTGGGCGTGCTTGACGAGCCCTACGGCGTCGGCGCGCAAGAGCGGCTCGCCGCCGCTAAAGCTCGCGCGCCCGAGCCCGGATGCGGCGAGCTCGTCGAGGGCGCGCCGAACTTGCGCCGTGGTCAGCTCGGTGCCCGCAGCCGCTGGCGCGTTGCAGTAGGTGCAGCGAAAGTTGCAGCGATGCGTGAGGATGAAGGTCACCGAGTACGGGAGCGCCGCGCCGATCGTCCGCGCCCAGGCAAGCCTGGCGGCCGCGCCGAGCATGCGGCTGACGCGGGTCACGAGCCCGCCTGACCAAGTGCCATGAGGAACAGGCCCGCGCCGCTCGCCAGCGCGTACCATCGGTGCCATCGCCGCACCGCCGCCGGGTCCGCCGTGCGACGATTCAGGATGAAGAGGCCGCCGACGAGCACCACGACGGCCGCGACAGTGGCCAGGGGGCCGCCGCCGACGAGCAAGGCGCACGCGCCTAGGGCGCCGAGGGCGAAGCCGCAGCGGCGCGCCGCGGTCGGCCCGAGCCAGCGCGCGGTTGTGGTGACCGCCGCCGCCGCGTCCTCGGCGAGATCGGCGACCTCATGGGCGAGTTGGTTCTGGGTGAGGAGTACGAGAAACGAGAACACGAGCGTCGGATGAACGCGCAGCGGCTCTCCCGCGGGCGAGCCGAGCACCAGCAGGGGTACGAAGAGGGCGCCGTTAGCGAGCGTGCCGAGCACCGGCATTGCCTTGAGCCGCGGGCCGACGCTGTAGACAGTCGCAAACGCGAGCGAGGTCGTAGCCGCGGCGAGCGACGTCCACCCGAGCAGCACGCCGAGCGATAGGGCGAGTAGGGCGCTACCGGCGATGACGACTGTCACGAGCCGGCTTGGCCGCGCACCGACGAGGGGGTTCTTGACCACGCAGCGGTCGGTGAGGCGGTCGGCCCACGCGTTGAGCCCGTAGGCATAGGCAAGGCAGCCCGCGGCCGCGAGCGTCGCTAGGCCCAGGGTCGGTGCGTCGACTCTGCGGCCCGTCGGTGCCACCGTGACGGCGAGCGGCAGCAACGCGAAGTGCACCCACTGGGAGGCGCGCAGCGCCGCGAAGGCGCGTCCGAGCGCGGCGCTCGCTCGTGCGAAGGCAGCAAGCGCCTGCGGTGCGACGAAGTCGCCCTGGTGATCCGGAAACGGCCAGGACGGTCGTGGCGCATGCACGAGCGGGAGCTTCATCCGGACCGGGACCTCTTTGTGCGAGTGCGCGAACCTAGCCGTCGGCAAGCGCCGTCGTCAAGCGCGGGTGGCGAAAGTAGCCGAGCTCGGCGCGTCCGCGCGCTACGAGCGCGCCTTTGCTGTCGAGTAGGGCGACGGACACCTCTTGCATGCGCACTGCGAGCTCGAGCGTGTGCGCGCCGGAGCTGCTCGGCGGCACGAGCAGTGCCACCGCGCCTTGGGCCAAGAGCGCGCGGTCGGCCTGCGGCGACGAGCGGCCCGGGCGGCCGATCGTCGGGAGCAGCACGATGGCACGGGCGCTGCTGTCGAGCTCGATGCCTGCCTGCAGGGTCACGCCCTTGCGGTCGCGGCTCTCGACGAGGAGCGGGCCGCGACGCGATACGTCCGGTACGACGCCAGGCGCGAGGTAGGTGAGCGCGCCGTGCAAGCGCGTGCCCTGGGGCGTCGCCGTCGTCGAGGCTACGGGTGCTTCTACGACATCGTCGACCGCGCAGGCGACGAAGCCCAAGCCCGGCAGCACCGGCAGCCGGTGCCGGCGCCAGCTGTCGTAGATGAGCTCGAAGAACTCGCTCAAGGGCGGGCGTGGGCACGCGGCCTCCTCCGGTGCGCCCGCAAGCTCGTCGAGAAAACAAAACGGCGCCAAGAGCGTCGAAAGCGCTGGTGACAGTGCGCGCGCGGCGTAGAACGTCCACGCCGGCAGCATCGCCACTCTCACGTCGTCGAAGCTCGGCGTGGTTATGGCGTCGAGCGGCCGAGTGACGCTCCACACGGCGGCTGAGCTGACCTTGACTCGGCTCGACTCCGTGACGCCGTAGTCGCGTCGCAGCTCTGCGAGACGCTCAGGGCGAGTCGTCCATAGGTCGAGCGTCAAGGTGTGGCCCTTGGCGGCCACCCGCGCCATCGTGTGCCAGTCGCAGTCCTCGAGCTCGCGCTGGCGGGGGGCCAAGGCCGGCACATGCTGCTCCGGTGGCACTGCCGAGAGAGCCAACCCAGCCGGAAACGCGGCGGCGAGGGCCGCGAGCTCAGCCGCGGCCACCGGCGTACACAGATAGAAGCCGACCTCGTTCGTGAACGAGAATGGACCGGCGCGTGCGATCGCCTGCATGAGCTCAGCCGTACGTGGCGACGGCGGCTTGCCGAAAAAGAGACGTAGGTTGCGCACTCCCATGCGGGCCGCCCGCTCGAGCAGCGCGACTGTTGCAGCCGCAGAGCGCAGCAGATACCCCGGCCCGAAGGTAGCGGCGAAGGAGCCGTAGCACTCCGGGCAGCGCAACGGGCACCCGCGTGCAACTGGGATGGTGCGTCCGGCGGGGAACGCCGCGGCGTCCCAGTCCGAGCAGCGCGCGAAGGTCGGGAACCAGTCGGCGGTGAGTGGATCCGTCACGTCGAACTCGGCCGCGCTCATGCGCGTGCGTACGGGCTCGGGTAGTCCACGGCCAAATACATTGGCGAGGCCGTGCGGGCGCTTCCCCTCGAGCAAGGCCAGCACGAGCGCGGCGAAGCTCGTCTCCGAGTCTCCGCACACGACGTAGTCGATGGCGTAGCGGGCCAAGAGCTCACGCGCCCAGTGGCTCGCGCTGATGCCGCCAACGATGACCGGGACGCTCGGGTTGACGCGACGCAGATCGGCGAGAAGGGGCTCAAAGCCTGACAGGCCGAGGGCCCAATGCAGATCGATGGCGATGACCGCGGCATCGCGCAGCTCGTCCTCGCTGACCTCGAAGGCGTAGCGGCCGAGCTTGTCCACGCTGACCGCGTTCATGCAACTCAGGGCCCCGGCTGGAACGACCAGGTCGTTGAGGTGGCCCGCCGGGTGGACGTAGAGGAGGCGAGCGGAGTTTGACACGGCACCTCTTGATGTTTTGTCTACACGCGGCCTGCGCTGATGGCAAGGCGATGCCGGCTCTCACTCGATAAAGCGCAGCAAGCCGAGCAGGCCCTCGGCGTAGTAGCGTAGATCGGCAAACGAGCGGATCCGGCGCAGGCACTGCCACCAGTAGACTGGGCGCAGATAGAAGCGCCGAAAGGCACGTCGTCGCAGCTGCTCGAGCTGCGCCGCCGACCGGTAGGCGGCGGGTAAATAGCTCGCGCGCTTGGCCTCGTAGCCCCTCTCACGCAGCACCTGCCCCTCGGTGCTACAGATGTCGTAGAGTTCCGTGCCGCGATGCGGCACGGTGAGGCTGTACACCGCGTGATCGAGGCCGAGCGAAAGCGAGTAGGCGATCGTGCTCTCGGCCTTTTGTGGTGTTTCGCCGGGCAGGCCGAGCATGAAGAAGCCCACCACCTCGAGACCGGCGGCGCGCGCCAGATTGACCGCGGCGCGCGCCTCGGCGAGCGTGAAACCCTTGTGGATGCGGTCGAGCAGCGCTTGATCGCCCGATTCGAGCCCATAGTAGATGCGCCAACAGCCCGCGCGACGCATGTGGGTCAGAAGTTCGGCTGTGACGCCGCCAAAGCGGCTTTCGCAGCTCCAGATGAGATCGAGGCGCTCGTGCACGAGCCTTTCGCACAGCTCCTGCACCCACGCCGGGTCGGTGATGAAGATATCGTCTTGAAAGTAGATCTCGCGCGCGTGCGTGACCGCGACGAGTGCCTTGACGTCCGAGACCACGCGGGCGGCGGAGTGACGCCGGTAGGTGCGCCGCACGGCGTGCGACATCTCGCAGTAGGTGCAGCGTGCGAAGGAGCAGCCGCGACTCGTGATGAGGCAGCTCGCCGGTAGCCGGCGGCGGCGGTGCGGCAGCGGTCGGTAGAGCTCGTGGCGAAACAGATCGAAGGCCGGTGGTAGCAGCGTGTCGAGGTCGGGGATCACGGGGCGCTCAATGAGCGCGCCGTAGGTGCCGTCGGGGCGTCGCGCCCGCAGCCCAGCGATGCCCGCGAGCGTGTCGCCGTGCTCCCGGGCCTGGCACAGCTCGACCAGCGTTGGCTCGCCGTCACCGACCGCGAGGGCGTCGAACGCGGTGCATTCGTCGGGTATCATGTCGTGACAGGCGTTGGCGTGCGCGCCGCCGAGCACCAGCCACGCGTCAGTACGGGGACGCAGGGCCGCGGCCAAGCCGTATGCGCGCGGCGCTTCGAGCGTGATGGCACTGATGCCGATGACGTCGGGCTCGGTTTCCAGGACGCGCTCGAGCGTTGTCGGGCCGTCCCAACCATGCGCCGCGGCGTCGAGGATTTGCACCGCCATGCCCTGCGCACGCACGGCCGCCGCGAGGTAACCGAGCCCGAGCGGCAGTTGGTTGCGGTAGCTGCCGCGGCCACGAAAGCCATAGAGGTGGTGCAGAAAGTCCGAAGGTGGCGCCACGAGGGTGACGCGAGCCCGCGCGCCGCTCATGGTCGCCTGCTGCCGAACGCGTGCCGCAGCAGCCAACGCGGTCGCAGATAGAACGACGCGTGGGCCCAGGCCTGTGCGGCGATGAGGTCCCGCGTCGACAAGCCCTTCGTCAGGTATACCGGCGGATTACTGAAGGTTGGGTAGCTCGTATAGCGCGCCCAGTCTTCGGGGGCGAGCAGCTCGCCCTGCGCGTGCAGCTCCCGCCATATGGGCGTGCCGGGATAGGGGACGAAGACCGTATGCTTGACGTAGTCGAGGTCGAGCCTTCGAGCATACGCCATGTCCCGCCGCATCGAGGCGCGCGTTGCACCAGGCACGCCGAGCATGAAGAAACCGATGACCTCGACGCCGGCGCGCCGGCAGTCGTCAACGGCGCGCACCGCGTCGTCGGCGAGCGCCCCTTTGCGCAGGCGCAACAGGGCGTCGGCATCCGCCGCCTCGAGACCGAACATGATGCGGCGCAGGCCGGCCTCACGCATCGCCTGCAGCATCTCGAGGTCGACCCGGTCGGTGCGCGTCTCGGTGACCCAGACTTGCTCTTTGTGCAGACCGCGACGGATGAGCTCGGCCGAGAAGTCGAGCGCCTCCTTGCGGTCAAAGGGGAAGATAGGGTCCACGAAGGAGGGTTGTCGCACACCGTGACGCGCCAGCAGCCACTCGAATTCGTCAGCGATGTTGACCGCGCTGCGGCAGCGACGCGTGCTCGTCATCGCGGCGAGCGAGCAGTAGGTGCAGCGGTAGGGGCAGCCGCGTGAGCCGAGAATGAGGCTCCCCGGGTCGCGCACGCGGGCGAAGCCAAGCAGGCGGTAGGCGTGCATCGGGAACTTGTGCCAGGCCGGAAAGGGCAGGGTGTCGAGATCTTCGACCGGCGGCCGTGCCGGGGTCTCGACGATGTGCCCGTCGCGCCAAAACGACAGGCCGGCGACGTGGGCCGCATCGTCACCGGGGCGCGCAAGCGCGCGGGCGAGCTCGACGAGTGTCACCTCGCCTTCGCCGTGTACGACGTAGTCGACGAGCCCGGCCTCGAGCAGTGCCGCGTGGTAGATCTGCGCGTGGATGTTGCCGGCGACGATGCGGCTCTTTGGCGCCGCCGCGCGCACGGCGGCGGTCACGCGCGGTAGCTCGGCGGCAACGGCTGTCACGACTGAGAGGCCGACGAGGTCCGGCGCCGCGGCGCGAATCGCCGCTTCGAGCCTAGCGCCGTCGCCTCGCCCGACGTGGTCGTCGTACACCGATACCTCGATACCGGCCTGCTCGAGCGCCGCGGCGAGATAGGCGAGGGAGATGGGCGGCATCGGCGCCCAGGCGCTCGCATAGTAGCCCGCGAGCGCGCGCGGCGAGCGGTGGATGTTGATGAGCAGGACATGCATGTGCGGCTCGCGGTCTCGCTAGCTCTCGTACCACAGGGGCGTGATCAGGCGGTGATACGTTCGCGGCGAGAGTGGATTCAAGCGCTGCCACAGGCTCGTCATCGCCACCTTGATGGCGACGTAGACCCACCAGATGTACATGCGCCGCGAGTAGCCGTGCCGCTGCAACAGGCCGCGCAGGAGCCACGGCAGCGACATGCAGGCGCGTGTCGCGTCGTCCATCGCCACTTCGATCTCATCGCGCGACAAGTAGCGCGACGGCATCACCGGCGTGCTCCAATCGAACTGCGAGAAGTCATGCGTCTCGAGCCAGCCTTCGCGCAAGGCCTCTTCATACAACGCCGTGCCAGGCACCGGCGTAAGTGGGTGAAAGGCCGGAAAGTCGAGCCCGAGCGATTGCGCAAGGGCGGTCACGGCGCGCAAGGATTCGCGTGTCTCCGCACGCACGCCGACGATGAATGTGCCCTGGCGGAACACTTGCGGGTAGCGGCGGCGTAGGGTGGCAAAGGCCTCGCGCGTCGTCGCGGTCGAGTAGAAGCGCTTGTTGAAGCCGGCGAGCTCGGTGTCGTCCGCGCGTTCGATGCCGATACAGACGTGTCGCAGCCCGGCACGCACCATCTTGTCGAGGACGCCGGCCTTCTCGTCGCGCACCAGGCAATCGGCGCGCATGAAGCCGAACCAGTTGGTGCGCAGGCGGCGGCGTAGCATCTCGTCCGCGAAGGCGTCGTTCCACTTTTGGTCGAGGTTGAAGCTGTCGTCGACGAAGACGAGCGACTGCTTGCCGTAGTCGCGCAACAGTCGCTGCACCTCGTCGACCGTGCGGCCGGGGCTCTTGGTTCGCCAGCGCGCCTGCAAGACGAACTTGCCGTCGACCAGTTTGCGCTCGGCCATCTGGATCCAGAAGGCACAGAACGAGCAGCGCCCCGAGCACCCACGCCCATGCGCGATGGTCGTGCCGCCCGGTGAAAACAGGTACTTCGAGCGGCCATACAAGTGCATGGGCAGCAGGTCGTAGGCGGGCTCGGGCAGCGAATCGAGGTCCTCGACGAGGGGCTCGGGCTCGGTGAGCACGACGCGTGCGCTCGCCGGATCGTCGCCGAGTTGCCGCGCGTGAAACGCGAGGCCGCGCACCCGGGTATAGGCGGGGTGGTCCTGCTGCAGCTCGCGCAATAGATTGACGAGCGTGCGCTCGCCTTCGCCGAGGACGATGAAGTCGACGTTGGCGTCGCGCAGCGTCTCGTCGATGGTGTTGGTGAAGTGCGCCCCGCCGAGCACTGTGCGCGCGCGCGGCCACGCCTGCTTCGCCACAGCGCAGACGCGGCGCGCCTGCGCGGCGAACATGGCGTGGTTCTCGCCGACGCCGACCACGTCGGGGCGAAAGTCGGTGATGGCGCGGCTGAGCGAGCGAAAGCCCATCTTCAGCGGCATGCAGTCGAGGATCCGCGTTTCGATGCCGGCCGCGCGTGTAGCACCCGCGAGGCAAACGAGCGACTGCGGTACGAGGTAGTTGTCTTGCTCGTGCAGAAACGGCCAGTAGGGGCGTGGCGCATGGACGAGGAGCAGCTTCACGCGGGCGGGATACCTCTCGCTCGCGGGTGTACACGGCGCCGCGCGACGAGGCAAGGCGAGCCGCCGCGCGTCGATGCGACACGAAGGGTGGCGAGCGCGGCGCGGCGCGGCTAGACTCGGCACGCTGACCATGCACCGCGTCGACATCAAGATTGGCTTCGCCTGCAACAACCGCTGCACCTTCTGCGTGCAGGGCGACAAGCGCGAACACGAGCCGCCGCGTGCCCTCGAGCGAATCATCGCCGATCTGCGCGTCGCGCGCGCCGGTGGGGCGCAAGGCGTCGTGTTCACCGGCGGCGAGCCGACCCTCCAGCCGACCCTGCTCGCCGCCGTACGCGCCGCGAGCGCTCTCGGCTTCGGTACCATTCAGGTCCAGACGAACGGTCGCCGTCTCGCCTACCGCGACTACTGCGAGGCCCTCATCGAGGCGGGTGCCAACGAGTTCTCTCCGGCGCTGCATGGCGCGCGGGCTGAGACGCATGACGCGCACACAGGCGCGGCCGGCAGCTACGCACAGACGCTGGCCGGCATCGCCAACCTCGTAGCGCTCGGGCAAACCGTGATCACCAACTCGGTCGTTACGGCGCGCAACGGCAGCGAGCTGCCCGAGCTCGCGCGCCTGCTCGTCGAGGCGGGCGTCGCGCAGTTCCAGTTCGCGTTCGTGCACATTCTTGGCACCGCTGCGCAAAATCGTGCCTGGATCGTGCCGCGCAAGAGCGACGTGCTGCCCTTCGTGCACGCCGGCCTCGAGGTCGGTCGCCGCGCCGGCGTGCGCAGCTACACCGAGGCGATTCCCCTGTGTCTGATGACCGGCTATGAAGAGCACGTGGCCGAGCGGATCATCCCGAGCACCCTCATCTTCGATGGTGAGCGGGTGGTCGATGACTACACTGCCTACCGGCGGGACGAGGGCAAGGCCAAGGGGCCAGCGTGCCCGCCATGTCGGTCGTTTGGCCTCTGTGAGGGCCCCTGGCGGGAGTACCCGCAGCTCTTTGGCTGGGACGAGTTTCGACCGATCGTTTGACGGGTGGCGCAGGCGTTCACTCGTGGGAGATGTGGCTCGCACCATGAAGGCGCTCATCAAGGTCGGCTACGCCTGCAATAACCACTGTCTCTTTTGCCATACCGCCCGGCGTCGCGGCGTCGTCGGCTCGTCGGCGGCCGTGCTCGACAAGATCGCGCTCGCCGCAACGCTGGCGTGCGACACCGTCGTCTTTTCGGGAGGCGAGCCGACGCTGCGGCCCGAGTTGCTGCACTGGGCACGGCGGGCACACGCGCTCGGGCTCGCCGTCGGCCTCGTGACCAACGGTCGCGCGCTCGCCTACGACCGGCGCGTCGAGCGGCTCGTCGCCCTCGGGCTGCGCTATGCCCATGTGTCGCTGCACGGCGGCACTGCAGCTGTACACGACGCCCTCGTTGAGGCCGAGGGCTTCGCGCAAGCCGTGCAGGGTATCGAGCACCTCGTGCGGCAGGGCGTCGACGTCACGCTCAATTGTGTCCTCGTGCGCCAGAACCTCGAGGCGCTCGCGCCGCTCGTCGAGCTCGCGGGGCGACTGCGCCCGGCGCGGCTCAAGCTCTCGTTCGCCGAGCCGAAGGGTGCGGCGCTCGAACGCTTCGCGGACATCGTGCCGCGTGTTACAGACGCCGCGCGGGCCGCGCTCGCGGCTGTGCGCCATGCGGCCGTCGTGGCGCAAGGTCTGCGGATCGAGCTCGAGGGCTTTCCATTGTGCACTATCGCGCCCTTCGCCGAGCTGGCGAGCGGCCTAAGGGGGCACGAGTTCGCCTGGATGAGCGAGGTTGACGAGTCGGCCTTCGCACCCATCGACGACGACAACAAGGTTCATCTCGCCGTCTGTGACGAGTGTGTCGAGCGGGGCCGCTGCCCCGGGCTCTTTGGTGAGTATGTCGCGCGCTGCGGCGGTGGCGAGCTGCGGGCGCACACGGGCTTGCGCTCGAATTCGCTGCACTTCGTGCGCGAGGCGACGCTCGCGCCCGTTGCTGGCAGTGCTTGTCCGGTCCCCGCGCCCGTGCTCGCGCGCAGCGACGCCGCGCGTGGGCTGTTCGTGCAGGAAGCCGAAGGGTTGCTCGCGCACTATCGCACGCGAACTTCGGACTTCGCGACAGACGAGCTGCTTGAGCTCAAACGCCTCGAACAGCTCTACCTCGATGAGGTTGAGCCGTCTTTGGCCGAGGGCAGAGCGGCCCCGGACGACTTTGCCCACGACCTCTCGCGTCTGCGCCTCGCGGCGTGCTGTCGCTGCTGTACGCAACAGGCACACTGTGCGCGTTGCTTTGTGCGCGTCGCCGGCGACGCCTTTGCCGAGGACGAGCTCGCTCTCTCGCGCGTGCTCGAGACGCTACGGGGCATCGTCCTCGACGTCGGCTGCGGTGATGGGCGCTACGGGGAGTTGTGGCAGCGCCGCGTGCAGGCGGGCGAGGTCGTCTATCGCGGCGTCGAACCTGACGGCGTGCGCGCCGCGGCGCTGCGCGCGAAGTGGCCGTGGGCCGAGGTGACGACCTCGGCAGCCGAAGACCTCTTGCTCGCGCCGGCGAGTCTCGATGCGGCCCTGCTGCTGCGCAGCTACAATCACCTGCGCACCCCGCGCGCGGTCGCCGACGCCCTCTGCCGCGCCTTGCGCCCTCTTGGGCGGCTCGTCGTCGTCGACAACCTGCCGCTCGCGCTGTTGCGCACCCTCGCGCAAGCGAAGCGCGGCGAGGGCGGCGACGCGGTCTTCGAACACTACCGCAACCACGGCGCGAAGCAGGCCGAGACGCTGCTCGCTGGTCTGCCGCTGCGCCTCGTCTCGCGCCGCGACGTCGAGGTGGGCACGGGCAATCAGTGGCTGCTCTGCTACGAGAGGACCGCATGAGCGGCGAGGGCGAGGCGACCGGGAGTGCTCGCGACGCGCGCGCTCGTCTACTCAACCAGCGCCACGCGGCACAGGATGAGCGGGCGTGGGTGCGCCTGACGCGTGCCTGCAACAACCGCTGCTTGTTCTGTCTCGATGCAGAGAGTCACGATGGCCGCCACGAGCCGGACGCCGAGGTGCAGGCGCGGATGCGAGCCGGCCGGCAACGCGGCGCGACCCGGCTCATTCTCTCGGGCGGCGAGCCGACCGTGCACCCGCATTTCCTGCGCTTCGTGGCGCTCGGCCGCGCTCTCGGCTACCGCCACATCCAGGTCATCACCAACGGTCGCATGCTCTCCTACCCACGCTTCGTCGAGCGGGCGCTCGCTGCCGGGCTAGGCGAGGTCACCATCTCGCTGCACGGCCACTCTGCCGAACTGCACGATCGACTGGTCGGGGTACCCGGTGCTTACGCTCAAGCGATGGGCGGGCTCGAGGCGGCGCTCGCCACGCGTCGACTCGTCGTGAGCGTGGATGTCTGCCTCAACCGTCTCAACCTGCCGCACCTCGGGCAAATGCTGCGCGAGCTGTTGGCGCTCGGCGTGCGCGAGTTTGATCTGTTGCACCTCATCCCATTTGGTCGGGCGTGGGAGCCCGAGCAGCGCGACGTCCTAGCGTACGAGCTTGCCGACGCGGCCCCTTACTTCGCCGAGGCGCTGGCCCTGAGCCGACGCGACGATGTGCACATCTGGTTCAATCGCTTGCCGGCGGCCTATCTCGAGGGCTTTGAGCATCTCATTCAGGAGCCTTACAAGCTGTGCGACGAGGCGCGCGGGCGCCACGAGGACTTTGCGGCGCTGCTCGACGACGGGGTACCGCTCTTTTGCCGCGAGCCGCACCGCTGCGAGCGTTGCTACCTGCGCGGCTTGTGTGACGCCTTGCACGACTGGCGTGCGCGGCTCGTCGCGCGGCGTTTCGACGTCTATCGCGTCGATGCGGCGCTCGCCATACGCGCCGCACCGGTCGCCTACGAGACGCTGTGGGTGCGCGCTGCGAATGCCTCGTTGGCGCGTGCGGCCGCGCGGCAGTTGCCCGGGGCGGCGCTGATTCTCGAGTGTGATGACTATGACGGCCTCGTCGATGAGCTGCGCACCGGCGTGCTCGACGGCAAACGCGTGGCGCGGGTCTATGCGCCGACGCCGCGCGCGCTATCGCAGTTGCTCGGGGCCGGCGCGGCCGTGCAGATCGTGGCCTACCTGTCGTGGGCCATGGTCGAGCGCCTGGTCGCCGAGCCCGCGCTTGCGCCTCAGCTGGTGCTCGCCGCGCGCAACCATCCGCACGCGAGCGAAGCCGCCGCCTGGGATGCGGATTTCGAGCGCTGGCTCGTGGCCTCGCTCGGCGCCCGTAGGGTCGAGAACCTGCCTCCGTGCCTCGGGGGCGCGCTCGGACACGACCTCGGTGCTGTGCTCGACGTGCGCATGTTGCGCCGGGGCGCCGCGTCGAGTCTGTTGCCGGGTAGTGATCCGGCGCGCCCGCTCGTCGACAGGGGGCGGGGTAGCGGTGGCCATATCGAGGCACTCGACGTGCTCGGCTGTGTCGACGAGTTCGTGCGCGAGCACTTTTACGTCAAGAGCCTGCGTTGTGCCGCCTGTGCTTGGACCGCTGACTGTCGTGGCGCTCACATCAACTTCGTGCGCGCGCACGGCTTCGCGCTGTTGCAGCCGCGCCGGCAAGCAAAGATCGAGTAGGAACCCTCTCTGCCGCACGGGTGCCGCGCCTTTCTTACCCTTGGCGTGATACCGGACGTTGGCAGCTTATCGTCGCGGCGCTGTCGTCGCTCTCGCCTAACGCCTCCGGCCTCCGGCCGCCCGCGCCACCGGCTCCTCGCTCTGCATATAGCGACTGCGCGCGAGGCCCACCTGACGCGACAAGAAGTCTTGCATGCTGATGCCCGCCGCGGCGAGCTGCTGCGGTATGAACGAAGCGCGGGTGAGGCCCGGCAGGTTGTTGATCTCGAGGAACACCGGCCCGTCGGGGCCGAGGATCATGTCGGAGCGCGAGTAGCCGCGGCAGCCCGTGGCCGCATGCGCCGCGAGCGCCACCTTGCCCGCCGCGGCGTGCACTTCGGGGGGTACTTCGGCCGGTGTAATCTCGCGCGTCCCGTGTCCGAGGTACTTGCCGGCGAAATCGAAGGCTCGGCCGCGCTCGATGCGCACCTCGGAGCAGGGCAGGGCGCGCGGACCTTCGTCCGTGTCGACGACGCCGACGGTGAGCTCCGTACCGGTGATAAAGGCCTCGGCCAGGTACTCGACGCTCGGGCTCTTGGTGAGCAGCCCCAGGCAGGCCGCAAGCTCAGCCTCGTTGCCGATGAACTGCAGGCCAGCGCTCGAGCCGTCGGCGACCGGTTTGACCACGAGGCGTCCGACGCGGGCGAGCATCCCAATCATGGCCTTGCGCGCGGCGTCGAGCTTGGCGCCCGAGACCACCTCGGCCTCGGCCGTGCGCACGCCATGGGCGCGGATGCACAGCTTGGCCTGTACTTTATCGAAGGCCTTGCGGCTCGCGACGGCGCTCGAGCCGGTGAAGTACAGGCGCCGCTCCTCGAGCATGGCCTGCACGGTGCCGTCTTCACCCGCGCCCCCGTGCAGGGCCAAGATGAAGGTTTGGGCGGGCATGGCCTCGTCGAGCGCTGCCGCGAGGTCCGCAAAGTCGGCCTTGCCGCGCGGGTGAAAGTCGGTCTCGAAGGGCTTGGCCAGCGCCGCGAGGTCTCCTGGCTGCACGTCGAAGACGCCGCCGTCGACAGCCCAGAACCAGCAGCTCGCCTCGGGCAGCAAGGCCGAGAGATGCTGCGCCGAAGCTACCGAGACACGCCGCTCGCTACACGCGCCGCCAAAGAGAATGACGAGGTCGTTGGGCATTGCCCCTATGTATCAGCTTCACCGGCGTTTGCCAGCTTACGAGCGCACGCCGCGTGACATCCACAAGGCGATGCGCTTGCGCGTCACGAGGTTCAGCACGTCGAAGCGCACCCGCATGGCGATTTCGCCGCGGTAGCTCACGAGGTCGACGACGCGGCCGCTTACGGCGATGGGGCGCGCCTCGCCCGGCAGGACGAGGTCGAACGCGATGGGGTTGCCCGGCCACAGCGGGTCGTCGCCGACGCACATCAGGCCGCCGAACGACAGATCGACGCCGCGGTAGTCTGGGCCGCCTTTGTGCGCCTTGACGACGAAGCGGGTCGCGAGGCGCGGCAGGGTGCGGCGGTTGGTCGGACTCTGGGGCTCGCGCACCGGCAGTTCGAGCGGCGAGAGGGGCGATGAGAGATCTTTCTTCGACAGTGCAAGCGATGCCATTTTCAGTCCTCCGAAGCCAAAGGTGTTCTCGGGCCGAAAGATGCTGTCCGCTCGCGCAAGCTACGACAACAGGCCCGAAGGCGACGGTGACAGAATCAGCGATCGCTGTAAAAAAATCGGCGTACTTTGTGCGTGGCCGCTATTCGATGGTCAGGGCGCGTTGGAACTCTTCGGGGTTCGAGGCGGCCATCTTCGCGACTTCGAGGCTGACGCGCTTCTTTTGATGCAGCTCGAGGATGTGCTGGTCGAAGGTCTGCATGCCGTACAAGTCACGGCCTTGTGTGATGTGATGCTGGATCTCGCTGAGCTTCTCGGGCTGACGGATGCACTCTTGGATGGTGCGCGTCACGCGCATGACCTCGACCGCCGGGATGCGACCGCCCTGCGAATCGACCGCCGGCAACAGGCGCAGCGACACCGTGGCCTTGAGCGACTCGGCGAGACGCATGCGCGCCGAGTCGTGGTCTTCGGGCGGGAACAACCCAACGAAGCGCTGCACCGTCGCGGCCGCGTCCGGCGTGTGGATGGCCGTCAGCACGAGGTGTCCGGTCTCGGCGCCCTTTAGGCAAATCTCGGCCGTCTCGTAGTCGCGCACCTCGCCGACCATGATGACGTCGGGGTCTTGACGCAAGGCCGAGACGAGCGCGGTGCGAAACGAGGCCGTGTCGGTGCCGATCTCGCGCTGGATGACGAGGCTCTTCTCCTTAGGGAAGAGGAACTCGATGGGGTCTTCGACCGTGACGATGTGGGCGCGGCGCGTTTGGTTGATGCGATGCACCATCGCGGCCATCGTGGTCGACTTGCCGTTGCCAGTGGCGCCGGTGACGAGCAGCAGGCCGCGGCGAGCGAGGCAGATATCCTCGAGCGAGGCGGGCAAGTTGAGCTGTTCGAAGTTGCGGATGAGCAGCGGGATGACGCGCAAGACGGCGCCGATGTAGCCCTGCTGCCAAAAGACCGTGGCGCGAAAGCGGCTGACGTTCTCGATGGAGTAGGTCACGTCGCGCTCGGTGTGCGTCTTCTTGAAGGCCGCGAACTCGTCGCCGAGCAAGAGCTGCGCCACGGCCTCCGTGTCTTCGGGGCGCAGGGCCGGGTACTTGGCCGGCAAGAGGTCGCCCTGCAAGCGCAGGTGCGGCGGGTGGCCGACCTCGAAGTGCAGGTCGCTGATGCCGCGCTCGACGCCGAACATGAGGATGCGGCCGAAGGCGGCGCGGTCCATGGCGGTCGTCGGCTCGCCGGCGACGACCGACGGCGGTGCGCTCGGCGCTGCGGTGTTGGGCGTAGCGGTGGTCGGTGTTGCTGCGCTCGGCGCCGCGGGGACAGGGATGGTGGCTTCGGTACTCACGCGCTGCAGGATAGCGGACGGCTGGCCGGGGCCGCAAGCCGTCGTGACCGGTCTTTAGTGCTCGATCTCCACGGTCGCGAGCACCTGCAGGCCTTCGCGCGGGACCATAGCGGGCATCAAATCGGGGCGCGGCACGGGGTCGCGTCGGGCCGCGTCGAGGGCGTTGTGCAGACGCAGTCCAACGCGCACCGTGTCCCAAAAGGGGAGGCTGCGCAGCGTGGCGTCGAGCGTCACCTGCGCCGGGATCGCAAAGGCGCGCGAGGCCTCGAGCGCCGTGCGCGTGTCGTTGCGGCGCGCCGATTCGTAGCGCCCGAGGAGGGTGGCGTCCGCCCACGGTCCGAGGGCGAGCGCGAGCAGCAAGAGTGCGCCGTGCTGTGGCGTCGAGGTAAGCGCCGTATGCCCGCCGTCCTCGAGGTCCGAGGTGCGGTGCATAAAGGCGCTGAGCTCGATAAATGAGTGAGCGGTTCTGGCGCGCGAGTCGAGGGTCACGCGTCCCGAAAGTGCGCCGCCGACTTGTTCGACGCGCGAGCGATTGACGAGCGTGTCGCCGCTGCCCGTTTGCGGCAGTGCGACGATGGTATCGAGCAGATACGCGGCGAAGGTGCGCGCTTCCACGTCGTAGCGCCACGAGCCCGCCGCGGCACTAAAGCGCGCGCTCGCCTCGAGGTTGTGCGCTGCAGGCGAGGTGAGGTGTGGATTGCCGTCGATGCGCCCGGCACCGAGCACCGCAGGCAGCGTGGCGCCCGTCTGATCCGTGCGTTCGGCTAAGGTCGGCGGGCGCGCGCCGCCGCTGTAGGCGAGGCGCAGCTCGAGTCGGCGCAGCTTGGCCGTCAGGGCGAGCGAGGGGCTGATGGTCCTAACGAGCGCCACGTCGCTAAAGCCCGTGGCGTAGGCGAAGCGTACGCCGCCGGCGAGCGATAGTGGACCCGTGATGCGCCACTCTTCGCAAAGTTGCACACCGAGCACGCTCATCGCCAAGTCCGAGATGAGCAGGGGCGGCTCGCCGAGCGCGTCGAAGGGTTGGCTGACGCCGAGCGTCGTGATGTTGCGGCCGAGCCAGCGGTCGAAGAGCCGTGTGTGGGTGGCAAAGACGCTGCCCTGCAAGCGCACGTCGCGCGTGACGAGCCAGTCTGCCCGCAGCTGCGCCGTGGCGTTGGCGCCGGTCGTTGAGCGCTCTTCGAGCACGCCGATGGGGAACGTCTCGGCCGCGCCGTCGCCGTTGCGGTCAGCGAGGGCGAACTGCGCCGGCGTGAGCTGATAGAGCGTGTCGAGCGTTTGCAGGTTGGCGGCGAGCCGCGTCGAGACGCGCAAGTCGTCGTTGGCCGCGAGCTCGTGGGCGAGCGACACGACCGTCGAGTGCCAGCCCATGCTCGAGCGTGGGCCGAAGGTGTCGAGCAAGCCGATGTTGCCGCCGCCGGTTTCGTAGAAGGTGCTCGCGTTGAGAATCGCCGTGCCGCCGAGCAGCGCGTTCGCTTTGGCGCTCGCTCCGGCGGCGAGGCCGAGGCGGTCGTCGCGAATGACGCCAGGGGCGTCGGACGGCGCGCCCGCGCTCGCGTAAGCGTCGGTCGCGATGGCTTGCTGGCTACCGTCGCTCGCGTCGACACCGACGAACCCGCCGACGAGCCAATCGCCGAGCGTGATTCCGCCGCGCCCATCGGCGAGGTAGGAGCCGCGTCGCTTCCCCCCGAGAGCGGGGCGCGACGTGTAGGCGCCGGCGGCGAGCGTCGTATGCGCTTCGGCGCGGGCGTCGGTCGTGATCACGATGGCGCCGCCGAGTCCGAGGACGTACGGCAGCTCGGCTGTCGACTCGCGTACGAGCTCGACGAGGGTGAGGGCGCTCGCTGGCAAGCGCCACATAGCGCGCGCGTCGTAGGGGTTGTTGACCGTCTGGCCATCGACGACGAGAGGCAGATCAGCGTCCTCGCCTCGGCCGCGCCAGCTTGCATGCACGAAACCGCCGACATCCGTGCGCACGTCGAGCTCGGGCAGCGCTTGCAAGACATCGACGAGCGTGCGGGCGCCGAGCGCCGCGATGCCGGCGCTGTCGATGCGGCCAAAGGTGAATGGGACCTCGGCGGCCGCGCGCTCAGCGCCAGCGCTGGCGGCGCGCAGGACATCGGTTTTGCCGGCGGGGCCATCGTCGCGCAGGGCTGCCCGTGCGTTCGGTCGGGGCGCAGGCTCGCTCGGCGCCGCGGCGACTCGGGCCGCGACGCTTTGGCTCGGCGTCGCGGCGGGCTGTGGCGCGGCAAGAGCGGTCGCTGTCGATGCCGGCAGCGGCGGTGCCGCGAAGGGTTCACCCGGCGCAGGCGCGACGCCAATCGGTATGCGCGGCGTGATGGGCGCGCGTGTCGGCGCTGCGCTCGCGTCGGTCGCGTCCTGTTCACTCGCCGCGTCAGGCGAGGGCAGAAGCTGCCGCACGACGGCGAGCTTGACCGGCGCGTCTTCGCTGCCGAGCGCGGCGTGGCGGGCGCGCAAGAAATCGAAGGCGACCACGTAGTACTCGAGCGAGGGCGGCACCACGTGTGCGGCCGCTATGTGGGCACGATATTCGCTGCCCGCGACGAGCTCGAGGTCGACGCTGCGCCAGGTGCGCGTCGCGGCCGAACGGTAGTAGAGCGAGGCGTGCTCGACATCGGCGGCGCCGCTCAGCGTTCCTCCGAGGATGAGCGCTTGGCGCTCGGCGACGCTGCGCGGCGGCTCATGAACGAAGCGAATCGGCTCTCTGCTCTCGGCGGTCGCCTTTGCCGCGACGAGGAGCGCGAGGCCTGCGAGCGCGCTGCGAAACATCATACGTGACTCTCCCGCGTGGTCGACGACCGGCGCAGTGTAGTGAAAGCCTGGCGCCGCGGCAATTGACAGCCGCGCCTGTCAGTGTGACTCACTCTTGCGTCGATGCGCGGCAGTCGACCCGCGGTGCCCCGCAACGCTCCTGTCGCAAGGGTTGAGGTCCATCATGACTGGCATCATCGCAGCCTTCGCTCTGCACACTGTGCTCGCCGCCTCGCCCTACAAGGTCGATTACCTCGGCGATGGCTCGTTGACGCTCAGCAGTCTCGGTATTGCGGCGCTCGCGAATATGACTCGCTCCGAGCTCGTCGGCGGCATCTCGTGCAAGCGCGTCGTGACCTTGGGCGGCGGCGAGCGCTGCGACCCGGCAGAGCTCAACGCGCTCGATCGCTCTGTGGTCGGCAACGACTCGCAGACCTGGAGCACGCTGAGCGACATCGGCGCCAATTCGAGCTACGTGTTGCCGCTCGTCTTCGACGCCATCGACGTGTTCGCGCTCAGTCACGAGGGGGTTGGCGACTTCACCGCCGACGCTGTCGTGATGGCCGAGAGCGTGGGCCTCGCGACGCTCGCGACGACCGCCCTCAAGTTCGCCGTTCGCCGGCCGCGCCCGACCCAGTACCGCGACGGCGCCTACGTCGGCACGGTCGAGCATCAGCTCTCGTTCCCCTCGGGACACACCTCGTCGACCGCGGCGGCGATGGGAGCCTATGCCTCGACCTTCTTCTTGCGGCACCCGAACTCGCCGTGGCGCTTTGCCGTGGCCGCGGGCGCCGTGGCCTTGACGGCGCTCACCGGGTACGCCCGCATCGGCGGGGGCTGGCACTTTCCGACCGACGTGCTCGCCGGCGCGCTGCTCGGCGCGACAGCCGGCATCGTCGTGCCGAAGATGCACGAGCGCGGCGTCGCCGTATCCTCGGTGGCCCCGCTCGCCGGCGCTGGCACGGGCACTGCTCTCGGCGCGTCGATGAGCTTCGCCTTCTAAGTGCGACCGTCTTGTTTGCCCGCACGGCCTGCGTTATAGACGCTCAGTCACTCACCCCGAACCTCGAGCACGAATTGCATGGGCGTCTCCTTACGAACGTATGTCTTCCTCGATGCGCTGCAGCCCCAGCTCACGGCGCACATTTGTTCTACCTGCCGCGGCTTTTGGCCCGTGCCCTCCGTCGCGGCGCTGTTCATCGAGACCGCCCCCGGCATGGCGATCCACTCGTTGCTCGACAAGGCCCTAAAGGGCACGCACGTGCACCCGGCCACCATCGTGGTCGAGCGCGCCTACGGCATGATGCTGTTGCACTCCGAAGACAAGGGTCAGGTCTTGCAGGCCGGTGAGGCCATCTTGAGCGAGCTCGGAATCAAGGCGTCCGACCGGCAAAAGCCGCGCCTCGCCACGAACCAGATCATTCGCTCGGTCGAGCCGGATCACGCGCAGTGCATCAACAAGCTGCGTTACGGCTCGATGATCGTCCCCGGTGAATCGCTGCTCATCATGGAGACTGATCCCGCGGCCTACGTCGGCTTCATCGCCAACGAGGCCGAGAAGGCCGCGGACGTGCGCTTACTCGAAGCGCAGACCTTCGGCGCTTTCGGCCGCTTGTACATGTCAGGCTCCGAAAGCGAGATCGACTCGGCGGCGCAGGCAGCGCTCGCGGCGCTCAACGGCATCGACGGCGTAGCAGGCAAGTAGGGTTGCAACACAAGCAAAGGCGGGCGCGACTTGCGCCCCGCCCTCGTAACTAGGCAAAGAGGACATTATGGCTGAAGCACTCGGAATGATCGAGACCAAGGGTTTCGTCGGCATGGTCGAGGCCTCCGACGCGATGGTGAAGGCGGCGCGCGTCGAGCTCGTCGGCTGCGAGAAGATCGGCGGCGGTTACATCACCGCCATCGTGCGCGGCGACGTGGCGGCAGTCAAAGCCGCGACCGAAGCGGGCGCGCGGGCTGCTGAGCGCGTGGGCGAGCTCGTGAGCGTGCACGTCATCCCGCGGCCGCACGACAACATCGACGCGGTGTTGCCGCTCGGCCGTCAGGGCGCCAAGCGCAAGGAGTAGACCTTGCTCATCGCGCGTGTCATCGGCACGGTCGTCGCAAGCCGCAAGGAGCCTGAGCTCGAAGGGCTCAAGCTCCTGCTCTTGCAGGGCGCTGATCCAGCAGGCAAGTCGGCAGGCGGCTTCGTCGTCGGCATCGACTCGGTCGGGGCAGGCGTCGGCGACCTCGTGCTTTACGCCACGGGAAGCTCGGCGCGGCAGACGACCGTGACGCAGAATCGGCCCGTCGACGCGACCGTGATGGCCATCGTCGACTTGATCGAAGAAAAGGGTGCGCTGCGCTACCGCAAGGACGCCGAGTAGTGCTCGGCGCCGTCTGCCGCACCTGACGCGGGTCTGCCGCAAGACTGGACTGACGCATGGCCTATCTCTCGGAAGACAAGATCGCCTCGATCGTCGATCGGGTGGTCTCGCGCCTGCAGGACAATGATGGCGGCGGAGCGAAGCGCGCGCCGTATGCGCCGAAGGCTGAGAGCCGCCCGTCGGTGCGCGCGGAGTCTTCCTCGTCGGGGGTGGCGTCGGCGAGCGCCGGCCGCAATCGCGAGACCGGACTGCGCGGCGTGTTCCTCAACCTCGATGAGGCGATCGCCGCCAACAGGGTCGCCTATCAGCAGTTCAGCTCGCTCGGGCTGCAAGCGCGCTACGCGATCATCGCCGCCATGCGCCGCGAGGCGCACCAGCACGTCGACGCCATCTCCAAGATGGCGCACGAAGAGACGGGCCTCGGGCGTGTCGACCAGAAAGTCATCAAGAATCGCCTGGTCATCGACAAGACGCCGGGCCCCGAGATCCTAGACACGTTCGCGACATCGGGTGACGACGGCCTCACCATCGAGGAGTACGCTCCGTTCGGTGTGCTCGGCGCCATCACGCCGATGACCAACCCGACCGAGACCATCATCTGCAACGGCATCGGCATGCTCGCGGCCGGCAACGCCGTGTGCTTCAACGCCCATCCGAAGGCCAAGAAGTGCAGCGCCTACACCGTCGACTTCTTGAACAAGGCCATCGTCGCGGCGGGCGGCCCCGAGAACCTCATCACCTGCACGGCTGAGCCCACCATCGAGATCGCGCAGCAGCTCATGCGCCATCCGGGTATCGCGCTGCTCGTCGTCACCGGTGGCCCGGGCGTAGTCAAAGAGGCCATGGGCTCGGGCAAGAAGTGCATCGCCGCCGGGCCCGGCAATCCGCCGGTCGTCATCGACGAGACGGCCGACCTCGAGCAGGCCGCCCTAGGCGTCGTCAAGGGCGTCGGGCTCGACAACAACATCGTCTGCGTGGCCGAAAAAGAGATCATCGCCGTTGGCGCGATCGCCGACAAGCTCAAGGAGCTCATGAAGCGCCACGGCGCCTACGAGCTTACGGGCGACGAGATTGGTCGCGTTGAGAAAGTCGTCATGCAAGGCGACGGGCCGAACAAGAAGTGGGTCGGCAAGGACGCCGCGCTCATCCTGCGCGAGGCCGGCATCAATGCCCCGCAGAACACGGTCATCGCCTATGGGGAAGTGCCCGAGGCGCATCCGTTCGTGCAGCACGAGCTGCTCATGCCGGTGACCGGCCTCGTGCGCACCGCGAACGCGCGCGAAGCCATCATCACGGCCGTGCGCTGCGAGCATGGCAATGGTCATACGGCGGCCATGTACTCGAAGAACATCGAGAACCTGCACACCATGGCGCGCGCCTGCAATACGTCGATCTTCACCAAGAACGTGCCGACCTACGCCGGACTCGGTTTGGGCGGCGAGGGCTACTGCTCGTTCACGATCGCGAGTCCGACGGGCGAGGGCCTGACCACGGCTCGGCACTTCTCGCGCCGCCGGCGCTGCGTGCTCAAGGACTACTTCCGCATTGTCTGAGCCGCAGGCGGTCGACGGGGCCGCTCGCGCCGTTCTCTGCTCTCGGCGCTAGACGCGCGCCCTGCATTCCCATCGCGGTGCGTCGCGAGGGCGGCCACGGATCTGCCCGAGTTGGGGCGGACGGCCCACAGGCGTGATCCTGCGCGCGCGTCAACGAAGAGTTGAAGTGGTGACCACAACAGGTGATAATCTGTGGTGTGGAGGCTACATGACGGCAAGGTACTGGATTCTAGCGGCAGCTTTGGCGTCCCTCGTCGGCTGTAGTAGCCGCAACGGCAACAACGACAACGCCACGTGTATCAGCGGCTGCAAGAGCGACCAAGATTGCCGTGCCGGTAGGCTGTGCTCGCGTTGTGCCTGCATGAAGCTGTGCAACCGCGATACAGACTGCGATGTATCGCAGAGCTGCACCGATTCGTTTTGCGTGGCCGTGGCCATGGCTGTGCCGGTTATCGCGGACGTCGACGGCGATGGAAGCGAGACTTCGCACGCGACGGACAAGGGCACCGCGACGCGGCATCGAGTGCGCACCGCGATTCGCGTGTCCGGAAGTGGGCTCAAATTCGCCAAGCTGGTGCTCGTCAATGCCGAAGGAATGGCTTTCGGCCTGCGGGCGCTGACGCAGGCCGACCGGCTCGTTGTCGCGGATTTGCCCGCCGTACTGACAAACGCGGGGGCCGCTGGGCAGTACACGCTGCGCGCGAACAACCTTGCGGGCGAGGCCACCGCCACGGTGTGGGTGCTCAAGGGTGAGGATGGAGTCTCGCCGAGCGTCGCGTCGGTGGCCGCGGCCGCGGCGTTGCTGCACGGCGATCATGACGCGATGAAATGGGGGCGAATGATCGAGGCCGAGACCGGCCCACTGTCGGCCTCGGTCGACACCATGTACGCCGTCAAGAACGATATCGGCTCGGCGCTCGGCGGTGGCTACATCACAGCCAGCGCCGCCGCTGTCGAGTCGGTGCCTTTCTTCCGCCTCGATAGTCGGACCTACCAAGTGGCGCTCGCCGCGTTGCCGGTGCGCGTTCACATACGGATGATGGTCACCGACAACACGAGTGGCACGCCCATCACCGCCATCCGTTGTATCTCACGCCATGCCGACACCTCCGAGACCAAGCATGACGAGAAGGTGATCAACGGCACCGGCTTTCTGGCCATCAACACCTGGCAGGACTTTACGCTCACCTGTGCCTTTGCCCTCGACGACGACAATCAGTTCATCGAGGCGGATTTCCATGCGGGCGCCACGCTCGCCATCGACTATGTTCGCTTGGTCCCGTTGGACACCTTCACGCCTTGAGGCGCGATCGACGTCTTTGCCGCAGGGTGAGCTCCGCTTGCGGTGGGTTTGAGTCGAGGAGGACCACAGCCATGGCATTACCGATTCAACGGTCGATCGAGTGGCGCATCGGTTTGGTGCGAGGCGCTTGGTGCCTTGGCATCTTGGCTGCGCTGGCGCTGCCCGACTCGGCCCGCGCGTTCACCGTGAGCGGCACGGTCGCCATGCCAGGGGCCGGCAATGTCGGAGGCGCGCTCGTCGAGGTCTGGGCGGTCACGCCTCCGCCCGCCAAGAGCGAGCACACCTACACCGGTTGCTCCGCGCTCAGCGCCGCGGTCACGGGCGCCTATAGCATTCCCTGCGCCGCGACGGTCGGTCGCTATCGGCTGCACGTTCGCCCGGCGCTCAACGCGCCCGCCGACCCCAACACCCCGCGCGTCGATATGGTCTCTTTTGCGCAGGACTGGGTTCTCGACCAGTGGTTTGGGGCAGGGGGCGTCGGGGCCGACACGGCCAGCGGGGTCCCGGTCATCACGCTCGCGGCGGCCGGCGCGGCGACCGTCGGCATCACGCTGCAGCCCGGCTATGGCCTGCGCGGTCGACTGACCTCTGATGCGGGGTTTGCGGTGCCCCTGGCCGGCCTTTGGCTGCAGGCCGAAGATGTAACGTCCGCGACGGCGCTCGCGGATCCCGATCATGCGGGCGTGCGGATCACGGGTCCGACGTTGGCGCCTACCGAGTACTACCAGAGCGTCCCCCCGCCCACCGATCCGGGGGGGTGGTTCTATTTTCGCGGGATCCGCAGCGACGTCGCGTATCGGCTCGTCGTCTATGACCCGTTGGCCGTCTACGATACCTTTGTCTTGAGCGACGGTGTGACGTACGGTAGCCGACCGTCGGCGACGGCGCCCGTCAGCACGCAGGTCACCATGCCGATGGCCATCGACCCCTACGACGCAGCGGCCGCCAACCAGACTCCGGCGACCGGCACGCCGCTTGCGAGCCTGACCGAGACCACCCCGGGGGTATGGGAGACGAGCCTCGCCGTGATCGGACCCGGTGACGTCGACTTCTACTGCCTCGATGCGGCCGACGGTGACCACTTCCAAGTCGCGGCCGTAGCGCCGGTGTACGTCTCTTCGGCGGCCGAGACGCCCTACACCGTGGCGAGTCAGGTCATCATCAATCGCTTCGTCGACCCGGTGCTCGGTCTGTACGACGCCACGCCGACGCAGCTCAAGGTCGACGACGATTCCGGGGCGCGACTCCATGCCGCGCTTCTCGATATGGGCGATCTCGTCGCCGGCCATTACTGTATTGGCGTCAGCACGGGCGGCGACTCGACCTTCACTGGCGTCGGCCAAGTGACGACCCTCGTCAACCGTGCCGGCACGGCCGTGAGCGTGCCGTCGGTCGGGCGCTACCATCTCATGGTGGCGCGCGCCAACCGTCGCCCGTCGTTCCAGGTTCGGGCGAGTGGCACAGCGGCAAAGTTTGATGGCGCCGACTGCACGAGCGCGTTGCCGTGCGGCTTGCCTGCGACCCTCATCAGCTATCCCGTCGGTGCTGCGAGTCCAAAGCTCGCGACCGTCGCCCTACCGCTGCTCGTGGTTAGGGATAGCACCGTCACCCTGACGATCTCGAACGCCGTCGACCCAGACGGCGATCCGTTGAGCTACGAAGTCGTACACGACGATCGGGCTGCGATCCCGGTGACCGACGGGGTGTTTTGTACCCCCGCCACGGTGCCGGCTTGCGATCCGCCGACCTATACCTACACGGCGCAGGGAAACGCCGCGCGGTACAGCCCGCATCGGGTTCTGTTCAAGGTCACCGACACGCCGGTGGCGCCGCCGAGCCTCTACGGCTCACCGTTTCCGGCGGTGCCGTACTCGATGTGGATCGAGGTCACGCTGCAGATCCTGTCGACCAACGCGCCGCCCTCGGTGCCGAAGCTCGCCGGACCGTTCGCCTCCGCGACCTCGGGCGTTGTCTTTACCCAGGAGATTCCCGCCGGCTTCGAGGTGCTCGCGGCCACCGATCCCGAGGGCCAGCCGATCTGGTTGGAGTTGCAGATTCTACCCCACGGCGGGTCGCAGCCCCTCCTCGACGTGCAGCAACCCCAGGTCGTTCCGAGTACCTTGATGATGTTTGCCGGGGCGAGTCTGATCGAGAACGGACGCTATGACGTGCGCGTGCGCGCCTTCGACGGCGAGAGCTACTCGCCATGGTCCACGTCTGCTGACTTTCTCGTGAACCTGGTCAACACGGCCCCCGACCTCTCGTCGTTCGGCGCCCTCGCGAACAACGCGACGGTCAAGGCCGACACGACCGGCACAGTCCCTACGGTCTCGATCAACGTGAGCAACGTCTCTGACCCCGATGGCACGCCGGTGGAGATCGCCTATTGCATGACCACTGACGTGACCTGCGGCGACTGCTCGCCTGACCCGAACGACTGGGACGTGGTGTTGCAGGGCTCGGAGGCGAGCGGTACGTACACGGCGCTCGTCTTGGCGGCTGACCAAGGCCAGAGCTACTGCATCGAGACCGCCAACTGTGATTCGCAGGGTGCATGCAGCACCGTCCAATCCGTACGCTTCTCTGTCGAAGCCGCGCCAGCCGGTCCGAAGGTCGTTCCGCCGTCGCCGATGGCCTACGCCAAGGGGTGCTGCTCGGCCCACGAAGCGAGCCGCGCAGAGACCCTGCTCATGGGCGCGTTGCTGCTCATCGTGTTCGTGCGCCGCCGCCGGGCAGCGCCGCGCTCGTGAGACTCGCAATGCGGAGCTCCTCGTGGACGGCGGTTGGCGTAGCGCCGACGATTTGTGCGTGGATCGCCTTGGCCCCCGTGGTCGCCTGTAGTCCACGCGCTGTCTCCCTCGAGTCGCGTCCCTGTAGCGACGGCAAGTGCACCGCCGGCCTCGTGTGTCGCGCCACCGACAGCATGTGCGTGCGACCGCTCGCCGTCGACTGCGTTAGCGGTCGCAACTGTCCGACGAGCATCCGCGATGGCCAGGGCTGCACGGAGGCGGGCGTCGGCGCTGTGCTCGCGTGTTGTGAGGGCGCGCTCGGGTGTGAGTGTGGTTGCCGCGTCTGTGGCGCGGACGCGCGCTGGTCGGTGTGCTTCGACACGCCGGGCAAGCCGACCTCGCCAGGGTGCACGCTCGGCCTCGTGTCGAGTTGCGCCACGTGCACCGACGACTGTCGAACGACCATCGCCAACGCCCTACCGACGTGCATATCGACCAACGCCGGCTACGCCTGCTCGTACCTCGCGTGTCATGCCGATGCGAAAGATTTGGATGGTGACGTCTCGAACGGTTGCGAGTGCCCGGCCACGGCCGAGGTGTGCGACGGCAAGGATAACGACTGCGACGGTGCAATCGACGAGGTTGGGGCGGCGGGCTGCACGATGTTCTATCGCGACGCGGACGGTGACGGCTTTGGCGCTTCGATGGGCCAGTGTCTATGTGCCCCGGCCGGCGAATATACGGCGACCGTCGGCTACGACTGCGACGACAGCGACGCGCTGCGCTTCCCCGGCGGCCCCGAGCTGTGCGACGGCAAGGACAACAACTGCGACGGGGTTATCCCGCCGTCTGAGGGCGATGGCGACGGTGATGGATACGTGGCGTGTCCAGGTTGGGTGGGCCCCGTCGCGCCGACGGGGAGTATCATGGGCGGTGGCGACTGCATGCCCGCGGTCGCTGGGACGAACCCGAGCGTCGATTGCGCCTTTGGCTGGTACTGGGAGAGCAACGTCTGGGTGACGCATTGTGGTGATGGCTACAAACGCGACCTCGAGGAGTGCGATGACGGCAATGCGTTCGGCGGTGATGGGTGCAGCAGCGCCTGTCTCGTCGAGGGGCCATGGGTCTGCACCAATGCGACGAGCGTGAGTCCGTCGGTGTGTCGCTTCCCTTGCGTTGATGGGCCGGCGACGCTCTCGAATGCTACGCTTGCGCTCACCGCTCACCCGCTCGCGGGCGTCAACGTCGCGGGCGCGACTACGTTGAGTGTGGCTTCGACGGCTGGTTTTGCGCGCGGCGACGAGCTCCTCTTGCTCATCATGACCGATAGCGCCGCCGCCACATGCGATCAGAGCGGCGCGGGGTTGTGGGAACTCAATGTCGTGGTCGAGGTCGTCAACGGGACCACACTCAGTATGGTGCACAAGCTCGTGCACTCCTACAACGCCGCCTTCGCGGCCGCGCAGGCAATTCGCGTGCCTTCGTATCCTTCGCTTACGATTTCGGGCACCGTGACGGCACCGGCGTGGAACTCGGCGACAGGTACGGGCGGCGTGTTCATCGTGCGGGCTAAGACGCTGACGCTTGCGGCTGGGGCTGTTGTTGACATGACGGGCGCCGGGTATCGTGGCGGTACGGTGGGCGTTGCCCCCGAAGGTCCGTTGGGGCGCGTGGTCATCGGGGGCGGCAATGGCGGGGCAGGTGGCGCGAGTTCGTTGACGGCGTGGGGGAATGCGGGCACGCCGGGTGGCGCCGGCATCAATGGCCAGAACGCCTGCGTGACGACTCCCCCCTGCACCACGCTCGGCGAGGGTGGAGGTGGCGGCGGCTCCGGTGGTGGCAATGCCACGGCGGCCCGGGGGGGGTTCTGCGGTGGCGGCGGCGGCGGTGGCGCTGGGCCGGGCACCTGTGGTGGTTCCCAGTATTGTGCCGCCGGTGTCGCGGCACCGGGGGGATGGGGCGCTGGGAGTGGCGGTTCAGGCTGTCCTAATGGATACCAGAACAACATGCAGGGCGGCGGCGGCGGTGGTTGTCCCTATATTTCGTCGGCCGTCTGTCCCGACGTGAATCTTGCCTCTCGCTTGCTCATGGGGTCGGGTGCGGCAGCTGGCGCGAGCGGAGGTTGCGCTTCGCGAATCGACACGAGCGGTGGGGCAGGCGGTGTCGCCAGTGGGGTGGCCGCTTGTGATGGAACCACGACCGCCGCTAGTGGTCTTGGCACCGCGGGTACCGCGGGGGCGGGCGGCGGAGGAGTAGTTGTGTTGTTGGCGGACTCGATTGTAGCTGGCGGGATAGGCCCCATCGTGCGCGCGGGCGGCGGCGCAGGTGGCGATGGTGGCGCCGGCGGAAATGCGCTAACGCCGACGAGTCACTATGAAGGCGAGGGTGGTGGTGGGGGAGGGGGGGGCGCCAAGGGCGCGGCAGGGGGGACCGTCCTGGTCGTGGCCAACGCGATGGGCGGCCTGAGCGATGTCATAGTCGCGGGTGGGGCCGGTGGTTGGGGCGGTGCCGGAGGTACGGGTAGCGGTCGTACAGGATATTCAACCGCGGCAGCCGGTGGGGTGAGGTCGAGTGTGGTCGTCCGGCCGCTGCCAGCGGCGGCCAATGGCTCAAACGGCGTGTGCAACACCAACGATTTCTGCGGCGGCGGCGGCGGCGCAGGGGCCGACGGAGCGAGCGGCGATGTGGGCACGGCCTTTGCGTTTACGCCGAACGTGTCGTCAAGTCCAAGCTGGCCCCACTACGACCCGCAGTTCACTACAGGCCAGCAGCTTTGGTTGACGGCGCTCTCCTGCCCGTGACCCGGCCCTTCGGCACCGCGCGGTCCTGACCCCGATGCGTCGGCGCATGGAATCCAACGGCGTGACGGCAGCCGACCCGCTTGCAGCGCGGCCGCAGCCGCAGCCGCAGCCGCAGCCCGGGCCCGTCTGGCGCCAAGCCCTCGTCCCCCTGCTCGCCGCCTTCTTCATCGCCTTTTGGCTGTCGTACGAGTACCGCGAGCTCATCGACGACGTGAGCTACAAGCCGATTCTGCAAAACACGGTAGCCTACTTCAGCAGCCCCTGGTCGCGCACGCTGCACCACTCGCTGCTCTTCGTGCAGGGCCTCTTCTTCGAGCGCTCGATGGCCAAGGCGATGATGGTGAGCATGCTCCTGCATCTCGCGCTCGGCGCCGTTGCCTGGCGGGCGCTCGTGCCACGTCTCGGCGAGGCCGCGCGTCCCGCCGCGCAACTCGGCATCGCCGCGTTTCTCGTGCACCCGGTGAGTTTGCAGACTGTCGTGCACGTCGCGCAGCGGGCCGAGATCCTCGGGAGCCTCGGCGCGCTCGTGGCGGCGGTCGCGTTCCTCGCGGCGAACGAGGCCTACGCCGCGTCCGCTGCACCCGCCGCCTCGCCCCGGGGTGCGCCAGCCCAGGCGTCATCTAGCGCGCCCTGGAATCGGCCGGCAGAGGGGGCAGCCACGCCGCGACGCCGGCGGGCGTTTGTGGCTCTGCTCGGCCTCGCTGCGCTCTGCACCGTCTTCGCCAAGGAATCGTACGTCCCGGTGGTCGCGTTGTTCCTGCTCGTCTGGCTCGCGCAGCGAGGGATGTTGCGGCGCGCGGCGCTCCTCATCGCGCTGCCCCTCGCGCTCGCGGTAGCCGTGGCGGCGAGCACGAGCGAGTTTTCGAGCCGCGACGTCCACGACCCGTCGCGCTACCTGCGCTCGCGGGCCTTCTTCGCGGCGGTGCGCGACGGGCAGGCGCTCTCACCCGAGCAATCAGTGTTCCTGCCCATTCGTCCGCCTCTCGAGAACGCGGCGCTGCAGGTCGCGCTCGTGCCGTTGCTCGCACGCTTCGTGCTCGCACCGTTTGCCGTGGTCGATGAGGTCGGGCAGTTTCCGTACGGCAAGGCCGTAGACCCACCGCGCTCGGTCTTCTTGGCCCTGGGCCTCATGCTCCTCTTCGCGTTGACGGCGCTTGCCTGGTGGCGGCGCCGGTCGTTCGAGCTCGCCGAATGGGCGCTCGTGCTCTCGCCCCTGGCCGCCTATGCGGTCTTCGTCGTCGTGCCGGTCTACGACCCCCTCATGCTCTATCGTCTCTACGGCCCAGCGTTGTTCTTCTTCGTCCTTACGCTGCCGCTCGTCTGCGCTCGCTTCGTGATGGCCAGCCGGCCCTCGTGGCGGCGGGTCGGCCAGACGCTACCGGGCGCGTTGTTCGTGCTCGTCTTCTTGGCCGGCAGCGCGCGCGCCGTCGAGATGCGCACCAAGGTGACGCAGAGCACGGCGGAGCTCGCCCGCGCGCCCGAAAACTATCGCGTCTATCGCAAGCACGTGCTCGGCCTCGTGACCTCTGGCGTCCGGCCCGTCGACTGCCGTGCCCTGCTCGAGCCGGCCCTCGCGCTCGCCCCGAGCGCAGCGCCAGTCTATGCGGCCTGGGCCTTTTGCCTGCGTGAGCAAGGTGACCTCGCGGGTGCCAAGGACAAGGCGCGCCAGGTTCTGCGCTACGAGGCCTCGGCCGAAGACGTGAGCTTCGCGCTCGGGTATATTCTCGACGGTGGCTTAGTCAACTTCGCGCCAGGCGAGGTGCACCCTCACAACCTGCGCTTCATGGGGGCGGCGCCTGACAACGACGGCCAGGTCGAGCCCCCCGCCGCGCCCGACCGATGGCCCACAACCCATTAGCCGCGCCGCCGATAATCCGCTAAGGTGTATGGGTGGGGGCGCGACGCACGAGGTAGACGATGGATCCGTTGGGCGGCAAGTTCGTTGAGCGGGCTGAGCAGGCGTACAGCAACACCGCCCGCACCCTCGGTGGGGCGGCGATCACGCGCCAAGAGTACGAGCAACTCAAGACCGACTTTACGGGCCTCAACGCGCTCGCCAAGCTGCGCGTGGGTATGAGCCTCGGCGGCGCGCATCCGTCGCTCGTCACGGCGCTCGACGGTGGTGCCGACGGTAAGCCGCAGACCTATTCCTGGTACATGGACCACGGTGGTCGTTGGGACGGTCGGCCCGCGAGCACCGCCGTCGCGTTGGCCAAGAGTCACTGACCGCCGTCGCCTCTCGATACGGCCCGCCCGGCACCCATGACACCGCCTTTCGGTCAGCACCCGATGCTCGACGAGGTGGCGCGAGCGCTCGTGCATGGCCCGGCGGGCACGCTCGAATTCCCGCCGTCCGCGCTCGCGGGCTTTGTGGCGCGGGGGCTCGCGCTCTCGGCCGGCGAGGAGGTCTATGCGCTCGTCGGCGACCTCTTGCGCTTCAGCACGTTCTTGTCGCAGCACCGCGGCTCGCCGAAGGCGGCGCAGGCTCTCGTCACGGCGCTCGAGCCGCTCATCGTTCACTTGGAGGAGCTTGCGGTGCGCGATCGTGCGGGGCTCGGCGGCCCGGCCGACGACTTGCGGGCTCGCTTTGCCGAGCAGCAGCGGGCGCTCGGGGGGACGCGCGGCGCCATGGGAGCCCTCGGCGCCAAGGCGCCCGAGGTTGGCGTGGGCCTGCGACGCAAGCGCTAGGCGGGCTTGGTCAGGAGCGTGGCGAGGCGAATCAGATAGCCGGCGTCGCCCTTGACCTTGAGGCGCGCGATTGCCGCCGCGAGACTCGACTCCCCTTCGAGCAGCCGCCATAGCTCGGCGTCGGTCACGTCGAGGTGCGCTCGCGGTCCCTGGCCGTCGGCAATCGAAACGTTCACCTCGATTCGCTCCCCGGCGTCGTCGACGTAGCCGACTTCAACTGTCCCCGATGCCGCGAGCAGGTCGGCGGCGCTCGCCGGCCGCGGCAGGGCGAGCGGGTTTGCATCGTCGCGGCCCGCCTTCGCCAACCGCTCGTCGAAGAGGCGCAGCACGCGCGGCAGCAGGTCGAGCGCGAGTGTGCGCCAGGCGCTCGTCGAGAGCCGCGCCCGGGCGAGCGGTGCCGAGCCCGGTCCGGCGCGGCTCGCGAGGCCTCGCGCAGTCAGCCCGAGGGTGAAGGTGTCTTTGCCATCGAGCACGATCTCGACCTCGAGCGGCTCAGGCACGACCGGCCAGGTGGGCCGAAGAGCTCGGGCGAGCGCTGGCAGGTAGTCGACGAAGAAGTTGAGCGGCGCGAGCTTCGGGGTCGGGCGCGGCAGTCGCACCGCTAGCGCCACGCGAGAGCGTCCTCGGCGGAGAATTCGGTGAGCAGCTTGTACTGGCCGAAGCGTTCGCTGATCTCAGCCGTGGTCAGGCGGCGGACGCGGTCGAGGCTGAAGTCTTCGACCGCGAACGAGGCGAGGACGCTGCCCATGACCATGGCCTGGCGCAAGGTCTTCGAGTCGAAGGTGCCTTTTTGCGCGAGCAGGCCCATGAGGCCGCCCGCGAACGAGTCGCCCGCGCCTGTCGGGTCGACGACGTGCTCGAGCGGAAAGGCCGGCACGGCGAAGATGCCGTCGGGTGTGAACAACAGGGCGCCGTGCTCACCGCGCTTGACCACCAGGTTTTTCGGCCCGAGCTTGCGGATGAGGATGGCGGCCTTGACGAGGTTCTGCTCGCCCGACAAGAGGCGCGCCTCGCCGTCGTTGATGCATAGGAGGTCCACGCGCTCGAGCGCCTTGTGCAGGCGTGGGCGGTAGCGCTCGCTCTCGATCCAGTAGTTCATCGTGTCGCAGGCGACGAAGCGCGGCGCCTTGATCTGCTCGAGCACGCTGATTTGTAGGTCGGGATCGATGTTGCCGAGAAAGACGAGCTCCGAGTCGCGGTAGTTCGGCGGCAACTCGGGCCGAAACTCCGAGAGCACGTTGAGCTGCGTCTCGAGCGTGTGGGCCACGTTGAGGTTCTGCTCGTAGCGTCCGCGCCAGCGAAACGTCTTGCCCTCGAGCACCGAGACGCCGCTCGTGTCGATATGACGCGAGTGAAAGAAGTCGAGGTGGGCTTTCGGGAAGTCGGCGCCGATGACGCCTACCATGCGCACGTTGCAGAAGTACGACGCTGCCACCGAGACGAAGCTCGCCGAGCCGCCGAGCACGTCGTCGCGTTTGCCGTAGGGTGTTTGCACCGAATCGAAGGCCAATGTTCCAACTGCCAACAAGTTCATCGCTGCTGCTCTCTCTTTGCTGCTGCCGCTCTTAGGGTCCGTCGGCGGCGGCCTCGCCGCCTGGCTTGCCCGCCTCCTGCTCCTCGGCAAATAACGCCAGGATCTTAGGGGACGTGGTGATGGGGTCGAGGTGCGCCTTCGGGTCGAGCTCGAGCCACTTGCTAAAGTAGTCGCGCGCCGCCTGGCGGTCGCCTTGTGCGACGGCGCAGAAGCCCAAGTGGCTCACGAGCACCGTGCGCTCGCCCGGGCTCAAGGTGCGCTCGTCGAGCAGTGCCTCCAACGCTTCACAGGCCTGTTGATACTCGCCCTGCCGATAGAGATCGACGGCCTTGCCGAGACTCAAGCGCGGGGTTGCGCCGGCGCCGCTCGCCGGTGGTGCAGAGGCAACGCGGGCGGCACCTGCGGCGGGGGTACCCGGCGTCGGCTGCGGTTTGGCCTTGGCGTCCTTGCTCGATTGCAGCGCGGTAGGGGGCGATGCCTTGGCCGCGGCGGGCGGGGCAGGGTGGCGCTTCTCGGGTTCGAGCGTTGCGCGGTCGAAGATGGGGATGATCAACTTGTCGCCCACCTTGGGTTCGCCGCCAAGATCGTTGTACTCCTGAATGAACGCCACGCGCTTGCTCGAGCGGAAGTAGCGCCGCGCGATGGTGGCGAGACTCTCGCCCGTGGCCACCGTGTGCTTGATATGAAAGGGCAACAACAGATCGCGGTTGGGCTCGAGGTCGGCCGCGGCCTTGATGCCGTTCTCTTGCATGACCGCCTTATAGCGTTCGTCGGCGCCGAGGAACTTCTTGGCGATGCTGCCGAGCGAGTCGCCGCGCTTGACGCGGTAGAGGAACGAGGCCGGGACGATCAACTTGGTGCCGACCGGCGCTTCCTTGTCGAAGGGTAGTGCGTTGCGCGCGGTCAAATACACGGACTTCCACGACTCACCGTAGTAGGCCCGCGCGACGCCAGCGAGAGTTTCGCCGGCCGCGAGCGTGTGCACGTGATCGCCGGCGTGGGCGGTAGCTGGCACAGCGACGAAGGCGAGCGCGAGTCCAAGTGCGACGAGGGAGCGCCTCATGGCTTGCGCCTCTTGCTCAAGGTGACGCTGAGCTTCTTGGTCTCGCCCGCTTGCACGTCGACGGTGCGCGTTTCGGGCGCGTAGTAGGCGTTGCGGAACTCGAAGGTGTGCGAGCCCTGGGAGACGGCAACCGGCGCGACGAACGGCGTCGTGTCGTGCAGCTCTCCGTCGACGAATACCTCGGCCCACGGCTGCACGTGTACGCGCACGAAGCCGACCTCGCCGCCGAGCTTGAAATAGTCGACCGCGCTCGCGAAGAGCGCAAAGCCGAGGAGCAACGCCGCGTGCGCCGTAATGAGCGGACGCAGCACCGCCACCTTGCCGTCGATGTGGCCGGTGTCGGTAGCGAGCACGCTCTGCGAGTTGAGCTCCTCGGCCCGTACGTAGGTCTTGGCCTCGCTGTCGCTGATGAGCTCGCGGTGGCGCAGGTAGATGAGCAGGCGGCCATTGAAGTTGATGTGGACCTTCTTGGCGACGAACGCCTCGAGGTCGCGCCGCAGGAACTCGGTGCTCTTGTAGCGCCGCTCGGGGCGCTTCTCCATGCACTTGTTGAGGATGCGTGAGAGGCCCCACGGGATATCGGGGAACAGCTTGCGCGGCGGCAAGTGGTCTTCGTTCAAGATGCGCTGCATGACGCTGCGCGTGTCGTCCTCGACGAAGGGCTTCTGCCCGGTGAGCATCTGGTAGAGCACGATGCCGAAGGAGAAGATGTCGGAGCGAAAATCGACCTTCTCGCCCATGATCTGCTCGGGCGACATGTAGGCGGGCGTGCCGAGCGAGGTGCCGGGGCGCGTCAGATCGTCGAAGGACTCGTCGCGGGCGATGCCGAAGTCCATCAACTTGAGCTCGCCTTGCTTGGTGATCATCAGGTTCGACGGCTTGAAGTCGCGATGCACGACGCCGCGAAAGTGTGCGTACTCGAGGGCGCGTGCCGCCTGCAGGCCGATGATGGCCGCGATGTCGGGCGGCAGCCGCTCGACCTTGCCGAGCAGCTCGAAGAGGTCGATCCCCTCGACGAACTCCATCACGATGTACATGGACGTGCCGCGCGTGATGAAGTCGTAGATGTGAACGATGTTCTGGTGGGCGAGCGCCGCGACACATTTCGCCTCGCGCTCGAAGCGCGCGATGAGCGACGAGTCGGTGGCGAGCTCGCTGCGCAACTCCTTGATGGCCACGAGGCGGCCGAGCGACGTCTGCTCGGCCTTGTGGACGACCGCCATCCCGCCCGAGCCGATCTCGGCCAGGATGGTGTAGGGACCGATCTTCTTGCCCTCGGTGCTCATGCTGACGCCACGTTACGCCAACGGGGGGCCTCGATTCAACCCAACGAGGGGTGCTACAGGGGCGCCATGCGAATTTTATACGTTGGCGATGTGGTCGGTCGTCCCGGTCGGCGCGCAGTCGGTGATCTCGTGCCGGGCCTGCGTGACGAGCTCGGGCTCGATCTCGTGGTGGTCAATTGCGAGAACGCGGCCGCGGGCAAGGGCATCACGCCCGATCTCGCGAGTGAGCTGCTCAAGAGCGCCGACCTGCTCACGAGCGGCAACCACGTCTGGCAGTATCGCGCCATCGAGCCCTACCTCGAGCGCGAGACGAAGATCGTCCGACCCGCCAACTACCCGAACGCCCCTGGACGCGGCTCGAGCGTCGTCTCGACCCGCAGCGGTGTGCCGCTCGGCGTGATTCAAGTCGAGGGTCGCGTCTTTATGCGCAACCTCGAGTGTCCGTTCTTGGCCATCGAGCGCGAGCGCGAGAAGCTCGGGCCCGCCGTGCGCTGTGTCCTCGTGGACGTCCACGCCGAGGCGACGAGCGAGAAGCAGGCCATCGCCTGGTACTTCGATGGCAAAGTATCGGCGGTCATCGGCACGCACACGCACGTGCAGACGGCGGACGAGCGTCTCCTGCCCGGTGGTACGGCGTATCTCACCGACGCTGGCATGACCGGGCCCTACGACTCGGTCATCGGCATGGAAGCGAAGGCCTCGATTGACCGCCTCCTGACGCAGCGCCGCTCGGCGCACGAGGTGGCGAATGGTAATGTTTGGCTGTGTGGCGTCGTCATCGAGATCGACGAGGCGAGCGGCCACGCGACGCACGTCGAGCGCCTAAAGCGCGTCGTCGATGAGGGTTAGCCGCGCGCGGCGGTGCGACCGCGAGCTTGGCGGATGGAACCGCTTAGGCGCGACAGAGGCGCGCTAGGCGCTCGCAAATAATCTCCTCGGCCTGCTTCATGATGCGGGTGATGAGCTCGGCCACGCTCGGCACGTCGTGGATGAGGCCTGCCACCATGCCGCAGCTCCAGGCGCCGGCGTCCACGTCCCCATCGACCATGACCTTCGGGTAAATGCCTGCCACCTGCTCGATGATGTCGTTGATGGCGAGGCCATCGCCCTTTTGCTTCTCGATGGCGAGCAGGCGCTCGACCCCGGCGTTGTTGAGCACGCGCTCGGTGTTGCGCAGGCCCCGCATGATGAGCCGCGTGTCGAGCTCGGAGGCGGCGACGATGGCCTGCTTGACCCGGTCGTGCACGGGCGCCTCCTTGGTGGCGATGAAGCGCGTGCCCATGTTGATGCCCTCAGCGCCGAGCGCTAGGGCGGCGACGAGGCTGCGGCCGTCGGCCATGCCGCCCGAGGCGACGAAGGGCACCCTGAGCTCTTCGCCGGCGCGCGGCAGCAAGATGAAGTTGGGCACGTCGTCCTCGCCCGGGTGACCGCCGCACTCAAAGCCGTCGACGCTCACCGCGTCGCAGCCGATGGCCTCGGCCTTTTGGGCGTGGCGCACCGAGGTGCACTTGTGGATGACCTTGACCCCCGCAGCCTTGAGGGCCGGCAGTACTGCCTCGGGATTGCGGCCGGCGGTCTCGACGATCTTCACCCCGCCTTCGATGATGGCGCGCACATACTCGGGGTAGGGCGGCGCCGCGAACGCCGGCAGGAAGGTGAGGTTCACGCCGAACGGCTTGTCGGTCATACCGCGGCAGCGCGTGATCTCCTTGGCGAGCAGCTCGGGAGTTTTCTGCGTCAGCGCCGTGATGATGCCGAGCCCCCCGGCGTTGGAGACCGCCGCAGCGAGCTCGGCGAGGCCGACGAAGTGCATGCCGCCCTGAATGATGGGATGCGTGATGCCGAAGAGGTCGGTGATGCGTGTGCGCATGGCTCGAGCCCTACCATGGGGTGTGATTGACCACCAACCTATCATCGCTGCCTTCGCCGTATGCCTTGCGCTCGGCGGGGAGGGGGGGGGGGCGGCACGACCTGTCGACCTGCTTCGAGCGCGACGCGAAGGTGTCGATTTCGCTTACGGCAGCGCGCTCGTCGGCCCCGTGCTCGCGAGCGCTACGCCGGGCTGACCGACCGACCAACCGACTAGGTTCCAGGTTGAGAAGTCCAAGCCGTCGAAGCCGACGCCGAAGGCGGCGGTGGTGGTCGAACTCGAGCAGCCCCAAGCGGCGGGCACTAGGCCACCCGTGCTGGGGGTCGTGCTGAAGTTGCCGAGGAGGATGAACCGGTAGTCGGTGCCGGGCCACCTACGGTAGAGCGGCATGCAGTCGAGCACCTTCACTGCGCTAATGCTGGCGCCTGCTGAACTGCCTCCCTCCACCAAACAAGGGTTGGACGCCGGCGCAAAAGCAACGACGCCGTTCAAGGTGGTCCCAAACATGCCGTTAAAGGTTACAGCTCCGTCGGGGGCCCCATATAACCCTGCACCCACGCCGAGAATACTGCCCGTGACGCTGATCTGTGCCGGAGCGCTGAACTGCGAGCTATCGAGAAGTGCAGCGTGAGCGGCGTCAGATGGCCCTGCGTACACGATGCTGTCGGACATCGACAGCACAGCACCATCCCCGGCAATCATGCCGAAGACGGTGCTCGAGCTGTTGCCGCTGGCAGCGCGCAGCCGTGAGCCGACCACGTTCACTGTACTCCCCCAAACCGACAAAGCGCTGGCGCCGCCGGGCGCTGTGGAGGGGCTGGCGTTTAGCTCCGCGTGGATGACGACGAGGTCGGCGCCGCTCATGGCCGCGACGGCGTATGAGGTGCCAACGACTCCGGAGCCGCTGGTGACGCTCACGTTGTCGAGCGTGAGGCCTCCGGCGGCGACGGAGATTCCGGTTGAGCCGGTGGCGCCATCACTGGCCACGATCGAGGAATCGCGGACTACGAACAGCTTCGAACAGCCGGTAACCCGCAAGCCGTAGGAGATGTCGGCCACCGGGCCAACGATGCGTACCCCCGACAGTTCGGTCGCGGCCGTGATGCCCTCGGCCACCAGGCCGACGCCGTTATAGGGAATCGAGGTCCCACCAGTGAGCGCGGTCTTGTGAAACGCCGGATCGCGGGTCGCGTCGGCGAAGCTCGCCGGGTCGTAGCCGCCCTTGATTGACACGCCATTCCTCATGAAGACGATACCGTCATAGCTGGCTGCGCCGCCGCGCGCCGCCACCTTGACGAGGGTCTTGCCTGTCTCGACGGCGCGTGCAAGCGCGGTGTTGATGTTGGTGAGCGGCAGGCTCCGGTTGCCCACCTTGCCGGCGTTCGAGCAGAGCGGGTCGGTCGAGGCGCAGTAGACGTAGACCGTGTCGCCGAGTCGGTCGAAGCTCGCCGGCGCGCCGAGCACAGCGCTATATTGGCCGGGCGCGGTGACGTCGGCGCGTACGCGCCAGTAGTAGGTGATGTCCTCGGGCACGACCACCTCGAGCTCGGACGTCGAGGTTGCAAACGGGCTGTCGGTGACCTGATCAGTGAACGCGGCATCGCGGGCCACCTCGACCGTGTAGACTTGCGCCCCGAGCCGCGAGGTCCACAGCAGCAGCACCCGCTCATTCGCGAAGACGCCGCCGACGGGCGAGACGTAGCTTGGGGGTGTCGTATCCACCGTCGTCGCCGTGCGGGTATCGACCACGAAGGGACCGACCTCGACCTGCTCTCCGAGCTGAGTGTCGGCCACGAGGAGGCGTAACCACACCGTCGGATAGTAGTCGGGATCGAGCTGCGCGACGCTCCACGTGAAGGGGTAGACCTGGCCTGGCGTGAGGCCGACGAGGGTGTCGGCACTGAGCGCCTGCGTCCATGTGCTGTAGTCGGTCGAGTACGACGCGAACAACGTGCAACGGTCGCCGTCAGCGTCGGCGGGCACGAGCGATACCTGCACCGGCCCCGTAACCGCGCGTGGCAGGAGCGTTACGTCGAGGGTCGGCGCCGCCGGCAGGTTGCGCACGACGAAGGCCGGCGACACCCCGGGCAACGATACGCCACCGAAGGCATCGACGACGCGAAGACGCAGGCGCGCTCTTTCGGCCCGCAGCGCGGCGCCCAAAGCCGACGCCCACGTGAGGTTTTGCGCCGTGCCGGCGGATGATGTCGCAAGCTCCGCCACCGCACCGCCCGGGAAGCTCGCGCCCACGCCAGCCGTGATCGGCACGGTGACTACGTCGGAGAAGTCGCCTGCGGCGGAAAACTCGAACGAGTGCACGGCGACGCGGTCAGCGGCGGTGTCGGTGACGACGAAGCGCACGACCGTGTTGCCGCGCACCGGGTCGTCGTCGAGGGTTACGTTGTCCACCACCGGCGCGTCGTTGCCGTACGCTACCTCGTCGCTGACGACCGCCGCGCCGGGGCCGAGCTCGTCGCGCGGCGTCAGGCGCAGCGCGAGGCCGCCGACGTAGCCTTGGTGCCCGAGGGCCGCGAGGTCGGCGGCGGCGCTCGTCCATGTGAGGTCCGCGGGGGCGCCCGCCGCGCTCGCTGCGATTCCCTCGGCCCCGGTCACCGCGATCGGGGTGAAGTCGCCTGCGGGGTCCACCCGCACCTCGACCGCGATGCTCACCGCGTTGCTCTCTGCGTCGAGCACGACGACCGGGATCGTGAGAGCGTCGAGGGTGCGGGCGATGGTTCCGAGGCTGAGGCGTGGCGGCTGGTTGACCTTGAGCGAGACGCAGGCGCCGGCGTGGCACGCGAAATCGCTCGGGCAGTCGGCGTCAGTGTCGCAGCGCACCTGCGCGCTAACCGGCACGCTCAAGTCTGTGCCACAGCCTAGGCCCGCGCCCGCTGCGCCTGCCGCGCCGAGTAGCCCCCACGCGATTGTGCCGAGCCGTGTTGTGCCACGCATACTTGCCCCCCTTGGCCCGCGATGCCCTGGATGTACCGACCGTAACTCGGGCCCACGCGGCCCGTCAACGCGACAAAGGCGACAAAGGGGACATTCTACTTTATCCACCGGCCCTGGCAGCACGGGCCTCCGATGAGGGGGGGGGGCGGCACGCGCGGTCCAGGTTGGTGGCACCGACGAGCTTGCCTTGATGTTCGCCCACGTGCGCGCCGGTCGCAGGGGATCTATTGGGCTGTAGCCCCGGCTGCCGCGCCCTAGCGCGGCGCGAACAACTCGAGGCCGGCGAAGAAGTGGCTGATCTCGAACTTGGCCGTCTCCGGGGCGTCCGAGCCGTGCACGGCGTTGTTCTGTATGTTAGCCGCGAAGTCCTTGCGGATGGTGCCCGCCGCGGCCTTGGCCGGGTCGGTCGCGCCCATCAACTCACGGTTCTTGGCGATGGCGTTCTCGCCTTCGAGTACGCTGACGAGCACCGGGCCGCTCACCATGAAGGTGACGAGGTCCTTGAAGAAGGGCCGCTCTTTGTGAACGGCGTAGAACTCGGCGGCCTTGGCCTCCGAGAGCCACAGCATCTTGGCGCCGACGATCTTGAGGCCGGCCTTCTCGAAGCGGGCGAGGATGGCGCCGATGTGGCCCTTGGCCACGGCGTCGGGTTTGACGATGGAGAGCGTACGCTCGATCATGATGCTTCAACTCCTTCAGAGGGCCGTCTCGCGGCCCCATGTGCAAATCCAAATCCAAATCCTGGCACCGCGACCGAGCGCAGTGCCGACGCGCTAGCGCAGCAGTGACTTGAGTGTGGTGCCGAGCTCGGCCGGGGACGGTGCGACCTTGATGCCTGCGGCGAGGAACGCCTTGACCTTCTCGGCCGCCGTGCCCTTGCCGCCGGCGATGATGGCGCCGGCGTGGCCCATGCGCTTGCCCTTCGGCGCGGTCGCGCCCGCGATGAAGCCGGCGATGGGCTTCTTCATGTGCTCCTTGGCCCACGCCGCGGCTTGCTCTTCGGCCGTGCCGCCGATCTCGCCAATCATGATGACCGCGTCGGTGTCCTTGTCGTTGTTGAACAGCTCGAGGCAGTCGATGAAGTTGGTGCCGTTGACGGGATCACCGCCGATGCCGATGCAGGTCGACTGGCCGATGCCGAGGCGCGTCAGTTGCCCGACCGCTTCGTAGGTGAGCGTGCCCGAGCGCGACACGACGCCGACGCGGCCGGCCTTGTGGATGTGGCCGGGCATGATGCCGACCTTGCACAGCCCTGGCGAGATGACGCCGGGGCAGTTCGGCCCGATGAGGCGCGAGGGGTAAGCAGCGAGTGCCCGCTTGACGCGCACCATGTCGTTGACCGGGATGCCTTCGGTGATGGCGATGATGAGCTCGATGCCGGCGTCGGCCGCTTCGAGGATGGCGTCGGCCGCGCCCGCTGGCGGCACGTAGACGACCGAGGTGTTGGCGCCGGCCTTCTGCACGGCCTCGGCCACGGTGTTGAACACCGGCACCTTGTCGTCGAATTTCTGCCCGCCGCGGCCCGGGGTGACGCCCGCGACCACGTGGGTTCCGTACTCCATCATCTGTCGCCCGTGAAAGGCACCGGCCCCGCCGGTGAGGCCTTGAACGACGAGACGCGTGTCTTTTCCGACCAGGACGCTCATGGTGATCTCCTCTTACGCCCGGGCCGCGTGGACGGCCTTCTTGGCCGCGTCCATCATGTCGTCCGCGGGGGTGATTTTCAGACCGCTGTCGGCGAGGACCTTCTTGCCGAGCTCGACGTTCGTGCCCTCGAGGCGCACGATGAGGGGCAGCTTCAAGCCGACCTCGCGCGCCGCGGCGACGACGCCGGTGGCGATGACGTCGCACTTGGCGATGCCACCGAAGATGTTGACCATGACGGCGCGCACTTTCGGATCAGCGAGGATGATCTTGAAGGCCTTGGTGACTTGCTCGGCCGTGGCGCCGCCGCCCACGTCGAGGAAGTTGGCTGGCTCGCCGCCCGCGTGCTTGATGATGTCCATCGTCGCCATGGCGAGGCCGGCGCCGTTGACGAGGCAGCCGATGGTGCCGTCGAGCGCCACGTAGGAGAGCCCGGCGTCGCGCGCCTCGCACTCCTTTGGGTCCTCCTCGCCGATATCGCGCAGCTCCGCGATGTCGTTGTGGCGGAAGGTGGCGTTGTCGTCGAAGTTCATCTTGGCGTCGAGCGCGAGGAGCTTGCCGTCCTTGGTGACGACGAGCGGGTTGATCTCGACGAGCGAGGCGTCGGTCTCGTTGTAGAGCGCGAACAGCTTGGCGAAGAGCGCCTGCCCCTGCTTGGCGAGGTCGCCCTCGAGACCGAGGGCGGCGGCGATGCGGCGGCCATAGAACGGCGAGAAGCCGGTGGCCGGATCGACGCCGAGGCGAAAGAGGCGCTCGGGCGTCTTGCTCGCGACCTCTTCGATGTCCATGCCGCCGTCTTGGCTCGCGATGAAGGTGATGCGCGAGCGCTCGCGGTCGAGGGTCAAGGCGAGGTACATCTCGCGGGCGATGTCGCTCGCAGCCTCGACGAGCACGCGCTTGACGACGCGCCCTTCGGCGCCCGTCTGGTGGGTGACGAGCGTCTTGCCGAGCAGCGCTTCGGCGTGCTTCTTCGCCTCGGCCGGGCTCGCGACGACCTTGACGCCGCGCACGTCGGTGGCGCCCTTGATGGTGCCCTTGCCGCGCCCGCCAGCGTGGATCTGCGCCTTGACGACGACGCGTCCGCCGATCTCGGTGGCGGCGCGCTCGGCCTCGGCCGGATTCGCCGCAGCCTTGCCGTTTGGCACGGCGATGCCGTAGCGGCGGAACAATTCCTTGCCCTGGTACTCGTGAATGTTCACTTGGCCCACCTCCTTCAAAGATGTGACGCGGCACGCCATAGCAGCGCGCGGCGGGCGCTGCAACCACTTGCGCGTGTTTTGCGCGTCGCGGTCGTTGTGGGCCGCTCTTGCCGAGGCGCCCCGCGCTCGCGTAGGTTGGGCATATGAACGATTTCCCCGTCACCCCCGCCGGTCACGAGAAGATGAAGAAGGAGCTGCATCAGCTCAAGACCGTCGAGCGGCGCAAGATTAGTCTCGAGATTGGCGTGGCGCGCGAGCTCGGCGACTTGTCCGAGAACTTCGAATACCACGCGGCCAAGAATCGTCAGGGCATGATCGAGGCGCGGATCCGGGACCTCGAAGACAAGCTCGCGCGCGCCAACGTCATCGACCCGAGCAAGTTCACGGGCGACCGCGTCGTCTTTGGCGCGACAGTGCTGCTCGCCGACGTCGAGACCGGCGCCGAGGTCAAGTATCAGCTCGTCGGCGAGGTCGAGGCCGACGCCGACCATGGTCGCATCTCGGTCACCTCGCCCGTGGCGCGCGCGCTCATCGGCAAAGAGGTGGGCGACGAAGTGCGGATCCCCGGCAAGGGCGGGCCGCGCTTGGTCGAGATCGCCGACGTCTCGTTTGCGTAAGAGCGACCGTTGGCAGCCTCGCATGAGCGCTCCGACGTGCGAGCGATGACGGGCCGTCGAGCGGACGTCGTTGATGTGGCCCGCGCGACGCCCGCGGTCTTCGACCTCGCGGCGCCGGTGAGCGTGCTCAAAGGCGTCGGGCCCGTGCTCGCGGCACGGCTCGCGACGCACGGGCTCGGCACGCTGCGCGAGCTGCTGCTCTGCGTGCCGCGGCGTTACGAAGATCGGCGCGCGACCTTCGCCATCGCCGATCTCGTCCCGGGCGAGCGTGCGTCGCTCGAGGGCGAGGTGCGGCGCGTCAACTACCGCGCCTTTGGTCGCCAGCGCTCGCTCGAGGTCGTGCTCGGCGACGAGTCGGGCGCGGTGTCGCTCGTGTGGTTTCGCGTCCCCGGCAAGAGCTTCGCCGAGCGCTTCGCCGTAGGCTCGCGTTGGCGGGTCGCGGGCCTCGTGGCCGAGTATCGCGGCCGGCGTCAACTCGCCCACCCCGAGGCACGACCGGCGGGCGAGGGCGTCGCGCTCGCCGATGCGCTCGTGCCGGTCTACTCCGAGTTCGAGGGGCTGCCGGCGCCGCGTTTGCGCCAGATCATCGCGAGCGCGCTGCCAGCGGCGGTCGGGTTTGCTGAGACGCTGCCCGCTGAGCTGCGGCAGAAGCACGGCCTGCCATCACTCGCCGAGGCCGTCCTGGCTTTGCACGCGCCCCCGGCCGACGCCGATCTGACGGCGCTCGCCGCGATGCAGAGCCCGTGGCACCTGCGTCTCATCTACGAGGAGCTCCTGCTCCTGCAGCTCGCCGTGTTGCGTCGGCGGGCGCACACGCAGCGCGAGACTGGTCGGGCCGTCGGGCTCGCGTCACCTCTCGCCGCGCAGGCGGCGCGTCTGTTCGCCTTCCCGCTCACCGCCGCACAGCACCGCGTGCTCGCTGAGCTCGCGGCCGACCTCGGCAAAGCCGCACCCATGCAGCGCCTGCTGCAAGGCGATGTCGGCAGCGGCAAGACCGCGGTGGCCTTGGCGGCCGCAGCGGCGGTGGCGAGAGCTGGTGAGCAGGTGGCGATCATGGCGCCGACCGAGCTGCTCGTCGAGCAACACGCGCGCACGGCTCGTGCGGTGCTTGTGCCCGACGGCGTGCGTGTGGCGGTCCTCACCGGCAGCCTGCGCGGCGCCGAGCGGCGGCAGGTCTTGGCCGAGATGGCGAGTGGTGAGGCGCAGGTCGTCATCGGTACGCACGCGCTGCTCGAGCCCGGCGTAGCCTGGCGCTCGTTGCGCCTCGCGGTCATCGACGAGCAGCACCGCTTCGGCGTCGAGCAGCGCGCGGCCCTCGTGGCGCGAGGACGCGAGAGCGGCGGCGGCAGCCCGCACGTGTTGGTGATGACCGCGACACCCATTCCGCGCACGCTCGCGTTGTGTGCGTATGGTGACCTCGACGTGTCGCTCATCGACGAGTTGCCGCCCGGACGCTCAGCCGTGCGTACCGAGGTGTTTCGCGACGCCGAGCGCCGGCAAGTCGGAGCGCGTCTCGTGGCGGCTCTGCGGGCTGGGCGGCAAGCCTACATTGTCTATCCGCTCGTCGAAGAGTCCGACGGCGAGGGTATGGTTGGGGTACGCGACGCCACGCGCGCCGCCGCAGCTCTCGCCAAGGGGACACTCGCTGGCTTTGCCGTTGGCCTCTTGCACGGGCGTTTGTCGCGCGACGAGAAGGAGCACACCATGCGCGCCTTCGCCGCGGGTGAGCTCGCGGCGCTCGTGGCGACGACGGTGGTCGAAGTCGGGATCGACGTGCCCAACGCTACGGTCATGGTGATCGAGCACGCCGAGCGCTTTGGCCTATCGCAGCTGCATCAACTGCGCGGCAGGGTAGGGCGCGGCACACAGTTGAGCGAGTGCCTGTTGCTCGCATCGGCGCAGGCGAGCGACGAGGCCAACGAGCGCTTGGCGACCCTCGAGCGCACGCAGGACGGCTTTCGTGTCGCCGAGGAAGATCTGCGCCTGCGTGGGCCGGGAGATCTCGCCGGCACCCGGCAGTCGGGCATGCCGCTGCTCGGGCTCGCGAACTTGGCGCGCGACGAGAAGTGGCTCCTCGCCGCGCGCGAGGATGCGCGCGAAGTGCTGGCGCGGGACGCGGAGCTGCGTTTGTCCGAGCACGCGGGGCTCGCCGGGCGACTCGCTGCGAGCGTGGCGGCCGCGGGCGTCACGGCGGTCGCAGCGACGATTTGCCCGGCGCCGGTTTTTTGACGGCGATCGACTCTGATGCGACCTTGCCTCGAACAGGGGTCGTGCCTGCGCCGGGCAAGACCAAACGCGTCGAAGCTGCTGGAGGGTGCATGGTCGCAACATCGTCAGATATGAATACGCTCTTGCCGCAGGCTACGAGCCGCGCCGAGGCGCGCGCCGACGAGCGGCGCAACTCGGCCCGCAGCCGCTCCTTCATCCTCGTGCAGCCGCGTGATGGTACGCCCTCGATGTGGGCGAGTGACATCAGCCTCGGGGGCATGCAGTGCCGTACGAACACCACGCGTTGGCCGGGCTCGTATCTCGACCTCTCGTTCACACTGCCCGACACCCGCGAAACCTTCGAGGTGGGCGCGCAGGTGCTCTCGCTCGGCAAGGCTGACGACGGCCAGCTCATGCTCGGTCTGCGCTTCTGCCGCATCCCCGCTGGCGCGCAGATGGCCATCTACCGCTTCCTCGATCGTCGCCGCGCGATGTGGTTCGGCGAGTCGAAGGCGGACGTCGAGGCGCCGGCGCTGCCGCGTCAAGGTCGCTACCTGCCGGCGATCGTCGCCATGCTCGGCAAGCCGAAGCCCTTCGCGCAGCTCCTGTGCGACGCGCAGCGCACCCTTCGCAATACCCAGCGTCAAGCCGCAGCGCGCCGGGCGCCGCCGACCTTTGGCTGGCTCGGCCGACTCAATCGCCTCATGGCGTGGTAGCGTCGCCGTGGGATCACGGCAACCGTGTTCTCGTGGTCTGTGCCAGCACAGCCGCCTTTGACGCGACGCGTCCGCTTTGCTGCATCGAGCTGCCGCGACGCGCACGCGTCAAAGGCCGAGTAGGATTCGCGCTGCCGTGGCTCCGCGATCGCTCGCCCTTTTGTGCCGGTCGCGCCCAGGGTAGAACGTCGGCATGAGCGAGCTGCGTCACGCTACTCCTTTGCCGCAAAACCCCATCGCGCAGCTCTGGCGCGGCGCGGGCTACGTGTTCGAGGCTTTGGGCTTCATTCGCCGCGCGCGCCTGTGGGGGCTCGCCGCGGCCGGCATCGCGGTGAACGTCGTCCTGCTCGCGGTGCTCGTGGGCGGCAGCCTCGCCGTCACCTTGCCGATCCTCGCACAAGCGCAGGCCTGGCTGCTCAATCTGACGACCACCGGTGGTATCCTGCACGGCTTCTTTGTGTTGCTCGGCACCATCCTCACGGTGGCGCTCGTGGTGCTCGTCGTCGCCGCCAATGCGCTCGTGCTCGCGCTGTTCGGCCAGACTCTCGCCGGCCCGTTTCTCGATTTGCTCTCCGAGCGAGTCGAGGAGCTCGAGCGCGGCTTTGCACCGTATCCCTTTGCTGTAGGTCGGCTTCTCTCGGGCATCGTCATCTCGCTCAAGGACCTCGTGGCGAGCCTGCTCTTGCTGCTGCTCGTCAATTTGCCGATTACCCTCATTGGCCTGACCGGCGTCGGCTCGTTGCCTGCCGCTATCGCGAGCTTCTGTTTCTCCGCGTGGCTGCTCGCCCATCAGTTCGTCGGCTTGTCGCTCATCCGGCACCAGGCGAGCTACAGCGTGCGTTGGCGCGTCGTGCGCAAGAGCAAACTCTTGTCGCTCGGCTTTGGCGCGGCGACGATGGCGCTCGTGGTTGTGCCGGGCCTCAACGTGCTGCTTCTGCCGCTCGCGGCGGTCGGCGGCACATTGCTCTACTGCGACCTCGTGACCGCGGGTCGTATTGAAGCGCCGACTCGCGCGGTGCGGTGACCGGTATGGCCACACGCTTCGGTCGCTTCTGGTTGCACGAGCGGGTTGGCATCGGCGGCATGGCCGAGGTCTATCGCGCGACGATCGGCCCCGACCCCGAGACCTATAGCTTCGAGCTCGCCATCAAGCGTTTGCTGCCGCAGCTGCAAAAGGATCCGGCGCAGGTCGACATGTTCGTCACCGAGGCCGACGTGGCGAAGCTCCTGCGTCATCCCAATATCGTGCAGGTCTACGAGGCGGGCACGATCGAGGGCGAGGCCTACATCGCGATGGAGTACATCGTCGGCCATGACCTCGGCAGTCTCATCGAGGGCCTGCGCAAGCGCCGTCTGCGTTTTCCGTCTGATCTCGCCGTCTACGTGGCCATGCACGTGCTGCGCGCTCTCGACTACATCCACGCCGCGAGCTCCGCTTCGGGCGAGCCGCTCGAGATCGTGCACCGCGACGTGACACCTTCGAACATCTATCTAACGAGTCGCGGCGAGGTGAAGCTCGGCGACTTCGGCGTCGCGCGCGTCAAGTTCCTCGAGGGCTTCGACGAAGCGCGCTTCCTCAAGGGCAAGGCCGCCTACATGCCGCCCGAGGTGCTCGGTGGGGCGCCCGTGACGCAAGCGGTCGACCTGTGGAGTCTGTCGGTGACGCTCTACGAGATGCTCACGGCGCGGCGGCTGTTCGAGGGTCAAAGCGAAGAGGACCTGATGGCGGGCCGGGCAAAGCTGCGCATGGTGCCGGTGCGCGACGCCAACCCTGACTTGAGTTCGAAGCTCGCGCGCGTCGTGCAGCGCGCGCTGTCGGTGCGCCCGCGCCGGCGGCCGCGGGAAGCCGCCGAGCTGTATCGTGAGCTCAAGCTGCATATGCTCGGTGAAGGCATCAGCGTCGACGGCCAGGCGTTGGCGCGTTTTGTCGCCGACACCGCGGGCGAGCTCCCGGGTGGGGCGAGCGCGCGGGGCGGGGCCGCAGGCACGGCCGACGGCTTTGCGACGCCTTCCTATCAGGTGCCGCTCAACGTCACGCCGACCCAGCGCTTCGAGATCGTCCGAAGGCGCCGACGACTCGTCGGGCCGCTCGTAGCGCTCGGCGTCGCGGTCGTCGTTGGCGCTGCGGGGTACGTCGTGTTCGGACGCGCTTTTTTGGCTCGGCTGCGTGGGGCGCCCGCGATTGTGGTTACGTCGAGCGGTGACGCCGCGGTGGACTCCGGCGCGGCTCGTGGCGCGAGCGTCGAGCCCGGCCCCGCGTCGGCGGCGGCATCAGGGCCAGCGCCAGGGTCAGCGTCAACGCAGCCGAGCGGCGAGGCGCCAGCGGGGGATGTCGCCCGCGCCCGACCGGCCGTGCCCGACGAGTTCGCGATCGAGTTCTCCGAAGACCTCGGCGCGGATGCTGATCTCGGCCTCGACAGAGGCCCGCCGCGCTACGCCAATCTCATGCGCAAGGCGCGCGGCTTCGCCAAGCACAAGAAGTACGCCGCGGCCGATGACGCCTTTCGCGAGGCGCTCGCTCTGCGGCCGAAGCAGGTGCCGGCGCTGCTCGGTCGCGCCAACGCGCTGCTCGAGCTACGGCGCTACCAGGATGCCGAGCAGATGGCGCGTGGCGCTATTTTGCAGAAGCCCAAGAACGCGCGCGCCTATTTGTTGCTCGGCGACGTGCTCTGGGTGCAAGGCAAGGACGCCATGGCGCGTCAGGCCTATCAGAAGTGCGTCGACCTCGAGCCCCTAGGCAAGCCCGCGCGCACCGCCAAGCGCATCCTGGGCACGCTCTGAGCGGCGCGGGCGACGCGGGCTGCGTGGGCTGCGAGGACGACGCGACAACACAACGCGTGATGGCTTGACACGCCCCGGCTCGCTACTATTCTTTGCATTGGCGCTGCGGGTGCACCGGCGAGCGCCATTGACGCCCCCTTTTCGGGTATGAGGCCTGATGCCGCGCGACTACTATGAAGTTCTAGGGGTGTCCCGCGACGCCGATGACAAAGAAATCAAGCGCGCCTATCGGCGCATGGCGATGGATTTCCATCCCGACCGCAACAAAGACGACGGCGCCGAGGCCAAGTTCAAGGAGGCCTCCGAGGCCTACGAGGTCCTCTCCGACGGCAAGAAGCGATCGATCTACGATCGCGCTGGCTTCGACGGGCTGAGAGGCACCGGCTTCACCGGCTTCTCGGGCGTTGGCGTCGAGGATATCTTCTCGTCGTTCGGTGACATCTTCGGCGACCTGTTTGGCTTTACCCAGCGCCCACGACGCGGCAATGCGCCGCAGCGGGGCGCCGACCTGCGCTACGACATGTCGCTCGCCTTCGAGGAGGCGGTCTTCGGCGTCGAGCACGAGATAGCGCTCGAGCAGCTCTTGCCCTGCGAGCGTTGCCACGGCAGCGGCAGCGCCGAGGGCTCGCAGACCGTGCGCTGTCCCACCTGTCAAGGGCGCGGTCAGATCGTGCACGGTCAGGGGCTCTTCCTCATCAGCACACCGTGTCCCGAGTGCCATGGCGCAGGCCAGCGGCAGACCCACCCTTGCCCCGATTGCCGCGGCGACGGCCGCACGCGCGCCCGCCGCACGGTGACGGTGCGTATCCCTCCGGGCTTCGACGATGGCATGAGCTTGCGCTACGCGGGCGAGGGCGAGCCGGGCGCGCGCGGCGGTCCCCCGGGCGATCTCTACGTGGCGGTGCGCGTCAAGCCGCACAAGTCGCTCAAGCGCGATGGCGATGACCTCATCGCCGAGGTCACGATCTCGATCGCGCAGGCCGCGCTCGGCGACAGCGTGCAGCTCCCCGCCCTCGAGGGCGATGAGACGCTCCCGATCCCCGAGGGTACGCAGCCCGGCGACGTAATCACGCTCAAGCGCAAGGGCACGCCTCGGCTGCGCGGCGGCGGCCGTGGTGACCTGCATGTCATCGTCAAGGTCGCGGTGCCGCGCTCATTGACCGCGCGCCAGAAGGAATTGCTCGAAGAGTTCGCCGAGCTCGCCGAAGCGGCGCCCAAGAAGCGGCGCCTCTTTTCGTGAGGGCGCGCGCCGGCTATTCGACGGCGAACACGAGGTCGTCGTGGTCGTCGAACTCGCCGTCGCTGCATGCGGCGATGTCGCCATAGTAGCGCAGGCTCGCGCGCAGGGCCTGCATGCCACCCATCGCCAGTGTGTAGCTGCCGCGCAAGACCTGCTCGCCTGCGCTCGTCGGGGTGAGGGTCGTGACGTACTGCCAGTCGGGACTTCGAGCGTCGGCGGCCGCAAAGAGGTCGAGGGCGTCGTGCACGCTGTAGGCGAGCAGCGTCACCTCCACGCTCGCATCGCGCCCGGCGCCGAGTGGCGCGCCGTCGCTCGAGGTGATGCGGATGCGCTCGATCGATTCGTCCTCGCCAAAGCGGCCGCTACGCCCGTCGACGCAAGCGTCGAGGGTGTTGGGCGCGTTCTGCTCGGGACCGAGCTCGCCGCGGCCGCGCAGCAGTTCGCCCGAGTCGCAGGTGGCGCTCGTGACGGGGCAGACAGGGACTCGCCAGGACGGGTCGTAGAAGGCCTGTGCGGGGGCGTCGATTCCGCGCACGAGCAGCGTGACCTCGAGAGGAGCGCTCTCGAAAGCGCCGTCGCTCACGACCAGGCCGAAGCGCAGCCGCGTGCCAGAGGCGCTCTCGGGTGCGGCGAAGAACGGCGCCGCCGCGGTGCTGTCGAGCGCCACCGACGGCCCGTCGAGCTGCGTCCAGGCGAAGCTGAGCGGGTCGCCGTCCGGGTCGAAGCTCGCGCTTGCATCGAGGGTGACGAAGGCGCGCGGCAACGCTACTTGCTCGCTCGCGGCGAGTGCTACCGGGGTGTGCGCGGCGTTGGCCGCGATGGCGCCCGCGGAGACCGGGCCGAAGTTGCCGGCCGCGTCGCGAGCGCGCACGAAGACGAGGTGGTGTCCGCTCGACACCCCGGCGAGCGGCAGGCTCGCGCGCACGGCCTCGCTCGGCGCGTTGAAGGCGCCGTCGACGGCGACCATCGGGAGGGCCACGGCGCCGGGCGCCCAGGGTGGCGCGTCGAGATAGAGCTCGGCCGCGACGACGTTCTGTGACGGCTCGACGCCGTTGCTCTTGCTAAAGCGTTTGTCGTCAGCCGTGGCGTCGATGGTCGCCACCGCGCCCGCTGGGCTCGCGGCGATGGTGACGCGCACGTTGACAACCTCGGGCCCGGACGGCAGGGCGTAGGGGGCGCGCGCCACTTTGGCGGCGTAGATGAGCGCGCCCAGGTTCTCGTTGATGACCGTGGGCAGCGACTTGCAGCTTTGGAAGAAGTCGTCGCCGATTTCGAACGTGTAGGCGGGCAGGCCGAGCTCGCCGTAGGCCCAGTCGGTCGTGTCGCCAAAGGCGAGGTACAGCCCGCTCGAGGGCTCGGGCTTGTGGCCGTTGAAGAAGGCAAACTTGCGTCCGAGCGTGCGCAGGTCGTTGGCGTTCGGCGCCGCGCTGCGCGTATGGCCCCAAGGCCACAGCACGAGGCGGCTGTAGGAGTGCAGCGTGATGAGCAGGCCCTCGGTGTCGCGCGGCGCGGGCGTCGTTTCGTCGTCGGGTCGTTGATCCGAAAAGAGCGAGCGCACGAGGGCGTTGAGCGCCGCGGTCTCGGGCTCTGAGGCTGGCGTCTTGCCCGGGTAGGTCTGGCCGCAGCCGTAGGTGTCGTCGCCGCTCCAGCCGAACGAGTTGTTGCGATTCAGGTCGACGCCGATCTGGGCTGTCGGGGCGCAGGCGATGGGGCACGCGCCGTCGAGGGCATTGGCGTTCTTGCGCTGCAGGCAACCGTCCTCGGCGAGCTGGCGGCCGTCCGGGTTGGCGGTTGGGACGACGTACACTTCGTGCTCGTCGAGGATCCATGTGGCATCGGCGTCCTTGCCATAGCCGTCGAGCAGCCAGTCGATAAAGGTCATCGCGAGCTCGGCCGTAGCGAGCTCGCGGGCGTGGATGTTGGCCATCACGAACAGGTGTGGCTTCGGGGCGCTCGTCGTCGAGCTCGCGAGCTTTAGCGCGTAGAGGTCGAAGCCACCGCGGCCCTGCGTTTTGGCCCAGCTGTCGCCGTAGTCGATGAGCGTCGCCAAGTCGGGGTGGGCGGCGACGCGCGCCTTGAGCGCGGCGTAGAGCGCCCGCACGTCGCGATAGCAGGGATAGCCTGAGGGGCTCTTCATCAGGCGCTCGGTGCGCGCCGCGTCGTAGGCGAGCACGAGGCCCTGGGCTGCAAGTGCGGCGGCTTGGCCGAGCGAGAGCTCGAGCACCGCGTAGTCGCCGCTCGGCACGACCTCGTCGATGGCGTAGCTCTGCGCGAGCAGCGACAGCTCTTCGTAGGTTGCGTGGTAGATGCGATAGACGGCGTCGCCGCTCGCCGGGGCTTGCTGTGTGGGCAGGCGCAGCGGTTGCGTCACGGCCTCTACCGGGGGCGTCGGGTTGCCGGCGTGGCAGCCGAGCAGGGTGACCGTAAGAACAAATGTCGCGACGTGAGATAACCAGCGCATCATGATTCAACCCCGAGCGAGGAGGGGCGCACTGTAGCGCAACGCGCGGACGTTGGGTAGGCTCAATCCCCGGCGCGTTGGCCGTCACGGCATCTTGCCGCGCGCGGGCCGACGTGCCACTTTGCGGCGCCTTGCAAGGGAGGAGCTCACTTCGTATGCCGCTGCCGCCGCTGCCCAATCCGACGAGCCTCGTCGAGCGTGTCTTGGGTGGGCTGCGTGCGCTGCTCGTCATCGTCGTCATCGGCAGCACCTTGTTCGCCTGCAACGCCGTGCAAGTGGCGTCAGTCCTGGTCCGCCCATTCTCAGGGCGCCTGTTTCGCGCCATCAATCGCGCGGTCGCGGATTTTTGGTGGGGGCTGTGCGTCACCGTGGCGCGACGGCTCAATCATGTGCGGATTGTCGTCAGCGGCGACGACGTGCCGCCGCGCGAGAACGCGATGGTCGTCGCCAACCATCAAGCGATGTCGGACATCCTGGTCCTGCTCGCCTACGCGCGCAGCAAAGAGCGCTTGGGTGATCTGAAATGGTTCGTCAAGAAGGCGCTCAAGTACGTGCCGGGCATCGGCTGGGGGATGAGCTTTCTCGACTGCCTGTTTGTCGAGCGCACGTGGCTCGCGGACAAGACGTCCATCGAGCGCACCTTCGCGCGGCTCGTTACGCACCGCGTGCCGCTATGGCTCGTCTCGTTCGTCGAGGGGACGCGCCTGACGCCGGCGAAGTTGCAGCGGGCCGTAGAGTACGCACGCTCGGTGCAGATGCAGCCGTTGCGGCATCTGCTCGTGCCGCGCATCAAGGGCTTCGTCGCCTGCGTCGCGGGCCTGCGCTCGCACATCGACGCCGTCTATGACGTAACCATCGCCTACGAGGGCGGTGTGCCGACGCTGTGGCAATACGCGCAGGGCTTCGCGCGGGTGGCGCACGTGCACGTGCGGCGCTATCCGGTGGCGCTCTTGCCGCCGCAGGATGAGCTCGCGACGTGGCTCTTGGCCCGCTTTCGCGACAAAGACGAGCTGCTCGAGCGTTACTATCGCCACGGTGCGTTCGTTTAGACGCGGGGCCGCAAGAGTCGATTGATGGCCAGTCCTTGGGTAGAGCTCGATGTCGATCCCGTGCACGTGGCGCGCGAGCGGCAAAAGGCGCGCGATCTGCGCAAGTCGGCCTGGTGGCAGCGGCGTCTGGCGCGGGGACTGTGCGCCTACTGCGGCGGCATCTTCACGGCCCGCGAGCTGACGATGGATCACGTGGTGCCGGTGGCGCGCGGGGGTCGGAGCAACAAGGGCAACGTTGTCGCGGCGTGCGGCCCCTGCAACGCCAAGAAGAAGTTGCTCACGCCGGTGGAACTCGTGCTCTTTGCCGAGGCGGCGCGACTCGCCGCCGACGGGGCGGATGACGAGTGAGGAGCGCAAGATTCACCACAGACAGTTCGGGTGCAGTCCGCGGATGCTCGGATCGCGAGTCACCAGTGCGGCGCCAAGAAGCTGGCTCTGCGCGATCAGCATTCGATCGAAGGGATCGCTGTGCGCCGCTGGAATGAGGCCTGCTCGGATCGCGTGCTCGGGCCTGATGTCGAGCGTCGCGAACCCCCACCGCGCATGCCACGTGGGATAGCGCTCGAGGTAGTCTTCGCAGCCGCTGAGCTTACCTTTGCGCTGCTTGATGGCGATTTCCCAGAGGGTCGCGGCGCTCACGAGGACGGTATGTTCGGGATTGAGGATGACGTCTTTTGCTCTTGGGCTCAGCGCCGCGTCGTCGCTCATCCACCACAGCAACGCATGTGTGTCGAGCAGAACGATGAGGTTCATCCCCAATTGGCCTCGTCGTCGTCACCAATGGGGCCGGCGATGTCGCCTCGAATGAGGCCCTTGAACGCCCCCGGGCGACGATCGATGTCGGTGCGGATCGGCACGATGCGGGCGAAGTCGCGCCCCGCCTTCGCCACAATCACTTCCTCCCCTGCGTGGGCATGTTCGAGCAGCTTGGAGAAGTGCGTCTTGGCCTCGTGGATATTTGCCCTGTAGACCATATTTTTAGACTAAGTCCAACAACATGGTCATGTCAAGGCGGATGCGTCGCTAGTTCTGCGCCAGCGCCTCGGGAATAGCGAGCCGCGCCGCGCGCGTCGCCGGACCGAGCGCCGCGAGCACCGCGACGCCGATGAGCACGAGGCCGGCCACGGCATAGGCCTCGGGCACGAAGTCGATGTGCATGCGCACGGGCTCGGCGTAGATGCCGCTCGAGTAGGTGATGCCGCTCTGCTCGATGAGGGCGCGCAGCGCGAGGGTTGCGGCGAGGCCGCCGAGCGTCGCGACCGCGGCGAGCACAGCGGCCTCGAGCGCGAAGAGTATGACGATATGACGGCGCAGAAAGCCGAGGCTGCGCAGCGTGCCGATTTCCCGCGTACGCTCGGCTACAGCGCGCAGGAGTGTCGCGAACACCGACATGCCGGCGATGACGATGACGACGATGAGCACGAGGTTGCGGTAGATGTGCAGAAGCTCAATCGAGCGCCGGTAGTAGTCGCCAAACGAAGGATGCTGCACCCAGGTCTGCGCTTCGATGTCGAGGTGGCGCGCTCGCGCCGCGTCCATGAGGGCGGCGGTGAACGCCGCGGCCTCGTGCGGGCGCGCGAGCAAGACGGCGTACATCGTGACGGCCTTCGTATCGAGCAGCTTCTGCGCGAGCGCGAGGGGCAGCTCAATCACCTTGGCGTCGAGGAACGGGATGCCGAACTCGTATAGCCCGCCAATCTCCGGCTCGATGACGTTGACTTGACCGCGCTCCGTGGAGGCCGAGATCTGCACGCGCTGGCGGCGACAGGTGAACGGGCGCTCCTCGGCAATAGGGGCTCCGGTTGAGCCGATAGGGACGCGCCCAACCGGCGTCGTGCAGTCGAGCGCGAGACCGAGGGTGCGTGCGAGCAAGACCGAGTTCGGCGACAGATCGCGCAAGGGGCGGCCGGCGGTCGCGTTCCAGGCCCAGTCTTGCCGCACCAAGGCTACGCCCCGTGGATCTTGCGCCGAGCCTTCGATGAGCACCGATGACTTGCCGGTGCTCGCCGTGCCCCGAAAGAGCAGCTTGCGCGTAAAGGCGGTGACCGCGCTCGCGTGTGCGGTGAGGAAGTCCTCGATGAAGCGCTGGTCGTCGGGCGACAGGGCGTAGCGATACGGATCTTCGCGTGCCGTGCTCGTGTAGGCGCCGTGGCGCTCGATGAGAATGGTGCCGAAGGCGTAGCGCTTGGCGACCTTGGTGGCTTCTTTGGTTGCGATCCCGGAGAGAAAGCCTTCGGCGAAGCCGAGCGCCACGAAGCCCATGAGGATGGCGAGCATGGAGCCTATGCTGTGGCGCCAGTTCTTGCGCACGTTGCGCCACGCGAGGCGCAGGAGCAGTGCGAGGGTGGGCATGGTTCAGCGCACCACGTTGTTGATGTTGAAGAGCGACTCGGGGTGGCGCTCGGAACGCGGCGCGATGAAGTTGAGCACCGTCACGTTGCCGGCGCCAAAGGCGTCGCGGATGCTCATGCGCGAGACGAAGTCATAGCTCGCGGCGCCGAGGCGCACGCGGTTGCCATAGGCGAAGACGGCAGTCTTGAAGACGTCGCCGCTTACCGTGAGGAACTCGGCCTTGAGGCCGAGGTGGCGCCGCTTGGCGACCCAGTAGCGGATGCGCTCGTAGGTCACGTCCGAGCCCTTGGCCACGAGGTCGAGCCGCCAACAGGCCTCGCCGTCGAGTGTCTCTTCACCGGCGATGACGCCGTCGTAGTCGCGCGCATAGTTGGTGCTCGCCACGTCGCCATTGGCGGCCTCGCCGACGAGGCGCTGGCGCGAGGAGATGGAGACGGGCTTCTTGAGCCCGGGCTTGACGAACCACATGGCCCGATCGTTGAGCAGCATGACCTCGCCTTTGAAGCGGGCCGGCGCTGTCGACTCGACGAGCGCGTCTTTGCCGCGCGCTTTGACGAGGAAGCTGCGGCGCGTGACGGTGCCTTCTTCGCTCGACTCGAGCTCGATGGTCCAGGTGATGCCGTCCTCGAGGCCGCCGCGCGCTCGGTCGGCGTCACGCAGGAGGGCGCGGGCGTCGGGGGCGCCGCTTGGCGATGCCGGTGCGGGCGGCGCCGTTGTCGGTGCGGGTGCGGGTGCGGTCGCGGCTGCCGGTGGCGTCCCCGTAGATGGGGCCGCGCCTTCGGTCGCGGTCGTCAACGTCAGGGCAAGTAGAAGTGTGGGGCCATACATCACGGTCATCTCCTCGCGAGCACGTCTAGCCGCTCGTCGCGGCGAGCAGCGTGACGACCCGCGTGCGGGTTTGGCGGCGCACGGCGACCCAGGTGGCGCCGAGCAGCACGAGGGCGATCTCGAGCGCGAGGCCGGCGCTTTGCACGACGGTCGGCTCGAGCCGCAGGCGCACGCGTCCGGGGATGCCGGGCGGCTCGACCAAGATGCCCGTGGCGTTGAAGACGGCGATGGCGCCGAGCGCGACCACGAGACCGGCGCAAAGCGCGAGCGTGGTCAAGATCAAGGTCTCGCGCAGGAACAAGTTGCGCAGCTCGCCGCGCTGAAATCCGAGCGCGCGCAGCGTGCCGAGCTCGCGCGTGCGCTCGAGGACGCTCAGCGTCGTGGCGTTGACCATCGACAGCGCGACGACCGCCATGACCAACAGATCGATAAAGAAGCGCATCGAGTCGAGAAAGGCCATGGTGCCGACGAAGTAGGGGTTGACGCGCTCGTCGTCGAAGCTGTGCGTCGTGACGCGCAGGCCGAGAGCGCGCAGTCGCGCCTCGACGTCGGCCGCGACCGCGTGCGTCTCGCGCACGTCGTGCAGGAACGCGGCGATGTACGTGACGCCGTCGGTCTCGTACAAGCGCTGCAACGTCGGCAGGCTCGCGAGCAGCAGCGTGTCCTCGGTGTCCATCGAGTTGGCCCGCACGACGCTGACCATCTCGGCGTCGACGGCGGAGAACGCCCCGTCGTAGGTCACCGCCGCGAGCTGCACGTTGGCGTCGGCGGCGATCCGGGCCGCGAGGTCGGGCGCCGCGCAATCGGGCGGCGTCGCGACAGCGTTCGGCACCTCGTCATGAACGCGCTGTTTGCCGAGCAGCTTCGCGAGGCCGGCCGCGAGGCTCACGGCGCCGTCGACGGTGGTGTAGCTCGAGAGCTCACGGCCGGCGAGCGGCTGGGCTAGGTCGGGGCAGGCATACTGCACCTCGCGGTGCCGCATGATGCGTTGCTCTTGCGCCAGATCGACGCCGAGGCCGACGAAGGGCACGGCGCGACAGCCGTTGCCGACGAGGCCCATGCCGCGCAGAAACGGCGCTGAGAACTCGACGCGCGGATCAGCGGCGAGCGTGGCTGTGACCGTGTCTTGCTCGGCGCGCGTCAGGCGGTACTCGCCGGGCTTGAGCCAAGCGAGCGCCAGGCCACCCTCGCGAAAGACGGCGACGTGGCCGCCGTGCTGGATGTAGACCGCGTTGGCCCGCAGGAACCGCTCGCCATAGCGAAGGTAGCCACTAAGAACGACGAGCGCCGCGAAGCCAAGCGCGATGGCGAGGCCGGTCGCGAGGTTGCGGCGGCGGTTGCGCGACAAATTGCGCACGGCGAGCTTCCAGGCGCCGCTCACGCGCGGGCCGCTGTGGACGGGGTGTCGACGAGCAACCCGTCGGAGATCTGCACGACGCGACCGACGCGGCGAATGAGCTTCTCGTCATGGGTCGAGAACAAGAAGGTGACGCCGCGTTTCTCGTTGAGCTCGACCATCAGATCGAGGATGTGGTGCGCGGTCGCCGAGTCGAGGTTGGCCGTCGGCTCGTCGGCGAGGACCAAGAGCGGGTGGGTCACGAGGGCGCGGGCGATGGCGACCCGCTGGCGCTGCCCGCCTGAGAGGCGGTCGGGCAAGTGGTGCGCAAAGCCGGCGATGCCCACATCCTCGAGGGCCTGCTGCACGCGTGCGGCGCGTTCGCTCGTCGAGACGTGGCCGTGCAAGAGCAGCGGCAGCTCGATGTTCTCGCGCGCGTCGAGCACGGGCACGAGATTGAACGACTGAAAGATGAAGCCAATCTTGCGGTTGCGCAGCCGACTCCTCTCGTCGTCGCTGAGCGTGGCCACGTCCGTCCCCTCGACGAGCACAACGCCGCGGTCGGGCTCGTCGATGCAGCCAACCAAGTGCAACAGCGTGCTCTTGCCGGCACCCGAAGGCCCGACGATGGCGGTGAACTCGCCCTTGTGCAGGTCGAGCGTCACGCCGCGCAGGGCCGGTACTGTGGTCTCGCCCAAGCGGTACGTCTTGTGCACGGCGTCGAGGCGGATGAAGGCATTCGGCATCGGATCCTCGCTTGCTTTACCAGGTGTGGGTGGCGCCGAGCACGAGCGCGCCGCGCGCTTGGCGCGACAGCTCAGCCCAGGCGCGGCCGTGCGGCGCGGTGGCTGAGACGAAGACGATGGTCGCGTCCGAGGCCGCGAGGTTGGCGTTGACGAACATGGCGCCTGAGCCGTCGGTCACCGAGTAAAGGTAGCGCAGCTCCGCCGACAGGCGCTTCGTGGGGGGCAGGTCGGGCAGGTGCAGCGAGAGGTAGACGAGGCGCTGGCCGAGGAACTCGAGGCCGGGCAGGGCGTAGGGCGGCGGCTGCGGCGCGCCACTTCCCAATCCGCCAAAATAGGGCGCGGCCGGTGCGGCCTGCATCTTGGCCGCGAGCTCGAGCTCGGTGCGCGAGTAGCCGTCTTCGTCGTAGACGGCCTCGACGCGCACGATGTCGCCGCGTTCGAAGTCGTAACGCAGGCCGACGACGGCGCGCGTGCGCAGGCGGTCGTCGTGCAGGCGTGCCTGCTCGTAGTTCGTGCGGCCACCGCCGAGATCGACCGGATACCAGACGTGCGCGGCATTGCCGTGACTCGCATCGGCGTACGCGGACAGACCCCCGGCGAGCGGCAGCGTGGCATACTCGCCGAACCAAGTGCGCGACGAGCGCGCGGCGCCCACGGTCAGCCCGACATTCGCAGCGCCGCCCGCCGCGGCGTACTCGACCTTGAGCTGCCCCTTCGGCTCAAACGGCTCCCCGGCGACGAAGCGCTCGCCGTTGTCGGCGACCTCGGCGAGCACGACGGCGCTCCAGGCGCGGCCGAGCGAGAGGTTGACGCGCGCTAGATCCTTGCCGACGACGCGATACAGCGGGTCACGCAAGAAGCCGCTCTCGTGAAAGATGCGGTTCGAGGGGCTCGCGAGCTCGGCGGGACCCCATTGAAAGTTCTGCCGCCCGTAGGAGACGCTCACTGCGTCGTCGAGGCGCCACGTGCCATAGAGGTCGAGCCATTCGAGCTCGGCGTTGCTCACCTGGCGTTTCCAGGCGCCGTCGAGTTTTGCGCGCCCGACCGAGGCCACGAGTCTTGGGCGCGCCACGAACGACAGCATTGAGCCGTACTCGAGCCGCAGATCCGGTCGCAGCTCGCTCTCGCCGAAGGCTTGCGGCAGCGCGAGCGCCGTGTTGCGTGGATTGACCGCGGTGTCGCGGGGCACGAGGCCGCGTACGGCCGAGAGCCATGCGACTTGGCCGTGAGCTGCGAAGCGCGGCTCATCGGTGGCGGGTGGAGGATCCGCTGCGTCGTCGCTTGCCGGCTCTGTCCCGGGGACTGCGAGGCCAAGGAGCGCAGCGAGGACTAAGTAGGAGGTCGACACGGGCCGAGTATTGCCGGAACAGGCGTCGGGTCAAGACCGTGCTTGCAGCCCGGCAGGTAAGGCCGCCCCAGAGCGTTACTGCGCCGCACCCGTGACGGACATGGCCGCGACGAACGCCTCGTACTTCGATTGAATGCGACTCACGTAGTCGACCGGCTCGCGCCCGCGACAGTAGCCAAAGCGCGCCTTGTGGAAGTATTGCGGCTTCTCGAGCAGCACCATGGCCTTCTCGACGTTGCCGAACCAGCGATCGGCGTTCCAGCCCTTCTTGGCAGAGAGACGCCGCGCGTCGCGCACGTGCTCGAAGCCGGCGTTGTACGAGGCGAGCGCGAAGCGCACCCGCTGCTCGGTGTCGATGCCCGGCTCGAAGCGCTCGATGAGGGCCGCCATGTACTTCACGCCGCCGGCGATGTTCTGCTCGGGGTCCCAGGCGTTGCGTACGCCGAGCTCGCGCGCCGTGCGCGGCATGAGCTGCAATAGGCCCGCGGCGCCGACCCAGCTCTTGGCCTTCGGATCGAAGCGCGACTCTTGGTACATCTGCGCGAGTACGAGTCGCCAGTCGACGTCGTAGCGCTGGCCGTATTTCTTGGCGAACTCGTCCCATTCGCAGATGCGCCCCGAGCGCGTGGCGCTCTCGGCGGCGACCTCCTTCATGCGCTTCGGATCGGCGAAGTACTTGGCTTGCAGCGCGCGGCCGACTTCGCCCTTGGCGTCGCGCTCGACGAACTTGTCGAGCCGGTCGCGCAAGGCCGGTGAGTCGGCGCGCACGGCATAGGCGAGGGGCGCGTGGCGATTCAGGACGAGCGTGCCCTGCACGTCGTCGCGCCACGTGAGCTCGGCCGCGAGGAGGATGGAGTTGCAGACGGTGAGCGGAAGCTTGCCCTTTGCGACCTCGTCGATGAGGTGCTCGGTCTCCATGTCTTCGGGGGCCCAGGCGATCTTGAGCGTGGGGACTTGCGCCTGCAAAGCCTTGAGCCCATCGAGATACGCCGAGCTTTGCCGCACGTACACGGTCTTGCCGGCGAGCTCGGCCACGCTCGTAATCGGTGTCGCGCCTTTGGGCTGTACGAGAACTTGATCGGCGAAGATGAACGGGGTGGTGGTGAGCAGGTCGTCGGTCGCGCTGCCGGCGACGGTGGCGAGCGGTGCGATGTCGGCCAGGCCGTGCCTCACCATGTCGATGAGGTCGGCGGGTTTGTCGGGTACGACGATTTGCAGGCGTACGCCGAGCCGGCCGGCGAAGAGGCGGGCGAGCTCGTATTGAAAGCCCATCTCGCGCCCGCGATAGATGAAGTACGACGCCGCGTTGTTGAGCATGGCGACGCGTACGACGTGGCGTTTCTTCATCTCGTCGAGATCGCCCTTGGCGACGTTGCCCTGATGCGAAGTGAGCGTCAGCTCGAAGACGAAGTTGTCGACCGCGGCGAGCAGGTCGTTCGATCCTTTCGCTACGGCAAAGTGAACGTCGAGCGGTTGACCTTGCGGCGTTGCGCGCACGCCCGCCTCGTCGGCGTAGGGCTGCCAGAGATCCGCTTCGACGACGAGCGCGTCGAGCTCGGCGGAGTGTAGCTTGGCGAGCAGGGCGTCGAGCTCGTCGCTGCCGGCGCCTTCGACGATGAGCGCCGGCTTGCGGCCGCATGCCGTCTGCACCGCGGCGGTGGCGCCCGACATCGGTAGGACCCCTACCTTCGCGCCGGCGAGGCTCGCGAGACGTGTCGGTGCGCGACCCTTCTTCGGCTCGAGCGTGACGAGCACGAGGTCCGTGTGCCGCAACGGCTTGCTCGCCACAGCCTCGCCCGTGACGGTGAGGCCATCGGCGATGAGGTCCGCCTTGCCCGCAAGGAGGGTCGGCAGCAGCTCGGCGCGGCCGGCGAGTGTGATAAAGCGCAGGCGCAACCCGAGGGTGTCGGCGAGACGCTGCGCGGCCTCGCGATCCGGCGTGCCGGCGGTGGCGGCGCGCAGGGCCTCGGGGTCGCTCTCGACGACGAGCGCGCGCAGCTCGCCCGCGGCGCGCATGGCCGCGAGGTCGCGCGGTGCAGCGGGCTCGTCGGCGGCTCGGGTGACAGCGGGCTCGGTGTTCTCGACCTCGCTTGCGCCCGGCGCGGCCGTGGCATCGCCCGCCGCCGTCGCAGGCGCGGCTGACGCGGCCGGCGACGGGGCAGCGGCCGGCCCAGCTTCGGGCGTGGGGTGGGTGCGGCAGGCGCAAAGCACAGCGAACAGCAGCAAGGAGTGTCGCATAGGGTCTACGATAGTCGAGTCGGCACGGCTTGCCTATCGGTCTCGTGACGTGGCTCGGCCCGCAGGCTACGTGCGCACGGACTGATAGAGCGCGAGGTGTCGCGCCGCCCCGACGTGGTCCCCGGTCTCCTCGAGCAAGGCGGCGAGGTTGTAGTGTGCGTCGGCGAAGTTGGCGTCGTGCTCGAGCGCGGCGCGATACTCGGCGAGCGCGCTCGTGTGGTCGCCGAGGTCATGCAGCGTGACCGCCAGGTTGAAGTGCGCCACCGGGTGGGCGGGCGCGAGGCGGATCGCTTGGCGCAGGTAGGCGGCGGCGCGCGAGAGCTCCCCCGCCGCCGAGCACAAGCGACCAATGTTGATATGCGCTTCAACGTGCTCGGGGTCGCGCTCGAGGGCGTGCAGGTATGCCTTGTAGGCGCGGTGCGGCTCGCTATCTTCGAGCGCCATGCCGAGGTCGAACCAGCGCTCAGCCGTGACCGGCTCGTCGGCGGCAAGCGGGACGGCCGCGCGGGTGTCGTCGAGCGCAGCGCCGGGCGAGACCATGTCTAGGGCGGTGCGTGTGGCCGCCGGCTTCGCCAGGCCTTCATCCTCGTCGTCGCCATCCGCGTCGTCGTCGTGGAGCGTGGCATCGAAGCGCAGGTGTTGCTGGCCGCTCTCCGGCTCCCAGGTACCGTGGTGATCGCTCGCGAGCAGGCGACCGCCCTCGGCGAAGACCTGAACACCGGTGAGGGGTTGATCGCCGCGGATCTGTTCTTTGAGCAGACCGAGGGCCCGTTTGACCCGGCGCGCCGACAGGCCGTTCGTCATCAGGCGGTTGGCCATGCGCAGCAGCAACAGATCGCGAAAGTCGAAGCGCAGCTCGTTCTTGGCGGCAGAGGGTTTCGTCGCCGGGCTAGCGCCCACGTTCGCTCGATCGGCCTTCGGCGCCGGTGCGCCGCCGCTCACGATCCCGGCGCGCGCGAGCGCGCGTACCCGCTGCGCGGGCATCTTGAGCATGCGCGCCACCTCGCGCGTTCCGTAGCCGGCCACCATGGCTTGCCTCCCTACACCGTCTGCCTGCGTCGGTCGAGATGGGTGAAAGGTCTGGTAGCACTGGGGGGTTGTTGGGTACTATCCTTGAGGTAGCCGTCCAAGGAGTGACCGTCATCGACACTGCAATCGCTAAGCCGCGTATCCTCGTCGTCGACGACGATGCCGCGAATGTGCGCCTCGTCATCGAGACGCTCGACGGTGCCGGCTACGATATCGAGACGGCGAGCGACGGCGTGCAAGGGCTCGAGCTCGTGCGGGCGCGGGCTCCCGATCTGTTGATCCTCGACGTCATGATGCCGAAGATGAATGGGCTCGAGGTCTGTCGCATCGTCAAGTCGATGTCGACCGAATCTTTCATCCCGATCATCTTGGTCACCATCCAGGGCGACATTGAGTCGAAGGTCACGGGGCTCAAGCTCGGGGCCGATGATTATCTCGCCAAGCCCTACAACCCGCTCGAGCTGCGGGCGCGCGTGGCCTCGATGCTGCGCATCAAGGTGCTGCAAGACAAGATCATCGCCAAGCGCAAAGAGCTCGAGGCGCTGTCGATTACGGACGACTTGACGGGCCTCTATAATCACCGCGCCTTGCAGCAGCGCCTCAAAGATGAGTTCTTGCGCGCCCAGCGCTACAACGAGCCCCTCTCGACGTTGATGATCGATATCGATCACTTCAAAGCCGTCAACGACGACCACGGGCATCTGTTCGGCGACTATGTCCTAGCCCAGCTCGCCAAGGTGTTCCTCGCAAACTTGCGCGAGATCGACATCTGCGCGCGCTATGGCGGCGAGGAGTTCATGATCATCCTGCCGCAGACCCACTTCTCGGGCTCGCTCACCGTCGCCGACCGTATCTGGCGCGCCGCGGCCGCGCACGATTTTCGCGACGGCCGCGACGAGACCCGCATCACCATCTCGATCGGTATCTCTTTCTTCCCGAACCGTACCGTAGGCAGTGTCGAGCAGCTCGTGGCTTGCGCCGACCAGGCGTTGTACCAGGCCAAGCGTGAAGGGAGAAATCGGATCTGTCTACATCAGCTGCAGAGCTACATGTACCGCCCCGAGCGGGGCCTCGAGACGGCCAAAGGCTAGACGCGCCCTTCGCGGAAAAGAGGAGTCACGGCGTGGTGTCGACAATCCTCATAGTAGACGACAGTGAGGTTTCGCGCAGCTCCATTCGGCGCGCGCTCGAGTACGCCGGCCTCGAGGTGCAGGTGCTCGAGGCGTCCGACGGCGCCGAGGCCTTGCCAGTAGCCCTCTCGGGGCGCGTCGACATCGTCGTGAGCGACGTGGTGATGCCGAAGCTCGATGGCATCGAGCTATTGCGGGCGATTCGCGCTCAGCGCGACGCCGAGAGCCTTCCCGTCATCCTCGTCACATCACTCGGCGATGGTGACACGCGCTCGCAGAGCTTCGAGGCCGGGGCGAGCGACTACATCAACAAGCCGTTCTCGCCGGCCGAACTCGTCAATCGCGTGCAGGTGCAGCTGCGGCTGTTGCGCCTGCAAGAAGAACTGCGTCGCTCGAGCGAGCGCTATCGCGTACTAGGCTCGCACGATGAGCTGACGGGCCTCGCCAACCGGCGTCATTTCTTCGAGCTGGCGCGGCGCGAGATGGCGCGCTCGCGACGCCATCGCTTCTCGATGTCGGTCGCCATCGCCGACATCGATAGCTTTCGCGAGGTCAACACCCGCGTCGGTTATCTCGTGGGCGACGCCATTATCACCGAGATCGGTATGGTGCTCGGCAAGCACCTGCGCACGACCGACGTCTTGTCTCGACTCGGTGGCGAGAAGTTCGCGGCGCTGTTGCCGCAAACCGACACCAGCGACGCGCGCGCGGTCTCGGATCGGATGGTGCAGGCCGTGCACGCGCACGCCTTCCCGAATCATGCGACGGGCGGACTCACTCTGTCGGTAGGTGCCGCGACCTACCCGTCGGGCGGTCTCGAGTCGGTCGACGAGCTCGTCAATGCGGCCGAGGCCAGCCTCGATCGCGCCAAGAGCCAAGGAGGGGGCGTCGCTGAGCTGTGGGTCGGCAGCCCCGACGCGCTCGGTCGCGGGCGGGCCACGGCCCGAGAGGCCGGGGCGATCATGCGCGGTGGCGGCGACGACGCTGTCGACGAGTCCAACGCCACCGAGGCCGGCGAGGGCGACCCTCCCGACGACGACGCGGCCGCGGTCGATGAGAAAACGGCACGATGATTGGCACCGTCGGGCTCGTGCTCAAGCCGGGGGTCGCCGAGGCGGTCACGGCCATGCGACAGGCGGTAGAGCTCGCGCCGAGCGCCCGGTTCGTCGTGGAGCGGGGCGGGCATCACGCGCTCGCGGATATCCCGGCGCGCGTCGAGCCGGTCGACCGTGAGGTCTTCGAGCGCGAGGTTGATCTCGTCTTGGTGCTCGGTGGTGACGGCACCCTCATTCACGCCGCGGCCCTACTGCAAGAACGTGTGGTGCCGATCCTCGGCATCAACTTGGGACGCATCGGGTTCCTTACTGAGGTGCCGCGCAGTGAGCTCGCCCGGGTGTTCCCGAGGGCGCTCGCTGGCGAGCTCAGCTACACTGAGCGTATGCGGATCGAGGCCGAGGTGTGGCGCGGCGGCGAGCGCGCGTTGCGTACGCGCATCTTGAACGAGGTCGCCGTCTCGCAGCTCGCCCTCGCGCGCATCGCCTCCTATCGCGTCGTGCTCGGCGACGAGCTCGTCACTGTGATTCGCGGCGACGGCGTCATCATCGCTACGCCGACGGGCTCCACCGCCTACTCGATGGCCGCGGGCGGCTCGATTGTCGAGCCGCAGCTCGAGGCCTTGGTTGTCCAGCCGATCTGCCCCCACGCCCTCTCACAGCGCGGGCTAGTCCTGGCGCCGACGCGCGAGATTCGGGTGTCGCTAGACTCCGACCACGTGGTGTATGTGAGCTTCGACGGACAGGCCGGCCAGGAGTTCCGCTTCGGCGACACCTTGGTGTTGCGCCGCTCACCCGTGCCGACGCGGCTGCTGCGGGTCACAGGTCATAGTCACTTCGAGACCCTGCGCACAAAGCTGCGCTGGGGTCAGGGCCTCGAGTAGCGACGCGCCTGCGTCGAGGGCCGAGCTCGGCGTCAAGCCGAGCGGACGTCACGGCCCACGCACCGGCCACACACGGTGCACGCCGGTCTTGTCGGCGCTGCCGAGCACGCCGCTGCCGGTGCCTGTCGTGGCCCCGAACGTGTGCGCCCACGCGGGCGGGTCGCTCGCGAGCGAGGTAGACGTCCAGTAGATGTTGGCGACGTTGGTGAAACCCTGGCCGACGGCCATCAGCCAAGTGGCGAGGTCTGCGGCGGCGGCGTTGTCGAGGGTCTGCAGCTCATGGACGTTGGGCAGCCGCCAGTCGGTCGCGCCCAAGTAGCTCTCGGCGTTGAGCTTGGCCACGTAGTCGAGCGCGTGCTGCCAGGTCACCTCGCCGTCGTCGAGCGTGACGTCGGTGTCCCAGCCGGCGTTGCGCGTCGGCATGAGGTTGGCGTCGGCGCCCCAGGTGAGCCCGGTGAGCGCGTCGGTGATGCCCTGGCTCACGACGGCAAAGCGCGTCGCTGGCCAGGCGATGCCGCGCAGCAAGGCGCCGTCGTCGCCCGCGCCAAAGCTCACAGTCTGTCCGGTGCGCGCGAGCGGCAGGTAGCCCGTGGTGCCGCGCACGGCGAGCGCATCGTGCGGCACGGTCTTGGGCGCCGTGCCGGTGTTGCCCGAGTCGAAGTCGGCGAGCCAGGCCGAGGCGGTGTCGGCGCCGTAGGTGGTCGACGACCACAAGGCGACGCAGGCGAAGGCAAACGGATGCCCGGCCGGCAGGGCGCAGGTGGCGTAGCCGTAGTCGATGAGGCTGCCGAGCTCTCTCTTGTTGGGCAGGCGCCAGTCGTTGTGGCCGCAGTCGGTTAGGGCGGCGAGCGTGGTGAACACGCCGGACCAGGTGCCTGCGCCGATCGAGCTGCCAGCCCACATGAGCCCCGTGAGGTTGTCCGTCACGCAGGTGGCTTCGGCACCCCTGCCGACCACGAAGCGCGGCGATGGCCAGGCCACGCCACGGCGCAACGCACCGTCGTCTCGGGCTAGGGGGTTGGCGTCGTAGGACGCGCGTTGGCCGCTTTGCGCCAATGCAGCCGCGGCGCCGGGCCAAGGGCTTACGGTCACCGTGTAGACGACGCGCGACCCGTCGTCGGCGACGACGGTGTACAAGACGGGTGTCGTGAAGGTGTTGCTGGTCACGCCGCTCGCTTGGACTGCACCCCCGACCCGCACGCTCGCGCGCGTGGTCGTGAACGTGGCGACGAGCGCGCCGAGTGCGGTGCCTGGTGGTACGACGAGCTTGATCGTGCGCAGGGCCTCGTCGATAGTCGCCGGCAGGGATGGGGCGGGGCCGGACAGGTCGAAGCTCGCGAACGCGTGATCGGTGATGGGACTCGGCGTCACCGTGACCACGTACGGCGCCGTGCTCGTGTCGGCGGCGACGACCGTGTAGGTGACGGGACCGGCAAAGTTCTGGGTCGTCGTGCCGCTCACCTGTGTGGCGCCGCCCACGGTGACCGCGGCGCCGGTGGTCGAAAACGTCGCGATGAGGGTCGTCACGTCGGTGCCAAAAGGAACCGTGAGCGCGATGAGCTTTTGCGTCTCATCGATCTTGGCTGTCACACCGAGGAGTGGGTCGGCGAAGGCGAAGCTCACGAAGGCCTTGGCTGGGTTTGCTGCCACCGTGACCGTCACGGTGTAGTCTGCGGTCGAGCCGTTACCGGCGACCGCGGTGTACACGACCGCGCCTGTAAAGTTCTGGGGCGTGGTGCCGCTTATCTGCACGGTAGTGCCGACCTTGACCGATGGACCCGTCGCCGAGAAGGTCGGTACGAGCGCGGTTACGTTGGTGCCAAACGGAACGATGCAGCTGACGGTCTTGGCTGCCTCGTTGATCGTGGCCGTCGCGTTGACGCTCTGAAATGCGAAGCGGGTGAGTTGCTTGGACGTGACGAGCGCGAGGGTCACTATGACCACATAGTCGATGCTCGAGCCGTCCAGGCCGACAACCGTGTACGTCAGGGGCGTGGTGAAGTTGTTGACCGTGGTACCTGTCGTTTGTGGGACGGCGGCAATACGGACGCTCGTGCCTGTGAAGGCAAACGTGGCCACGAGCGACGTGACGTTCGTGCCGTAGGGGACAGTGATCTTGACGGTCTTGGTCGTCTCGTTGACGGTGCCCATGACGGTCGGTGTCACGAAGGCAAAAGATACGATTGCCTTCGGGCTCTCGGGTGCGATGGCCACGGTGACCACGTAGCTTGCCGTCGAGCCGTCCGCGGCGGTCACAACGAACGTGACCGGCAATGAAAAGTCGTTGGCTGTGTCGCCGCTGATCTGTGTGGTGTTGCCGACCTTGACGCTCACGCCGGTGGTTGTAAACGTCGCTACGAGGGCCCACAGGCGTGTGCCATACGGCACCGTCACCGTGACCGATGCAGCGCCGACGTCGCCGTACGCCGCCGGGCTGACGATGGCGAAGCCGGTGAGGGCCTTGGCGCTCGAGAGCGTGTCGCCGCCGGAGTCAAGCGGTCCGCTCACGTTGCCAGTGCCGCAGGCCGCGTGCATGAGGCCTGCCGTCGAGAGGCCGACGGTCGCCACCACGAGACGGCCAAACGAGATGCGCATTCGCGCGCGCCGCTGCTTCACAAGCCACTCCTCGACCAGACGGGGCGCTCAGCATAGCCCAAGCTCGCGTTCGCGCCCAGTCTGATTCGCGGCAAGCGGCGGCGCTACACCCGTGGCCGCCGCGGCTTGCGCGCGCGCCGGGCGCGGACGCGTCGCATCGCCGACTGGCATTCGGGGCAGTCGTCGGCGAACACCTCCATCAGCGCCACGTGCCGCGGGTCGCGCGGGTCGAAGGGCTCGGTGACGAGCTGGCCGAGCGCGTTGGCGAAGCCAATGAGCCCGCGATCGCGGGCGCCGCTCACGAGGCCACCTCCGCGCTCTCGGCGTTGCGCTTGTCGAGGAAGGTGATGCCGTCGGCCACGATCTCGGTCATGTAGCGATCCTTGCCTTCGGTGTCTTGCCACTTGCGGGTCTTTAGCCGCCCTTCGACCCAGATCCGCCGGCCCTTGTTGAGGTACTGCGCGGCGAGCTCCGCCGTCTTGCCGAACGAGACGATGCGATGCCATTGCGTGTCCTCGACCCGCTCGCCCGTAGTCTTATCGTTCCACGATTCTGTCGTGGCCATGCGGAACGTGGTGAGCGGCTTGCCCGATTCGAGCTGCTTGGTCTCCGGATCGTTGCCGAGGTTGCCGACCAAGAACACGCGGTTGATGCTTCCCATGATGAGTCCTTCTCCCTTGGCTCCAGCGCGTGGAGCCTCCTGACGGCTCGGTATTGAGCCGCGGGCGAGGGCTAGTGCATGGGCTGTGCCGCGCTGCGCAGGCGCGGACGGTTCTCTCTGTCGACAGCGCGCCGCGGCCGTGTTGCAGCTTGCGACACGAATTCTGCGTACCCCCTCTTCGGTCGACGCGGTGGCGCGCGCTCGTTTCTGACGCAGCGCGTGCTTGTTTGCCCGTCGTCGCCGTGTTACCCGCCTGCACTGGTTAGTTCGAACCACCGTTCAAGGGAGAATACGAGATGCGATCAGTAGGACTGACGTTTGCACGTCTGGCCTGGCTGGGATTGGCGATGGGCTGCGCGCCATCGATTGCCAAGGACCCGACGCCCGCCGAGAGTGCCGCTACCATCGCGCGCTTCGCACCGGATAGCGCCGCGCCATGTGCCAGTGTCTTGCCGTTTCCGACCGACCTCGGTCGCAACCCGACGACGGGCGGCATTGACGCGCCGTACTGCACCAATGACGACGCCACGACGACGCAGCTCAAGATGGGCATGCGCACGCTCGACGGTTACGCAACGACGTCGGTGCCGTACGTGACGATGTCGCGCGCCATCGATCCGGCGACCGCTGCGGCCGCAGTCATGGTCATCAATAAGACGACCGGCGTCAACGTCAAGGTCACGCCGACGTTCGATGCTGCCACGCTTCGGCTGTACCTGCCGCCCAGCGTTCCTTTCGCGCAGAACACCACCTACATTGTCCTCATCACGAACAAGCTCGCCGACAGCGACGGCAAGCCAGTGGCGAGCGATCAGGTGTTCACGCTCGCCAAGAGCACCGAGAAACTCATCGACGACAATCACTTCAGCCGCTACTCGGCGTTCTCGGATGCCGACGCCAACGCGCTCGAGCAGCTGCGCCTCGGCTACGCACCGCTCTTTGCCCAGTTCGAGGCCCTCGGTATCCCGCGCCAGGAGGTGGCCGTGGCCTGGACGTTCACGACCCAGAGCGTCACGAGCACGCTGCCGACGCTCGGTGCGCTCGCGACGAGCGCCGCGCCGACGGTGTTCGCGGACGACGTGGCTGATGCGCCGACACACCCCTTGCTCGCTGCGGCGGGTCTGCCGACGAGCAACCTATGTTCGATCCACATCGGCCGCATCGAGCTCAACACCTTGCTCGGCGCGAGCGGCACGTTCGTGGCCGGCGCCGATGGCAAGCCCGTCGTCGCGCGCACCCCTGTCGACTACTTGCTCATTACGCCCAAGGTCGGCGCGACTTGCGCGGCGTGGGACTACAGCAAGCTCGCCATCTACGTGCACGGCCTCGGTCGGTGCAAGAACGACGCCCTCACCCTCGCCAACGGGCTCGCGTCCATCGGTTACGCCACGCTCACCCTCGACGGTCCGAGCGCCGGCGCGCGCACGGTCACGAGCCTCGGCGACCTGAACCTCGATAGCTGCCCCGACCAAGGCGCCATCCCCGACCTCATCGCGGTCGGCGGCAACAGCCCGAACCCTTTCGGCATCCGCGACCGCTTGCGTGAGTGGGGCTTCGAAGTGCTTCAGGCGGTCGAGCTCGCCAAGAGCGCTCCGTGGGAGCTCGTGGGCGCGACTTCGCCCGGTGCGACGAGCACGAGCGTGGCGGTCATCGGCCATTCGTTTGGCGGGATGGCGGCCGTGCTCGCGGCGTCGCTCGGCACGAACATCGACGAGCTCATCGTGACGGCCACCGCGGGCGGGTTCGCCTCGGTCTTCGGGCCGGTCCTGACGGGGGGCATCGCCGACCAACTCAAGGCCGTCGGGGTGGACGTGACGACCGCCACGGGTGCGGCGCTGCTTGCGCAGAAGGCCGCCGAGGCCATCGCCACCTACGCCTGGGTGCTCGAGCCTGCGGATCCCATCTTCGCGGCGTCGGTCGTCGCGGAGCGCGCCAGCGGGGCGAACCCACAGAAGCTCCTCGCGCAGACCATCGCCGCCGGTGGCACCATGGCCGACGCGCCGATGCACGCGGTCGCCGATCAGCAAGCTCTAGCGACCGCCCTCGGTCAGACGGGCACGGCGGCCACCAAGGCCAACGCCGCTATCGTCTGCTCGGCCGGCGCCGTCGAGGAGCCTCTCTGCGACTCGTCGACGAGCGCGGTCGGCGCCATGCTCAAGCCTTGCGTCGAGGATCAGACCTCGAACAAGTTCCCGTTGGCCTACGGTCGCACCGCGACCCTACAGACCCAGATCGTGACCTTCGTCGCGACCGGCGGCACGGTCGTGGCGCCCCTCGCATCGCTCGGCGCTTGTCCGTAACCCAGGCGAGCCATCTAACGCTTGACGAAAGAACTGGAGAGACACATGCATAGCAAGCTTTTGAGCGTCGGTGCCGCCTTGACGGTCGCCCTCGGCCTAGCGGGCAGCGCGCAGGCCGGCGCCTTCGCTGTTTCCGAATACGATCCGCAGATGAGCGGCCGTGCCTTTACGGCCTCGGCGCAGACCGACAGCCCTTCAGCGGTCATCTTCAACCCGGCCAACATGGCGGCACAAAAGGGCCTGCACCTGTCGGTTGGCGCTGTGGCCTTGATGCCGGGCTTTAGCTACACGCCGGACGGCGGCACGAAGACCAGCACGAAGTTTGGCGTGGTACCGGCGCCGGCGATTTCGATCACCGACAACCTCGGCACGACGCCGATGGGTGATCTGGCCGTCGGCTTCGGGGTGTACGCGCCCTACGGCAGCGCCTTTACGTGGCCGAGCGATTGGGTCGGCCGCGGCCATGGCCTGTCGGTGGACCTCAAGGTGGTGGAGCTCACGCCCGCCATCGCGCTCAAGCCGTGCAAGCACTTCGCGCTCGGCGCGGGGTTTCGCTTCCTCACCTCGAGCGTCTACTTGAAGCAAGCGGTGCTCTTTGGCAGCGAGTCCGAGGGCACGATGGAGATGTCAGGCTCGGGCAACGCCGTGGCCGCGAGTCTGGGCGCGAGCGTTTGGCCCATCGACGGCCTGTCTGTTGGCTTCTCGTGGCGCTCGAAGGCCACGCTCAAGCTCTCGGGACAGAGCAACTACGACTTCCCGGCGCCGTTCGACACGATGGCGGTCGATCGGCCGGGCAGCGCCACGATCCCGCTCGCGCAGGAGTTCCGCGGCGGCGTGGCCTACGACGTCATCCCGAAGACGCTCAACGTCGGCCTCGAGGTCGTCTACCAGCTCTGGAGCCCATACAAAGAGCTCAAGCTCGTCTTCACGAATCCCGACGGTACGACCGACTCGGTCGGCACGCGTCAAGACAGCCTCAACACGCTCGACTTCGGCATCGGCGGCGAGTACCGAGTGACCCCCGACATCGCGGTGCGCGCCGGCTACTACCGCAGCGCCCACACGACGCCCGAGCAGTTCGTGAACCCTTCGCCGCCCGACAGCAATCAGAACATCATCACGCTCGGTGGCTCGTACTTCTTCGGCACCTACGGCGTGCACTTTCACGTGCTCGGCGATTACTTCGCCAAGCGCACGACCAAGACCAACCAGCTCCCGGGCGTCTGGCAGGGTGGCCTGGCGCTCGGCGCCATGGCGTACAACGTCGGCGTCAGCTTCTCGGCGGCGCTCGATACGCCTCCTGTGTTCGGCTCGGCGACCCCGGCCACGAGAGACAACCCGGCGGCTGCGGCGGCGCCACAGAGCGTGAAGGAGTAGTCCCATGCAAACCATTCGTCATCTTTCGATGTCGGTTCTGTTGGCCACCTGCGGCCTGCCGGGCCTGTCCATGCTTGCCGGCTGCACCCTCGGCTCCGATGGCAAGACGCCAACGACGTTCACCCCGTCCGCGGCGCCGGCCGACACCGCTCCGGCGTTGACGTCGGGCGTGCGGCGCCTCGTCATCTTGCACACCAACGACGAGCATTCGCATCTGTTCGGCGTCGGCGCGACCTTGGACTATCCGTTCCTGCCGAACCCCGACGGCACCGTCGACGACACTGCGGTCGGTACGATGGCGTACAAGATCGGCGCCAAGCTCGATACGCAGACGCAAGGCGGCATCGTGCGGCGCCAGTTCAAGATCAAGCAGATCCGCGAGACGTCGAAAGACCCCGTGCTCGTCGTCTCGGCCGGTGACTACAGCATGGGCTCGATCTTCCACATCGCGACGCCGCTCGCCGGCCCCGATCTCGTGGCCATGGCGCTCGTCGGTTACGACTTCGTCACGCTCGGCAACCACGAGCTCGATTGGGGCCCGGACCAGCTCGCAGCGAGCATTCACGCGGCGAGCAAGATGGCCTTCGGCGGCATCATGCCGATCGTCGCGAGCAACATTCACTTCGACGATGTCGTCAGTGGCGCAGCGGGTGATTCGCTCAAGGCGCTCTATGGCGCAGCGGGCAGCGGTGCGGCGATTGTGCCCTCGGCCGTCAAGGTGATGCCGAACGGCTTGCGCGTCGGCATCGTCGGCTTGATGGGCCAGGACGCCTCGTTCAAGGCCGGCAACAAGGCGCCGATCGCCTTCTCGTCGCCGATGACGGGCTCGGCCTGCACGCTGAGCGCTGACTGCGTCGGCGCCGAAGCCGGCTTCTCGTGTGTGCGCCAGCACTGCGCCAATTCGCAGGACAAGGCGGGCTACGCCGCGACGATGGCCGCGGATATCCAGCCCATCGTGACGGCGTTGCGTGATGCCGAGAAGGTCGATGTCGTCGTGGCCTTGAGCCACTTCGGTACTGTCGAGGCCGAGGCGCTCGCTATCGCGACGCACGGCATCGACGTCATCATAGGTGGCCATACTCATAGCGAGGTTGCCCCGAAGGTCGTCTCCTCGGGTCAAGGCGCGGGCTCCACGATCATCGTGCAGGCTGGCTCCTACGGCATGAAGCTCGGCGAGCTCGACCTGAGCGTCAGCAGTGACGGCACTGTCTCGTTTGACGCGACGACGAGCACGCTGCACGAGATCGACTACAAGCTCGACGCGACAATGCTCGAGGGCACCAACCTGACTGCTACGCCGGCCGAGCTGTCGCCGGGCTTCAAGGCGGCGGTCGGCCTGACGAAGGGCTTGCTGGGCCCGATCCTCGGGCAGCTCAACACGGCCCTCGCGCCCGCCTTGCCGGCCGGCGTCACGAGTCTCATCGCGCCGATTGCCATGAGCGATCACGACGTCCTCGGCGACGGCGTGGCCCAGGACACGGCCCTCGATCAGTTGGTCACGGATGCGGAGCGGGCGCTCGTCGCGGCGAGCACGTGCCTCGCTGCCGCTGAGCCGCCGATGGTGTCGGTGCAAGGGCACGGCGTCATCCGCGAGTCGCTGCGCTTCGATGCGAGCAATCGCAAGGCCACGCCGGCCGATGTTTTCAATGTCCTGTCCTTGGGCGCGAGCCCCTGGGAGACCACCGCGGCGCCGGGCTATCCGCTCGTGCAGTTCTATTTGAATGCCATCGAGTTGTATGCGGGCCTCGATGTCGGCGTCACGCAGGGGTTGGTCGACGACGACTTCTTCCTCGGCTATGCGGGCATGAAGGTCACCTACGACAGGACGTTGCCGCCGTTCAGCCTGGCGAAGCTCCTCAAGGGCGAAGACCCAGGGGGCAGCATCACCAAGATTGAGCTCGAGACCGCCGCAGGCGTCTACGGCTTCGTCTTGTATGACCTGGCGCTCGATCCGGTCTTCACGAACCGCTTTCGCAATCTGGCGAACGCGCCCATCAACCCGCAGACCTACCTGGTCGAGGTCATCAGCAACCTCTACCTCGAGGGCTTCCTCTATTCGTTCGGGCTCAAGCCGCGCGACGCAGCCGGGGTCAACGTCGAGTTGCCGCAGACCGTGCTCTGCTCGGTCGCGCTCGCGCCGAGCTGCCCGGCCACGCCCTCGATGGCGCTGTGCTGGAACCTGCCGGGGAGCACCATCACCTCGTGGCCGTATCACGAGGTCAAGGACTGGGTCGTGCTCATGAACTACCTGGTCTCGCCGGCGGCGCTCAACGGCACCGTTCCGCCGACCTATTACACGACGCCGGTGGCGGCCGCCGACCATCGCGTCATCGGTTTGTAGCTCGTCCGTCGGGCGGCGTTAGTCGATCAGGCAACGCGGGGCTGTAGTGCGGGGCCGGGTGCCAAGAGCGCCCGGCCCGCCCTACGTGCCGTCGTCCGGCAGCGCCAATAAATCCATCCCCTCCTGCACGAACTCGAGCAGCTCCTGCCGCTCCTCGGGGTCCAGTTGCGCCTTGCCGATGCGCGCGTGTAGCGCCTCGAGGACGGGCATCCCCGCGCGGTACCCCTGGCGCACGAAGGCCAGCATGGCGACTTCGATCTGGTCGTCGGCCAGAGCCCGCATGTCGGTCTGGGCGTCGATGAAGCGGGCGAAGTCCGCCATGGCGCGCGCCGGGTCGAGCGTCTCCATCGTGAGCATGGCCTCGCGGCGCTCGTCGGCGTCGCGCTCGGGCTCCTGCCATAGGGTGAGCACGCGGTCGTAGAAGCGCGGGCCGCGCAGCTCGGCGAGCACGCTCAGGGCATGGGCGAAGAAGTAGGCGTCTTCGGCTTCGATGAGGCGGGCCTCGAGCGCCGCCTCGGCCTCCGGGACGCCGCGCCGTGCCAGCTCGCCCGTGGCGGCAGCGCGCAGGTGCTCGTCTTCGTCCTCTTCCATCATGGCGCGCAGGAACTCGGTGACGATGGGGGAGGAAAGCGCGATGAGGCGGTCGAAGAGGGCGTCGCGCTCGGCGGGCTCCTCGAGCGTAAAGTACACGTCGACGAGCTCGCTCGCCTCGCGGTCGATGTCGCCTTGCGTCGCGCTCGCTTTGGCCTCGGGATCCGTGTTCGTGCCCGCTCGCGTTTCTGCTCCCGCGCCGGCGCCCGAGCCAGCCTTCACAGCCTCGCTCGCCGCGAGCATGCCGCGCGTGAGCTGCTCGAGCTTCACGGCGTCGGCGCCGCCGGGCGCGGGGCCCTCATCGGGGAGCACCGGCGCGCTCGCAGCCGGCTTGCCGAGCAGCAAGCTTACGAGGGAGTGGGCATCGCGCTTGCCGCCTCGATCGGTCATGACGGGCAGTAAACGAGAGGACGGCCGAGCCGTCAAGCGTCCGGCGTCGCGTCCGCACGTCTTGACTTGGGGTAGGCGCCGCAGGGAAGCTACATCGCGCGGGGCCTGCCATTCGGCAACACCGGCCGACGCGGACAAGCTAGGTACCGGCTGTGGAGCCGCTTCATGCTCGCTATCATTTCCACCCTGATCCTCGCCGCGGCGACCCCCGAAGTGCCGCGGGCCCAGACTCTGTACGAGCAGGCGCTGTATGACGCCGCGCTCGCGGCTCTGACGCCGAGCTGCGACAAGGCGAGCGATGTCGTCGGCTGTGAGCGCGTGCGCGGCTTCGTATTGGTCGCGCTCGGTCGCGAGGCCGATGCCCTCGCGGCCTTTAGCCGCTTGTTGAGCGCCGATCCGAACGCCACGTTCGGCAGCGATGTCTCCCCGAAGCTGCAAGCGATGTTCAACGACGTCAAGCGTAGCCTTCGTGAGCTCGGCCCGCTCGCGCTCGAGCCAGTCGAGGAGGGCGGGGCTGGGACGTGGAAGCTCAAGCTGCGTCTGCCGCGCACCGCCGAGGTCGTTCGGATCTTCGGTTACGTGATGCCTTCGGGCCGCGAGCAGTTTGAGCGCGTGGCCTTTAGCGCTGGTGGCGAGATCTGGGTCGCCGACTACCATCCGTCGGGCGGCGCGAGCGGCCCGTTGCGCTACTACCTCGAGGTCGTGCTGCGCAACAAGGTCACGCTCGCGGCGGGCTCGGCGGCGATGCCGAAACATGTGGGGCTCGCGTTCGGGCAGCGTGCACCGCTCGGCGCGGGCGCTGCAGCCATCGGCGCCAATGGCGGATCGAATGGCGGCTCGGGCGGCGGATCGAGTGATCGCGGCGGCGGTGGCGACGCCGCAAGTCGCGGCGTGGATCGCCCTGGCGAGCGAGCGACTGAGCGCGGCGGTGAGCGCACGGGCAGTCGTGCCTACGACGGCACAGGTGCGAGCGCGCGCACCGGCGGCGGCGGCGAGCGCAGCGTGGGGCGCGACGGCGTGACACCGCTCGGTCCCTTCACTCCGCCCGTCGAGGACGAACAGGACGACGAGAGACCCGCGAGTCCGCCGCTGCCGAAGTGGGCCGTGTGGTCGATTATCGGCGGCGCCGTCGGCGCGGTCGTGATCGGCGTTACCGCAACCCTCCTCCTCAGTCGAAAACAAGAGCCCGGCACGGTTGTGGTCGGTATCTCGTTTCAGGACGACCCGCTATGAAGCGCATGACGCCCATCGTTCACTCCCGGCGCGCTTGTTCGCGTCAGCACGCCTCGCGTCGACTCGGCCCTGGTCTTGCCTCGCGTTCACTCGAACTTGGTCTTGGCCTCGGCCTCGCGCTCCTCGCCTCGGCCTGTGGCGCCGACGACTCCCCGCCGGCTGTGCTCGGCGCGAGCGTGCACATGGATGCCTTGCTCGCCGCGGACACCCGCACACTCTCGGTGTTCGTCTTCGGCCCGAAGCGCACCGATCAGAAGCTGCTCACCTGCAACAATTTGCAGCTCATGGTGTTGACGTCCACCGACCCACGCCTCGAGCAGCTCGCGCGCGTCGACATCGCCTTCACTGATCCAGCGGGTCGCGAAGCGCGTCTCGAGCGCGTGGCGGCCGGCACGGGGCGCGTCGTCTTTGCCGAAGCGCTCGGAGTCAACGACACCTACCTCGCCAACGGCTGCGTCGAAGGGGTGTCGGTCGGCAGCGGCGCGACCGTCAACGTGGCGGTGATGATGTATCCGCCGCGGCGCTAGCTAGGCCCGCTTGCGGCTCATCACCGTGCGAATGAGTTCGCGGATGCGGACCTGCCCGTCACCTTCGACGGTGATGAATTTGACGCCCATGCCGAGCCCCTCTTCGGAACCCGCGATGCTAACGACTTCGCCGCGCGCTACGACCATCTCTTTGTCGTCGGGGAGCGCAAACTTGAGCGTCACCATCGTGCCGATCGCGTGCGGGATGGCCTTGTCGAAGTAGACGCCGCCCTCGCCGAGGTTGCCGGTGCGGCGGAAATACACGTCGTCGCCGAGCACTTCTTCGATCCACAGCTCGAGCCCGACGCGCGGCGTACTGCGGCGGTCGGTCTTGCGGCGGTCATCTTGACGGCTGCTCGCCGCCGCGCCCGTCGCGTTGAGATGTGGGTCGTTCTTGCGCCTATCCCCTACAGCCATGCTGCTTCCCTGTCGGCTCGTTGCGTTGTCCCACTTGAGCCCCTTCTTGCGCGCACCTAGCAGATTCGATCTTGGTGGGCAAGCGCCCGCTACAAGCGTCCCATCGCGGCGCGCAGCTCCGCCTCGGCCATGTAGTACGCCTGAAGGTTGTCGTAGTAGCCGCGGCGCGCTTGCAGATAAGAGACGAGACCCTCGAGAAGATCCTTCGCCTCGCCAGTGCCGGTGAAGTAGGCGCTCGCCGCGAAGGCCATCCATTTGCGCGTCGCCATGACACCGTCGTCCGAAAGAGCTACGAGCTCGCGCGCCTGCATCACCTCGTCGTGCGCCTTCTTGACCTGCAGCGCGATGCCGGTGCTCGCAAACTTGCCGAGCGCCTCGACCTGCTCGCCGAGCGCGTGCGCGCCATCGGCCTTGGCGAAGGCGAGCGCTGGGTCGACGTTCCACTGCACGCCGAGCGCCACGCCGCCGGTCACCTGGTTGTACTGTTGATAGAGCAGCGGGTTGTTGAGGCGGTCGCGCATGGGGGTCCAGTCCCAACTCAGCAGGCCGCCCACGAAGACGACCGGCGCATTGGCGAGCTTCTCGGCGAGCTCGAGCTTCTCGGCCGCGCTCTTGCCTTGCTCGATCTCGGTCCACTCGGGTCGCTCGCGCGCGGCGACGCGCAGCGCCTCGGCGAGCTCGAGTTCGGGCTCATCGGGGAGCTTCGGGAGTAGCGTCTCGGCGAGCTCGAGTGGTGTGGCATCGCTGAGGCCCATCGTGTGTTTGAGCGCCGCGAGCGCGAGAGGGGCGCCGACCTTGGCCTGCAAAGCGTACTTCGACAGCTCGCTCTTCGCGTAGTGCAACTTCATGACGTCGCTCTGCGTGACTTCGCCCGAGCTCTTGTCGTACAGTTCCTCGGCGCGCTCGATGGCGGTCGTTACCGTGTCGAGGGCGCTCTTGAGCGTCGGCGCCATGCTGAGCGCGTAGAGGTGCAGGTAGTAAAGCTTCTTGACCTCGACGGCGATGGCATTCTTGACCTCACGTACGCGGGCGCGCTCGACCGCGAGGCGAGCCGCGGCGGCCTGCGTACCCGCCTCGATGCGGCCAAACGAGTAGAGGGGCTGCGCAAGTAGCGCCTGCAAGTGCGTATAGGGGCCCCAGTCAGACGGCTTTCGCCAATGCGTCTCGGCCTCGAACACGTCGCCGCGGGCACTGTAGGTTGGAGCGACGTAGGCCATGCTCGAGAGCTTCGGGTAGTAGAGCGACTCGACCTCCGCGAGGCGCGCCTGCCACTCGTGCACCTTGCCTTCGGCCTCAGCGGTCTTGCCGCTCTCGGTGACCGCCTGCGCGACACATTCGGTTACGGAGAGGGGCTTGGCGCTTGCACCAGCGCTCGCGCTGACAACGATCAGCGCGGCTGTCATGACGTTGCGCATTGTCTTAGGCGCTCTGCTTCTTGCGCTCTTGCTCGAGGCGGGTCGACATCTTCTTGATGAGTCCGTCGGCGCCGTCCTTCTCGATGATGCGGCCGAATTGGTTCTTGTAGTCTTTGACGAGGGAGGCGCCGTCGAAGCTCACGTCGACGATGCGGTAGGTGCCGCCCTTGTCCTGCCAACGAAAGACGACAGTCGTCTGAAAGTCCTCGGCGGCGACCGCGGCGCTCATCGCCACGTCGGCGGTGTCGCCCGCTTGTTTGCCCGCCGAGAGGCCAAGCTTGGCCCGTTTGAGAAAGGCGCCGGACTTAGGGTAGGCGACGAGGCGGATGAGCTCCTGAAACATGGGCTGAACCTTGGCCCGCTGCGCCTCGTTGATCTTGGCCTTGTGTGGCGCGAAGGGCTCGCTCGTCAGGGTGGCGTAGTCGAAGAAGTCGTCGAGTTTCTTGAAGGCGGCTTCGTTGGCGGTGCGCTCGGCGGCCGACAACGTGGCGCCCTCGGCCGCGTCTTTGACTGTCTTGAACGTGTCGACTAAGGCCTGCGTGCGTTCGAGCGCGTTTGACTTGGCGTGGGCGGCCGGCATGGCGAGCAGGGTCGCAACGGCGAGAGTCGTAGTGAGAAGGGCAAAGGGCAAGGTGCGCACGGGTTACTCCTGATGCTAGGGCCGAGGTCGCGGCGCCTCGTGCCGAACCACCGTTATCACAAGACTACGAGTCGCACACGCTCGGATCGACGCGTGTGGTTGCGCGCATGGCACGGCACCCAGGCTCGAGGCGTCGCTGGGTCTTGAGCGCGCCGTGGACGACCGTGCGCCGCACGCCGAGCTGTTTGGCCGTCGCCGCGACGCTGCCGCCGGTCGCGCCGTAGACTTCGAGGACGCGCCGTGCCATGAGCTCATCGAACGCCTCGCTCGTCGCGGCGAGGGACTCGCCGATCTCGAGGTCGGCAGCTTCGATGACGATGGTGTCAGACATGACGCAGGCCCGCCGCAGGACATTGAACAGCTCGCGTACGTTGCCCGGCCAGCCGTGGCGTAGCAGCTTGCGTTGCGCCGCAGCGGCGAGCTGACGTTCGGGGCGTTGGCGGACAAGGAAGTCGCTCGCTAGGGCAACGAGGTCGTCCGGTCGATCACGCAGCGGCGGGATTGTGAGCGGCATGACCGCCAGGCGGTGGTAGAGGTCCTCGCGAAACAGTCCGGCGCGCACGCGCGCCGCAAGATCGCGGTGCGTGGCGGTGATGATGCGCACATCCACAGCTACTTCGAGCGCCGCCCCGAGAGGGCGCACTCGCCCGAGCTCGACAGCGCGCAAGAGCTCGGCTTGCACATCGAGCGACAGCTCGGCGATCTCGTCGAGAAACAGCGTTCCGTAGTGGGCGCGCTCGAACGCGCCCTGGCGGTCGTGCTCGGCGCCGGTGAAGGCGCCGCGGACGTGACCGAACAGCTCGCTGCCGGCCAGAGCGCGCGACAGACCGGCCGCGTTGAGAGTCACCAACGCGCCGGCGCGACCACTTTGCGCATGCAGGGTGCGCGCCAGGACCTCCTTGCCGACGCCGCTCTCGCCGTGCAGATGCACCGCCGCGCTACCGGGCGCCACCTTGGCTACCACCCGCATGAGGACCTGCATAGCTTGCGACGGCAGGGTTACGGCGTCGCAAGCGGTGGCGCGCGGCGTCAGGGTGAGCGTCGTCGCGCCGACGCGTAGCCAAGCGCGCCGAGCCAGCGTCGCTTCGCGAAGGGCGATGCCGTCGAGGTGGGTGCCGTTGGTGCTGCCGAGGTCGAAGACGCGCACGCACGAGCCTACCTTCGCGAGGGCGCAGTGAAACAGCGAGACGCGCTCGTCGGCGAGTCGTACGTGGCAGGTCAGGTGGCGGCCGACCAAGAGCGGCTCGCGGCCGATTTCATGCAGCAGACCGTCGGGTGTGCCGAGCAGGAGCGGCGGTAGCGGCGCCGCCTCGCCATCGTCGCGGGTGACCTCGCGCTCGTCGAGAGGCGTGGGACGGGGCGGGACTCTCGGCTGCCAACACAAGGTTGCGTGGTCGGGCGGCAGCGGTGTGTCTGCCGATAGTGCCTTCGCACCGTCGCGCCCAATGATAAACGCCGCGCTTGGCAGCAGCAGCACGCCGCGGGCCTCGAGCAGCTCGCGCAAGGGGCGCGGAAAGGCAAAGAACCCGCTCGGGGCGAATGTCGTTGTCGTCGTATCGTCTATTGTCCAGCTCAGCCGATGCATAGTGATTCTCCTTCGGCGCGCGGCCACGCCATTGTGTATGCCGATAGGAGATCAAGTCCCATGCCAGGTGGCCACTGGCTGCGTCGCGCAGGCAACGGTCAGTGCAATCGTGAGGCAACTCGCGTGCCGCGCCGTCATTCGATCGCGAAACGGCGTACCAAAACGCGACAGCGGCTTGGCAAATCGCGACACCTTCTTGTGACGCCACCTTGCGCCTCGGGTGCGTTTCTGCTTGTAAGCCGTGCGTGAGCGAATCGTCGTCCAAGAGCGCTCGCGGTGCGGGCGGGGCCGCGCTCGCCGACTCGGCGGGTCTCGCCGAAGTCGAGCGTTTGATGCGCGACCTGGCGTCGACCTCGCCTGACGACATCGCCGCCGAGATGGTGGCCTTTCACCTTGATGCCGGCGGCAAGCGGCTGCGTGCTCGGCTCGCGCTCGCGGCGCTCGCGGCGTTTGGCGTGCCGCGTGCGCGTGGTTACGCGTGGGCGGCGGCCTGCGAGCTCGTGCACAACGCGACGCTCGTGCATGATGACCTGCAGGACCGCGATGAGCGGCGGCGTGGTCAGCCTACCGTGTGGGCGCGCTATGGCGACGCCCAGGCCGTCAACGCGGGCGATCTCATGCTGATGCTGCCGTTTCTCGCTGTGGCGGCGGTGCCCGCTGACGTGGCCACGCGTTGGGCGCTCGCTGAATCTCTCGCGCGCGCCACGGCCGCGGTCGTGCGCGGACAAGCAGCCGAGCAACAACTTCCCATGCGCGCCGACCTCGCTTGGGGGGACTACGAGCGCGTTGTCTCGGGCAAGACGAGCGCTTTGTTCGAGCTGCCGGTCTTGGGCGCGGCGCTGCTTGCCGACGAGCTCCCGGCGCGGGCGAGCGCGCTCGCGCGGCCTTTCCGCACGCTCGGCGTGATCTTCCAAATGCAAGACGACGTGCTCGATCTATACGGTGACAAGGGACGTGGCCTCTTGGGAAGCGATATTTACGAGGGCAAGGTGAGCTGCCTCGTGGTCGAGCACCTCAGCCGTCGTCCGGGTGAGCGCGACGACGTGATGCGAATCCTGCGACTGCCGCGGGCTGCGACCGCGGGCGCCGATGTGACCCGCCTCATCGCGTCCTTTCGCCAGAGCGGGGCGCTCGGCGCAGTCCTGGCGCGCATGCGCGATTTGGCGCGTGACCTCGACCGCGAGGCCACCGCCGGTTCGACCGCACTCGCTTCGCTCGCCGCGGCGCTGGTCGAGACGGTCCTTGCGCCGATCGCCCACCTGTTCTCGGAGTGCGGCTGAAGGTTTACGGTGGACAGCCGCGCTTGCGCTCTTTGGCGAGCAGGTTGGTCGGCGACCCGGCCGCTGTCGTGTGCAGCACTTCGTCGTACGCCGCGCAGGCGGCGGGAGTAGTCAACGAATCGCCGAGATCCTTGAGGATGCCGGCTGCGCGCGCCTCGAGGCGTCCGAGGCCGCCGAGCAGCTCGGGGTCGCGCGGCGCGAGCGTGAGGCCTTGCTGCCAGCGCGTGTACGCCTCGGCCCAGGCGCCGCGGTTCTTGGCTGCTTCGCCGAGCACGAACACCGCGTGCGCTAGGCGGCTGCGCATGACCGCGCGCAATGCGCTTGGATAGCTGGCCGGTAGGATCTTGGCGTCGATGTCGAGCGCGGCCTGCCAGGCGTTCGACATCTGATTGGCGTCGGCCTGGTTGCCCGCCTCGGCAGCGTCGTAGGCGCGTCTTGCGTCGACGAGCATGTTGAGGAGACGCTCGCCTCCGTTGCGGTAGCTAAAGGCGCGGGCGCGCTTGGTCGCGGTCTCGAGGTCGCCGCTGCCGTAGCGCAGCGCCGCGGAGCGTAGCTCCTCGTCACCCAACATGGCGGCGAGGGCTTCACGCGCGTCGCTCAGGCCTGGCCAGGGCGTGTAGCCGAGCCGCTTGTCGTGCATCACGCTCTCGGACTCGGCCGCGAGCGCGAGCGCCTCGGCCGAGCTGCCAAGCGCCTCGAGCACCGAGACGGCCTCGCGATGACATACCGGCCAGTCTTCCTGGCGGCAGGCGGTGCGCGCGGCGCGCAGGGCATTGTCGGTCATCACGGCATGCGCTTGGTCACGAAGTTGTGCGGCCAGAGGCGCGAGCGGGGACTCGGCGCCGATGCCGACGAGCGCTTGTACGGCTTCGGCCGGGCGGTTGCCTCCGAGCGCGTCGCGCGCGGCGGCCAAAGCGCGGCGATGGTCGCGCAGGATCTGGACGCGGCGCAGACCGCTCTGGGCTTGAGCGTTGATGGGGTCACGCACAAGGACGCTGCGAAACTCGCGCTCGGCGTCGTCGAGCTCGTCGCGTCCGAGCTGGGCCTCGGCCAGCGCGAGGCCGGTGAGCAGACCGGCCTCGTAGCGGGTCATTAGACTCGGCCCGCGCGGGCCGCGACGTTGTCGCAGCGCGAGCCCTAGCGTCAACGTGGCGAGGATGAGCAGCACGCTCGCCGACGCGATGAGGCTCGGTACGAGCCAACGCGTAGGTGCTAGGTCGCGGGCCTCGGCGATGGCCAGCGCGAATTCGATGTCGCCAAAGCGCAGCCGGTCGCCTGGCGCGGCCTGCTGGCGTTCGATCTTCACGTCGTTGATGAAGGAGCCGTTGCTGCTGCCGAGGTCTTGTACGACGAGCGCGCCCGTCTCGAGGACGACTCGCGCGTGGCGGCGCGAAACCGACGGATCGTCGATCACGAGCTCGCACTCGGCGGAGCGGCCGACGTACAGGCCCTCGTTCGGCACATCGACCCGCAGCCCGGCACACGGGGCATTCGTGCCGAGCAGCACGATGCCGGGCGCTAGGGTAGGGGCCGGCACGGTCGCCGAGAGTTCGTCGGCGAGGCGCAGGGCGTAGCCACCGAGTGAGACGACGACGCCGGGCGCGAGCTCGACGGGTTCGCAGATGCGCGCGTCACCCACGAAGACGCCGTTGGCGCTCTTGAGATCCTCGAGCCACCAGGTGCCGCGTTCGCGGTAGAGCCGGGCATGGCGGCGCGAGATCTTGGCCCCCTCGAGGACCAAGCTGACTGCCGGGTCACGGCCGATGATATACTCGTCGTCGGAGAGCTCTAGGTTGTGCTGCTCGCCCTGCGCGTCGACGATGATCAAATCGGACACGACCGGCTAGCCTCCGCTAAAAGCACTCGTGTCGATCTGCACGCCGCTGGCGCGCAGCTGTTCGTACACGCGCGGCACGACCCCCGTCGCGCGAAAGCCGCCCTGGACGTGGCCGGCACGATCGACGCCGCGCGGCTCGAAGACGAAGATGTCGCGCAGCATCACGACGCCGCCTTCGAGACCGGCTACTTCCGCGATGCGCACCACGCGGCGCGTGCCGTCGGTGAGCCGCGCCTGGTGGACGATGAGCCCAACGCCTATCGCGAGCTGCGCGCGAGCGCTCGGAGGCGGCAGGTCGTGGGCCCCCGCGAGCACGATGCCCTCGAGACGGGCGATCGCGTCTTCAGGACCGCTCGCGCGCAGCGTCGCGAGGCAACCGTCGAAGCCGCTCGCGAGGGCCTGGAGCAGGGCCGGGGTGCTGCTGGCGCAGTCGTCCACGACTAAGCGGTCGGGACGCAGGCGCAGCGCGATACGCACGAGCTCGTCGACGCTGGTCACCTTGCTGCCCGTGGGCGTGCGCCCCTCGAGGCTGACGATGTGCGGCTGGTCGAGCTTGAGCTCGGCCGCCTCTTCGACCGTGACGACTCTGTCCTCGGTGGCGATGAAGCTCGCGAGGACGTTGAGCGTCATCGTGAGGCCGGCGCCGGGCGCGCCGCAGAGGATGACGTTGACTCGTGCCTTGATGCAGGTCTCGAGCATCTCGGCCATCTCACCGCTCAGCGTGCCGAAGGCGACGAGATCGTCGATCTGCATCGGCTCACGCATCGCCTTGCGTAGGCTCAACACCGAGCCGCGCAGCGCGAGCGGCGGCAGGACCGCCGAGAGGCGCGAGCCGTCGGGGAGACGCACTTCCGCGAAGGGATGCTCGCCGCCAATGTACCCCCCGCAGCTCGTCACCACCCGCGTGATGAGCTGCTTCAGATCGTCTTCGCTGCCGAGCGCGCAGTCGGCCGCGGCGAGCTTGCCGCCGCGCTCGACGTACACGTGCTGGGCGCCATTGACGAGCACCTGCGCCACCATGTCGTCGTTGACGAGCGCTTGCAGTGGCCCGAAGTCGGGCCCTGGTACCGCAGCGCTCGGCGCCCATGCCGTGCTGCTCGTCGCGCCGCCCGGCTTGCTCGGACCCTCGAGATCGGCCTTTGGCCGCACCGTCGGCGGCATCGGGGGGCGGGGCGCCTTCGGCGCTCCGGGCGCAGCGCCGCCAGGCGGCGCAGGAAAGGGGGCGCGGCCGGCGGTCACCGCCGCCGCATCAGCGGCTCCCCCTGCTACCGGTCGATTGGCGCTCGCCGAAGCGTCGTCCTTGGCCCAGGCGTCGTTCCATTGCTCTTTGCTCGCCGCGTCGCCGCCGCCCCAGGCGTCGTCGGGAAGCACACCCCCGACGGCCGCGGGCATCGCGTCTTTGGGGGGCGGGGGTGGCGGCACCTGCGCCTGCGCCGGTTGCACCTCGATCGTGAAGTCACCGACGAACACGCGATCGCCGATGTGCAGCTCTTGCGGCGCGTCGATGCGCTTGCCGTTGATGTAGGTGCCGTTCGTGCTCTTGCTGTCAGCGACCTCGAACGTGCCGTTCTTGTGCAGGATGCGGGCGTGGCGCTTCGATATATTACTCTTTGGCAAGACGATGTCGTTGCCCTGGATTCGCCCGATGGTCACCTCGTCCTTCTCGAAATCCTGGACGATGCTCTCTCCACCCTTCTCTGTGATCGTAAGGCTAAACATGCCGGCTCCTTGCTGGTCGTCATTCTACGATGCCCATGAGGGCAAAAGCCATGTTAACCTGCGCGCTCGTGTGGGCTTGCCGCGCGCTCGTGCGTGCTGCTCGCTGGCGACGCCGCGACCGCGCTCGGCTCGAGCTGCACGACGAGGTCACGAAACGTAGCGCTCGCGGCGCGGGCGGTGCGGGCGAGCTCCTCGCCTTCGAGCGCTCGATCGAGCTGCGCCATCGCGTCGTCGTCCTTGATGCCGAGCTGCGCGCCCTTGCCTGAGCGCAAGAAGCCCACGATGTCGGCGACGCTGACGTGCGCGAGGTCGGTGGCAGGCACGAGCCCGTTACCGTCGACCTTGCGGACGAACGCGCCGGCGCCAAGGTCCGTGACCACGCCCTCGAGCATGCGGCGCGGGATGGCGAGCTCGGTTGCGGCGCGATCGGGGTCGGTCGGTGGGCGGGCGAGAAAGAAGTCACGCGCCACCTCGAAGAACAGCCGACAGGCGACGCGCTCGCGGTAGGTTTGACTCGGCTCGTCGCCAAACGCCTCCTTGTAGTAGGTCGTGGCGTGTTGGTAGGCGAAGGCGAGCTGCGCCCCGAAGAGCACGATGAGCCATGACACGTAGAGCCAGAAGATGAACAGCGGCACCGTAGCGAGCGAGCCATAGATGTTTTGCAGCGTGATCGCATGCTTGGCGTAGATGGCATAGAGGTACTTGGCCGCGCTCCAAAGTGAGCCGCCGACCACCGCCGCGTAGAGCGCCGCCGACAAGTCGACCCGAGTCATCGGCACGACCTTGTAGAGAGCCAAGAAGGCGACCCACGTCACAATGATCGGGACGAACATGACGAGCCCCGCGCCGAGCCCGAGCGCGTGCATGACCTCGGCGGCGGCCGAGCTTTGCAGCGCCGCGGTGAGGCCGAATGAGGCCGCGAGCAGCAACGGCCCGAGGGTGAGGGTGGCCCAGTAGACGAGCAGACGGGCGAGCAGCGGACGCCGCGCTTTGACTCCGAAGATGATGTTGAAGGACGACTCTATATGTCCGAGCAGGGACATCACTGACCAGATGAGCAACACCACCGACACGGCGCTAAAGGAGCTCGTGCGGACATTCGCGAGAAAGCGATGTAGATAGTCGACCACCGCCCCCTGAACCTCGCTCGAGCCCGAGACGTTGGCGATGACGGCGTTGATGAGTCGGTCGCGCACGTCGTCAAGCCCACCGAAGCCGGCGACCGCTGCAAACGCCACGGCCATCAAGGGCACAATAGCGAGCAGCGTGTCGTAGGTGAGGGCCTGAGCGTGCAACTGCACGCGATCGATCATTTCCCAGCGCGCCACGAGGAGCACGGCTTGCAGATTCTTGGCGGCAAAGCGCCGCACAGCACCGCCCGTCGGTTGCTGTGTTTGCACCCGGTGGATCCAGGCGCGCGTATCGCCACGCACGTCGCGGGCCCTTTGCAGCAGCCCGCGACTCGGCGTCGCCCCAGCGGCCGTCGACCTAGAACGGAACATCGTCATCGGTGGGCGGTGGGCCGTAGTCGAAGCCCGCGTCTTCGTTGGCGCCCTCGCTAGCCGGGGCCGCGGGAGCCGGACGGCGCGTGCCGCCGCCGCCATCACGACTGCCGCCACCACCGCCATCACGACTGCCGCCACCGCCGCCGTCACGACTGCCGCCACCGCCGCCGCCGCCGCCACCATCGCGGCCGCCAAGGAACGTGATCTCACGTGCTTGGATTTCGGTGGTGAAGCGCTTGTTGCCGTCGCGGTCTTCCCACTGGCGAGTTTGCAGCTTGCCTTCGACGAATACCTGCCGCCCCTTAGCGAGGTACTCGCCGCACAGCTCGGCGAGCTTTGCCCAGGCGACGATGCGGTGCCATTCGGTGCGCTCCTGCTTTTGCCCCTGCTTATCGACCCAGCTCTCGCTCGTGGCGATGCGGAAGTTCGCCACCGCCTGGCCACTCGGGGTGTAGCGCACCTCGGGGTCGGCCCCGAGGTTGCCGATGAGAATGACTTTGTTGACGCCGCCGGCCATGCCTGACTCCTGCCAAGGAAAGTTTCGTCACCTATCGCACAGGCGTCTGACAATTTCCACCGTCGTTGTTCGCCGCATTCCATTCTCCGGCCCACCGGTCAAAAAATTGTGATTGCCGTGACTTGCCGCTACCCTGCGACCGATGACCGAGAACCCCGAGGGAACGTCCATGGCCTTTGATCAGTCCCTTGACGCCGAGATCTGTGAGCTTTCGAACGCTGATGACTTCGAGATTCTCGAGGCCGGCGACGCCGATGTCGAGCCCATCGAGGTGGGCGCAGACGGGGTCGAATCACTCGCGCCGTCCGCATTCGACGATAGTGGCGTTCTCAGTGGCGACGAGGACTGTCGGGCCTTCCTCGCCGACGTGGCGCTGGCCACCAACCAGCCATGGGCCATTCCGGGGCATTCGCTTGCCGCGACCGCGAGTGCTCGTGGCGAGTCGTCGACAGCAGTTGGCGCGCCGAGTCGCGCGTCCGACGAGCCGCGTTTGCCGCGGGCGGCCGCAGCCGATCTCGCGGCCGGCGGATCGGAGTCTGGCGCGAGCGAGCGCGTCCGCTTCGCGGCCCCGGTGTACGTGACGGTTGACCGCAACGATTGGGAACAAGAGGGGACGGTGCTCAACCTGTCGGTGAGCGGCATGGCGTGCCTGTTGCCGGTGGAGCTGCGTCTCGGTGAGCGTGTCTTTGCGCGCTTTCGTGTCAACCTCGCCGAAGAGCCACTGCGCGTCGGGTGCGATGTGATCTGGCGCCGCGCTGCGACCGCAGGCGGTTTCAACTACGGCATGAGCTTCGAGCCCCTCGGCGCCAAGAGGACCGCGAGCCTCGAAGCGGTCGTGCGCGAGCGGGCCGTAGGCGGAGCCCAGGACAAGCAGTGGCCACTTCCTGCCGTGCCGGCTTTCAACACGTTTCGTCGACGCTTTGCGCCTAGCCCCTACGCGACGGGAGTCCTTGGCGCGATCATGGGGGCGGCGGCGACCCTGCTCTTGTCCATGTCGCCGGGCGTCAGCGCCAAGAGTGGCTCCGTGTCGACGAGCGAGCGGTCCAAGACGAGTCTTGCGACCGAGACCGCGGGAACGACAGCGACGGTCGCGACGGCAGGGACGACCGCGACGACAGGGACGACCGCGACGACGGGGACGACCGCGACGACGGGGACGACCGCGACGACGGGGACGACCGCGATGACGGGGACGACCGCGACGACGGGGACGACCGCGACGACGGGGACGACCGCGACGACGGTGGCACGGCCGGTCGAGCTGCCCACGAGTAAGCCGACGACGCTCGTCGCTGCGCTGACAGCCAAGGCCGCTTTGACCCCCAAGGCCTCACGCGCCACACCGGGGCCGGTCTCGTCGGTCTCGCCTGTCTCGGCCACGCTCACCTCGACCCTCAAGCCGCTGCCCCGGCTCCCCTCCAAGGCTGCGTCGTCAAGCAGCGACGCTGCGCGCACGCACGGCAACCCGATCATCGACGCGACCGCAAGTGAGCTACGCCTGGCGCTGCTCACCGATGCGCCGCCCGGTATCTATCACACGTTCTGGCTCGCCAACCCGCGCCGCCTCGTAGTCGACGTGCCGTCGCGCAAGAGTGGCTTCGAGCGCAGCGACTATTCTTTGAACAGCGCGCTCGCTACCCATCTTCGCATCGGCGTGCACGCCGACAAGGTGCGCTTCGTCATCGACGCCGGTCGGGACGCGGGCGATTCGGTCGAGGCGCGTCGCGAGGGCCAGGCGGTCGTGGTCACCCTCAAGCGCAAGTGATTCTCGCGCTCGGCGTGAGGTAGGGGCCGCACGGCCGGCGTGGCCCGCCGTCGGCGTCAAGGCGGGCACGCCGCCACATTCCCCTCGAGCTCGTCCCACGCGGGGTGGGCGCTCACGGTCAGGCGATAGTAGGCGCGCCGATGCAGGGGGCCCCAACACTCGGTCGCGGTGACCGACTCGCCCGCCGCAATGTCGCCGCCGACGAGCACGGCATCGGCGCGGCCGGGCCCACCTTCACTCCACGAGGCGTCGAGCGTGGCGGTCTCGAGCGCGGTGCTTCCCAAGTTGCCCCAGCCGCCGCCGACGAGGTTGGCCTGGAACGCGAAGTAGAAGTCGACGCGCTCGGCCGCGCGGCTGTAGTCGTAGGTCGTGGTGCGCGGCTCACCTGCACCGCTCGCCGACGGCACGCTCGATTCGACATGCAGCTGCCGCGTCGCCGTGGCAGCCGAGAAGTCGTAGTTGACGCGCACCGTGCCGCGCTCCGTGCCGCGTTCGTCGCCGGCCAGGCGTTTGGCCTCGAAGTCGAGCGTGACCGTGCCCGAGGCGGCGCGCGCGCCTGTCTGCTCCGTGTCGGGGTCGTAGAAGCCAAAGAGCGCCGCATGCCATGCGCCCGCCTCGGCGCATGACGGCTCGGCGTCCCGAGCCGCCGCATCGGCCGTCATGTGCAGGCAAAAGACGAAGCGCACGCCACCATCGTCGCGCGTGGTGCGATCGATCTCGAGTCGAATGCTCACCTGCTGGCCGTCGAAGTTGTGCACCGGGCCCCAGACTCGGCTGTTGGCGGTGCGCTTCGTTGGGGGGTGGCCGCTGCCGAGCCGATCAATGAAGCCGAGGACCCCAGCGACCGTGCCGTTGATGCCCTGCGCCACCTCGTCGGCCCGCAGGTAGAACTCGGCGGGTTGTCCCACGAGGGCTTGCCGGAGCGTCAGCGCTGCGCTCGCGCTGTCGCCCGTGGCCGCAGGCGCAGCCGCGTCGACCGGCGTGACTGCGAGCTCGAGGTCGCTCGGCCGCGGGACGGCGGCGAGGAAGAGCAGATCTTCGTTGGAGAGGTTGCCACAGCCCGCAAGGAGCAACGAGAGACACGCGAGACGAGCAAGTACACTGTAACGTTTCATCGTAGCACCGCCTTGAGCACGAACACGCCGTCGAGGTAGGTGAGGGACCGGGGCGTATCGACGTTGAAGAACATATAGTGCAGGCGCACGCCGACGCCGGCCGAGAACCAGCGCGTTGGCGAATAGGCGGCCTCGAGGCCGACGCCGGGCGTGAGCGTCGAGAACACTTGCGTCGGCACCTCACCGTCGAGAAAGCGTCGGGTCAAGAACAGGCTACCGACGCGCGCCAGCGCCGCGAGGCGTATGCCCGACGCGGGCTCGAGTGTGCCGGTGAGCGCCACGCCGGACGTCCATTGCCGCACGTCGATGCGATAGCGCAGCTCGCCCACGTAGGGCTCGTCGAGCACGAGGGCGCGCGTGCCGCTTTGGCCGAGGCCGAGATCCACGCGCACGCCGATGTGGCGGCGCAGAGCGTTGTCGAAGTCGAGCTCAACGCGCGCCAGGCGAAGATCCGGAAAGTACTCGGCGCGGGCGGGCGCCGAGATGAAGATCTGCGCTCCGACGGCGGCGCTCAATGCGATGCCAAGACGACCAAAGCTGGCCTCGCCTTGGCTCACGAGCGCGCCCTTGGCGAAGTCGTCGGCGAAGTCGACGCGTTGCATGGCCGCGAGGTCGACGGTGACCTTGCGGTCATCGCCGACGTGCAGGCGCGACAGGCGCAAGGCGTCGCTCTCGCGCAGCTTGACCACGTAGTCGCCGGGCGCCACGAGCAGCTCGCTCGCGCTGCCTGGCTGTTTGTCGAGCTCGGCGAGCACCATGCGGCGCGTGGCGTCGAACAGCACGAAGTGGCCGCTCGCCGACGACGGCAGGACGATGGCGCTCGTGCGGGTCGTAAGCTCAGTCATGACGACGTCGCCGGCCCCACGCAGTTGGTAGTTGTAGCTCGGGTGTTGCACGCCGCCGCGCGTGCCGACGGTGCTCGCCACGGTTTGCTCGTAGGCATGGGTGTACGCTTCGTTGAGCGTGACGCGACCATCGGCGTCGCTGTCCGCGGCGCCACGCAGCCCCGACGTCAGGTAGTAGGTGAAGAACGACCCTTGTACATCGTCCGATTCTTGCGCGTCCTCGTCGGCGCTCGAGGCCGTGATGAGGACTTGGCCTGCTTGGCCGACCGGTTCTTCGATGGTCAGATCGATAGGCCGGCCTTTGCTCGCCCCTTTGAGGCGCGTGATGCCACCCGCGCGGCAGGCGTCGATGACCGCGATGCGCACGCGGGCGCCGGTTGCCTCGGTTAGCTCTTTGACGGCGGCGAGCGACAGCAGCGTCTCCCCAAGCCGCAGCGCGCCGTCTTTGGCATGGCCCGAGTAGTAGAAGACAAACAGCGTATCGTCGCCCGCGGCCCGTGAATTCGCGAGGCGCAAGCGAGCCTCGGCAAAGCCCCTGGTCGCTGCTGCGGCGTCATCGCCGAAGCCGACGAGCACGTCGTCGTCGGCAAAACCGCCGAATCCGGTGAGCACTTCGCGCAGGCGCTCGATGTCGTTGGCGGTGTAGCGCAGCTCTTGGAATTCGGCGCCCCCGTCTGGGCTCGCGAGCAGCAGCGCGACCCGGCGCTCGGTGCTAGCGGCGCTGGCTGGCACGGTTGCAAGGATGCCAGCCGCGCCGGCCGCGACGGCCGCGCAGGCGAGGCCGACGTGGGCTAGGCCGCGCCATGCTCCGCGCGCGCCACACCAAGGCGGCGCGACGTCACGTTCGCGGGGCGCAGGCGTGCGCGGCCCTCCCATCAGGGCACCGCGATCCAGAACGAGCTTTGGCTGTATCCAGGCGGCAGCTCGAGCTTCTCCACCGTGTCTTGATCCACGCGCGCCGCGAGCGCGGCCGCCGCGCGCACCGGAGCAAGCGGCAGCGGGCCCTTGGCAAACACCGCGTAGAAGCGCTGTGCGCCCCGGGCCTCATCGAGGGTCAGACGAAACGGCAGGCGACCTTGCGCGCCGCTCGGCAGCGGCGCAAGCCTCTCGCCGTCTTCGGGGTAGTAGACGACAGCGCTGCCGCGGCCGTCGATGCCGACGAGCGCCAAGTGGGTGGCCGCCCCGGCCTCGTAGTACAGTTGCAGCGCCGTGCCGCTCGGCAGTCGCTCGCCCGGCGCGCCGAGTCGCGTGCCGCCCGCGGCTTCTGGATCGGCCACGAAGTACGTGAGGTGCGCACCGTCGCCCTTGCTGCGCGTCGCGAGCGGGCCGAGCGTGTCGGGGTGCACGAACAGCACCAACGCCGCCGCCGCGGCCGCGGTCGCGAACATGGGCAACGTGACACGAGGTCCGAGGGGCCAAACGAAGCGCCAGAGCGATCGCGGCGCCGACCGCTCGGCGTGTGCCGCCGCGAACGCCGCATAGGGCATGGTCGCGTTGAACGCCGTGACCGAGTCGCGCCAACTGGCAAGCTCGGCCTGGCAGGCGGCGCAGCTCTGGACGTGGCGCTCAACCGCCGCGCGTGACACCGGATCGAGATCGCCCGCGCCGAAGCGCTCGAGGGTGAAGAGGGTAGGGTGGTCGGCGTTCATCGATGGCTCTCTAGTCTCCTGCTATGGACACCGCGGGCGGTCGCTTGTGGAAAGACAAAAGATCGCTTCGGCACCGGTCTAGATCGGCATCTCGCCAAACGTCCACTCCTTGTCGAGGCGCGCGAGCACCCGGCGCGCCACGCGAATGAAGGCGCGCAAGCGCTTGCGCAGCGTCGGCACAGAGCAGCCGGCGGCCGCCGCCGCATCTTGCTGCGTCATCTCGTCGACGAAGTAGTAGACGGCGGCTTCCTGTAGCGGGCGCTCGACCTTGGCGAGCACGAGGCGGATGAGCTCCTGTCGTTCGTGGCGGCCCTGTTCCTGTGGCCGCGTCGCCGCGGCGACCTGCGCCGCCGTCGCGTAGCGCTCGGGCCAAGTGGCTCGCCGCGCCCGCAAGACGTTGAGACAGTGGTTGGTCGTGACCCGTACGATCCAGGTGAGTGGCGAGGCCTCGCCGCGGAACGTCGTATAGTTCGTGCACAGCTTGACGAAGATGTCGTGCATGGCGTCGCGGGCGTCGGCGTCATGATGCAGAAAGTAGCGGCAGCGGCGATAGATCGCGTGACCGTACTGCGCGTAGAGCCGTTCGAGATCCGGCGTCGTCGCTCGCTCGCCCATCGCTCGCGCCTCAGCGTTTCTCGCCGCCGCGCGCGCGGCGCAGCGCGAGCTCGAGCGCCATGCCTGCTTCGACAGCGAGGATCTCGAGGGCGTCGATCTGGACGTGTTCGGCGATGTGCTGGCCAAAGTCGCCGTAGATGAGCGCCACGGTCTTGTCCTCGGCCCGCAGGGGCAACAGCACGACCTCTGAGTGCTTTGGCGCGCCGATCTGGTTGTAGACGAACGTATTCAAGACGTGATCATCGGCGCGGCCGTGGAAGGCCGAGCCCATCTTGGCCACCTCGCCCATGAGCGACCCCGGCGTGAGCGGCGCGCGGACGCGCATGACGACGGTGGAGATGGGCTCGCCAGCCGTCGTCAGTCCGGAGGCACCGAGGCCGAGGATGTCTTCTTTGCGCACGAGGAAGATGATGCAGCGGTCGAGAAAATCCGCCACGTAGCGCAGCAGCACGAGCGAGATCTCGGAGGAGCCGCTGCGATAGCGTAGCTCGTTGACTCGGTCTTTGAGGGCCGAGAGCTGTTCCTCGGCCACGAGCGCGCGCTGCATCAAGTGCTCGCTGCGGCGGAAGGTCTCGTCGAGAAAGCGCACGAGCGCGCCCTGCAAGTGGTTCATGGCGGCGAGGTAGGTGTCACGATCGCCTACGTCGGCAGGTCGTGGTACGACCGAGGTGGCGCCGGCGGTGAGTGCTTGGTCGATGGCGCGCGGGCTCATCTCGCACAGGTAGACGATCGGGACCTCGGGCAGCCCGTCACGCGTGTGCTCGGTGATGGTCGCGCAATCACGGGCCATGGCGCGGTTGCTCGGATCGCCCGCGTCGACGACCACGATGGGGTGCAGCCCTTCGTTAATCCAGGTCGCCAGGCGCTCGAGCGCGAGTGAGGGCACGGCGATAACCTGGCAGTCGATGCCGGCGGTGCGGCATAGGGCCTTGAACGAGTACTTGATGAGCGCGTCCGCAGAGAAGAGCACCGCTTTGCGGCGGCGAAGTGTCGCTGAGGCGTGGGGGCTGTCGATGGCCGCGATGAGGGCGTCGGCCTCCGCTTCGCCGGCGACGCCAGGGAACGCCTCCCCGGGGTCGGTCGGCACCGAGCCTTGGGGTGCGGATGCGATACGCGAGTCGGGCTCGGGCGCCGTAGCCTCGGACGGCGCGGCGGCGGGAGGCGACCTCTCGGCAGGCGTGGCCTCGAGCGCAGCAGTCTCGAGCGCCTCCTCCTCGGGGGCCGCTGCCGGTGCCTCGGTGGTCTTCGTGCTCGGCGCGGGAGTCGACTCCGGTGCGCGCGTCGACTCCGGTGCGGGCGTCGACTCCGGTGCGGGCGCCCGGGCCTTCGCCGGCTCTCGGCTGCGCTCGTCGAGGATCCGCACCGCCTCCATGAGCATGGTCTGCGTGTCGACGCTTACGGTGGCGGCGATGTCGGACGGGAAGGTGCGAAAGTCGTCGGTGACCGTGACGTTGTCCATCTCGAAAGTGAACAGGCCGTCGTGCCAACTCACAGCCTCGATGACAGTCTTCTCGATGAGCTTCTCGAGCGCCGCCCAGCCGGCCTCGCGCGTCACCTTGCCCATCTCGATGAGTGTCGCCACAAGAGGCTGGCGCGTCTCGGGCATCTGTTGCTGCATCCGCACGGCTTCGTCGATATCGGCTTGGGTCACGGCGTCCTGGTCGAGCAGGATGTTGCCGACGTTGACCTCGGGCGCGGGATGGCTCGCGCCGACGATGGCGCCTTGATGCAGCGAGATCGAGGCCTTCTTGCCGAAGGGGTTGGTGACGATGAGGACGCCGCTCTTGCGCGAGACGTGCAAGAGCTGCAGCGCATCGACGACTGACAGATCCTCGAGTGAGCCCGTAAATGGCATCGTCGTCCCGCGCGGCCAGAGCCGAGCCGCGCCTAGCCCGCCTGCGGTGAGTCGCGCAACAGATCGAGGAAGCCTTCGAGCGTGCTGCGCTTGCGCTCCGAGAGCGAGTACAGCCGCGAGACGTAGATGGCGGTCGCCGCGTGGCCGCCGAGCAGCTCGAAGAGCTCGAAGTCCACGGACTGGAAGCCGTCCTTCTGCATGAGCAGCGTGAAGATGGCGATGACGCCCATGACTTGCTCGCCCACCTTGAGTGGAATGCAGGCGATGGGCGCGCCGCTGCGTTTCTGCATATCGGTCTCGCGTGGCGCGACGTAGACCTGGCCGGTCGAGGCGGTCTTGCCGAGCATGCCGTCGTCGATGGGGACCATCTCGCCGACCGGGGTCGAAAGGCCCTCGCTCGCGATGTGCATCAGCGATTTCTGCACGCTGTCGACGAGGTAGACGCCGAAGACTTCGGCGCCGACCATGTTGATGACGATCTCTTTGACCGTCTGCAGCACCTCGTTGTAGTCGAGCGTCGAGTGCAGGCGATGGCTCGCCACGTAGAGGCTGATGAGGTCGGAGTTCTGGCGTTCGACCTTGATGTAGCGCTCGGCGAAATCGCGGTTCTCTTCTTCGATGGTGCGGAACTGTTCGCGCAGCTCGCGATTCTCGCCCCGCAGTTGCAGCAGCTCCTGTTCGAGCAGCGAGAGCTTGTGTTGCATGAGCGGCACGTCGACCTTGACGTACTGGCTCTCGATGTCCTTGCGCTCGTTGCGCAGGTTGGCGTTGACGAGCCGCAGCTTCTCGTTCTCTTTGAGCAGGTCCTGCGTAAAGCGCTTGCCCTCCTCGAAGAGCTCCATGAGCTTGAGCTCGGGGCCGGACTGCGGTTTTTCGTTCATGGCTTGCTCCTCCCGCTTCGTGCGATCCATCCTTGGACGACAACAGGCATTTCCGCAAGCGTTACGGCGCGACTCGCGGCGCCGGTTTCGATCGCTACCTTGGGCATCCCGTATACGACACAAGAGGCCTCGTCTTGCGCGAAAGTTTGCGCGCCGGCGGCACGCATGCGGCCGAGGCCTGCTGCGCCGTCCTTGCCCATGCCCGTGAGCAGCAGGCCGAGGGCGAAGGGGCCGAACGCCTCGGCCACGGACTCGAGCAGCAGATCGATCGACGGTCGGTGGCCGTTGACCGGCGGCAGCTGGTGTAGCTCGACGAAGGCGCGCGTGGGCCCGCGGCGCACAACCATGTGGCTGTGCCCGGGCGCCACGAGCACGCGGCCGGGCACGATGGGGTCGTGGTGGACGGCCTCCTTGACCTCGAGCGCGCACAGCTCGTGCAGGCGGTTGGCGTAGGCGCCGGTGAAGTCCTCGGGCATATGGATGGCCACGACCACCCCAGCGTCGAGCGTGGCCGGCAGCGCCACGAGCACGCTGCGCACGGCCTCGGGGCCGCCGGTCGAGGCGCCAATGGCGACCACCCGCATCGCCGGGCGTCGCGGCTCGTTCATCGTCGCCGCGGTGGCGCGCGCGCGCGGGCCCAAGCGAACCTCGGGTGGCGCGTGTCGCTTGTGCCTCGGACGCGCACGACGCAGGCGCAGGCAGAGCGCCGAGTCGGCGGCGAGGGCGTCGATGCGCTGCACGAGGTCAGCAACGACGGCCGCCATATCCCGCTCGGTCTTGCTGTTCGGCTTTTGGATGAAGTCGACCGCTCCGAGCTCGAGCGCCGCGAGGGTGCGAGCGGCGCCGCGGCTCGTGACCGCCGAGAGCATGATGACCGGGCGCGGGGAGCGGGACATGATCTTGCGCAGCGTGGCGACGCCGTCGAGCCCCGGCATCTCGACGTCGAGCGTGACGATGTCGGGATCGAACCGCTCGATCTTGGCGAGCGCCGAGACGCCGTCGGCCGCCGTCTCGACCTCGCCGATGCTCGGCGCCGCGTCGAGCGCTTGGCGCAGGAGCTGGCGCATCACGGCTGAGTCGTCGACCACCAGGATCTTGGGCTGCATGTGCCCTGATCCTATAGCGGAATCAACCGGCCCAGCCCAGCCGCATCGCCTGGCCGTCTATGGCCGGCCGTGTGCGTCGCCGCCGTCGCTCAGCCGCCCCCAGTCGGGCAGCCGTAGATGACGCGTGGCGCCGCGAGCCCGGCCTCGATGTCGGCACACTTGGCGCCGACGATGTCGATGCGGTTGGAGGGCGGTGGTACGTACACCCAGTCGGAGGGCGCGAGGCGCACCGTGCTCACCGGCGACGTGTAGTCGAGGTAGATGTACATGCTGTTGAGGTCGAGCGGCACGTTGGCACCGAGCGAGTACGAGCAGCCGACCACCTGCTTGGCGATGTCGGCGAAGTGGGTCGTGAGCTCTGTGACGTTGCTCGCCTGGTAGTAGCAGGTCTTCGCGAAGTCGCAGGCCGAGGTCGTGCCCGAGCACTTCGGGTTGTTGTTCGTGTTCCAGGTGCAGCCGGCGCGCGCCGTGCAAGTCGTGCTCGAGGTGTATGTGCTGCATGCTACGGACGACCAGGCGCAGGTCGCGCCGAGACCGCCGCAGGCCGTCGAGGTCGCGGCCGAGCTGCAATAGGTGGCGCAGTTGCTCGTGGTGACGCCCGCGCCGCACTGCGACTCGCCGCCCGCGACCGCCGCGCAGGTGAGGTTGGCGCTCACCGTGGCGAAGGCGAAGCCGACCACGTAGGTCTTGATGGGGGGTGAGAGGGCAGCCAAGGCCGCGAGGTCGCTCGTGACGAGGGCCGCCGAGCCGGTGCAGTTGGCCTCGCCGTCGGTGACGAGCAACACGAAGTTGTCGCGCGGCAGGGTCTCGCTCGCCGACGGCAGGCCATAGCCGTTGCGATTGGCCAGGATGGCCGACATGGTCTCGTGCGTCGGTGTGTTGCTGCCAGCGCTCGTGCCGGCGAGCGAAGTCGGAATGCCGGCCGAGCTGTCGCTGATGGGGACGTCCACCAAGCCTGCGGCGCAGGTGCCGGAGACGTTGGCGAAGGTCGACAGGCCGAAGCGGATCTGGGCTCCATACTGGCTCGCGACCGCGTTGACCGCCGACACGGCCTGCATCCAGCGCGTGTCGGTGCCGGAGACAATCGTGTTCATGCTGCCCGAGCGGTCGAGCACGATGAGCATGTTGGGCGTGATGGCCGTCGTGGCGTAGGTGGAGCTGCCGCAGTTGGCGCCCGGGACGCACTGGAAGAACGGGCTGCACATCTCGACGCCGTTGCAGTCGTTGGTGACGGCGCAGGCATTCAAGGTGACCGCGTCCTTGGTGGCCGTTTCAGCCATGCAGCCGTTGAGGACCGTCGCCTTCTCGCCGATGGGGCACGGGTCGCTATGGTCGTTCGGGACGCACTTGTAGCCGACGCACGAAAAGCCGGTGAAGCAGTCGGCGCCGCTGACGCACTCGCCCATGGCGATACAGCTACCGGCGGTGCTGCAACGCTGATTGCCGGCGCAGCAGGTCTGGCCGGCCGGGCAACAGCCGGGTGGATCGGACGGGCCGGACGGGCAGGTCGACCAATAGGGCGCGTTGGCCGTGCACGAGGTCCCCGAGAGGACGCAGGCACCGGTTGCGCAGGCGTGGCCGGGCGGGCAGTCGATAGCTCTGATGCACTCGCCCGGATTGAGGCAGGTCTTCAGGGAGCTGCAGAACTTGCCGCCCGTGCAGTCGGTGGTCGTGAGGCACGCGCCGGGCGCTAGGCACTTGCCATTGCTACCGCAGATGCCGCCGTTCGTGCAGTCGAGGTTGTCGAGGCAGTCGCCGACGATGATGCAGACGCCGGTTTGGCTACAGAACTCGAACTCGAGGCAGTCGGGCGTGGTCTGGCAGTGGTAGTCGCGGATGCAGACCTTCTGCGTGTCGTCGCAGTAGTAGGTGCGGTCGCAGTCGCCGGTAGCGCCGCAGTAACCGTCGTCGACGCACTCGCCGACGACGCTGCAGTAGGTGGTCGGGTCGCACAAGCCGTAGGTGTGGGCGAGTGAGCAGGGCGGAATTTCGCAGGCGCCGCTGCTCGTGCAGACCTTGAGCCCTGCGCAATAGCCCGCGGTGTTGCCAGGCGAGCAAGGCGTTTCGCTGCCGAGTACGCAGGCGCCGCTGCTGCCGCAGATCGTGCCGAGCTGGCACAGGCCCGTCGTATTCGTGGGCGAGCAGAAGATGCTCTTATCGACCGTGGGGTCGGCCGGGCTGTAGCAGACGCCGTTATTGCAGATGCCCGGGAACAGGCACAGGCCGCCCGGATTGGCCTTGCTACAGGCAGTGTCTGTGGCGATAGCGACGCAGTCACCGGCGGCGTCGCAGGCCTGCCCAGTGCAGCCGTCCACGCAGCGCACCGTGACGGTCGCCTCGTCGACGCAGACACCGTTCGAGCAACGTTGCGTCGGCTTTGGGCAGTAGCCGTTCAAGGCGAGGGGCGAGCAGAAGGTTGGCATGACGCAGACGCCTTCGACGCAGGTCATGGGCTTGGCGCAGTTGTCGTCGCTGCGGCACACGTCGCCGGGCTTCGTATTCGTTGGATTCGACGGCACGGTCAGCAAGCCGCCGCAGCCGGGCATTCCGACGGCCGTCGCCGTGACAAACAGTGCACTGCAAAGGGCAAGAGTGCGAGTATGCGCGTCCATGTGGCGAATGATACCCGAACCTCTAGGAAGCGCCCACCGAAATTCAGGATCGTCCGCGGGGCGGTCAAAAAAGGAGTTGTTGATTGTCAATCAAACGCGTGCGGCCGACGTACGCCGCGATCGCGCAGATGGCGGGTTGCGTCACGACGGTGGTCGGCTGCAGCGTGGCCTGGTCGGCGAGGGCGCAGTAGTCGAGGCGTACGCCCGGCGTCTGTTCGAGTACGCGGTGCGCGACGGCGAGCAGCGCTGCGCTTTGTCGCTCGCCCTTCGCGAAGGCCGTGCGCACGGCGGCGAGAGCCCGCGACAGGCACACCGCCTCGTGCCGCTCGCTCGCCGACAAATAGACGTTGCGCGAGCTCATCGCGAGGCCGTCCGGCTCGCGCACGATCGGCATACCCACGACCTGCACGTCGAGCCACAGGTCGCGTGCCATGCGGCGCAGGATCTGCAGTTGTTGGAAGTCCTTCTCGCCAAAGACGGCTACGTCGGCGCGCGTGATGCGAAACAGGAGCAGCACGACCGTGCACACGCCGCGAAAGTGGGTCGGGCGCGAGGCGCCGCACAGCACCGTGGACATCTCCTGCGGCACGACGTAGCAGTCGAACCCCGGCGGGTACAGCTCTTCGGCGCTCGGCGTGAACACCACGTCGACGCCCGCTGGCGCGAGCTTGGCGAGGTCGCCCTCGAGGTCGCGCGGGTAGCGGGCGAGGTCCTCTTGCGGGCCGAACTGGGTCGGGTTGACGAAGATGCTCGCGACGACGCGGTCGGCACGTTGGCGCGCGCCGGCGACGAGTGAGACGTGCCCTGGATGCAGGTAGCCCATGGTCGGCACGAGGCCGATTCGCCGGCCGGCCCGTATGTGCTCGGCCGACCAGGCGCGCATGGCGTCTACTTGCTGAATGACTTCCATAAGCGGTTAAATATCCACGGCCGCCTTGGCGGCGTCGCGCTGCGGGCGGACGGGCGCGTGAAAGCAGTGCTCGGGCCCAGGGAAGGTGCCCGCCTTGACGTCGTTGGCGAAGGCCGTGAGGGCGGCGCTCACCTGCTCGTGTAAGGTCGCGTAAACTTTGACGAACTTCGGCTGAAACGCGGGGTTGAGGCCGAGCAGGTCGTAGCAGACGAGCACCTGGCCATCGCACTCGGGGCCGGCGCCGATGCCGATGGTCGGGATGGCGAGAGCGCGCGTGATGGTGGCCGCGAGCTCGGCGGGGATGCTCTCGAGCACGAGCGCGTAGCAGCCGGCTCGTTCGAGGGCGCGGGCGTCGTCGAGCAGGCGTTCGGCCGCGGCGTGGTCTTTGCCCTGCACGCGAAAGCCCCCGAGGCGGTGGATGCTCTGCGGCGTCAGACCGAGGTGGCCCATCACCGGGATGCCGGCCGCGACGATCTTGCTCACCTGCGCGGCCATCTCTTGGCCGCCCTCGAGCTTGACCGCGTGCGCGCCGCCTGCTTGGACGAGCCGGCCGGCTGAGCGCAAGGCCTCTTCGGGCGAGATCTGGTACGACATGAAGGGCATGTCGGCGATGACGTGCGCGCGCTTGGCCGCGCGGCTGACGGCGGCCGTGTGGTAGACGACGTGCTCGAGCTCGACCGGCAGGGTGTTGGCGTGACCTTGGATGACCATGCCGAGCGAGTCGCCGACGAGCAGCGCGTCGACGGGGGCGCGATCGAAGAGCGCGGCGAAGGTGGCGTCGTAGGCGGTGACGACGACGATCTTCTCGCCGCGGGCTTTCTTGGCGGCGAAGGTCAAAGCGGTGACGGGGGATGGGGTGGGCAACGGGGTGGGCGACATGCTGCCTGCTCGCGCGGGTCTCGTCTCGGCCGCTCGACAGTGAGGGGTCCAAGCGAGGTTGAGCGCTCAGCCGTTCGCGCGTTGCGCTTGGCGGCTGTTCCATAGATAACGCACGCCCGGCTTGGCGCGCAACTACGGGACGACATTGCCGGCCGAACGGCTGCGGTCGAGCGCCGCGCGGGGCTCGACTGCCGCGCTCGAATTCTCGCCCAAGTGCAAACCGAAGGCATCTTGACAGCACGCTTCGCGAGCATCATGATGCCTTCATGCGGACCACGGTCACCTTGGAGCCCGACGTTGCCGAGCGCGTGCATGCCCTCGCGCACGGTCGTCGCACGAGCTTCAAGGCGATGCTCGACACGTTGCTGCGGCGAGGGATCGCCGCCCTCGACAAGCCGCTCGCCGACGAGCCGCCGTTCGTGGTCCGCGCTCACAAGGGCGGCTTTCGGCCCGGCGTCGACCCGCTCAAGTTGAACCAGCTCGTCGATGCCATCGCCGTCGACGATTTCGCCAAGAAGACGAGCGCGTGATCATCCCCGACGTGAATCTTCTCGTGTACGCCTACAATCAGGGCGCGCCGCTGCACGTCGAAGCCAAAGCCTGGTGGGAGCGCCTGATGAATGAGCAGGTGCCTGTCGGTATGCCCTGGGCGGTGTCCTGCGGCTTTGTCAGGCTCGTCACGCATCCTGCCGTGCTCGTGACGCCCATGCGACCTCGGCCAGCGCTCGACATCGTGGGCACGTGGCTCGCGCGCCCGCACGTTCAGGTGTGCCACCCGGGCGCGCGGCACTTGGCCCTGCTTCAGGCGCTCCTCGGCGCCGCGGATGTCGCCGGCAATCTAACTACGGACGCTCATCTCGCTGCCCTCGCGATCGAGTACCAGTGTGAGCTGCACTCGAACGACAGCGACTTCGGCCGCTTCGAGGGCTTGCGTTGGCACAATCCGCTGGCGCGAAATTGATGCCGTTGGGGTGCGCGGGGCCGGTGTCGCCATCGGCGCGGCGGACGGGCGGCCTACGCGCGTCGGGTCGTCGCGGCGAGCAGCGACCGCATCGTCGCGAGTACGTCTTGCGGCAGGGCCGCACGATTCGGCAGCTCGACCTCGCAGACGCCCTTGACCGCATTGATGAGCGCGAGTGGCAGAGTGTCGGCCACGAGCAGCGGCGCTTCGACGAATGGCAGGCCCAAGCGCAGCGCCGCCTCGGTGACCGAGGCGACGCGCGGGCGGTCGGACGGGACGCAGACGAGGCGAGCGCCATCCCAGCCGATGACTGCCGCTACGCACGCCTCGTAGATCTCCGAGCCGTCGCTCGAGGTGAGCAGGGTGGCCACGCCCTCTTGGCGCACAGTATCGTAAGAGCAGGGTGACGCTGGCTTCGGCTGTGCGCCGCGCAGGTGCGTGAGGGGCGAGACGCGCGCGCGGGTCGGCATGCCGTCGATGAGGCGCGAGGCGGCGAGAGCGGTGATCGCGAGGCGGTCGCCCTCGGCGCGCAGCGAGTAGATTCCGGGGGCGGCGCTCGCAGCGAAGCGGTCGAACGCCGTGAGGGCCGCGTGGCCGGCCGGCGCGAGGCGTTCTCGATGACCGCTGTGGAGCACGACGCCGGCATCTGTGATGCGCAAGGTCGTGTAGCTCATCGCCGTGCCCCCATCTCGAGCTGCAAGCTCACGCTTCATCGCAGCGCCCCAATCCGGACGTACGCGGTGGCGTGGCTCATCGCAGCGCGCCAAGCTTGATCCGCAATTCCTCGAGCTCGAGCGCGGCCGACGAGTCCCACACGATGCCGCCGCCGACGCCAAACGTCCAGGCCGTGGCGGTGCGTGCGGCCGTGCGGATGAGGAGGCTGAAGGTGGCGTGCTCGCCTCGGCATAGGCCGAGCGTGCCACAGTAGGGTCCGCGTGGCGTCGTCTCGAGGGCGCCGATGATGCGCATGGCCGCGGCCTTCGGCGCGCCGGTCACCGAGCCACCCGGGTGTAGTGCCGCGAGCACCGCGCGCGGGCCGATACCGGGCAGCAGCTCGCCTTCGATGTCGCTCACTGTCTGCACGGCGTAGGGCAGCCGGATCACGCGTCGTGGATTGACTACCTGCACGCTGCCGGGCTCGCAGATCGGCGTGAGCTCGTTGCGCATGAGGTCCGTGATCATCGCGAGCTCGGCGCGATCCTTGTTGCTCGCCGCAAGTGCTTCCTCGTGGCCGGCCGCCGCCGTGCCCTTCATGGGCTCGACGCGGATGCGACGGCGCGCGTACGCGAACAACAGCTCGGGCGAGGCGGAGACGAACTCGTGGCCGTCGGGCAAGCGCACCCAAGCGAAAAAGCGCGGCACCCCACGGCGGCAGAGCAGGGCGGCGAGGGTCGAGCCCGACACGGCACCGAGAGTTGAGCCCGACACGGCGGCGAGCTCGACGCGCGTCGTGAGGTTCACCTGATAGACGTCGCCGGCGGCGATAGCGGCGCGGATCTCTTCGACGCCCTCGGCAAAGGCTTGCTCGGCGAGCGCCGGCACGACCGCGGCGGCGGCGGCGGCGACGTCGAGCTCGAGCGGACCACGCTCGACGCGATCGGCGAGGTAGCAGCGCGCCGCTGCACCGGGGGTTTCGTATGGAGCGAACCACAGCTCGGGGCTTGTGACCAAACGCTCGGCCTCGGGTTCGGGCTCGCCGAGAGGCGGCTGCTCTCGAGTTCGTCGTGACGTGCCCGCGTGTTGCGTCTCGCTGTCAGGGTCTCGCTCGGCGGCACGTTTGTTCGAAGGCCGCGGCCCCGTGTGCGCCCGCTCAGAGAGGAGAGACAACCCGTCGAGCCACAGGCAGTCGTTTTTGCCTCTTCCCTCGCTGCTGCTTTCGCCTTTGTCTTCGCCTCCGCCTCCGTCTCCGCCTTTGTCGAGGCCAAAGCCCGAGCCAAAGCCCGGGCCGAGCAAGGCGAACGAGCGCGACTCCTCGACCGATGAGAGCTTCATGCGAGACCGCGAAAGAACGCAGCGACAATCGTCCGCCCGCTCGGCGAGCCATACGAGTCGGGATGAAACTGCAAACCGGCCATGGGGAGCCGTTCGTGCTCGATGGCCATGACGAGGCCGTCGTGCGTGTGCGCAACGACGCGCAACGGCGGCGGCGGCGCGGCGAGCGATAGCGAGTGGTAGCGCATCACCACATGCTCGGCCTCGAGGCCGGCAAACAGTCGGGCGTCGTGAAACTCGATCGGGCTCGGCTTGCCGTGCGTCGGGGTCGTGCGCACGAGCTGCGCGCCGAAGGCCATGCCGAGCGCCTGGTGCCCAAGACAAATGCCGAGCAGCGGCAGCCCGCGATCGGCCGCTGTGCGCACGACGGCGACGAGTCCGGCGCGCACAGGGTCGGTCGGCCCGGGGCCGACGACCACCGCGTGATAGTGCGACACATCGAAGGTCGCGAGGTCGAGCGCGCGTCGCGCGCACACCACGATGTCGCGCCGCGCGAAGGGCAGGCACTCGACGACGTTCCAGGAGAACGAGTCGTCGTTCTCGATAAAGAGCACGGGTCGCATGGCGCGGGCGCAAGCTAGCCCGCACGGCCGCGCCGAGGCAAGGGCGCAGGGCGCGCCGAGGCAAGGGCGCATGGCCGGCAGAGCGCAGGGCGGGCGGTCGCGCCGGTCGATCCTCGGAGCTACCGATCCCGCTTGTCACGCAGTGCGTCAAAGGACTATGAGGGAGTCCCCGTTAGGAGGACGACCATGACTGTTCGACTCGAATCCGCCGCGGTGCTAGGCGCCGGCGTCATGGGCAGCGCGCTCGCCGCCCACCTCGCCGGTTGCGGCATCCGTACCCACTTGCTCGACATCGTCCCGCCCGACCTCGCTGGCGCCGACAAAGACAGCCCGAAGGCGCGCAATCGCTTCGCCGAGAGCGGCATCGAGAAGGCCTTGAAGGCCAAGCCCGCCGCCTTCTTCGACCCCGACGCCGCCCGTCTCATCACGCCCGGCAACCTCGAAGATCACTTGGAGCGCCTGCGCGGCTGCGACCTCGTCATCGAGGCGGTCATCGAGAAGCTCGACATCAAGCGCAGCCTGTTTAGCCGCATCGCTCCCTTCCTGCGCAAAGACGTGATCGTCGCGTCGAACACGAGCGGCCTGTCGCTCGCCTCGATGAACGACGCCTTGCCGGCGGAGCTGCGCCGCCGCTTCGTGGTCATGCACTTCTTCAACCCGGTGCGCTACATGCGCCTGCTCGAGGTCGTGCCCGGCCCCGAGACCGATCCGGACGTGGTGACGCGCGCCGCCGCCATCGGCGAGCTGCTCGGCAAGGGCATCGTCTACGGTAAGGACACGACTGACTTCGTGGCCAATCGCATCGGTGTGCACTCGCTCATGTTCACGCTCAAGAGCATGGAGGAGGCGGGCCTTTCGGTCGAAGAGATCGACAAGATCGCCGGCAAGCCCATGGGTCGTCCGGCGAGCGCCGCATTTCGCACCGCCGACTTGGTTGGGCTCGACACGCTCGTGCATGTCGCCAAGCACTGCTACGAGTCGCTCGACAAGGACGAAGACCGTGAGGTGTTCCAGGTTCCGAGCTGGCTCGAGAAGCTCGTCGCCTCGGGCCGTCTCGGGCAAAAGAGCGGCGCCGGCTTCTACAAAAAGCAGGGCGACAGCATCCTCGCGCTCGATATCAAGACCCTCGAGTACCGCGAGCAAAAGAAGGTGCGCTTCGACTCGCTCGGCGCGGTCAAGGGCATCGAGGACGTGGGCGAGCGCCTAAAGACCTTGGTCGCGGCGGACGACGCGGCGGGTAAGTTCGCCTGGAAGGCCCTGTCACGAAGCCTGTGCTACGCGGCGGCGCGCCTCGGGGAAATCGCCGACGATATCGTCAACATCGACCGCGCCATGCGTTGGGGCTTCAACTGGGAGCTCGGGCCGTTCGAGGCCTGGGATGCCATCGGCGTGCGCGCCTCGGTCGCGCGCATGAAGAAGGACGGCCTCAAAGTGCCGGCCTTCGTCGACGCCATGCTCGCCGCCGGTCGCGAGACCTTCTACGACGGGGGCGCCGCGGCGCCGCGCTACTATGACGCGAAGAGTAAGGGCCCGAAGTCCATCGTGCGCGATGCCCGCCACATCGTGCTCGCCGGCATCCACGAGACCAAGGGCCGTGTCATCAAGGAGAACATCGGCGCCTCGATGCTCGACCTCGGCGATGGCTGTCTCGGTGTCGAAGTGCACACCAAGATGAACACGGTCGACGGCGACGTCATCGGCATGATCAAAGAGGCCCGTATCGAGGCCGAGAAGAACTTCGAGGCCTTGGTGATTGGCAACGACGGCGAGCACTTTGGCGCCGGCGCCAACCTCATGCTCATCTTCATGGGCGCGCAGCAGAAGGCGTGGGATCAAATCGATACATTGGTGCGTGAGTACCAGGGCGCCATGCAGGCCCTGCGTTTCGCGCGCGTGCCGGTCGTCACGGCGCCTTTTGGCTACACCTTTGCCGGGGCCTGCGAGATCGCCATGGCGGGCCACGCGAGCCAGGCGCACGCCGAGACTTACATGGGCCTCGTCGAAGTCGGCGTTGGCATTATCCCGGCCGGTACCGGATGTTTGCGCATGGTCGAGCGTTGGACCGGGGATGTCGGCGAAGTCGATGGCGCCGACGTCTTGCCGTTCATGGGTCAAGCGGCGCTCAACCTCGCAACGGCTAAGGTATCGACGAGCGCCGAGGAGGCGAAGCGCCTGCGCTTCTTGCGCCCCGGTGACGGCATCTCGCTCAATCGCGACCACCTGCTCGCACACGCCAAGGCGCGCGCCTTGGGTATGGCGCACGCCGGGCACATGCCGCTGCGGCCGCGCATCTTCAAGGCGGGCGGCGTTGATCTCGCGCGCACGATCGGCATGCGCGTCTGGGGCATGGTCGAGGGCGGCTTCGCGACGGCGCACGACGCGCTCGTGGCCAAGAAGCTCACGCATATCCTATGTGGCGGCGATGTACCGGCGGGCACGCCGCGCAGTGAGCAAGATTACCTCGACCTCGAGCGCGAGGCCTTCTTGTCGCTGTGCGGTGAAGAGAAGAGTCAGGCCCGCATGCAGGCCATGCTCACGACCAGCAAGCCGTTGCGCAACTAGCCACAAGAAAAAGACGAGGCGAGAACCACCATGCCAAACTTTCCATTGAATGTAGCCATCGCCAGTGCCGTGCGAACGCCCGTCGGTCGCGCCATCAAGGGCTCGCTGCGCCATACGCGCCCCGATGACCTCGCCGCCGTGGCGATGACCGAGGCGCTCAAGCGCGTCCCGGGCTTGAAGGCCGAGCAGATCGAGGACGTGATCTTGGGCTGCGCCATGCCTGAAGCAGAGCAGGGCCTGAACCTCGCCCGCAACGCGAGCTTCATCGCCGGCTGGCCGCACACGGTCGCGGCCGAGACCATCAATCGTTTCTGCTCGAGCGGCTTGCAGGCCATCGTGCACGGGGCGCAGAGCATCGCCTGCGGCATGTCCGACGTGGTCGTCGCGGGCGGCAGCGAGTCGATGTCGATGGTGCCGATGGGCGGCAACAAGGTGAGCTTGAACGCCCGGCTCGTCGATCGCTACCCCGAGTCGTACATCGCGATGGGCTCGACCGCCGAGCGCGTGGCCAAGAAGTTCGACGTAAGCCGCCAGGCGCAAGACGAATTCGCCGTGCGCTCGCACCAAAAGGCCGTGGCGGCGCAAAAGGCCGGCCGCTTTGCCGACGAGCTCGTGCCGGTGATGGCGCGCGTGCTCGACGGCGACAAGATTGGCGAAAAGCTCTTCTCAGCCGACGAGTGCCCGCGCGCCGATACGACGCTCGAAGCGCTCGCCAAGTTGAAGCCCGTCTTTGCGAAAGACGGCACAGTGACGCCCGGCAACGCCTCGCCCATCAACGACGGCGCGGCGGCCGCGGTGCTGCTGTCCGACAAGATGCTCGGGAAGCTCGGCGTCAAGGCGCTCGGGCGCCTGCGCGCCTTCGTGGTGGTTGGCGTCGAGCCTGAGCTGATGGGCATCGGTCCGGTGCCCGCGATTACGGCGCTGCTCGCGCGCACGGGCTTGCGCATGGGCGACATCGACTTGTTCGAGATCAACGAGGCCTTCGCGGCGCAGGCGGTGTACGTGCAGCGTGCGCTCGAGGTCCCCGACGACAAGCTCAACGTCAACGGCGGGGCGGTGGCGCTCGGCCACCCGCTCGGCTGCACCGGCGCCAAGCTCACGGCGACCTTGCTCTACGAGCTGCGGCGGCGCAACGGCCGCTATGGCATCGTCTCGATGTGTATCGGCGGCGGCATGGGGGCGGCGGGGTTGTTCGAGCGCGCCTAATGGACCGGGCGCCGGGCTCTTCGCCGCGCGCCCGCGCCTCGCGCCGTGCTACGGGACCGAGGGAAGAGCGACGCGCGCCTCGATGAGGGCATCGAGCGAGCACTCTTGCACGATCCCTTCGCAGGTGAAGCTCGCGGGCGACGGGCGCCAGGTTACGGCGAGGATATTCAGAGACGACGGGTAGGTGTAGGCGTTGGGGGTGAAGCTCCAGACCGGATCGTGAAACGTGGCCGTGGTCGGATAGACTTCGAAGTAGGGAGTGCTCGGCGCGACCAACATGGCGTTCACGTCGCGGATGTTATGGCTGTCGGCTTCGAGAAGGAACTCGACGGGCTGTCCTGCCACCATGGGCTGGTCTGGGTGGAGCAGCGTGAGTCCGCGGGTGAAAAGCTGCGCGACTCGCATCGAGATGATTGGGCTTGGGTTGACTGCGGGGCCGCCGTCTGGGGCGGGGTAGCTGATTCGGAAGATTCCGTCTCCGGACGTGGGGGGTGGGCCGATCCCCTGAAACGTTGCAGCCGGAGGACATGCGCACTGGTGGTCCGATGGGGTTGTTTCCACGGTTACCGTGCGAGTTCCTCCAAACTCTCCGGTCGCACTGCTGACGAGTACGGGGCATCGATCCCGAACATCAATTCGATCGAGGTAGCTCCGCCCCTCCAAGACAATCTGCGTTTCGAATTGTTCCGGCTGGATCGTTGCCGAGCCTGTCAGCGCCACGCCAGTGTACGCCCAGAGGTCTGCCGGCAGAGTGCTCAGGTGGCAGTCGGAAAGCGTTGGCACCACAGGGCAGCCCGCCGTCATGAGCATTAGCCCGATCCCTAGCAGCGCTCGCTTCATGAATGAACCCCCGGTCGGTAGCGGTCCGATTGTAACTCATCTGCGCTGTTCTTCCGCGTCGAGCAGGTTCTGGCCGGAGGTCTGGCCAAGGACAACGCGCCGGCCGTGCCGGGTGAGACCTTGCTCGCGGCGGGCGAGCAGTGGCTGTGGACGCCGCCAGCGAACACGAGCGGAGACGTCGCCGCGCTGACCGTGCGGGTTACAGACGGGAGCCTGGCCAGCCCCGACGCAGTCCCGGTGATCATTGACGTTGTGTGCGTCAACCACCCACCGGAACTCGCGGCCGGGGTGCTCGACGGCGCTAAGCAGGGTGTGCCTTTCGCTATCGACTTTTCCTCGCTCGCTGCCGCCCCGGCGCTCGTCGATTCCGACGGCGATGCGCTTGTGTTTCGTTTCGAGCAATTGCAGAGTGGCACATTCGCGACCTCGGGCGGTCCTGTGCAGAGCGACGCGACGCTTGGTGCTGGTGGCGGCGAATGGGTGTGGACCGGGGACGCGCTCGGTGACATAGCGGCGTTCACTGTGAGCGCCAGCGATGGTTCGGCCATCACCGCGCCGATGCAGGTGACGATCCGTGTGGCTAGGTCACGTCTCAGCGCTGAATGGGTAGGCGGCACCGCCGTGGCCTCGGGCTGGGCCACCACGGGCTGGTCGAGCGCCGGAGCGAGTGACGGCATTCTCGCCTATCCGAAGGACGTGGTAGCGGTCGATGAAAGCGGTCAGCTTCGCCTCTATGTCGTCGATGGAGGCAACAACCGTGTCGTCAAGCTCGACGCCGTTTCGGGCACACTGCTCGTCTGGGTCGGCGCCGTTGACCTCGCGCCTACGGGCGGCGCTGTAGGCTGCACGAGCGCATCGTTTGGCAACGTAACGCCCGGCTGGTGTCTCGGCGGCACGCCCGCGCAGAGTGCTGCCCCAGGCGGCCTGGATTTCCCGCGCCGTTTGGCGCTTGCCGGTACGAGCCTGTACGTCACCGACACCTACGGCATCACGGAATTCGATCTGCCGAGCGGCGCCTTGGTGGGCAAGATCACGGGTGTCGAGATCGAAGGCCGCGAGCCGCCCGCTGCCTACGGTCTCGCCATCGACGCCACATACATTTACGTTACGCCCGACAACTTCACCGGCGCGGTCGTGCGCATCAACTTGAGCGATGGCAAACACGATGGTTGGCTCGGCGGTGTCGCTACGGCGCCCGCGTCTTGCATCGGCACGCTTCCCGCTCTGCACACCTTCTCTGGCTCGTGGTGGTATGGGCGGCGGCGCCGAACCTGGTGCTGCGAAAGGAGGACGGTCGGGAGGTTTTGTACATCCTCATCTCATCGAAACGGAGCGTGTCATGAAACAACGCAGCCATGCGAGTCGGTGTCCATCCTGCGGGCATTTGGCGATGCGGCCTGCCATGTGCGAGGTTCGTGTCCGCGTCGCTCGCAAGACCGTGGTCATCTCCGGGCTTTCGCTCGAGCTGTGCGGCCATTGCGGCGAGCGCCTGTACGATCTGGCCGCGCTACAGCGGATCCGTGAGGCACGTCGTAATTCAGGGCGCCCGCACGCGGCCTAGCACGACTACCGCCGGCTATGGCGCTGCGCGCCGAGCAGGAGCGCTGCCGCCCTCCAAGCGGGCGATGGCCGCGAGCACGGCTCGCGCGTCGACTCGTCGCGCGAAGCGCACGACCTCGGCGCCGAGCGGCAGCCCTTCGTTGCCACAGTTGCGCGCTTCGTCGACGCAGAGCACGAGATTGTCGAGCCGCGCGGCGCGCAAGCGCGCGAGC